>Ga0209758_1000035_pt1 | contig 448190 bp, 431 predicted proteins | sample AraplaMF_Col_mMF_FD_184258 | JGI IMG/M metagenome (GOLD analysis project Ga0209758, IMG submission 184258) | Arabidopsis root microbial communities from the University of North Carolina, USA - plate scrape MF_Col_mMF (SPAdes) (version 2) | ecosystem: Host-associated > Plants > Roots >... | reverse complement strand
GATGGCCGCCGGTCGTCCCCACCGCCGAAATCGTCTCCGTGCGCAACTCGTCCGCCAGCTGGCGCAGTTGCTCCGGCTTCAGATTACGAAGATCCGCGGGCGTCGAAACGGTGTCGAGCAACGGCGTTTCGAATGAAATGGTCATTTATTATCGGCTCCCGCGCCTAACTTAAACCAACAACGCCGCGAAACAATCGGTCGGTCAGCGTCAATCTTCTTCAAGGAAACCACAGGATTCCGGCGGATATCGGGCAACATCAATTTGGCGTCACGGCTGGAATCGGAGCCGCCGGGTCGGCCAGCGGATCCTGCAATTCCCGGGCGCCCGATTCGGGGCGCGGGGCTGCCGGCGCGCCTGGATCGCGCAAGGGGTCGTCGAGTTCAGACGGGCTCTGCAATTTCGGCCGGTGGTGGTGCAAATCGGAGACTTCGGCGGCGCGGTTCTGCAGCCAGACCGACCGCAAGGTCGCGTAAGGATCCACCGCGCCGCCGAACAAGGCACGCAATTCGGGATCAGATTCGGCGCGCAAATCGAGCCCGGTGATCAAACCGCTGGAAAATTGGTAACGCCAGTCGGTGAACGGCTTGCCTATCGAGACCGGGAGGACGGCTCCGTCCACCGGCCCGCCCAGCGCATCCCGCAAGGTGGTGGGGCCGACCAGGGGAAGAAATAGATACGGGCCTGGCCCGACACCGTAATAAGCCAGCGTATCGCCAAAGCTGTTATTGCGGTGCGGAAGCTTGAAATCCTCCGTCTTCGCAATGTCGAAGAACCCGCCGACGCCCAGGGTCGAATTGACCGTGAACCGCACCAGCGTCTCCGCTGCCTTGCCGAACTTGAACTGGAGCAAATAGTTCAGGAACACGACCGGCTCAGTCAAATTGCTGAAGAAATTGCGCAATCCCGATCGCACCGGTTTCGGTACGACGTGCTGGTAACCCATTGCGAGCGGCCGATAGATCGCCTTGTCGAGCGTCTGATGGATCCCGAACATCGCGCGGTTGAACCCTTCCAGCGGATCTCCGCGATTGGGGTCGACCGCGGTCGCCCGAAACGGCGCCTCGCCGGCGGTTGCGGGGACGGCGGTTTCGGGATCGGAGAGCGGGTCCGCAAATTCGGGGCTCGCCGCCGAACTGCTTACCGTCGGCGAGTCGGCGACCGGCGATGCCGGCGCGACGATCGGGGCCGGCGCGACGATCGGGGCCGGCGCGACGATCGGGGCCGACCCAGCAACAGGCGCCGGCGCCACGACCGGGGGTACCGGAGGCGGTGTCGTTTGCTCTTGGGCCGGGGCGGCGATCAGCGCCACCGCCGGAAGGAGAAGCGGGATCGTCAAAAATCGCCCTTCGCCGCCAAGGCATCGAGATGTGTTACCAGCGCCTTGGCTCCCCCCTTGGCCAAGATCGTCGCGAAATCGGATCGCCGCGTCGCGATCTGGCTGATCGAATTGCGATAAAAGACGTCGATGATCTTCCAGCTCCCGCCGCTCGCGCGCAAGCGATAGCTGATCGGGATATCAGCCTTACCCGGCGTGGCCAGCGTCGTGCGGACCAGCTTGTCGCCGCCCCGTGTCTCGATCTGCGGCGCGATCGCGAATCGCTCGCCCGACCAACTGTCGAAATTATTGGCATATTGGGCGATCGTCATCCGGCGAAAGGCAGCGACCAACGCCTGTTGATCGGTCGGCGACGTCGTCGTCCAGGCCGGCCCCACCGCGAGTCGCGTCATCAGCGCCAGGTCGAAGGCGCGGTCGATGATCGGGCCGATCGCCGCCGCACGGCTCTTTACCGTTCCCTTCGCCTTCATGATCGCAAGCAGGCCATCGTCGAGCGCCTGTATCGTGGTGCGCGCGGGATCGCTCTGGGCGAAGGCAGGAACGGGAATGGCAAGCGCCAGCAACACGGCGGAGGGGACAGTGATACGCATCGAAACACTCCTGATCGGCCGCCGGGCAATACCCTGCCCGGCGTCAAGGCGTCCACCCTTGTCGCACGCAAACACTTTTGCCGCGTTGCAATATTGCGTCTTTTGCAACGGAGGACGAACGACTATCTGTGCGCTCACGGCCCGGCGCCAACAGGTCACGGCATTTCGAAAGACGGAATTGCATGCAGGACAAGATGACCGATTCTTCTGCCCCTTCGCTCAACGTTCTGCTGGCAAACCCCCGCGGTTTCTGCGCTGGCGTGGTCCGCGCGATCGAGATCGTCGAGCGCGCGCTCGATCTCTATGGCGCCCCCGTCTATGTCCGGCATGAGATCGTTCACAATCGCCATGTCGTCGAACGGTTGCGCGACAAGGGCGCGATCTTCGTCGACGAACTGGATGAGATCCCCGCTGACGCGCCGACCATCTTCAGCGCACATGGTGTGCCGCGATCGGTCCAGGAGGCCGCCGTCGCGCGCGGTCTGCCAGTGCTCGACGCGACCTGTCCGCTGGTCACCAAGGTTCACGTCCAGGGTCGCCGCTATGCCAAAGCGGGGCGGACGCTCGTGCTGATCGGCCATGCCGGCCATGCCGAGGTGATCGGCACGATGGGTCAGATCGATTCGCCGATTCATCTCGTTTCGACCACCGACGATGTGGTCGCGCTGCCGCTCGCGACGGATACGCCGATCGCTTATATCACCCAAACCACCCTCAGCGTCGACGATACGCGCGGCGTGATCGCGGCGCTCAACCAGCGTTTCGACGATGTCCAGGGCCCTGACGTCGCCGACATCTGTTATGCCACACAGAACCGGCAGACTGCGGTTCGCGATCTCGCCCGGCAAAGCGACCTGCTGATCGTGGTCGGCGCGCGCAACAGTTCGAATTCGAGCCGGTTGCGCGAGATCGGCGACGAAATGGGCGTGCCGAGCTATCTGGTCGACGATGGCGGCGGCGTCGATCCCGCCTGGTTCGACGGCGTGGCGACGGTCGGCATCACTGCCGGCGCGTCGGCCCCCGACGAGTTGATTGAAAGCGTCATCGCCGCCATTGCCGCGGTACGTCCGGTTTCGGTGAAACAACTGGACGGTGTCACCGAAGACGTAGAATTCACGCTCCCCCCTCAGTTGCGCAATCTCACCCGCGCAGCGGCCGAATAGGATTTCCCGATGACCTTACCGCTTTCCCAGATCGCGCGGATCGGCGCCTATACGCTGACACAGCATATCAAGGGCGGGAAATATCCGCTGGTACTGATGCTCGAGCCGTTGTTCCGCTGCAACCTGGCCTGCCCCGGCTGCGGCAAGATCGATTATCCCGATCCGATCCTCAACCAGCGCATGTCCTACGAACAGTGCATGGAAGCGATCGACGAATGCGGCGCACCGGCCGTCTCGATCGCCGGCGGCGAGCCGCTGCTGCACAAGGATATGGCGCGGATCGTCAAGGGCTATATCGCCAAGAAGAAGCTGGTGATCCTGTGCACCAACGCATTGCTGCTCAAGAAGAAGATCGACGAATACGAACCGTCGCCATTCTTCACCTGGTCGATCCATCTCGACGGCGACAAGCAGATGCACGATCATGCGGTCGATCTCGACGGCACGTACGAAATCGCGATCGACGCGATCAAGCTTGCCAAGAGCAAGGGGTTCCGCGTGCAGGTCAATTGCACCGTGTTCGACGGTGCCGATGCCGAACGGCTGGCGACGTTCTTCGATGAGATGGAGTCGCTCGGCGTTGAGATCACGATCTCGCCCGGTTATGCCTATGAGCGCGCCGCCGATCAGGAGCATTTCTTCAATCGCGAGCGGACCAAGAAATTCTTCCGCGACGTGTTCGCGCGCGGCAATGGCGGCAAGGACTGGACCTTCACCAACTCGCCGCTGTTCCTCGATTTCCTCGCCGGCAATCAGACCTATGAATGCACGCCCTGGTCGATGCCGCTCAGGACGATCTTCGGCTGGCAGAAGCCGTGTTACCTGCTCGGCGAAGGCTATGTCGCGACCTTCAAGGAGTTGATGGAAGGCACCGACTGGGAGAAATACGGCGTCGGCAAGTATGAGAAATGCTCGAACTGCATGACGCATTGCGGGTTCGAGGGTACTGCCGCGACGGACGCGATCCGCCATCCGCTCAAGATGTTCGGAATCGGCCGCAAGGGCGTGAAGACCGAAGGCCCGATGGCGCCGGATGTCGACCTGTCGGCCGCACGGCCTGCCGAAGACGTCTATTCCTCGCATGTCGAGCTCGAACTGGCGAAGATCAAGGCCGCTGACCCGGAAGGCTTCAAGCGAGTCCAGCGCGCGGCTTGATCCGTTTTGGCGGCCTTACAGGGCCGTCATGTCGAGGCGGTCGATCCCGGCGCGGATAATCGCCTCGAATGCCGCCTCGAGGCTGCGAAATGCTTGGCCGGCCTGGCGCCCAGTGCGGATCAGCGCCGGCAATTGCCGCGGAGCGCGCGCGAGCGAGGCGAGTACCGCTCCCAGCGCCATCCCGCCGTCCGGCCGCATCCCGACCAAAGCGGCAGGCGGCAGATCGTCTTCGGCGGGATCCGAGATCACCCGAAGCGCGGCGAACGGCAAACCCTTACGCTCCGCTACGCGGGCGGCGACATGGCTCTCCATGTCGACCGCCAGCGCGCCGGTCCGCTCGTATAGGAAGCGCTTTTCCGTCGCGGTAGCGGCAATCGCGTCATTGCCGACAATCCCGCCGCGATGAGCGTGCGGCAGCGCCTGCCCTAGCCGTTCAGCCACCGCCGCATCGCCGTCGATCACCACATCGCCAGACCGGAGAGTCGGCGCGAGCGCGCCGGCGATGCCGCAGGACAGGATAATGCCAGGAAAGCGATCGGCCTGGTCGTCGAGATCGCGATCGAGCGTCGCCGCTTGGCCGCCGCCGATGACCACGACGATATCTCGGCCAGGACGATCGAAAATCCGCGCCTCGCGCTTCAGCCCGCAGGCGATGATCAAGGTCACATGCCGACCGTGACGCGCTTGGTGTTCGAGCGCTTGAGATTACGGTAGCGCGCCATCGCCCAGAGCGGGAAATATTTCGGATAGCCGTGATAGCGGAGATAGAAGACCCGCGGGAACCCGCCGCCGGTATAATATTCCTGGCCCCACAGCCCGTCGGCATCCTGGTTGGCGGCCAGCCAGTCGATCCCGCGTGCTACTGCCTCGCTGTCGACCTCGCCCGCCGCCATCAGCCCTAGCAACGCCCAGGCGGTCTGTGACGCGGTCGACGGAGCCGGGAAATGGCCGGTGCGATCGAGATCGTAGCTGTCGCAATCCTCGCCCCAGCCGCCGTCGGGATTCTGAATCGTCCGGAGCCAGGCGGCAGCGCGCGCGACCATTGGATCGCTCTGATCGAACCCTGCGGCGTTGAGCGCACATAGCACCGACCAGGTGCCATAGATGTAATTGACACCCCAGCGGCCGAACCAGCTGCCTTCGGGCTCCTGTTCGCGCCGCAGATAGTCGATCGCCGCCGCCATGCGCGGACTGTCGCGCCGTTCGCCAAGCTGGGCGAGCATCGACACGCACCGCGCCGAGACATCGGCGGTCGGCGGGTCGAGCAATGCGCCATGGTCGGCAAATGGCAGATTGTTGAGATAGTCATAGGCATTGTCGGCGTCGAACGCGCCCCAGCCGCCGTTCTTCGACTGCAACCCGACGGTCCATTCGACCCCGCGGTCGATCGGCATCCGGTCTGCCGTCCCGGCGCGGTCCATTGCCATCACCACCACCGCGGTATCGTCGAGGTCGGGATAATGCGCGTTGTTGTACTGGAAGGCCCAACCGCCGGGGCGCACATCGGGCCGTTCCTCCGCCCAATCGCCCGCAACGTCGAGCACCTGGCGCGGCTTCAGCCAATCGAGCGCGGCGTCGGCACTGGCGACATTGACCTCGCCCCCCGCCTCGAGCATCGCATGCGCCGCGAGCGCGGTGTCCCACACCGGCGACACGCAGGGCTGGCAATAGGCTTCGTCGTCCTTGACCACGAGCAGATTCTCGACCGACTGCCGCGCGATCGCCCGGGCCGGATGGTCCTCGGCATAGCCGAGCAGGTCGAACATCATCACGCTATTGGCCATCGCCGGATAGATGGCGCCGAGCCCGTCCTCGCCGTTGAGCCGCTCGACCACCCAAGCCTCACAGGTCTGGATGGCGCGCCGCCGAAGCTTGACCGGCCACAGACCGTCGCCGGCCTTGAGCAATCGGTCGAGCGCGTTGAAGCCCTTGGTCCACAGCCATTTGGGATCGGCCGCCTTGGTCCCGGGGCGTACGGTCTCACCGGTATAGAGTTCGTCGACCTTGATGCCTTTGGCGTTGCGCGCGACGGGCTTGAGCGCGCACAATACGAGCAGCGGCACCACCACGGTGCGCGCCCAATAGCTCATTTTCGACAGATGGATCGGGAACCAGCGCGGCAGCAGGATCAGCTCGGGCGGCATGGTCGGGACGGTCGACCAGGGTCCGGCACCGAACAGTGCGAGCTGAATGCGCGTGAAGACGTTCACCGCCGCCGCGCCGCCCGCCGCCAGGATCGCCGTCCGTGCGCGCACCATATGCGGTGCCTGCGGGTCGTCGCCGATCATCTTGAGCGCGTAATAGGCTTTCACGCTGGCGCTGACATCGAAGCCGCCGGCGTGGAACAATCCCCAGCCGTCACTTTCAGGCGACTGGATGCGGCGGAGATAGCGGCCGATCTTCGCTTCCAGTACTTCGTCGACCGGTTCGCCGAGATAGTGGCGCAGGAGCACATATTCGGCTGGAATGGTGCAGTCCGCTTCCAGTTCGAACACCCAATGGCCGTCGGGACGTTGCGCGTCGGTCAATGCCGCGGCGGCGCGATCGACCGCGGCGTCGATCGCAGCCAGAGGATCGGCTGATTGAAGCTTGGTCGCCATGATCGCGCGTTAGCGCGTTCCGCCCCGGATCGCCAAGCGCGCAGCGGTCTCGCCCGACCGAAGCGCGCCCTCGATCGTCGCGGGAAGTCCCGTGCGGGTCCAGTCGCCGGCCAGGAACAGGTTGCGCCAGCGCGTTGCGGCCGGGGGACGCTTCGCGTCCTGCTCGGGTGTCGCCGCGAAGGTCGCACGCTTTTCCTTGACGATCTGCCACGCGGGCATCGGCGCAGTGAAGCGATAGGCGCTCTGGATATCGGCCCAGAAACGCCGCGCCAGTTCCTCGCGGTCGAGATCGACGATCGCATCGGCGGCGCTGACCGTCACCGATATCCGGTCAGCAAAAGCGAACAGCCATTCGGCGGTGCCACCGAGCAGGCCGAGCATCGGTGCGGCACCTTCCGGCGGCGCGATCGCGAAATGGCCGTTGACGATCGCGTGGAACCTATCGGGCGCCGAAATCCCGGGCAGCAACGTGGTGGCTACCCAGGGCGGCACGGCAAGGATCACGGCTTCGTCATCGGCCACGGGTTCCGGCCCCGCGCCCCAGTCGAGCGCGGTCGCGCGATCGTCCAGCGTCTCGATCGCGCGCAGCCGCCTGCCCGGCGTGAAAGGCGCGTCGCGCGCGGCAAGCCACGCCAAAGCCGGGTCGACGAACGCCGCCGCGAGGCTTGGCTCGGCGATGCGCGGCAATGTCGCCTTGCCGCCGCGCAGCAGCGATTCGCGGAGCACCGCCGCGGTCAGCCCGGCCGAGCCGGTTCCGGGCGGCGTGTTGAGCACCGCGAGCAGCACCGGTGCGATCAGCTTGTCCCACACCGGCCCGGCCGCGTCGATCCGGTCGCCAACGGCATCCTCAGGGGCGCCGGTCAGCAATCCGGCGAGCCTGAGATAGTCCAGCGCTCCCGTTCCCGGCACGCGGCGGCGCTTCGACAGCACCCACCAGGGCAGCACGCCGTCGTTCATCCGGATCGTCCAGCGGTCGCCGCTGGCGAGATCGGCGAACGCGAAATCGGCATGATCCGGGCCGGCAAGCGGCACGGTCGCCCCGATCGTCGCGCGGAACACCGCGACCGACCGGTTCCCGGCCAGCACCAGATGATTGCCATTGTCGATCGTCAGACCCAGTTGCGGATCGTGATAGGAGCGGCATCGTCCACCAGCCTGTGCGGCGGAATCGGCGATGCGGACGGTCATCCCCGCCTCGACCAACCGCACCGCCGCCGACAGCCCGGCCAACCCGGCTCCCGCTATCGTCGCTCGTGCGAACGTCACCGGGTCACCAGGAGCCGCGCCACCGTCCACAGCAACGCCGGCTTGCTCACCCTCACCCGCCGGCGCGGCGGTGCCCAGCCGACGATTTCCATCCGCTTGAGCAGCTTCGAATAAGCCGCTTCCATCAATCGCGGTGCGATCAGATGGCCTGCCGGCCGCGCGGCGAGAATGGCGTTGGCGGCTCGATAATGATCATGCGCGCGCGCCACCAGCGGCCGTACCGCCTGATCGATGCGCGGATCGGCGGCGACCTCGACGGGCGTGGTCAGCGCGATCCCGGCCGCGGTCAGGGCTTCGGCGGGAAGATAGACGCGACCGATCCCGGCATCTTCATCGATATCTCGCAGGATATTGGTGAGTTGGAGCGCGCGGCCGAGATGATGCGCGAGGTCGAGGCCGGGCTCGCGCGGCATGCCGAACACGCGCACCGACAGCCGGCCGACCGCCGACGCTACCCGGTCGCAATAGAGGTCGAGCTCCGCCATGGCCGGCCAGCATATGTCGCGAGCCACGTCCATCGCCATGCCGTCGATCACGGCTTCGAAATCGGCGCGATCGAGGTCGAAGCGATGCACCGCCTCCGCCACCAGCGCCGCCTGCCCAGGGTCGCCACCGGCATAAAGCGAATCGAGGTCGCGACGCCAGCGGTCGAGCGCCACCGCGCGCCCTTCCCGTTCGCCTCCTTGATCGTCGGCGATATCGTCGACCACGCGGCAGAAGCCGTAAATCGCGAACATGGCCTCGCGCTCGGCCTTGGGCAGCATGCGCATGCCAGCATAGAAGGAGCTGCCCGACGCCTGGGTCGCGGGCGCGGTAGCGGCGGTGTCGCTCATGCGGCGCGCCTGAAAAGCACGGGAAGTGCTGCGCCGAGCGCGATCCAGCCCGCTTCGACCTTGCCGTGATGGACGCGCTCGCCAAGCGGATCGCGCTGCTCCAGCCGATCGCACAGACCCCGCGCCAGCCGGTGGATCGCCGCCACTTCCGCCGCCAGCCGGCGATCGCGGATCAAAGCGGCGAAACCGGCGGACGCGTTGAGCAGCTGCCGCGTCCGTCCGACGAGATCGGTGAGAATCGCCCGCAGCGCCGGCGTGGCGCGCGCGCCGCCGAGATCATCGATACGCAGCCCGGTATCGAGCGGGATATAGACGCGGTCGAGCTCACGATAATCCTCGGCACAATCCTGAAGATGGTTGATCACCTGGAGCGCGGCGCACAAAGCGTCGTTGGCGGGCCAAGTCTCGCGGCTTTCGCCATGGACGTCGAGGACATAGCGCCCGACCGGCATTGCGGAGAGCCGGCAATAGCCGATCAGTTCGTCCCAGTCGCGGTAGCGGGTGACCGTCACGTCGCGGATGAACGCATCGAGCAAATCATGCGCGTGGACCGGGTCGATCCGCCGCGCCGCCATCACCTCGGCCAGCGCCATCGCTTCGGGGGCGCCCTTCCCGTCCAGTCCGGCGCGCATATGCGCGAGCAATTCGAGCTTGGTCTCGGGCGAGGCGTCTGCATTGTCGGAAATGTCGTCCGCCGCGCGGGCGAAGCGGTAATAGGCCATGACCGGCGCACGGTGTTCGGGGCGGAGCAGGAAGCTCGCTACCGGGAAATTCTCATCATTGTGATTCTTGCCCGAAGCAAGGTCGGTTACGTCTGTCATTGTCCCGCCGCTGCCTGCGCCCGACCTTTCCACATGCCGCCACGACCGCGTATGTGCTGCCAGGCCGATAGCAAGGTGCAGCCGGCGTAGAAAGCCGCGATCAACGGCAGTGCCACACCCCAGAGCGGGGAGCGTCGATAGAAAGCGAGCATCGGCTGGAACGCGATCGCCATCAGCGCCCAGGCGGAGATTCCCGCGATCCGCGCGAACCCTTGGCCGAACAGCGCGAGCAACGGCGGCGCGGCATAGACCAGCGCCAGTCCGACAATAGTGCCGGCCAGCAACAGCGGCGAATAGCCGAGCTGGGCGTAGGCGGAGCGCGAGATCATCGCCGCCACGGCGCCGAAACCATCATAGGGCCGGATACTGCGCGAGCGATCGGTCAGGCCGAGCCAGATGCGCCCCTGCTTCTTGAGCAACGCGCCGAGCGTACAATCGTCGATCAGAGCGCCGCGAATCGCGGCGATCCCACCCGCTGCCTCGAGCGCTTCGCGCCGCACCAGCATGCACCCGCCGGCCGCGCCGCCCAGGCCCGTGGGACGATTCACCAGGCCGAACGGATAGAGCATCTGGAAGAAGAAGACGAAGGCCGGGATCAGCATCCGCTCGGCGACCGTATCGGCGCGGAGCTTAGCCATCAGGCTTACCAACGCGAGCCCGCCCGCTTGGCCGCGCGTGACGAGCATGCGCAGCGTATCCGGGGCATGTTCGATATCGGCATCGGTCAGCCACAAATAAGTGGGCGTGCCCCCCGCGCGCGCCACGCCCTGCGACACCGCCCATAATTTTCCGGTCCAGCCGGGAGCGAGTGGTAGCCCGCGCAATACCTCGACACGCTCGGAACCAAGCCCGGCGGCAATGCCTCCCGTACCGTCGCTGGACGAATCGTCGACCAGGACGATTCGGAACGGCCCCGGATAATCCTGCGTCGCCAGGCTACCGATCGACCGCGCGATCACATCCGCTTCGTCGCGCGCCGGAACCACCGCCACCACTTCCGGCCAGGCGGCCGACTCGGCGGGCAGGTCGCGCGTGTCGCGCTCGCGGGTCAGCCAGAAGCCGTGGCGCGCGAAGATCAGGACCAGCCAGATCATCAGCGCCAATCCGCCGATCGCGTTCCAGATCATCGCACCATCCCCGCGCCGCGAAACCAGGCGATCGCGTCGCCGAGCGCGTCGCGATATGGCCGCGCGCGATAGCCGAGTTCTGCCTCCGCCTTGGCCGAGGTGAAGAACATGCGGTGCTTCGCCATCCGGAGCGAATCGAGGGTCAGGAAAGGTGTCCCGCCCGCTACCCGCGCCAATTGCTCATTGGCCCAGGCGAGCGGGAATAGCGGCGTGCGCGGGATGCGCACCGTCGGCGCCTTGCGCCCGACGATGGCGGCGATCTCGGCCAGCATTTCGCCAAGCATGACGTCCTGCCCGCCAAGAATATAGCGTTCACCGAGTCGTCCCTTCTCGAGCGCGAGCAGGTGCCCCGCTGCGACGTCATCGACATGGACAAGATTGAGCCCAGAATCGACGAACGCCGGGATCTTGCCATTCGCCGCCTCGACGATGATCCGCCCGGTCGGTGTCGGCTTGACGTCGCGCGGGCCGATCGGAGTCGAAGGCTGGACGATCACTGCCGGCAGTCCGTCCGCCACCATTTGCTCCACGAGGCGTTCGGCGACGACCTTGCTGCGCTTATAAGCACCCACCGCCTGCTCAGGGGTCGCGCTGCGCGTCTCGTCGGCGGCGCCGTGGTCTAGCGGCTTCAGCGTCGCCACGCTCGATGTGTAGACGATCCGCTCCACCCCGGCCGCAGCGGCAGCACGCATCACGATCTCGGTGGTCGAGCGGTTGTTGCGGACGATCTCCTCGGGGTCCGGCGCCCATAGCCGGTAGTCCGCAGCGACATGGAAGAGGTAGCGAACCCCAACCATCGCCGCCGCCACTGCCGCGGCATCGCGCAGGTCGCCCTCGACGATGTCGCCGGGAAAATCGACGAGATTGGCGCCTGGGCTCGACGCGCGGACCAGCCCGCGCACTCGTGCCCCGCGCGCGGCCAATGCCCGTGCCACAGCCGAGCCGACAAAACCGGAAACACCGGTGACGAGGACCGGAGATGACGCGTCGGCAATATCCACGGCCGCGATCTACACAGGACGCGCCGCGCCGGATAGAGGAGCCAGCATGACAAGCGTGCTGAGCGGAATCGTTGCTGGACTTGGCTGGGCCGCGTTGGGCCTGAGCCTGATCGGCAGCGCCTATATGATCGCCGCCGCCGCCACGCTCCGCGCGTTCTTCGCCCGCCCGGCGTCGACAGCAGCACGACGTAGCGAAGCGGTGACGATGCTCAAGCCGCTTCACGGCGCCGAGCCGCTGCTGGCCGACAATCTCGCAACGTTCCTGGCGCAGGATCATGACGGGCCGATCCAGTTGCTGTGCGGCGTTCAGCGTCTCGACGATCCCGCGATCGCCGCGGTCGAGGCGCTTCGCGCGCGTTTTCCCCAGGCGCGGATCGACCTGATCGTCGATCCGACACCGCACGGCGCCAATGGCAAGGTCGCCAATCTGATCAATCTCGAACCGCATATCGCCCATGATGTCGTGGTGCTGAGCGACAGCGACATGGCGGTGGGCGCCGATTATCTATCGCGCCTGCTCGCGGTGCTCGACGCGCCCAAAACGGGCGCGGTGACGATCGCCTATAACGGACGCGGCGATGCCGGTTTCTGGTCGAGGATCGCCGCCGCCGGGCTGAGCTGGCAATTCCTGCCCGGCGCGGTGTTCGGCGCCGCGCATGGCCTGGCGCGGCCATGTATGGGATCGACCATCGCGATGCGGCACGAGACGCTCGCAGCGATCGGCGGTTTTGGTGTATTCGCCGATGTGCTGGCCGACGATTACGCGATCGGCGAGGCGGTCGCGGCGCTGGGGCTCGAGGTCGCGATGCCGGCGATGCTGGTCACTCATGCCTCGACCGAAGGCAGTTTCGCGGAGCTTTGGCGGCACGAGCTGCGTTGGGGTGCGACGGTTCGCGACGTCGTGCCTGTCGCCTATGCGATGGGCGTGATCGCCATTCCATTCCCGCTCGCGCTGCTCGCGATCCCCGTCCATCCGCTGCCGGGGCTCGCGCTTGCCGGCCTCGCTTTGCTTGCCCGCCTGTCGGCCGCCATCGTGGCGGACCGGCGCGGCGGCGCGCGAACCGCGCCATTATGGCTCCTGCCGCTGCGCGATTGCCTCACTTTTATGGTATTTATCGCCAGCCTGACGGTGCGATCGGTTGATTGGCGCGGCGCAACACTTAGAATGGCACAACGAGGCCGGATCTCGGCCCAACCGGAGTTACCTTTCCGATGATGCGTTCGCTGTTTCTTCAGGCCCCTTCGTTCGACGGTTATGACGGGGGCGCCGGAGCCCGTTATCAGATGAAGCGCGAGGTGCGCTCCTTCTGGTATCCGACCTGGCTCGCCCAGCCCGCCGCGCTGATCGAAGGATCGAAGCTAATCGATGCGCCGGCGCACGATCTCGGCTGGGACGACATCAAGCACGAGGTCGACGACAAGGACCTCGTCATCCTCCACACCTCGACGCCGTCCTTCCGCCAGGACATCCACACCGCCGAGCTGATTCGCGAGCGCAATCCGAAAGCGCTAATCGGCCTGATCGGGGCCAAGGTCGCGGTCGAGACCCAGAAGTCGCTGGAGGCATCGACCGCGATCGACTTCGTCTGCCGCAACGAATTCGACTTCACCATCCTCGATATCGCCAAGGGCATGCCGCTCAGCGAGGTCCATGGCATTTCGTATCGCGATGCCGATGGCACGATCGTCCACAACAAGGATCGCGCGGTCATCGAGGACATGGACTCGCTGCCGTTCGTCTCGCCGATCTACAAGCGCGATCTGCAGATCGAGAAATATTTCGGCGGCTACCTCAAGCACCCCTACGTGTCGTTCTACACCGGTCGCGGCTGCAAGAGCCGCTGCACCTTCTGCTTGTGGCCGCAGACCGTCGGCGGACACAATTACCGCACCCGGTCGATCGGCCATGTCATCGAGGAAGTGAAATACGTCCTAAAGGCCATGCCCGAGGTCAAGGAGATCTTCTTCGACGACGACACGCTGACCGACAATGCTCCGCGCATCGAGGAGCTGTCGAAGGCGCTCGGCGAACTCGGCTTCGGCAAGCCGGGCTTCCGTGTCTCGTGGAGCTGCAACGCCAAGGCCAATGTGCCGAGGAAGACGCTGGAGGCGATGAAGGCCGGCGGCTGTCGCCTGCTGCTGGTCGGCTATGAGAGCGGCAATCAGCAGATCCTGCACAATATCAAGAAGGGCCTGCGTACCGACGTCGCGCGGCAATTCACCAAGGACTGCCACGAGCTCGGTATCGTGATCCACGGCACCTTCATTCTCGGCCTGCCCGGCGAAACCGAGGACACGATCGAGGAGACGATCAACTATGCCAAGGAGATCAACCCGCACACCATCCAGGTGTCGCTCGCCGCGCCCTATCCGGGGACCTTCCTGTTCAAGCAGGCGACCGAGAATGGCTGGTTCGACGGCACCGACCATCTGCTGACCGATGGCGGCAACCAGATCGCGCAGTTGAGCTATCCGCATCTGCCGTCGACAGTGATCTTCGACAAGGTCGAGGAATTCTACAAACGCTTCTACTTCCGGCCGTCCAAGATCGGTTCGATCGTGTGGGAAATGGTGCGCGATTTCGACATGATGAAGCGCCGCCTGCGCGAGGGCGTCGAGTTCTTCGACTTCCTGCGCCGCCGCAAGGAAGCCGCATAAGCGACGTGAAACGGCTGATCGTTACCGCCGATGACTTCGGCACCTCGGCCGAGGTCAACGACGCGGTCGAACAGGCGCATCGCGACGGCATCCTGACCGCAGCTTCGCTGATGGTGGCGGGCGATGCGGCGGCCGATGCCGTCGCGAGGGCACGCACCCTGCCGACTCTGGGCGTCGGACTGCATGTCGTGCTGGTCGAAGGCCGGCCGGTCTTGCCGGCCGGCCGCATCCCCGCGCTGGTCGATGGCACCGGCAATTTTCGCACCGACATGGCGCGGGCCGGCGTCACCATCTTCGCCTCTCCCGCCGCGCGCCGGCAATTGGCGGCCGAGATTGAGGCGCAATTCGCCGCCTTCGCCGCGACCGGCCTGACGCTCGACCATGTCAACGCGCACAAGCATTTCCATCTCCATCCGACCATCGCCACCGCCATCCTGAAGATCGGCCAGCGGTACGGCATGCGCGCGGCCAGAGCACCGATCGAGCCTCGCCAGCTGCTGCGGCAAGTCGACGGGACCGATACCGGGCCGCGCATCGAGACGGTTTGGGCGCGCCTCGTTCGCGCGCGTTTGCGCCGCGCCGGGATCCTGGTGCCCGATCAAGTGTTCGGGCTAGCCTGGTCGGGCACGATGACCGCCGACCGGGTGCGCGGCATCCTGGAGCGTCTCCCCGACGGCCTGACCGAAATCTACACCCATCCTGCGACCGGCGCCTATCCGGGATCGGCGCCCGGTTACGATTATTGCGGCGAACTGGCTGCCCTCACCGATCCGCTTGCCAAGACCATCCTGACGCGCGAGCGCGTCGCCCTCGGCCATTTCGCCAACTTTGCCTGAAGGAGCATCCGATGAACCTCGTGCCCGATTGGGGGGAGTTCGACACAGAAGCGCCGCTGCCCACCGGTCCGGTGCGGCTCGGCTCGCCCGAACATCTGATGCTGTTCAGCCGCATGATCCTGGACACGCACGATCCCTATCGCCCGGCGCTGATCGACTGGCCCGAGCTCGAGCCGGAGACGCGCAACAAGATCGTCTCGCTGCCGATCTGGGACATGGCGGTGCAGACCGAGGGTCGCACCGGCCTGTTCGTCAAGACGTTCAGCGAGACGGTCGAGGATCCGCTGTTGAAAGCGGCGGTCCAGATGGACGCGTTCGAGGAGCGCCGGCATAAAGTCGTGCTCGCCGACATGGTCCAATCCTACGGCATCGAGCTGCAGCCCGAGCCGGACTATCCCAAGCCCAGGGACGCGGAATGGGCGTTCATGCGCTCGGGCTATTCGGAATGTATCGACAGTTTCTTCGGTTTCGGCCTGTTCAAACTCGCCAAGGATACCGGCTTCTTCCCACCCGAGCTGATCGACACGTTCGAGCCGGTGATGCGCGAGGAAGGACGGCACATATTGTTCTTCGTCAACTGGGTCGCCTGGTGGCGGCGCAACATGCCGTGGTGGCGGCGGCCCTATTTCGAAGCCAAGGTTATTGTCGTTTGGCTCTTCCTGATCTGGGAACGGATCGATATGGCCAAGGGCATGGGGGACAATAGCAAGGCGCAGGAGAACAATTTCACGCTCAACGGCTCGAAAGAGTTGGGCGTGGAGGTCAGCTTTGCCGAACTGGCGCGGATCTGCCTGTCGGAGAATGACCGGCGGCTGGCGGGGTATGATTCGCGGCTGATCCGCCCGCGCTTCGTGCCGGCGATGATCCGGCTGGCGTTGAAATTCATCCGCGCGCCCAAGCCGGCGGGAGACACCGCCTGAAGATTTCCACCAGTGCCGGCTTGCTGCTGGCCACGGTCGTTGGACTTATTGTCGCGATCTGGACGTTCGGCGCCACGGGGTTCGCCGATATCGTGAGCGTGGCGCGCCGGCTCGGGCTGGGCGGTTTCCTGCTATTCTGCGCCTGGTCGCTCGGGACGTTCGTGCTGCTTGGTGCCGCGTGGCTCGCCGCCGCACCGGGCGAGCGGACGGCGCGACTCGGCCGGTTCACCTGGGCGAGAATGCTGCGCGAGGCGGTGTCGGACCTGCTCCCCTTCTCCCAGCTCGGGGGGATCGTGGTCGCGGCGCGGTCGCTTTCGGTCGCCGGTATTCCGACCTCGCGCGTCTATGGCTCGCTGGTGGTCGACCTGACGACCGAGATGGCGGCGCAATTGGTCTACACGTTGTTCGGGCTGGCGCTGATCGCGTCGCTGCTGATCGGCGATGGCGCGGCAGCATCGCTCCGTCCCGCGATCCTGGGCGGGACCGCGATCATGGTCGTGATCATCCTGTTTTTCTTCGTCGCGCAGCGCTCCGCGCTCGACCTGACCGGACGCATTGGCGAGCGCTTCGTACCGGGATCGCAAGTCGCATTCAGCGATATTCGGGCCGAGCTCGCGCGAATCTATCTCCGGCGCGACCGCGTGGCGATCGCGTTCGGCTTCAACCTCGCTGCCTGGGTGGCGAGCGGTGTGGGCGGCTGGCTGGCGCTGCATCTGATGGGTGTGCCGATTTCGCTATGGGACGTGCTGTCGCTCGAAAGCCTGATTTTTACGTTGCGCAGCGTGGCATTCTTCATTCCCGGCGCGCTGGGCGTACAGGAAGTCGCTTATGCGCTGGCCGCGCCGCTATTCGGCCTGCCGCCCGAAAGCGCGCTCGCGCTGTCGCTCGCCAAACGCGCCCGGGACGTGGCGATCGGTTTGCCGACCTTATTGTGCTGGCAATTTGCCGAGGCACGCCACATCGCGGCCCGAGCTGCCCGAGGCTAGGCGTGCTGCGACCGGATGGAGTCCGGCAATGCGCGACCGCACACCCGACCACGATGTTCGTGAACCATATCGCGAGGAGATGCGACCAACCGATCGTTACGCTCTGGCATATGGAGCAAAATCCGTTCATTCTGCGTTCCAAGAGGGCGGGATAGGATGGAACGTTGCTTCCTCCCGGTGAACGGAGATTTGAAAATGACGTCTTCCTTTGGTCGCGTTGCCCTGATGGGCGCAGTCGCCGCGACATCGTTGATGCTCGCGGGCTGCATGACCGAAACCACCTACCGGCCGGCGACTGGTTCCGGCTTCTCGCGCGAAGGCTATAGTGATCGCCAGATCGAGGCGAACCGCTTCCAGGTTACCTTTTCCGGCAATACCATGACCGCGCGCGACACGGTCGAGCGCTATTTGCTGTTCCGCGCCGCGGAGCTGACCGAGCAGCAGGGCTATGATTATTTCGTCATGGCCGATCGCGACACCGACAAGAAGACGCGGACCTATGTCAACGACTTTGGCGGCCCCTATGGCGGCGGGCTCTGGGGTCCGCGCTGGCGCTATTATGGCCGCGGCTTTGGCTGGCGGAGCTGGGACCCGTTCTGGGGCGATCCCTTCTTCGACCGCAACATCGACGTCAACACGGTCGAGAAGTATGAGGCGACCGCCGAGATCGTGATGGGCAAGGGTCCCAAGCCCGCAGGCAATGTCCGCGCGTTCGACGCCAAGTCGGTGATTGCCAATATCGGACCGACGATCGTTATGCCGAAATAACACGGGACGGTTGGTTGAAACGAAAAGGCCGGGGAGCGATCCCCGGCTTTTTTTATTTGTTTAGCCCTCTCCCGCCTGCGGGAGAGGGGTATTTCACATTAAGCGATCTGGCCGTGGCAATGTTTGTACTTGAGCCCCGAGCCGCACGGGCACGGCGCGTTGCGGCTGACCTTGCCTTCCCAATCCTTCGGGTCCTCGCCCAGATCGGGCTGTTCGGGCCGAACGATCGACAGTGGCGGCAGACCCAGATCGCCCAGCCCGCGCGACCCGCCGTCGATATCGGCGCTGTCGTCGTCGCCCGAGAACGGATCGAAATGCTGGGTGATGAAATCGGGCAGTTCGGGAAGCTCGGGCGGCGGCTGGAAGCGGAATTCGGCGGTCGCCAGCACTTTGGTCACGTCCTCGCGGATCGACCCCAGCATGCGCTCGAACAGCGCGAAGGCTTCCTGCTTATATTCGTTGATCGGCGTCTTCTGCGCATAAGCGCGCAAATGGATGACCTGGCGCAGCGCGTCGAGCGTCGCGAGATGCTCTTTCCAGTGATGATCGAGATTCTGGATCAGGATCGACTTTTCGATCGTCGTCCAGGTCTCCGGATCCATCTCCGCCGCCTTGGCGTCGACCAATGCCGCAGCCGCCTCGTTCAGCCGTTCCTCGACCATCTCGACATCGACCGCTTCTTCCTTGAGCCAATCGTCGATCGGCGGCTCGATCCCCAGCATCTCGGAGACCTTGGCCTTCATGCCTTCGACATCCCATTGCTCGGGATAGGAATTGGGCGGGCAATGGTCACTGACGATCGTATTGATCGTCTCGGTCCGCATGTCGACCACCACGTCGCCGACGGTTTCGGCGTCCATGATGTCGTTGCGCTGCTCGTAAATGACCTTGCGCTGGTCGTTCATGACGTCGTCATATTCGACGACCTGCTTGCGGACGTCGTAGTTGCGCGCCTCGACCTTCTTCTGCGCGGTCTCGATCGCCTTCGACATCCAGCGCGACGGCGGCAATGCCTCGCCATCCTCCAGGCTCGACCGCATCATCTTGGCGAACAACGTGTTCGGCCCGAAGATGCGCAGCAGATCGTCGTCGAGACTGAGGTAGAAACGCGATAGGCCGGGGTCACCCTGACGGCCCGAACGGCCACGCAACTGGTTGTCGATGCGCCGGCTCTCGTGCCGCTCGGTGCCGAGCACGAACAGGCCGCCCGCCGCCAGCACTTCCTGCTTCTCGACCGCGATCTCCTGACGAATGCGCTCGATCGCGGCATCGCGCTCGGGCCCTTCGGGCATGTCGCTCAATTCATCCGCGATCCGGAAATCGAGGTTGCCGCCGAGCTGGATGTCGGTGCCGCGGCCGGCCATGTTGGTCGCGATCGTGACCGCGCCCTTGCGGCCCGCCTGCGCGACGATATGCGCTTCCATTTCGTGATAGCGTGCGTTCAGCACCTTGTGCTCGACCTTTTCCTCATGGAGGAATTCGGACAGCATTTCGGATTTTTCGATCGACACCGTGCCGACCAGCACGGGCTGGCCCAACTCAGCCTGGACCTTGATCGCCTTGGCGATACCGCGGAACTTGTCCTGGATATCCTTGTAGAACGTGTCTTCCTCATCGATGCGCCGCACCGGCACATTGGTCGGGATCGACACGACGTTCATCTTGTAGATGTCGTAGAATTCCGCCGCCTCGGTCGCCGCGGTGCCGGTCATGCCCGACAGCTTGGGATACATGCGGAAATAGTTCTGGAAGGTGATCGACGCCATCGTCTGGTTCTCGGGCTCGATCTCGACCCCTTCCTTGGCTTCGACCGCCTGGTGCAGGCCGTCCGACCAGCGCCGGCCGTCCATCATGCGACCGGTGAACTCATCGATGATGATGACCTTGCCGTCCTTGACGATGTAATCGATGTCACGCTTGAACATCATGTTGGCGCGCAGCGACTGGTTCAGGTGGTGGACCACCTGGGTATTCTCGAAATCGTAGAGGTTGGTGCCTTCGAGCAACCCGGCGGTTTCGAGCATCCGCTCGACCGTCTCGGTACCCTCTTCGGTCAGGATGATCGACTTCTGCTTCTCGTCCTTCTCGTACAGGTCGGGCGCGAGCTGCTTCACCACCGCATCGACGCTCTTGTAGAGCTCGGACTTGTCGTCGGTCGGGCCGGAGATGATCAGCGGCGTGCGCGCCTCGTCGATCAGCACCGAATCGACCTCGTCGACGATCGCCATCGCGAACGGGCGCTGAACCATCTGATCGCGCTCGTATTTCATGTTGTCGCGCAGATAGTCGAAGCCGAATTCGTTGTTGGTGCCGTAGGTGATGTCGGCGGCGTAGGCTTCCTTGCGCTGATGGTCGGTCAAATTGGGGATGATCACCCCGACCGTCAGGCCCAGGAACGTGTACACCTGCCCCATCCACTCGGCGTCGCGCTTGGCGAGATAGTCGTTGACCGTGATGACATGGACGCCGGTGCCCGGCAGCGCGTTGAGATACACCGCCAGCGTCGCCACCAGCGTCTTGCCCTCACCCGTCCGCATCTCGGCGATCTCGCCGCGATGGAGGACGATACCACCGACCATCTGAACGTCGTAATGGCGCTGGCCGAGCACCCGGCTGGCCGCCTCGCGCACCGTCGCGAAGGCCTCGGGCAAGAGGTCGTCGAGCTTCTCGCCATTGGCCAGGCGTTCACGGAAGAGCACGGTCTGGTTGGCAAGCGTCGCGTCGTCCATCGCCTGGAGCGCGGGCTCGAAGCTCGCGATCCTGTTGACGATGCTGCCGAGCGACTTGACGTACCGGTCGTTGGACGACCCGAAAATGGATTTGGCGAGTCCGCCGAGCATGATGATTTCCCGTTATATGAAGGCGCGCGAGCCCCACGGGGCCGCGCTGATCGAATAGAAAGAGCGTGGCTGCGCGGGCGCTATTCGCGCCGGCGGCTCGCAAAGGCGGGGATCGCGTCCGAAAAGGCGAAAACCGGCAGCGCGGAAACCGCCGCATGGGCCAGCCCGGCGATCGCCTGGATCGGCCGCGCCGCGACTTGACGCCGCACTTCGGCCGTGGCCTTGACCGCCGTCGCCACCACCGCGCTGCTGAGCGTGGTCGGCACCTGCGCCCCGCGCGCGCCGGCCGTGCCGCTGAACGCGGACAACAAGGCAGACAGGAGCAGGATCAGGTTCAAGCGAGCGCTACTTCATCGATGATGACGGACGGTGACATAGGGTCGCGTCTGGCAAAGGTCTATCAAATACTCGTTACTTGTCGGCGCGACTATCGCCGAGCGTCTCAGGGCTTCTTGGCCGGAGCCGGTGCGATCTTCGCCGGGACGCGAGTGGTTTTCACGGCGTTCGATGCGGGCGGCAGAGTGACGGGTGGCACCGGTGCGCCAGTGGCAGGCACCGGTTCGGGCGGCGGCGTTTCCAGTTTCCACATCATCGACGAGCTCCACTTGCTCGGCGTCGGCTTGTTCTTCTTGTTGCGCGCCACTTCGAACCGGCCATTGGCGGTCATGAAATTGCACGTCGTCTCATCGAGCAGCGGCGATTCGGAGCTCTTGGTGACCTTGCAGTCGGTCACGCGCCCGGTGTCGTCGATCGTGAGCGTGAAGCTGACCCGACCCTGCTCGCCGCTCGCGCGCGCCGCCGGCGGATAGCCGTCCTGGGGAATCCAGCTGCCCGGGCTGCCGATCGGTTTCGCGGTCGGCATCGGCTCATCGTCATCCTGCGCCTGGGCGAGGCCCGGAAACGCGAAAGCAGCCAATGCCAGCACGACGGCAATACGCATCTTTTTCTCCCTGTTGGCGCCACGCTAGCCCAATCCGACCCGCATTGTCACCGCCGCCTTTGCCTGTTGCGAGCGCCGCACTATGAGGGCCGCCATGACCGATCGTTCCCCCCTCGCCCCCGCCGCCTTCCCCGATCTGCCCGACATTGCCGGCATCACGCACCGCGTGGCGAAAGCGCAGTACAAGACCTGGGATCGCTGCGACCTGACTTATGTCGAGCTGGCGCCCGGCACGGCGGTCGCGGGCGTGCTGACCAAGAGCCGCTGCGCATCGCCCGAAGTCGATTGGTGCCGCGCCGCCTTGGTGCTGGGCCGCGCCCGCGCGCTCGTCGTCAATGCCGGCAATTCGAATGCCTTTACCGGGGACCGCGGACGCCACGCGGTCGAAGGGTTGGTCGCCAGTGTCGCGCGCCATCTGGACTGTCAGCCGTCGGACGTGTTCGTCGCCTCGACCGGGGTGATCGGCGTGCCGCTGCCGCTCGATAAGGCCGAAGCGGGGCTGGCCGCGGCCTTCGCCGCCGAGCCGTGCGGTTGGGAAGACGCGGCTGCGACGATCATGACCACCGACACTTTCGCCAAGGGTGCGGTGACGCGCGCGGTGGTCGACGGCAAACCTGTCAGCCTGGTTGGGATTATCAAGGGATCGGGCATGATCGCGCCCGACATGGCGACGATGCTGGGGTTCATCTTCACCGACGCCGCGGTGGACCCGGCCTGGCTGCAGGCGGCGCTGTCGCGCGCTAACACCCGCAGCTTCTCGTGCATCACGGTCGACAGCGACACCTCGACCAGCGACACCGTGCTCGCTTTCGCAACCGGTGCCGCCGGGAATGTCGCGATCGCGCACGACGACGATCCCGGCGCCGATGCCTTTGCCGCCGCGCTCAACGACCTCTGCCTCCAGCTCGCCCATCTGGTTGTGCGCGACGGCGAAGGCGCGACCAAGTTCATCGCGGTGGAAGTGACAGGCGCCGAAAGCGACGTCAGCGCGCATCGTATCGGCATGAGCATCGCCAACTCGCCGCTGGTCAAGACCGCGATCGCCGGTGAGGACGCCAATTGGGGTCGCGTCGTCATGGCCGTCGGCAAGGCCGGCGAACCCGCCGAACGCGACCGCGTCGCGATCCGCTTCGGCGAAACCCAGGTCGCGCGGAACGGCCTGGCGGTCGATGGCTATGACGAAGCGCCAGTCGCCGCGCATCTCAAGGGCAAGGAGATCGACATCGGGGTCGATCTCGGCCTGGGTGACGGGCGAGCCACGGTGTGGACCTGCGATCTCACGCACGGCTACATCTCGATCAACGCCGATTACAGGAGCTGAGCGGCATGCTGACGATCTGGGGCCGCCTCAACTCGCATAACGTCAAGAAAGTCGCCTGGTTCGCCGAGGAACTGGGGTTGCCCTATGTCCGCCACGATATCGGCGGCCAGTTCGGGATGAGCGACGCCTATCTGGCGATGAACCCCAATGCGCTGATCCCGACGATCGACGATGACGGCTTCATCCTGTGGGAATCGAACGCGATCCTGCGCTATCTGGCGGCGCGCCATGGCGGCGTGCGCTGGTGGCCCGACGAGCCCCAATTGCGCGCGATCGGCGACCGCTGGATGGAGTGGCAGGTCGGCTTCGCGCTCGTCCAACTCGACGCGTTCGTCAATCTCATCCGCGTCGCGCCCGATAAACGCGACATGGCCGCGGTCGCGCGCTCGGCGCAGCGTTGCGGCGAGCGGATGGCGATCCTCGACCGCTATCTCACCGAGACACCGTGGCTGTCGGGCGAGGATTTCGGCGTCGGCGACGTGCCGATGGGAGTCTTTGCCCACACCTGGTTTACGCTCGATATCGAGCGGCCGGATCTGCCCAATGTCTTCGATTGGTACCGCCGCCTGCAATCGCGGCCGGGTTATGCCAGCCAGGTCATGATCCCGCTGACGTAATTTCCTTCTCGCAGCCGAGAGAGGAAGACATAATTTCCCTCTCCCGCGAGCGGGAGAGGGCTATAGAAAAAGGACCGCACCCAATCGGATGCGGCCCTTTGTTCACATCGGTCTTGAGATCAGGCAGCCGAGCTGGCGGCCGATCCCAATTCCCCCTCAAGCCAAGCCTTGATCCGGCCCTTGGGCTCGGCGCCGATCTTCGTCGCCGCCGGGCTGCCGCCCTTGAACAGGATCATCGTCGGGATGCCGCGCACGCCGTAGCGCGCCGGCGCATCGGGATGGTCGTCGATATTGAGCTTGGCGATCGTCACCTGCTCGCCCAACTCTTCCGAGATTTCCTCGAGGCTCGGCCCGATCATCTTGCACGGCCCGCACCACTCCGCCCAGAAATCGACCAGCACCGGCTTGTCCGAATCGAGCACGTCCGCCTGGAAGCTGCCGTCGCTGATATGTTTGGTTGCCATAGAGAATCTCCTTTGATCCTGAATGTAGGCGCCGCGACGCACTTGCTCAACGGGTCTGACCCTAGCTTTGTTGCATCGCGACAAAGCCCGGCTTGTGAGCCGCGAGTACTTCTTCGGGTAACTCGAACAGACGCGGCGCCGCGGTGTAGAGCAACGCCGCCTCGATCCGCCGTCCCGGAAAGATCACGCGCAACGCCTCGGCATAGGCCGCCATCTGGCGCAGATGGAATATCGGCACTTCGCCGAGGCCCAGCGGTACCCGCCGCCCCGTCTTGAAATCGATCACGCGGACGCGATCGGATTCGACCAGCAAGCGGTCGACGGTTCCGGCAACGACATATCCGCCGGGTATGACCGCCGAGATCGGCGCCTCGCCCAGCGAATTGGCGCCGAACAGATCGCCATGCGCGGGATCGTCGAGCACGGCGAGCACCGTCGCGATCAGCTCGGCTCGCGTGGCAGCGTCGGCGACCTGACCCACGGCCGACAGCCAGCGATCGGCCGCCGCCGCGCGGCGATCGGGCGCCAATGCCGGCAATCGCTCGAACAAGGCATGGATCAAGCGCCCGCGTTCGGCCGCCGTCCGCATCGTCGCCGATGGCGGCGGATCGGCCACGTCATCCTCGCCGACAGACGAAGGCGCGAGCGGGCGCGGCGGCCGCGCCTCCTTCGGGGCGGACTGAAAGGCCCAATCGGGCAAAGCGACGGTACGAGACTCCGCGGTGCGCGACGACCGCGCGCGCACCGGCGGCTGCGGATCGTGCCCGGCGAACGAGCGGCGTGGCCCCTCTTCGCGTTCCGCAGCGCCCAGCGCCGCGAGCGCCGCTTCCGCTGCCGCGTACCAGCTATTCTCGGATGGCACGCCTTTCGATCGCGGTCCCAGCGACCCCGCTATCTCCAGCCTTTCCTCGGCGCGCGTCGCGGCGACGTAGAATAATCGCCAATGCTCGGCGAGTTCGCGCGCGTCCGCGGTCGTGATCGCCTCGGCCAATGCTCCCGACCGTTGCTCCTTGCGCGGGCGGAAGACCGGCAGCTTGGTGTCCTGATCGGCCTGCCAGTCGAGCGTCGAGCGCGGTCGCGCTTCGGGGTCGGCGGTGGCATCGGCCAGGACGACCAGCGGCGCCTGCAATCCCTTGGCGCCATGCGCGGTCATCACGCGAACCGCGTCGAGCGGTTGCGACGGATCGCGAACGATCTCGACATCGCCGCGATCGAACCAATCGAGGAAGCGTTGCAGCGACGGGATCGCGACGCGTTCGAATTCCAGCGCGGCATTGAGGAGTTCGTCGATCGGATCGCGCGCTTCCTGCCCCAGCCGCCGGATCAGCTTGCGCCGCCCGTCGAGCGGGCCGGTCAGCATCTCCTCGAGAAAGACATAGGGCGTGGTGAAATCGGCGCGGCGCAGCATCGCGGAGAGCGGTGCGATCCGCTCGGCCGGCTGCGTCGCCTGAAGGTGCGCCCAGAGTCCGCCACGCCGCTTCATCGCCGCGTGCATCAGCTCGTCCTGGCTCCAGCCGATCAATGGCGAGACGAGCAGGCTGGCGAGCGCGAGATCGTCCTGCGGCTGCAGCACGAAGCGGATCGCCGCGAGCAGATCCTGTACCGCCAGCGGCGCGGTCAGCCGCAAGCGGTCGACGCCCGCGACCGGGACGCCTTCGGCATAGAGCCGCGCGACGATCAGCGAGGCGAGTTCGCCGCGCCGCTTGACCAGGATCATCACGTCTTCGGGGCGGAGCGGCCGGCCCTTGCTCTCGAGGATCAGCGGGTCGTTGGGGTCGAGCCATGCCTTGACCTGGGCAGCGATCCGCGTCGCGTGCGCGCGCACCGCGTCGGCCACCCACCCCTCCTCGCCTTCATCCTCCTCGCCAGCCAAGGTGGGCGCCCACAGATTGACCTGGCCCGGCCCCTCGACCTTGCTCGAATGCCGTTGGTTGTCGTCGACCCCCAGCCCGCCACCAGGCAGCACGCCGATCGCCGCATCGACGAAATCGAGGATCGGCTGGGTCGAGCGGAAGGAAGAGGTCAGTGCGAGTTGCTCGAACGGCGTCGGTTCGATCTCGCTGATATCGCTCTTCACCTCGGCGAGGTCGCGAAAGTGCCGTTCGGCCCAGCGGAAATTGAGCGGATCGGTGCCCTGGAAGCCGAAGATCGCCTGTTTATAGTCGCCGACGGTAAAGAGCGTCCGACGCTTATCGCCGCGCGAGCCGAAGCCGGAAAAGAAGTCGCTCGCGATTGCGTCGACGATTTCCCATTGCCGCAAGTTGGTGTCCTGCGCCTCGTCAATCAGGACATGATCGGTCGCCTGGTCGAGCTTGAAGCGAACCCAGTCGCCCATCCCGTCCTGGCGCAACAATGCGACCGCGGCGTCGATCAGATCGTCGAAATCGACCGCGCCGATCCGGCGCTTGGCGGCACGGTAAGCGAAAGCATAGTCGCGCCCGACCGCGAGCCCGGCAGCCAGCAGATCGGCATAATCCGCCAGATGGCGCATCTGGATCAGGCGCGAGACCTGCTCGTGGAAATCGGCCGCGATCGCTGCGTAATCCTCGTCCTGCGGCGCCTGTCCCTTGGCGAACGAGCGCAATTCGCCGTCCTGCCGTGCCCAGACGCCATGCAGTTCGTCGAGTGTCGCCGCCCGCTGCTCCACGTTTCTCGCCAGCCAGGTGGCGATGATGTCGGCGCGCGCCAGCCCGTTCTTGGTGCCCCAGGCCTGATTGAGGTCGCGCAAATGCTCGAGCAGGTCGTCGTCAAGCTGGGCGCAGCCGTCGGCGATCGCCGCCTCGACATCGTCCACTCCGATCAGCGCGCGCCGGACATAGGGCCCGACCCCCTCGCCCATCGGCAGCGCCGCCATTGCCGCCGGCGCGCGGGCGCAGGCGCGCAGGAAGGCCTCCGCGCCTTCTTCACCGAGCCTGAGGCTCAACGCACCGACCGCGCGTACCGCGCCGTCGCGCCCCTCTCGCTCGGCATCAACCAGCAATTGCGCAAGCGTCTCGCGCGCCAGCGCCGATTCCTCGCGCGCTTCGAGCGGACGAAAACCGGGTGTCAGTCCCGCTTCGACCGGAAAAGCGGCGAGGAGCGACTGGCAGAAGCCATGGATGGTCTGGATCCGTAGCCCCCCGCCTGGCGCGTCGAGCACCTTGGCGAACAAGGTCCGCGCCCGCTGCAGATTATCGCGCGTCACCGGAACGTGCAGCGCGACGAGATCGGCTCGCAAATCCTGCTCGGCAGCGCGCACCCAACGCGCAAGCCGCTGGTTGATCCGCCCCGCCATTTCGGCGGCCCCCGCTTTGGTGAAGGTCAGGCACAGGATCGCGCCGGGATCGGTGCCGCCGAGCAGCAAGCGATAGACGCGCGCCGCCAGCACCTGAGTCTTGCCGGTACCCGCCGAGGCGGCCAGCCAGACGTGCGACGACGGATCGCTCGCGCGCGCTTGCTCGTCGACCAGCCGCGGCAGGATCGAGTCAGCGCTGCTCACGGCCATACCATTCGTCGCGGCGCATCAACTGGTCGTAATCGCCGAACGGCGCGAATTCGGGCTTCAATTTGGCAGTGAACGGCGCCGCGCCGGTCAGCCATGCATCGGCCGCCTCGGTGAAATTGCGGCGCGCTTCGGCGACGAATTCGTCGGCCGGGATCGGCTCCTTCTTCTTCGGGTCGCAGGGCGAATCGACATAGCCGAACCCGCCGGCGCGATTGCGCGCGAGCGACCAATATTCGAACCCTTCGGCCTTGCCCGCGACACCGGCGAACTTGCCCGCCTCGGCGATCATCCCGAGCAAACCGAGCTGCAGGCTGAACCCGGCGCGCACCGCCGCGGTCGAGGGCGGCTGCCCGGTCTTGTAATCGACCACCACCAGCCCGCCGCCATTGAGCCTATCGATGCGATCGAACCGGCCCGACAGTTCGACGCCGGCGAGTTGCAACGTTCCTTTGCCTTCAACTGCGAGGATGCTCCGTTCGCCCGCGCGATCGGACACTTCGCGCGCGATCCAGTCGACCGCCTCGATTAGCCGCGGCCCCCATAAGGCCCGGATCATCGGATGCGTGCGAACGTCGCCCAACAAGGCCTCGGCGCGCGGGCGCAGCGTGTCGGGATTGGCGCCGTCCTCGCGAAACCAGTTTTCCAGGATCGCGTGAACCTGATTGCCACGCCAAGCCGCGCTCGGTTCGGCATCGACCGGATCGATCGCGCCCAGCCGCAGCATCCGGCGCGCGTAAAAGGCATAAGGGTCGGCCTTGAGCCGATCGACTTCGGTCACGGAGATCTGACGCGGCCGCTCCTCGACCGCCGGCGACGGCTCGGGCCGCGATGCCGGCTCGTGCACGCCCGGATCGTCGATCGACGCCGCCCATGAAGCGAGATCGGGGTCGCGAACGAAGCGGTCCCCTGCCAGCGCTTCGAGCCGCAGCCAGAAACGCGAGGCCAAAGTCGGCGACCGGCCGTCGCGGCGCGCTCGCGTGATCAGCACTTCCGGCGCGCCCAAGGCGTTGGCGAAATCGTGCGCCGCGACGCCGATCCCGCGGTCGAGCCCCGGCAACCCCAGTTCGGCCCGGATGCGCGGCGCCAGCCATGGATCGGGCGCAGCGATGGCGGGCCAGGTCCCCTCGTTCAAACTGCCCAGGACCATCAGGTCGGCGGTCTGCAACCGTGCCTCGATCAGGCCGTAGATCGCCAAGCGCGGATGCCCGCCCTGGGGCGGACGGATCGCAACTTCCTCCATCAACGTACGCAGCAGCGGCGCGACGCTGGCGGGATCGACCAGGACCGGTCCGTCCACCGCGCGCAATTCGAGATCGGCGAGCAATTCGGCCGCCGCGCGACCCGCAGGCCCCGCCCAGACCGCAAAGCCGCACAGGGCCTCCGCCGTCTCACGCAATGTCGCGATCATCGTCGCAAGCGGCTGCTCGCCACTGCCGAAACAGCGCGCCAGGGGGTCGAGCAAGCCGCGCATTTCCGGCCAGACCTGGCGCGCCGCCGCGCGGATCGGCGCCTCGCGCTCGTCGCCGTCGAGCAGATGCGCATCGATTCCCGCCAGCCCCGGCGCCGGACGCGGCCCACGCAACGCGCGGTCGAGCGCGCGTACGCCATCGAGCCACAAGGTCCGCGGCTCGCCGCTCTGGACGAGCGGATGCTTGAGCAGCGCCAGCAATGCCAGCGGTGCGAAATCCTGCGCGGCGGCCTCGGCCATCATCGTCAGCAACGTTCCCGGCGCGCGCGTCGCGAGCGGGCGACCGGCGGTATCGTCGATATCGATCCCCCAGCGAGCGCAATGCGCCGCGACGCGCTCGGCCAGCGTGCGATCGGGCGTGACCAAGGCAGCGGTGCGGCCCTCGACCTCCAGGGCACCGCGCAGCGCCAGCGCGATCGCCTGCGCTTCGTCAGCGGGAGTCGCCAATTCGACCGCGCGAATCCCGGTCAGCCGCCGGTCGGGCGCCTCCAGATCGGTCCATTTGCCGGTGAAGTCGGCCGGTGCGAAGGCGTTGGCGATCGCCTTGCCCCGCGCGACGGAGGCGTCATGATCGCTGCCTTCGCGCCAGATATTCACTTCGCCGCGTCCCGCGCTCATCCGCTCGAGCAGCAGCTTCAACTGGAATTGCGGATGGGTCTCGATCGACCGCGCCTTGAACCCGCTGGCGTCCGGCTCGTGCGGACCGAGCGCGTCCCATTCCTCAGCCGGCATCGCGGTGGCGAGGTCCTGGAACACGACCAATCCATGGTCGAGCTCCGCGACGCGCCGCAACAAGGCCGCCACTGCCGGCGCGGGGTCAGTGATCCCGGCAGCGCAGACGAAACCCACGGGCGGCGTTTCTTTCCACCGCGCCGCCAACCGACGCAGCATGATCGCGCGGCGGGTTGCCGCGTCCATCGCGCCCAGCCGCGCAAGTTCCGCCGGCCAGCGGTCGATGACAATCCGGAACAGGTCGAGCGCGCGTTCCCAATGGTTGGTCAATTCGCGCGCGACGTCGAGCTCGACCAGCTTCGTCGCTGCGACTTCCTCGACCAGCAACTGGTCGAGCGTTCGCGCCAGCGCGCCGGCGAGACGCACGGCTTCATCGGCGGCGACCGGTTCGCTTTGGCGCACGCGCTCCTCGCTGACCAGCCGCGCCAGGATCATTCGTCGCGCTAAAGGATCGACCGGCGGCGGCAACGGCTCCTGTTCGTCGGCCGGGTCGAGCATCGCGCCCGCCGCTTCATCGAGTGCGGGATCGCCGATCGTCACCAGCCGGGGCAGCAATAGCCCACCGCCGCTCGCACGCACGAACGCATCCTGCACCGCGCGCCGTCCGCGATTGTTCGGCAGCAGGACAAGCCCCCGCGCGAGCCGCATCGGGTCGCCGCCGAACCGCTTCATCAACCCGGCGACGAGGGCGTCGGCGAAAGCGCGCTGAGCTGGAATAGTGAAGAGGGCGAGGCGAGACCTCATGGCCGCCAAGCCGCGCTGGCGGGCGGGTCGCGCACGAGCCTCATTCCTTAACCGTCACCCCGGCCTTGTGCCGGGGTCCACTGTGCCGTCGCGCCCGGAAGGCGTTGCTGCGCAGTGGATGCCGGTACAAGCCCGGCATGACGGATCAGAGGTAGGATCCGATTGTCGGCTTCACGCATCGATAAGGAGCGCCTCGGTCTTGGCGATGGCCGGCGGCGTGCCGACGTCAAACCACAAGCCCTGATGAACGAAGCCGTAAGCCCGCCCCGCTTCGATCGCGCGGTTCCAGAACAGATTGGTCGAGAACGGCCCTTCCGGCCAATCCTGGATCACCCGCGGCGAGAGGATCTGGACGCCGGTATAGACGAACGGCGCCACCCTGCCCGGCTTGCGGCGCCCGGTGATGCGGCCATTGGCGTCGAGGTGGAAATCGCCCAGCCCACCATGATTATGCGCGCGCGCCAGCGGCACCATCAGCAACAGCGCGTCCATCGCCTCATCATCCCAGCGCGACGCGAGCAGCTTGATCGTGTCCGCCGGCCCGTCGACCCACAGATTGTCGGCATTGGCGACGACGAACGGCTTGTCGCCGATCAGGTCGCGCGCCTTCACGATCCCGCCGCCGGTTTCCATCAATTGATCGCGCTCGTCGGAGACGACGACATCGATGTCCTTTACGCGATTCCTCAAATGCGCTTCGAGCGCGTCGGCGAGATAATGGACGTTGACCACCGCGCGCTTAATCCCCGCCGTGCGCAGCCGATCGAACACGTGATCGAGCAAGGGCTGACCGGCAACCTGGATCAGTGGCTTGGGCCGCGTCGCGGTCAGCGGACGCATGCGTTTGCCGATTCCCGCCGCCATCACCATCGCGGTTTCGGGGACCGTGCCGCCCGGATCCGGCCGCAGCGACAGCGTACGTTTCGGGGTGCGTTTCGCGGTCATGCGCGGGCGATCTCCATCGGGTCGCCGCGCTGGTCGGCGGGGATATTGGCGTCGAACCACGATTTGACCGGCGCCAGTGCCGGATGGTCGAGGTCGCGGTTGAGGTAGCGCCACACGCGCGGGCACATCGCCGGATAGCGCGGCTTGCCGTCGCGCCGCCACAGCCGAGTGAAGATGCCAACGATCTTGGCGTTCCGCTGCGCGCCGAGGACATGATAGGCCGCGTCGAAATCGTCGTCCGCGCCGGTCACGCGGCGATAGCGGTCGAGCATTGCCGCCTCGATCTCAGGCTCGACGTCACGCCGTGCGTCCTGCAGCAGCGACACCAGATCATAGGCCGGATGGCCGGCCAAGGCGTCCTGGAAATCGAGCAGTCCGAGTGCCTCGGTCCCGCCGATCAGCATCAGATTCTCGGCATGATAATCGCGCAATACCGTCACCGGCTCGGCCGCCAACGCATGGTCGAACACCTCGCCCCACGCTTTGGCATAGCCGTCGGTGTCGACCGTCACGCCGATCGCCGGGCAATACCATTCGGTCAGCAGATCGGCTTCGCGCTGCAATTCCTTGCGATCATAGGGGCGCCAAGGCCCGGCGGGTTCGCCACGCAAGCGGATCAGGATATCGACCGCCGCTTCGTACATCCGCAACAAGCTTTCGGGCGCGGCGTCGACCGTCTCACGCATCCTTGCGTCACCGAAATCCTCGATCAGCACCAGGCCCTGCTCCAGATCGGTGCCGAAGATCACGGGCGCAGGAAAGCCGCGCGCGACCAGCCACTGCGCGACCTGGATGAACGGCCGCGGATCTTCGTGCGGCGGCGGCGCATCCATCAGGATCGCGCTGCGGCCATGATCGGCGACGCGGAAATAGCGGCGGAACGAGGCGTCGCCGGCGAGCGGCAGCACGTCACCTTCACCCCAACCCAATTTGGCGAGGAAATCGGCGGTCCCCGCCGGTGGATTCATGTCAAGGGCCATCGCCCCTCCCATGCCGCGGGCACGGTTGCTGTCAAGCGGCGTCCGCCATCGGGTGCGAAGTCCAAGGTCAATGCCAAGGCATCGGACCATCGGCCGGGCGCGCGCTCGGGCCATTCGATCAGCAGAACCGAGTCCTCGCGCGCTTCGTCTAGCCCGAGTTCGTCGAGTTCCTCGACATGCTCGATGCGGTAGAGGTCGACATGCATCACCGGCAGCCGCGTCTCGGGCGGCGCGTACGGCTGGACGATCGCGAAGGTCGGTGACGGCGCTTCTTCTTCGAGGCCCAAGGCGGCGAGCAGGCCACGAGCGATGCTGGTCTTGCCGGCGCCGAGTGGACCCGACAACGTAATGACGTCGCCCGGACGGACGACACCGGCGAGACCTACGCCCAATGCCTCGCTCGCGGTGGCGTTATCGAGCAGCAACCTCATATCCCGGTTAGCAGCATGTCGAGCGCACGAGCGATCGGATATTCCTCGCTAACCAACGAACCGAGCGTCGGCCCCAGATCACGCTCTGCCACTGTGGCAGCATATTGCGTCATCATCGCGATCTCGCCGCCGTCGAAACGCATCACGGGATTGAGCGTGTCGATCAACGGGCGCGGTGCATTGTCGAGCACGAACAGGGGCACGACCAACCTCGTCTTCAGATACGGTAGCGAGTCGGCCTGCACGTCGAGCAACAAGGTCCCATCCTTACGATAGACATCGAACCGCGCCATCAGAACATACGGTATTTGGCGAGCGGCAAGCCATGCTCACGCACATACTCGTTCGACGCCTCCATCGCATCGCGATTCGCCTCGATCCAGCGGCGGCGACGCTCGTCACGGACGGTGCGTTCAAGACCTTCTTCGCAAGCGCGCGAAATGTTGATGTCGAGCACTCGAGCTTCTTCGACGAGCTCGGCGTCGAGCGACACGTTGGTGGGACGCCGGAATGCGGAACGATCTTCGCGAACTCGGGCCATATCATCCTCCTATGCGCATAGATTATGCGCATAGGATTTAGCACGCAAGCTATCGCGGCAGTTCGACGATCAGTAGCGTCCCCTCACCTGGCTCGGACAACAATTGGATCGTCCCACCATGCACTTCGGCGAATTGCCGCGCGATCGGCAGGCCGAGCCCGAGCGCGCGGTCGTCGTCGCGCGCTTGGTGCCCGCCGAAGCGATCGAACGCATGCTCGATCGCTTCGGGCGTCATTCCCGGCCCGTCGTCCGACACGACGATCCGCGCCATCCGCACGTCACCATCAGTGTGAAGCAGCACGCGTCCGCCCTCCCCGATCCCGCCGACGGCATGACGCAGCAGATGCTCGATCATCTGGCGCAGCTTCTTGGCGTCGCCTTTCACCATCCCGGTCGACGGCGCGACCTCGATCGCGAAATCGACTTTCTTGCGCTTGGCGATCGGCGCGATCGTCTCCGCCGCATTGTAGGCCGTGGTTTCCAGGTCGACGCTGAGGCGCTCGATCTTGTTCTGATCGGCCTCGGTCAGATCGAGCACGTCGTCGACCAGCGCCGCCAGCCGCGCGACCGATTCGAGGATCGCATCGACATAGCCGTCGGCTTGTTTGGTTAGCTTGCCGGCATAGCCCTCGCCCAGCATTTCGGCGAAGCCCTGGATCGAGGTCAGCGGGGTGCGCAATTCGTAGCTCATATTGGCGACGAACGCGGTTTTGACCTGGTCGGCCGCTTCCAGCGCCTCGTTGCGATCGCGCAGCGCCTGTTCGATGTGCCGGCTGTCGGAAATGTCGAGCATCGTGAACAGCGCGTTGCCGTCGGGCAGCGGCACACCGGCGAATTCGAAATGGCGCCCGTCGGCGAACGCCACGCGTCCGCCGCGCTGTTGCCGGCCGACCGCCGCCGAGCGCACGATCTCGGCGATGACGCTCGCCCGGCTCGGCTGGGCGAGCCGCGCCGCCCCCTTTTCAACCAGTGCGTCGATCCGGGGATGGCTGGTCAGGAACTCCTCGTCGAATTCCCACAACTGGCGGAACTTGTTGTTCCAGATCTGCAAGCGGCCGTCGCCCGCGAACACCCCTAGCGCTTCGAACAGATTGTCGAAGGTCGCGGTGCGGACACGGAGCAAGGTATCGCGAGCGCTGGCAAGCTGGACCTGCTCGGTGCGATCCTCGAAGATCAGCAGCAAGCCGCCGTCGGGCAACGGATTGCCGACCAGGCGCAAATGCACGCCACCCGGCAGGGTCCACGTCTCTTCGATCGCGCCCGTCGCCGCCAGGAACCAGTCGCGGCGTTCCGCTTTCCAGCCCGGGAAATCGCGCACTTCGGGGAGCCGGTTCGCTTCGCGCATCCGTTCGAGCACGCGATCGAATTCGGGGCGGTCGGCCAGCCATTCGCTGCGCATCGCGAACATGCGCTGGAACGACTGATTGCAGAAAGCGAGACTGCGATCGGCGGCGAATTGCGCGACCCCGGCCGACAGCCGGTCGAGCATCGCGCGCTGGGCGTCGGAGAAGCGCTTCATCCCGCCGCGCGCTTGTTCGAGATCCTCGATATCGATCGCGAACCCGGCGACGCCGCCGGGCGGCGCCGGCAGCGGCACATCGTGGATCCGGAGCATGCGCCGCGCGCCGCCGATCGTCGCGGGCATCGACTGGACATTGGGCCGATCGGTATCGCGCGCGACGAGCGCGCTCGCCAGCGGTCCGCCGATCCCCGATCCCTCGATCAATTCGACCTGGCGCGCCACGACATCCTTGGCATCGCTCGCCTCGACCGCGCGGACATAGGCCGAATTGACCATCGCCAGCCGCATATCGGGTCCGCGATACCACATCGGCAACGGCGCCGCCTCGATCAGCCCGCGCAACGCCGCGAATGCCTGGCCCAGATCGGCGGCCTCGTCGCGCAACTGCCCGATCTGAGCCTGGCTTTCGGTCGCATCGAAGAACCAGACGACCACGCCGCCGGGCGACCCCACTTCGCGCGGCGCGCGTTGGCCTCGAACCGAGAGCATGCGCGTCGATCCCTGCGGGCGAATGGTCAGCGTGAACGGCTCGCCAGCCTTCTGCGCCGCGGTGACCGCATCGCCCAGCAGCACCGCGTCCTCACTGGTCAGGCCGGTGCCTGGCGACACCAGCTCGGCAAGATATTTGGGTGGCGGCACCAGCCCGAGCCAGTCGGCCAGCCGGTCGGGCATTTCGAGGCGACCGTCGGCACGCACCACCATCGCCAGCGCTGGGGCGGACGCCAGCAGCGCGCTCAGTTTGTCGTTGCCCGCCAGCGTCGCCCTTGCGGCCGCGCGCGCGCGCAATCCGGAATACAGAATCCAGCATGCCGCCACGATCGCCAGCGCGAGCGCCGCTCCGACAAGGCCGAGGGTGGTCGTCGAGACCATCAATTACCCGCCCGCACTGTCACCGCGTCCCCAAAAAAGCCGTTCGCCCGCAGGCGGGCGCAAGGCACGGGTTTACCGAGCCAGCGGACTTCGACAAGCTCAGTCCGAACGGTTTGGCGAACGCCGCGTCGTCGGTCAGCGATAACAGACCTTCTTGACCGTCTCGACGACCTTGGCGGCCGAGATCAGCGCGAGCTTTTCCAGGTTCGCGGCATAAGGCAGCGGGACATCCTCATTGGCCACGCGCAACACCGGGGCGTCGAGGTCGTCGAACCCCTCCTCCATCACGAACGCCGCGACTTCGGAGGCGATCGAACAGGTCGGCCAACCTTCCTCGACCACGACGAGACGGTTGGTCTTGGCGAGACTCTTGAGCACGGTGTTGCGATCGAGCGGACGCAAGGTGCGCAGATCGACCACTTCGGCCTCGATGCCTTCCTTGGTGAGTTCGTCGGCGGCCTCCAGGCTGATCCCGACGCCGATCGAATAACTGACGATCGTCACGTCCTTGCCTTCGCGCATGATCCGCGCCTTACCGATCGGCAGCACCCAATCCTCGACCTGCGGTACCTCGAAGGTGCGACCGTAGAGCAATTCGTTCTCGAGGAAGACGACCGGATCCTCGCTGCGGATCGCCGCCTTGAGCAGACCCTTGGCGTCCGCCGCGTCATAGGGCGCGATCACGATCAGGCCCGGCACGCTGGCATACCAGGGACCGTAATTCTGCGAATGCTGCGCGCCGACGCGGCTCGCAGCACCATTGGGACCGCGGAACACGATCGGGCAGCGCATCTGGCCGCCCGACATGTAATTGGTCTTGGCCGCCGAATTGATGATGTGGTCGATCGCCTGCATCGCGAAATTGAACGTCATGAACTCGACGATCGGGCGCAGGCCGCCCATCGCAGCACCCGTGCCGACGCCGGCAAAGCCATATTCGGTGATCGGCGTGTCGATCACCCGGGTCTCGCCGAATTCGTCGAGCAGGCCCTGAGTAACCTTATACGCGCCCTGATATTGCGCGACTTCCTCGCCCATCACGAAAACGCGGTCGTCCTTGCGCATTTCCTCGGCCATCGCGTCACGCAGTGCCTCGCGCAGCGTCACCTTGACCATCGTGGTGCCGGCAGGAACCTCTGGATCGGCGACCTCCGCATCGTGCTTGGCGGCTTCGAACATCTGGCGCGCACCGGTTTCGACCAGATGCGGTTCGGGTATGCCGCTCTCGGCGGCTTGTTCCTGGACCTCGGGCTCCTCGGCCTTTTCAACCGGCGCCGGTGCGGGGGCAGCCTTCGACACTTCCTCGCCCTCGGCCGTCAAGGTCGCGATGACCGTGCCCACCTTCACATTGTCGGTGCCCTCGGCGACCAGGATCTGCGCGATCGTGCCTTCGTCGACCGCCTCGAATTCCATCGTCGCCTTGTCGGTCTCGATCTCGGCCATGATGTCGCCGGACTTGACCGTGTCGCCTTCCTTGACCAGCCACTTGGCGAGCGTGCCTTCTTCCATCGTCGGCGACAGCGCCGGCATCTTGATCTCGATCGCCATCTCAGTACGACTCCACCAGCACGTCGGTATAAAGCTCGCCCGGTTCGGGCTCCGGCGTCTGCTCGGCGAAGTCCGCCGCCTCGTTCACCTGCTTCCTGATCGCCGCTTCGGCGGCTTTCAACTCGTCTTCCTTTACACCCAACTTCTCGAGCAATTGCTTGGCATGCTCGATCGGGTCGGACTTGTCGCGGACCGCCTGGACCTCCTCACGGCTGCGATACTTCGCCGGGTCGGACATCGAATGACCGCGATAGCGATAGGTCTTCATCTCGAGGATGAGCGGCCCCTTGCCGGCGCGGACCCAGGCCAGCGCTTCTTCAGCCGCGCCGCGGCACGCCAGCACGTCCATGCCGTCGACCTGGATGCCGGGAATGCGGAAGCTCTCGCCACGACGATAGAGCTGGTCCTCGGAACTGGCGCGATTGACGCTGGTGCCCATCGCATATTGGTTGTTCTCGATCACGTAGATGATCGGGAGCTTCCACAGCTCGGCCATGTTGAACGATTCGTAGACTTGGCCCTGATTGGCCGCGCCATCGCCGAAATAGGCGAGACAGACGCCGCCATCGTTTGAATATTTGTGCTTGAAGGCGAGTCCGGTGCCCAACGACACCTGCGCGCCGACGATGCCGTGCCCGCCGTAGAATTTCTTCTCGGTCGAGAACATGTGCATCGAGCCGCCCTTGCCCTTCGAGATGCCGGCGGCACGACCGGTCAGCTCGGCCATGATCAACTTGGGGTCGATACCGTAAGCGAGCATGTGGCCGTGATCGCGATAGCCCGTGATCACGCTGTCCTTCTCGCCGTCGAGCGCCGACTGCAGCCCGACCGCGACCGCTTCCTGGCCGATATAGAGGTGGCAGAATCCGCCGATGAAACCGAGGCCGTAAAGCTGGCCGGCTTTCTCTTCGAACCGGCGGATCAGCAGCATCTGCTTGTACAGTTCGAGCAGTTCCTCCTTCGACGCCTGATAGGGCTCCGGCTCGTCGGGCCGCGGACGGTTGGTAACTGGGGGCTCGCTCTTGGCGCGCGCTGGGGCTTTTGCCACGATGGGGAAACCTCGTTTCCTTGGGGGAGAAAGCGCGGCCTATAGGCCGGACCCGTTGCGGTTTTCAATCGTGCGCTGCGACATGGCCGAAGCGGAGAACAACTTCGCAACGGTCAAGCAACGCCACGGTTGCGGAATACGCGACGCTCCGCCTAAGGCGAGCCAGATGTTCCCCGCCGACCATCCCTTCCGCATCGCCAATTTCCGCGCCTATTGGTTGTCGCGTTTCGCGGGCACCGTCGCGCTGTCCGCCATGTCGATCATCATCGGCTGGCAGGTCTATAGTCTCGCGCGCGACGTTCATCACCTCAGCATCAAGGAAGCGACTTTCCTGCTCGGCATGATCGGCGTGGCGCAGTTCGTGCCGCTGTTCGTGTTGACACCAATCGTCGGCCTGGTCGCCGATTCGGTCGACCGTCGCTGGATCGTGCGGCTCACGACCGCGTTGCTGGTGGCGACGACGATAATGCTCGGCACGCTCACCTGGCTTCATGCGCTGAGCCTGCCGATGCTGTTCCTCGCCGCCGTGATGATCGGCTTCGCGCGCGCTTTTGCGGGTCCGGCCTATTCCGCGCTCGCGCCCAACCTCGTCCCACGCGAAGTGCTGCCGACCGCGATCGCGGTCAGCTCGATCGCCTGGCAAGTCGGCGTGATCATCGGCCCGAGCTTGGGCGGCTTCCTCTACGCGATCCATCCCGACGCCGCCTATGGCACGTCGACCGCGCTCTTCCTCATCGCGCTCGGGATGATTTTCCTGATCGGCAAAGTGCCCCAGCCGCAGGCGCAAGCCGATCATCGCCCGCTCCATCGCATCGTTGAGGGGTTCCGCTACGTCCGCAACAACCGGCTGGTCCTGGCATCGATCACACTCGACTTGTTCGCGGTGCTGCTCGCGGGAGCAACCGCGTTGCTGCCGGTGTTCGCGCGCGACATCCTGCATGTCGGCAGCCAGGGCCTCGGCCTGCTCGCCGCAGGGATGGGCATCGGCGCGACCTCTACGGCACTATTCTTCTCGTTCCGCCCGATGAAGACCAATGTCGGGCTCAAGATGCTGATTGCGGTCGTGGTGTTCGGGCTCGGGATCCTGACCTTCGGCACCGCGCACCTGATCCTGCCGAATCACGCTTTCTACCTCGCACTGGCCGGCCTGATCGTCGCCGGCTGCGCCGACATGGTATCGGTCTATGTCCGCTCCTCGCTGATCCAGCTCCATACGCCGGACGAGATGCGCGGGCGGGTCAGCGCGGTGTCGCAGCTCACCATCTCCGCTTCGAACGAATTGGGTGAGGCGGAAAGCGGGTTGCTCGGCTCGCTTTTGGGGCCGGTCGGCGCAGTTGTGTTCGGCGGGATCGGCTGTATCGTCATCACGATCATCTGGTCGCGTCTGTTCCCCGAACTCAGGCTTGCAAAGTCGTTCGACCCGCCCGAAATCCTCGAAAAGACCCCCGAACACGGAGTGCTTCAGCCATGAAGGCCAACACCATCCTGGAAACGATCGGCAACACCCCGCACATCCGCGTCCAGCGGCTGTTTCCGGATAGCGAGGTGTGGATCAAGTCGGAGCGGGCCAATCCTGGCGGGTCGATCAAGGACCGTATCGCGCTAAGCATGGTCGAGGCGGCGGAACGCGACGGCAAGCTCAAGCCCGGCGGCACGATCATCGAGCCGACCAGCGGCAATACCGGGGTCGGCTTGGCGATGGTCGCCGCGGTCAAGGGCTACAAGATCATCCTGGTGATGCCCGAATCGATGTCGATCGAGCGCCGCCGCCTGATGCTCGCTTATGGCGCGACCTTCGACCTCACGCCGCGCGAAAAGGGCATGAAGGGCGCGATCGAGCGCGCGCTCGAACTGATCGAGCAGACGCCCAATTCGTGGATGCCGCAACAGTTCGAAAACCCCGCGAACATCGATGTTCATGTGCAGACGACCGCTCAGGAAATCCTCCGCGACTTCGCCGATTCGCCGATCGATGTGCTGATCACCGGGGTCGGCACTGGCGGACACATCACTGGTGTCGCCGAAACGCTCAAGAAGAGCTGGCCGAACCTGAAGGTCTATGCTGTCGAGCCCGATGCCTCGCCGGTCATTTCGGGCGGCCAGCCGGGTCCGCACCCGATCCAGGGGATCGGCGCGGGCTTCATCCCCGCCAATCTCCACACCCAGGCGCTCGATGGCGTGATCAAGGTCGACGCTGCCGTCGCCAAGGACATGGCGCGCCGCGCCGCGCGAGAGGAAGGCATGCTGATCGGGATCAGTTCGGGCGCGACGCTCGCCGCTATCCTGCAGAAACTTCCCGACCTGCCGGCCGGCACGCGCGTGCTCGGGTTCAATTACGACACCGGCGAACGCTATCTGTCGGTACCCGACTTCCTGCCCGAAAGCTGAGCCGAACGGCAAAAGAAAGACCCGTTTCGGGGGAACAAATCCGGCCTTCGGGGTTTTGGCAGCGGACGCTTTGCGCTAAAGGCCCGCGCCCGCGCGATTTCGCGCTGGTGGGTGCGCGCCTCCTCCACAGGTAGAAATTTGATCGATTCGCCGACCAATACCCCGTCGCTCGCGCTGCGCCTGATCCTGGGCGTGGTGGCCATCCTGCTGGTCGCGATTCCCGTTGCGATCGTCACGATGATGCCGCACGTGCGTCCGGTTCCCAAGGGCGTGACGGTCCTGCCGCAGCGCGTCGTTCCCCCGACCGAATTGCCGCCGGTCGAGCCGGTCCAGTTCCAGTCGGTTGACCCGAGCGACGCCAAGGCATTCAACGCCAACGTGCCCTTCTCGACCCTGCCCAATCCCGCCGCGCGTCCGTTCGTCTTTTCCGGCTCGACCGATGCGCGACTACGCGCGATCGACTGTCTGGCCGTCGCCCAACTCTACGAAGCCGGCGACGACACAGAGGGCGAGCGAGCGGTGGCGCAAGTCGTGCTCAACCGCGTGCGCCACCCGGCCTTCCCGAAGTCGGTGTGCGGCGTGGTGTTCCAGGGATCGGATCGCAGCACCGGGTGCCAGTTCAGTTTTTCGTGCGACGGCGCGTTGACTCGCTGGCGGCCCAGTCCCGCGGCCTGGAAACGGGCGCGCGACGTGGCGATCGCGGCGTTGAATGGTTCGGTCGACGCCAAGGTCGGCTATGCGACGCATTATCACACCGATTGGGTCGTTCCCTATTGGAGCGCGAGCCTCGACAAGATCGCCGCGGTCAAGACGCATCTGTTCTTCCGCTGGACCGGCTGGTGGGGAACGCCCGCAGCCTTCCTCAGGACGGTGTCGGGGTCCGAGCCGAACATTGCCGCTTTGGGCGGCCTGTCGAGCGCGCATGTCGGCGAGGTCGACGTCGCCAACGTCAATCCCGCCGAAATAGAAGGCGCCCCGACTGTCGGCGAAGCGGCCGGATCGCCCTTGTCGATCGATCCCAACAGCTTCCTCGTCACGCTTGATGCCCGCGCCGGTGCGGATTCCTTCCCGGCGGTGGCGACCAAGGCGTGCGGCGCGCGCGATTATTGTAAGCTGATGGCGTGGACCGACAAGACTCATACGCCGGCCAATTTGCCGCTTGGCCAGGCGCAGATCGCGACGATGTCGTTCAGCTATCTGCGTGACAAGGCGCACGGCTATGAGAAGGCGCTGTGGAATTGTGCGCAATTCAAGCGCACATCCAAGGGCGAGTGCATGAAACTGCAGGTGCTGGGCCTGCCACCGACGACCACCACGCCGCCGCCGGGCACGCGCCCCCTCACTCCGCCGCCAGCGACCGGAACGACATCTGGCAAACCGGGCGCGGCGCCGTCGACAATGACCTTCTCGGTGAAACCGACTGCGGCGACCGTGCCTGACGGGTTGAACGGGGTCCGCCGCAAGCCGACCGATGCTGCTCCGGTGCCCAAAGCGGCCGCGACGCCAGCGCCACGCCCGACCGCCTCGCTTCCCGAGCGGCCCTAACCCTTACCCTCGCCAGTGCTGCCCGATCGCGGCCGCGCATCGAATCGCCTCGCTTATCGATGAACGCGCGGCGGCTGGCCCCTCGCCCGGAACATCAAGCACCTCCCAGCCATTTCACCCCGAGAATGATGTTGGACGCGATCCGCTACGTCATTCCTTTTGGGGCGTCATGAACGACGCGGCGATGGAGCAGGCATCGTCGTGGGCGCGAGTTGCTTATGTCAGGGCCCATTGGGAATGCATGATCTAACGTCGACCATAGAATCGTTTCGCGTGCGGCCGGTAAAAGCCGATCGAAGCTATGCGGCTCTGTTCATTGCCTTCGCCATCGTTCTGGCCGAATTATCGTTATTCTATCGTCCGGCCGGGTTCGCCGGCGGTCCGAGCGACGATCAGCAATATCTCGACATAGCACTAAGCTGGTACGCGCACGGCCCGCAGATCGGCACCTCGCATTGGGCTCTGCGTCACCCGTTGATCCTGTCGATCACCGGCATCTTCCAGTTATTCGGCCCGTCGATCGACTCGCTACTGCTTGTGCCACGATTGTTCTACGCGTTGTTCGTCGGCGTCACGGTGTCGACGATATTGCGACTGGCTGGACCACGCGCAGCGGCGCTCTGGCTGGTGCTGGTGATCCTGTCGCCCGTGATCCACGCCATGGGCACCAGTTGCTATCCCGAAATGCTCGAACTCGCGTTCGGCGCGACATCGATCTGGGCGTTCCTCAATGCCCGCCGGTCGACCGGCGGCTCCATTCTTGGTTGGGCGATGCTCTCAGGCCTGATGCTTGGCTGCGCAGTGCTGACGCGAGAGACGGCGGCGTTCGTGCTGTTATTCTATATTTGGGCGTTCCTGCGTGACCCGGCAATGCCGCGCCGTGCCTATCTCTTGCTCGCCCTCGGCGTCGCTTTGCCGCTGCTGGTCGACAATGGCTGGTTATGGGCGATGACGGGCGATCCGCTCTATCGCCTGCACGTCGACAAGCATCACGTCCTGATCGCCAGCGATCATATGGTCGGCAAGACCTATAATGGCAGTCCGTTCTTCAACCCCGATCTGGCCAGCCGCTGGATCCCGGCGGGGCCGACCCGCCTGCATTGGGCGATCAATCCGCTGGGCGACTTCCTGATCGATCCGGCGTTCGGCTTCGTCATCCTGGGATGGGCGTTGAGCGCGCTGCCGTTCTTTCGCGATCGAGCGATTCCCCGGCCCCCGATATCGACCCTGTTGCTATTGCTGTTCGCCGTCGCCAGTTACGTGATCGTCACCTGGGTGTTCACGCTCAGGCCCCAGCCACGCTATTATCTGTTCGTAATAGCTGCCGCGACGATCGGCTTCGCATTCTATCTCGACGCGGCGCTCGCGATCCCCAGGCTGCGACGGCGCGTATCGATCTTGCTCGGCCTGGTGCTGCTGGGCGGAGGCGTAACCATCGCGGTCGCGCCCGACCAAGGCTGGCAAGCCAAGCTGGTCGTGCCCTATATGGCCGCGCATCCCGGACAATATAGCGCGGAAGATCATATCGTCGGCCGGTCGTCCTATCCGCTGGCGCGGCTGAGCATGGCAGGCAAGTTGACCACGGCCGAGCCGGCGGTGGGCGGATATCGTTTCCGCCAGATCAGCAGTGCGATGTTCGACGGCTCGGCGCCGTTCCCGCACGATCCCGGTTATCGCGAGATCGCGTATCTCGACCGGCCATCGCCCTGGCTGCTGTTGCTCATACGCCCGCATTTCCGCACCGCGCTGCTGGTCGAGCAGAGGGTACGCTAGTCTTCCCCTCTCCCGCTTGCGGGAGAGGGAGGGACCGCCGCGAAGCGGTGGGAAGGTGAGGGTGTTCTTCCTTCTTTTTCAGCTTCGGCCGCTGGGAAGAAGAAAGAAGACCCTCACCCTACCTCTCCCGCAAGCGGGAGAGGAGAAGGAACGCAAGCGATCGCTGGACAAGACCCGCCGATCATGCTGCCAATGGATCCATCTCTCGCCCGCCACCGGAATACGGATACCTTTGTTGCAGACGAAATTCGATCGGCGATCCTTTGTCGCGATGACCGGCATGTTAGCGCTCCCTGGCCGGGCATGGGCGGAGCCGCTATCGACGATCACCATCGGCGCGCCCGGAACCGAGAGCGTAACCGTCCCGCAAGATTTCCTCGGCCTGAGCTATGAGACGCCGCAACTCTACAACGGTGCATTTTTCGCGCCCGGCAACGGCGCGCTGATCGACGCGTTCCGCGGGATCGCGCCGCGCGGCGTGCTGCGCTTTGGCGGTTCGCTCAGCGCCTATAGCCGGTGGCGGCGGCCGGGTGCCGATTTCGGTGGCGTCAAAGAGGAAAGCGCGATCGCCACGCAAGGCAATTGGGAATGGAAGTTGCTCGATCCGCCGCTCGCGCGTCCCTTCGCTGGCGCGATCACGCCCAAAACGCTGCGGGCGCTGAGAGGATTTCTCGACGCGACCGGTTGGCAATGCATCTACGGCCTCAATTTCGGATCCGGCACGATCGCGCGCGGCGTCGACGAAGCCGACCATGTCCATCGCATTCTCGGCCCACGCCTGTTGTGCTTCCAGCTTGGAAACGAGGCTGATTTCTGGGCCGGCAACCCGCTCCTGCGCGACAAGGATTATTCCTTCGACCTGTATTGGGACGAGTATCGGTCCTTTGTCCGGGCAATCCGCGCGCGGGTTCCGAACGCGCCGTTTGCCGGTCCGGACGTGGCGATCAATCTCGATTGGCTGGCGCGGTTCGCCGAGCGTGCGCGTGGCGATGCGCTGTTCTGCAGCGGTCATTATTACGGCATGGGGCCGGCATCGGATCCGCGGATGGATGCGCACAAACTGCTCGCCAATGGCAATGAGAAGCTGGCACAGGAGATGGCTGCGGTGAAGCAGATCGCGGCCCGGACAGGGATGCGGTTCCGCATGACGGAAGGCAATTCCTGTTTCGGCGGCGGCAAGCCTGACATCAGCGACGCCTACGTATCCGCACTCTGGGGATTCGACTACGCCCTGCAGACGGCGAGCGCGGGCTATCTCGGCATCAACCTGCATGGTGGTGGCGAAGGCCTCTATACGCCCATCGCGTCGAGCCCGTCGGGTCAAGTGCTGCGCCCGCTGCATTACGGCATGGCGTCGTTCGCGCCGTTCCTCGGCACTCGGCTGCGAGCTTGCCCGATCGCCGAACCGCTGAATGCGACCGCCTATCTGGCCGAAAACGACCGGACGCGGCTGTTGGCGATCATCAACAAGTCCGACACGCCAGTGACGATCCGGCTAGCTGACATGCTGGGCCTCTCCAGCATGCCGAGTTCCGGGCGCCTGCTTTCGGCGCCCGGCCTGGACGACAAGGCGCATACCCGGATCGAGCCGATCGGGCCGAGCAATGCGACCCTGCCGACCATCCCGCCTTATTCGGCGCTTACCCTGCGATGGGAGCGAACCGCCTGACTTGCCGCAGGACGGCTTCTCATGCCGCGGCGAACATTTCCGGCGGCAAGGCCATCAGCGCCTCGGCCCCGCTCTCGATCTTGCGGCGTAGTGCCCCGGCATCGGGCATGATGCGTTCGGCATAATAGCGCGCGGTCGTCAGCTTGGCGTCGAGGAACGCGGCCCCAAACTGATCTGGGCCTTCCCCCGCCGCCTTCAGCTTCGCCGCCGCTGCCGCCATCCGCAGCCACATCAGCCCAACCGCAACTATGCCCATCAAATGCATGTAGCTGTGTGCGCCGGCGCCGACATTATTGGGGTTGGTCATACCGTTCTGCAGGAACCACATCGTCGCGGCCTGGAGTTCGCCATTGGCCTTTTCCAGCCGCGCGGCGAAATCTGCGGTAGCCGGGTCGGCCTTGGCGGCGGCGACTTCCTCGCCGACCACCTTGAACAGGGTCTGCACCGCGCGGCCGCCATTGGCGGCCAGCTTGCGGCCGACCAGGTCCATCGCCTGGACGCCGTTGGTGCCTTCGTAGATCATCGAGATGCGGGCATCGCGAACATATTGCTCCATCCCCCATTCGCGGATGTAGCCGTGCCCGCCATAGACCTGCTGCGCGTTGGTCGCGATGTCATAGCCCTTGTCGGTGCCATAGCCCTTGATCACCGGCGTCAGCAGCCCGACCAGGTCGGCGGCGAGCTGCTTCTCTTCGTCGGTCGCCGCGGCATGCTCGAGGTCGACCTGGAGCGCGCCCCACAGGCAGAGCGCGCGCAGTCCCTCGGTCAGCGCCTTGGCGTCCATCAGCATGCGGCGAACATCGGGATGGACGAACAGCGGATCGGCCTTTTCGCCGGGCTCGGCCGGACCAGTCAGCGCCCTGCCCTGGCGGCGGTCATGCGCGTACTGAACAGCGTTCTGATAGGCGGTCTCGGCCACGGCGAGACCTTGCAGGCCGACGCCCAGCCGCGCGGCGTTCATCATGATGAACATCGCGGCCAGGCCCTTCATCTCCTCGCCGACCAGCCAACCCTTGGCGCCGTCATAATTCATCACGCAGGTCGAATTGCCGTGGATGCCCATCTTATGCTCGATCGAGCCGCACGACACCGCATTGCGCTCGCCGAGCGACCCGTCGGCATTGACCAGGATCTTGGGCACGACGAACAGCGAGATGCCCTTCGAACTGTCAGGCGCGCCGGGCGTCTTGGCCAGCACCAGGTGAATGATGTTGTCGGTCAGGTCGTGCTCGCCGCCGGAAATGAAGATCTTGGTCCCGGTGATCGCATAGGATCCGTCGGCCTGCGGCTCCGCCTTGGTCCGGATCAGCCCGAGGTCGGTACCGCATTGCGGCTCGGTCAGGTTCATCGTGGCGCCCCACTCGCCCGATACCATTTTCGGCAGATATTTCTGCTGCTGCTCGGGGCTTCCCTTGGTCAGGAGGGCAGCGATCGCGCCATGGGTCAGACCCGGATACATGGCGAACGCCATGTTCGATGAGATCATGAATTCCTGGAACGCGGTCGACACGACATGCGGCATTTCCTGCCCGCCGAACGCCGCCGGCGCGCTGAGCGTGCCCCAACCCGATTCGACGAACTGGCGGTACGCTTCCTTGAACCCCTTGGGCGTCGTCACGCTGCCGTCGTCATGGCGCGTACATCCCTCCAAGTCGCCCGACTGGTTGAGCGGAAACAGCACTTCGGCGACGAACCGCCCGCCTTCCTCTAGCACCGCATCGACCGTTTCCGGAGTCGCGTTCTCGAAGCCGGGCAGATTGGCGTAGCGCTCGATCCCGAGCACGTGGTCGAGCACGAAGCGCGTATCGCGCACCGGGGGCGTATATTGCGGCATGGTCAGTCCTTCTGGTGATCGGCGCGCGAGCCCTGCTCGAGCAATGCGATGAAATCGTTGAGTTCGGCGATGGCGGCGTCGATGTCGCGCTTTTGCTGATGGAGCAGCCCGACGCGATCCTTGCAGCGGTCGATCGTGCGCTCGCGCTGAGTGCGGCGGCCGTCGCCGACATCGTACAAATCGATCAATTCGCGGATTTCGGTCAGCGAAAAACCGACGCGCTTGCCGCGCAGGATCCAGGCGAGCCGCGCGCGATCGCGATGCGAATAGATGCGTTGCGTGCCGCGCCGTTCTGGTGAGATCAGCCCTTCGTCCTCATAGAAACGCAGCGCACGCGCCGTGACGCCGAATTCGGCCGACAGATCGGAAATGGTGAAGCTGTGCCGGTCGTGGAGCGGCTCGATCGGGGCATAGGACGGAACCCAGGGCATGGCTTCTTTTTACCGCCGCTTGACGTTAACGTCAAAGGGATCGTGCGGTCATTTGCCGGGCGCGCAGAGCATCCTGCCCTTACCGTCGCGCAAGGCACTCGCCTCCGATGGCGAATCGCTCATCCGTTCGACGCTGAGCCCTGTCAGCGAGGCGCGTGAGGAGCATGCTTTCTGGCAGGCGTCGGGCAAACGGCCCGGAAGAAGAATGCGATCGCCCTCAAATCTCGCGTCGAAATTGCAACCGGGAGCGTTGGTGAGTTCGACATGCAGCGTCTCGCCCGCGCGGGTCGCCTCCCCCTGCCCGCTACAATAATAGGTATCGCCATAATCGACATAGACGCCGATGCGGAACGCGGTCGCGCTCGGCACCACGCAGATGCGGTCGCGATCGCGCGTGTAGAGCCCGGTCGGGTCGGTATTGGCGGGATCGGCGATGATCCCGGCTTCGATCGCGGCTGCTTCGAGGCTGGTGGGGGTCGAGGTGGCTTGGGGGACGGGCTGTTTGTTGTGGCAGGCAGCCAAGGCCAGCAACCCCGGCAGCATCCCAATCCAACCCCTAAACACGCCTCCCCGGCGAAGGCCGGGGCCCAGTTTCGTGACATCCGAGCTAATGTCAGGCCCTATCCGACCAAAGGCGCCGATTCTGGGCCCCGGCCTTCGCCGGGGAAGCGTGAATAGCGGCCAGGCGGTATTCCACACCACCTCAGCCGATCCGCTCCAGCCCGTCCTTCGTCACCCGCCGGTAGAAGCACGATCGCTCACCGGTATGACAGGCCGGCCCCGCCGGATCGACGATCAGCCACACCGCATCCTGGTCGCAATCGATGCGGATGTCGCGAACGCGCATCACGTTCCCCGAAGTCGCCCCCTTGCGCCACAATTCGCCGCGGCTGCGCGACCAGAACACCGCCTCGCTGCTGTCGATCGTCGCCGTCAGCGCTTGCCGGTTCATGTGCGCGAGCATCAGCACCTCGCCCGAATCGCCATCGGTGACCACCGCAGTGATCAGCCCGTCGGCACCCCATTTCGGATCGAGCATCAGCCCGGTTTCGCGCGAGTCGGTCATGCCCCTCCCCTAGCGCGGTGCCGCGATCGGACAAAATCGGCACGGGGCGTATGACAAATACGCGACAAACCGGGTGAGCGCCACTATATGGCAGAGCGCCACCGCATCTTCGGATCCCATGCTGACCACGAATCCTTTCGACGACGACAAGCTCCGCGAGGAGTGCGGCATTTTCGGCGTGTCCGATGCGGACGGCGCTGCCGCGCTCGTCGCGCTGGGACTCCACGCGCTCCAGCATCGCGGGCAGGAAGCCGCCGGCATCACCAGTTGGGACGGCAAGCATTTCCATAGCCATCGCGCGATGGGCCATGTCGCGGGCAATTTCGACAAGGACGAGATCATGGGCGGGCTGCGTGGGCAGACCGCCTGCGGCCATGTCCGCTATTCGACCACTGGCGAGACCGCGCTGCGCAACGTCCAGCCGCTGTACGCCGAGCTCGCCACCGGCGGGTTCGCGGTCGCGCATAACGGCAACATCTCCAATGCCTTCCGCCTGCGCAACGACCTCGTCCAGCGCGGCGCGATCTTCCAATCGACCAGCGACACAGAGGTGATCATCCACCTCGTCGCAACCAGCTCGTACCGCGATCCGCTCGACAAGTTCGTCGACGCGTTGCGCCGGGTGGAGGGTGCCTATTCGCTGATCGTGCTGACCCCGACCGGCATGATGGTGTGCCGCGATCCGCTCGGCATCCGCCCGCTGGTGATGGGCAAATTGGGCGAATCGTTCATCTTCGCGTCCGAAACGGTCGCGCTCGACGTGGTCGGCGCCGAATTCGTCCGCTCGGTCGAACCCGGCGAGCTGATCATCGTCGAGGACGGCAAATTGCGGTCGCTGCGTCCGTTCGGCCAGACCGCGCCGCGCCCGTGTATCTTCGAATGGGTCTATTTCTCACGCCCCGATTCGATCGCCGGCGACCAGTCGGTCTATTCGGTCAGGAAAGCGATCGGCGCGCAGCTCGCGATCGAATCGCCGGTCGAGGCCGATCTGGTCATCCCGGTGCCCGATTCGGGCGTGCCCGCGGCGATCGGCTACGCCCAGCAATCGGGTATTCCGTTCGAGCTCGGCATCATCCGCTCGCATTATGTCGGCCGCACCTTCATCCAGCCGGGCGCCGAGGTCCGTCGCCTGGGCGTGAAGCTCAAGCACAATGCCAATCGTGCGCTGATCAAGGACAAATCGATCATCCTGGTCGACGATTCGATCGTCCGCGGCACCACCAGCCTGAAGATCGTCGAGATGATGCGCGAGGCCGGCGCGCGCGAAGTGCATATGCGCATCGCCTCCCCGCCGACCACGCATTCCTGCTTCTACGGCGTCGACACGCCCGAGCGCGAAAAGCTGCTCGCCTCGCGCTATTCGGTCCCCGGCATGACCGACTTCATCCATGCCGACAGCCTGGCTTTCGTGTCGATCGACGGCCTGTACAAGGCGCTGGGCGAAGCCGGGCGCAACGGCCCCGCCCCCAAATATTGCGACGCCTGCTTCACCGGCGATTATCCCACCGTGCTGACCGATTACAGCGACGCGCATATGGACGAGCAGCTCGCTCTTCACCCCGAAGCCGCGGAATAACATGACGAAAAGATTCGAGGGCCAGCTCGCGCTGGTGACCGGCGCCAGCCGTGGGATCGGCGCCGCCACCGCCAAGGCGCTCGCCGCGGAAGGCGCGCATGTGATCCTGACCGCGCGCACCGCCGGCGCGCTCGAGCAAGTCGAGGAAGCGATCCACGCGGCCGGCGGCACCGCGACGATCGCTCCGCTCGACCTGATCGAGACCGATAGTATCGCCCGGCTGGCGAGTGCGGTCGCCGAGCGCTGGGGCACGCTCGACATCCTCGTGCTCAATGCCGCAACGCTCGGCTCGCTGTCGGCCGTGCAGGCGATCGATGCCAAGGAATTCGCCAAGGTGATGACGCTCAACGTCAGCGCGCAACAGGCGTTGATCGCCGCGTTCGATGCGCCGCTCCGCAAATCGGCGCGCGCGCGGGTGATCGGGATCACGTCGAAGGTGGGCCGCCAGCCGCGTGCCTTCTGGGGCGCCTACGGTGCGTCCAAGGCCGCGTTCGAGACACTGGTCCAGGCCTATGGCGAGGAAGTCGAAGGGATCAGCAACGTCCGCGTCGCCCTGCTCGACCCCGGCGCCACCCGAACCGCGATGCGCGAACGGGCCTATCCGGGCGAGGACCCGGCTAGCGTCAAACCGCCCGAAATGGTGGCGGGCAAAATTGTCGAACTGATCGCGAGCGATGTCGCGTCAGGGCACGTCGAGCGGGTCACCTGACCCGCATCCGGCTCAGGCCGCGAGGGCGTGGCGGACCGACAAACGGGAAAGCGTCTGGTTGAGCAGGATATAGGCGAACTCGCCGAACGTGACCGGGCCGACGAAGCCGCCGGTCGGGCGGCCTTCCAGCCCGGCGTAGCGGTAATTCAGGATGCAGTTGCACGATAGCATGTCCGCGGCGCAGCCTTCTCTCGCCGCCTCGGCATAGGCAGAACCATAATCCGCCACAGTGCGTGCCAGGCGATAGATCGTGCCCGGCACGACCGGCGCATAGAAGCGCACGCGGCCATTTTCGGCGTCCACCGACTGGAAGGAAACATTGATCATCGCGCCGGCATAATCGGCGACGAGCGGCAAGGTGGTGTCGATGCCACGTTCCACAATATAGCGCGCGAGGTTGGTCGGGACGCCGCCGACCAGACAATCGGTCACGTCGAAACCACCTAGCGGGAAGGTGATGTGGTCGCCTTCACCAGGAACGAACAAATTGACGATGTCGAGATCGACCTCGGCGGTCTCCGGCAACGCAACCCATAAAGCGGCCAATCCATCCGCCGACGCCGCGCCCGTCGCGCCGTCGAATACCATCGGCGCATCCTGACCGACGCGGTCGAGATGGACGCCGGCGACCCAACCAAATACGGGCTGATTGTACAAACCCGGCAAGGTGGGGCCATCGACGGCGTAGCGCTGCAGCGTCGTGCTGAATGCCGGCGTGACGATGCAGGTGAAACCATGCGCGAAGCGGTGCTTTGTCAACCCGGACAAGCCGTCGGGCGGCAGGATGGCCATTCGCGCATTCACGGCATCGTCAAAGGTCGAGCAGAATAACCGGTCTTCCCGCGACGCGCCCCCGTCGGGTGTCATGAAATAGGATGTGGTCCCGCCGATCCAGTTGCCGCGCGGTAGCGATCGCAACAGGCGCTCGGGTCCCGATATGAACAGGATGGCGCGAGACGCGATGAGTGCGACCGTGTCTTCGACTGAAAGCAATGCATTCTTCATCGTTCAGAATCCCGTGATCGCGGTGAGGTCGCGGTGCGCGAACTTGTTGTCGGTGAAAAAGCGCCGAAGCTCTTGGACTGCCCTCGGCAAGACAGTCCGGTCGTTCGCGACGTCGATGCGGAGGCGCGTGATGATCAGGCGCGTGGCAAGCGTCTTGATATTCGGATTGCACTCGCCGGTGAGCAGCCGGACCCAAAGCTGATCGTCGACAGATGGCAAGGGGTCGCCATCGCGCATCGTCCTGTCCAGCCGATCCGACTGGAAGCGTTCGACGCCCGTACCGTAACTGCCTGGATAGTCGGTCATTCTGGATCCGCTTCCTTCAGCCACGCCTCGGCGCTCGGCAAATTGTCGAACCAGCGGACATTGGGCATGGTTGGAACCACTCGGCGCACCTGCATGCGCGCCAGGGCGCCGCCGACCACGAAGGCCAGTCGGCGAGCCTGCCATTGCGGCTCCGCCAGCATCGTGCGCAATATCGCGAGCGCTTCTTGTGACTGAATCGCGCATTGCGAGACGTCGCACAATGTCACGTGCTGGTTTGGCGGTGTTTCGAGCAGCCGAAGCTTGGCGCAGCGCTCCGCCCGAAGCGAAGCAAGCGACGCCTGGTCAAAAAAGCCCGCCAACGTATAGCGGACCACGCCCCGGGGATCGACGTCTATCGAGTGACTTGCAGCCATCGCCGGTCTGTGCCCGGATAGCCCTTAAACTAGCCTATCCGCTCACCTCCGCAATCCTACTAGGTTTGGACTCTTACAGGCGGCTCAATACGGTTGGGGCTGTCAGTCCGCCGCCGCCTCCACCTTCTTCCGGAACCTAGCCCGCGCCGTCGACAGCTTTCGCCGATGGCGGTCGTCCACGATCCCGACATGACGGCGACCAGCTTCCCGCCGGATCGATCATGTGCTCTGACCGAAAATGCCGATCGCGGCGAAACGCCCTCCAAGACGAGCGCGGCCGACGGACTTACCCCCTCATCACCGCTTCTTGATCAATGTCACCTGTGCCACGTCGATCCCGCCACCACGGAACCCACCCTCACAATACATTAGATAGAAACGCCACAAGCCAATGAAATGCTTGTCGAACCTGTCCGGCAATTTGCCGGCTGCGACCACCGCATCGAACGCTTCGCGCCAACGCTTCAGGGTTTCGGCATAATCCAGCCCAAACGCATGGCGGTCACGCCACGCCAGCCCGAGTTTCTCCGCCAAAGCGCGGAACCGGCTTTCGGACAGCAGCATGCCGCCAGGGAAGACATAGCGCTGGATGAAGTCGACGTTGCGGGCATAGCCTTCGTACATCGCGTCATCGATCGCGATATATTGGATCGCCGCCCGCCCGCCGGCTTTCAACGCGCGCGCGATCGCGGCGAGATAATCGGGCCAATATTCCTCCCCGACCGCCTCGACCATTTCGATGCTGGCGACGCCGTCGAACGTGCCGCCGACATCGCGATAATCGATCAGTTCGATATCGACGCCATCAAGGCCCTGCCGCGCCATGCGCGCCTCGGCATAGGCCTTCTGTTCGGTCGACAGGGTGATGCCATGGACGCCGATGCCGGCCTTGGCCGCCGTCTCGGCGAACGAGCCCCAGCCGCAACCGATTTCCAGGATGCGGTCGCCGGGATCGGTCGCGGTGCGATCGAGGATCGCCTTGAGCTTATTGTGCTGCGCGTCCTCAAGGCTCTGGCCTGGCGCATCGAATATCGCGCTCGAATAGGTCATCGTCGGATCGAGCCACAATTGGTAGAATTCGTTGCCCAGATCGTAATGCTCATGGATGTTGCGCCGCGCGCCCTGACGATCGTTGCGGCGCGCCTTGTGCCAGAGGCGGCGAAGGAGCCGCGAAATGCCATGCGCGCGTCCGGCGCCGCCCAAACCGTGGCGATTGAGCGAGAATAGCTCGAACAAAGCTACCGGATCGGGACTTTCCCATTCGCTGGCCGCCCAGGCTTCGTACCAGCCGACCGAGCCGGCAGTCGCCAATCGCCACAGGGCCCGCCAGCTGTGCAGGATGACGATCGCTTCAGGTCCGGCGGCGCGGCCACCGAGCCGCTCGGGCGCGCCGCCTTCCGGCAGGGAAACCGTGATCGCCCCGCTGGAAAGGCCTTTGTCGATGCGCGCAAGCAGCGGCCGCCCGATCAAAGCGAGCAGTGCCCCGCGGCTGCGCTGCCCCCGGTTCGTCGTCGGCGCATCCATAACTCACCTCAAAGCACGACAAACTCGGTTCGCCAAGCGATTCGGTCCGTTCAACGGACCTTTTTGCCCGCCGTCAGCGCTCGCTCGCGCGCCTCGCGATGTCCGATCAGCTTAGGCGGATAGTCGTTCGGGCGGCAGCCGGCCGCCTCGGGGTCGTGGATCGCGGGATCGGGGATGCTCGCGAGTTCGGGCACCCATTTGCGGATGTAGTCGCCCGCATCGAACTTCTCCGATTGGGCGAGCGGCGCCATGATCCGGCCCCACATATTGGCGTCGATGCCGGTGCCGGCGACCCATTGCCAATTGACCGAATTGTTGCCGTAATCGGCATCGACCAAAGTATCCCAGAACCATCGCTCGCCCTCCCGCCAGTCGACTAGCAGATGCTTGACCAGGAACGAGGCCGCGATCATCCGCACGCGATTGTGCATCCACCCGGTCGCCCAGAGTTGGCGCATGCCGGCATCGACGATCGGATAGCCGGTTTCGCCGCGCTGCCATGCCCGCAGGTCGTCCTTGGCTGCCTTTCCCGAGCGCCAGGGAAGATCGTCGAACCGCTCACGACCATTCTTCGCACCGTAATCGGGCAATTGCAGGATGACGTTCTGGGCATAATCGCGCCACGCCAGTTCGCTCAAGAAGACCTGGGTCGATCCACCCTTCCCTGCCATTCGATGCCAGACGGAAACTGGCGATATCTCGCCGAAATGGAGGTGCGGCGACAGGCGCGAACTGCCCTCGATCGACGGCAGATTGCGCGTGTCGTCATAGCGCGCGACGTCATCGACGAAATCGTCGACCCAGTCGTGCGCGCCCGCCTCGCCCGGAGTCCATTCCCGCGCAAAGCCGGCCGCCCAATCGGGACTGGTCGGCAGCAAATGCCAATTGGCAAGGTCGTCGCTTGCCGGCCAGGACGCAGGCGCCGGAATTTCATGCGGCCGGTGCAGCGGATATGGTGGTGGCATGACGTCACGCAACGCGCGCCAGAACGGCGTGTAGATTTTGTAAGGCGTTCCGCTCCCGCTCGTGATCGATCCCGGCGGCGCGAGAAAATTGCCGTCGTGACAGACGAGATCGAGCCTCTTCGCCATCGCGCGCTCGGCGTTGCGCCACCATGGCTCATAGTGACGGACGGCGTGGACGGTCCGGGCGCCCACCGCTTTCGCGACTTTGGCCAGTTCCTCATCGCACTTGCCCCGCCGCAGAATCAGCCGCGACCCTTTCTCGCGTAACGCTTCATCGAGCGCCTTCAGACTGTGGTGCAACCACCAGCGCGACGCCGCGCCCATCTTGCGATGCTTCGGCGTCTCGTCGTCGAGGATGTAGACCGGCACGACCGGTCCGTCATGCAGCGCGGCGGCCAGCGCCGGCTGATCGGCGAGCCGGAGGTCCTGGCGAAGCCAGAGGATTGTGGGTGCGGTCATTCGGGCCAGCTCAGGGCATGGTCGTTCACGCGGAGGCGCGGAGGCGCGAAGTGGGTTTGCCGACGTGGCACGATCCTACAACGCCGTCACCCCGGCCTTGTGCCGGGGTCTGCCGGCCAACAGACTCAGCGATAGCGATGGCGGAAACCATCTGGCTTGCTCGGCTCTTCATCACAGACGACTTGAGCGCTGCACGGCAGACCCCGGCACAAGGCCGGGGTGACGAACCAGGAACACGCGACCGCAAAGCTCTTCGCGCCTCCGCGCCTCCGCGTGAATCAAAAGATCACTCGACCCGCGGCTGCTTCTCCACTTGCCAAGTCTGGCCCTGGCTCAGCAGCTTCTGCAGATCGGGCTTCTTGCCCTCGCTCGCCTGTTTGTTCTGCGCGATGACCGCGCTGTCGAAGGTCGGGGCGGGATCGTCGTACAGCACGCCCAGCGCCATCGGGAACGGCCCGAACGGCATTTCGACCAGCATGTGCGCCAGGCCGCGATTGGTCTGGTCGTGGACCGCGACATGCGCGCCTTGCCAGTCGCCGTCGACGACATCGACGACCTTGAGCACCAAACGATCGATATCCATCGTCAGACCCTTGGTCCCGCCGGCGAACAGCAGCGGCTGGCCGTGCTCGACCCAAAGCTGGTTGCCCTGGGCGTTGGCCTTTTCGGTGAACGAGGCGAACACGTCGTCATTATAGACGATGCAATTCTGGAAGATCTCGACGAACGCCGCGCCCTGGTGCGCATAGGCCGCCTTGAACACCGACGGCAGGTTCTTGTGCACGTCGATACCGCGCGCGACGAACCGCGCGCCCGAGCCCAGCGCGAACGCGCACGGCTGCGCCGGGCGATCGACCGAGCCAAACGGGGTCGACGGACTGCGCGTCCCGACCCGGCTGGTGGGCGAATATTGCCCCTTGGTCAGGCCGTAAATCTCGTTGTTGAACAGCAACACCTGGCAATTCAGGTTACGGCGCAGCAAGTGCATCGTGTGGTTGCCGCCGATCGACAGCGCGTCGCCGTCGCCGGTGATGATCCACACGTCGAGCTCGGGATTGGCCAGCTTGACCCCCGTCGCCACCGCTGGCGCGCGGCCATGGATCGTGTGGAAGCCATAGGTTTCCATATAATAGGGAAACCGCGACGAGCAGCCGATGCCGCTGACGAAGACGGTGTTTTCGGGCCGTGCGCCGATCTCCGGCATGGTGCGCTGCACCGCCTTCAGGATCGCATAGTCGCCGCAACCCGGGCACCAGCGCACTTCCTGGTCGGTTTCCCAATCCTTGGGGCTGCTCTTCACCACCGGGGGTGTCATGTCGTTCATGCGAGAATTCCTTCGATCGCCGCCTCTATCTCCGCGATGCGGAAGGGCTGGCCCGACACTTTGTTGAGCGGCTTGGCATCGACCAGATACTGGTCGCGCAACACCGTCTTGAGCTGGCCGGTGTTCATCTCGGGTACGAGGATCTTCTCGTAACCCTTGAGCAACGCGCCAAGATTGCCCGGCATTGGCCAGATATGGCGCAAATGCACATGGCTGACGTCTAGCCCCTTGCGGCGCGCGCGCCTAACTGCCTGATGAATCGGCCCGAAGGTCGATCCCCAGCCAACCACAACCAGCTTGCCACCCGGATCGCCGATCTCGATTGTCTGATCGGGAATGCGGATTCCGTCGACCTTGGCCTTGCGGATATCGGTCATCGCCTGATGGTTGGCGGGGCCGTAATCGATATTGCCGGTGCCCTGTTGTTTCTCGATCCCGCCGATGCGGTGGAGCAGGCCCGGCGTGCCCGGCTTGACCCAGGGGCGCGCGAGCTTCTCGTCGCGGGCGTAGGCCTGGAACCCGCCCTCCGGCACCGTGTCGAGATAGCCGACCGGGAACGGCGCATAGTCGCTGACTTCGGGCACTTTCCACGGCTCGGCGGCATTGGCGATATAGCCGTCGGTCAGCACCATCACTGGAGTCATATATTGGGTGGCGATCCGCACTGCCTCGATCGCGACCTCGAACGCATCGGACGGGCTGCGCGCGGCGATCACCGGCATCGGCGCGTCGCCATTGCGGCCATAGACCGCCTGATAGAGATCCGATTGCTCGGTCTTGGTCGGAAGCCCGGTCGAGGGCCCGCCGCGCTGCGAATTGATGATCACCAGCGGCAGCTCGGTCATGATCGCGAGCCCCATCGCCTCGCCCTTGAGCGCGATACCCGGCCCCGACGACGACGTGACGCCCAACTGCCCGGCATAGGAAGCACCGATCGCGCTGGCGATCGCGGCGATCTCATCCTCCGCCTGGAACGTGGTGATGCCGAACTCCTTGAGCCGGCTGAGATGGTGCAGGATCGCCGAGGCGGGCGTGATCGGGTAGCCGCCGAAGAACATCGGGACGTTGGCGAGTTGCGCACCCGCAACGAGCCCCATCGAGATCGCCTCGGCACCCGTCACGGTGCGGTACAGGCCCGGTTCGGCGGGGGCGGCGGGAACATGATGTTGCTTGAGCGGGCCCGAAATCTCGGCGGTCTCGCCATAAGCGTGCCCAGCGTTCAACGCGGCGATATTAGCCTCGGCCAGGGCCGGCGCCTTGGCGAACTTGGCCTTGAGCCAGTCGATCAGCGGCTGGCGGTCACGATCGAACATCCAGAGCGCCAAGCCCAGGGTCCACATGTTCTTGCAGCGCAACGCTTCCTTGTTGCCGAGCCCGAACGGCTTCACCGCCGCGACCGTCAACGCCGAGATGTCGAACGCCAGCACTTGCCACTTGGCGAGGCTACCGTCCTCGATCGGATTCGACTCGTACTTCGCCTTGGCGAGGTTGCGCTCGGTGAACTCGCCGGTATCGGCGATGATCAACCCGCCAGCCTTGAGCTCGTTGACATTGGTCTTGAGCGCGGCCGGATTCATCGCGACCAGCACGTCGAGCGCATCGCCCGCGGTCTCGATCGAGGTCGACCCGAAATTGATCTGGAACGCCGACACGCCGAACAGCGTGCCGAGCGGCGCGCGGATCTCAGCCGGGAAATCGGGGAAAGTCGACAGGTCGTTGCCGGCCAACGCGGTCGACAGCGTGAACTGTCCCCCGGTGAGCTGCATGCCGTCGCCGGAATCTCCAGCGAAACGGACAACGATCGATTCTGCTTGTGGGTGGGCCGACGCCTCGGTGGGCGTCACTTCGTGGACGGCGGTCGCCATGTCAGCACTAAATCCTGCGGTCGTGTTCGGAGGTCTCTCTAGGCTCGGAACCTCTTGGAACCAACGTAGATCGGTTACGCTTCCGTGAAAACCGTTCTTTACCGAGCCGGGTAGATGAAAAGGCCCGGCATGCCATGGGCAGCCGGGCCTTCGCTTTGCCGAATAGGCCGTGGGCTTAGCGGAACTTGCCCGACAGCTGGATGCCGACGATGCGCGGCTCGTTGAACACCGCCGCCATGTAATTCTCGATCACACCCTTCAGGTTACGCTCGTCGGTCAGGTTGCGGGCGAACACCGCGATCTCCCACTTGTCGCCCGGCGCGGCGTAGCCGAGCTTGGCGCCAAGTTCGAAATTGCCGTTCGAGGTGAACTCCTTGGTCCGATAGAGCACGTACTGGGTGTAACCCTGGACGTTGAAATCACCCGCCAGGAACACCTTGCCGTCGCCGACCGGCTGGTCGTAGCGCGCGGTCAGGTTGACATTGTACTGCGGCGCGTTGGGCAAGGGCTCGCCGTTGATCTGCGCGAAATAGTTCGCGCCGATCTTGGTCAGCGGATCCTCGACCGTGCAGACCACCGCGCCGTTGAGCGCGCAGACCTGGGCATAGACGCGCTTGTCCTTGATCTCGCTGTGCAGCAGGCTGAGACCCGCCGAGAGCGTCAGGTTACGCACCGGGCGCCAATCGGCCTCGAACTCGGCGCCATAAGCGACTGCCTTGTCGGCATTGAACAATACGCCGTTGCCGTTCGAGTCGTTGCCGTTGAGCTGGATGTCATGCATCCGCCAGGCGAACACCGAGCCGTTGAAGCGCAGCGTGTCGTTGAACAGGCTGGTCTTGAAACCAACTTCGCCCGACAGGATCTTTTCCGAGTTGGCGGTGGTGAAGTCCGAGTTGAACACCGCCGAGCGGCCCTGGATGGTCGGGCCGCGGAAGCCGGTGGCGACACGGGCGTAGAAGCTCACGTCGTTGCTGGCTTCGTAGAGCGCCGAGACATCGAAGCTCGGCTGCGTGTCCGACAGGCGGACACGATAGCGGCCCTTATAGGTGACGAGGCCCGCTGCGGTATCCGCGGTCTTGAGCAGGCGAGTCGTCTTGGTGTCGTTGCTCAGTCGGCCGCCAAGCGTGAAGGTCAGCTTCGGCGCCACCTTGTAGCTGACTTGGCCGAATACGCCCCAGGACGTGTTGAGATTGCGCAGACGGACCCAGTTGTTCGGGTTCCGCGCAGCCGTATTCAGGAAGAAGGCGCGCTGGTAGAAATCGGTCGTGTCGGCCGAATTGAAATAGAGGCCGCCGACCTGCCATTTGAAGTCGCCGCTATTGGCGCTGGCCAGGCGGAGTTCCTCTGTGAACTGGTCGAGGCCGCGGACCTGCCCCTGCGACTCGCCGAAGCCGTTGGGCAGGCCATTGACCGGGAAGTTCGCCGCCGCGCCGCCGTCGGTGTCGCCACGGCTATAGCCATTCAATCCCTCATAGCCACTGATCGAGGTCAGCGTGACGCCGCCGAAATCGTAGCTCAGGTTCGCCGACCCGCCATAGGTCTTATAGGCCTGCGGATTGTTCTGGCCCTCGTCATAGGCGACCTCGGTCCGCTTGACGCTGTCGATGATCTGGTTCGAGCCCTTCACCAGCCCGGCGCGGCGGAACAAGGTCGCGGTGCCGTCATAGTCGCGATAATGGCCTGACAGCAGCAGCGAGAAATTGTCGTCAGGCTTGACCAGGACCTGCAGGCGGACGTCGCGCTCGTTGAAACCGCCCATCGCCTTCTTCTTCGGCGTGATCGTGCCGTCGGCGCTAGTGCCGGCAAAGGTGTTATCAACCCAATCGTCGCGGTGCTGGTAGAGTGCCGACAAGCGGAACGCGACCTTGTCGCCGATCAGCGGGCCGCCGACGCCGCCGTCGAACGTGACGGTGTTATAGCTGCCATACGATGCCGAGGCGCGGCCGTTGAGGTCGAACGACGGCTTGATGCTGTCGAACTTGATGATGCCGGCCGGGGTATTACGGCCGAACAGCGTGCCCTGCGGTCCACGAAGGACTTCGATCTGTGCGTTGTCGAACACCGGGTTGGACTTCATCACGACATGTTCGAGTACGATGTCGTCCTGGATGATCGACACCGGCTGCGACGCGCCGAGATAGAAATCGATATTGCCGAGACCGCGGATGTAGAAGCGCGGGAAGATGCGGCCCGTCGTGCTTTCGGCATAGACGCCGGGCACCCGGCCAGAGATCGACAGGATGTCGTCGCCGCCGGCCTGGATCGAGCGGAACGCATCGCCATCGACCACCGCGACCGAGACCGGGACCTTGAGCTGGTTTTCCTGGCGGCGGTTGGCGGTGACGACGATCTCGCCGAAGCCGTCATCGCCCTGAGGGCTGCTCGCCGCGGTCGGCGTAGCGGGCGTTTCCTGTGCCGCGGCGGTGCCGCTCCACATCGCGCCCAGCGCTACGCCGGCCAGCAACATCTTGGTCTTGGTCAATCGATTCACGAGTATATCCCCATGCTGAAAACTGAATTTCTCCCCGTCGGACGCACGGCAACACGCGGCGCTCGCGATCGAGGCCGTGCCGAGGGTGATTATTGGTGCGGGCTGAATGTCCGACTCCCGCGCCGGTACGGGCGCATTATTTCGCCTTTGTGACGAAAGCACCCCCCTGAGGGTCGAGGAACCGTTACGCCGGTCGAATAGCTGCCGAGCGTTGCTCGAAAGCCTCACCCTCGAAGGCCGCACCCAAAGTGAGGATGGCGGCGACGTGGCGACGCGCGATCGCCAGCACATCGTCGCCATAGCCGCCGCCGACCGTGCTCGCGAGTGGCAGGCCGCGCTCGATCGCCAGTCGCGCGACCAGCCGTTCGCGACGCGCCAGCCCCTCGTCGCTCAGGTCGAGCCGGCCGAGCCGGTCACCGCCGAACGGATCGACACCCGCCTGATAGAGGATCAAATCGGGCCGCTCGGCATCGAGCAGCGGCGCCAGCGTCTCTTTGAGCGCCGCGAGATAGGCGTGGTCGCCAACGCCATCGGCCAAGGCCACGTCGAGCGTCGAGCGCGCCTTGCGGGCCGGAAAATTCTTCTCGGCATGGATCGAATAGGTCGCGATATCCGGATGGCCGGCCGTCAGCGCGGCGGTGCCGTCGCCTTGGTGCACGTCGCAATCGACGATCAGCACGCGGTGCCCCTCCTCCGCCAGCCTGATCGCCGCAATGGCGAGGTCATTAAACACGCAATAGCCCGCTCCGGTGTCCGCCAGCGCATGATGGCTACCGCCCGCGCTGTTGGCGGCGAACCCGCGATCGAGTGCCAGGCGCGCAGCGAGATAAGTGCCGCCCGGCACGATCTGGGCGCGGCGCGCGACGGTCGCATTGACCGGAAAGCCGATCCGCCGCTCCTTGGCGCGGGGCACGCGCGCTTCGATCACTTCGGCGACATAGTCTGGGTCGTGCGCCGCCTCGATCCAGCAGCGCGGCATCGGCTTGGGCTCGAACCAGGCGATCGCGTCGCCGGCCTCATGGAGCAAGTCGCGGATCGCGCCGTTCTTGTTCCATTGATAGCCCGATTTGAGCTGGCCCGGTGCGACATAGTCGGGATGATGGACGACAGCGATCATCGGTTTTAATTAAGGACCGAAACTGCCCAAGACCAGTGAGAGGATCATCCGAATGACCGAGCCCTTCGTCCGCCCAGACACCCGCGGATTCCTCGATTTCCTCAACAATATGCCCGGGCCCAAGATGCACGAGCTCGACCCGGCGACCGCGCGCCAGATGTTCCTGGCGATGAAGGATGTCGGCGATCCGCCCGTGGGCGAGCTCGGGACGTTGCTCGATCTCGCCATCCCCGGTCCGGCCGGCGATATCCCGGCGCGCCTCTACGACCCTCGCGCCAGCCGTGAGCCGGGCCCGGCAGTGGTGTTCTTCCATGGCGGCGGGTTCGTGATCGGCGATCTCGACAGCCATGGCAGCTTCACTGCCGAGATGGCGCGCGTGCTCGATTTGCCAGTGATCGCCGTCGATTATCGCCTTGCGCCCGAATTCCCCTGGCCCGCCGCGCCGGACGATTGCGAGGCGGCGGCGCGCTGGGTCGCGAACAGCCCCGCCGAGCTGGGCCGCTCGGTCACCTCACTGATTTTGTGCGGCGACAGCGCCGGCGGCAATCTGACCATCGTCACCGCCGCCGCGCTGCGCGACCAGCCCGCCAAGGTCCCGGTGATCGCGCAATTGCCCTTCTATCCGGCGACCGACGCCAGCAAGGACTATCCGTCCTACGCGGAATTCTCGGAAGGCTATCTGCTCACGCGCGACAGCATGGAATGGTTCATGGCCGCCTATAAAAGCGAGGCCGACCATATCCGCAACTCGCCCCTGCTCGGCAACCTTGCCGGCCTGCCGCCCGCCGTGGTGGTGACCGCCAGCCTCGATCCGATCCGCGATCAGGGCCGCGCTTATGCCGCCGCACTGGCGCTGGCCGGCGTGCCGGTGGTGTTCCGCGAAGCCAAGGGCAACATCCACGGCTTCATCACTTTGCGCAAAGCGATCCCGTCGAGCGTCGGCGACGTGATGGGCGCTTTCGCCGCGCTGAAGGACATTATCACGGAAGCTGAAGGCGAACGCACGATGGCGCAGGCGGCGGAATGAATGGTCGAGACCGTGCGTTGAGCAATTCCTCCCCGGAACGGGGAGGGGGACCGCGCGGCGTCAGCCGCGTGGTGGAGGGGGCCCGCGATGTTTTAGCCTCCTCGCTTGCCGCTCGTTGGTCGTGGGCCCCCTCCACCAAGCCGCTACGCGCCTTGGTCCCCCTCCCCGTTCCGGGGAGGATTTTTTGATGACCACAAAGGGCGACCTCCCCTACCGCCCCTGCGCCGGAGTGATGCTGCTCAACCGAGACGGCCTGGCGTTTGCGGGCCAGCGTATCGATACGACGATGGAAGCCTGGCAGATGCCGCAAGGCGGGATCGATCCCGGCGAGACCGCCGGCCAGGCTGCGATTCGCGAACTCGGCGAGGAGATCGGCGTCGGGCACGACAAGATCGAGTTGATCGCGCAGGCACCGGGCGAATTCCATTACGATCTGCCCGACGATCTGATCGGCAAGGTATGGAAAGGCAAATGGCGCGGGCAGGTCCAGACCTGGTTCCTCTACCGCTTCCTCGGCGAGGATCTGGACATCAACCTGGCCACCGAGCATCCCGAGTTCAGCACCTGGCGCTGGGTCGACCCGCACCAGCTCCCCGCGCTGATCGTGCCGTTCAAGCGCAAGCTATACGAAGACGTGATCGCCGCATTTTCGCCCTATCTGAAGCGCTAGGAACCGTCTCGCAACAAATCCAGCAACGGATCGTCGCGTAACAGTTTTAATGGCAGGATTGCTGTATTATGGCCCGCGCCATGCGCCTCCCCCTGCTTCTCGCCACAGCAGCGCCGATGCTGCTCGCCAACACCGACCCCGCATCGATTCCGCCGCAGATAAAAGCGATGCTCGACGCGGCGATCGCGTCGGGGAACGAGAGCGAGATCGCGACGATCGTCAAATATGCCGGCACCGCCGCGCCCGACAGCAAGGAAGCGATCGCCAAGATCGCCGATGACTGGAAAAGAAAGCGCAGCGACGAAAAGACCGCCAAGCTGCAGGATGCCGGCTTTTTCGACCTCTGGTCGGGCCGGGCCGAGCTCGGCGGGTTCATCTCGACCGGCAACAGCGAAAGCGAAGGCGTTTCCGCCTCGCTCGCGCTGACGCGTAACGGCCTCGACTGGCGTCAGAAGTTCAAGGCCCAGCTCGATTATCAGCGCAGCCTGGGTGTCACCTCACGCGAGCATTATCTGCTTGCCTGGGAGCCCAATTGGAAGGTCGACGACCGATCGTACATTTACGGGTCAGGGCAGTTCGAAAGCGATCGTTTCCTTGGCTATACAACGCGTTATTCGGTTTCCAGCGGCGCGGGCTACAGCGCGCTGAAGGGCGACAGGTTGAAGCTCGACCTGGAACTCGGGCCGGCCTATCGCGCGACCAGCTTCACCGACGGCACCACCGAACGCAGCATCGCCGCGCGCGGCAGCGTGGATTTCGCCTTCAAGCTCTCGCCAGCCCTGCAACTGACCCAGAATGCGTCGGCTTATATCGAACATTACAACTCGACCGTCACCGGCACGACCGCGCTCAACGCCAAGGTGCTGGGCCCGCTGTCCGCCCAGCTGTCCTACAACGTCCAATATGAGAGCATGCCGCCGGTGGGTCGCGTGACGACCGACCAGATCAGCCGGGCGGGATTGGTCTACGCTTTCTGATCATCCTCGGCCATCGGGTCGCGGCTTCACCAATCGATCGCGACCGCCTAGAGCGGTGGCATGACGGAGATGATAGAGGCCGCGACGCTCGAGCGCGTGCGCGCGGAGCCGATGCTCGAGCACACGCAGGCCTGGGCCGCGATCAATAGCGGGACGCGCAATCTCGCCGGCCTGAGGACGATGGCGGCGACGTTGGCCGACGCCTTTTCCGTGCTGCCGGGTGAGGTGGCGCTGATCGACCCCGCTCCTGCCACTAGCGTCGCCTCGGACGGCAATATCAGCGCGCTCGACCATGGCCGTCATCTCGTCGTCCGGGTGCGGCCCGGCGCGCCGGTCAGGATGCTGCTCACCGGGCATATGGACACCGTCTATCCGGTCGATCACCCGTTCCAGGAGCAGATCTTCCTCGATCCCAACACGCTCAACGGGCCGGGCGTCGCCGACATGAAAGGCGGGTTGGCCTTGCTGCTCGCGGCGTTGAAGGCGGTCGAGGCATCGCCGCTGGCGAGCCGTATCGGCTATGACGTGATGATCAATTCGGACGAGGAGACGGGGTCGTTCTCCTCCTCCGCCCTGATCGCCGAGCTGGCGCACGGCAAGGTCGCAGCCCTGACCTATGAACCAGCGCTCGCCGACGGCACGCTGGCCGGCGCGCGCGGCGGCACCGGCAATTTCTCCCTCGTCGTCCACGGCAAGAGCGCGCATGCCGGGCGCAATCCCGACGACGGCCGCAACGCGATCGTCGCGGCGAGCGACCTCGCGGTGCGCCTGTTCGCGGCGAAGGAGGAAGGGCTCGCGGTCAATCCCGCCCGGATCGAGGGCGGCGGCCCCAATAATGTCGTCCCCGACCTCGCCATCCTGCGGATCAATTTTCGGCCCTCCTCGCCCGAGGTGATCGCCCGCGCTCAGGCCGCGATCGACGACGCGGTCGCCGATATCGCCGCCGCGCGCGACGTGCGGATCGAGGCGCATGGCGGCTTCAATCGCCCGCCCAAGCCGATCGACGACGGCGCCGCCAGATTGTTCGAGCTGGTCAAGCAGGTCGGCGCCGGGCTCGGGCTCGCGATCGGCTGGAAGGCGACCGGCGGCGTGTGCGACGGCAATAACATCGCCGCCGCCGGGGTGCCCGTGGTCGACACGATGGGCGCGCGCGGCGGCGCGATCCATTCGGCGGACGAGTTCCTGCTGGTCGACAGCCTGCCAGAACGCGCCGCTCTGTCCGCGCTCACCATCATGCGCATCGCCGAAAAGGGGGGATTGTGAATTTCCGTATCCGTGCCGCGAACGACGAGGATCTCGACCATCTCTATGAGATGGCGAAACTGACCGGCGGCGGTTTCACCAACCTCCCCGCCGACCGCCGCGCGCTGCGCCGCCGCCTCGCCCAGAGCAGCGCTGCCTTTGGCCGCGCCGACGACACGCTGGGCGACGACATCTTCGTATTGATGCTCGAAAACGTAGAGACCGGCGAGGTCCGCGGCACGTGCCAGATGTTCAGCCAGGTCGGGCAGCATCACCCCTTTTACAGCTATCGGATCGGCACGCTGTCGCAGAAGAGCGAGGAGCTCGACCGTACGTTCCGCGCCGAGATGCTGACGCTGTCGACCGACCTGGAAGGCGCGAGCGAAGTCGGCGGGCTCTTCCTTCATCCCGGCGAGCGCGCCGGCGGGCTCGGCATGCTGCTCGCGCGCAGCCGCTATCTGTTCATTGCGATGCACCGCCCGCGCTTCGCCGACCGCATCCTGGCCGAATTGCGCGGCATCATCGACGAAGCGGGCGGATCGCCCTTCTGGGATGGGCTGGCGGGCCGCTTCTTCGGAATGAATTTCCAGGACGCCGATCGCTTCAACGCGACCCATGGCCACCAGTTCATCGCCGACCTGTTCCCCAAGCATCCGATCTATGTCGCGATGCTGACCGAGAGCGCGCGAAGCGTCATCGGCCTGCCCCATCCTTCGGGTCGCGCGGCGATGCGGATGCTGGAGAATGAAGGCTTTGCCTTCGAGAATTATATCGACATCTTCGATGGCGGCCCGACCATGACCGCCCGCACCGACAAGGTGCGAAGCATCGCCGAAGCGGTGACGAGCAAGGTAGTCGCGGTCGACGACGATGGCGGCGAACGCGCGCTCGCGGCGGCCGGGCATTTGTCGAGCTTCCGCTGCGCCTTCGCGCAATTGCGCGCCGCCACCGGCGGAATCGTGATCGACCGCGCCGGGGCCACCGCGCTCGGCGTTGGCGAAGGCGACGACGTCACGCATATCGGCCGCTTCTGATGCCGCTGGTCGAGATCAATTTCGATGGCGTGGTCGGCCCGAGCCACAATTATGCCGGCTTGAGCCTGGGCAATTTGGCCGCGACCGGCAATGCCGGCCTGACCTCGCGCCCGCGCGAAGCGGCGCTGGAGGGCGTGGAGAAAATGCGCGCCAATCTTCGGCTCGGTCTGACCCAGGGCCTGCTGCTGCCGCACGACCGGCCGGACGATCGCTGGCTCGCTGCGCTGGCGACCGATTATGCGGCGGCGCCAACCTATTTGAAGGCGCAGGCGCTATCGGCCTCACCGATGTGGGCGGCCAATGCGGGAACCGTTTCCCCCGCCCCCGACAGCGCGGACGGTAGATGCCATCTGACGGTCGCCAATCTCGTGACGATGGCACATCGCAGCCACGAATGGCCCGAGACGCTGGCGCAACTCCGCCTCGCTTTCGCCGATCCGGCATTCACGGTGCATCCGCCCGTCCCTGCCCCGTTCGGTGACGAGGGTGCGGCTAACCATATGCGGCTGTGCGAACGCCATGGTGAGCCCGGCGTCGAGATCTTCGTGTACGGCGAAAGCGGCGGCCCCTTCCCCGCCCGCCAGCGCCGCGAAGCGTCGGAAGCGGTCGCGCGCGCGCATCGTCTCGATCCGGCGCGGACGATCTTCGCGCAGCAATCGGTCGAAGCGATTGCCGCGGGCGCGTTTCACAACGACGTCGTCGCGGTCGCCAATGAACGCGTGCTGTTCGCGCACGAACTCGCCTTCGAGGACAAAGCCGGGCTGTACGCCGAGATCGCCTTAAAGGCGCCTTGGGCCGAGATCGTCGAGGTGCCGGCGCATCGCGTGAGCCTGGCGGACGCCATCCAATCCTATCTGTTCAACGCCCAGCTGGTGACGCTGCCCGATGGCACGATGGCGCTGATCCTGCCTGGCGAAGCGCGCGGCAATGGAGCGGTCTGGTCCTGGCTCGGCGAGATGATCGCCGGCAACGGCCCGATCCGTCGGCTCGAAGTGGTCGACGTGCGGCAATCGATGCGCAACGGCGGTGGCCCTGCCTGCCTCAGGCTGCGCGTGGTGTGCGACCCAGCCACAGTCGATCCCCGCTTCCTGGTCGACGAGGCGAAGCTCGATCGGATCGCCACAGTGATCGCGGCGCATTGGCCCGAGGAGATCGCCATCGCCGAGATTGGCGACCCGGCGTTACTCGATCGGATTCGCACGGCACGCCGCGCGTTGCTCGATACTCTCGGTCTCAGCGAGCTGATCAACCGGTAAGGCCAGGCCCGACCCGGCCGCCTATCGGGCCGGCCGGTTCTTCACCACGCGATCGAAATAATCGAAGATCGTCGTCCAGACATGGATGTCGCGCGCCGCGGCATGCGTCTTGCCCGGGTAGAACATCATTTCGAACGGACGATTGGCCGCCTGCATCTTCGCCGCAAATGCGGTCGAGTTCTCGAACACGACATTGTCGTCGGCCATGCCATGGACCAAGAGCAGTGGGTCGGCGATCCTGGCCGCATCGGTAATCGCGTTCGACCGCTCATAGGCTTTGGTATCGACCTTGGGATTGCCCATGTAGCGTTCGGTATAATGGGTGTCGTACAACTCCCATTTGGTCACCGGCGCACCGGCGACACCGCCGGCATAGACACCCGGATTGGCCTCCAGCATCTTCAACGTCATGTAGCCGCCATAGGACCAGCCATAGGTGCCGATCCGGTCGGGATCGACATAGGCCTGCTGCTTGAGCCACTTGGCGCCGGCCAATTGGTCCTGCACCTCGATCGACCCCATCGCGCGATAGATCTTGTCCTCGAACGCCTTGCCGCGATTGGGCGAGCCGCGATTGTCGAGCTGGAAGAAGATGTACCCCTTGCTGACGATCAATTGCTCGAGCGGACTTTCCCAGCCGCGCGTCACGGTCTGGCTGTGCGGTCCGCCATAATGCTGGAAGAACACCGGATAACGTTTGCCCGGCTCCATCTGCGGCGTGATCATCTCGTAATAGAGATCGGTACCGTCCGCCGCCTTGATCGTCCCGAACGTGCGCTGCCGGTGCGCCCCAAGATAGGGGTAATAAGGATGCCCCGGTTTGACCGCGTTTTCATTGATCCAGCCGAGCCTCTTACCACCGGTATCGGCGAGATAGATTTGCGGCGGCTGGCTCGGGTTGGAGCGCGTGACGATCAGCCGCGTCGCGGCATCGTCCATCACCGCCTTGTTAGTCCAGCCGCGCTCGGTCAGCCGGGTCACTGCGTTGGGACGGGCAATGTCGACCGCATAGAGCTGCTGCTCCAGCACGTCGTCCTTGTTCGCCATGAAATAGAGCCGCCCGCGGCCCTCATCGACGCCGACCAAATCGGTGACTTGCCACGGACCCTTGGTCAATTGCGCCCACTTGCCTTTGGCGAAGCGATAGAGATGCCCAAAGCCGTCGCGCTCGGACCACCAGATCAAGCTGCCGTCCTTCATCGCGTGGTAATTGTCGCTGAGATTGACCCAGCTTTCGGGCCCGGACTTCTCGCTGAACCAGGTCTTGGCCTTGCCCGTTGCCGGATCGACCGCGAGCATGTCGAGTTCGGTCTGCGCGCGGTTCTCGCGCTGGACGAGCAAGGTCTTGCCGTCGGGCGTCCAATCGACGCGGGTCAAATAGATGTCGGGATCGCTGCCCAGATCGACCTTGACCTTGCCGCCCGTCGCCGGGTCGACGACGTAGAGCTCGACCGTGACGTTGGGCGTTCCGGCGGACGGATAGCGCTGGTCGAACACCTTGGTGCCCTCGGCACCGATAGCTGCACGGGTGACGACGCCGACCGGCGCCTCGTCGAAGCGCTCGACCGCGACCAGCCGGTCGCCGGGCGCCCACCAATAGCCGGTGCGCCGGTCCATTTCCTCCTGCGCCACGAATTCGGCTTCGCCCCAATGGACGGTGCCGCCGCCGTCCAACGTCAGTGCCTTTGCGGCACCGCCGCCGAGCGGCTGGACGAACAGATTCTGGTCGCGGACAAAGCTGACGAACCCGCCCGCGGGGCTGATCACCGGGTTGAGCTCGCCGCCCGGCGTGTTGGTCAGGCGCTCGACCTTGCCGTCGAGATGCGCGAGGTAGAGGTCGCCGTCGAGCGGGACCAGAATCGACTTGCCGTCGGGCGCCCAATCGTAGGCGACGATGCCCTTGTCCCCGGCGATGCGCGCGCGCTCACGCTGCATCTTCTCAGCTTCGGACAGTTCGGCGCCGGTGCCGACCTTCTTCGAATCGACCAGCATCCGCTCCTCGCCGGTCGCGGTGTCGCGCGCCCACAAATCGAACCGGCTCTTCTCGTCGGCGCGCGGCTTGAGCAATGTCAGCAGCTTGCCGTCGGGCGACAGCTTCATCGCGCGCGGCTGCGACCCCGACAAATCCGGGCTGCCGAACACGCGATCGAGCGTCAGTGTGCGCTGCGCATCGTCGGCAGCAGCGGGGTCGCCAGCCACGCGGTCAGCAGCCACGGCGCTCGTTCCGATTGCGAGCACCGCCGCCAGCCCGATCATTCCACCGGTCAACCATATCCGCATGTCCTTCGCGACTCCCGCCTCGCCCGGCTGATCGCGAGCGTTGCCGCGGCTTATCGCGGGCGCGGGACGTTCCGTAAAGCCGCGTATCCGCCTTTTCCCTACCGGGTTTTTGGATCGTTATTACCTCTTGACCTCAACCATTGTTGAGGAACTATCTCCCGGCGCACGGAGCAACTTCAAGGGAAAGGACCATTCCATGCCCGCCGCTTTCATCGAACACGTCAACATCACCGTCCGCGATCCGGAGCGCAGCGCGAAGCTGATGCACGATCTGTTCGGCTGGCATATTCGCTGGCAGGGTCCGTCGCTCAATGGCGGCCGCACCATCCATGTCGGCGACGACCGATTCTATTTGGCGCTGTATACGAGCCAGGGCGCGGAAACGCCCGACGACGCCTTTCGCAAAGGCCGCCCGCTCAACCATGTCGGCATCGTCGTCGATGATCTCGACGATGCAGAACGCCGCGTCGTCGCCGCAGGACTCGAGGCGTTCAATCATGGCGATTACGAACCCGGCCGGCGGTTCTATTTCTTCGACTATGACGGCACCGAGTTCGAGTTGGTCAGCTACGGCTAAGTGCCCTCGCCCGAGCTTACCAACTTCTCACGCTTCCCCGGCGAAGGCCGGGGCCAGGATCGACGAGGTTTTTGTGAGCAGGATGCCGTCGATCGTCCGTGGCGGCTGGGCCCCGGCCTTCGCCGGGCAAGCGAGGAAATTACGAGGCGCTCCGCCGGAAGCACCCCTGCACATGATCGTCGACCAGCCCGCACGCCTGCATCCAGGCATAGACGATCACCGGCCCGACAAACTTGAAGCCACGCTTGCGGAGCTCTTTGGAGACCTGCTCGGACAATTCCGTCTTGGCCGGCACATGCACCCCGTCGCCCTTGAGCGGCTCGCCATCGACGAACGACCAGCAGAAATCGGCGAAATCCTCGCCGGCCTCGTGCATCGCCAGATAGGCGCGGGCATTGCCGATCGTCGCCTCGATCTTGGCGCGCGAGCGGATGATCCGCGCGTCGCCGAGCAACCGCTCGACATCGGATGCATCGAACCGGGCGACCTTCTCCGGGTCGAACCCCGCAAACACCTCGCGAAAGGCATCGCGCTTCTTGAGGATGGTCGACCAGGACAAGCCAGCCTGGAACCCGTCGAGTTGCAGCTTCTCCCACAGCGCCCGCCCGTCGCGCTCGGGCACGCCCCATTCGGTGTCGTGATAGGCTTGCATCTGCGGGTCGGCGCCCGCCCAGGGACAGCGATTGGTCATTCACGCGGGATAGCGCCCCACGCCGCGCTTAGCGAGCGATCCCGCAAGCTATACCGATCGTAATCCATTTGCATTGCGCGATCGGCGAGGGGTCAGCAGGATCGGCGTTCGTTCTCGCGAAAGAGCAAGGAAGATCGCCATGTCCCGTTGGATCGCTACCTGCTTCCTGCTCACGGTTTCGCAGATCGCCAGCCCGGCGACGGCTAGCGAGCGCGCGTTCGACAAGGCGCTGACCGACTTTCGCGCGCTCCACCGCGCCGAGATCAAGCGCGCCGGCATCGTCGGCAGCAGCTTCTACGTCGTCCGCAACGGCCGCGTCGTCGTTGCCGACCATCTCGGCGATCAGGACGCCGATACCAAGGTACCAGTCGATGCGCAGACCATCTATCATTGGGCATCGATCACCAAGACGATGACCGGAATCGCGATCATGCAGTTGCGCGATCGCGGCCTGCTCAAGCTCGATGACCCGATCGTCCGCTACGTGCCCGAGCTCGCCGGCGTGCATAATCCGTTCGGCGATACCGGCGAGATCACCATCCGCGAGTTGATGAGCCACAGCGCCGGCTTTGGCGGCGCGACCTGGCGCTGGCGCGACCGCGACTGGCAGCCGTTCGAACCGCCGAGCTGGGAACAGCTCAAGGCAATGATCCCCTATACCGAGGTGAAGTTCAAACCCGGCAGCCGGTTCAGCTATTCCAATCCGGGCATCGTCTATCTCGGCCAGGTGATCGAGCGGCTGTCGGGCGAGGATTTCGAAGTCTATATCGACAAGAACATCCTCCGGCCGCTCGGCATGTATTCGAGCTATTTCGACCGCACGCCACCTTATCTGCTGCCGCACCGGACGCACAGTTATTACATCCGCGACGGCAAGCGAGTCGAGGCACCGTTCGATGTCGATACCGGCGTGACGGTGTCCAATGGCGGGCTCAATTCGCCGCTGCCCGACATGGCGAAATACGTTGCCTTCCTGCTCGGCGATCCGCAGCGCCAGGCGGAGTATGACATGGTGCTCAAGCGCTCCTCGCTCGAGGAGATGTGGAAGCCGCAAATCTCCGCCGGCGAGGATTACACCCAGGGCCGGATGGCGAAGACGACGTGGAGCGGCCTATCCTTCTTCCTCGACCAGTCCGACGGCATCCGCATCGTCGGCCATAATGGCGACCAGAACGGTTTCCGTGCCTATCTCAGCCTGTGCCCGGACCAGCATATGGGCAGCCTGCTCACCTTCAATACCGAGACGCGCGAGGTGGAGAACGATCCCGACAATCGCGACATGCCGGAGTCGCGGATCGCGCTGGCGACGGACAGTTTGTGCAAGGCGGTAGCGACGGCGGGAAAGTAGCGACGCCGGAGAAGTACTACCACCAAGCCTCAGGCCGTGCCCTGAACCCGGCGCGCTCCTCGATCGCCAGGCACGCGTCGAGTACGCCCTGCTCGTCCAGCGCCTTGCCGATCACCTGAAGGCCGAGCGGCAGCCCGGCTTTGTCCAGGCCACCCGGCACCGACATCGCCGGCAGGCCGGCCAGGCTCGACGGCACGGTGAAGACGTCATTCAAATACATCGCGATCGGATCGGCCGATTTCTCGCCCAAAGCGAACGCCGCCGACGGGGCAGTCGGGGTGAGCAGCAGGTCGCACGTCTCCCAGGCCCGGTCGAAGTCCTGCGCGATCAACGTGCGGACCTTCTGCGCCTGGGTGTAATAAGCGTCGTAGAAACCCGCCGAGAGCACATAGGTCCCGATCAGGATGCGACGCTTGACTTCTGCCCCGAAACCCGCGGCGCGGGTCGCGGCGTACATTTCCTGGAGATTGGCGCCCTCGGGCAAGTCGCGCAGGCCATAGCGCACGCCGTCATAGCGCGCGAGGTTGGACGACGCCTCGGCCGGGGCGATGATGTAATAAGCCGGCAGCGCATATTTGGTGTGCGGCAACGACACCTCGACCACCTCGGCGCCGGCATCCTTCACCCAGTCGATGCCCTGCTGCCACAGAGCTTCGATCTCGGCCGGCATGCCGTCGACGCGATATTCCTTGGGGATGCCGATCCGCTTGCCCGCCAGGCTGGCGTTGAGGCCCGCTTCCCATTTGGGCACGTCGAGCTGGAGGCTGGTCGAATCCTTGGCGTCGAACCCGCTCATCGTCTCGAGCATGATCGCGCAGTCGCGAACATCGCGCGCCATCGGCCCGGCCTGGTCGAGGCTCGAGGCGAAGGCGATAATGCCCCAGCGCGAACAGCGGCCATAAGTCGGCTTGATCCCGGCGATTCCGGTGAACGCGGCGGGCTGGCGGATCGAGCCGCCGGTGTCGGTGCCGGTCGCCGCGGGGCACAACCGCGCCGCGATCGACGCCGAGCTGCCGCCGGACGATCCGCCCGGCGCGAGCGGAGCATTGCCGCCGTCCGCGCGCCGCCACGGCGAGATGACGTTGCCGAAATAGCTGGTCTCGTTCGACGATCCCATCGCGAACTGGTCCATGTTGAGCTTGCCCAACATGCCCGCGCCCGCGTCCCACAGCTTCTGCGAGACGGTCGATTCGTATTCGGGCTTGAACCCTTCCAGGATGTGGCTCGCCGCCGCCGACTGCACGCCTTTGGTGCAGAACAAATCCTTCATGCCGATCGGCACGCCGGCCAGCGGCTTGAGCGTCTCGCCCGCCGCGCGGGCGGCATCGGCTTCCTTGGCCGCCGCGATCGCGTGATCTGGGGTCTCGACCAGGAAGGCGTTGAGCTGCTTCGCCTTGCTGACCGCGACGATGAACGAATCCGCCACCTCGCGCGCCGAGAAGGTGCCCGCGCGGATGCCGTCGCGCAGTTCGCGGACGCCCAGATCGGTGATGTCAGTCATTATTCGATCACCTTGGGAACCGTGAAGAAGCCGTGTTCGGCCTGGGGAGCGTTGGCCAGCACCGCGTCGCGCTTGCCGCCATCGGTGACGACGTCGTCGCGCAAACGGAGATGATTGGCGATGACCGCGGTCATCGGTTCGACCGACGACGTGTCGACCTCTCCCAATTGCTCGATCCAGCCCAGGATGTTGTCAAGTTCGGGCGCGATCTTCGCGACCTCCTCGTCGGTGATCGCGATGCGGGCCAGGCTCGCGATCTTCTTCACGGTTGCAGTGTCTACGGACATGGCCGCGCGGCTAGCAGAGCGGCCGCCACGATTGCAACCATCGCGACGATGAGGCACGGGACCCGGACGGCAATCGGAGTGCGTTCTTGGCCCGCAAATTCCTCTACGTGATGATCGTCCTGATCCTGCTCGCCGTTGCTGGCGCGTTCGTTTATCGCTTTTACGCCAAGGACCTGATGAAGGCGGCTTTGATCCCCAGCGAGAAGTTCGAAGGCGGACCGACCACCCCCGAACAAGCCTACGAAAAGCCTGACATGTGGTTGGCACGGCCCGATATCGCGAACAATCCAGCTTTGTGGACGCCAGCCAATTTCAAGCCGGGCGAGAAGCCGCTCGCCGCGGTCTTCTTCATTCATCCCACCTCGTACATCGCCCGCACCCACTGGAACGCGCCGCTCGACGACGCCCAGGCCAACAACACGGCGGCAGTGTTCCTGCGCGGCCAGGCATCCGCATTCAACGAGGTCGGCGAGATCTGGGCACCGCGCTATCGCCAGGCGACGTTCGGGGCTTTCCTGACCAGCCAGGCCGAGGCGCAAAAGGCACTCGACTTTGCCTATCGCGACGTACTCGCGGCGTTCGACGAATTCCTCAAAGAGGTCGGCCCGGATCGCCCAATCATCCTCGCCGGGCACAGCCAGGGCGCACTCCATCTCGAACGACTGTTGCGTGAGCGCGTCGCGGGGCAGCCGCTCGCGAAACGGATCGTCGCCGCCTATGTCGTCGGCTGGCCGATCTCGAAGACCAACGACCTTCCCGCGCTCGGCCTGCCCGAATGCACGACCGCCGAGCAGCCCGGGTGCATCCTGTCGTGGCAGAGCTTTGCCGAGCCGGCCGATCCGTCGATGATCACCGATGTCTATGATGCGACCACCGGGTTCGACGGCAAGCCGCGCAAGGACACCGACATGGTCTGCACCAACCCGATCACCGGCACGCCGGCTGCAGCGGCGGAAGCGAAGGACAATCTCGGGACGCTGATCCCGTCCAAGGACCTCGCCAGCGCAACCCTGGCGACGCCCGGCGTGCCGGCGAAATGCTTCGGGCGCGGCTTCCTGTCGATCGGCGAGCCAGTGAACCTGGGCGGCTACGTGCTGCCGGGAAACAATTATCACGTTTTCGACTATTCAATGTTCTGGGTGAACGTCCGCAACGACGCCGCGCGGCGTTACCAGACCTTCGCGGCCCTCAAGCCGGCGCCAGCGCCGGTCCGCAAGCGCCGATGATCACCGAGGACCGCGCCGTCTTTCGGGAGGCCCTGCCCGATGGCGGGCGACTGCTCGGGCTCGATGTCGGGACGAAGACGATCGGCACGGCCTTGTGCGACGCCGGCTGGAGTTTCGCCAGCCCGGCCGAATTGGTGCGCCGCACCAAGTTCACCGCGGACAAGGCGGTGTTGGCCGCACTGGCGGCAGCCCAGTCGGTCAAGGGGATCGTCGTCGGACTGCCGCTCAATCTCGACGGCACCGATTCGCCGCGCACCCAATCGACCCGGGCATTCGCACGCAACATCGCCGATCTCGGTCTGCCGATCCTGCTATGGGACGAGCGCTGGTCGACCCAGGCGGTCGAGCGCCAGATGATCGCCGAGGATCTGAGCCGCGCCAAACGCGCCGAACGCGTCGACAAACTGGCGGCGAGTTACATCCTTCAGGGGGCGATCGACGGGCTCGTTACCGTCCAGCCTTAGTCGCTCTGCCCGGCCTCATCCTGCTGGATGTGCAAGCCCTGCACCGGTGCACCCAGCACGCGATTGCGTTCCTCCGCTGCCCGGCGCAGCGCCTCGCGCGGCAAGCGGAAATAGGCGAGCGGAGTCATTCCCATGCAGGCCTTGAAGTCGCGATTGAAATGGGCCTGGTCGTAATAGCCCGAATCGATCAGTTCGCCGAGCGGCTGGTCGAGCTGGTCGCGGACCTTGGCCAAGGTCCGCAGGAAGCGCTGGCGGCGCAGTAATCGTACCGGCGGAAAACCGAACACCGCGGTACAGACGCGATGCAGCGTGCGCTGCTCGATCCCGAGTTGCTCGGCGAGATCGCCGACATGGTCGACTGTTGCCGACAGCAACGCCTGCTGCACCTGGACCGCCAGCTCGCGATAGGCGCTCTGTGACGCCGGCCGCGCCTCGAGAATCGCATCGAGGATCGCGACCCGCTCGGCGTCGGTGCGCGCTTCGAGCAGCCGCGACCGGATAGCCGCGCCTGACGGGCCCAATTGGCGGTCGAGCGGGACGGTGCGGTTGGCGAGTTCCGACGCGTCGCCGCCGATCAGGGTCAGCCAGCCGAGCGGCGTCAGGCCTACGCCGAGCACCAGTCCGCCATCGGTCGCGAACCGCCGCGCGCGGTCGGTCGGGCCGAACAATACCGCCTTGGGCGGTTCGACCGTATCCTTGCCTTCGTCCTCGAATCGCCACACGCCGTTGAGCGCGAATCGGATATTGGCCCATTCGGGATGGGTGAAATCGTCCAGCGGCCCCGCCGATTCGAGAAAATAATAAGAGGTGATGAGCGGACGCAGACCTTCGGCGGGCAGGTGAAAGCGGATTTCCGGCGCGCCGGGCCGCGTGCTGGTCGCTGATGGACCCGTCATGGCTTCCCTTCGAGTCCATTCTGTCCAAAAGCTGGCGGCAACGAAAGCCCCATAATCGGCCGATGCGGGTCAAGCCGGGCTGCGCGCTTGCGCCCCTGCCCCAGCGGGTCTAGGCGACGGCTTTAATGCAACCTTCCGATCATCGTCCCGCGGCCCTTATCAAGGGTGGCGCCGTCTTTCCGCACGGGCATCTGACCGGCATCTCCGGCCTTCAGCCCCATGAGATCGCCTTTCTGCTCGATGAAGCGGAACAATGGGTCGACGCCAACCGCAACCGCGCCAAGCCCGACAAGCGGCTCGCCGGCCTCACCCTGATCAATGCGTTCTTCGAGAATTCGACGCGGACCTTGCTGTCGTTCGAGATCGCCGGAAAGCGGCTCGGCGCCGATGTCGTCAACATGGCGGTCGCGCAATCGAGCGTGAAGAAGGGCGAGACGCTGATTGATACCGCGATGACGCTCAACGCGATGCGCGCCGACGTCATCGTCATCCGCCATTCGAGCTCGGGCGCGGTGCGGCTGATCGCGGGCAAGGTCGATTGCCCGGTACTCAACGCCGGCGATGGCAGCCACGAGCACCCCACCCAGGCGCTGCTCGACGCGCTGACGATCCGGCGCCGGCGCGGCAGCATCGCCGGACAGCGCGTGGTGATCTGCGGCGACATCCTGCACAGCCGCGTCGCGCGGTCGAATATTCTGGCACTGACCGCGCTCGCTGCCGAAGTCCGCGTCGTCGCGCCGGCGACGCTGATGCCCGCGGCGATCGAGCGGATGGGCGTCACGCCTTATGCCGATTTCGACGCCGCGCTCGACGGCGCCGATGTTGTGATGATGCTGCGCCTGCAGAACGAACGGATGTCCGGGGCGTTCATCCCCTCAACCCGCGAATTCCACCTGCGCTATGGCCTGACGCTCGACCGGCTGGCGCTGGCCAAGCCCGATGCGCTGGTGATGCACCCGGGTCCGATGAACCGTGGCGTCGAGATCGATTCGAACGTCGCCGATCATATCGAGCGTTCGGCGATCACCGAGCAAGTCGAGATGGGCGTCGCCGTGCGGATGGCATGTCTGGACGTGCTGACCCGGCGAGCGCGCAAGGTGGAGGGCTGGGCATGACCGCGCTTCGCTTCGTCAACGCTAAGATCGTGCGCCCCCATGGCGTCGTCGAGGGCGAACTGCACGTCATGGGCGACACCATCGTTGACAATGCCGCCAACGCGCAGATCGTCGATTGCCGCGGCAAGCTGCTCGCACCCGGCATCGTCGATCTCGGCGTGTTCGCGATCGATCGCGAAGCATTCCGTGCCGGCGGCATCGTCCGCGTCGGGCTGATGCCCGACCAGTCGCCGGTGCTCGACGGTCCCGGCATCGTCCAGCGCTCGTCGCTGGTCGGCAAGCCGCTCTTGTGGATTCACCCGATCGCGGCGGCGACCAAGGGACTGCAAGGCGCAGACCTCGCCGAAATGGCGATCATGAAAGGCGCGGGCGCCAAGGCGGTCGGCACCGGTCGGCGCTGGATCGCCGATTCGGGCGTGATGCGCAAAGTGCTGGCTTATGCGCGCGACCTCGATCTCACGGTCGTCACGCATGCCGAGGACAGCGGCCTGACCGGCAATGCCGTTGCAACCGAGAGCGAGACCGCGACGCGGCTCGGCCTGCCCGCCGCGCCGGCAGTGGCCGAGGCATTGGCGATCGCACGCGACATCGCGCTGGCCGAGGATACCGGCGCGCGCTTGCATTTCCGCCAAGTCTCGACGGCAGCCGGCTTCGAGCTGGTCCGGGCGGCCAAGCGTCGCGGCGTCCGGGTGACGTGCGGGATCACGCCCACCCATCTGCTGCTGTCCGACAATGCGATGAGCGATTTCCGCACTTTCGCGCATTTGTCCCCTCCCCTGCGGTCGGAGGAGGACCGCAAGGCCGCGCTGGTCGCGGTGGCGGACGGGACGATCGATGTGCTGTGCTCGGGACACGACCCGCGCGGGCCGGAGGAAAAGCGCCTGCCTTTCGCCGATGCTTCGGCTGGCGCGTCCGGCGCGGAAACGTTGCTCGCGCTGGGTCTAGGGCTTGGTCTGCCGATCGAGCGACTGTTCGCGATGCTCGCGCTCAATCCGGCGAAGGTCCTGGGGCTCGACAGCGGCACGCTTGCGCCGGGACAGCCCGCCGACCTGATCCTGGTCGATCCGGACGCCCCCTGGCAGATTCGTGGCGAGACGATGAAAGCAAGGGCCGGCAACACGCCGTTCGACGGATTACCAACCCAGGGTAAGGTGCTTCGCCTGTGGAAAGGCGGGAAGGAAATTTCGGCTTAGCGAAGCCTTCTCCCTCTCCCGCGTGCGGGAGAGGGTCGGGGTGAGGGTCTTCTTTCTTCTTTTTTGGCTCCAATCGCTTGGAAGAAGAAAGAAGACCCTCACCTTCCCACCGCTTCGCGGCGGGCCCCTCCCTCTCCCGCATGCGGGAGAGGGATATGAACATCACTTGAAGCTAGCCGCCTTGTCGCCCGCACCCGCACGGACGAAACAGGTGCCGCCTTTGGCCTGATATGCCGCGCAAAGCTGCTTCGCGCCATTCTGGTCGAAACCGCCGACCGACAGGCGATAGAAGCTCTTGCCGTTGACCGTCACCGGCATGCCCGTGGGAGCATGGCCGGCGAAGCCCGAATAAGCGCGTGAGGCGCGGCCCCAGGCATCACGGGCGACGCCCGTGCTGTCATAGGCACCGAGCTGGACATAGAAATTGCCCTTGCTCACGCTGACCTTGGCGGCGCCCGGGGTGGTTGGAGCAGCCATGGGTTTTACGAATGCGGCGGCCTTGATGGCCGATTTCGGCGCCCGGATCAGCGGCGCCTTGCTACCGACCGTCGATTGGACCGGCAGCGGCTGAACGACTTCGGCACGCGGGCCGAACACCACGGTGCTGACCGCCGGTGCGGTCGTACCGGCAACGATCGGCGCGGCGGCGACCGCCACCTCGGCCGGTGCCTTGGGCAAATAGGTGTCGACTGCCGGCGCGCTGGCGACGACCGGCGTGCTGGCGTTGAGCGCGAGCGCGACCGGCTGGCCGGGATCGGCAGCCGGCGTGACGCCGAGCAAAGCCGCGACTTGATCGTAACGCGACGCGGGGCGCGCGAAGGCGGCCCATTCGGTCATCCGCTTATCGGCATCGGTTGGCGACAGATCCATGCCGGCGACCATGCGGGCGTCCTGCCAACGGCCGCCGAGCGCCAGGCTGAGCGCCAAATTCTGGCGCAGCTTGGCGTCGGCGCCGGGCTGTTTCGCGACCGGCAACAGCAGATTGACCGCGCTCGCCGGATCGCCCGCCAGCGCCATGGCCAAGCCGCGATCGCTGACCGGAATCGATCCCGAATTGCTGTCGAGAGTCTGGCGCGCGCCGGTCCAGTCGCCCTCGGCGATCTGGGCGAGCGCCAGGTTCAGTGCGACCTTGCCGTCGCCGGGCGACAGCGTCAGCGCATCGGTGAACGTCGTGCGCGCCGAGGCGAAACGACCGGCCAGCAGATACGCCTGACCGAGCACCGCGCGGTAATCGGCGATTTGCGGCCGCAATTGGACGGCGGCTTCGGCCCAGCGCACGGCATCATCGCCATGGCGATCGGCCAGCGCCTTCCTCGCCGCGGCAATATCCTGCGCCGCAGCGCGATCGTCGACCAGGCTCGACTTCGAGTCGGCGAGCGCCGCGCTTTGATAGATGCCTCCCAAGGCGGCGCAGAGCGCGACCGCCGAGAGACCTATCGTCAATCCTTTCGACTTCATCGCAACGTCCCCCAATTCACCCCTAGACCCGGGTCGGAAGCTGGCGTGCCAGCTCGGCGACTTCGGGCAAAGATTCCAGAAAGGCGTCGAGCGCCCCGGTAACAATCTGTTGGGCCGAACGGCCGCTGACCGCGCTGGCGAGGCGCAACCGCAAGTGGCGCTCCTCATCGAGCCGCAAAGTGAACGCCGCCTTGTGCTTGTGCTGCGTGGCGCGAGCAATCCGGCTTGCCGCGGCGACCGAGACCGGGCGTGGTTCGAACGTATCCGCCACGACCGGCTGGGCGGCGACCTCCGGCTGCGGCGCTGGCGCCTCGATCAGACCTTCGGGCTCGTCCTCGACGGCTTCGTCGAGCACCGGCGGTTCGAATTCCTGCTTCAGCGCATGACGTTGCGCCAGGACCGGCGGCACGCCTTCGGGCGGCGGCTGGATCTGGTCGTCCTCGTGCAGAGGATGCACGTCGGCGATCGGCTCGGGGATATGCCCCATGTCGTTCCAGCCGAGATCCTCGATCCCGGCCAGCGAGGCATAACCGCCGGTGAAACCTTGCGGACGCATCGCCGGACGCGCCTGACCCTTGCGGGCGAGCAGGCCGGAGGACAAGGAGGCGAAAGGCTTTGGTTCGCTCATCATCGCGCCGCCCTCAGCTCATCACTCGGCGGCCGAAGCCACCACCGCCGGCCTGCGGACGCGCACCGAAACCCGGATGCTGCATCGCGGTCGGCGCGGAGAAGACCGTGCGACGGAAATTCTTTTCGAGACGGTCGGAGATATAGGCCCAGAGCTCGGTCACTTCGGCGGCCGAGCGGCCCTTGGGGTCGACTTCCATCACCGTGCGCCCGTCGATCATCGAGGCGGCGAAATCGGTGCGGTGGTGGATCGTGATCGGCGCGACCGTGCCGTGTTGCGACAGCGCGACCGCGGCTTCCGAGGTGATCTTGGCCTTGGGCGTCGCGCCGTTGACGACGAAGATCAGCGGCTTGCCCGCGCGCTCGCAGAGATCGACCGTGGCGCCGACGGCGCGCAAGTCATGCGGCGACGGACGCGTCGGAATGACGATCAGTTCGGCCACCTGAATGACGCTCTGGATCGCCATGGTGATGGCGGGTGGCGTATCGATCACCGCCATCTTGAAGCCCTGCTGACGGAGCACTTCCAGATCGGCGGCGAGCCGCGCCACGGTGGTCTGGGCAAAGGCGGGAAATTCCGTCTCCCGCTCGTTCCACCAATCCGACAGCGAACCCTGGGGGTCGATGTCGATCAGCACAACGGGGCCGGCGCCGGCGAGCTGTGCCTGCACCGCAAGGTGCCCAGACAGCGTCGTCTTGCCCGATCCGCCCTTCTGCGATGCCATCGCGAGAACGCGCATTGATCCTGTTACTCCCCGCTATTCGGGAAGCGAGGTGCCATGCGGCGAGCTAAGAACAGGTTAACGGCGTGATATTCAGTTGGGACCCGAAACGATGGTGGAGTCTGTTTGAAAACGCGCTGAGGGCGCGTTTCGCGGCCGGTGCGGTTTCAAACTCGCTCTTTCGCTAGTTTTCAAACAGACTCATGACTAACCTTTTCTTTGCCATTCGCCCGTTACAGCGCGATATTATCCCTGGAAGTGTATTGGGCGGGACACGAGTAATATGCGAACGCTGATCAGCGCTGCGGCGCTTTCCCTTGTGACCCTCACGGCGGCGGTCGCCATCGGCGCACCGGCGATGGCCGATACCAAGGCGGGGGTCGATGCCTGGAACCGCGGCGACTATAGGGCGGCGGTCGACGAATGGCGCAAGGCGGCGATCGCCGGCGATGCCGATGCGCAATTCAATCTCGGTCAGGCCTATAAACTCGGACGCGGCGTGCCGGTCGATCTGCCGATGGCGGAAAGCTGGTACCGCAAGGCAGCGCTGCAGGGCCATGCCCAAGCCGAAGACAATTACGGCCTTGCGCTGTTCCAGGACGGCAAGCGTGCCGAGGCGGTGCCGTGGCTCGAAAAATCGGTCGGCCGCGGCGAACCGCGGGCCGAACTGGTACTCGGCACGATGCTGTTCAACGGCGACGGGATCGAGCGCGACTGGGTGCGCGCTTATGCGCTGATGACGCGCTCGTCGGGCGCCGGTCTGCCGCAGGGGTCGCAGACGCTTGCCGAAATGGACAAATATATTCCCGCCGACCAGCGCCAGCGCGGCGTCGAACTCGCGCGCAAGATGGACACGCAGGTCGCGAGCAACGGCAATTACGCGTCCGAGATTACCGGCGGCGGCCCGGGTGGCCCCGCCATCGCCTCGACCGACGTGCCGCCATCCGCGGCGCCTGGACCGGTTTATGGGCTGCCCGGCACGAGCTATCCGGCGCCCGGCAAGGGGTCCAGGCCGGGCAAGAACAAGCCGCCGGTCCTCGCCGCCAATTTACCGCAGACCTACACTCCGGCGCCTGCCTCCAATCCCCGTCCGGCTGCGACTCCGGCTCCTACCTACGCAACCCCGCCTGTCCCGCGCCCGAAGCCGGCGCCCGTACGGCCCGCGCCGGAGCCCGCGCCCGTCGCGGTCGCGAGCGGCGGTGGTTGGCGCGTCCAGTTCGGCGCGTTCCGCGACGAGGGCAATGCCAAGGCTTTGTGGGCACGGCTCAAGGGCCAGGTCGGCGGCCTTTCCGGGATGCAGCCCTATCTGCGGCGCGTCGGACCGATCACCAAGCTCCAGGCTGGGCCGATCCGCTCGCAGGCGGATGCGGTGCGGCTGTGCGGCGCGGTCAAGCGTGCCGGGTCGGAGTGCGTGCCGGTCAATCGCTGACAGTCACGACGCCGGGCCGGTATAATCCGGCCCATAGACCGCCCGCCGGATATCGTGGTGGAGCGTGCCGTCGAACGGCATGACCTGGACGAAGAACACCGCCGCGAGATCGTTGACCGGATCAACCCAGAACAGCGTCGTCGCCGCGCCGTCCCAGAAGAACTCGCCAACTGCCCCGCGATTCTCCTGCGCATCCTTCGGCGGCGCGACGCGCACCGCGAAGTCGATCCCGAACCCGACCGAGCCTTTGCCGGGCAGCCAGGAACGCTCGGTCATGCGCGGGTCGAGCTGGTCGGTCGACATCACCCGGATCGTGTCGGGCGAGAGGATCCGCGCCCCCTCGAGCGTCCCGCGTCCGAGCAACATCCGCGCGAACCGCATGTAGTCGTCGAGCGTCGAGGCCAGCCCCGCACCGCCCATCGTCATCTTGCGCGGCGCGAAATTAAGCGCGCGCGTCTTCTCGTCGGGCGCCCGCGTCAACGTGCCGCCCGATCCGGGGGCGTACGTCGCCGCGAACCGCGCCAGCCGTTCTTGCGGCTGAGTCCAGCCCGTGTCCTTCATGCCCAATGGCTCTAGCACCGTCCGCCGCACGTGCGGCTCGAACGCCTCTCCGCTCAGCTGTTCGATCAGCAGCGCCTGCACATCGACCGCGGCGCTGTAGCTCCATTGGGTGCCTGGATCGAACAGCAACGGTACCGTCGCGAGCTTGGCGCCGAACTCCTCGAGTGTGTTGGTCAGGGCAAGCGGATTGACCTCGTGGAAAATCTTGTCCGCCGCAGTGTCGCGCATCCCATAGGAGAAGCCGGCCGTGTGCCGCAGGATGTCGCGAACGACGATCGGCCGCGCCGGATCGCGCAACGCCGGCGTGCCATCCGCGCCCGTGCCGCCAGCCAGGACCTTCACCTTACCAAACGCCGGCAGGTAATTGGCCAGCGGATCGTCGAGCCCGAACTTGCCCTGCTCCCAAAGCTGCATCAGCGCGACGCCGGTCACCGGCTTGGTCATCGAGAAGATTTGCACCAGCGTATCGCGCGCCATTGGCCGCTTGGCCTCACGATCGGCGAGCCCAAAGGCGCCGAAATAGCGTTCAGCGCCGTGCTGCCAGATCAAGCATGATGCGCCGGCAACGCGGTTGGCGGAAACCATCTGCTTGAGAGCGGCATCGATGCGGTTGCGGTCGGGGGTGAAACCGACGGGCCGTGAGACTGGGCGCTTTTCCGCCGCAACCGCCGGTAACGCGAGTCCCGACGCCAATATCGCAAGCGCACTCCGACGGTCCATAAGCCCCTCCCTCCGCTGTTGTTAACGCTAACTATTCTCTATCTGCGGCTCCTGCGCAAGCCGGATCGAGATGCCCCCTAGCGCGGCGGCCGTCCCTCCGGGGGGACCAGATGCGAGGAAAGAAGGAGGATATCCCCCTCTCCCGCGTGCGGGAGAGGGAGGGGCCCGCCGCCGAAGGCGGTGGGAAGGTGAGGGTCTTCTTTCTTCTTCTGCCTCGGCACAAGCTTGGAAGAAGAAGGAAGACCCTCACCCAACCTGCACCGGGTGAACAGCGCCCCGCGCTGTTCAGGTCATGCCGGGGGCATGACCGACCCGGTGCACCCGTAAACGGGAGAGGGCCATACCCGAAAAACGACGCTCAGACCGCCCAATCCTTCCGCGCCACACCCTGCGCGAATAAAAGCGCTGTCAGGTCGCCATGGTCGATCCGCGCGCCGGCGGCCGCGGCGACGACCGGCTTGGCGTGATAGGCGACGCCTAGCCCCGCTTGGGTGATCATCGCCAGGTCGTTGGCGCCGTCGCCTACGGCAAGTGTTTCGGCACGCGACAGGCCGAATTCGAGCACCGCCTCCGATAGGGTAGCGAGCTTTGTCGAGGCGTCGACGATCGGTTTGGCGACGGTGCCGGCGAGTTTGCCGTCGGCGATTTCGAGCACGTTGGCGATAGCGCGGTTGAAGCCGATCTCGGCGGCCACCGGCTCGGCGAAGCGGGTGAAGCCGCCCGACACCAGGATCGCGGTCGCGCCCCAGCCGCGCATCGTGCGAACCAGCTCGCGGGCGCCGGGCATGATCTTGACGCGTTCGGCGAGGCATCGTGCGATGACGCTTTCATCGAGCCCTTTGAGCAGCGCCACGCGAGCATCGAGCGCCTCGCCGAAATCCAGTTCGCCGCGCATCGCCGCCTCAGTCACCGCGGCGATCTGTGCCTTGATCCCGGCATAGTCGGCGAGTTCGTCGATGCATTCGACCGTGATCATGGTCGAATCCATATCGGCGACGATCAGCTTCTTGCGGCGATGCTCGGCCGGCTGGACCACGACGTCATAGCCCTGCCCTTCGAGCACGGCGCGGGCCGCTGCCGGCTCGCGTCCGAACTGGAGGTCGACAGCTTCGCCTTCCTCCACCCAGACTTGCGCCACGGGCAGGCAGCCCGCGGCGTCGAGCCGGTCGCGCGCGGCGGTGACCTCGCCCTGGGGCAGATCGGGAGCTATCAGGGTCGCGATGAACAAGCCGGGTCTCCTTGAAGCCGCCGCCCTACCCGTTCGTGTCGCGCGAAGTCGAGACACGTTTGGTTGTTGGGAGGTGCTTCTCGCCTTCGGTCGAAGCGATCGGGCATGAGTAAGGCCGAGCTTCCGAAAGTCGCGCTCGTCGCAGGGCCGACTGCGAGCGGCAAGTCCGCGCTTGCCCTCGCGCTTGCCGAGCAATTCGGCGGAACGATCATCAATGCCGACAGTGCGCAGGTCTATCGCGACCTGCTCATCCTCACCGCCCGTCCGTCGCCCGAGGAGGAATCGCGCGCGCCGCATCGCCTGTTCGGCCATGTCGATGCCGCCGACATCGGCTATTCCGCCGCGCGATGGGCAGCGGAAGCGCGGACCGAGATCGATCGCGCGGTCGCGATGGGCAGCTTGCCGATCCTGGTCGGTGGCACCGGACTCTATCTCCGCACGCTGATCGACGGCATAGCGCCGGTACCCGAAATCGATTCCGCCATCCGCGCCGAGGTGCGCGCGATGAACCTCGGCGACGCCTATGCGGCACTCACTCAGGTCGACCGGGCGGAAGCGGCAAGGCTAAACCCGGCCGACACCACACGCATCTGCCGCGCGCTCGAAGTCGTCCGCTCGACCGGACGCCCGATCGCGGAATGGCGGCGCGAGCGCGTGGGCGGGATCGGCGAGCGCATCGACCTGATCGCGACCATCCTGTTGCCGCCGCGCGAGTGGCTGAATGAGCGGATCGACCGGCGTTTCACCGCGATGGTGGAGGACGGAGCTCTCGACGAGGTCGCCATGCTGATCAACCGCGAAGACGTTCCACTTGATGCGCCAATCCGGCGTGCCATCGGCATGCCCGAACTCGCCGCCGCCGCGCTCGGCGAGATAGACCTCGACGATGCCATCGCCCGAGCCAGCTTGGCCACTCGTCAATATGCCAAACGCCAGTACACCTGGTTCCGTAATCAGCCGCCGGAGGGGTGGACACGGACTGACGAGACAGATAGTTTCAAGCTTGTTGATCAATTAGCAATAAGATTACACTAATGTGGGTTGACGCGTAGTTTTCATGCACGTAGAGCCGCCCGTCTGCAATCATGTTGCGCATGCGAAGAAGGAGGACATAGTCGTGGCCGAAAAAAGTGGAGCCGATATCCTGGTCGAGGCGCTGTGCGATCTCGGCGTGGAGGTCGTGTTCGGCTATCCCGGCGGCGCGGTGCTCCCGATCTATGACGCGATCTTCAAGCAGAACCGGTTGCGGCATATTCTGGTTCGCCACGAACAGGCCGCGACTCATGCGGCGGAAGGCTATGCGCGCTCGACCGGTAAGCCCGGCGTCGTGCTCGTCACCTCGGGACCCGGCGCGACCAACGCGGTCACTGGCATCACCGATGCGCTGATGGATTCGATCCCGATGGTGGTCATCACCGGGCAGGTGGCAACGCATCTGATCGGATCGGACGCCTTCCAGGAAGCCGATACGGTCGGCATCACTCGGCACTGCACCAAGCACAATTACTTGGTTAAGGACCCGTCGCGGCTAGGTGCGACGATCCACGAGGCGTTCCATATCGCCACGTCGGGCCGCCCGGGGCCGGTCGTCATCGACATTCCCAAGGACGTCCAGGTCGCGACCGCGAAATACACCAAGCCGGGCCCGATCCAGCACAAGACCTATCGCCCGCAGATCAAGGCCGATCCGGCGGTGATCGAGCAGCTCGTCGACATGCTGGCCGCGGCGGAGCGCCCGATCCTCTATACCGGCGGCGGAATCATCAATTCGGGACCCGCGGCCTCGCAATTGCTGCGCGAACTGGCGAAGATCACCGGCGCGCCGGTCACCTCGACCTTGATGGGCCTGGGCGCCTTCCCTGCCTCAAGTCCGCAATGGCTCGGCATGCTCGGCATGCATGGGACGTACGAAGCCAATTGGGCGATGAACCAGGCCGATCTGATCATCGCGCTGGGCTCGCGGTTCGATGATCGCGTCACCGGCCGGCTCGACGCGTTCGCGCCGAATGCGCGCAAGGTCCATGTCGATATCGACCGGTCGAGCATCAACAAGACCGTCCGTATCGACATGGGTATCGTCGCCGATGTCGGCCATGTGCTGGAGGACATGATCCGCGTGTGGAAGGCACGCCAGCATCCCAAGCCCGACACCCGCGAATGGTGGCGGCGAATCGAGGGCTGGCGCGCGGTGAAGAGCCTCGATTTCCCGGAGGGCAACGGCAAGGAGATCATGCCGCAGCGGGCAATCCGCGCCTTGTGGGAAGCGACCAAGGACCTGTCGCCGATCATCACCACCGAAGTCGGCCAGCACCAGATGTGGGCGGCGCAGCATTTCGATTTCGAAGCACCGAACAAATGGCTGACGTCGGGCGGGCTAGGCACGATGGGCTATGGCCTGCCGGCCGCGATCGGCGCGCAGCTCGGCAACCCCAAGTCGCTGGTCATCGACATTGCCGGCGAAGCGTCGATCCAGATGAACATTCAGGAGCTGGCAACGGCGACGCAATACCGACTGCCGGTCAAGATCTTCATCCTGAACAACGAATATATGGGCATGGTCCGGCAGTGGCAGGAGCTGACCTATGAAGGCCGCTACGCCGAAAGCTATTCGGACAGTCTGCCCGATTTCGTGAAGCTCGGCGAAGCCTATGGCTGGAAGGGCATCTTGATCGAGGAGAAGTCGCAGCTCGATGGCGGCATCGCCGACATGATCGCGCATGACGGCCCGGTGATCGTCGACTGCCGCGTCGCCAAGCTGGCGAACTGCTTCCCGATGATCCCGTCGGGCGCATCGCATGTCGAGATGATCCTGCAAACCGACAAGGTCGCGGGTACGCTCGACGATGAAGCGAAGGCTTTGGTCTAATATCTACCGTCATCCCAGCGATGGCTGGGATCTCGTGCCGCAAGCGCACGCCATTTTTACAGGGAGACCCCAGCTTTCGCTGGGGTGACGAGAACAGGGTGCACATCAAAGAAGAGAAAGCCGAGCGTCACACGCTCGCGGTGATCGTCGACAACGAACCGGGTATCCTGGCGCGGATCGCCGGCCTGTTCACCGCGCGTGGTTACAATATCGAGAGCCTGACGGTGAGCGAGATCACCGAGGACAAGCAGGTTAGCCGGATCACGATCGTGACCTCGGCCAGCACGCATGTGCTCGAACAGATCGTGGCGCAGCTCGACCGGCTGGTGCCGGTACACAAGGTCCGCGACCTCACCGCCGAGGGCGATCATGTCGAGCGCGAACTGGCGCTGGTCAAGGTGCGCGGCACCGGCGAAGCGCGGATCGAGGCGTTACGGCTGGCCGAAGTTTACCGGGCGCGCGTGGTCGATGCGACGATATCGAGCTTCGTGTTCGAAGTGACCGGCGGGACCGAGAAGATCGACAAGTTCGTCGAGTTGATGAACGAGGTCGGCCTGATCGAGGTCGCGCGCACCGGCATCGTCGCCATTTCGCGGGGGAAAGACGCGGCGTAGAATTTCCCTCTCCCATCGGGAGAGGGAGGGAGCGCCGCAAGGCGCGGAAGGGTGAGGGCGACACCGCGCCCCTGCCCTCACCAACTTCGACTGGCCAGCAAGCTGGCAAGTCTTCGTATCCTCTCCCAATGGGAGAGGAATAAGGATCAAAGGGAGCTATTCGAATGCGTGTCTATTACGATCGCGACGCCGATCTGAACCTGATCACCGACAAGAAGATCGCCATCGTCGGCTACGGCTCGCAAGGCCATGCCCATGCCCAGAATTTGCGTGACAGCGGCGTCAAGAACGTGGCGATCGCGCTGCGCGAAGGATCGGCCACTGCGAAGAAGGCAGAAGGCGCCGGGTTCAAGGTCCTTTCGAACAAGGAAGCGGCCACCTGGGCCGACATCCTGATGATCCTCGCCCCCGACGAGCATCAGGCCGCGATCTGGGAAAACGACCTCAAGGGCAATATGCGCCCCGGCTCCGCGATCGCCTTCGCGCATGGCCTCAACGTCCATTTCGGCCTCATCGAACCGCCCGCGGACATCGACGTCATCATGATCGCGCCCAAGGGCCCCGGCCACACCGTGCGCAGCGAATATGTCCGTGGCGGCGGCGTCCCCTGCCTCATCGCGATCCACCAGGATGCCAGCGGCAATGCCCATGACATCGCGCTGGCCTATGCCTCGGGCGTCGGCGGCGGCCGCTCGGGCATCATCGAAACCAATTTCAAGGAAGAGTGCGAAACCGATCTGTTCGGCGAACAGGCGGTGCTGTGCGGCGGCATCACCCACCTGATCCAGGCCGGGTTCGAGACGCTGGTCGAGGCCGGATACGCCCCGGAAATGGCCTATTTCGAGTGCCTCCACGAGACCAAGCTGATCGTCGACCTGCTCTATGAAGGCGGCATCGCCAACATGCGCTATTCGATCTCGAACACCGCCGAATATGGCGACATCACCACCGGCCCGCGGATCATCACCGACGAGACCAAGGCGGAGATGAAGCGCGTGCTCGCCGACATCCAGTCGGGCCGGTTCGTCAAGAACTTCGTCCTCGACAACCGCGCCGGTCAGCCCGAGCTGAAGGCCGCGCGCAAGGCGGCGGCCGCGCACCCGATCGAAAAGATCGGCAGCGAGCTGCGGGCGATGATGCCGTGGATCGGCGCCAACAAGCTGGTGGACAAGGAAAAGAACTGATCGGTGCTATAAAGACCCTCTCCCGCTTGCGGGAGAGGGAGGGACCCACCGCGCAGCGGTGGGAGGGTGAGGGTCTTCTTTCTTCTTTTTCGGTGAGCGCCGCTTGGAAGAAGAAAGAAGACCCTCACCCAACCTGCATCGGGTGAACAGCGCCCCGCGCTGTTCAGGTCATGCCGGGGGCATGACCGACCCGATGCACCCGCTTGCGGGAGAGGGCTTCTTATCCGCGTTATGGATGGACGTGCGGCTCATTTCAGATATTTCGACCCGGTCATCACTACGGGTTTGGGGGCGGCGTGAGCGAAGAGGGTACGGAAGGCAAACCGGGTGTCGGCCGGGTCGAGGCGTTCTCTGACGGCGTGATCGCGATCATCGTCACCATCATGGTGCTCGAACTGCATGCGCCGGAACAGCCCGGGCTCGAAAAGCTGCTGCACCTCTGGCCCGTCTTCCTCGCTTATGTGCTGAGCTTCGCCTATGTCGGCCTCTATTGGGCGAACCACCATCGCCTGTTCAGCCACGCGACGCGGGTCACCAACCTGCTGATCTGGCTGAACCTCGGTTTGCTCTTCACGCTCTCCCTGCTCCCGTTCACTGCCGCCTATCTCGGCGAGCAGTATTTCAGCCGCGACGCGACATTGGTTTACCTGGCATCGATGACCCTGCCGGGCGTGTTCTACGTTCCGCTGCAAGGCGAAATCCGGCGGACCGGCGTGCAAGGCGCGGCGGCGGAGACCTATCATCGCCAGACCTCGCGCAAGGGAGTCACGGCGGTCTTCATCTATTTAGCCGGCGCAGCGCTCACCTTCGTGTCGCCGTGGCTCGGCATTGCCGCCGCCGCCCTCGTCGCGCTCCTCTGGTGCCTACCCAAGAGCCCGTTCGACGCGCTGTTCGGCGATTAGGGTAAGAACCGCAATCCCCGCGTTTTTTTCTTGAACTCCCTCTCCCGCATGCGGGAGAGGGTTCGATTGTCACGCCGGCTGCAATGCCCTGAAGTGGCGGACCGTCTCATCGGACACCCCCGCGAGCAGGACGCGCAACCGGTCGTCAAAGGCATCGCTCGATTCCCGGCGGTCGCGATAGATCATCGTCCAATCCCCGAACTCGCGCTGCACCACGGGGCGGTCGACCAGGATAGTCATGTCGCGATGGCGATCGTCGTCATATAACCGGCCCATCAGGTCGGACACGCAGTCCGATGGCCCCTCGATGACCTGAAGAAAGGCATCATCCTCGCTATAGAGCAGGCCTGTTATCCCCTCGATCCCGTTGCGCGCCGCTGCTTGGCGAACGATGTCCGGAATGTCGTCTGCTGCGCGGCCGCTGCCGGCCGTGGTGGTGCTACGATAGACGATCTGACGCATACAATACTCCTACAGGACAGCGATACTGTCACACCGCACCCGAAATGACCTTGCCGTGGATCAGTCTTTCGGGCTGGACTTTCTTAACCATCGGCGGCTAGGGCTGAATGTGAGATGACGATCGGACTCGGCCTTACCCTGCTTCGACTTACGCGCCCTTAGGCGCGTAGTTCATCCCGCGTGCCGGCAACGGCGCGCACCGCGCCTAAGGGCCTGACCCTCCCCGCCGCTCCTGACGACGAGAAGAGCCATAGCCATGTTGCGCGATCCATCGACCAAATACCGCCCCTTCCCCCCCATCAACCTGCCCGACCGGCAATGGCCGTCGCGGACGATCGCCAAGGCGCCGATCTGGCTGTCGACCGACATGCGCGACGGCAACCAGGCGCTGATCGATCCGATGGACGCCGAGAAGAAGACCCGGTTCTTCGACCTGATCGTCAAGACCGGGATCAAGGAGATCGAGGTCGGCTTTCCGGCGAGCGGCGCGACCGATTTCGACTATATTCAGGGTCTCGTCCGATCCGGGCGCGTCCCCGAAGACGTCACGCTCCAGGTGCTGACCCAGGCGCGTCGCGACCTGATCGAGACCACCTTCGACAGCCTGATCGGCGCTCCCACAGCGATCGTTCACCTGTACAACGCGGTCTCCCCGGCCTGGCGCAAGATCGTGTTCGGCATGACCAGGGACGAGATCAAGGCGATCGCGGTCGAGGGCGCGAAGATGCTGCGCGACTGCGCCGCCGCGCGGCCCGGCACCGACTGGCGGTTCGAATACAGCCCGGAGACCTTCTCGACCGCCGAGCTCGATTTCTCGGTCGAGGTCTGCGCGGCGGTGATGGACGTGCTCCAGCCGACGTCCGACAAGCCGATCATCTTCAACCTGCCCGCGACCGTCGAATGCGCGACGCCCAACGTCTATGCCGATCAGATCGAGCTGTTCGGGCGCACCATCCCCAACCGCGACAGCGTGATCATCAGCCTGCACACCCATAACGACCGTGGCACCGGGGTCGCGGCGGCGGAGCTGGGGCTAATGGCCGGCGCCGACCGCGTCGAAGGCTGCCTGCTCGGCAATGGCGAGCGGACCGGCAATTGCGACCTCGTGACGGTCGCGCTCAACATGTACACGCAAGGAGTCGATCCGAAGCTCGACCTCTCCGATATCGACCAGATCATCAATACGGTGACTTATTGCACCAATTTGCCGGTGCATCCCCGCCACGCTTATGCCGGCGAACTGGTCTATACGTCCTTCTCGGGATCGCATCAGGACGCGATCAAGAAGGGGTTCGCCGCGCGCGAACGGCAGAATGACGATGTCTGGGAAGTCCCCTATCTGCCGATCGATCCCGCCGATCTCGGCCGCAGCTACGAAGCGGTGATCCGGGTCAATTCGCAGTCGGGCAAGGGCGGCGTCGCCTGGATCCTGGAACAGGACAAGGGACTGAAGCTCCCCAAGCGCCTGCAGGCCGATTTCTCCAAGCACGTCCAGGCCCTGGCAGACCAAACCAGCCGCGAGCTCGACGCCGACGACATCTGGCAGCTCTTTCAGCGCACGTACCTGCCCTATGGCGGCGAACGGCTGCAGCTCCAGGCCTATGACGAGACGCGCGCGCCCAATGGCGAACGCATCTTCGCCGGCAGCATTGCCGAAACGGGCAGCATCAAATCGGTGAGCGGGCGCGGCAACGGTCTGATCTCCAGCGTACTCGCGGGCATTCGCGACGGGTTCGGGATCGAGCTCGACGTGGTCGACTATGTCGAGCATGCGATCGGCCATGGCAGCAATGTCCAGGCCGCGGCCTATGTCGAGTGCCGAACGGCGAATGGCGGGACAGTGTGGGGCGTCGGCATCGACGAGGATGTCGCAACGGCCAGCGTCCGCGCAGTGTTGAGCGCGGCGAACCGCGCCTAGGGTCCGTACTCAATTACCGAGAGGATCGTGATTGCCCGCAGGAGCCCGCCGACGAGGAGCGCAGCGCAGACGCGTAGCTTAAGCTACGCGCAAGCAAGCGACGGTGAGCAGGTGAAACTGTCCCCGGACAGTTTCAGCCATGCCCGGGGGGCATGGCGACCTGCCTCACCGGCGGGCTCCTGCGGGCAACCGCAAAGCGGCGGGCCGATTTTGGCGCCCGGATGAACAGGTCGCCGTGTCCCCCGGACACGGCTAAAACTGCCGGGGGCAGTTTTACCTGTTCATCGTCGCGCGTCGGTCACGATGCTATCAGCATCGCTCCCTCCTTGCTCCTAGCCGGACACCAAAATCGACTCCGTCACGACCTCGCGGTAATTGAGTACGGACCCTAAACCGCTCTCACTGCGTGACACGGCGGAAGACGAGCAGGCCCGGGCTCGTCGGACGCTTCTCGGGCGTGGTGTTGGTCCACACCGTCGGGAAGCTTCCGATGCGCAGTTCGTCGCCGGCGATCCATCCTCGTTCGTAAAGGCGCGTACCTGCCGCCGGGAAGGTCCAGGGCGCGCAGGTTCGGCCATCCACGGCGCGAGCGACGCCAAGCTGCCAGCCGCCGCCAAAGCCGCAACCCGAATTGCTCGCATTATAGATCGTCACCACCTCGGGATCGTCAGCCGTCGTGGTAATCGCGGCGACCCCGTGATCGAAATCGGTGACACCGTCTTTAGCCGACCGCACATCGATGATCTTGCCGCGATACTCGGTATGGACCGTCGGCGTATCGCAATCATTATGAGCATAGATTTGCGACGATGCGGTGATCCTGCCGCGCTTGATCTCCAGCCGCGTGATGAAGCCATGCCGGCCGTTCTTGCCGATCGGTAGACAGCCAGTTTGCCACGATCCTTCGATCCCCGGTCGCGCCGCCGCCATGCCGGCATTCGGCAGCGCCGGCATAGCGACTGACAGGGTCAGCAATCCGAGAATGAAACGTTTCATTGCTCAACTCCACGCATCCGAACGATCTCGCACCCAATCGCCGCATCGGGATAAATGTCGGGCTTGGTAGACCGCACCGTCACGGCAATGACGCGGGGGTCGGCGAAGCACAGCGCCGCGATGCGCTCGCACAATACTTCCTGCAGCATCACATGCCCGCCGGCGGCGATCGCCAATATGCCTTCGCGTATATGGTCGTAATCGACCACCGCCTCGATACGATCTTCGGGCATCGCCGGATAGGCGCAGGTCATCGCTACCGACACCAGCACGCGCTGAGGTCCGGCCAATTCCACCTCGTGGATGCCCAGCCCCATCCGCACATCGAGCCCGTCGAGACGGATCGTGTAGGTCGCCTCAGCCATCCCGCCTCCCCGGCGTGGAGAACATCACGTCGCCCTGTCGCTTGAGGAACCGCTGACCGTTGTCGAGGAACAGATTGTGCCCGGTGACCGCCGGCGTGGTGAGCAGATAGTCGACCGCGCGAGCGATCTCCTCGATCGGCACCGGGCGGCGCAACAGATTCTCGCCTGCGACGCTCAGGAACTCCGCGTCGCTCTGATCGCCGCTCGGCAAGGTCAGGCCGGGCGAGATGGCGTTGACCCGCACCCGTGGCGCCAGTGCTTGGGCGAGCATCGTCGTCGCACCTTCGAGCGCGATCTTGGTCAGCGTATAGCTGAAGAAATCAGGGTTGAGATTGGCCACCTTCTGGTCGAGCAGATTGACCACCGCGCCATCCTGCAGCTCGTCCTGCTCGGCCAGCGCACACGCCAGTGCGGCGGGCGCCGCCAGGTTCACCGCGGTCAGCCGGGCCAGCAGAGCGGGATCAAAATGCGGCGGCCGGTCGAACTCGAACACCGACGCGCAATTGACCAGCCCGTCGATCGGACCGTCCATCGCGTTGCGCGCCGCGCGCAGGATCGCCGATGCGGCATCGGGCGCGGCAAGGTCGCCGACCACCGTCGCGATGCGATCGCCCGACGGATCGAGCTCCTGCGCCAGGGACACGGCGTCTTCGTCGTGCGGATAATGGTGATGGATCACCAGGCGATGCCCCGCCCCGGCCAGCGCCCGAACGATCGCGGCGCCGATCCGCCGCGACCCGCCGGTGACGAGGACGGTACGCGTCACGCTGAGGGTCCGTGCTCGGCTACCGTGAGGTCGTGACGGAGCCGATTTTGGCGCAAGGCTAGGAATGAGGAGGGAGCGATGGATATCCATCGTGACCGACGAAATGACGACGCCTTGCGCCAAAATCGGCCCGCCGCTTCGCGGTCGCCCGGAGCGGCCCGCCGGACGTCGTCGCTTGCCTGCGCGTAGCTTCGGCTACGCGACTGCGCTGCGCTCCTAGCCGACGGGCCGCTCCGGGCGATCACGATCCTCACGGTAGCCGAGTACGGACCCTAACCCTGCATGTCCATCAGGGCCAGGATCTCGCGCCGGCTGCGTTCGTCGTCGCGGAACACGCCCATCATGCGGCTGGTGACCATCGACACGCCGGGGGTGCGGACGCCGCGCGCGGTCATGCAGGCATGGGTCGCCTCGATCACCACGGCGACGCCCTGGGGCTTGAGATTATCCCAGATGCAATCGGCAACCTCGGCGGTCAGTCTTTCTTGGACTTGCAGCCGTCGCGCGAAACCGTGGAGCACGCGGGCCAGCTTGGAAATACCGACGACATGGTTCTTGGGCAGATAGGCGATATGCGCCCTGCCGATGATCGGCGCCATGTGGTGTTCGCAATGCGACTGGAACGGAATGTCCTTGAGCAGCACGATGTCGTCATAGCCGCCGACTTCCTCGAACACGCGCTTCAGATGCAACGCGGGATCGTCCTGATATCCGGCGCAATATTCTTTCCATGCGCGCGCTACGCGCAGCGGCGTATCGAGCAGCCCTTCGCGATCGGGCTTGTCGCCAGCCCAGCGAATCAGCGTGCGGACCGCGTCGGCCACCTCGTCGGGCACTGGAATCTTCGGCGCGGGGGCCACCAGATCGCCGTCATTCAAATCATCGTCATGGTCATTCATGGTTGTCGATCCGGTCTTTCAAACCTGCGTGACGTTACGGCAGAGCCGCAAAATCGAGCCTTGGGTATGGTCCATACTGTTTCTTTTAAGCAACAGACGCGGAAACCTGCCGTTTTCCGTGCCTGAAGCCCATTGACGCCGCAAGACCAAGCTACCTAGGCTCATGCCAGTTGATCGGAAACCACGCCAACCGGCATAAAGATCGGGGGCGCCTGCATGAGGGGATGTACCATGAGGAAATTCGAACTGCTTGCCGCGTCGGCTATCGCGCTGATCGCGGCCAACCCGGCGATGGCGCAGAATACGCCAGCGCCCGCGCCCGCAACACCGGCGCCCCAGGCCACGTCCGATCAGGATAACGGCGCCACCGCCGGTTACGGCCAGGACATCGTCATCACCGCCCAGCGTCAATCGGAGCGGCTGCAGGACGTGCCGATCGCGGTCAGCGCCTTCACCGGCGCGGCGCTCGAAAAGCAGCAGATCGTCAATCCGTCCTCGCTGCAGCTCACGCTGCCCTCGATCACCTATACCAAGACCAACTTCACCTCATCGTCGTTCACGATCCGCGGCATCGGCGATCTGTGCGTCGGCGCCACCTGCGACAGCGCGACCGCGATCCACGTCAACGATATGCCGCTGACCTCGACCCGCTTGTTCGAAAGCGAATTCTACGACCTGGAGCGCGTCGAAGTGCTGCGTGGTCCGCAGGGTACGCTGTTCGGCCGCAACGCGACTTCGGGCGTGGTCAACTTCATCACCGCCAAGCCCGATTTGTCGAAGATCGGCGCCGCCGGCGAAGTCGAATACGGCAATTACAACTCGAAGAAGGTGAAGGGGATGTTCAACCTCCCCATCACCCAAACTTTGGGCGTTCGCGTCGCCGGGCTCTACCTGAACCGCGACGGCTATACCTATAACGAGTTCACCAAGAACAAGGTCGATGACCGTGACCTTTGGTCGATCCGCGGCACGTTGTCGTGGGAGCCGGATTCGAACACCCGCGTCGACCTGATTGGTTACTATTTCCGCGAGAAAGATCATCGCGCCCGCATCCAGAAGCAGCTCTGCCATCGCGACCCGACCGGCGTGCTGGGATGCTTGCCCGACCGCCTCGGCAACTCGCCGGCGAATGGCCTGTCGACGCTGGCCGCGGTGCTGTCGTCGAAGGAATTCTTCTATATCAACGGCTATAGCGGCGGCTTCGCGGCGGCAAAAGCAGCCGGCGCGAGCAACGCGGTGGCCAACGCCGTCGGCATCGCGCAGGGCAATTCACTGGCCAATTTCGGGCTCCAGAGCCTGTATAATTCGGCTGCCGATCCCTATGCCGGTGTGACGACCCCCGGCAACGTCCGCACGATCAATGCCGATGTCGACCCAACCTATTTCGCCGAGGAAGAGCAATATACGCTGAAAGTCATGCACGACTTCGGCCCGGTGGTGTTCAACTTCACCGGCGGCTATGCCCGCAACTCGGTCGACAGCACCAGCGACTATAACCTCGCCGCGGAAAATCCGCTGGTCAACAATCCCGGCCTGTTCGCGCTATATGGCGCCAGCCAGCCGGGCGGTCCGGCCACCTGGCTCGCCGGGGTCCGCAACGCGTTGATCCCCAAGGGCCCCAATGGCGGCATCTGCCAGTCGTCGAGCGACGTGAACAATGTCGGCGTCTATGGCGGCAACTCGGTCGGCTGTTTCCCGGAAAGTCTCGATTTCGACCGCTCGCGCTCGATGACGCGGCAATATTCGGCCGAAGCGCATATCGACAGCCATTTCGACGGGATGTTCAACTTCCTGTTGGGCGGCATCTATGTCGACTCCAAGACGCAGAACACCGATTATTTCGTCAACGCCTTCGGCCTCGATTATGCCTCGGGCATTCTCGGCGCGGCGAGTTCGCGGTCGATCCCGGGCGTCGCCGGCAATGCCTTCCTGGCGACGCCATTCTATCGCAACGATGGCGATGAATTCCGCCTCAAATCCTACGGTATTTTCGGTGAAACCTATTTCGCCTTCAACAACAAGCTGAAGCTGACGCTCGGCCTGCGCTACAATCACGACTCCAAATACGACAAGGCGCGCAACCTGACCCTCAACATCCTGACCCCGATCGGGTCGGACAATATGAATCAGGACGGCCTCAACACGGCAACGGTCGACTTCGACCCGACCAAGCCGGGCGTGCAGAATTACGCCATCGATCGGGTCAGCTTCCAACGGCTGACCGGCCGCGCGGTGATCGACTACAAGATTACGCCGAACAACCTGATCTACGCGTCCTATTCGCGCGGCTATAAGTCCGGCGGCATCAACCCGCCGCTGCCGCCCAACTTCAACGTGCCGACCACCTTCAATCCCGAGAAGGTCGACGCGTTCGAAATCGGTTCGAAGAATACCTTCGGCGGCGGTGCGCTGCGCCTCAACCTGACCGGATTCTACTATAAATACGATGACCTTCAGCTGAGCCGCATCGTCGCGCGCACCTCGGTCAACGACAATGTCAGCGCCGACATTTATGGCGTCGAGGCGGAAGCGATCATCAGCCCGGTTCCGGCTTTCGTGATCAATGCCAATTTCAGCTATCTGAAGACCAAGGTTTCCAGCGACAAGTTCCTGGTCAACCCGCGCGACGTGTCGGGTGGCCGGACCGATGCCGTCATCATCAAGGACGTGACCAACGGCTCGAACTGCGTCGTCATCCCGACCGGTCCCGGCGGTGCGGCGCTGAGCAACGGCTATGTCGCGGCGGTCAATGCCAACCCGGCACTGAACCTGAAGGCTCCGGTAGCGATCCCCGGCATGAACGGCACGACCGGCGCCTATGGAGTTTGCAGCGCGCTGCAAGCGTCGGCCGCGCCCAGCGGCGTGACGGTGCTCGACGGCGTTTCGGTGAACATCCGTGGCAACAAGCTGCCGGGTGCGCCGACCTACAAGGCCTCGGTAGGTGCTCAGTACACGATCGATCTGGGCGGCATGAGCCTCGTCCCCCGCGCCGATCTTGCCTATACCGGTAATACCTACGCCTCGATCTTCAACGGTAACGTCGACCGGATCCAGGGCTATGCGATCATCAACGCGCAAGTTCAGCTCAATGGCCGCGACGACAAATGGTATCTGCGCGCGTTCGTCCAGAATTTGACCAACAACAACGCGATCACCGGTCAATATGTGACCGACCAGTCGTCGGGTCTGTTCACCAACATCTTCACGCTGGACCCGCGCCGCTTCGGCGTCGCCGCCGGCTTCAAGTTCTAGACGCGGGCAACCCCGCTTTTGGCAAGGAAAGCGGGACTCGCCACGTCTTCAAACACAAGACTTCTTTCAGGCCCCGGGCGCGCTCGGGGTCTTTTTCTTGACCGTCACCTCGGCCCGACCTAAATCTCGAGCCTGTTGCTGCAGGGCGCATCGGCATTCGGCCGGAGGGGCATTGCCCGCCTGCGATTGACGAAACCCTGCGCCCATGCCGACGATCGATCATTTCCGCAAACAGGCGAAGCTCCACCTGCGCTGGCACCGCACGGGTTATCATCCCGTCGCGGCGATCATCCGGGAAACATTGCCCCGTTTCGCCACTTTGTCCGACCTCGATATCCTGCGCGCCGCCTTCAAATTGGCCGACGCCCAGGAACTGGTCGCGCGCAAAGCGGGATTCGATAGCTGGCCAGCGCTGCTCAAGGAACACTAACCGATGACCAATGCCCCTTCGCCCGCAACGACGACGATCCTTGGCGCCGAGCCGCAGCTCTTCGTCACCGACATGACGGCAGCGATCGCTTACTATCTCGACCGCCTCGGCTTCTCCCTCGCCTTCAGTTACGGCGAGCCTGCTTTCTACGCGCAAATCGCCCGCGATGGCGCCCGCCTCAACTTGCGCGCGACCGACGGGCCGATCGGCTTCCGCTCGGGCAACAGCGACGCTTTGTCGGCAACGCTGACGGTCGAGGACGCCAAGCCGCTCTTCCTAGAATTCCAGCGAGCCGGCGCGATCTTCCACCAACCGTTGCGCACCGAGCCCTGGGGCGCACGCACCTTCATCATCGCCGATCCCGACGGCAATCTGCTCTGTTTTGCCGGCGCCGGCTAACCCAGTCGAGCGGCGTGCCAGGCGATGTGATCGGCCATGAAGGTCGAGATGAAATAATAACTGTGGTCGTAGCCTGGCTGCAGCCGCAGCGTCAGGTCGATTCCGGCGCGATGGCAGGCGTCCGCCAGCAACTCGGGCCTGAGCTGGTCGGCGAGAAACGCATCGGCATCGCCCTGATCGACCAAAATGTCGGGCACGCGGGCGCCGTCGTCGATCAGCGCGCAAGCGTCATAGGGCCGCCACGCCGCACGATCCGCTCCGAGATAGCCGCTCAGCGCCTTCTCGCCCCACGGGCAGTTGAGCGGCGAGACGATCGGCGAGAAGGCCGATACGCTGCGAAAACGCCCCGCTTTCCGCAACGCGATGGTCAGCGCGCCATGCCCGCCCATCGAATGTCCGGTGATGCCCTGGCGTGCCATGTCGGCCATCGGGAACTCGGCCGCGATCAGCGCGGGAAGCTCGTCCTCGATATAGGACCGCATCCGGAAATTGGCCGACCAGGGCGCCTGGGTCGCATCGACATAGAAGCCCGCGCCCTTGCCGAAATCATAGGCGTCGTCGTCGGGCACGTCGTCGCCGCGCGGGCTGGTGTCGGGAGCAATGAAGATCACGCCGTGTTCGGCGCAGGCGCGACGAAACTCACCTTTTTCGGTGACATTGGCGTGCGTGCAGGTCAGCCCGGACAGATACCATAGGACCGGCAGCCGCGTGCCCGCCTCATGCTCCGGCACGAACACCGAAAAGGTCATCGGCGTGCCGGTGGCGGCCGAGGCGTGTTCGTACACGCCCTGGACGCCACCGAAGGCGCGATTGGTCGATTTGACGGTCAGCGACACGCGATCAGCCCAGCCGGTGAAGCCCGCAAAGCTTGTTGCCGTCGGGATCGCGCAGATAGGCGAGGTACAGCTTCATGCCCGCCCCTTCGCGAACGCCCGGATCCTCCTCGATCGCGACGCCGCCATTGGCGACGCCGGCGGCATGCCAGGCATCCGCCTGTTCGGGCGTTTCCATCGCAAAGCCGATCGTACCGCCATTGGCGTGGCAGGCGGGCGCGCCGTCGATCGGCGCGGTGACCATGAAGATGCCGCCATTGTGGAGATACATCAGCCGGCCCTTGGGATCGACGATAGCCTCTTTCCCACCGATCGCGCCGAACAGCGCGTCGTAGAATTTCTTCGATCGGTCGAGATCGTTGCTGCCGACCATCATGTGCGAAAACATGGCTTCCTCTCCCCAGATTAAATTGCGTTAGGACAGACCCAGATTCAACATCCCCAATTCGTCATGCCGGGCTTGTCCCGGCATCCACCGGGCCGCTGAGCCCAGCCCATGAACCTCTTTTCTCGGGTTTGCGGCCCTGTGGACTCCGGCACAAGGCCGGAGTGACGGTTGGGAACTAGACGAAATTTCCAGATAGAGAAGGGATTGATCCTCCCCCGATAAACACTGAATGTCGATCCGTCCTAGAAGACCACGACGCTGCGGATGCTCTCGCCGGCATGCATCAGGTCGAACCCCTTGTTGATCTCGTCGAGCTTGAGAACATGGGTGATCATCGGATCGATCGCGATCTTGCCCTGCATGTACCAATCGACGATCTTGGGCACGTCGGTGCGGCCCTTGGCGCCGCCGAATGCGGTGCCGCGCCAGTTGCGTCCGGTGACGAGCTGGAACGGACGGGTCGAGATTTCCTTGCCGGCTTCAGCCACGCCGATGATGATGCTGGTGCCCCAGCCGCGATGGCATGCCTCGAGCGCGGTGCGCATGACATCCGTGTTGCCGGTCGCGTCGAATGTGTAATCGGCGCCGCCATCGGTCAGCGCGACCAGGTGGGCGACCAGATCGCCCTCCACCGTCTTCGGATTGACGAAGTGGGTCATGCCGAATCGGCGGCCCCATTCCTCCTTCGAGTCGTTGAGATCGACACCGATAATCTTGTCCGCGCCGACCATTTTGGCGCCCTGAATGACGTTTAGACCGATTCCACCCAATCCGAACACGATTACATTGTCGCCCGCCTGGACCTTCGCCGTCTTCACCACGGCACCCACGCCGGTGGTCACGCCACAGCCGATATAGCAGCTCGTCTGGAACGGCGCGTCCTCGCGAATCTTCGCCACCGCGATCTCCGGCACGACAGTGAAGTTCGAGAAAGTCGAGCAACCCATGTAATGAAAGATCGGCTGCCCCTTGTACGAAAAGCGCGTCGTGCCATCCGGAAGCAGCCCCTTGCCCTGCGTCGCGCGGATCGCCGTGCACAGATTGGTCTTGCCCGACAGGCAGCTTTTGCACTGCCGGCATTCGGGCGTGTAGAGTGGAATGACGTGATCGCCGGGCTTCACGCTGGTCACGCCCGGCCCCACCTCGCGAACGATGCCGGCGCCTTCGTGGCCCAGAATGGACGGAAAAATCCCTTCCGAATCAAGCCCATCCAGCGTGTAGGCATCGGTGTGGCAGATGCCGGTCGCCATGATCTCGACCAGCACTTCGCCCGCCTTGGGACCTTCCAGGTCGATCTCGACGATCTCCAGCGGTTTCTTCGCTTCGAATGCGACGGCGGCGCGGGTCTTCATCGGTATCGGCTCCCTGATTGTCGCGCCCGCTTCTAACCACTGGCACGGCGGGGGCAACCTTCAGCATACCCTGAATTCGACCGCCACCCGCGCCGCTCGCACACGAGCGGTCGCAAGCGCCGGGAGCGAGGGTTGGGGATGGCAAGGGAGATAGGATCCATCACGCGTTCCGAATCCCGGTGTCGGCGCCACCCCTCGCCGAGCCGAGCCGGCGCAAACCAGCGCTCTGCGGATCGAGCTCATGTCATCTGAGCGTCAAAAGTCGGTCCGCGCGCTATCCTAAGGCGTGACAAGCGCAAAAAGGCAGCGCACAAGAGGCGCGCGCTCCATGAGGCGTAACGAGTCTGGGGCCGGAACACCGGCCAAATGAACAGGAAGGAATGCAATGGCTACTGCACCCAAGACCGGCGGAATTCACGCGCCCGTCACCCCGTCGCCCGAGCTGGGCGCGATCGTGGGGACGGCGCCGCTGCCGCGCAGCCAGGTGATCAGCAAGGTGTGGGACCACATCAAGAAGAACAATCTGCAGAACCCCGCCAACAAGCGCGAGATTCTGGCCGACGACAAGCTCAAGAAGGTCTTCGGCACCGACAAGGTCACGATGTTCGAGATGAACAAGCACATCTCCAAGCACGTCAAGGCGTAAGCCAGACCTCAAACCGAAAAGGGCGCCGCGTGGGAGACCGCGCGACGCCCTTTTTGCTGTCGGTAAGCCGTTCAGGCCGGGACGGGCTCCGCGGCCATCACGATCTGAATGCCCGACGCGTCGTCCAGCGGCCCTGCCCGCTCCGCCGCCGGCCGGGCACGGCACCGTTCGATATAGGCGTCGATTGCCTCGCTCGGCGGGAAAGCGTGGCGAGCGAATGCCAGCGCGCTACTGATCAGCAAGTCGGCACCCGAAAAATTGTCGCCCATCACATAGGGGCCATCGGCCAGCGCCCGCTCCAGCCTGGCGACGACCGCATCGTAATTGCGCTGCTTGCGTGGCGCGCCGACCAGTTCGCCCATCATCGCGGCGAACATCGCCGGCTCCATTTCGGCGGCATACCAGGCGAGCCAGGTGACATAAGCGCCCCGCTCCGCCTCCCCGATGCGCGGCCCGAGACCGGCGTTCGGAAAAGCATCGGTCAGATATTGCAGGATCGCGACCGATTCGGCGACCAATGCGCCGTCATGCTCGATCGCCGGCACGCGCTTGTCGGGATGCGGATTGGCGGGATCGCCAGCGCCTTCGCCGGTCATCGGCCGAAAGATCGACACCGGGCGGATTTCATAAGGCACGCCCAATTCCTCGAGCAGCCAGATGATGCGCGACGACCGCGATTGCGGGGCGTGATAGAGAGTGATCATGGTGATGGCTCCTTCGCTTCGAAGCGGCGACCCATCGCCGCGTCCGATGAAAAGGCTTGTAAGCGCCCCCTACTGACAGCATCCTGTCAGTAGGAAGTTGGAGGTGTAGATCTCGTCATGCGTCGCGCCGATCGGTTGTTCCAGATCATCCAGATCCTGCGGCGATCGTCGCGCCCGATCACCGCGCAGGATATCGCCGAGGAGCTCGAAGTCTCTCCCCGTACGGTCTATCGCGACGTCGCCGACCTGATCGGCCAGCGCGTGCCGATCCGCGGCGAAGCGGGCTTCGGCTATATCCTCGACGACGCGTTCGACATGCCGCCGCTGATGCTGACCACGGACGAGATCGAGGCGGCCGTGCTCGGCGCGCAATGGGTGGCCGGGCGTGGCGATCCGGTGCTGGCGGCGGCCGCGCGCGACCTCATCGCCAAGATAACCTCCGTGGTGCCCGAGCGGTTGCGGCCGTTCATCGCCGATCCCTCGATCGGCACGCCGCCCCGATCGAAGGCCGCGCCGGATGCGATCGATCTGGGGATTGCCCGCACCTGGATCCGGGAAGGCCGCAAGATCCGCATCGATTATCGCGACGAACGCGGCCAGGTCAGCGACCGAGTGATCTGGCCGGTGATCATCGGCTTTTTCGACCAGGCCCGCGTGATCGCCGCCTGGTGCGAATTGCGCCAGGACTTCCGCCACTTCCGCACCGACCGCGTGGTTGCGGCCCAGTTCCTCGACGAACGCTATCCCGCCCGCCCGGGCGAATTGCGATCGCGGTGGAAGCGCGGCCTGGCGCAACGGCAGCGACCGTAGCGAACGGGACTGACGGTTAGCGAACCTTTGCTTCGAGCAGACGCTCGGCATTTTTGGCGGTCACACCCAGCAAGCGAGCCACCTCGTCAGCAGTTATTTCGGGGCGTTCTCTTCGCAAATCATCTGCTGACCAGATTAGCGAGTCTGCAAGCGGATTGAAGAAGACACACGGCGTGGCGAAGGTGTGACCTATTTCCAAAACCCGCTCGTAGGTCATAAAATCGCCAGGCCAACGGCCTGTCAGCACGGCATCCGCCTCTGCCTCACTAACTCGCCGCAAAAAGTATTCGTCGAAAATCCGCTCTTCCTGCGCGATCATCCAGTTCTGACCACATGCGTTACATCTAGACAGATAGAGCCACCACTGGCTTCCGCCGTGATCATGAACGTGCTCGAGGGTCGCGAACACCCGCTCGTCCAGCCCGTCGCCCCCCATCGGTACAGCGGCAAGATTTGATAGCGTCGCGCAATGACACCGCGTCGGTTGAGACACGTTCATCCTCGTCTTTTGCGCGCAACAGAAAATGTCCGCAATCGGCCGTCAGCGGTCACTCAGCCCTTGACGCTCCGTAAATTGCCGGGCCCCACGAAAGCCCTCGGAACGTGAAGGTGATTGGTGGTCCCGGAGGGACTCGAACCCCCGACGCCCACTTTAGGAAAGTGGCGCTCTATCCGGCTGAGCTACGGAACCACGCCGGGTCTGGTACCGAGCGCGAGGGAACGGGTCAATTGCAGGCTTCGGGCGGGACGACCGGAAAAGGCAAAGGCGCGACCGGGACGCCGTCCTCGGCGAGCGCCTTGGCTTCCTCGATCGAGGCCTGGCCGTGGATCGGCGCATGGTCCTCCTCGCCCGAATGCATCGCCCGGGCGCGCGACGCGAACTCGGTGCCGACCCATTCGGAATTGGCCAGCGCCTGTTGCTGCGCCTTGGCCAACGTCGCCATCGCCGCCTTCACCGCGGTGGGCGTGATTTCGGCCTGACGATTGCCCTTGGCCGCGACATTGGGCGCCATCACCGCCTTTTCGACCGTACCATTGCCGCACATCGGACAACTGACCAGCCCGCGTGCTCGTTGGTCGTCATAATCGGACGACGAGCCGAACCAGGCCTCGAACACATGCCCGCCGCCGCATTTGAGGTCGAACACGATCATGCCCGCACTACCTCGGGAATCGCGCGGCGGTGCTTGAGCGCGGGGACGCGCGCGCGCACGTCCTCCTGCAAGGCAGGATCGATCTTGGCAAAGCCCAGGCCCGGCGCCTCCCCCATGTCGAGCAGTACTTCGCCCCACGGATCGATCACCAGCGAATGACCATAGGTTGCGCGGCCGTCCTCGTGCACGCCGGTCTGGGCCGCAGCTACCACGAAACAGGCACCCTCGATCGCGCGCGCGCGCAACAGCACATGCCAATGCGCCGCGCCGGTGGGCCGGGTGAACGCCGCGGGCATGGCGAGAATCGTCGCCCCGGCATTGGTCAGCGCGCGATAGAGATCGGGAAAGCGCATGTCGTAGCAGATCGACAGCCCCAAGCGGCCGACCGGCGTCGTCACCACCACGGCACCCTCGCCCGGCGTATAGGCAGCGGATTCGCGCCAGCTCTCGCCCGTCGGCAGGTCGACATCGAACATATGCAGCTTGTCGTATCGAGCCCGGATCTCGCCTGCCGCATCGATCACGAAACCACGATTGGCCAGCTTGCCATCGTCGCGACGGATCAACAGCGACCCGATATGCACCCAGATGCCGTGACGAGAAGCTGCGGCGCGCACTGCTGCAAGTATGGGATCGTCCGCCTCACTGAACAGGTTCGGCGCAGCGCGCTGGCGATCACGATCGACCAATCCGGATACTTCGGGCGTGAACAGCATCATCGCGCCGCCTGCCGCGGCAGCGGCGACCGCGCCGACCATCGTCGCCTGATTGGCGGCGGGATCGATCCCGCTCGTCATCTGCAGGACGGCGATTTTGCCCGCGAGGTTCATGCCGCAAGCAGCGGGTCGAGCCCTCCCCGCGCATCGAGCGCGGCGAGATCGTCCGACCCGCCGATATGCTTTCCGTCGATGAACACTTGGGGCATCGTCATGCGACCGCCTGAACGGTCGACCATCTCGGCCTTTTTGGGGCCGCCCATCGTGACATCATATTCGATCGGCTCGATGCCCTTCGACGCGAGCAACTTCATCGCTCGCACGCAATAAGGGCACCACGCCTTGGTGTAGATTTCTACCTTAGCCATAGTCGGTGAGAGGTGGAGAGCGTCGTGCGGCTTGTCAATCGGACGTATCACTGAGGACGCGCGCCCAGCACAATATGGTGACCTTGCCGGCGCCCGCCTTGAGCAGCGCGCGTGTGCATGCGTCGGCGGTGGCGCCGCTGGTATAGACGTCGTCGACCAGCACGACATGGTCCTCCTCCATGCGGCGTCCGACCGTGAAGGCGGCGCGAACCGCATCGCGGCGTTGGCGTGGGTTCATTCCGCGCAGCGCGGGCGTTCGCTTCGTGCGGCGCAACAGCAACGGATCATGGGCAACGCCACTCGCCGCCGACAAGGCGTCGGCGATCAGCGCGGCCTGGTTGAACCCTCTGCCCCATAGCCGCCAGCGATGCAGAGGAACCGGCACCAACAGACCGGCGTCCATTGGCATGTGTCGCGCCATCAGCCGCGCCGCCGTCGTCGCGAAGGCGAGGCGTCCACCATATTTGAGCCGCAGCGCGACCGTTTTGGCGACCGGACCATAAGCAACCGCGGCACGCGCACCGGCATGCGCCGGTGGCTTGGCAAGACACGCGCCGCATTGCGCGTCGGGCCCGCGATCGACTTCGAACGGCGCGCAACAGGTCGCGCACCACGGTGTGCCCAGGAAATCGAGCGCATCCCAGCATGCGGCGCAGAAATTGTGGTCGCCCCTGACCACCGCGCCACAGCCCGGACAGCGCGGCGGCAGCGCTAGCGACACGGTATCAGCGAAGACCTGTTTGACCCCCATCGCGCTCTTGTCGCGCGCGCGCCGCGGCGGCACAAGCGCGCTCGATGGACTCTCCCGAAATCTTCGACCGTAATGCACGGCGCCACCACCGGGATCGTGCCGCGCCGGTCTATGCCAAGCATGACTTCCTGCGCGCGGCGATGCTCGACGGGATCGCCGAGCGGTTGGACGCAGTGAAGCGCAATTTTGCCGATGTGCTCGATCTCGGCTGTTTCGATGGCGCATTCGTACCGCCGCCGAACAGCGCGGTCACGCGGATCGACGCCGGGCGCCTGTTCGCCGCGCAAGCGGGCGGCATCCAGGCCGACGAAGACCTGTTGCCGGTCGAGCCGGAGAGTTTCGACCTGGTCGTCTCGGCGGGCGTGCTCGACAGCGTCAATGACGTGCCGGGCGCGCTGGCGCAGATCCGCCGCGCGCTCAGACCCGATGGCTTGTTCCTGGGTGCTTTCGTCGGGGGCACATCGCTGCCGACAATGCGTGCGTCATTTCTTCAGGCCGAAGCCGATCGCCCCGCCGCGCGCTTTCATCCGATGATCGACGTGCGGTCGGCCGGCGACCTGCTGGTCCGCGCCGGCTTCGCGTTGCCGGTCGCGGACAGCGAAACGCTGAGCGTCCGCTATCCCGACCTGTTCCGCCTGATCGGCGACTTGCGCGGCATGGCGGCGACCAACGTGCTGCGGGGCCGCGTGCCGCTTGCCCGCGCCACTCTTGCCGCCGCCGCCGCGGCCTTTACCGAGCGCAGCGACCCTGACGGCCGCACGGCCGAGCGCTTCGACCTGATCTTCCTGACCGGCTGGGCGCCCTCGCCCGACCAGCCCAAACCGGCGCGGCGCGGCAGCGCCACCGTCTCGCTAGCCAGTGCGCTCGGCCGCAAGGACTGATATGAACGGAAGGTCGGCCGGCGGCATGTCGTAATCCGTCAGCGCGCTGGGCAAGACCCAGCGAATCGCCGCGGCGTCGAGCGCACGCGCCTCGCCCTGCCATACGGTGCATCGGTAAAGCAGCAGGAGCAGATGCCGCGCTCCTCGGCCCGCGCTGCTGAATGTCAGTGGTTCCAGCTGTTCGGGCGCGACCGTCACGCCCAGTTCCTCGCGCAACTCGCGCACCAGCGCCGCCTCGGGCGACTCACCCGGCTCGATCTTGCCGCCGGGAAATTCCCACAGGCCGCCATGCTCCTTGTCGAATGGACGCTGGGCGATCAGCACGCGCCCTTGGGCGTCGGTCAGCGCGACGGCAACGACGGGCATCAAGTTCATTCCGGTGACATTCCTTCGCGCTGTTGGTCATTCGTTAACGAAACGTGCCTACCATCCATGCTTAGATTGGGGAGCCGTACGCGGCAAAAAGCGATGATCCATGTCCTACGTCGATTGGCCAGGAATCGAAGAGGCGCGACCGCCATCGAATATGGCCTGATAGTGTCGCTGGTCGTCCTGGCGATGATCGCCGCCTTGCAGGGGGTGGCCAGCACGACAACCGGCATGTGGAATAACGTGGCCGACAAGGTCCTCAGCGCGCATTAAGAAAAGCGAGCATCGGTTTTCCGCAAACAGCGACGCGACAACAGATACCTGGAGCGGCGTGCCTGATCCACAAATCAGGCCGCCGCTCCAGGTATTTCAGCTTCGCCGCATCGGTGCCGGCCCGCCCCGGAATATTCCGTTTCGGCTTTAAGATTTTCTCAACCGCGCTGGCCTACTGATTCGGACTGCTGGACGGGGGCATATCCTGGTTCAGCCGGGTGACTGAAGTAGTTCGAACCACGGGAGACCGGATATGAAGACCATTCGCAAGATTTTCACCAACAAGAAGGGTGCCACCGCCATCGAGTACGGCCTGATCGCCGCGCTCATCGCCGTCGCCGCGATTGCCGCGATGCAGGGCCTGGGCAACCAGCTGAAGACCACGTTCACCAACGTGTCGTCGGGCATGAAGGGCGGCTAAGCGCCAACGCTTATTGCTGAAAAGAGAGGCGGCGGAACTTCGGTTCCGCCGCCCTTTTTTTTAACTCCTCTCCCGCTTGCGGGAGAGGCTGGGTGAGGGTCTTCTTTTTTCTTCCAGGCGGTCGTGGCCAAAAAAGAAGTAAGAAGACCCTCACCTTCCCTCCGCCTCCGGCGGCGGGCCCCTTCCTCTCCCGCAAGCGGGAGAGGTACAGCCTTAAAGCCGGCCCATCGCCAGGAATTTGTCGCGGCGGTCGCGGCGCAAATCGTCTGGACCGAGATTGTGCAGCCCACCCAATGCGTCCGCCATTGCATCGCCCAGCGCCGCAATCGCCGCGTCGGGATCGCGATGCGCGCCGCCCAATGGCTCGGACACGATCGTGTCGATCACGCCCAGGCCCTTCAGATCCTGCGCGGTGACTTTCATCGCCTCGGCAGCGTCCGGCGCCTTGTCGGCGGTGCGCCACAGGATCGACGCGCAGCCTTCGGGCGAGATCACCGAATAGACGGCATGTTCGAACATCAGCACGCGATTGCCCGCCGCCAACGCGATCGCACCGCCCGACCCGCCTTCGCCGACCACCGCGGCGATCATCGGTACGCCGAGCTTCAGGCAAGCCTCGGTCGAGCGGGCAATGGCTTCGGCCTGGCCGCGCTCCTCGGCCTGGACGCCGGGAAACGCGCCCGACGTGTCGACCAGGGTCAGCACCGGCAGCCCGAACCGATCGGCGAGTTCCATCAGGCGGATCGCCTTGCGATAGCCTTCGGGCTTGCCCATGCCGAAATTGTGCTTGAGCCGGCTGGCGGTATCATCGCCCTTTTCGTGGCCGATCACCATCACCTTCTGCCCGCGAAAGGTGGCGAAACCGCCCAGGATCGCCTGATCGTCGGCAAAAGCGCGGTCGCCTGCCAGCGGCATGAAATCCTCGAACAGGCCGGCGATATAATCCCCGAAATGCGGGCGATCGGGATGGCGCGCGACCTGGGTCTTCTGCCATGGAGTCAGCTTGGCATAGGTCGCCTTGAGCAACGCATCCGACTTGGTCTGCAGCCGCTTGACCTCGGAATCGATGTCGATCGCGCCGTCCGAAGCGGTATCGCGAAGTTCATCGATCCGACCCTGCAACTCAGCGATCGGCTTCTCGAAATCAAGAAAGCTAGCCATGGCCGCGCGGGTTAGGCCCGCCTCGGGGCAACGTCAACGAGCGGGTGACGGGTGTTGACCAACTCGATCAGCCGTTTGCTGTCGACATGCGTGTAAATCTCGGTCGTCGCGATATCGGCATGGCCCAGCATCGCCTGGAGCGCGCGCAGGTCCGCGCCGCCCTCGAGCAAGTGCGTGGCGAAAGCGTGCCGCAGCACATGCGGGCTGACGCGATCGGGCGGAATGCCGGCATCGGCCGCGAGCGCCTTGATCAATTGATAGAGACGGATGCGCGACAAATGGCCCTTGCCCGAGGGAAACAGCCAAGGCCGGTCGCTCGCGACATGAGCGCGCCATGCCGCCACCGCCGCACGCGCCCGATCGGAAACCGGCGCCAGCCGCTCGCGCCCGCCTTTGCCCTTCAGGATGATATAGGGCCGGTCGGGCTGGATGGCGTTGCGCGGCAGCGAGACGAGTTCGGTCGCGCGCAGCCCCGACCCGTAGAGCAATTCGATCAACGCTGAGAGCCGCAGGTCGTTGGGATCCGGCGGAATTCGCGCTTGCCGCTCGGCGATCGCGGCGAACAGGCGGTCAATATCCTGATGGCTGAGCACTTTGGGCAAAGGTCGCCGCGCGCCGGGCCGCGGCAAGGCGCCGCCGGGGTCGTCGGCGCGGTGCCCTTCGTCGGCGAGGAAAGCGAAGAACCGGCGCAGTGCCGCCGCCTTGCGCGCCACCGTCGCGTGGGAAAGATCGCGCCAGCCGTTGCCCAGCCGCTCGACGTCCTCAACCCTAGCGGAGGCCAATCGCCCGCCCAGCGCCTCGGACGCCAGCCGCAAGTCGCTGGCATAAGCGGCGACGGTGTTCTTGGCGGCGCCGACTTCCGCCACCAGCATTTCGAGAAAACGCTCGATCAGCGCGCGGTCGTCGAGGCTGATCGTCTCCACCTAGGCCCGCGTCACGGCCTCGGCCGCGACCATCCGCGCGGTGCTGCCCAGGCCCACGACTCGCAACGCATTGACGATATGGAACAATGCCGCGGGCGATACGCCGCGCCAGTCCTGCGTCTGCAAGCCGGTCGCGGCCAGCACCAGCACTTCGCCCGGCCGGCCCTGTGCCGCGGCGCGATCGATTGCGCGCGTCCAGGCATTGTCGCCCTGCACGTCCGCCCCATAGCTTTGTGCCACCGCCGGATCGAGCCTGGCGAGGCCGGCAAGCGCGGCCGCGAACATTCGCTGTTTGCCCGCGTCGCCCGAAAACGCCCCAACCTCGCCCGAACCATAGCGCGTATTGCTGTCGGGATCGGAGACCAGGATCAGCGCCCATCCCAGGCTGCCCCGCGCTACGGCGTTGCGCCACCGTGCGGCCGATCGATCGAGCCCGGCGCTGAGCATCGCGGCGACCAGCTGATCGCTACCATCGGTTTTCGCGGCAACCGGAATGCGTTTTGCAGCGCGCGCCGTCAGCACCAGCCGGCCATAGCCTGCCAGACCATCGACATTCTGGCCCCAAAGCCCACGCAGCGCGATGAGCCGCGTATCGCGCGATCCGCCGGTATAGGCAGTGCGCAAGTCGCTGGCGACGCCGTTGGCCGGATTGCCCTGATCGTCGCCCGCATCGATCAGGCCATAGAGATCGACCAACGCGAGGTTGGAGAGAACGCCCTGGGCCGCCGCCTGATCGGCGAATTGCGACCGCTCGACCGGCGTCTCCTGCGGCGCCAGTACTTGCCAATAGCGCATCTGCGGCCCGGTACCCGCGAATAACGGGTCGGGAATTTTCTCTCCCGCCGCCATCGCCAAGCCGTAGCGCCATGAATTGATATTGGTGACGCTATCCCATTCGATCACCACGTCGCCCTTGTTCGACCCGCGGCCGGCAATCTTCTGCGCGAGTGCGAGGTCGATCCCGGCGGCGACGCGCTTGGCCTGGTTCATCAATGGCGTCGCCTGGCTCGGCGTCGAGGACAGAGCGGCGCACATCGCGCGCGCCAATACCCAGCCGGGCTCGCTCGATACCTTGATCGCGTCATTGGCCAGCGGGCACATCGCGCCGACATCGCCGGTCGCCAGCGCGGCCTGCATCGCGACCTGATAGAGTTTGGGCGTGTAATCCTGCGGGTCGACCGATTGCACCATGGCGCGCGCGCCGACCGATTCGCCCATGCGCAATAACAGCCAGGCGCGCTCGGCGGCGAAATCGGCGCCGTTGACGTTGCGCGGCGTGCTGATCGGCTGCAGCAGCAGCCGGCGCAGCGCGATCGACACCCAGCGCGAGGCGATCGGCGCGCGCGTATCGCGCATCAGCCGCTCGATATAGCGGCCATCGGCGTTGCCGAATGCGGCGGGATTCATCATCCGCTCGGCGGTCGGCAGGATGCCGATCATCGCCAGATTGCGGCGCGACGATTCGGGCAGGGTGTAACGCACCGGGCCGGGCGTCGCGGACGGCGTCGGCGCCGCGATCGGCAAGCCGGTCAGCGGATCGGTGGCGGCCGGTGTGGGTAGTGGCGGCGCCGGAGTGGCCGGGTTGGCCGTCGGCGCCACACTGGCGACGGGAGGCGCCGCCGGTGCGGGCGCAGGGGCCGGAGCCGGTGTCGGCGTAGGGGCTGAGGCACGCGGCGATGGGCGCGGCGCGGGAGCGGGCGCGACCGGCTGGTCGAACCCTGGCGGGAGAATCGATTCGGGTTTTTTCTGCGCGAGCGCGACGCCGCCCGCGGCGAGCAGCGCTATCGCCAGCGCTGACGCGCCGGCGCTAGCCTTGGAGATTCGCAAGCGAGACAGCCTTTTCCACCCGGGTCTGCTGCGTGTCGTGCGCCCGGCTCGACAGGAAGAACATTCCTCCCACCAACAGCACCAGCACGACGATCAGCACCACCAACATTCGCGACATGCGACAATAACCTCTATAGTCTTTCGGCGTTCAAACCGGCACGCCGCCCGGCTCGGCGCTTGTGCCCGAGCGTGCGGTGCGCTGTATAGCCCCCAAACCCATGTTGCAAAGCGCTCCTCCCTTTCTTTCCTGGACCGGCAAGCCGATCGTGCTCGTCGGGTTGATGGGCGTCGGCAAGTCGACGGTCGGCCGCCGCCTCGCGGCGCGGCTGCATTTGCCCTTCGCCGACGCCGATACCGAGATCGAGGAAGCCGCCGGCATGACCGTCAGCGAAATCTTCGAAAAATTCGGTGAAGCGTATTTCCGCGACGGCGAACGCCGCGTGATCGCCCGCCTGGTCGACGGCAAGCCCAAGGTGATCGCCACCGGCGGCGGCGCGTTCATCAACGACGAGACGCGTGCGCTGATCCTCGATCAATCGATCGCGATCTGGCTCGATGCGCCGACCAGGATCCTGGCGGAACGCGTCGGCCGCCGCGACACGCGCCCCTTGCTGCGCAACCGCAACCCGCGCGAGGTGCTCGACGAACTCGCCGCCATCCGCAATCCGATCTATGCGCAAGCACCGATTCGCATCGCCAGCGACCAGGCGCCGCACGAATCGGCCGTCAACGCCATCCTGAAAGCCATCGGCCTGTGACCATCGTTCCCGTTTCGCTCGGTTCGCGCAGTTACGACATCGTGATCGAGCGCGGATTGCTCGGCCGCGCCGCCGAACATCTGAAACCCTTGTCGCGCGGGCGATCGATGGCGATCGTCAGCGACGCCAATGTCGCGCCGCATCTCGCGACGCTTCAGGCCGCGCTCGCCGCCGCCGGCATCGCCAGCGAGGCGATCGTGCTGCCGCCGGGCGAAAGCACCAAGAGCTGGGCGCAACTCGAAGCCGTGACCGACCAATTGCTCGCGCACGGCGTCGAACGCGGCGATCATGTCATTGCGCTGGGCGGCGGCGTGATCGGCGATCTGGTCGGATTTGCGTGCTCGATCGTCAAGCGGGGGTGCGGCTTCGTCCAGATACCGACCACCTTGCTTGCCCAGGTCGACAGTTCGGTCGGCGGCAAGACCGCGATCAACACGCGCGCCGGCAAGAATCTGATCGGCGCGTTCCACCAGCCCGGGCTGGTGCTGATCGATCCCGAAATGCTCGATACCTTGCCTGCCCGGGAGACCCGCGCCGGCTATGCCGAAGTCGTCAAATACGGGCTGATCGACGATTTCACGTTCTTCGAATGGTGCGAGGCGAATGGCGAGAAGCTGCTCGCCGGCGACCCCGAGGCACGCGAATACGCCATCGCGCATTCGGTCGGAGCCAAGGCGCGGATCGTCGCCGAGGACGAGCGCGAAACGACAGGCAAGCGCGCCTTGCTCAATCTTGGTCATACGTTCGGCCATGCGCTGGAAGCGGAGACGGGCTTTTCCGATCGCTTGCTCCATGGCGAGGGTGTCGCAGCCGGCATGGCGCTGGCCTTCGCCTATTCGGCGCGGCGCGGCTTGTGCCCAGGGCAGGATGCCGATCGCGTCGCGGCGCATCTGCGCGCGGTCGGCCTACCCGATGGGATCAAGGCCGCGGGAATAACCGCAAGCGGTGCGACCCTGGTCGACCATATGCGCCACGACAAGAAGATGGACGCAGGCACCCTGCCCTTCCTGCTCGCGCACGGAATCGGCCGGACCTATCTCGATCATTCGGTCGATCTCGCCGATGTCGAGGCGTTCCTCGACACGCAACGGTGACCGGAAAGCATCTCACGCGAATCGCTCTGCTAGCACTGGGATGCGTGGTTTATCTGCCCGCGATGGTTTTAATGACCATCCAGGTAGCGGGGCCGATCGAGCTTCAGGCGCTGTTCGACTGGGTGACTGGGCGGTGCACCGGCGATTGCAACGGCTGGAATGTGCTCGCGACGGCGATCCAGATCGCGCCGATCATCGTGACCGGACCGGTGCTCGCCTGGATCGGCATCGTCTGGGTCCGTCGCGGCCGGCGTTCCGACCGCGAGGCCAAGGCGATCGCGGAGCATTTCGACACCGCGCCCGAACGCGCCTCTCCGCATGCGATCGAGGAGGACGAGGATCGCTATCTGTACCGCGACCGCCAGGGACGGCTTCGCCCGGTCTATACTCCGCCCGCTCCATCATCGAAGCTCGATACGCGGCGATAGATGGGTGTACGACCAGATCTACCCGTCATGCCGGAACAAGAGCTCGGCATGACGATTGAGCATGCCTTATGGAGATAGACCGCAGCGCAAACGGCATCACATGCCGCTGCGCGCAACGCTCCACGCCAGCCATAGCCATCCGCCGATGAGCGCCAACCCACCCAACGGGGTGATTGCACCGAACCATCGCGGCGCGCCGAGCGCCATCAGATAGAGTGTGCCGGCGAAAACGAACCCGCCGATCACGAACAAGGCGGCGGGACCTTTTGCGGTCATCTTCAGCGCCACCAGCGCGGCGACCGCGTGGATCAGCTGATATTGCCCGCCGGTCTTGAGCCATTCGGCCGCTTGCCCGCTCGCGCCATGCGCGCCGAACGCCCCGGCGCCTACCGCCAGCGCGCCGGAAAGCGCCGCCAGGATCGCAATCCGGTTCATGGTTCCTGTCCTCGTCCCAATTGCTCGGCGCCGACCGCTTCGCTGGCGGCGTCGGCCTCGGCCGCGATCTCGCGGCGGGTCGCGGCGAAAATCTCCTCGCGCTCGTCGTTGGTGATCATGCGGTCGCGTGCGGCGCGGATATCGCCGGTTTCATATTGAGCCTTCAGCCGCTCCTTGTCGCGCGCGCGATACATGTCCTCGGCGCGATCGGCTTCCGCGGGATCGATTTCGATCGCGTTCATCGCCATCCGCGCCATCTTGATCGCCGATTCCATCACCTCGCGCACCATGCCGGCGATCGGCGATCCCTTGAGCTTGATCAGCGCGCGGCGATCGTAAGTGCGGGCGAAGATCGCCGCCTTGGGAAACGCCTCGTGCACGCCCTCGATCAGATCGGCGTCGAGCTGGTCGCCGTCGATGCAGAACAGGATCAATTCGGCATCCTGCGCGCCGGCCTGGCGCAGCAGATCGAGCCGGGTGCCGTCGCCATAATAGACCTTGGCGCCGAATTCGGCGGCGATGTCGATCATCTCGATATCGGTGTCGATGAGCGTCACCGGGACACCGGCCGCGATCAGCATCTGCGCCACGGTCTGACCGAACCGCCCATAGCCGACGACCAGGGCATTGGCGCCGTCGGCGCGGGGGCCTTCACGCTCGCCGGTCACTTGCGGCGCCTCGCGGAAGCGCGCCGTCGCCATCATCAGGAACGGGGTGGTCGCCATCGACAGCGTCACGATCGCGCTGAAGATGCTCACCGCTTCCGGCTCGATCAGGAACGCGCGCTGTGCCTGGGCGAACAGCACGAAGCCGAACTCGCCCCCCTGGCTGAGCAGCAGGCCGAGCGCGAGCGCGCCACGCCAGTTCATCCGGAACGCCATGCCGATCGCGAAGATGATCGCGGCCTTGGTCGCGATCAGCGCCAGCGCCATGCCGATCACGAAGAACGGCCGCTCCGCGATGACATGGATGTCGAGCAGCATGCCGACCGCCAGGAAGAACAGGCCGAGCAGGATCGAGCGGAACGGCTCGACATCCGCTTCGAGCTCATGACGATAGGGCGAGTCGGCGAGCATCACGCCCGCAACGAACGCGCCGAGCGCAGTCGACAGATGGAGATATTCCATCAACGCCGCCGAGGCCGTCACGGTGAACAAAGCGGCAAAGATGAACATCTCGCGCTCGCCGAGATTGCCGATCACGCGGAACAGCGGCCGCAGCAGGAAACGCCCCGCCAGCACCAGGCCGGTGATCGCCAGGACGGTGTAGATGAACAGCAGATAGCCCGGCGGCCCCTGCTGGTCGGCAGGATTGCGCGACAGGATCGTGACCAAGGTGATCAGCGGGACGATCGAGAGATCCTGGAACAGCAGGATGGCGAAGGCGCGCTCGCCGAACGGTGTCCTCAGGCGCCCCGCCGATTGCAGCAGCGGGAGCACCTGCGCGGTCGAGGACAAGGCCAGCGGCAGGCCGAGGACGATCGCCGCATGCCAGGAGAAGCTGGCGACGCCGCGCACCAACAGGGTGATTGCCAGCCCGCAGATCAGCACCTGGATCAGCCCGATCGCGAAGATGTCCTGTTTCATCTTCCACAGGCGCGACAGGTTCAGCTCGAGTCCGACGATGAACAGTAGCAGGGTGATGCCGAGCTCGGCGACGCTGATCTTGCCCTGCGGGTCGCCGATCAGATTGAGGGCCTGCGGCCCGATCAGGGCGCCGGCAACGAGGAACCCCAAGGTCGCGCCCAGGCCGAGGCGGCGGAACAACAGCACGAATACCAGCCCGACGCCGAGCATGAGCACGCCGTCGCGGAGCATCGAGGCGCCGTGCATCAGGCGTGGTTTCCGGTCGTCGACGCCACCGCGATCGCCGCCGCTTCCGCGGCCGCTTCGAAGGCCAGGCGAATCGAGGGATGGCGCGCGGTGACCGCCAGCGCCGGGATGAAGATGTCAAGATCGGGCCAGCCCGGCTGCGGTCCCTCACCCGCCAGCCACGCCGTGAGTTCATCGCGCGCCGCCGCGAGCTCAACCGGTGTCTTGCCCAGGATATTGGCGGCGAGCAGCGACGACGAGGCCTGGCCCAGCGCGCAGGCGCGCACCAGCATGCCGACCTCCTTGACGCGACCATCGGCCAGATTGACGTCGACGGTCACCCGGCTGCCGCAGATCGGCGAGCGCTTCTCGCTCGATCCCATCGGCTCGGCGAGACGCTGATGATGCGGGATCGACGCTGCGAGCCGCAGGATTTCAGTGTTGTAGAGCGGCGCGTTCATGCTTCCGGCATGTAGGCGAGCGTAACGAAAAGCGCGACCCCTTCGGCCGAATAAGAACGCAGGTTCAATGCGCGGGATGTGGACGGTGCGGTCCAGCTTTGGCGGCCCTATTACCGACCGTGGCATCACCGGTATCCGCGGCAGTGTCGGTATTGCCGGTCACGTCGCTGGCATTGTCGCTGCTGAACATCGACTGTCCTTTGCGGCGCTTGGCAACGAAATCGGCGACGAAGGCACTGGTCGCATTGAGCAACGGATAGGTTCGCGACTTCGTCAGCCAGGTCGGACGCAGCTTGGGACCGCCGTCGATCGTATCGTAGACCAGGACCAGCAACAGGAATCCGAGGCTCGCCAGGATCAGCCCCTTGAGCGCGCCGAAGCCGAACCCGACCGCGCGATCGAGCGGGCCGAGGATCGACTGTTTGGTCCGCGCGCCCAGCGAGCGGGCGAGCATGCGCCCGCCGAACCAGGCGATTCCGGCAATCAGCGCGAAGGCGAGGATCGCCGCGCCCGAACTGCTCCCGACGATGCCGGTCAGCGCCGCCGTCGCCGGCGTGTGCAGCGCCTTCAGCGCGAACACCACCAGCACCCAGGCAAGCAGCGACAAGACCTCGGTCACGAAGCCGCGCATCCAGCCGAGCACCGCTGCCGCAGCGACAGCGAGCAAGACGACGATATCCAATCCGGTCAGCCCCATAGCCGGATCGACCGCTAGCCCCGGCCCAGCATATGGTCAACGAGTTGACCAAGCGTGCGGAAACCACTGATCTTGATTCCGCTCTCGCTTTTGGTCGAAGCGGGTCCCAGTGCGCGGTCGAACCCGAGCTTGGCCGCCTCCTTCATTCTGAGTGGCGAATGCGCGACCGGGCGCACTTCGCCCGACAAGGCGATCTCGCCGAAAGCGACCGCATCGGCGGGCACAGGCCGTTCGCTTAGGGCCGAGATCAACGCTGCCGCGACCGCAAGGTCCGCCGCCGGATCCTGCACGCGATAGCCGCCGGCGATGTTGAGATAGACTTCGCAGGTCGAGAAACTGAGCCCGCACCGCGCCTCGAGCACCGCCAGGATCATCGCCAGCCGCCCCGAATCCCATCCGACCACCGCGCGCCGCGGCGTCGCGCCCGAAGCGAGCCGGACGACCAGCGCCTGGATCTCGACCAGCACCGGCCGCGTGCCCTCCAGCGCCGGGAAGACGGTCGCGCCGGTCATCCCTTCCTCGCGATGGGTCAGGAACAAGGCCGACGGATTGGCGACCTCGTTCAAGCCCGACGTCTCCATCGAGAACACGCCGATCTCATCGGTGCCGCCGAAGCGGTTCTTGATCGCGCGCAGAATGCGATATTGGTGGCTGCGCTCGCCCTCGAAGCTCAGCACGGTATCGACCATATGTTCGAGCACGCGCGGGCCGGCGATCGCACCGTCCTTGGTGACATGGCCGACCAGCACCACCGCACTGCCGCGCTCCTTGGCGAAGCGGATCAGTTCCTGCGCCGATGCGCGCACCTGGCTGACCGTCCCCGGCGCACCTTCGATCAGGTCCGAATGCATGGTCTGGATCGAATCGATCACCAGCAAGGCCGGCCGCTGCCCCTGCCCCAAGGTCGTCAGGATGTCGCGGGTCGAGGTCGCGGCGCCCAGCTCGACCGGCGCATCACCCAGCCCGAGCCGCCGCGCACGCAGCCGCACCTGATCGGCCGCCTCTTCGCCCGAAACATAAACGACGCGCTCGCCACGCCGCGCCAGGCAGGCGGCGGCTTGCAGCAACAGCGTCGACTTGCCGATCCCGGGATCGCCGCCGATCAACGTCGCCGACCCTTCGACGAACCCGCCGCCGAGCGCGCGATCGAGTTCGGCAATGCCGGTCGCCAGACGATCGGGCAGCCTGATTTCGGCATCGAGCCCGATCAGCGCGATCGCGCGCCCGCCCGACTGCAGATTATGCTTGGCCTGAAACGGCGTGACGTTGCCGCCGACCTCCTCGACCAGCGTGTTCCATTCGCTGCAATCGACGCACTGCCCCTGCCACCGGGTCGCGACCGATCCGCAAGCCTGACAGACGTAACGCTTCTGGGGTTTGGCCATGGGGAAGAGACATATCCAAAATGGAACGATTGGGGAACAAATTTATTCCCCTCCCTTCTAGGGAGGGGTTAGGGGTGGGTATGCGAGCGCAGCTCGCATCAGGAGCGATCGACATGCGACGCGTGAAGAAAGTGATGACCGATCGAGCGAGATCAATCCGCAAGAACGCAACGCCGGCGGAGCGCGCGTTATGGCGCCTTCTCTCCCGCTATCGCCCGGCATTCACCCGTCAATTGTCGATCAACGATCGCTACATCGTAGACCTAGCCAATCGAACTGCGTGGCTGGCCGTTGAGATCGACGGTAGCCAGCACCACGATCAGGTCGATTACGATGCTGAGCGCACTGCTTATCTCGAGACAGAAGGCTGGCGCGTCATACGATTATGGAACAGCGACGTTCTTCGCGATCCGGAAAGCGCGGCAACGTTTGTCCTCGACCAGACCGCCGAGTGCCTCGGCGGCACCCACCCCCATTCCCTCCCTTCCAGGGAGGGGCGTGCGAGGAAACCGCGTTATTAGCTTGCCGGCCGCGCCAGCCGTGCCCCAGTCAGGCCACGACCTCCTTTTTCCCTGTCCGAATGGCTCCACAACAATAATGTGTCTGTAGTCCACCCACGCTATTCTCGGCTCGCGAGGGAAAAGAGATCTGAATGCTTGGATTGAAATCGGTTTCGATCACGCGCGTGGCGGATTTGAGCGGAACGTTCGTGTTCGCGGTGGAGGGCGGCCTCACTGGGTTGCAAGTCGGTCTCGACCCTGTGGGCGTTCTGGTCCTGGCGTTTCTTACCGCACTGGGTGGCGGCCTGATCCGCGACGTCCTTATCGGGTCCCTTCCGCCCGCCGCCGTGAAGGACTGGCATTATGGCGCTACGGTCCTGGTTGCGGCTGCGGCCGTATGGGGGCTGCACGCATCCATCCTCGCGATCCCGGCGGACTTGATGATCTTGCTCGATGCCGCAGGCCTCTCCCTTGCCGCCATCGCTGGCACGGAGAAAGCCCTTGATCACGGCATACATCCTTTCGTCGCCTTGTTTATCGGTACTGTCAGCGGCGCGGGCGGAGGCACTCTGCGCGATGTCGTCATCAATGAGGTTCCCCGCGTGCTGCGCACGGATATCTATGCCAGTGCCGCGACAGCGGCGGCGTGCATAATAATCGTTGCCCGCAAGCTTGGCCTGCCGCCGAGATTGGCCGCGATCGCCGCCGGTGCTGCCTGTTTTGGCCTGAGGATCTTAGCCTATAGGTATGATTGGCACCTGCCGACCGGCCGATGATCGGCTTGCCGGTTCGCGGTGAAGCGACGCGCTCGGATCGAAGCAACACGGACCGCCTCGAAGCGCCCGGCGGTATCCTGCATCTTGTTGCAATTGCCGGCGGCTTCCATCACAAAATTCATTAGATGATGAAAGGTTTTACTCGACGAAGGGACAGACGATGCGTGCTTTATCCTTCATGGCGATCTTGGCGGTGGCTGGATCTGCGGGAGTTGCCGTTACCGGGGCGCACGCGGATAAAAGAATGGACAAGAACAAGGCGCGCTGCGCGGACTATGGTTTCGAGCAAGGCACGGACGCTTTCGCGAACTGCGTGATGCGGCTTTCGCTGGCTCAGGACAAACAGCAGCCGCCCGATCGAGATACGCTCCTCCGTATCTATAGAGATCGCAGCATGGCGCGCAGGGGCGATGATCGCTATCCGATCTGCACCGCCGCAATGATGGACAACGAACTCGATACGTCGCTCAACAAATGGGTAGGCCCCAATTGCCAAATGGCCCCGGATTAGCACGACGCCAGCGGCGCCGGACGAGAATGATGGCGCGCCAATGACAGTTGGGCGCCTCTGCCGCCTTCTTCCTAGCTTGCCGGCCGCGCCGGGATCGTCAGCCCCTTCTGCACCGCCGGTCGCGCCAGCCCGCGATCGAGCCACGCGGCGACGTTCTTGAACGTATCGAATTCGACGAGGTCGCGCGCTTCGTAGAAACCGATCAGGTTGCGCACCCAACCCAGGGTCGCGATGTCCGCGATCGTATACTCGTCACCCATGACCCAGGTCCGGCCATCCAGCCGCCCGTCGAGCACGCCGAGCAGCCGCTTGCTTTCCGCGACGTAGCGGTCGCGTGGGCGCTTGTCCTCATAGTCCTTGCCGGCGAATTTGTTGAAGAAGCCGAGTTGGCCGAACATCGGTCCGACACCGCCCATCTGCCACATCAGCCAGGCGATCGTCTCCCATCGCGCGGCGGGGTCGGCGGGGATGAACTTGCCGGTCTTGTCGGCCAGATAGAGCAGGATCGCGCCGGTCTCGAACAATCCCAGCGGCTTGCCGCCGGGACCATCGGGATCGATGATCGCGGGGATCTTGCCGTTGGGATTGAGGCTCTCGAATTCGGGCGACTTCTGATCGTCCTTGGCGAAATCGACCAGATGCGCCTCATAGGGCAACCCGATTTCCTCGAGCATGATCGTTACCTTGACGCCGTTTGGCGTCGGCAGGCCATAATATTGGAGGACATTCGGGTTGGCCGCGGGCCATTTCCTGGTGATCGGGAAAGTCGACAGGTCGGCCACGCAGCACCTCCGGGTTGGTATCCGATCGATAGATAGGCAAGCGCCGCGCGCGCCGCTATGGGCATCGCATGCAACCCAGCGATCTTCGCGTCGCGCTCTTCAGCGGGAACTATAATTACACGCGGGACGGCGCCAATCAGGCGCTCAATCTGCTGGTCGGGCATTTGCTCGATCGCGGGGTGCGGGTGCGCGTCTATTCGCCGACCGTCGACGAACCCGCCTTTCCGCCGACCGGAGACCTGGTGAGCGTCCCCGCAATCCCGATGCCGGCCGGCCGTGCGGAGTATAAATTGGCCCGCGGCCTGCCCAAAAAGGTGCGCGCCGACCTGGAAGCGTTCGCCCCCAACCTCATCCACGTCTCCGCGCCCGAGATCCTCGGCCATCGCGCGGTAACCTGGGCGCGAAAGCACAACATTGCCTCGGTCGCGTCGTTCCACACGCGGTTCGAAACCTATCCGCGCTATTATCACATCGGGTTCGTCGAGCCGTTGCTGACCGGCATGCTGACGCGCTTCTACAATCGGGTCGATGAAGTGGTGGTACCGTCGCCTTCGGTCGCCGATTTGATCAAGTCATGGGGCGTGACCGTTCCCGTCAGCATCTGGTCGCGCGGCGTCGATCACGAGCAATTCAATCCGGGCCGGCGCGATCTCGCCTGGCGCCGCTCGCTCGGCATCGCCGATAACGAAGTGGCGGTCGGCTTTCTCGGCCGGCTGGTGCTCGAAAAGGGCCTCGATATCTTCGCCGATGTGGTCAACGAGCTGACCCGGCGCGGCGTCCCTCACAAGGTGCTGGTGGTCGGCGACGGCCCCGCCCGCGACTGGTTCGCCGATCGCGTGCCCGATGCGGTGTTCGCCGGCTTTCAAAGCGGCGACGATCTCGGCCGTGCGGTGGCGGGGATGGACGTGTTCTTCAACCCATCGGTCACCGAGACCTTCGGCAACGTCACCTCGGAAGCGATGGCTGCGGGCGTGGCGGTCGTCGCCGCGCGGGCGACCGGCGCGGTCGACCTGATCGAAGAGGGCGTCAACGGCTTCCTGGTCCCGCCCCGCAACGTCAATGCCTATGCCGACGCGATCCAGCGGCTGATCGAGGACGATTCGCTGCGCGCATCGGCGGGCACATCGGGCCATGCCAAGGCGCAGGCCTATGTCTGGGGTCCGGTCAACGAAGCAGTGCTGCAGACCTATTTCGCGGTGATGGCGCGGCGCGGCGGCGCCTGAACCCCGGGCTCAAGTCCCAGGTCACGCCCGATCGCCTCGATATCGGCGCCAGCAGGCACCAGACGCCAGGTGTCGGGGCGACTGGTATCGACCAACGTCACTGCGCCTTTCGGACAGACGCCCAGGCATTTCACCTCGATCAGTCCGACCGGCGACTTGCGCCCCTTTTTGAGTCCGAAACGCTTGCGCAGCGCTTTGCCCAGGCTGGCTCTGCCCTTGCGACCGAACCCGCCGTCGAGCTTCTTCGAGCATTTGGAGCAGATCAGGATCGCGCCCGACCAGCGGCTCTCGAGCCCCCGACCCAGCGCGCCCAGTTCTTGCGTGACTAGGTCGTCGGCCGCCACGCCCGATTTTCCTCGGCGGCGCGCAAGACGTCATAGGCCGCCTGGATCGCCTGAAAGCGCTTCGCCGCTTCCTCGTCTCCCTGGCGAACGTCGGGATGCCATTCCTTGGCGAGCTTGCGCCATGCTGCCCGGACGGCATCGAAATCGGCATCCGAATCGAGTTCGAGCACGTCGAGCGCGCGCATTTCGTCGCGCGACCGACTGCCGTCGCCCGATCCGCCCCAACCATAATGCCGCGCCTCGGCATAGCCGTTCGCTGTGCGCGTCTCGGCCGCTTCGCGTTCAGCCGCTTCTTCCGCGCTCAGCCCCTCGAAATAGTTCCAGCCGCGATTATACTCGGCGGCATGATCCTGACAGAAATACCAGCGCTCGGGGCTGTTGGGCGATTTGGGCGCGGGACAATTGCCGGGCTGGTCGCACCCATGACGATCGCACATCCGCACGCGCGTCGCCTCGCGCGTCGAGCCATAGCTGCCCCAGCGGGGAAAACCCCAGTTATCGGATCGGGTCGGACGCGCCATCGCTCCCACTTAAGCAGACGCGTTGCGGATTGCCACCGGTTGGGCTGGAAATTGCTCTCGGTTCAAATGCGGGCGCCACGGCATGCGAGTGAATCGCATGCCGTCAGTCCTCGCTGGCGCGAGGCTGGACGCGCTTGTGCGCGCCGAAGGCGGCGGCGATTAGCGTCTCGCTAATCGCCTCGCACAAGCGCCAGAGGGTCTGTAAGCCGGGTTCTGTCCACCGCTTGCGCGGATGGGCGACCATTCCTCTAGGACGACGCTTGCGCGCCGCCTCCAGCAACCAACCCGGGCGACGGGTGGGAACACACCCATATGCCGCCCCTATTCGGTCTTGCTCCCGGTGGGGTTTGCCATGCCGCCGCTGTTACCAGAAGCGCGGTGCGCTCTTGCCGCACCCTTTCACCCTTACCTCCCGGCGAACCGGGTTGGCGGTCTGCTCTCTGTGGCACTGTCCCTGGGGTCACCCCCGGCGGGCGTTACCCGCCACCGTCGTTCCGCGGAGCCCGGACTTTCCTCGCGTGCTTGCGCACCCGCGGCCGCCCGACCCTCTGGCAAGAGCCCGCCTAGCGCGCCAATCGCCGAAACGCCAGCCACGTCCAATAAACGCCCGCCGCGCGATCCGCCGCCTGCATCGATTCGATCCGCACCTCGCGTTCCATCTGCAAGCCATTCGCGCTCGCCAGATCAACAGTCGCAGGCGCCGATGCCGCGTGGAGAGTTGGACTCGGCGCGCTCGGTCCTTGTCGCAGCGAGATCAGGACCAGACCTCCGTCGACCGTCAGATCGGCGATATTGGGCATCGATCGCGCGCGGTCGCGATCGTCGAGATGCTGCCAAACCGCAGACAGCAGGACGACGTCGAAGCCGCGCACCGGCGCCGGCGAGAGGGTAAGATCAGGTAGCGTGCCGTCGCACCAGTCGATCCGATCGGTCGCGTGCAGGCTCATCCCGACATCGCGCAGTTCAGCCACGGGTTCGACCGCAGTCACTTCATATCCGCGTTGGCTGAGCCACGCCGCGTCCCGACCGGTGCCTGCGGCGATATCGATAACGCGCGCGGGCGGCGGCGGAAACATATCGAGGAACGGCCCGAGCAGCTTTTCGCTCGACACGGCTTCGGATCGTTCGACGAAACTACCGCTCGTCGCGGCGGCGTACTCGTCGAGCACGCGCTCGATCGATCGCTTACTCATCCCCTTGCGGCTTGGGCAGCAGCAGCGCCAGCAACAGGCAGCGGCACTCGCCGTCGATCTCGCCGTCGATCAGTTCGGGGCGGAAGCGGCGCTGAAACGCGACCACGGCGGCGAGCTTGTCGGTGACTTCATAGCCGAAGCGTTCGAGCGCGAGCAGGAAGCCGGCATCGCTCCACAACGGATCCATCAGGTTCCTGGTCGGGCGCGGCAGCGCGAGACGCAGGCGCGCCAGCTGGGCCCAGGGAAAAAGCTCGCCCGGATCCTGCTTCCTAGTTGGTGCGATGTCCGAATGACCGACGATATTGCCGCGAGTGATCTCGTAGCGATCCTTGATCTCGGCGAGCAGCGGGATCAGCGCCTCGATCTGCGCGGGCGCGAAGTCGCGATAGCCGAATTCATGGCCGGGATTGACCAGTTCGATCCCGATCGAGGCCGAATTGACGTCGGTGATCCCGCGCCAATGCGATTGGCCGGCGTGCCAGGCGCGCTTGTCCTCCGCCACCAAGCGGTGGATCGTGCCGTCCTCGTCGATCAGATAATGCGCCGATACCTCGGCCGCCGGATCGGTCAGGCGCGCCAGCGCAGCCTCCGCGCTTTCCATGCCGGTATAATGCAGCACGATCATGGAAACCGGCAGCTGCCGCTCGTTGAAATTGGGCGACGGGGTTTCGACGATGCTCACGCGCGCTGGATTGCGGCGAAGCGCGGCGAAAGTAAACCGTCCCGCTGCTTGCGGACTCACGCAGCCGCGGCGGCGGCCCAGTTCGGCTCGTACAGCCCGCGATAGCGCTGGCTGGGGCGGAAGGCGTCGGTCTGGCCGATTACCGTCTCGCCGGCTCCGAGCACCAGGACGCCGTCGGGCCGCAGCACTTGTGCGAGCCGCCCGAGCACCGCGCGGCGCATGTCGAGCGAGAAATACAACAGGACGTTGCGGCACAGGATGACGTCGAAACGGCCGATCGGTAGCGAATCGGCGACCAGGTTCATGCGGCGGAAGGATACCATCCGCGTCAGCCCCGGGTTGGCGACCCAGTCGCCGTCGACCGAATCGAACCATTGCATCATCCGCCGGATCGGCAGGCCGCGCTGGATTTCGAACTGGGTATAATGCCCGGCACGCGCCTTGTTCAGCGCCGATTCGGAGACATCGGTGGCAAGAATCTCGGGCATTTGATGGTCGAGCTTTTCGGCGAACAGCATCGCCAGACTGAGAGGCTCTTGCCCCGTCGAGCACCCGGCCGACCAGATTCGCGGGCGCCGCGTATCGGGGATCGCCGATACCGCCTGCTCGACGATGTCGAACACCGCCGCGTCACGAAAGAACGAGCTCTCCTGGTTGAGCAATTCGTCGACCACGCGGTCGGCGAGCGGCCCGCCGCGATCCGCACGGATCGCGCTGGCGAGCTTCTCCATCGTGTCGTGGCCGGTATCGCGCATCATGGGCTTCAGCGCGGTTTCGACGCGCCAGTTGCGGTTGGCACCCATCTGTTGCCCCGTCCGCGCTTCCAAGAGCGCGATGAATTCGGCGACCGCGCCAGCAGGGCGCGAGGTCAGCATGAAGGCCGCCGACGGCGCGCGATCAATTGGCCGATCTCGTCCGGCGGCAGGATCGCGTCCGCAACGCCACCGGAAACAACCGCGCCGGGCATGCCCCAAACCACCGAGGACGCGCGGTCCTGCACGACGACGCTGCCACCGGCGGCGGACAAATGCCCGGCGCCGATCGCGCCGTCGCGGCCCATCCCGCTCAGCATCACGCCGAGCGCCCGCGCGCCATAGACCTCGGCCACCGATTGCAGCATCGGGTCGACCGAGGGCAGGCAGCCACTAGCCGCTGCCGCGGTCGACAGGCGGATCATCACGCCGTCGCCGATCGCGACGCACCGCATATGCGCGCGCCCGGGGGCGACCAGGATACGGCCGGGACGCACACGGGCGCGATCCACCGCCACTTCGCATGGGCGATTGGCCAGCACCGCGACCTGCGCCGCGAAATAAGGCATGAACGATTCGGGCAGATGCTGAGTGATCAGGATCGGCAAGCGGAAGTCGGCGGGGATCGCCCGGAGCAATTGGCTGAGCGCGTGGATGCCGCCGGTCGAGGCACCGATCGCGACCACGTCATAATCGTTGCCCGGCGCGATCGCCGCCGCCGGGGTCCGCGGCACGATGACCTCATCAGCTTCGACCAGCCGAACGAGGCGTTCGTTGAGCTGATCGCCGAACCGCCCGGCAAAGGCGCCGACTTCGGGTTTGACCAACGTGTCCGCCGCGCCCAGCGCCAAGGCCTGGACCGTCGATGCGGCGCCGTCGGCGCAGGCCGAGGACACGATCAGCACGCGGGCGCCCTGCCCCGCCGCGATCAAATCGGGCAGGGCCGTCAGCCCATCGACTCCCGGCATTTCGATATCGAGCAGGATCACGTCGACGCGGTGCCGCGCCAGAAAGGCCAGCGCCGCCTTGGCGTCCTGCACGGCGCCTGCCACCAGGAAGCGCCCGCCGCCATCGATCGCACGCGCGATCACGGCACGCGCAACGACCGAATCGTCGACGATCAGGACCGAGGGCGGAGCCTCGAAATCGGGAATGTCGCTCGGCTTGCTCGCCACCACGGCACCGGCGCGCTTACGCCAGGCCGACGATCTGGAGCTTCGATTCCAGCGTTTCGCGATCGAACGGCTTCATCACATATTCGTCGGCGCCCGCTTCGATCGCGGCACGGATATAGGCCATGCCGTTCTCGGTCGTGCAGAACACCACCTTGGGCCGGCTCGACAATGCGGTGTCGCGGAGCGCGCGCAGGAAATCCATCCCGCTCATCACCGGCATGTTCCAGTCGAGCAGAATCACGTCCGGCACCGACGCCATGCAGCTATCGAGTGCCTCCTTGCCGTCGGCGGCCTCGCTCACCTCGAAATTCAACGTCTCGAGGATATGGCGGGCAACCTTGCGGATCACCTTGGAATCATCGACAACCAGACACGTCTTCATGACCGAAACACCCTGTTACTAGGCCCGTCGAAGGGCATACCCGCTAAACCGTGATCACCGGGTTAATCAGGGTGCAGACCCGCTACTAAAGAGGATCGAGACAGCCATGTCCGGGATGCTGTGGGAGGAGGAGTGCGAAGAACGGGGGCTTTCCCCCGTTCGAGCGCTCCGACGCGCCACAGCGCCCGGACATGGCTGCCGCGAAGCGGTGGGGCAAAAAGGACCGCTGGAGCGGTCGGACGCTTGCCAGATAGCCTTCGCTATCTGGCTGCGCGCCCTCTCTCCCAGCAGCCCTTTTTGCCTCCATCTCGACCTCGTTAGTAGCGGGTCTGCACCCTAAATTGCATTCGCGTCGTTTGATGGTCCGTGGACGAGCGCGGTGAGATCGATCGCCAAAATCGGTTCGCCATCGCGCTCGACCGCGCCGCAACCGGCCTGGCGCCACCCCGCATCCAGCCCGATCCCCGACGGCAGTGGCGCGGCGACGAACGGCGCGACATCCTCCAGGCTGTCGACCAGCACGGCATAATGATGCCCGTCGACCACCGTGATGACCGCACGCGATCCTGCGATCGCCAGCTTGGGCAGGCCGAGCGCGGCATGCGTATCGATCACCGTCACGACGCGGCTGCGCAATGCCGCCAGCCCGCGGATATGCGGCGCGGCGCGCGGCGTCGGGATGACCGCGCCGATATCGACCACCGACTCGACTTGCGCCGAATCGATCGCGACCCCGCGGCCGGCGATATGCGCGATCAGGAAAAGCTGTTCGCTCATGCCACATTCACCCGTTTGGCGACCGCGGCTAGCAATCCTGCGCGGTCGTAGCGATAGACGCGATCGTCGCCGCCGGCGTCGCGCCGGTCGTTGCTGAGACGAAGCACCCGGCCATCGCGCCCCGCGGCGGGCGCGGCGTCGGTGGTCAGGATCACCGCCGGCTGCTCGTCCGCGCTCGCCTTGGTCGAAACGCGATAGCCGGCTTGTTCGAGCACCGGTTTCAGGAAGGTCGCGATCCAGCTGTCGGATTGGCTGTCGATCAGGCAGAGCGGCGCACCCGGACGGACGATATCCAGGGCATCGGGACCCAGCAACCATTGCGGATCGATCAGTTCGACCTGTTCGTCGCCGATCACCACGACGCCCAGGATCGGCCCCGGCTGCGCCGATGGCGAAATGTCGGCCGGAATGGCAACGATGTCGACCGGCTCGGCAATCGCATAGGCGATCTCGGCATCGCCATCCTTGATCCTCAACACCGCGAGTTCGGTATGTCCTTCGATCTCGCCGAGCGCGGCGAGCGGCACGATCCGATCGTCGACCAGCAGGCGCATCCGGCCACCGCTGAACCGGACGTTCGACGCATGGATCGTTTCGACACGATCGACGATCGCCAGCGGCACCGCGCGCCGGCGGCCGTCGAGATCGTCGAACAGCAGCGCATCGACCGAGATCGCCTCGGGCTCGATCGCCTCCTCTTCTTCGACTGCCGTATCGCGCGAAAAATTGATCCCCGCCGCCGCGGCCACGCCGGCGCAATCGAGCAACAGCATCGGCGACCCGCTGTCGGGCAAGGTCTGGCCGGCATAGATACCCGTCGCCATCACCGCCGGCGAGGCAGGCTTGATCACCAATTCCTCATGATCGAGCACCGAATCGACCGCGACCGCGAAACTGCCGCCGCTGGCGCTGATGATCGCCAGCATGTCGGCCGCGACCGGGTTGGCCTCGCGCAGGCCGAGCAACGCAGCGAGGTCGACCAGCGGCATGCGGCGATCGCGCACCGTCGCGGTGGGGGTATCGCCGAGCAGGTCGACGCGGATCGCATCGCCGGAGACATGGACGATCTCCTCGATCGCCTGGCGCGTGACCGCGAATCGCTGCCGGGCGACGCCGATGACGATCGCCGGGATGATCGACAAGGTCAGCGGCACATTGATCAGGATCCGTAAACCGCGATCCTTGGCATTGAGCAAGTCGATCCGCCCGCCAATCTGTTCGATATTGGCGCGCACGACGTCCATCCCGACGCCACGGCCGGAAATCGCGGTAACCTCGTCCTTGGTCGACAGTCCGGGTTCGAAGATCAGGTCGAGCTTGGCGCGGTCGCTCAACATCGACAGATCGCGACCGCGTGACTGACCCGACGCAGTGAGTTTCTGCACCAGCCGGTCGGTATCGATCCCGCGGCCGTCGTCGGCGACTTCCAGGATGATCTGATTGCCCGACTGGCGCGCGGACACGATCAGCCGGCCGACTTCGCGCTTGCCCAAAGCACGACGTTCCGCGGCGCTCTCGATACCATGATCGATCGAATTGCGGATGATATGGACCAGCGGGTCGCGCATCATCTCGATCATTTCGCGATCGAGTTCGACGTCGGATCCCTCGATCTGGAGTTGCACCGACTTGCCAACCTCCGCCGCGGTGTCGCGCACCATGCGCGGCAAGGCCGAGAACAGCGCATCGACCTTTTGCATCCGCGTCCGCGTCACCGTGTCGCGCATCTCCGCCACCGTCAGCGACAGGCGGTCGAGCGCGGCTTCGATCGTCGGGTCGACATTCTGGTCGCGCATGCGGCGTGCGAGTTCGTTGCGCGCCAGCACCATGTCCGACATGCCGGACATCATGCGGTCGAGCAGATCGGTCGACAGGCGCACGCTGCGATTGGCGACGCGCTGGCCAGTCGGCGCCTGCTGCGCGGCAGGCGCGGCCGCTTCGGCGCCGGCATTAAGCGCGGCGATCAGCAACTCTTCGCCGCTATCGTCGAGCGCGGCGCCGGCATCGATCGCCTCGACGATCTCGCCGATGCGGTCGACGATCGCCAGCACCGCGGTGACCAATTTCTGGTCCGGAATGCGCTCGCCCGCGCGAACCGCGGCGAGAACGTCCTCTGCGGCGTGACTCAGGCGCGCCAGGCGCGGCAAATCAAGGAAGCCGCAGCTTCCCTTCACGGTGTGAACGAAACGGAAAATGGCATCGAGCCGCGCGCGGTCGGCCGGATCGGCTTCCCACGCGACGATCTCGCCCGAGAGCGCGTCGAGCGTCTCACGCGTTTCGGCAATGAATTCCTGGAGCAGGTCGTCCATGGGTCCCCGGGCTTGATGCGCGGTTCGACCTTGGACGAGCAGTGGTAAAAGAGACGTTTACCCGGCGCGAATTGTCACGCCGAACAACAGGACCGGCGCGTCAGGCTCGGAAATCTGCACGCTGCCGTCGCCATCGCTGACCAGCGAATGGATCAGATAGGCCGCGGCAGCGCGCGGAGTGATGGCCGTATCGCCCTGTTCGCCGAGCAAGGTTGTGCGCAACTCCTGGTCGAGCACCAGCCGCGGCCCTTCGGCGCGCACCACGATCTCGATCTTGCCCGCATTTTCCTCGGCGCCGATATCGAGCTGCCCGCCGCGTACCAGCGCATCGCCGGCGATCAGCGCCAGATTGAGCAGCACCTTGGTCGCTGGCTTGGGCAAGGTCGCTTCCTCGACCATCCAGCCGATCGTCAGCTTGGCATTGTCGCCGAACAGTCCCTCGATCGCCGAGCGCGTCTCGCGCGTATCGACCTTTTCGCCGAAACCGCCCGCCGCACCGAATGCGAGGCGAAAGAATTTGAGCTTGTTGGCCGATGCCCGCGCGCTCTCGTTGAGCAATTCGAGACAACGCGCCCGCATTTCGGGATCATGTTCGTCGGCGAGCAACTCGAGCCCATTGTTGAGCGCGCCGACCGGGCTGAGCAGATCGTGGCAGAGACGCGAGCATAGCAGGCTGGCGAAGTCGACCGAGGTCATGGTCATTTCAATAGGCTTTCATTGGTCGCAACTGGACCTTGCTCTTCTGGCGGAGGGGCGACAGTCGTGCAACCTTCGGGCAGCAAGTCGCAGTTTATCGGCTCGAATGCGCCTTCGATCGGCCCATCCGGCACGGCGCGCCACCAGGAAAGTACGCCGTGTCCAGCGATAGCCCAGATCGCGCCATCGCCGGCCGCGGCTTGCGCGTCGCGGCGCGAGGGCACCGATGATCCGGAAGGATGCGAGTGATAGTGGCCGATTACCGCCAGCCCGCCTTCCCTGGCCTGACGATGAGCGGCGATCAATGCTGCCGGATCGATCTCGAAGGCAATAGCAGGATCGGGCGAGACATTCCGGCATGGCACCACGCGCTCGATCCGCATCCCGCAGCCGAGCAACAGGCCGCATACCTCTCGGTCTGTATGCAACGCCGATTCCGCCTTGATCGCCGCTATCGCAGCCCTTGAAATTTCCAACCTCATTCCCATCTTCCTACACGAATGGTTCCGGGGGTTTCCATCATCGAAGCAGTGGTTTCGGGCGCAGCCAAAGGCTGGCGGCTCGATCGGGCGCTGGCAGATGCCGTGCCCACGCTGTCACGCGAGCGGCTGAAGGCGCTGATCTCGTCGGGTGCGGTCAGCGACCCGTCGGGCACGCTGATGCGCGACCCCGCCCGCAAGATCGCGGGTGGCGAAACCTTCACCGTTACCGTGCCCGTTCCGCGGCCGGCGCATAACGAAGCGCAGGATATCCCGCTCGAAATCGCGTTCGAGGACGAGCATCTGATCGTGATCGACAAGCCTGCCGGGCTCGTCGTCCATCCGGCGGCCGGCAATTTCGATGGTACGTTGGTCAACGCCCTGCTCCACCATTGCGGGGGCAGCCTGTCGGGGATCGGCGGCGTCGCGCGTCCCGGAATCGTCCATCGTATCGACAAGGACACGTCGGGGCTGATGGTCGCGGCGAAGACCGATCGGGCGCATGAAGGCCTAGCCAAACAGTTTGCCGACCATTCGATCGATCGCCGTTATCGCGCGCTGGTCTCGGGTCATCTGATGACCGCGAGCGGCACGGTTGACGCTCCGCTCGCGCGCAGTCCACAGAACCGCAAGAAGGTCGCGATCGTCCGAACCGGCAAGCACGCGGTGACGCATTGGCGCAAGATCAGGAGCTTGCATGAGGCCGACCTGGTCGAGTGCAAGCTGGAGACCGGCCGCACCCATCAGGTGCGCGTGCACATGGCGTCGATCGGACACCCCTTGATTGGAGACCCGGTTTATGGTAGAACAAAACAGGTTCACAGGAAGGTTCTGGAAACCCTGAATTTCCGCCGCCAGGCATTGCACGCGGCGCATCTCGGGTTCATCCACCCCATCACAAGAAACGCTTTGTCGTTCGATAGTGAAATCCCAGCGGACATGCGGGAACTCTTCGATACACTCAGCGATTGAGTTTTGTTGCAGTGCGGCATGCCGCCTTATTCAAGGGGCAGGCCGGCTGAAAGGTAAGGGAGACTAGGTCATGGCAAATCGCAGCAACGTCCCCGCGACGATTCCTGCTCTCGGCGGAGAGGCAAGCCTCAACCGCTATCTGGCCGAGATCAAGAAGTTCCCGATCCTGACCCCGGAACAGGAATATATGCTCGCCAAGCGCTTCTCGGAGCATGGCGATACCGAGGCGGCGGCCCAGCTCGTCACGTCTCACCTGCGTCTCGTGGCCAAGATCGCGATGGGCTATCGCGGCTACGGCCTGCCCGTCTCGGAACTGATCAGCGAAGGCAATATCGGCCTGATGCAGGGCGTGAAGAAGTTCGAGCCCGATCGCGGCTTCCGCCTCGCCACCTATGCGATGTGGTGGATCCGCGCCTCGATCCAGGAATTCATCCTGCGCTCGTGGAGCCTGGTGAAAATGGGCACCACCGCCGCTCAGAAGAAGCTGTTCTTCAACCTGCGCCGGATGAAGTCGAAGCTCGACGCGTTCGAGGATGGCGATCTGAGCCCAGAGAATGTCGCCAAGATCGCCAAGGATCTCGGCGTCACCGAGGACGAGGTCAATTCGATGAACCGTCGCATGGCGATGGGCGGCGACACGTCGCTCAACGTCTCGATGCGCGAGGATGGCGAAGGTCAGTGGCAGGATTGGCTGCAGGACGATTCGCCCTTGCAGGATTCGGTCGTCGCCGAAGCGCAGGAAGCGGATGTCCGCCACAATCTGCTGACCGAGGCGATGGACGGCCTGAACGAACGCGAGCGTCACATCCTGACCGAACGCCGGCTGACCGACGATCCCAAGACGCTCGAGGAATTGAGCCAGGTCTATGGCGTATCGCGCGAGCGCGTTCGCCAGATCGAGGTCCGCGCGTTCGAGAAGCTGCAGAAGGTGATGATGCGGCTGGCCGGCGAAAAGCGGCTGATCGCGGCCTGATTGATCGTCCCCCGGCTGCGCATCGTGTGCCGCCAGGGGACGATTGGACCATATTCGATCGATGTTCTTGACGCGTTCCGTGCCCTGAAGAATATTCCCCCGAATAACGGAGGGATAGCATGGGCGTTTTAATAGCGATTATTTGGCTTGTCGGGATCGTCGCATCGATCTGGTTCCTTATTAGGCCGTCGCCGTCGTTACCGATGTACGCTACTCGCGGCCGCGCGGCGGCAACCGGGGCGGCGATCTTCCTCGGCATACCGCTGATCTCCGCCATCGTCGGTATTTCGAGTGTACCGACCCCTACTCTCCCCAAGGTGACGGCCACCAGCGCCGGCGGCGCCGCGGATGGCAACAGCCAGGGCGATGCTGCGGCATCTGGCTCGACCTGGACGTATAACGAGAACAAGGACGCGATGCGGGGCACGACGATGAAGTTCGCCCAGACGCAAAGCGACGAGAAGTTCCAGAATAGCCTCGGCATGAACGAGCAGAACACCGTTCTCGAAGTGCAGAAGCTCGCCAAGGGCTATGACGTCAGCATCGACAATCCCAACCTGCAATTCACCTGCAGCACGCTCGTCACGAAGCGGTTGGCGGTGAAGTTCGACGACGGCCCGATCGAACACTACAATTGTACCGGCTCGGAAGGCGACAAGTTCGGTCTCGCGTTTCTTACCAAGGGAGATGGTTTCGTCTCCAAGCTGCGGACCGCGAAGCGTGTGATGATCGAGGCCGAGGTATTCCAGCGCGGCGATGTGCAGATGAGCTTCAACGTCGCGGGTTTCACGCTCTGAACCTGCTGTCGGGTTGCAGGCTGACCGCCGCCCGATTCGCTCTATAGAGCGATCATGAGCAGCAAGTTCGTCGTTATCGGAGGAGGCGCCGCCGGCATCGCTGCCGCGCGGCGCCTTCTCGATTCCGGCGCCGACGTGTTGCTGCTCGAAGCAAGCGGACGGATCGGCGGGCGCGCGCATGCTGTGCGTGTCGGCCGCGAAGCGCTCGATCTCGGCTGTTCCTGGCTGCATTCGGCCGATCGCAACCCGTGGACGCGGATCGCGCTGGCGGAAGGGTTCCAGATCGATCGCACGCCGGCGCATTGGCGCGAACAATGGCGTGATCTCGGTTTTGCGGCGGCCGATCAGGAGGCCTTCCAGGCAGCGTATCAGCAATTCACCGAGCGCGCTTTGACCTATCGTAACGGCCCCGACCGGCCGCTGTCCGATTTCATTCAGCCGGACAATCCGTGGCGCCCGCTGATCGACGCGATTTCGGGTTATGCCAATGGTGCCAATCTCGGCGCCGTCTCGCTGCACGACTGGGCGGCGTACGAAGATGCCGCGGGTGACGACAATTGGCGGTTGGTCGAGGGCTATGGCACGCTGATCGCGGCTTACGGCAAGCGCCTGCCCGTCCGGCTCGATTGCCCGGTGTCGATGATCGACCATCGCGGTCCGCGGATGCGGCTCGTGACGCCACAGGGGCTGGTCGAGGCCGACCGCGTGATCGTCGCGGTGCCGACGCCGATCATCGCCGATGGCGATCTGACGTTCGACCCGCCGATCCCTGCCAAACGCGAGGCCGCCGCCGCGCTCCCGCTCGGGCTGGCCGACAAGATCTTCCTGGGCATTCGCGGCGACGATTATCCGCACAACGCGCACGTGATCGGCAATCCGCACGCTGCATGCACCGCGAGCTATCAGATCGGCTATCTCGGGCGTCCGGTGGTCGAGGCGTTTTTCGGCGGTGATTGCGCCGAGGCGATCGAGCGGGAAAGCGACGCCGGGGCCGCCGATTTCGCGATCGGCGAGCTCGCGCGCCTGCTCGGCAATGACTGGCGATTGCGGCTCCAGCCGCTCGCGCGGACGCGCTGGCGCGCCGAACGCTTCATTCGCGGCAGCTATTCGCACGCACGGATCGGCGAGGCCGGCCAGCGCCACCTGCTCGCCCAGCCGCACGACGACCGCATCTTCTTCGCCGGCGAGGCCTGTTCGGCGAGCGATTTCTCGACCGCGCACGGCGCCTACGAAACGGGCATCGCCGCCGCAGAAGAGGCTCTTGCCGCCGACCGTCGACCGCGGATAGTGGCGAGCATGCCGTTGATGACGGCGCCCTCGCCTCACCCGACCGACATCGCCACCACGCAGACCGATCCCGACCCCATGCCCGCCAGAGCCAAACCCCGCCGCCCCTTCCTCCGCCGCCTGTTCGGCTGGATCTGGAAAGGCGCGCTCGCCTTCGTCATCGTCAGCGTTTTGTGGGTCGGCATCTACCGCTTCATCAATCCGCCCTTCACCTTCACGATGCTGGGCGATGTGCTGCACGGTCAGTTGATCACCAAGCAATGGATGTCGATCGACCGCATGGATCCCAACATGCCGCGCGCCGCTATCGCCGGGGAGGATGCGCGTTTCTGCCTGCACGACGGGTTCGATTTCAGCGCGCTGCGGCAGGCGTATCAGCGCAACCAGAAAGGCGGGCGCATCCGCGGCGGATCGACGATCAGCCAGCAGACCGCCAAGAACGTCTTCCTGATCCAAAGCGGCGGCTATGTCCGCAAGGGGTTCGAGGCATGGTTCACTTTCCTGATCGAGCATCTGTGGGGCAAGCGCCGGATCATGGAAGTCTATCTCAACGTCGCCGAGACGGGGATCGGCACTTATGGCGCCAATGCCGGGTCGATCCGCTATTTCGGCCATGACGCATCGACCATGTCGCCGACCGAGGCCGGCCGCATCGCCGCGGTCCTGCCGCTGCCCAAGAAGCGCGCCGCGATCGACCCGCGCGGCTTCGTCCGCCGCCACGGCAATGCGCTGGCGAAGTACGTCAATGTGGTGCGGGGTAACGGGCTCGACAGCTGCGTGCGGTAGTCCAGGAAAGCCGGTCCTTCGAAGCAGACGAAGGGAGCGGTCCTCAATGCCCCGTTCGGTCGTGCAGAAACTTGCTTATGGCGTTTGCCGTCGCCTCTGGCTGCTCCTCGGGAAAGAAGTGTCCGCTCGATACAGCCTGCCCCTGAACGTCCTCCGCCCAACGGCGCCAAATGCCCGAAGGCCCGCCGGCATCGTCGTACCAGGCGGCCAGTCCACCCTTGCCGCTCCACAAGGCCAGCAACGGACTTTGGATGCGGCGTCCCGCTTCCAAATCGGCACGATCGATTTCGCGATCGATCCCCGCCGCGGCGCGATATTCCTCGCAGATCGTGTGAACGTGGTCGGGGTCGCTGAGCGCCGCGACATAGGCTTCGCGCAACCAGGACGGAAAAGCCTCGGGCGGAGAACCCCATTCGGACAAGGCATTGTCGATCACCGCTTCAGGCGCCGCAAGCAGCAACCGCTCCGGCAAGGGCGCGGGTTGAGCGAGCAGAGAAAAGGGCCAGAACGACAGCGCGAGCCGCGCATCGGCTCTTTCCCAAACCTCATATGTCGGAATGACGTCCAGTATGGCGGCGGCGGTCACGATGTCGGGATAATCCAACGCCGCGCGATACGCGACGCGGCCGCCGCGATCATGGCCGATGATCGCGAACGTTGCGTGACCCAGGGCCTTCATCGCCGCGATGAGAGTCCACGCCAGCGCCCGCTTGGACATCGCTTCATGGCCTTCGCCATCAACCGGACAATCGCTGCGACCATAACCGGGCAGATCGGCCGCTACGACGGTGAAGTCACGCGCCAGCAACGGCGCGACGTCGTGCCACATCAGGCTCGTTTCCGGAAAACCGTGAAGCAGCAGAATCGGCGGACCGGCCCCGCCTTCATGACAGAAGACCGTGCCGCGATCGGTCATCACTTCCCGGCTGGCGAACCCTTCTATTCCGCTTGGCGTCATGATCGGAAAACGCATCGGCGCCGGCCGGGTTCAAGCCGGCGCCCCTATCGCCATCCGCGGCGATCCGTTCAGAACGGCAGCTTGAACCCCGGCGGCAGCGGCAGGCCCTGCGTCATCTTGGCCATTTCGGCGTTGGACGCCGCATCCGCCTTGGCGCGTGCGTCGTTGAACGCGGCGACGATCAAATCCTCGAGCATCTGCTTCTCGGACGGTTGCAGCAGCGAATCGTCGATGTCGACGCCGATGATCCGGCCCTTGGCCGACGCCTTGACCTTGACCAGTCCGCCGCCCGATGCGCCTTCGACCTCAATCTGGTCGAGCCCGTCCTGGGCCTTGGCCAGTTCGGCCTGGACGTTCTGGGCCATCGCCATGATGTCTTCTAAGCTCTTCATTACGCCTGTGCTTCCTTGTTGATCTTTTCCAGCGTCGCGCCGGGAAATGCTTCCAACGCTGCCTTCACCATCGGGGTTTCCATGACCGCGGCGCGCTCCGCCTCCTCGTCCGCCTTGCGGCGTTCGGCAAGCGTTGCCTCGCCCTCGGCGTCCTCGGTCGTTACTTTCCATTTCGTGCCGGTCAGCTCGCCCAGGCGCGTGGCGAGCGTCGTCGGCAAATCGGCGGGCAAGGGCCGCGAGGTGCTGAGCACCAATTCGGGCGCCTCGTAGCGCACCACCCGGGCATTGGCGGTCAGGTGCGACAGCAAAGCGCCACCGCCATTGGCGCGGACCAGTTCGACCATCGCGTCGAAACTGGCCGGCAGCGCCTGGACGGTGGCTGGCGCCGGCGACGGAGCCGCGCTGGCAGCAGACTGCGCGATGCCCGGCGTACCGCCCGCCGCGATCTGTCGCGCGAGCTCGCCGGGATCGGGCAAGGACGAGGCATGGACGACGCGCAGCAACGCCATTTCGCCGGCCTCGATCGGCAGCGCGGCGCGCGCGACTTCGTCATGGCCCTTGAGCACCAATTGCCACAGGCGATGGAGCGCCGGGAAGGACAGCAACTTCGCCCAGCCCTGATAGGCGTAGCGCTCCTCGGCCGATTGCGCGGGATCGGCGTCGCCGCCCAGCTTGGCCAGGGTGACCGCATGTACCGTTTCGAGCAAGCCGCGCAGCACCGACTGGGGGTCGACGCCGAGATCATATTGCCGGCGCAACGCCGAGAGCGCGCCGGGGGCGTCGCTGTCGAGCAACAATGCGAACAAATCGCGGATCGCGGCGCGATCGGACAGACCGAGCATCGCGCGCACGGCGGGCGCGGTGACGCCGCCGCCTTCCATGCCGGCATGCGCGATCGCCTGATCGAGGATCGACAGGCCATCGCGGGCCGATCCGTCGGCCGCGCGCGCAATCAGTGCCAGCGCCTCGGGCTCCGCCTCCGCGCCTTCGAGTTCGGCGATGTGCGCGAAATGCCCCGCGAGTTTGTCTGCCGGAATGCGCCGGAGATCGAACCGCTGGCACCGCGACAGGACAGTGACCGGCACCTTCTGGACTTCGGTCGTCGCGAGCAGAAACTTCACATGTTCAGGAGGTTCTTCCAATGTCTTGAGAAGCGCATTGAACGCATTCTTCGACAACATATGAACTTCGTCGATGATGTAGATCTTGAACCGCGCGCCAAACGCAGCAAGCCGCGCGGCGTCGATCACCGCGCGCATATCGTCGACGCCGGTATGGCTGGCGGCGTCCATCTCGATCACGTCGATATTGCGGCCCTCGGCGATCGAGACGCAGGGGTCGCATACCCCGCACGGATCGATCGTCGGACCGCCCTGCCCGTCCGGGCCAATGCAATTGAGCGCCTTGGCGACCAGCCGCGCGGTCGACGTCTTGCCGACCCCGCGCACCCCGGTCAGCAGAAAGGCATGCGCGAGCCGACAGCGCCGGATCGCGTTGCCCAGCGTCTGGACCATCGCGTCCTGGCCGATCAGCTGATCGAAATTCTGCGGCCGGTACTTGCGCGCGAGCACGCGGTACGCGGTATCCTTGGGCTGCGGCGGCTCGCCGAGATCGAAAGAGTCGGACATCGACTCTTATCTAGGGTCGGCGAGCCTAATTGTCGAAGCCTGTTACCAGCGACGGAAGCACACACGGTGCGGACGGCCCCAGCGCCACGAGGTGCGGCATGCGAGGCGCGATCCCCGCCAACGATATGGCCGGCCATAGGCATAACGCGGACCGTAATAACCGCGGCCGCGATAACCGTAACCGCCGCGATAGCCGTATCCACGACCGCGCCAGCCACGGTCCCCACGCCAGCCACGGTCGCCGCCGCGCCAGCCGCGATTGCCGTTGCGCCAGCCATTATGGCGGCCGCGATCGCCATATTGGCCAGCGGTCGCGATGGCGCCGGAGGGTGCCGCGATCGGCGCGGCGATCGTCGTCGACCGCGTCAGCGACGTTTCGGCCGAAGCCGGGCCAATCGCCGACATGCCGGCAACGGCCAGCAGAACGGCGAACATTCGAGTAATACGCATACAGGACTCCTTGCCTTATGGGTCAGAGGCACTGTCGAAATGCACGAAAGCGCTACCGTGTTCCGTATCGGATTTGAGCGACCTGGTGCGGCGATCCTGATCCATTTCGGATGCGATCACTGCCGATACGCGGGCGGTCCGCCGCCCTGGTAAGCGACCGGGCGCGCGCCGTCATGAGGTGGACAGGCCATCATGTCGATCGAGGCAGGTGGGAGCCGGAACGACCCGCAACGAAATCGTTACGGCTGCTTCCTTCCGGACCTGACCGGGTTGGCGACGATTGCGTCCGCCCGACTCCCGCCGCGCATATGGCGGGATCGGGCGGCGCTTTCAAGCGATTAGAAGATCGCTTCTACCAACGGACGCGAACGTTGCGGCATGTCCGGATCTTGCGGCCATGGTGCCAGCGCACCTTGCACACCTTCTTCCATTTCCAGCCATGATGACCATGGCCATGACCCCAGCGCGCGGGCGCGGGCGCGGCGCTGGCCGGAGCAACCGGTGTGAGCGCGGAGGCAGCAAGGACTCCGGCAGCAACAACAGCGAGAAATTTCATGGCGTGTCTCTCCATGTTTATCGCCCCCCGGCGCGTTCAAACGCCTATCACGCAGCGGCCGTTCCATGAACGAAATAATGCTTAGTTACGGTAATCCTGAAAAAATTTAGGTCAGCGACCCTGCATGTTTTTCGCTTCGGACGGAATCCGCACAGTCAACGTTTCAAGCGCGTCGCTCAACCAGATCTGGCATGCGAGTCGGCTATATCGCGTGGCCCCGGCGGCAAGGTCGAGCATGTCCTCCTCCTCCTCGACAGCGGAAGGCAATTTCGCGAAATCGTCGGCATCGATGATCACGTGACAGGTCGAGCAAGCCATCTGGCCTTCGCACGTCCCTTCGAGCGGCTCTCCGGCATTTTGCGCCAAGTCGAGCAAACGGTCGCCGGGCCGCGCCTCGACTTCGCGCGTGGCGCCATCGCGCTCGATGAAGACCACGCGAGTCATGCCGCGATCCGCTGCGCGCGAGCGGCGACATCGATGCGCTTGAGCGCCTTCATCAATTCCTCCTCGCTCGTATAGCGCCCGAAACCGATCCGGATGCTGTTGCGCGCCTGCGCGTCGCTCAGCCCGATCGCCTCGAGTACGTGGCTCGGCCGCCCCGACCCGCTGGCACAGGCCGACCCCGCCGAAAAGGCGATGTCACGCAGATCGGACATCAGCCGGGCGACGTCCAGCCCGTCGCGCCGAATGTTGAGATTGCCATGATAGCGATGCTCGACCGATCCGTTGACGATCCAATCGGCGCCCAATGCGGCGCGCGCGACCGACCATAGGCGCTCGACATGCGCCGCATCCCGATCGCGCCGCGCCACCATCAGAGCCGCCGCCGCGCCGAAGCCCGCGCACAAGGCCGGGCTGAGCGTGCCCGACCGCCCCGCCGCTTCCTGCCCGCCGCCATGGAGCAACGGTGCGAGATCAACCCCGTCGCGTATCCACAGCGCACCGATGCCCTTGGGTCCGTGGATCTTGTGCGCCGACAGCGCGATCAGATCGCAGCCCTCCGGGATCGCCACCCGGCCATAGCCCTGCACCGCATCGCACAGGAACAAGGCGCCTGCCTGATGCGCCAGCACGGCCAATTCGGCGATCGGCTGGATCACACCGATTTCGTTATTGACCAGCATCGCCGCGACCAGCCTCACGCCCGGCCGGATCGCGGCACACGCCGCATCCATATCGACCAGACCGTCCTGCCGCACCGACAGTACGACCGCGTCACCCACGGCTTCCACGGTATCAAGCACCGCGGCATGTTCGGTGGCGATGGTGACGATCGCGCCACCGACGCCCTTGATCGCCCAGTTGAGCGCCTCGGTCGCCCCGCTAGTGAAGCTGACCGTTCCGCCGACCGGCAGCAACGCGGCAACCTGCGCCCGTGCAACCTCGATCGCCGCTTTGGCCGCCCGGCCCGGTCCGTGCGCTGAATGTGGATTGGCATGCTGGTCGCGCAACCAGGGCAGCATCGCGTCGAGCGCCTCGGGCGCGAGCGGCGTGGTCGCCTGGTAATCGAGATAGATCATGCCGCGCGCGCCAATGATTGCGCGATTTCACGCCACGCCGCGACGAACGCGTCGAGCTCGGCCCGCATGGTCGCGCGCCCGAAGCTCACCCGCACCACTTCCTGCGATGCCTGCACATCCCAGCCCATCGCCGACAAGACGTGGCTCGGCTTCATGCTGCCGCTCGCGCAGGCGCTCCCCGCCGATACGGCGATCCCGGCCATGTCGAAGCGAATCAGCTGCGTCGTCGCCGCGACGCCGGGCATCCGGTACGAACCGATCGCCGGGTGGCGAAGCGCGTCGGCAAGCACCGGCTCGCCGCCCAGCGCCTTGATCTCCTTGTCGAGATGGGCACGCAGGTCCGCATAACGGATAACATCCTCGGGCTCGCCCAGCGCCGCCGCATAGCCGATGATGCCGGGCATATTCTCCGTCCCCGGCCGATATCCCCGTTCCTGCCCTCCCGTCGGATCGAGCGTCGCGAGGTCGCGCACGAGCAGCGCGCCGACGCCGATCGGCCCGCCACGCTTGTGCGCCGACAATGCGACGAAATCGGCGTGCCGTGCGACCTCGCGATCCGCCGCCACCGGCATCTGTGCGGCATCGACCAGCAACAGATGACCGGCGGCATGAACCTGCTCGGCCAGCTCGGCGATCGGCTGACGGATCCCGGTTTCGCTATTGGCCCATTGGATCGCGACGACGGCGCGGCCTTGACCCGCCATCGCGGCATCCAGCGCGGCGCGATCGACCAGCCCCGCCGAATCCACCGGGATCAGCGCGATATCATAAGCCGCGCGGAGCACCGCATCATGCTCGACCGCACTCGCCAGCCGCCTTGCCGCTGCCGAGCGGGTCAGCGCGATCGCCAACGCCTCGCTCGACCCGCTGGTGAACAGGACCTCGCCCGCCCAGCCATAGGCCGCGGCGATTTGCGTCCGCGCCTTCTCCAGCACCGCTTTGGCCGCGCGTCCCTCGGCATGCGGCGACGATGGATTGGCCCAGCGCGCATAGCCGTCGGCCATCGCCTCGCGGGCCACCGGCAGCAACGGCGTGGTCGCGGCATGATCGAGATAGATACGGGCACTCACAAGATCGGTCCGACTCGTTCCAATTGCGTGTTGGGGCCTGCTGCCTATATAGCGCGCAACCTTTAGCGCCACACCGGCGCCTCTGCGGCTAAAAGAACAGGACACGATGCCCGAAGTCATTTTCCCCGGTCCCGAGGGCCGTCTCGAAGGTCGTTTCGCCCCCGCGCCCAAGCCGCGCGCACCGGTTGCGATGATCCTGCATCCCCACCCGATGTCGGGCGGCACGATGAACAACCGCATCGTGATCGAGCTCTACAAGACGTTCCAGCGGCGCGGCTTCGCGACCTTGCGCTTCAATTTTCGCGGCGTCGGCAAGAGCCAGGGCGTGTTCGACAATGGCATCGGCGAGTTGAGCGATGCCGCCTCGGCGCTCGATTGGGTGCAGAGCTTCCATGCCGAAGCCTCCACCACCTGGGTGGCCGGATTCGGGTTCGGCGCGTGGATCGGCATGCAGCTGCTGATGCGCCGTCCCGAAATCCGCGGCTTCATCTCGGTCGCGCCGCCGGCCAACATGTTCGATTTCACCTTCCTCGCCCCCTGCCCCGCATCGGGCATCATCATCCAGGGCGAGAATGACGAGGTCGTCACTCCGATCGCGGTGCAGAAGCTGGTCGACAAGTTGCGTACCCAGAAGCACATCACGATTCACCACGACACGATTCCCAAAGCCAACCATTTCTTCGAGCATGAAATGGGCGATCTGATGGGCAGCGTGGACAAGTATCTGGATATGCGGCTCGACCCGAACTCGCCGATTCGGTGAGGCGCGACGTACAGGTCCGGCTGTTCCCGTCGCGGATGCAGGGGAATCGCATATGGATCCGGGTGGCTGTGAAAATGTCACGATTGGCTTCGACCGTCATGCCGACCTTGTGCCGGCATCCACTGCGCCGCTTACCCAACGGCCGATGGATGTGCGGGACCGTGGATGCCGGCACAAGGCCGGCATGACGCAGAAGGAATGGCCTGAACATCTCTCTAAGCCCGGTATTTTGGGTCGGTCACAACGATGAAGATGAATTGCTGACCCTGCATTCGCCACAAAACTCGAATGCGATTGCCTGACCGCCGCTCCGAAGGGATTGCCGGGAACTCTGGCCAAAGCTGACCGGTCCCGCTAGCGTCCCGCGCCATGCAGTTCCTCAAAATCCTCTTCTGGTGCCTGATCAGCTTCGCCGCGGCGATCTTCACTTATGGCAATTGGAGCTGGGTGACGATCAACCTGTGGGGCGGATTGGTCGCGGAAGTGAACCTTCCCTTCATGATGCTGCTCACGTTCCTGGCCGGGGTGGTACCGACCTGGCTCTATTACCGCACGATCCGCTGGCGCCTGACGCAGCGGCTGACGACCGCGGAGCGCGTGATCGCCGATCTGAAACCGGTGGTGCCGATGGGCGCCGATCCCGGCCCGGTGCTTGCCGCGCCGGTCGCGGCGACCACGCCGCCTGCACCGCGCACTCCGCCGAAACAGCCGCCGCTCGAGCTGACGCCATGACCAGCCGCCTCTATGTCGCGCTCGACACGCCCGACATCGACAAGGCGAAGGCGATCGCCATGCGCGTCCGCCACCATGTCGGGGGGATCAAGCTGGGCCTCGAATTCTTCATGGCCAATGGCCGTCACGGCGTGTTGGAGATGCACGAGCTGGGGCTGCCGATCTTCCTCGACCTCAAGCTGCACGACATTCCCAATACCGTCGGCAAGGCGATCCAGGCGCTGCGCGGCCTCGAACCGGCAGTGCTGACCGTCCATGCCAGCGGCGGTCGCTCGATGCTGGAGGATGCCAAGGCGGCGGCGCCGAGCAATACCAAGGTCGTCGCGGTGACGATGCTGACCAGCCTGGACGATAACGACTTGCGCGCAACCGGCGTCGACGGGTCGTCGCACGATCAGGTGTTGCGCCTGACCGAATTGGCAATGGACGCCGGAGTCGATGGCATCGTCTGTTCGGGCGAGGAGGTCCGCGCGGCGCATAAAATATGGCCCAAAGGCTTTTTCGTCGTACCCGGCGTGCGTCCGGCGAATGGCGCGATTGGTGATCAGAAGCGGGTAGTGACCCCTCGTGCCGCCGTCGATGCCGGCGCCTCGATCCTGGTGGTCGGGCGGCCGATCACCGGAGCGGAAGACCCCGATCTCGCCGCGCGCGAGATCGGCGCGACGCTTTGACGTCGACGTCTGTCGCCGTCCGTATTGCGACAATGGGCTTTGCGCTCGTGACGACGACCCATGCCCGTTCATCGAGCCCGGTAAGCGCCGGACCGAGCTACGTCATTTTTGACGCCAAGATCGGCAAGGGTCTCTTCTTACAATGTTCACGCTCCGCGCCGACGGCTGCGGATTATTGGACTCCTGGCCCCGCAGATATTGCCAAGTTGGAGACGGCGCTTCCAGCCGCGCTTCCCCCGGTCTCGAATTGGCGTGGAAAGGTGCTGTCCAACGCGCCCAAAGGTTGGTTGCGCCAATATGTCGGCTTTCTTCGCGGGGGGCGTCGTTTCATCTACGGCAATTTCTTTCCCGATTCGCCGGACGAGCATGCCGATTGGAGGCAAGCTCCGGTCATGGTGTGCGACGGCGGACCGGCGTTCTTCGGTGTCGAGTTCGATGCGGACCGTGGCGCAATCACTGATTTGGAGTTCAACGGCGAAGGATGAATGGGCTCGTAACACGCAATGCGGCGTCCACCGATCTCCCCACGCTCCAGCCGCTGATCCAGCGCGCCTATCGCGGCGACGATGCGCGCGCCGGATGGACGCATGAAGCCGATCTGCTCGATGGCGAGCGGATCGGCATCGCCGAATTGGAGGCGATGATCGCCGATCCGGCGGAACGCTTGCTGGTCGGGTTCGACGATGATCGCATGGTCGGCTGCGTCCGCGTCGCAAATTCAGGCGGCGGGCTAGCCTATCTTGGGCTGCTATGCGTCGATCCGCTGCTGCAGACGGGCGGCTATGGCAAGCAATTGATCGCCGCCGCGGAAGCGACTGCCCGTCAGGAGTTCAACGCCGACCGGATCGAGATGACGGTGATCGACCGGCGCGCCGAGTTGATCGCCTTTTACGAGCGCCGCGGCTACGCGCAGGTCGGTACGCGTGATTTTCCGGTCGTAGTCGATCCGCCGCTTCACATGGTCGTGCTGGAGAAACCGCTGGCCTGAGCCCATCTCTCGGTTCCGCCCCTGGAAGGGCATTGATTTTGGTGAGGTCAATGCGCCACCGTTATTCCCCACGCATAGCCATCCGGCCCTCGCCGCGTCTATAGCGCCACCATGTCTCGCGTTACCGCCAAGATTTGCGGCCTCAGCACGCCCGAAACGCTCGACGCCGCGGTTGCCGGCGGGGCGAGCCATGTCGGGCTGATGTTCTTCGCGCCCTCGCCGCGCAATCTGACATTCGATGCGGCCGCGGGTCTCGCCGCCCGCATACCGGCCAGCGTGTCGCGCGTGGGCGTGTTCGTCGATCCGAATGATGCCTTGCTTGAGGCCGCCATTGCCGCCGCCAACCTCGATGCCGTCCAACTCCACAGCACGACGCCTGCCCGCGCTGCGGCGATCAGGGCGCGCATTCCGGTGTGGGTAGCCATCGCGGTCAAGACGCGCACGGACCTGGACAGCGCGCTCAACTATCGAGACGCGGCCGACAAAATCCTGTTCGACGCCAAGACGCCGGACGGCGCGACCCGACCGGGCGGCATGGGAATTCGCTTCGACTGGAGCCTGCTCGATGGGTTCCGGCACGCAATGCCCTGGGCGCTGTCGGGGGGGCTCACGCCCGACAACGTGGCCGAAGCCGCCACCCGCACCGGCGCGACCTTGGTCGACGCCTCATCCGGGCTCGAAACCGCGCCCGGCGTCAAGGATGTGGACAAGATCGCCGCGTTCCTTAAAGCGGTGGCGCAATGTTGATGCCGATCCTCCCTGCCCTGCGCATCTCGCAACGATGGCGCTGATCGCTGTTCGAAGCGATTGGACCCATGTTGTGACGAGGAAATAACGGTAATGTCGGACCCTGATCTTTTGTCGAATTCGTACCGTCTCCAGCCCGACGATCGCGGGCATTTCGGCGCGTTCGGCGGCCGCTTCGTCGCCGAGACGCTGATGCCGCTGATCCTCGACCTCGAACGCGAATATCGCGCGGCACAGGTCGACCCCGCTTTCGCGCAGGAATTCGACGACCTGCTCGAACATTATGTCGGCCGCCCGAGCCCGCTCTATTTCGCCGAGCGGCTGACGGCGGCGATCCGCGCCGGATCGGAACCGGGCAAAGGCGCGCAAGTGTGGTTCAAGCGCGACGAGCTCAACCATACCGGCGCGCACAAGATCAACAATTGCATCGGCCAAATCCTGCTCGCGCGCCGCATGGGCAAAACGCGGATCATCGCCGAGACCGGCGCCGGCCAGCACGGCGTCGCCACCGCCACGGTCTGCGCGCGCTTCGGCCTGCCCTGCGTCATCTATATGGGCGCCAAGGATGTCGAGCGGCAGCAGCCCAACGTTTTTCGGATGAAGCTGCTCGGCGCCGAAGTGATCCCGGTGACCAGCGGCGCCAACACGCTGAAGGACGCGATGAACGAGGCGCTGCGCGACTGGGTCGCCAACGTCCACGACACGTTCTACATCATCGGCACCGCGGCCGGCCCGCACCCCTATCCCGAACTGGTTCGCGACTTTCAGTCGGTGATCGGCAAGGAGGCGCGCGCGCAGATGCTGTCGCGGGTCAATCGCCTGCCTGACCTGCTGGTCGCGGCGATCGGCGGCGGATCGAACGCGATCGGGCTGTTCCATCCGTTCCTCGACGATCCCGATGTCCGCATGCTCGGCGTCGAGGCGGCGGGCGAAGGGCTTGAGCGCAAACACGCCGCGAGCCTGGCGGGCGGTTTCCCCGGCATCCTCCACGGCAACAAGACCTATCTGCTGCAGGACGATGACGGACAGATCGCCGAGGCGCATTCGATCTCGGCGGGGCTCGATTATCCGGGCATCGGTCCAGAGCATGCCTGGTTGAAGGAAATCGGCCGTGTCGATTACACCTCGGCGACCGATGAGGAAGCGCTCGACGCGTTCCAGCTGCTGTGCCGGACCGAGGGCATCATCCCCGCGCTTGAACCTTCGCACGCTATCGCAGCTGTGACCAAGAAGGCGCGGGAAATGGACGAGAATCAGATCATCCTCGCCAATCTGTGCGGGCGCGGCGACAAGGACATCTTCACCGTCGCCGAGGCGCTGGGGGTGCGGATATGAGACTGAACTTGCGACAGGCAATCACCAGCGCGATGGTCGGCGGCATCGCAGCCGCCCTGGCCAGTTTGGTCCTCCATCACGGCGTATTCGGCGCAAGCCAGTTCACCTTTGCCGCGATCCTGGGCCTCGCGATCGGTGCCTCACGCCTCGTCGAGATTGGGAAGAAGCGATGACCCGCCTCTCCCAAGCCTTCGCCAAGGGGCACCCCGCCCTCGTCGCCTTCGTCACCGCGGGCGATCCCGGCCGGTTCGCGACCGGGCCGATCCTCGACGCCTTGGTTGAGGGCGGCGCCGATGTGATCGAACTCGGCATGCCGTTCACCGATCCGATGGCTGACGGCCCGGCGATCCAGGCAGCCAATCTGCGTAGCCTCGCCGCGGGCACGACCACCGCGGACATCCTCGCTATCGCGATGGCGTTCCGTGAGCGTCACCCGACCATCCCACTCGTCCTGATGGGCTACGCCAATCCGATGACGCGGCGCGGCGCCGATTGGTTCGCCGAACGCGCCAAGGAAGCAGGCGTCGATGGTGTGATCTGCGTCGATATCCCGCCCGAGGAAGACGATTCGCTCGGGCCGGCGCTGCGGGGCAATGGTATCGACCTGATCCGCCTGGCCACCCCGACCACCGATGCCGAGCGGCTGCCGACCGTCCTCGAAGGCGCCAGTGGCTTCCTCTACTACGTCTCGGTCGCGGGCATCACCGGCAAACAACAGGCAGTGCAGGCCTCGATCGAGGATGCCGTCGCCCGCCTCAAGGCCGCGACCGACCTGCCCGTCGCGGTGGGCTTCGGCGTCCGTACGCCCGAGCAAGCCGCCGCGATCGCGCGCGTCGCCGATGGCGTGGTGGTCGGATCGGCGATCGTCGAGCTGATCGGCCAGCACGGCAAGGATGCAGCCGAGCCGGTGCGTACCTATATCGAGAGCCTCGCGAGCGCGATCCGCGCCGCCCGAAAGGAATTCGTATGAGCTGGCTGACCAACGTCCGCAACGCGCTGTCGTACGTCATCCCGAAGAAGGAAAGCCCCGACAATCTCTGGCACAAGTGCAAGGGATGCGGGCAGATGGTGTTCGCCAAGGAACTGGCGGACAATCTCTACGTCTGCCCCAATTGCGCGTTTCACGAACGGATCGGGCCGGACGTCCGGTTCGCGCAGATTTTCGATAAGGGATCGTACAGCGAATTGGCCGCCCCCAAGGTGCAGGACGATCCGCTCAAGTTCCGCGACCAGAAGAAATATACCGACCGCATCAAGGCAGCGCGCAGCGCGACTGGCGAGAGCGACGCGCTGATCAACGCGACCGGGACGATCGAGGGCCGCAAGGCGGTGGTCGGCGTCCAGGATTTCGCCTTCATGGGCGGATCGATGGGGCTCGCGGTGGGCGAGGCGTTCGTCCGCGGGGTTGAGGCCGCGATCAGCGAGGGCGCCCCCTATATCATCTTCACCGCGGCAGGCGGCGCGCGGATGCAGGAAGGCATATTGAGCCTGATGCAGATGCCGCGCGCGACGGTCGCGATCCAGATGCTCCACGATGCCGGTTTGCCGTATATCGTCGTGCTGACCGACCCGACCACCGGTGGCGTCACCGCGAGCTATGCGATGCTGGGCGACGTGCAGATTTCGGAACCCGGTGCGCTGATCGGCTTTGCCGGCCAGCGCGTGATCGAACAGACGATCCGTGAAAAGCTGCCCGAGGGATTCCAGCGGGCGGAATATCTGCTCGACCACGGCATGCTCGACATGGTCACGCCACGCGCGGAGCTGCGTCCGACTTTGGCGCGGTTGATCGATTATATCGGCGGGCAGCGCAAGGCGGCCTAGTCAAATCTCCCTCTCCCCTCCGGGGAGAGGGTCGGGGAGAGGGGGAGTAACGGGCGACGCGCTTGCCGCACTGCCCCTCTCCCCAGCCCTCTCCCCGGAGGGGAGAGGGAGTAAGAATGCCCGACCACGCCGTCTCGACCGACCCCGCCGTGCAGCACCAGCTCGACCGGCTATGGGCACTGTCGCCGGGCGCCGACATCCTTGGTCTTGAGCGCATCACCGAATTGCTCGGACGCATCGGCAACCCGCACGAGCGCTTGCCCCCGGTGCTCCACGTCGCCGGCACCAACGGCAAAGGCTCGACCTGCGCCTTCCTGCGTGCGGCGATCGAAGCGGCGGGCTACACGACGCACGTTTACTCCAGCCCGCACCTCGTCCGTTTCAACGAGCGTATCCGCCTCGCCGGCACGCTGATTACCGATGCCGAGCTGGCCCCGCTGCTCGAAGAAGTGCTCGATGCCGGCGGCGATATCGGCGCGAGCTTCTTCGAAGTGACGACCGCCGCGGCATTCCTCGCTTTCGCCCGCACGCCAGCCGATGCCTGTATCGTCGAGGTCGGACTCGGCGGGCGGCTCGACGCGACCAACGTCATCGCGCAGCCGATCGTCACCGGCATCGCGCAGCTCGGGATCGACCACGAACGATTCCTCGGCACGACGATCGAGGACATCGCCGCCGAAAAGGCCGGCATCGCCAAACCGCAAGTGCCGCTGGTCACGATGCGCTATCCACCATCGGTCGAAGCGCGCGTCAACGCGGCCGCGCGAACCGCCGGAGCACCGGTGTCGCCGGAAGGCAGGAACTGGTTTTGGGCGGCGGAGGGCGACCGCCTCATCTATCGCGACGCCGCCGGCAAGGTGCAGACGCCGCTGCCCGTACTGGTCGGGCCGCACCAGCCGGGCAATCTCGCTTTGGCGATCGCCATGCTCCATCATCAAAAGACGCTGACGATCCCGCCCGACGCCTTCGCCGCCGCGGCCGAGCACGCCACTTGGCCCGCGCGGATGCAATTGCTCGGCGACGGCCCGCTGACGCGGATATTGCCTGCCGGCAGCGAGATCTGGCTAGATGGCGGCCACAATGCCGCGGCCGGCGCCAGCGTCGCCGCCGCGTTGCGCGAGGTGCTGGATCATCGCGACACCAACGGCGCACACATGATCGTCGGCATGTTGTCCAACAAGGACCCCACCGGCTTGCTGCAGCCATTCGCCGGGTTGGCCGCGAGCTTCCATGCCGTTCCGGTCGGTGGCCATGAATGTCACAGCGCCGAGGTGCTGGGCGCGGTCGCCAGCAACCTGGGCATGACGCCGCAGCCCGCCGAGACGGTGGAAGCGGCGCTGCACGCCATCGCCGGCGACGCCAAGGCGCCGGTGACCGTGATGATCCTCGGCTCGCTATACCTCGCGGGTGAAGTGCTCGCGGCGAACGGCGAAGCGCCAGCGTAACGCATTGGCCAATGTCCGTCACGACATCGGGGCATGATTTGCACGCGACCCTCTCCCGCTTGCGGGAGAGGGAGGGACCCGCCGCCGACGGCGGTGGGAGGGTGAGGGTCTTCTTTTTTCTTCTGTCTCGACACTGGGTTAGAGGAAGAAAGAAGACCCTCACCCAACCCTCTCCCGCACGCGGGAGAGGGCTAAAATAGCCACCCCAACAGGGCGCAACCTTCATTCATATTGATTAGAGAATCAAACAACCGGCTCGCCGCAACCCCAGCTCGGCCTTGATCCGGCCCGAGCTCGACACCGATCTTCGCCGCAGTCGAGCTCACGCTTCTGCAGGACTTATTGCGATTGACTATCAATAGCAACCTAATCACTATGCGACTCCCACCACGGAGTCGCCCGATGGCCCCTGCCCCAATGCCCATGTCGCTGGTCAGCGAAGCCCTGCCCCATAGTCTTCCCGAAACCATGGCCGCGCGCCTGTTGTTGCTCGCGATCCGGCGGATGGGTGCGCACGGACTCAATGACGCGGTTGCCGCCAATACCTTTCTGAGCGCGTTCGGGGCGGGGTTCCGCCGGCCGCTGTTGCTCGCGCGCGCCTTCATGGCCGAGCTCGCCGCGACCTCGACGACAACGATCCCGATCGCACCGTGCTGCTGCGCGCGGATGACCTGGGCGGAGCAGATGATGATCACCGCAATCGGCCATGCCGAGCGCCGCCCCGAAACGGCGCGCCTGTTGCTCGCCGATTTGATGGCACAACGCCGCGCGGATGCGATCGTGGCGACAGCAGCGGTCTTATCCGCGGCGTTCGCGGACGCGGGACTGCCGATCGGCGATTGAGTAACGGTCGCGACGACCGCTTCGAGGTTGGTCCTCCCCCCTTCCCGTCACCCCAGCGAAAGCTGGGGTCTGGTGGTTACGAAGCGATCGCGCTGCCGCTTGAGATCCCAGCTTGCGCTGGGATGACGGAAGTAGATGGAAAGATTCAGCTGGAAAGATTCAAAAGCTACCCCGCGCGCAACTCGCGTAACTTATCCGTCGCCCAGCGGTACATGTCGCCCTCTGCCTGGCGCTGGTGGCGATCGAGCCGTTTCATGCGGTCCTCGACTTCCTCCAGCACGCCCAGCGCCTCGCGCTTGCGGCCGAGCTCGATCAGCAAAGCGGCATAGCGGCAACGTGCTTCCTCGCCGGGCATGCGCGTGACGATGTCGCGATAGATCGCCAGGGCGTCGTCCTTGCGCTCGAGATGATCGTAGATCCGCGCGCGGAGCAAATCGAGGCGATCGCGGTCGCTCTGCCCCGACGGCTTGGCGATCGCATCGATCACCTGCTGCGCCTCGTCAATCTTGCCTTCCTCGAACAACGCGCGGGCAAGCTTGGTTTCGGTGCGCGTGTCGGGCAGCGGCTGCGCGGCGATCGCCTCGCGATAGAGTGGGATCGCCTCGGCCGGCCGGTTGACCATCGACAAAGCATCGGCCAGCCGGATGCGATTGGCGATCGTGTCGGCCAGCCCCAGCGCGTCGCGGGCGGCGCGCACTTCGCGCTCGGGATCGATTGCCTTGGCCGCTTGCGCGCGCATCGTGCGGACGTGACGATTGCCCTGCATGCCGGGCAAAACTTCGACGATGAAATAGGCGATGCAGCCGACCATCGGGAAGAATACCAAAGGCCAGATCCAGAAGGTGTTGCGGCTGTTGCGCACGCAATGCACCACACAGGCGATCTGGCAGACGATCGTCCCGCCCGACAGGATCAGGAACAGCATCAGGCCGGCTCACCGGTATTGCCGGCCCCGACCACGGTCGGAATGCGCGAGGCGCGCCACCATTCGAGCAGGACGAACAGGATCGCGAGCACGCCCACCGCCGCGACGTAGCGGAACACGTCGGCATAGCCGTAACGGTCGATCATCTCGCCCGCCATGCCCTTGCCGAGCGAGCCGATCAGGAAGGTCAGCGACGACAGCACCGCATATTGGACCGCAGCGAACTTCTTGCTGACGATGCCCGACAAGAACGCGACGAACGCGGCGAGCGCGAGTCCGGTCGAGATATTCTCGTAGCTGATCGTCAGCAGCAATCGCGCCATCCGCTCGTCGCTGCCGACCGCCACCGCTAGCGAATCGAGCCGGAAGAGATGCAATACGGGGTCGATATGCGGCGATCCGTCGGCAAGGTCGGCATAGAGGAAATTGCCGAAGATCGGCAGGATCGCCCCGATCAACACGGTGGGGAACCGACCGATCTTGGCGAACAGATAGCCGCCCAGGCTGACGCCGATAATCGACATGACGATGCCGAACACCTTCGACGCGAACGCCACCTCATCCTTCGAATAATGCATGAATTCCAGGTAGAAGGGATAAGCGAACGATCCCCAGACATTGTAGCAGAGCGCATAGGTCAGGATCAGCCCGATCACGATCAGCACGCCCCAGCCGAGCCGCGAGACGAGATCAGCGAGCGGCGCGATCAACGCACCATAGAGATGGTTTGCGGCCGTCCGCGTCGCCGAAACCGTGGTGTCGCGCTCGACCTGGACCTGGCGTCCCTGCGTCTTCAGCCAATTGAGGAATGCGGCAACCGCGAGCGGCACGAGCACGGTCGCGACGACGATCGCCGGGCCGTGATATTTGAGGAAGTCGGCCGGCGATGGCTTGGTCCCTCCCGCCGGGGTGTCGGCGAGCATCGAGATCATGAAGCCGATCAGCGACCCGATCGCCCAGACCCAGCTGAGCCCGACGACGAGCAGCGCGATCGCGCGCGTCCCTGGTCTGATCTCGCCCGGCTCGGACAGCGCCTGCACCGCCTCGCTCGGCACGCGTTTGGTATCCGGAGCGCCAAGTGCGATCAGCAGCATCACGCCCATGACGGCCGCCATCACCAGATAGACGGTCGGCCACGACATTCGCGCGGCCATGTAGAGCGCGATCGCGCCGCCGACGATGCTGGCGGTGCGATAGCCGAGTTGATTGACCGCGGAGAGTAATTCGACCGGCGCATCCTCGTCCGCCACATCGATGCGCCAGCCGTCGATCGCTATATCCTGCGTCGCGGAACCGAGCGAGCCGAGAAAGGCGAACATCGCGAACGTGCCGATCTGTTGCGCCGGATCGGTGACGACGATCCCCAACAACGCGACGATCATCAGTGCCTGGCACAGCACGATCCAGCTCTTGCGGCGGCCGAGCTTGCCGAGCACCGGCAATTGCAGGCGATCGACCAGAGGCGACCACAGGAATTTGAAGGCATAGGTCAGGCCGATCCACGACAGCACGCCGATCGTCGCCATTTTGACCCCGACCTCGCCCAGCCAGGCAGTTAGCGTGCCGATCAGCAGCGCGTTGGGCAGCCCCGACGAGAAACCGAGGGCAAGCATCGACGCCGATTTGCGTGTCCGGAGCGCGGCGACGAACAGCCGCCACCCCTTGGGACGTGTCACCGCACTACCGCTCATTCAGGCTTGCTCCCCATGCTCTTAGAGCAGACACTAAACACAAAAATCGGGAGAGGAAGCCATGAACGTGGCGACGAAGATCGCTCCGACCGCGGGGCAGCTCGCGTTGGCGAGGAAGCTGGCCGAGGGCGGTCAGCCACGCGGCAACGGGATCACCCATGTCGAGGCCGCCGCCTATACCGATCCGGCGCGGTACGAAGCAGAGCGCGAGAAAATCTTCGGCACGCGGCCGCTGGTCATCGCACCCTCCGCGCTGCTGCCTGATCCCGGCATGGCGGTCCCGCATGACGGCTATGGCAAGCCGCTGCTGATCACGCGCGACCGCGACGGCAAGGCGCACGTCTTCATGAATGTCTGCCGCCATCGCGGGACGCGGCTGGTCGAGGGACAAGACGCGGTCTGCGCGGCGCGCCTGGTCTGCCCCTATCATGCCTGGACCTATGCGCTCGACGGCACGCTGCTTGCGCTGCCGCGGACCGACGCCTTTCCCGATCTCGACAAGAGCGAGTTCGGGCTTCGCCGCCTGCCGACGTATGAAGCGGGTGGGTTGATCTGGTTCGCGTTCGACCAAGGTGCGGATTTCGCCGAGCCGGAGACGCTCGGCCACGATTTCGACGCGTTCAATCTCGCCGGCCAATATCTGTTCCGCCGCCGCACCCATGACGTCGCGGCGAATTGGAAGCAGATCATGGATGCCTTCCTGGAAAGCTATCATGTCCAGCGCCTCCACGCCGCAACGATCGGTCCGTTCTTCAAGGATGGCGTCGCCTCGGGCGACATGATCGGCGCGCACCAGCGCTCGGCGGTCGGGCGTGACGTGTCGGCGGACGATTGCGCGGCCGAGGATTGGCCTACATTACGGCGCGCGATCACTTATACCTATCAGATGTTCCCGGCGACGGTACTCGTGGTCAGCCCCGATTACATGAACCTGATGACGCTGATGCCGCGCGGGGTGGACCGCGTGCTGGTTGAGGATTTCATGCTGATCCCCGAGCCGCCGGCGACCGACAAGGCGTTGGCGCATTGGGAAAAGAGCTGGAACCTGCTCGACGGCGGCGTCTTCGGCGCGGAGGATTTCCGCGCGGCGGCATTGTGCCAAGAGGGACTGATGTCGGGGGCGATCGACCGGCTGACCCTGGGGAGCATGGAGGGTGGAATCCGCCTGTTTCACGATGCGGTGGAGAGGGCGTTGGCGAGTTAAACCATCACCGTCATGCCGGGCTTGTCCCGGCATCCACGGTGCAAAAACGCCGGATCAGGAGGATAGCGCGGTGGATCCCGGCACAAGGCCGGGATGACGATGGGGTTAAGGGCTGACGTCAGCCCTTCCCAAACTCAGTTCTTCAACACCGTCGCGACAGTCGAAATCACCAGCCGGGTCTGCTCGATCTCGTCGACCTTGATCGTGTCGAGTCCCATTTCCTTAGCGGGATAATCGTTCCCGCCCGGATAGATCGCATCGCCGACGAACAGCACTTCGCTCGCATCGACACCGGCGACCGGCAACAGCTTCTTCAGGCCATATTGCTTGTCGACGCCCTTGCGCGTGATGTCGATCGAGGTCGATCCACCGATATTGATCGACAGATCGGGGAGCGCCTCACGTAACCGCTTCTGCAATGCCTCGCGCTTCGAGCGATCGGCATCCCAATTGTTCTTGGCGATCAGCGGCGCGTCCTGACCCAGACCCGAAAAGGTGATCTGGCTACCACGATCCTCGATCCGATCGCCCCAGGTCTGTCCGTCGTCTAGACCCTCCGCCTTCACCGCCTCGTCGAGCGCGGTCTCGATCTGGTGGCGCTCATCGTCAGAGAACAATTCGGCATAGATCGGCTTCCACTCGCCGGACCAGCGGTACAGCTTGGTCCCCGTGGTCGGCTGGATGAACAGATTGGCGAGCTTCGCGCGCTCGGGCAGCCGCGACACGACCTGTTTCTCGAATTGCGGCCAGTCGCCGCCCGAAATGATGTCGACCAGGCAGACGTCGAGCAAATCCGCGATCCGCTCCGCCATGTCCGTGTCGAGCGGCTGTTTGCTGAGCGCCAACGTCCCGTCGAGGTCGAAAGCGACCAGCTTCTTCATGCCGCCGCCCGCGCCAACACGAACGCCTCGATCGCATGCGCCACACCATCCTGCTCGTTGCTCGACGAGACGAAATCTGCCGCGGCCTTCACCGTTTCGGGCGCTTGTCCCATCGCAACCGACAGGCCGGCGCGCGCGAACATCGGAACGTCATTGTCCATGTCGCCAAACACCGCGACATGCGCGAGATCGACGCTCAGGATATTGGCGAGCTCCGTGACGCCGTCGCCCTTATTGGCACGGATATCGGTGACATCGAGATAATAGGTCTGGCTCTGCGCGATCGTCGCGCGCTGTCCGAACAGGGCGACACCGCGATTGGCGAGGTCCTTGAGCACCGGCGCATCGTCGCTGACGAAGGTGACCTTGTCGGCGCGATCATAGAGATCGCTGAAATCGTCGCGCAGGATCGGCTCCTGGTTCGAGGCGACTCGCTCATGCTCGACATGGACGCCCGCCAGGCTGGAGGCATACCAATGGCCATCGGCGAACACCCAGCGGTCAACCGCGACTCCTTCAGCCAGGCCGAACATGCCGCGCACGACCTCGGGGTCGATACCATGCCTGGTGATCACGCTGCCGTCAGGGCGGAAGACGATGCCGCCGTTGAACGCCGCCGCCGGAATATCGATCCCGAGCGGCGCGATCAGCGGCAGCACGCCCGATACGGGGCGGGCGCTGATCAGGGTGAAAGGCACGCCCGCGGCCCGCAGGCGATGGACCGCGGCGATGACTTGCTGGCTGAGCGACTTGTCCTTGCGGACCAGGGTGCCGTCGACGTCCGAAATGACCAGCCGGATCGCCGGACCGACCTGCGTCACTGCGGCATCTCCACATGCCCGCCGAAGCCGAAGCGCATCGCCGACAGCAATTTGTCACCATAAGTATGCTCGACGCGGCTGCGATAGCGCGCGAACAAGGCCGCGGTTAGCACGTGCGCGGGGACCGCTTCCTCCATCGCCGCCTCGATCGTCCAATGCCCCTCGCCCGAATCCGCGACGCGGCCGGAGAATTGGTCGAGCGCCTGATCGTTGGCCAAAGCCGAGGCGCACAGATCGAGCAGCCAGGACGAGATCACCGATCCGCGCCGCCAGACTTCGGCAATATCGGTGAGATTGAGGTCGAACCGCTCATCCTCGGGCAATTGCTCCGACACCTTGCTCTTCAGGATATCGAAGCCCTCGGCATAGGCCTGCATAAGGCCGTATTCGATGCCGTTATGGACCATCTTGACGAAATGCCCCGCCCCGGCCGGGCCGGCATGGATATAGCCCTTCTCCGCCCGCGGATCCTCGCCTTCTTTCTCCATTCGGTTGGGCGTGCGCGGGATCGTGCCGAGACCCGGCGCGAGCGTGTCGAAGATCGGATCGAGATGGCGCATGGTGTCGCCATCGCCGCCGATCATCATGCAATAGCCGCGTTCGAGGCCCCAGACCCCGCCCGACGTGCCGACATCGACATATTTCAGACCCTTTTCGGCCAGCGCCTTGGCGCGGCGGATATCGTCCTTGTAGAAGGTATTGCCGCCGTCGATGATGATATCGCCCGGGGAACAGAGCCCGGTCAGCGTCTCGATCGTGCTTTCGGTCGGACCGCCCGCCGGCAGCATCACCCAGAAAATGCGCGGGCTGTCGAGCTTGCCCGCCATCTCCTCCAGCGATCCCGCGCCGATACCGCCATCGGCGACGATCTCCTTCACCGCTTCGGGCGCGCGATCATAGACGACCGTCTCATGCTTGCCGCGCATCAGCCGCCGCGCGATATTGCCACCCATGCGGCCGAGGCCGATGATTCCGATTTTCATGTGAGTCTCCGAAAAGCGCCGGTCTACCAACGTCACCCCGGACTTGTTGCGGGGTCCAATTCTCCACGGGCGATATCGCTTGAGGCCCGCTGGATGCCGGGACCAGCCCGGCATGACGATAGCGAAATCAGGTCGCTTCGGCGGGATGCTTGGCGGCGATCGCGCCGAGCAGGTCGTCGAACGCCTTGGAGAAGGACGCTACGCCTTCCTCGACCAGGGTCTCGGTCACACCCTGCAGGTTCAGACCAAGGCGCTCGGCATCCGCCAGCACCTTCTTCGCGCCCTCGACGTCCTGCGTGAGGGTTTCAGCAGCGGTACCATGGTCGCGAAACGCGTCGAGCGTCTTGGGCGGGACGGTGTTGACCGTATCGCGGCCGATCAGCGAGTCGAGATAGAGCACGTCCGAATAAGCGGCATTCTTGGTGCCGGTCGAGGCCCAGAGCAGCCGCTGCGGCATCGCCCCCTTGGCGGCGAGCGCCTGCCAGCGGTCGGACGCGATGAAGTCCTGAAACCAGGCATAGGCCGCCTTGGCGTTGGCGATCGCCACTTTGCCCTTGAGCGCCTTGGCCTCGTCGCCGCCCACCCCTGCGTCGATCGCATCGTCGATCTTGGTATCGATGCGGCTGACGAAGAAGCTGGCCACGCTGGCGATGCGGTCGATCGGTTCGCCGCGCGCGGCGCGCTTCTCGAGCCCCTCGACGAAGGCGAGCGCGACGGCTTTGTACGCCTCGATCGAGAATAACAGGGTGACGTTGACGTTGATTCCCTTGTCGATCGTGGTCGCGATCGCGGGCACACCGGCGGGCGTACCAGGGATCTTGATCATCAGATTGGGCCGATCGACCGCTTTCCACAGCCGCTCGGCCTCGGACGCCGTCTCGTCGGTGTCATTGGCGATATAGGGCGAGACCTCAAGGCTGACATAACCGTCCTTGCCGTTAAGCCGGTCGTAGATCGGCCGCAGCGTGTCGGCCGCGTCCTGGATGTCCTGGATGGCGAGATGCTCGTAGCGCGCCATCGCCGGCGCGCCGGGATGCGCGTTGTCGAACGCCGCGAGATCGGTGTCATAGGCGTCGCCATGACCCATCGCTTTCTCGAAAATTGACGGGTTCGACGTCACGCCGGTCACGCCGTCTTCCTCGACGAGCTTCTTGAGCCCGTCCTCGGCCAGGAACTTGCGGTCGATGAAATCGAGCCAGATCGCCTGACCGAGTTTTTCCAGATCGTTGATCCGTCCCATGTGCTTCTCCATTCCTATCCCGACCGTCACCCCGGCCTTGTGCCGGGGTCCACCGCACCTCTGGGCGCTACGCCAGCGGCTCTGTGGATGCCGGGACGAGCCCGGCATGACGGCTCAATTCTTAGCGATTAGCGCCTTCGCCTTGGCCACCACATTCTCGACAGTGAACCCGAACTTGTCCTGCAACCCGGCCAACGGGGCCGATGCGCCGAAAGTCGACATGGTGATCGTCGCTCCGTTGGCCCCGACATAGCGGTCCCAGCCCATCTCACCGGCCATCTCGACGGCAAGCCGTGCGGTAACACCAGCGGGGAAGACGCTGTCCTTGTAAGCCTGGTCCTGCAGTTCGAACCTGAACCAGCTCGGCATCGAGACGACACGAGCGGCAACGCCTTCCGCCTTGAGTTGCTCATAAGCCTTGGCCACCAGGCTGACTTCCGAACCGCTCGCGATCAGGATCACCTGCGGGTTATCGCTGTCGGCCAGAATATAGGCCCCCTTCGCGACGCCGTCGGCGCTGGCATAGGTCGACCGATCGAGCGTGGGCATCGCCTGACGCGACAGAACGAGCGCGGTCGGATGCCTGCCGTCGGTCATCAGCGCACGCCACGCCGCGGCGACTTCGTTCGCGTCGCCCGGACGGATCGTGTCGATTCCCGGTGTCGCACGAAGCATCGCGAGTTGCTCGATCGGCTGATGAGTCGGGCCGTCCTCACCGACGCCGATCGAATCGTGGGTGAACACCCAGATCGAGCCCAATTCCATCAGCGACGACAGCCTGACCGGCGGGCGCATATAGTCGAGGAACACGAAGAAGGTGGAGCCGTAGGCGCGCAGATGCGACAGAGACATGCCGTTGACCACCGCGCCCATGCCGTGTTCGCGCACGCCGAAGTGGAAATTGGTGCCGCCGTAATTGTCCGGCTCGAACGACGGCGCGTTCTTGATGTCGGTCTTGGTCGAGGGCGCGAGATCGGCCGAGCCGCCGAGCAGCCACGGCACCTTGGGCACGATCGCATTGAGCACCTTGCCGCTCGAATCGCGAGTCGCCAGGCCCTTTTCGTCGGCGTCGAAGGTCGGAATGCCGGCATCCCAGCCATCGGGCAGCCGATCCGACAGGATCAGGTCGAGTTCCTTGCCGAGTTCTGGATAGGCCGATTTGTACTTGGCGAAGCTGGCGTCCCATTCCTCGCGCAACGGCCGGCCGCGGCCGGCAATCGCCTCATTGAAGTGTTTCTCCACGCCCTCGGGGACATAAAAGTCCTTTTGCGGCCAGCCATAAGCCTCTTTGGTCGCCTTGACGTTGTCGACGCCGAGCGGCTCGCCATGCGCCTTCTCGCTGCCGGCGCGCGGGGAGCCCCAGCCGATCACCGAATGGACGACGATGAAGGTCGGACGGTCGTCGGTCTTGCGGAACGTCTCCAGCGCCTGCGTCATTGCCGCGCAGTCATTGGCGTCGTTCACATGGATGACGTTCCAGCCATAGGCTTGGAAGCGCTTGCCGACATCCTCGTCGAACGCGAGCGCGGTGTCGCCCTCGATCGAGATATGGTTCGAATCGTAGATCCAGCACAGGTTGGACAGTTTGAGGTGCCCGGCGATCGACGCCGCCTCGGCCGAGACGCCCTCCATCATGTCGCCATCGCCGCACAGCGCATAGACGTCGTGATCGAACAGCGTGAAGCCCTGCTTGTTATAGCGCGCCGCGAGCCAGCGCTCGGCGATCGCCATACCGACCGAATTGCCGCAACCCTGCCCCAGCGGACCGGTCGTGGTCTCGACGCCGGTGGTGTGGCGATATTCGGGATGGCCCGGCGTCTTCGAGCCGAGTTGACGGAAATTCTCGATATCGTTGAGGCTGACCGCTTCCTTGCCGGTCTTCTTGCCGGTGCCATCGACTTCCTCGATCCCGGCGAGGTGGATCAGCGAATAGAGCAGCATCGACGCGTGGCCGACCGACAGCACGAAGCGGTCGCGATTGGGCCAGGTCGGCGTCGAGGGATCGTAGCGGAGGAATTGCGACCAGAGCGTATAGCCGACCGGCGCCAGCGCCATCGGCGTCCCCGGGTGCCCCGAATTGGCCTTCTGCACCGCATCCATCGACAGCGTGCGGATCGTATCGATCGTCAGGCGCTCGATAGAGCCATCCTCTTTGAGCTGATCCACGTCGGCGGTCTGGGTATCGGACATTCTTTTACGAGCTCCCGCTTCGGGTGGACGAACGCGCAGACCGCCTCGCGGTTGCGCCATTTCCATGCCCTATATGGGGAGCGTCGCGCGCTTGCCACCCGTCAGGTGGTATTGCGTTCCATTTTCGTAACGGTTCCCCGACCGGCGACATAGGCGGCGTCGACTTCGCGCAGGAACAGGCCGTGTCCCATCACGCCGGGAATCGCCTGCAACGCGGTGGCCAGTCCCTCCGCTTCCGGGAAAGACGCGAAATGGCAGTCGAAGATGATATTGCCCTGATCGCTGCGCCACGGCCCATCTTCCGCCATTCGCAATACCGGTTCGGCGCCCAGCCCCGCCAGGCGCGCGGCAACGAAGCCCCGCGCGAACGGCAGCACCTCGACCGGCAGCGGCGCGGCGCCGAGCCGCTCGACCCGTTTCGACGCATCGGCGATCACGACCATTCGCGCGGAGGCCTCGGCGACGATCTTTTCCCGCAGCAAGGCGCCGCCCGCCCCTTTGATGACGCGCAAGGCGGGATCGATCTCGTCGGCGCCATCGATCGTCAGGTCCAGCCGCGACGTCAGCGCAAAGCGGCCGATCGGGATACCGACTTCGCGCGCGGCATGTTCGGTTGCTTTCGAGGTGGCGAAGAAGACGGTCTTGCCGAGCTCGGGCAGACGCGCGGCGATCGCGCGGATCGCGAACGCCACGGTCGATCCGGTGCCGATGCCGACCAGCATGCCCTCACATATTTCGGCGATCGCGGCGTCGGCGGCGATCCTTTTGTCGTCGTCGCTCATGGGTGCCAAGCCTAGCGCGAAACCGCGCGCACGGAAACGGCCGCTCCATCGCCCGGCGCGCCACGGTTATAACTCGGCGGAATGGTGCACCGCAACGAAACGGCTTGATTCATGTAACAATGCAACATAGCAGGGCAAATCCGCAACACGTTGGTCGAACGACCGGCCGGAGATTATGGCGACTAAAGCAAGGCGCATCGGCAGCACGTCGCGCCCGCCCCATCCGGGGCGGCGGCTCGGTGCTGGCTGGGTCGCCGTGCTGCTGGCCATGCTGCTGGCGTTTTCGTGGCAGAGCCTGGTTGCTCAGACCCATAACCATTTCGCCAGCGCGCCGATCTCCGCCGTCGCTGGTAAAACAGGCGCGGCGGCAGCGTCCGCGCCGGACCGGAACTCACCCTTCGATTCCCCGGCAAATTGTCCGATCTGCCGGGAGATCGCGCAAGGCGCCGCTTATTTGCCGCCGGCGCCGATTGTCCTTCCGGCACCCCAGGCGATGCTCGTCTGGCTGGTCGCCGGCCTCGCCTTCGGGCTGATCCTCGAACGGCGTTCGCTCGGCTGGCACAGCCGCGCACCCCCGACCCCACTCCAGGCCTGACACTATCGCCGCGACGCGAAGGCACGACATCGTGCCCAGTCGCGTCCCGCGGATTCCGCTGTGAATCCGCGACCAAGGTTCCCGGAGTTTATTAGAATGCGACATCTCCTCCTGCTCGGCGCGGCCTCCATCGCGCTGTTTCCCGCTATTGCTTTCGCCCAGGACGCGCCGGCCAGCCCGCCGCCGGCCCCTGCTCCCACCCCCACCTCGTCGGACCAATCCAGCGACATCGTGATCACCGCGCAGCGGCTCGATGCGGCGCGCGACGCCATCCTCCCCTCGCTCGGCGCCAGCGCCTATACGGTCGACAGGACGTTGCTCGCGAAGCAACCGGGGGGCGTCAACGTCAATCTGGTCCAGATCCTGACCCACATTCCGGGCGTGACGCTCGACAGCTATGGCTCGGTCCATGTCCGCAACGAGCACGCCAACCTGCAATACCGGTTGAACGGGGTGATCGTGCCGGAAAGCATTTCCGGTTTCGGCCAGACGTTCGACCCGCGGATCGCCGACTCGACCGAGCTGATCACTGGCACCCTCCCCGCGCAATATGGCTATCGCACTTCGGGCGTCGTCAGCCTGAAGACGGGATCGAGCGGGTTCGGCAATGGCGGCGACATCGGTTATTACGGCGGTAGCCGGAACACGATCAATCCCAACGCCTCGATCCACGGGACCGACGGATCGCTGAGCTATTTCGTCTCGGGCAGCTATCTTCAGAACGATCTGGGCGTCGAGAACCCGATCGGGACGCGCGATGCGATCCATGATCGCACGCGCCAGTACCGGGCGTTCGCCTATGTTTCCGACATCATCTCGCCGACCAGCCGGATCACCGCGTTCGGCGGCACGTCGATCGGCCATTTCCAGATCCCGAACAACCCGGGCCAGACGCCGACGTTCGTGCTCAACGGCCAGACCAGCTTCGATTCGGCGCAGCTCGACCAGAACCAGCGCGAAATCACGCATTACGGCGTGCTCGCCTATCAATATGCCGGCGGCGCGCTCAATTTCCAGATCGCTCCGTTCGTGCGCTATTCGCAGACCCGATATACGCCGGATCCCCAGGGCGGCGACCTTATCTTCAGCGGCGTCGCCGACCGATCGCGCCTCTCGAGTCTGGCCGCCGGGGTTCAGGCCGATGGCAGCTACAAATTGTCCGACGCCCACACGCTGCGCTTCGGCTTGTTCTTCCAGAACGAGCGGACGCGGTCGCAAGTGACGTCGCGCGTGTTCGCGGTCGATACCGATCCTGACGGGAACGTCGTCCAAACGTCGGACATCCCGCTCACGATCACCGACAAGGGCGGCCGCAGCGGCCAGCTCTACGGCGTCTATCTCCAGGACGAATGGTCGCTGAGCCCGACGTTGACGCTCAATTACGGCGTCCGTTTCGACGCGGTCAGGGCCTACACGAAAGAGCAACAGCTCAGTCCGCGCGTCAACCTCGTCTGGAAGCCGAGCGACGCCACGACCTTCCACCTCGGCTATGCGCGCAACTTCACGCCGCCGCCGCAGGAGCTGATCTCGGCGCCGACGCTGGCGCTGTTCAACGGTACGACCAAGCAGACCGAGATCGCGACCGCCGATCCGGTACGCGCCGAGCGCGAGCATTATTTCGACGCCGGGGTGCAGCAGACCGTCCTGCCGGGCCTCAAGATCGGGCTCGACGCTTATTACAAGATCAAGCACAACCTGCTCGACGAGGGCCAGTTCGGTCCCTCATTGGTCTTGTCGCCGTTCAATTACGCCAAGGGCTATGCCTGGGGCGTCGAACTCAGCGCCAATTACACCAAGGGGCCGGTCGACCTCTACGCCAACGTCGCGCGCGGCCGGGAGAAGGGCCGCAACATCGTCTCGAGCCAATATTTCTTCGCGCCCGACGAGCTGGCGTACATTTCCAACCATTATATCTTCACCGACCATTCGCAGAACTGGACGGCGTCGGGCGGCGCCAGCGTCACCATCCATGACGGGATCGGCACGCTCGTTCCGGCGGTCGACTTCCTCTATGGCGACGGACTGCGCGCCGACGATCCGGCGGGGATCGTTCCCAATGGCGGCAAGCTGCCCTCCTATGTCACCGCCAATTTCGGGGTCGCGCAGAATCTCGAGGGGCCCGGCGTGCTCAAGGGGCTGTCGATCCGTTTCGATGTCGTGAACCTGTTCGACAAAGTCTATCTGCTCCGCGACGGCTCGGGGGTCGGGGTCGGCGCCCCGCAATATGGCGCGCGGCGCGGGTTCTTCGCCGGGATCAGCAAGAAGTTCTGAGCGAAGATGGGGCGTGCCGGTGGCGCGCCCCCGCTGGGATCGGCCAACCGCCGCGGCGCGTCCGCGGCGGCGGCTGACGGCATTGGAGAACCATATGTCACACCAACACCCCGCGACGAGCGCGCCGGGAATCGACTGGCTCGAGCGCGCCGCGGTCGGTGCGTCGGCGCTCTGCCTGATCCACTGTATCGGCTTGCCGCTGCTATTAGCCGCCCTGCCCGCTCTGTCGTCGCTCCTTCCCATTCCCGAGAGCTTTCACGTCTGGATCCTGGCCTTTGCCGTGCCCAGCTCTGCGCTCGCTTTGTTCGCCGGCCGCCACCATCATCGCCGCGCCTATCCGCTGATGATTGGCGCAACGGGGCTGATCCTGCTCGCGACCGGCGCGCTGGTCCTGCTCGGCGGGCGCTGGGAGGCGCCGGTGACAGTCACCGGCAGCCTGTGCCTCGCCTGCGCCCATATCGCCAATTGGCGGCTGCGGCATTCCAGCCATCGGCATCGCGACTGACATCGGCGGCGGCGGTAGCAGCGCCAGTTCATTATCCGACACCCAATGTCGGCAATGGACACGCGCCCGGAGATTCACTCCAGGGGCAGGTGTCTGTTTGGTGCGCTATCGCGGAGGGCTATCGGAGGCAGGTCGGGAGCATGCAGCCCCGTGAACGGCGTCCGCCATGCCTCGATGCTTTCGAGTTGATCATACCACCGGCAAATCGCGGGATATTCGTCGACAGGCAGTCGGGCGACATCGTTGAACGGCAGAAAGGCGGCCATGCGGAAGTCGGCGTAGGAAATCGCTTCCCCGACAAGCCATTGTCGCTGCTCGAGTTCGCTTTCGAGGATGGTCGAGGCGGCGTGGAAACGCTCCAGCCCCTCTTCAACCTTGTCGTCCTCGATCGGTCCGAGCGCATAACGCTGCTTCGTTCCCCGCTCGAAATGGACCATGTCGCAGGCCCGCATGAAATTGTCTTTCCCCCAGCTTAGCCAGCGGATCATCTCCGGCTCGTCATCCCCGGTGCGCCAAAACTCCGATGCTGCGTCGCGCGATAGTCGGCAGGCAATTGCGTCCGCTTCCCAGAGAACTCGCTCACCGCCGACGAGGATGGGTAAGGAAAGGTTCGGATTCAGGGGCCGAAACTTCTCCGATTCACCCGGCGCGAACGGCGAGGCAAATTCAAACTCGATCGCCGAGTTCAAATAACGTGCTACCGCGACCGCCAGCCGCGGATTCGGGTTTCGACTGAAGAAGAGTTTCATCATCGTCGTGATTCCGGATGCGGATCTGCGATCGGTATGTGCCGCCGGCCAGTACAGCTGCTGCCGCGCCACGACAATGCGCAGCGAGTGGGCCCGGAAGGCTGACCGCCGCCTTTGGAAAGGCGGCGGCGAAGTCAGGCTTTCGTGCCTGCGAAAAGAAATGGCGCGCCCGGAACGATTCGAACGTCCGACCCTCAGATTCGTAGTCTGATGCTCTATCCAGCTGAGCTACGGGCGCCTGGGAGACGCGGCACATAGAGGGGTGTTTCGGGAAGCGCAAGTGCGTTGCGCCATAGTTTTTCGCCGCCTAGAGCAGCGTCATGTCAAAGCGGATCGCGATACTCCTCACCCTCGGGCTCGTCGGCTGTACCGAAGCACCGGGGGTCTATCCGTCGCTTGCGCTGCGGCCGATCGAATCGCGCTCGGACGCCGAACCCGAAGTGGTGACGCCCGTCGCCGCCCCGGATCCCGAACTCGACAAGAAGATCGCGGCGATCGGCGCCAAGCTGGGCGCGTCGGAGGCAGCATTCGCCACCAGTGCCGCCACCGCGGAAAGCGCCGCACGCAGCCCCGCCGCGCAGGCCGTCGGGAGCAACGAATGGGTGCGAGCCGAATCGGCGCTGGCCGATCTCGATTCGCTCCGCGTCGATACGCTCGGCGCGGTCACCGATCTCGACCAATTGACCAGCGAGCGCGGCGTGGCCGGCGATCCGCCCTATCCGGCGCTGGAAAACGCGCGCGCCAAGGCGCAGGCGCAACTGGAGACTCAACAGACGAAGATCGCCGCGATCAAGGCGATCCTCGGCGAGAAATAAGCCCAACGTACGGAAAATGACGGCGCTCGGTTTCCGAGCGCCGTCATTCAGTTCAGCTGATGGCCGGATTGTTCATCGCATTCAGATACCGGAACCAGCTCTGTCCTGCGTTGGAGCCGAGCGCCAACTGCTCGCTCTTCTTCTGGTTACGCCAGCCGTTGACGGTAGTGAGCGCCGAGTCGAGATCGGTGCCCGTCTGTAACAGTTGGTTCTTCAGAATTGACGGACCGGCCAGTAACTGGTCGGTTGCCTGGCCGTCACGGATATCGGTGACGCCGTCGGCGGTCGAATAGTCCCAACTCGGCGCATTGCCGTTCTGTGACGCGACTGCGGCATACGTTTGCGGCAGACTGGCAACGTTCCCACCCGCTGCGTTGATCGACGCGGTCTTCCACAACACGAACAGGTAGTTGTTGTCGGCCAGATTGGCACGCGGCGCCGAGTTGATACGCCCGACGATCCGCTTTCGATGCTGGGCGATCAGCCAGTCGAGCACCGCCCCGGCTTTGGCAGACGCGCTGCGCAGCGCGGCGTTGAAGCCCAGCTTCTCCCCAATCCCAATCGCGCTCAGCCAATAGCCCGCATAGAAATCATGCTGGCCATAATCATCGTTGATCGGAATGATGATGCCGAACTTGCTCGCACCGGCATAGGCGACCTTGATCGGATCAATCGCACCGTTGGTGAACACGTTAGTCGGCGGATGATCGAAGCCGGGCGTGGCCGTCTTGTGCATATCGCTGAACGCCTCGAAGTCGGCCACCGCGAAGGCCATCACCTCCGCCCGGCTGTAGAGCCGGTCCGAATTCGCCGATGCCGTCTTCCATGCCATCGCGGCATGGAGGAACGACCATGCGCCGTCACGGACCGCCCAGCGCTGTGCCGAGGGTTCGTTGATGATGACGTTCAGGTAGAGACGGGTCTGATCCCAGAGCTTGTGCCCGAGGAACGCGAATTCGGGCGTCTTCCAGAGCAGCGATCCCCAATGCGGGAACTGATGTGCGTGCAACGAATCGATTTCGTTCGTCCCGAAGTAGGGCTTGTCGGCCGCCGATCCGGCATAGGGCACCGTGACGCGCAACGGATTATACTGCGTCGCGAACACATAGGGCTGGCCGCCCTGAATGTAATAGGCCCGCTCCGGTGGCGTCGCGCTGTCGCCCGCACCGTAATAATGATTGCGCAGCGTGATCGTCCGATTGGCGTTGGCGCCCTTGAACAACGGCACGCACCGCCCGCCCTCGAAGCAATGATACGGATCGCTGGCGTAGCTCGAACAATAATCGAGCGCTATCGCGGCGAACGGCGTGCCGTCATGAGGCCGCGTGGCGGTCACGTCGTACATATACTGGGCGACTGGCTCGGCGATGCCGGCGCGATCGTCACGGGCACCGCCCGGGCCCGTCACCGGGCTGCGCCCGGCCTGATTGAACGGCGTGTATTTGAGCCAGGTCGACGCCACAGCCGCGAGCGACACGTCGGCGTAGAGCGATGCCTTGTACGGATCCTGCGTGACACCCGCCTGCGGCACGAGCGTGGCATAGTTGGTCGGCTCCCACGGCATCACGCGCGTATTGCCGAACCCGTTGGCCTGCCCGTCGCTCCACAACCGCATATCGCCGCCATTGTTCGAGAAATGCGTGTGCGACGCGTAGGGTACGGTGACGTCGTAGCGCGGCAGACTGGTGTTGATGAACGTCTGGCTCTGCGCGGACGGCGTCGCCGAGCGCCAGATCACCGCTGCTCGGACGGTGCCGTGCGGATACCATTTGTTGGTCGCGTTGGTGATCGCCACCCCATTGCCGTCATAGCTGCCGGCGAAGATCCGCGGAATATCGGTCCCGTTCAGCGGGCCGCCGTCCGGTCGTTCGACCTTACCGAGCAAATTGCCGGACGAATCCTCGATCCGCCATTTGTGCGGCACCATGTAGCTGTTGTTGCCGCTGGGATCGCCGAATGGATTGTTCGGCATCGTGGTGGTCGTCCAGTCGTAACCGAACTGGAAGGTCGCGTAGCCGCCGATGCGTACCGCCTCGCAATAATAAGCGATGCCGCCGATCACCGGCACGGCTCCTTGGGGGAGACACTCGATCCACGGCGACACCGACGCCAGCTGCGCGTCTTCGAACACGCAATTCTGCCGTGCCGGTTTGGTCATGATGAGGGCATTGGGATGGCTGACGGCCGAACCGGTCGACCAGTCCTCAAGCACCGCGCGATACGGCGCTCCCGCCGGCACCGTCATCGGGCCGATCACGACGTCGAGCGCCTGTACCGACCCGCCTGTCGGCTGGTAGGTCACGGTGCGCGCGCTTTGCGGCGCGGTGACTGCCAGCGCATCAACATAGAGATTTTGCAACTGTATTGCGGTCACGTTGCCCGACGAAACCGGCGAGAAGCTTTCGCTCTGCGACGGAAGGTCGACGGTGATGCCGAGCTTCTGCACCTTCAGCGCACCGCCGCCGGCGGTGTTGCCCGACAGCGCGTTGCTTTCCAGCGGCGCATCAGGAACTACGCGCGGCTTGATCGTCGTCGTCTGCGCCGACCCAACCTGCACGCCGGCGCGCCAGAAGGTGATCGTGCCGCCGGTACCCGATGCATTGTCAACATAGCGGACCGCGACATCCTCCACGGCAGTGTTCGAGAAGACGCTGGTGCTCTCGAACTCTTCGACCGTCCCGTCGCGCTCGATCCGCGCGATGACGTTGTTGGTCGCCCAGTTGCCAAGCAGCACGATACCGCCCTCGCCATATTCATAGACTGCGGCGATCACGTTCTTATCGGTCGGGATGACGCCCTTGAACGACAGGGTGAAAGCCGGCGGCGTCTGGGTCTTGCTCGCGTCGCTGCTGGTCGCGAAGCTCAAGCCGAGCGCCGGGGAGGCTAGATAGGTGCCTGCCGACAGATTGAGATTGGTGCCGTCGAAGCTTTTTCCGCTGCCGACGATCTGCACCGATGCGCTGCTCGCACCGCCGGCAGTCTGGGTGGGTGCGAACGGCCCGGTCGCGTTGGTCAGACTATAGGCCGACCCGACCGAAATAGTCGTCGGCGCGGTCGAGCGGACGACCAGCGACAGCCCAGACGGGATCGTCAGCGCATAGCTCGATGCCGGCGAGGTGAGATAGATGCCGAGTGGGAACCGCGTCCCCGGGTCGCCATAGACCACCGGATTGCCGGTTGGTGGCGGGTTGGAACCGAAATTGGTCGTCGTGTCGCCGATCGGCACGCGGTAGGTGGCGAGTGATCCGCCGCCGCTGACCGGGCGCATGCCTAGCGCCGCGAACACGCACGGATAGCGGCTGGGCGACACGCCGAGTAGACGGAACCCCGCCCAGCGACCGGTCGGCGCGCCCGTGACGGTCGCGTTCAGCTTCTTCTGGTTGTTCGGATTGGCGTTGTCAGCGGTGATGGTCAGCGCGTTGAGCACCGACAAAGCCGTGCCGTCGCTGCTGGCGATCGCATTGGCGGTAACACCAGTCCACTGATCGCTCGTCGCTGTCGTGTATCCCAGGCTGGCCTTGGTGTCTGCAACACTCGCCAGCGTGATCGCAGTGCCGACGTCCAGCAGCACGTCGATCGTGTAGGTGCCGGTGCCGCTCGTCGGCAGGCCGGGGATGAAATAGTTGCCGTTCTGGCACGCCGTTACTGCGCTCGAGTCACCGACGGTGAAGGCAGGCGCCGTGGTTCCGCTCGCGAAGACACGCGTGCGCACACCGACGATCGCCGACTGATCGATAAGCGCGCCCGATCCCGACCCGCTGTCGGTCGCGGTGACTCCGAAATAGACCGGCGATGGCAGCGGGGTGAAGCTCGAACCCGATCCGGTGCTCGCCTGAACGCCGAGCGCGCCGAAGACGCACGGATAACGGCTCGGCGAAACGTTGGTGAGGCGAACGCCGACCCAACGCCCCGTCGCCGCGCCCGTAACGGTGGCGTTCAGCTTCTTCTCGTTGAACGGATTACTGCTGTTGGTGGTGATCGTGAGAGCGTCCAGCACCGACACGGCCGTGCCGTCGCTGCTAGCCAGCGTGGTGGCGGAGACGCCGGTCCACTGGTCGCTGGTGGCGGTCGTGTAGCCCAGACTCAAGAGTGTATCGACAACCTTGCCTAGTGTGATCACGCTGCCGATGTCGAACAGGATATCGACGGTGACAGTGCCGCTGCCGCCCGTCGGGAAGTTTGGGATGAAGTAGTTGCCGTTCTGGCATGCCGTCACTGCCGTCGAATCGCCAACCGTGAAGGCCGGAGCCGTGGTGCCGGTCGCATAGACGCGCGAGCGGACGCCGACGATCGCGGACTTGTCGATCGTGGGGCCATAGCCAGTGCCACCGCTCGCGGTGCGAGTGACGACGAGCGCACCGGCCTGCGCGGGCGTCAGTGCCGCACCGACCGCCAAGGGCGACGCGGTCGCCGACAGGCGTACCGACGCGACCTGTGCCGGGACTTCGGTAACGCTGAAGCCGACGGTACCGGTAGCGCCGCCGGTCGTCAGCGCCAAGTTCTGCTGTGCCGAACCGTCCGGAAAGACAATTTGACTGGGGCCGTTGATTTGCATGGAGTTCTCCTTGGGGATCAGTCCAACGCTCCGCGCTGGAACATAAAGAGAACATCTATAATCCAACCTTGCAATCAAAGTTTGATCGCTAAGCTTATCGGATTTCAGCTTCTTTCAACTTCTATCGCCTAGATCGCTGCGATGGACATGGCGGCCGGGCAAATTGCGAACCGATCGGCTTTGGTCGGCGCGCGCGCCGGCTATCGTCCCGATATCGACGGACTACGCGCGATCGCGGTGACGGCGGTCGTGCTCTTTCACGCCGGTCTCGGCTGGCTGCCCGGCGGGTTCGCCGGCGTCGATATATTCTTCGTCATCTCAGGTTTCCTGATTGGCGGAATCGTCCATCGCGAGATCGCCGACCGACGGTTCAGCTTTGCCGCCTTTTACGCCCGGCGCGCGCGACGCATCCTGCCGGCGCTCATCGCCGTCTCGTTGGTGACGCTCGGATCGGGATTGCTGATCCTGGGTCCGGGCGAACTCGCGCGGTTCGCGATCAGCGCGGTCGCCGCGTTGCTCGGCGTCTCCAACGTCTGGTTCTTCCACACGACCGACTATTTCACGCCCAGCGCGGCGCTCGAGCCGTTCCTGATGACCTGGTCACTTGGCATCGAGGAACAATTCTACCTGCTCCTGCCGCCTTTGTTGCTGGCGCTTCACCGGTGGAGCGGTCGCAGCGCGTTATGGGCGGTGCTTGCCATTACGTGCCTGTCGCTTCTGCTCGGTCTGCTGGCAACGCCGATCGAGCCGGTCGCGTCCTTCTACCTGCTGCCGATGCGAGCGTGGGAGCTCGGTATCGGCGTCTCGCTGGCGATCGCCTACCGAGCCGGCCTGCGGATTCCGACGGCCATACAGCAATGGATCGCCATTGCCGGGCTGGTGGCGATCGCCGCGTCCTTGCGGCTGTTTGACGAACAGATACCTTTCCCCGGCTATGCCGCGCTGCTGCCGACCGTCGGTACGGCGATGATGATCGCGACGCCCGAAAGCGGCATCAATCGCCATCTGCTCGGCAGCCGCCCGCTGATCGCGATCGGGCTCACTTCCTATTCCTGGTATCTGTGGCACTGGCCGCCGCTTGCCTTCCTGCGCATCGCCGCGGCCGGTCCGGTGCCGCCGCTGCTGCTGGCGGCGACAGCGATCGGGTCGATCGTTCCTGCTTATTGCTGTTGGCGCTGGATCGAACTCCCGTGGCGCCATCCCCGGCAAGGCCGTACCAATCCGGCAACCCTACGGCGCTACGGCATTGTGCTGGCGCTATGCCTCGCGCTGTTCGGCGGCGTTGCCCTGTCCGACGGCATTCCCGACCGTGCCGGCGCATCGTCGCGGCGCATCGAAAGCATCATCACCGCGAGCCGCAGCCCCTGCTTGACCGGCTATGGCGTCGACCGTCCGAACGCCACCCCATTCTGCGCGCCGCCGGGCAACGGCCCGCTCATCGCATTGCTCGGCGACAGCCATGCATCGGCGCTCGGCGACCCGCTGCGCCAGGATGCCCGCGCGCACGGCTATGGGCTGATACAGATGACGGCGGGGTCCTGCCCACCGTTGCTCGGCGCGACGCTCAGGCTGCGCGAGCATCCCGGCGCATCGCGAGCTTGCGCCGACTTCAACATCGCGGCGATCGAAAAAGCAGCGCGGGATCCGCGCATCAAGATCGTCGTTCTGACTGCATTCTGGCAGTCGCCCTTCACCGCCCATGCCATTGCGATCGGCGATGGCGTGATACCCGCCGACGGCGCGAGCGCGGATAGCTCGAGCGAGATCGAACTGCGTGCGGCGCTCGGCCGAACGCTGACTCGCCTCCGTGACGCCGGCAAGAAGGTCGTCCTGCTCGGGGATGTGCCGTGGTTGCAATTCGATCCGGCGCGCCATGTCTGGGCGCAGGCGCTGCCGTTGCGTGGGGCCCTGGAGCGTTATGCGGCGCCGGGGCTGAGCGAGATGGCGGGTTCAGTCGACGATCGCTTCTTCGAACCGTTAGCCGATCGCGGCAGCGTGATCGTCGCGGATGGCGCCCGCGCCGTCCCCGGCACGCGTTTCGTGCCACTGCGCGACCTGTTGTGCCCCAACGACCGGTGCCGAACCGATGACGGAGAGGTCCCGTTTTTCATCGACCAGCAACATCTTTCCCGATCGGGCGCGGATTATGTGGTCAGGCGCCTCGACGACGCGCTCTGGGACTAGGGCCGGACCATCCGGTAGACGATATGCGGCCTCAACGGATCGCCCACGAGCACCGCCGGGTGATCGAAGTCGCTATCATGATCGCGCACCATACCGAGCCGTTCCATCAAGCCCCAACTGCGCTCGTTGCCGACGACGGTCATCGCCAAGATCTCGGGCGCATCGGTGTTCACCCAACCCCAGGCGATCGCCGCCTCGGCCGCTTCTCGCGCATAGCCCTGACCCCAGGCGTCACGCGCCAAGCGCCATCCGATCTCGACCTGGTTCGCAAGCGGCGTGCCTTCCGGGCCGGGCTTGAGCCCACAAAAGCCGAGGAAAGCGCCGTCCGCCTTTCGCTCCACCGCCCAGAAACAATAACCGTGGCTGGCGATGAACCCGTTCTGGCGGGCCGCGGCGGCTTCGGCGTCCTCGCGGCTCAGTGGCGGCCCGAGATAGCGCATGACCTCCGGATCGCTGCACATGGCATGAAACGGCGCGACGTCGCTCTCGCGCCAGCCGCGCAGGATCAGCCGCCCGGTCTCGATCACGGTCGCCCTCAACGCGGCCGATCGATCGCATAGACGATCATGTCGCCGATCGGGTCGTCATTATCGAGATAGCGCGGGTGCCGGAAATCGAGGTCGGGGCGGCGCGACATGCCGATCCGGATCATCAGTCCCCAGGACGGCGCATTATCAGGATTGGTCCAGGCCGCGATCGTCTCGGCCGGTGTGTTCGCCCAACCCCAGTCGCGGCTAGCCTCGGCCGCTTCCCGAGCGATCCCCTGCCCCCAATGCTTTTCGGCGATTCGCCAGCCGAGCTCATACATGCCGTCGACCGGCGTATGGGGATGCCCGCCCAGCCTGAGCCCGCAAATCCCCGCCAGTTCGCGATCCGCCTTGGTCTCGACTGCCCACATGCAATGGCCGTGTGCCTCCTGCTTTGCCATCTGCGCATCGAGCAACGGATCGATCTCCTCGCGTGGCACGACCCCGCCGAAATGCTTCATCATCGCGGGCGTGTTGACGATCGCATTGAACGCGGGTTTGTCCTCCTCACGCCACGGGCGGAGGATCAGGCGGCGGGTCTCGATCATAAAACCTCAGTCATTTCGCCAGCAATTTCGCCGCATGAAGCGCGTGATAGGTCAGCACGCCCGAACAGCCCGCGCGCTTGAACGCCATCAGCGTTTCCAGCACGACAGCGTCGCGCTCGGCGGCACCAGCCGCGATCGCCGCCTCTAGCATCGCATATTCGCCGGACACTTGGTACGCGAATACAGGCACTTCGAAGCGATCTTTCACTCGCAGGATGATGTCCAGATAGGGCAGCCCCGGCTTGACCATCACGCTGTCGGCTCCCTCGGCGAGGTCGAGCGCGACTTCGCGCAACGCTTCCTCGGCATTGGCCGGATCCATCTGATAGGTCTTCTTGTCGCCCTTGAGCAGCCCGCGCGAGCCGACCGCGTCGCGGAACGGGCCATAGAAGCCACTGGCATATTTGGCGGCGTAGGACATGATCTGGACGTTGACATGGCCCTCCGCCTCCAACGCCTCGCGGATCAGGCCGACGCGACCGTCCATCATATCCGATGGCGCGATGATGTCGGCGCCGGCTGCGGCCTGGTTGAGCGCCTGACCGACAAGCACTTCCGCCGTGGCGTCGTTGAGCACATAGCCGCTGTCGTCGAGCAAGCCGTCATGCCCGTGGCTGGTATAGGGATCGAGCGCGACGTCGGTCAGCACGCCGATATCGGGCACCGCATCCTTGAGCGCTCGGATCGCGCGGCACATCAAATTGTCGGGATTGAGCGCTTCCTTGCCGTCGTCGCTGCGGCGATCGGGTTGCGTGTTGGGGAACAAAGCGATGCACGGGATGCCGAGGTCACGCGCCTCCTTTGCCCGCGCGACGATGCCGTCGACCGACCAGCGCGATACGCCCGGCAGACTGGCGATCGGCTCCTCGACCCCCTGCCCTTCGGCGATGAACAGCGGCCAGATCAAATCGGCGGCGGTCAGGATGGTTTCGGCATGCATCCGCCGGCTCCAGGCCGAGGCGCGAGGGCGGCGGAGTCGGATCGCTGGGTATTGGCTCATGGCCGCGCATTTGAGCCCCTGCGCCGCTGCGCGCAAGGCCCGAGGAGAGTTCTCGGTCAGCCGGTCGGGTGCAACCGTCCGGCTGGCTCGCCAGTGCCATGGGCATGTTCTTCCGCCTCGGGCTCGGGCGGGACGATTAGTACCTGCTCGCGCCAATGGCCGCTCCTATAATACCAGGCCGCGAGCAGCAGCGAGACCATCGATCCGATCGGGAAAGCGTACCACAAGGCGTCGGCACCGATCAGCGGCTGACCCAATATCGCGAAGCCGAGACGGACCGGGTAGAAAGCGACCGCCAGGATCACCAGCGGCGGCACGGTCGCTCCGTTGGCGCGCACGGTCGAGAACAGCACCATCGTCGCGCCGAACATCACGAAGGTCCAGCTCGAGATCAGCTGGATATGCCGCGCGATCGGGATCGCCGGGCTGCCGCTGCCGACGAACAGCGTCATCACCTGGCGGTCGAACAGGATGATCGCGGCGATCACGACCAAAGTGATGATCGTGTTGTAGACGATGCCCGACCGCGTGATCGCGTTGACGCGCTCCCATTTGCCCGCGCCGATATTCTGCGCCGCCATCGAGCTGACCGCGACGCCGATCGCCATCGCCGGCATCTGGATATAGGTCCATAATTGCTGCGACACCGCATAAGCGGCGGCGGTCTCAACGCCGTGGCGGTTGACCAGGCCGACCATGGTGAGACCAGCGGTCGACATCACCAGCATCTGCGCGCCCATCGGCAGCCCCTTGGCCAGGATCGTCTTCACCAGCGCCTTGTCGGGGATCAGGTAGCGCAGTTCGTTGCCGCGCAGGCGGATCGGCAAATCGCGCCAATAGACGTAGATCAGCAAGCCGGCCGACGAGACGATACCGGCCAGCAGGGTGGCGGTCGCCGAGCCGGCAATGCCCATCTTCGGGAACGGGCCGATGCCGTCGATCAGCAGCGGGTTGAATGTGCTGTCGATCGCCACGCTGAGCGCCATGAACCAGAGCGGCGTGACCGAATCGCCGGTACCGCGCAGGCTCATCTGGATGAGCACACCAAGCATCGAGAAAGGCAGGCCCAGAAAGATCACGCGCAGATAATCGCGCGCCATGTTCTGCGCCTCACCCGGCGTCGCGAGCAGCCGCAATATCTGCGGCGCGAACAGCCAGCCAAGGATGGCGATCACCACCGCCCCGCCGATCACCAGCCCGACCGCCGACCCGAACGCCCGCCGCGCGCCCTCGATATCGTGGCGCCCGACAGACTGGCCGATCAGGATGGTGGCCGCCATACCGAAGCCGAACACGGCGGAGAACATCAGGAACATGATGATATTGGCGTTGGACGTCGCCGCCAGCGCGCCTTCGCCCAGGAAGCGCCCGACCCAGATCGAATTGATCGAGCCGTTGAGCGACTGAAGAATGTTCGACGCGAGGGTCGGCAGGGCAAAGGCAAGCAGCGTCGAACCGATCGGCCCGACGGTCAGATCGCGGCGCCCTCCCGGGCCTCGCTGCTGCTGATGCGGCGGCTGCGCCACGTGTGGATTGCCTTTCTGCGGCCCGGACGGCCGGATTCGGTGATCGCTGAAGTTGCGCCCAAATAGGCAACGCACGGCGTTTCGCATAGCCCGAGGGGCAATATAATCCGTTCGGAGTCGGACAGGTTCCAGTGGCATTGCACAGTACGGGCAGGGAAATCCCACACCGTCATGCCGGGCTTGTCCCGGCATCCACCGTGCCACTACCCCTGCCTTCGCAAGAGGAGGAGTGGACACCGGCACAAGGCCGGGGTGACGTTGTCAGTGTGGCTAACCCAACCGCGCCAGCGCCGCGGTCAGGCGTTCGGCCTCAGCCGACTTTTCAGCATGATCCGCTCGCGCCTTCTCGACCGCCTCAGGCTTTGCGCGCTCCACGAAGCTCGGATTGTTGAGTCGCCCAGCCAACCCGTCACGCTCCTTCGACGCCGCCTCGATCGCCTTGGTCAGGCGGGTACGTTCGGCCGCGAGGTCGATGACACCCTCGAGCGGCAGGACGAACGTCGCTTCGTCCACCACGACCTGCGCCGCACCGCCAGACGCCTCGCCTTCCGCCCGATCGATGCGCGCGAGCCTGGCGATCGCCGGCGCCAGTCGCTCGAAGCGAGCCAGCGTTTCCGGCGACGCATCACGGAGATGGACCGGCAGCCGCGCGCCCGGCGGCACGTTGAGCTCGGTGCGGCTCGACCGCACTTCGCTGACCAGCCGGATCAACCAGTCGATCTCCTTGCCCGCTTCGGGATCAATCGCCCGCGCATCGGCGATCGGCCATTTGGCGACGATCAGGTCGTACTCACGCTCACCCAGCTTCGACCACAATTCCTCGGTGACGAACGGCATGAACGGATGGAGCATGACCAGGATCTGGTCGAGCACCCAGCCCGCGACCGCCTTGCTCTCATCGTCGATCGCGCCGCGCTCGTCGCCGCTCATCACCGGCTTGATCAGCTCGAGATACCAGTCGCAGAACCGGCTCCAGGCGAATTGGTAGATCGCGTTGGCAGCACCGTCGAAACGATAGTCCGCCAGTGCGAGGTCGACTGCCTGCACGGTCTGGATCGTCTCGCCGATGATCCATTTGTTGACCGCGAGCGTCGCTTCGGGCGCCTCAAGCGTTTTCGACGCGCCGATCCCGTTCGACTGGCAGAAGCGCGCGGCGTTCCACAGCTTGGTCGCGAAGTTGCGGTAACCCTCGACCCGCTTCTCATCCATCTTGATGTCGCGGCCCTGGCTCTCCATCGCCGCCATGAAGAAGCGCAGCGCGTCGGCGCCGTATTGGTCGATCAACCCGAGCGGGTTGACGACATTGCCCTTCGACTTGGACATCTTCTGCCCGTCGGCGGCGCGCACCAGCCCGTGCAGGTAAAGCGTGCGGAACGGCACGTCCTTCATGAAGTGCATGCCCTGCATCATCATCCGCGCATCCCAGAAGAACAGGATGTCGAAGCCGGAGATCAGCACGTCATTCGGGTAGCGGCCGTGGAGCTTCGGGTCGGTTTCTTCGGGCCAGCCCATCGTCGCGAACGGCCAGAGCGCGGAGGAGAACCAAGTGTCGAGGACGTCTGGGTCCTGCCAGATGCCGAACCGATTACCGCCGCTCTCTTCGAGCATGCTTCGCGCTTCGACCTCATCGCTGACTAGGTGGTAGCTCGAACCCTTATTTTCCGGCGCGTGGGGCGAGTAGTAGCGAAGGGCCTGCTCAAGAGCCTTCATTTCGTCTTCAGCAACAAAGACTTGTTGATCGTCCAGGTCTTCCGCGCCGAGGCCGAACCAAGCCGGAATCCGATGCCCCCACCAAAGCTGGCGAGACACGCACCAAGGCTGGATGTTCTCCATCCAGTTGAAGAAGGTCTTCTCCCAGCTCTTCGGCACGATCTTGATCGCGCCCGACTGGACCGCCTCGATCGGTGCCTTCGCCAGCGTCTCGGCGTCGACATACCATTGGTCGGTCAGCCACGGCTCGATCACGTCGCCCGAGCGGTCGCCATAAGGCGTCTGGATCGTGCGCGGTTCGGCGTCATGCTCGACGCCTTCCTTGTCGACATGCGGGACCAGGAAGCCGCCTTCCTTCAGCCGCTCGACCACCAGCTTGCGCGCCCAGAAGCGGTCGATGCCGAGCAGATCGTCGGGGATCAGCCCATCGGCGGTCTGCGTCACCTGCGCCTTGGCATCGAGCATGTTGAGCATCTCGCCCGCCTTGAACCCGGCGCGCTTGCCCACCTCGAAGTCGTTGAAATCGTGTCCCGGCGTGATCTTGACCGCGCCGGTGCCCAGCGTCGGGTCGGCATGTTCGTCGCCGATGACCGGAATCAGCCGGCCGGTGATCGGTAGCTTCACCTGCTTGCCGATCATCGCCTTGTAGCGCTCGTCCTCGGGATGCACCGCGACTGCCATGTCGGCCAGCATCGTCTCCGGCCGCGTCGTCGCGACGGTGATCGAGCCCGACCCGTCGGCCAGCGGATAGCGGATCTGCCAGAAGCTGCCCTTGACCTCCTTGGTCTCGACTTCGAGGTCGCTGATCGCGGTGCCGAGACCCGGATCCCAGTTCACCAGCCGTTTGTCGCGATAGATCAGGCCCTGGTTATAGAGGTCGACGAACACTTTGAGCACGGCCTTCGAAAAGCCTTCGTCCATCGTGAAGCGCTCGTTGGCCCAGTCCATCGAGCAGCCCAGGCGGCGAAGCTGCTGGGTGATCTCGCCCCCGCTCTCGGCCTTCCATTCCCACACTTTGGCGACGAACTCGTCGCGAGTGAAATCGGTACGCTTCTGCTGGCGCTCGGCCATCTGGCGCTCGACCACCATCTGCGTCGCGATGCCGGCATGATCGGTGCCGACCACCCACAAGGCATCCTTGCCCTTGAGGCGGGCATGACGCACCAGCACGTCCTGCAACGTATTGTCGAGTGCATGGCCGATATGGAGCGAGCCCGTCACATTGGGCGGCGGGTTGACGATCGTCCATGGTTCCGCACCGGGGCGATCGGGGCGGAACTGGCCGCTCGTCTCCCAATGCGCATACCAGCGCGTTTCTATCTCGGCGGGGTCGAAGGTCTTCGGCAGCTCGGTGGTCATGCGCTGCCTTTACCGGCTGAGCCGGGCTAGACAAGCCGTGCGCGATGGAGAGCCGACGGCAACGCGTCAGGGCAATCTGGTGAAGTGCAGAACCACGCGCGGGATGGTCAGCGTGAAACCCATGGCATTGTCATCGAAACTCAGCGTGTAGCCCTTTCCTTTATATTGGCCGGGACCGGTCGCCTCCAGCGATTGCGGCGCGCCCAGTTTCCCGTTGCGATCGGTGATGGTCAACGTGCCACCGGCTTCCGCCAGCGCGATGGAATAGACCGCCTTGAGGTTGGGATTAGCGTAGCGACCATTGAGCGACGAAGGTGGTGCTCCCTCACTCACGCGCGGCACGCTGTCATCGAAAGCAGCAAGCACGGCATCGGCGACCTTGTCGGGATTATAATCGCCATTGTTGCAGAGTAGCGCCACGCCCAAGCGCTGCTCGCGATCATAGCCGAACAGGGTCTTGAATCCCCCCGCGGCGCCGGTGTGGTGGAACCAGTGCGGGCCGATCAGCAGAGCATTGCCATAGACCGGACCCTGGCCGTGATCGCGCACCGCACTGCCATCCGCTAACCGCCCGGGAGCGGTCATCAGCCGAGTGACTTCCGGGGTCCAGACCTTATGTCCGCTGTCGATATCGCCATACCATTTGGCGAGATCGTTGATCGTCGTGATCAGCCCGCCACTGCCGCCGAATAGCGGGATTTCGTCGGTCAGCGTCGCCTTGCCGCCGGGCATGGTATAGCCCCGCGCGGCATTGGCGTCCGACGTGCGGCTGCCCAGCATGACGAAGCTGCGGGTCATGCCGAGCGGTTTCAGCACATGCGAACCGACATAGGTCTCGAACTTTTCGCCAGAGACGCGTTCGACCACTTCGGACAGGAGCAGATAGCCGCCATTGGTATAATCATAGGCAGTGCCGGGCTTGAACTTGGTATCCCGCTGCTGGAACACCTCGGCCAGCGCCTGGACCCGGTTCGCACGGGAAAGCGGCTCGACCCCGTCGAGCTGCAGCAGGACGAGGGAATCGCGCACCCCGCTCGTCATGTTCAGCAGGTTCTGGATCGTCAGCGGATCCGGGTAGGGCGGCAAATCGGGCAGATAAAGATGAACGTCGGCATCGAGCCGCACCTTACCGGCCACGACCAATTGCATCAGCGCGGCGGCGGTGAACTGCTTGGAGACCGAGGCGGCGTAGAATTGCGTGTCGGCGTCGATCCGGTAGCCTGTCGCCACATCGGCATAGCCGTCATTGACCTGCAATTCGGTCTTGCCGCCGCGGAACAGGCCGACCGCGCAGCCGGGGGCGGTCGAGTTGGTGGGCACGGCAAGCGCTGCTTTGACCGCCGCCGCCTTGTCCGCCGCCGGTTCAGCCGGTGCCGCCGCCGTCGCTGCGGGTGCCGTCAGTGACGCTGCGATCAGCGCGAACAGCGTCAGATGTGCAATCCGAGTCACGCTACCCTCCCCTTTTTCCGGCGATCAGCCTCAATATTTCACGCGGAGCCCGCCCATGAACTGCCGGCCGATCGTGTCGTACAGCGCACGCGTCGTGCCATAGCCGCCGGCGCCGGTGATCGGCGGATCGTTATCGAACAGGTTCTGGACCGCGGCGAACAGCGCGACCTTGCTGCCCGCGCCATGCGGGTGGAAGATCGTCACCTCACCGGACAGGTCGGTATAGAGCCGCCCCTTCACGGTCAGTTTGTCGATATTACTGGCGGTCAAGGTGCGGTCGATGAACCCGCCGCCGACATAGCGCGCGGTGGCAGAAAGGCGCCAGTCGCCGGCGATATAGCTGACATTGGCGTTCGCCTTCCAGCGCGGGTTGCCGCCCATGCCGGCGACAGTGGGCTGGACCACGCTGTCATCCAATCGGACGTGGACGGTGCCGTCATAGGTTTCGGTCTTGATCAGATAATTGACCAGCCCCTGAAAGACCAGGCGATCGCTACCGACCGGCAATGTGTAGCTCATCTCGACGTCGATGCCGCGAGTCATCGCGTAAGCGAGGTTGGTCGGGCCGCTGAACACCGTGGTGATCAGGCCGCTATTGTCGCGAGTGATATATTGGCAGGCGGCCGTATTGGTGGTGAAGCATTGCTGTACGATCGTGGCCGGCGTCAGCTGGATGATCGCCTTCTTGATGTCGATATTGTAATAGTCGACCGAGATGCTCAGCCGCGGAATGAAGCTCGGGGTAAGTACCACGCCGCCGGTGAAGGTCCTGGCGATTTCGGGCTTCAGGTTCAGATTGCCCGCGGTCAGCGCCGTGACCAGATAGCTTTGCCCGAGATAGCGCGGATCGAGATCGGTGACGGTCAGAAAGGAACTGCCGCTCTTTTGATACAATTCGGCCAGATTGGGCGCGCGGATATCGCGGGATTCGGTCGCGCGCAGCCGGATCGAATCGTTGATCGCGTAATCGATGCCCGCTTTCCAGGTCTCGACCGTTCCCGAGGTCGTATAGTTGGTGATACGACCGGCGACATCCACGCTCAGCCGCTTGCCGAAAGGCGAATTGGCCAGCAATGGGATCAGCAGCTCGCCGAACGCTTCCTTGACATCGACGCTGCCCGAATACGGGAGCGACGGAGCGGAATAGGCGCCGGCGCGCGACGCGCTGTCGAAATCCACTCTCAGTGACTGGCTGCGATATTCGCCGCCCACCGCCAGCGAGACCGGCCCGGCCCAGGTCGAGAAGGGCTCGCCGCGAAGCGTGAGCGAAAGCTCGTCCTGCTCGATGTCGCTGATCGTTTCGGCCACCCCGTTGACGTAGTTCAACGCCGGGTTGCCGGGATCAACCCTGCCCATGATGTTGAGCGGGATGCAGCCGTTGCCCGGCTTGGTCAGGGTGGATCGGCAGATCGCCGAACCCGGATGAGCCGGATCGGCGACTGCGTCGATCGCCAAAGCGTAATTGGCCAGGATGCGGTTGTTCCGGCTGATATTGTCGTTGTAGTTGCGGCCATGGCCGTAATAGCCGTCGAACGCCCAGCTCTTGCCGAGCTCGCCATGCACGCCCAGCGTGATCTGATAGACATCGGTATTATAGCTGGTCCGTAACCGCGCATTCTGATCGGCAAGCTTGTTGACGGTGATCGCGGCGACCTTGTTGGCCGCCAGCGTCGCGGCCAGATCCGTCGGCAGATAGAAATTGTCGGCTGCGATCGTGTAGCTGAAAGTCGAGGGGATACCGTCCTGCAGCGAATGGAAATGGCTGTAGGAACTCTCGATGAACGCGGTCCAGCCAGGCGCGATGTCACCGCTCAATTTGCCATAAGCGGTATAGCGCGTGATCGGCGTCGCCCCGACCTGATCGGCCATGCCGTTCACGCCGTCCCCGCCCAGCATCGTGCCGGAGGTCGTCATCGTCCCCAGCGAGAACGGTACCGCCTGGCCGGCATCGTTGAACTGCACACCTTTCAAATAGGATGGCAGGCCGGTGATGGTGTTGATCGGCGAGCCGGAACCAGGCCGAAAGGTCACCCCGGTGATCACGCCATTCGCGGTGGAATTGCTGTTGCGCAGGCCGCTGGTCACGAGGAACTGACGCGGTTGGCTTGGGGTGCCGAGCCCGCCATTGCCGGCATTGGGGTTGGCCAGCAGGCCGGCGCCGGCCGCGGCCCATCGCCGCGCGGACAAGCGAGCAATGCCGGAATTGTCGGAATATTCGCCGGCCAGCACCAGATGCATGCTGTCGGTCAGCTTCATCCCGGCCGCCGCCGAGATCAGCACGTTGCGGTAATCGCCCGCTCCCGCCTCGCCGGCCTGCAGCGTCGCCTTGAGACCTTCCAGGTTCCGCTTGGTCTGCAGGTTGACGACGCCGGCCACGGCATCGGCGCCATAGGCGGCGGAGGCGCCGCCCGTCACCACGTCGACCCGGTCGATCAGGGCCTGGGGAATGTTGTTGAGATTGACCGCGCCGGTCGGGTTGGACGGCACGTAGCGCCGGCCGTCGAGCAGCACCAAGGTGCGGGCATAGCCGAGACCGCGCAGGTCGAGATAATTGCCGCCGACCTGGGTGCCGCCGCCGGCATTGACCGCGCTGGTCGGGGTGAGCGAGGGACGCAGCGCCGGCATCTGATTGATCGCGTCGGCGACATTCGGGGCGGCGACCCGCGCCAAAGCGTCGGCATCGATCACCGTGACCGGCGTCGGTGCGGTGAAACCGGTGCTGCGCACCAGCGAACCGGTAACGACGATATCCTTTTGCGGTTGATCGTCACCTGGCTCGGTCGCCGGGGGCGTTTCCTGCACGGTGGGCGCCTCTTTGTCGGCACTGGCGGCGACTGCAGGCGGAGACACCAGCAGGATCGCGGCACAACCGGCAAGGTACGCGCAGCGCAGACGTGCGACGTGGGAACACGAATGAGGCGCCATGATTTTCCCCCTGATGTTTATGCTCTCGATCGTTAGTGCTGACCGGGCACGCCAACGTCCGTGAGCGGGGGCGCGGAATCAATCGCAATTACGTCTTGCGCCGATAACCCGGAGTTATGGTGACGCGCGCGGGGGCTGCAAGTGAACTTGGGCATCGCCCGCGCGACGCGAAGTTGCCGCTCGCGCTGCCCGCGCAACATTTGTGAAAATCATCAGCGCTTGAGCAATCCCCGTTCGTCCGGGTCCGTGCGGTCTTCTACTTTAGCCGCAACTTCCTTTCGAACGAGGCGCACGTCATGGCCAAGGCACGCAAGCTCAAACTCGGTTTCATCCTGCACGGCGTCGGCCGCACCTGGAATGACTGGCGCCACCCCGACAAGGATGTGAACGCCAGCACCAGCTTCCCTTTCTACAAGCAGCAGACGCTGCTGGCGGAAGCGGGCAAGTTCGACTTCGTGTTTATCGCCGACAGCCTCTCGATCACCGAGAAATCGAGCCCGCACTATCTCAACCGCGTCGAGCCGATCACGATGCTGTCGGCACTGGCGGCGGCGACGTCGCATATCGGGTTGGTCGGCACGCTGACGGTCAGCTATTCGGAGCCGTTCAACGTCGCGCGGCAATTCGCGTCGCTCGACCATATCAGCGGCGGTCGCGCCGGCTGGAACGTGGTGACGTCATGGCTGGGCGATACCGCCGCGAACTTCTCCAAGACCGAGCATCCCGCCCATGACGTGCGCTATCGGATCGCGGCCGAATATCTCGACGTGGTCCAGGGGCTCTGGGATAGCTGGGAGGACGATGCGCATGTCGCCGACAAGGAAAGCGGCGTGTTCGTCGATCCCGACAAGCTGCACCGGCTCGACCATCACGGCGAATTCTTCCAGGTGCGCGGGCCGCTCAACATCAAGCGCGGACCGCAAGGGCAACCGGTGATCTTCCAGGCCGGCGCGTCGGACGACGGGCGCAATTTCGCCGCCAAGCGCGCCGATGCGATCTTCGCCGCCGCCCCGACGTTCGAAGAGGGCGCCAGTTACTATCGCGACGTCAAGGAGCGCGCGCGGGGCTTCGGGCGCAATCCCGACGATCTGTATGTGCTGCCGGGTATCAGCCCGATCGTCGGCGAAACGGATGCCGACGCCGAAGCGAAATACCGGGAGCTTGCGTCGCGCGAGTCGCTCGAGACCGGCTTCGGCTTCCTGTCGCGCACCTTCGACGATCACGACTTCCGGCAATATGATCTCGACGGCCCCTTCCCCGATGTCGCGCATATCGGAAAGAACAGCCAGCAAAGCGGGGCCAACCGCATCCTGGCAGAGGTCCGCGCGGAGAAGCTGACGCTGCGCCAGGTGGTCGAGCGGCTGGCGACGCCGCGCGGCGCGTTTGTCGGCTCGCCCGAAACGGTCGCCGATGCGCTCCAGGCCTGGTTTGAGCAGGGTGCCGCCGATGGCTTCGTGGTCTTCGAAGCGCTGCCCGGCCAGTTCGCCTTGTTTGTCGAGAAAGTGGTCCCGATCCTCCAGGCGCGCGGGCTTTTTCGCGAGGAATATGAAGGCACGACGTTCCGGGACAGCCTCGGCCTCGCTGTGCCGCCTAACCGCTACACCCTTGCGCGCAACGACCGCGCCGCTGCCTGACCGGCGAGCGACCAGCACTCAGGAGAAGAACGCCATGAGCGACGCCCCGACCGAGAGCCTGACCGCGCAATTCGAAGCGCTCCACGCCGAACGCGTCGCGACCTGGCCGGCCGATCGCCTGGCCAAGAATGTCGGTCAGCGGCAATGGCTGGTCGATACGTTTGATCCGGCGAAGGTCGTGCAGGTTGGCGACGTGCTCGACCCGTTTGTGCTGGAGGATGCCGACGGTGGCGTGCTGACGCTCGACGCGCTCACCGTCAATGGTCCGGTGTTGCTGATCTTCTTCCGCTTCGCTGGGTGCCCGGCCTGCAATATCGCCCTTCCCTATTACAACCGGCATTTATGGCCCGCCCTCGATGCCGCCGGCGTCCGTTTGGTGGCGGTCAGCCCGCATCTGCCCGAGCAGGGGCTGGGCGACATCCGGACGCGTCATAACTTGCGCTTTTCCGTCGCCGCCGACCGCGACAATGCGCTCGGGCGCCAGCTCGGCATCACCTTCGCGCGGGACGAGGTGCCGGCGCAACCCAGCGCCGGCTGGATCGGCGAACTGACCGGCACCGGCACGCAGGAATTGCCGCAGCCCGCGGCAATCCTGATTGACCAGGACCGCATTGTCCGTTTCGTCGATGTCAGTCCGGATTGGCTGGTCCGCACCGAAGCGCCGGAAATCCTGGCGGCGGTCGAGCGATTGACGCTCGTGGCGGAGCGCCAGCCCGAGCGCGTCCGCTGACATCGCCACTATCCGGAAACCGAATAAGCAATTTCAATAGGCGCGCCGCCTTAACTCAATTGCCCCCCGATTCTTTATCCCTATCGATCCAGTAGGAATTACATTCCACCGAGTTCGATCAGGGGGTCTTTTCATGAAACGCCTACGGGCCACGTCATCGATTACCGCGCTGCTGCTGGGCACCGCGCTTGTTCCTTTGCTGTCAAATCACGCCGCCGCATCGCCGGAAGATACTCCCGCCAGGAGCGGCGATACGCCCGCCACCAGCCCCCTCGACGGCGATATCGTCGTCACGGCGGAGCGCCGTTCGACCGACCTGCAGAAGACGGCGATCGCCATTTCGGCCTTCACGCCGGAAACGCTTGCCGATCGCGATATCTCGAACCTGCGCGATCTCGCCGGCCAAATCCCCAATCTGTTCGTCGCGCGTGCGTCGATCAGCCACACCACCCAGACCTTCTCGCTGCGCGGCGTCGGCGAGTCCGATCCGATCCAGGAGCCGGTGCTCGCGGTCTATGTCGACGACGTCTATGTCCCGCGCCAGATCGGATCGATGAGCGAGTTCGTCGATCTCGAGCGGATCGAGGTGCTGCGCGGTCCCCAGGGTACATTGTACGGCCGTAATTCGAGTGCCGGTGCGATCCGCATCATCACCCGCGATCCTGACCCGACTTTCCGCGTCTCGGGCGAGCTCGGCTATGGCAGCTTCAACGACGTCCAGTTTCATGGGCTGATCGGCGGGGCGCTGATCGGTGACACCTTGACCGGCAGCCTTGCCTATATCCACCGCTCGCGCGACGGCGTGACCTGGGATCCGACGCTTGGGCACGACGTCAACCGGATCGATCTCGACGCGCTGCGCGGCAAACTTCGCTTTACGGGCATCTCCAGACTCGATGCCCTGCTGACGGTCAACATCACCCGGGACCGGAGCGACTCCCGCTCTTACGTTCCGGTCAAGCAGCCTGGCGTGTTCAGCATCCGGCGCTCTTATTCGGAAGTCGAGCCGCTCCAGCATCTCGACGCCAGCAGCGTGTCGCTGCGGCTGATCTACACGCTCTCTCCGCAGCTGAGCATCAAGTCGATCACGGCGTTCGGCGGGTTCAATCTCGATCCCGTCTATTACGATAACGATGGCCAGGCGGCGCTGATCCAGAAGAACCTGATCCACTACAACGACCGGTCGGTGAGCCAGGAAGTGCAGCTCAACGGCGATTTCGGCGACATCACCTTCACCGGCGGCTTGTTCTACCTGCACGAGCGCTTCTTCGTCGAACGCAACGGCTTCAGCCGCACCGGCACCGCGGCAACCGCACCGATCAGCGCGCTGCGCGCTCACAACGTCACCGACACCGATGCCTATGCCTTGTTCGGCGAGGGGACGTGGAAGGCGACCAACATCTTCAGCCTGACCGCCGGCCTGCGCGGCACGATCGAGCGCAAGGAATTCGTGTTCAACAACAAGGTGCTCGACGTGACCGGCAAGGTGATCGCGCAATCGATCGCCGGCTCGGCCGCCAAGACGTGGCGCGCGCTGACGCCCAAAGTCTCGCTGCAGGCGCAATGGACGCCCAACCTGCTGCAATATCTGACCTGGTCGCAAGGCTTCAAATCGGGGGGATTCGACAATCGTGCGACGCGGCTCGATCTCGCCACTCTACCGTTCAATCCGGAAAAGGTGACGACCTATGAAGGCGGGCTCAAGGCAACATTGTTCGGCCGGGCGCTGCGCAGCAACCTCGCCGTCTTCTACAACGATTATCGCGATCTGCAGGTATCGTTCTACGATCCCGCCTATGTCGGCTCGCGGCGCGGCAATGCCGGCAAGGCGCATAGCTGGGGCATCGAGCTGGAGAACGAGCTGCGGCTCTCTCGACGCTTCTCGGTCCAGGCGTCCGGCGGCTATCTCAAGGCGATCTATGACGATTACAAGGGCGCCGGCGGTGCCGGCGTCAATGCCGACGGCAACCCGCTGCTCAATGCACCGAAATGGAGTTTCTCCGGCGGCGCAACCTACGATCTACCCATCGGCGCGGCGGGCGGCCTGAAATTCTCAGTCAATACCCAATATCAGAGCAGCTTTTACTCCAGCGCGCTCGCCAGGCCGCAGGACCGCGTGCCCGGCCAGACCTTCGTCAACGGCTCGATCACCTGGACGCCGCACGACCCGCGCTTCCAGATCCGGCTGGAGGGCAAGAACGTGCTCGGCGCCGACGCGCCGGTATCGTCCTCCTACACGCCGTCGACGGGAATTTATTACAAGAACTATCCCGATCCCGCGACGGTGCTGATCTCGTTCAAATTCTCAAGATAGGAAGATTTGATCGTCATGCCGGGCTTGTCCCGGCATCCACCGCGCAGGTTAGCGCATAGCTCGAGCTTCTTTTCCCAGGCTTACCGTCCGGTGGCGTCCGATATGAAACGGCCGCCGTTGCACCTGGCAACGGCAGCCCCTTCGTTCGATCGCCAGGCGATCAGGCGTCGAAGCCCGGCGACAATCGCTCCGCCTTGCGCAGCGCCGCTGCCCAGACCAGTTCGGAGGTCGATCGCTCGCCCTGGACCGGGTTGCGCGGCCGCGCCATCTGACGCCGCACCTCGTCCTGCGCCGCTTGCGGCGCGATCAGCACATTCTCGCGTCCGATGCTGAGGGTACGAACTTGCGCGGTGCAGGCCGTCTCCAGTTGATGGATGTTGGTCCATGCCTCGCCTGGCGAGGCGCCGAGCGCCAGCGTGCCGTGATTGCGCAGCAGCATCACTTTCGTTTCGCCGAGATCGGCGACCAGCCGCTCGCGCTCGTCGAGATTGAGCGCGACACCTTCGTAATCGTGATAGCTGAGCCGCGGGATCAGCGCGAGCGCGCGCTGGTTGAGCGGCAGCAGCCCCTCGGCATGAGCGGAGACCGCCATGCCGTCCGGGCTGTGGAAATGGGCAATGAACAGCGCATCCTCGCGCGCGCCGTGGATCGCCGAATGGATCACATAGCCGGCATAATTGATGCCATAATCGTCGGCCTCGATCAGATTGCCGTCAAGATCGACCTTGACCAGGCTCGATGCGGTGATCTCATCGAAGCCAAGGCCATAGGGATTGATCAGGAAATGATGATCAGGGCCGGGCACGCGCGCCGAAATGTGGGTGAAGATCAAGTCGTCCCAGCCGTTGATCGCCGCCAGGCGGTAAAAGGCGGCGAGATCGACGCGGGTGCGCCATTCCGCGTCGGATACACGCGATCGGGTGGTTGGTGCTTGCTTGAACAACGTTGCCATCGTCTTCTCCATAAGCTGAGTCAGGGGTCAATTGGCGGCGATCGTGGCGAACAGCCCCTTGCCGACCTGCGCATCGAACGCCGCGTCGACGGGGCGGCTTGCCGTTATCAGTCCTGCGTTCCGGAACCGTGCGGCGATGACGCGCTCATGATCGACGATCGTGGCGTCGATCGGCACCGCGACCCGGTTGTTGCGGTCGAAACTCGCGCGCGCAATGTCGAGCGGCAGGCCCGTCTCGGTCGCAAGCACCTTGGCATAGGCTTCCGGATTGGCGCGCGCCCAAGCCAGCGCCTTGGCCTCGCGCTGGAGGAAATCGCGCATCAGCGCCGCCTTCGGCGCGATCGACCCGGCAAAGGCAACGTCGAAGCTCACCGGGAGTTCATAGTCCCTCGCATCGACGACGGTTCGCGCCCCTTCCTTGAGCGCCACGCTGATATAAGGCGGCCAGATCGCCCAGGCATCGACCGCGCCGTTATCGAACGCCGCCTTGGCATCGGCCGGCGACAGGAAGATCATCCTGACCTCGCCCGCCGGAATGCGTGCCCGCTCCAGTGCCTGCAACAGGATGTGATGGCCGATCGACCCGCGCGTCGTCGTCACCGTTTTGCCGGTCAGATCGGCGACCGTGCGGATCGGCGATCCTGGCCGGACGATCACGCCCAGCGCATCTTTCGGGCTGCCGGCCGTCTGCAATGCGCCGACCGCCTTGATCGGGCTACCGCTCTGATAGGCGAAAATGAACGGCGCGTCGCCCGCCAGGCCGAGATCGGCGGCCCCGCCCCCGACCGCCTCGAGCAGCGGTTGGGCGGCGGGAAATTCGGACCATTCGACGCGGTAGGGCGCGCCGTTCAGCACGCCCGCCGCCACCATCATCGCGCGGGTCGAGCCCTTCTGGTTGGCGACGCGCAGCACGGCGGTATCGGCTTGCCGGCCGCACGCCGTCACCCCGCCCAGCACGAACAGCAGGGCAAGCGCAGCAACCAGCCGGCGGAGCATCTTAACCGGCAAGCGCGACGTCCACTTTCTCGCGATCGGCGACCTTGCGACGCACCAGCGGCAACAGTTCGCGGCCATAGTCGATCGCATCACCAAGCGGATCGAAGCCACGGATGAGGAAATGATCGATGCCGATATCCCAATAATCCAGCATGCCCTCGGCGACTTGCTCGGGCGTCCCGACCAGGCCGGTGCTGTTGCCCGCGGCGCCCGTCAGTTGCGCGACCCCAGTCCACAGCCGATTGTCGCGGCGCGTCGCGCTCGCCGTCTCGAGCAACCGCAGCGAACCGGCATTGGGCGGGCGATGACCGCTGGTCGGCAGCCCTGCCGCTTCGCGATTGGCGCGGACCTGCTCGACGATCTCATCGGCTTTCTTCCACGCCGCCTCTTCGGTGTCGGCGATCACCGGGCGCAGCGACAGCGAGAAACCCGGCTGTTTGCCGTAACGGGCCGCCGAGGCGCGAACGCGGCGTACCGTGTCCTGCACGCCTTCCAGCGTCTCGCCCCACAGCGCATAGACATCGGCATGGCGCCCCGCGACCTCGATCGCCTCGTTCGACGATCCGCCGAAGAACACCGGCAGATTGTCGGGTTTGATCGCGCTGAAGGCCTGGCGGACTTCGTAGAACCGGCCAGCATGGTCGAACGGCTTGGCGGCGGTCCACTCCTGCTGGAGGATGGTCAGATATTCGTCGGTCCGTGCGTAACGCTCCGCTTTGTGCGTGCCGGTGTCGCCGTCCCGCGCCATCTCCTCATCCGCGCCGCCGGTGATGATGTGGACGGCGACCCTGCCGCCCGAAAGCTGGTCGAGCGTCGCCAGCTGGCGCGCCGCTACCGTCGGCTGCGTGAAACCCGGCCGGTGCGCGACCAAGAATCCGAGCTTGGTGGTGATCGCCGCGGCATGCGCCGCGACGATCTGGCTTTCCGGGCTGTTCGAGCCGAACGGGATGAGGACGCGGTCGAAGCCGCCCTCTTCCTGCGCTTTCGCCGCTGCCTCGACATAGGCCTTGTCGAGCGCCCGGTCGCGCACCGCGCTTTGCGTCTCGGAGCCGTTATTGAAGCCGATATAACCGATGAACTTGACGCTCATGAGAGCCTCCTTGCGTATAGTCAGATGACGTAGAAGCCGTGGGTGCCGTCGCGTTCGAGCTGCGCGACCAGGCCATATTCCCAGTCGAGATAGGCCTGCATGGCAGCCTGTTTGTTGTCGGTCCCTTCGTACGGGCGCTTGTAGCGGCCCTCGGGACCACGCGGCGGCGGCGCGCCGTCGGGGCCGGTTTCGAGCGCGCCCGAGAAATCGGCGTCGAGCACGAACACTTCCCAACCGAGCTGCGCGAGCCAGGACGCGGTCATGTCGGCGCGCGGCCCGAGGTCGTCGGACAGCACGATACGGGCACCGCGGACCGGCGCGAAATGGTCGGTTTCCTGCACCAGCTGCCCGCCCTGCGCATTGCGGAAGCCCGGCAGATGACCGCGGGCGAACGCGTCCGGCTGCCGCACGTCGTAGAGATACAGCGTGCGCGCCGCGTCCGCCTTCAGATGGTCGAGGTCGGACCAGCTCAGCCGCTTCACGCCGGCGCGATACGCGACGCGCCGGGCGGTGACCCGCGCTTCCTCGACACTGTCGCCCTCGGGGTCGGGCGCCGTCTGCTGCCGTCCGGTATCGAGGCTCTGGCCAGCCAGCGTCCAGCCGATCGTCCCGTTCCGCAGCGCGAAGATCTTGTTGGGCAGGCCGGCATTGATCAGCGATTGGGTGCCGATGATGCTGCGCGTCCGCCCGGCGCAATTGACGATGATCGTGGTATCCGGATCGGGAGCGGCGGCGCGCGCGCGCAGCACCAGTTCGGCGCCGGGAGCGCTCTGGCCGGTCGGGATACTCATCGTATTATATTCGTCGAAGCGGCGCGCATCGAGGATCGCGATGTCGGCCTTTTCGGTGATCAGCGCCTGCACCTCTTCGGCCGGCAAGGAGGGCGTGTGGCGATTGTGCTCGACCAGCTCGCCGAAGGCCTTGGAATAACTGTTGACGTCCTCGAACAGCTCGTAGCCCGCCGCGCGCCACCCGGCGAGGCCATTCTCCAGGCGGCGGACATCGGTGAAACCGAGCCCTTCCAGCAGCGCCACGGCATCGGCAACGAGCCCCTCGCCATTGTCATAGACGACGACCGGGGTGTCGGAACGAGGGATCCGCCAACGCGCCTCCGCCTCGATGCGCCGCACCGGGATCTGCGCCGCGAACAGCGGATGGCCGAGCGCGAATTCGGCCTCTTCCCGCACGTCGATCAACGCGATCTCGTCACCGGCCAGCAGCGCCTGTCGAATGTCCTGTGGAGTAGCAAAGGTCATGGCTGTTTCGAACGGTCCCAAATGTTGGGGATGTCGCCGTTGGCGTATCCCGAGATGAAGCGCTTGGGGCTGCCGTCGGCGGCATAAGTGGCGCGCTCGACCGCCCCGATATTGCCGCCATAGACGTGGATGCTGACCGACGGCCCGTCGCTCCGTCCGTTGGAGACGCGGTGGATGTCGCCGACCCTGGGGCTGACCGCGTCGACCTTGCCCGCCTCGAGCAGGGTCTCGTCACCCTCTGGGACGATTAGCCCATCGTGGCGGCGCGTGAACCGCTGGACGCGCTCGGCGCCGCGCAGCACGCCGACTAGGCCCCAGACGCGGTGATCGTGCACCGGCGTCGATTGGCCCGGTCCCCAGACGAAACTGACGACGCTGAACCGCTCCAGGCTGTCGCAATGAAGCAGATATTGCTGGTAGCGATCGGGATGCGGTTGCGCATAGGCATCCGGCAGCCAGTCGTCGCGCGCGATCAGCCGCGCCAGCAAGGCCGAACCGCTGGCGAGAATCTCATGCTCATGGCGCGTTGCACCGATCAGTTCGGCCAAGCTGGTGACGAAGCCCCGCAGCGGCGCGGTATCGATCGCAACCGGTTCCGGCGCGGCAGCGATGGCGGCGGCAATGTTCATGGCCGCGCCGCAGCGAGGCGCACCACGCCGTTCCCTTCATTGGACGCGCCCGGTCTGACGCCGAGCCAGTTGAGCAGCGATTCCCGCAACTCCCGGGCAATGCCGTCGCGCTCGCCGCGGGGCGCGTCGATCCGCTCCTCGCCGACGATCCTGCCGTGGTCGAGCACCAATACCCGGTCCGCGAGCGCGATCGCCTCGTCCACATCGTGAGTGACGAGCAATATCGCGGGATTGTGCGCGCGCCACAGCGACAGGACGAGATCATGCATACGGAGTCGCGTCAGCGCGTCGAGCGCGGCAAAAGGCTCGTCGAGCAGCAGCAATTGCGGCTCGCGCGCCAGCGCACGGGCGAGCGCGGTGCGCTGCGCTTCGCCGCCCGACAAGGTTAGCGGCCAGGCATCGAGCCGGTGCCCGAGCCCCACTTCGTCCAGCGCCCGCTCGGCACGCGCCCTTGTGTCCCGGCCGCGCAGCCCCAGCGTGACGTTGCGCCATACCTTCTTCCACGGCATCAGCCGGGCATCCTGGAACACGACCGCGCGCGCCGCCGGCACCGTGACGTCCTGCCCCCGCGCGTCATCGAGCCCGGCAAGCGTGCGCAGCAGCGTGGTCTTGCCCGACCCTGACCGCCCGAGCAGCGCGATGAACTCGCCCGGCGCGATGTCCAGATCGAGTCCGTCGATCACCGTATTGGCGCCGAAGCGGCGCGTGAAGTCACGCAACCGGACGGTCGGCGCGGGGCGATGCGCGATGCCGGGCGTATCGGCGAGAAGAAATCCGCGACGTGCGTCCATGATCATTGCTCCAGGATGCTCGGGCGCCAGGCCAGGGCGCGGGATTCGATGGCGCGAACCAGCCAGTCGGCGCCGAGGCCGAGCAGGGCGTAGACCATCAGGCAGACGACGATGATGTCGGTCCGCATGAAGTCGCGCGCATTGTTGATGAGATAACCGAGCCCGGCGGACGCGTTGATCTGCTCCGCGATCACCAGCACGATGATCGCGACCGAGAGCGAAAAGCGCAGTCCGACCAGCAGCGAGGGCAGCGCACCCGGCAGGATGACGTGCTGGATCAGTTCGAGCCGGCTGAGGCCGAAGCTGCGGCCGGCATCGATCAGCCGCGCATCGACGGCGCGGATGCCGCTATAGAGGTTGATATAGACCGGAAATACCGCGGCAAACGCGATCAAGGTGATCTTGGTGGTCTCGCCGATGCCGAACCAGACGATCAACAACGGCGACAGTGCAACGACCGGGATGGTGCGCTTGATCTGCATCAGCGGGTCTATCGCGACCTCGCCCTGGCGCGACAGGCCGGCGATCAGCGCGAGGACGATGCCGACCGCGAGGCCGATCGCCAGGCCGATAGAGGCACGTCCAAATGAGACCAGCAAATTGCTGGGCAATTCGCCCGAGACAACCATTTCGACAAGCGTGCCGATCACGGTCGACGGCGCCGCCAGCGTTCGTTCGGGAATCAAACCGGTGCGCGAGGCTAACTCCCACAACAACAGGAGGAGGATCGGCGAAAGCCAGCGCCCTGCCCGCAGCGTTGGGAGCCGGAATGTGCGTTGCCTGTCGGCGGTTGGCGCCATGCCAACATTCGGGGCGATCGTTGCCATGATGCTTCCGGCCTCGTTGGGTGAGGCCTGAAGCGAATAGCAGAATGCCTATCAGTTCAATCGAGTTTGGGAGACGTGCTTATTAGGATCGCTAATAAGGGAATAATATCTAGATATATCAAATGCATATTTGATTTTCTCACGCCCGTCCGTGGGTGATAGAATATGTTTTCCGCTTCAAATGCATAGTGTTTTGATAGGAATATAAAACGGAGCGACTTTCACTGCGGTATAGCCTTGGCGCGACAAAGGAATGGGATGCCCGTCAACCTGCCGACGACCTTATTGCGAAGTTTCGTCGCGATCGTGGATTCGGGGTCGATGCTCAATGCGTCGGAACAGGTGTTCGTCACGCAATCCGCCCTCAGCCTCCAGATCAAGCGTCTCGAAGAACTGCTCCAGCAAACCCTGTTCACGCGCGAAGGCCGCAGGCTGAGCCTGACCCCGGCCGGGGACATGATGCTCGACTATTCGCGGCGCATGCTCGATCTCCACGACGAAGCAGTCGCGGCGATCAACACCGGCCGCTTCGCCGGGCCTGCCCGCGTCGGCATGGTACAGGATTTCGCGGAAACCCTGCTGACCGGTTTGCTTGCGCGCTTCTCCGAACTCCATCCCGATGCCCAGATCTATGCGCGCATCGCCGGCACGGCGGAACTTCAGGGCCTGCTGGAGCGACGTCAGCTCGACATCGTACTCGGCTTTGCCGCCGGGGGCGACCCGGCCGCGATCACCACGGCGCCGATGAGCTGGTACGGGGATGACGAGCTCGCTCGCCGCGCCGTGATCCCGTTGGCCGTGCTCGAGCCACCATGCCGGTTCCGCGAAGCCGCGATCCGCGCTTTGGAGGAAGCGGGCCTGCCCTATCGCATCACGGTCGAGACGCCGAACCTGACGACTCTCCGCTCCGCCGTAACCGCGGGGCTCGGCCTGACCTGCCGCACCCATCTGTTCCTGCGCGACATCGCAACGCTCGATCCGTCTCCGCTCCCCGATCTGCCGCAAGTCGCATGCATCCTGCAGACCGCGGATAGTCTCGACACCGCCACGCAGCGCCTCGCCGACCTCGCCCGCGAAACCGTGGTCGCATTCGGCTAGGCCGTTCAATAACCACGGATGCGATCGACGATATCGCTCGGCGCTTCGCCCCGCACGAAGCGCTTGAGATCCTCGCTGACCTTGTCGCGCAACCGGTCGCGCACCACCAGATAATTGGACGAGACGTGCGGCGTCAGCCGCACGCGCGGGTGGGTGTAGAGCGGATGACCGTCGGGAAGCGGCTCCGGTTCGGTGACGTCGAGCGTGGCGAAATCGAGCTGCCCGGCATCGAGCGTGGCGATCAACGCCTGCTGGTCCACCACCGACCCGCGCGCCACGTTGATCAGATGCGCGCCGGGTTTGGCCCGGGCAAGCAGCGACGCGTCGAACAAGCCGCGCGTCGCGAGCGTCGCCGGGACCGCGATGACGATGTGATCGGCTGCGGCGACGACGCTTTCCACGCTGTCCAGCAGCTGCACATCCGGGATCGCTGCCGGCGCAGAGCTACGCCGGACAGCAACCACGCGCGCCCCGAGCGCAAGCGCGCGCCGCGCCACCGCGCTGCCGATCGCGCCCAATCCGACGATCCCGACAGTGGCTCCAGCTACCCGCCCCAGCATCGCCGGCCGCCAGTCGGCGCGCGAATGCACCGTAATGGCCTCGAGATTCTTGGCGCGCGCGTAGATCGCGGCGATCACATAATCGGCGATCTCGTCCGAGGCGACGCCGCGGCCACAGGTGACGAGCGGCGCATCGAGCAGCCAGGGCGGATAGAAGTCGATCCCGGCCGATGCGCTATAGACCCAGCGCAGCCGCCCCGGCCAGGCGGCGGGCCGATCGAGATGATGATTGCCCCGCCACGCCGGCGACGGCCGCACGAGGAGGATGTCGGCATGCGCCGCCGCCTCCCACGGCGTCTCCTCGGGCACGTCGATGATCTGCGGGCCGATCGGATGCGCGGCGATGCCGGCGTTGAAATCGGCATCCATCTGGCTGGCGATGACGAGTTGCACCGTCACGTCCCCAGCGCCGCCCGGCCGGCGGCGGTCAGGATCGTGTCGTTCTGCGGCGAATGGATGCGGCTGCACAGCACGTCGCGATAATGGCGCTCGAGCGGATTGTTGCGGCTGAGGCCCGGATTGCCGGTCAGCTCCAACCCGATCTCGACGGCTTTGATCGCGTTGCCGGTCGCCACAAATTTGATGTTGTTCAGCTCGACGGCGGTGATCGGTTCGCCGGCATCGACGGCTGTCGCCGCGGCCTGGATCAGTGTGCGATTGACCTGGAGCAGCGCCTCGATCTCGCCAACCTTCTCCTGGAAGCGAGGCAAGGTCGCGAGCGACGCGCCGAGGTTCGACGGCACCCGCTCATTGAGATATCTGACCAGCCAATCCCGCGCCGCACGCGCGACGCCGTCATAGATGGTCGAGATCGCCAGCGCGTTCCAGGCGGATTGCGAGATGTCGCCGGGCACCGGCACCCAGTCGGCCGGCGCGCGGACGTCGACGGCATGCGCCAGCGGCAATGGCGTATCGACGAAACGCACTTCGTGGCTGACCGTCGCCCGCATGCCGAGATGATCCCAGACCGGCTCGATCGTGATGCCGGGGCTGTTCGCGCGCACCAGGAAATTGCCGGCGCGCGGAGTCTCCTCGTCGGTTTTGGCCCAGACCGCGAACCAATCGAGTCCGGTCGATCCGGTCGAATAGATCTTTTCCCCGGTGATCGCCCAGCCATCGGCGGTGCGCCGAGCCACCGTCTTGGGCAAACCGCCCCGTACCGGCGTGCCGAGTTCGGGCTCGACGCGCAGGCCGCCGATCAGGCCACGCCCTTCCGCCGCCTCTCGAGCCAAGCGTTCGTAGACGCCGGCCGGCCATGACCGCGTCTTGGCCGGCGCGGCGTGATAGGCATAGGTCATGAACAGGATCAACGCGGTCGACGGCTCGCCTTTCGCCACCGCGCCGAGCACTTTCAGCGCGTCCGAAAGCCCCGCCCCGCCCCCGCCGAATGCACGGCTGACGGTGAGCCCGATCAGCCCTTCCTTCGCGAGAAAGTCGAAATTCTCCTGCGGAAAGACAGCGGCGCGGTCGACCGCCTCGGCCGTGGCGGCGAGCGTCGCGGTGATGCGGTCGAGCGCGTCCTGGGCGAGCGTCACCCGAGGCTCGGTGGCAGGATCGGAGGCCAACACTGTTGCCATGTCATGACGCCTTTTCGATGATGCGATTGAAGCGATCGTCCCACAGCGCCGGCACATTGACGCTGCTCTGAAGCTGGCCGGCCTTGGCAAAGACGCTGGCGACCTCCTCTTGCGACTTGATCGCCGCGTCGGTGACTGGCTGGAGTTCGTAAACCGCACTCCTCCGTGCGAACTGATCGTGCACGAAGGCTGCCGGCACGCCGATATCCTTGGCGATGATCTCCGCCCATTGATCCTGGTTCGCGGCGGCCCAGCCATAAGCGCGGCGCAGCAGCGTCAGATACTCGCCGATGATCTTCACCTTTTCGGGGCTGGCGAGCGCGTCGATATGCGCCGAGATGATGTAATTGCCTGACAGGAAACCGAGCGCGGTCTTGAGGATTCGCGCACCCTGGGTGGCGATCGCGCGCTGGATCGGAAAGCCGTAGATCGCCCAGGCATCGAGCGATCCGCTCGAAAAGGCGGCCGCACCGTCGGACACGCCGATCGCGACCGGCGTGATGTCGGCCCAGCTCAATCCGACCGATTCAAGCATCTTGATCAGGAAATATTGCGACGTCGTCGCCCGGACATAGCCGACGCGCTTGCCCTTGAGATCGGCCAGCGATCGTGCCGGCGAGCCCTTGGGCACCAGCACGACCTGATTGTTCACGTCGCCGTGGGTGACGGCAATCTGCCTGAAGCTAGGGATGTTGGAGGCGGCCGCGAAGATCGGCGGAATCTCGCTCATCCCGCCGAAATCGAGCGATCCGCCATTCAGCGCCTCGACCACCTGCTGGCCCGACTGGAACTCGCTATAATCGACGCGGAAACCCTCTGGCTTCAAGCCGGCCGCCTTGAACAGCAACCGCGCATCCCCCTCGCCGCGTCCGGTGATCGAAAGGCGCAGGATCGGTTCGCCGGTGGCGGCACCGCGATGGCAACCCGTCACGACCAGCGCGCCGGCGATCAGCGCGGCACCGCCCAGCATTTGGCGGCGGTCGAGCGCTGGGCCACCCGTCCCATCGGAGCGAAATAGTCGAGAAATCGCCTTACCTTCCAGATGCCATGCCGACCAAGGCTATCGACGGCGCGGGCGCGGCATCAAACGAGTATTGCTTCGGCCTTATGAACTTCCCTCAACCATTCCCATTAAAATGATAGGATATCTAGTTTCGAGCGGCGGACGGCCGGAATTTGCCCGTGAACAGGGTTGCGTCGACCAACGGGGCGATGTTCACCCGTTCCGGAATCACGCCGAACCCGAGAAACCTGTCCGCGACGTCCTGCAGGTCGTGCACCGCTTTGGTATCGACTGGCTGCAGGACCGGATTCTCCCAGGATACGATCGTGCGTGCGACTCCTATCGGCACGCCGGTCCGCTGGGCGTAAATGGCGGCATAGGCATCCGGGTGAGTCCTCGTCCACAGATTCACCTGGGCTTGGCGACGGACATAATCCGCGAGTGCGGCGCGCTTTTTCGGATCGCCGAGCGCCGCCTCGGATACCGCCAGCACGCCGATACCGGAGTTGATCCCCCTGCCGTCGATCAGCACGCGCGCGCCGCGCGCTTCGGCAATCGCCTGATAGCTGCCGAACGTGGCCCAGGCATCGATCTTGCCCGCCTCGAAGGCGGAAGCGGCGTCGTTGGGGAGAAGGAAGCCGATCGTCAGATCGGTCGGCGCGACCTTTGCCCGCCGGAGCGCTTCCAACAGGAGATATTGCGAAATACTGCCACGGGCGGACGAGACGATGACGTGGCGGCCGCGAAGATCGGCGATATTGCGGATCGGCGAGCCCCGCGGCACGAGAATGCCTACACCGCGCCCGCTGCTGCGCGAGATCGCGACGATACGGAGCGGAACATGGCCTGCCGCCGCTAAAATGAGCGGAGCATCGCCGGCCGGCGCGGTATCGACCGCGCCGGCATTCATCGCCTCGAACAGCGGCGCGGCGCCGAGGAAATTCGCCCAACGGACCGCATAGGGCGTGCCGCGCAACGCACCGGCGGCGTCCGCTTTGGCATGCGCCAGGCCCGCCTGGTCGCCCAGCACGATCTCGGTACGCCCGTCGCTCGATTGATGGCATGCCGCCAGCGCGACGACGGCAACAACAGCCAGCGCGCGTCTAAAAATCGAACGACACCTTGCCATAATAGAATCCTCCCATCGGCGAGAAGGGCGCGGGCCCGTAGCGGAACTGGGCGCCGCCGGTCGCCGGGTCACCAGGGCCATTCTTGTCCGGTCGCACATTGAAGATGTTGGCGGCGCCCGCGGTGAGCTTCAGCCCGGCATGGACGGTCACCGTCACGTCGAGATCGGTCAGCCATTTGGCCCCGTAATGCGTGTCTTGCGCGACGAGCTGGCTGCGCACCCAATCATAGCCGCCATAGCGCGTCTCCTGGAGATTGATCGAGAAGCGGCCGAGCGACCAATGCCCGCCCAGCACCAGCTTGGTCTCGGGAAGATTGACGGTAAGATCGCCGATCGTGGCGCGCGGCAGGAAGATCAGGCTGCCGCCCGGATTGGCGCCGAGCGAGGTCAACGCCGCCGGTGTCGAGGCGATGTGCGTGACCTTGGTGTGGTTATAGTTGAAGGCGGCATCGAGCTTGAGCTTGGATTGCCCGATGCTGAGGCTGTAATCCGCCACGACATCGATCCCGCGGGTGCGGGTATCCACGCCATTGGCGAAATAGGTCACCCAGGCATTGGATGGCAGGTTGTTGGCGGCGAGGATGCCGCGTAGCGCCGGGCCGAACAATGTCCCGGTGCGAATGATGCGGTTCTTGATCGACACCTGATACGCGTCGATCGTGATATTGAGCCTTGGAGCCGGCTGGAGGACCAATCCGAGACCATAATTGGTCGATTTCTCGGGCTTCAGATCCTGCGAGCCCAAGGCACGGGCAAGCGGAGAGCCGACCGGCGCGAGCTTGGTGTAGCTCGGGATGATGGCGCCGGTATTGGGATCTAGCCCGGTCCGATTATCGGTCTGGGCATAGCCGATCTGGGTGAGCGACGGCGCCCGGAAACCGGTGCCGATCGTGCCGCGGAACGCCAGCCAGGGCGTGACGTCGTAGCGCGAATTGACCTTGTAGCCGACCGTCGTCCCCGACGAATCGTCATAATGTTCGAGGCGCACCGCGCCGCCGACATACCAGCCCTTCAATGGCGTGATGGCGAGATCGAGATAGCCGGCGACGTCCCGACGCGTCAGCCTCGCTTCGTCTCCAGGCGACAATGTCACGCCCGCCTGGGCGCCGATCGAGGCCGGCAAGCCGACATTGGGATTCCCGGGCTGGTCCCCTGGCTGAATGATATAGCCGCCATTGGCATAGCCGAGCGGATCCCCGGCAAAGGTCGAGAAGCGATCGACGCGATATTCGAGACCGCCGGAGAGCTGGATCGGCTCGGGCAGGCCAACCTCGAAGCCATGGGTCAGATCGAGATTGGTGACCCATTGCGCGAATTGATACGTGGCCAGATTGTCGAAGTGTGTCGGCGAAGACGGCCCGAGCGACGGGTTGATGGTTAGGTCGCTATATTGGCGCACCCGATCGCGGCCATAGGTCGTGCTCAGATCCCAATGCGTCCCGCCGATATCGCCCTTGGCCCCGGCCAGCACCTGAAAGTCGGTTTCGGCCGTATTGTTGAGCGGGTAGAAACCGTCGGGGAAAATCCGGTTGATATCCGCCGCGCTGTTGGGCCGGCGGAAATTGTTGCCGATCACCGTCCTGCGCTGGCCGAAACTGCCATAGGAATAGAGGGTGACGTTGCCGCCGACCGGCAGCTCGGCATTGTAGCTGGTCGCGAAGGACTTGAGTTCGGGGTCGCCATTATGCGCGCCGTCGCCGTTCCAGGTCGCGTTGCTGGGGTTGCTTGCCGGCGAATACGGCAGGTTGGCGGCATAGAAATTCGACCAGGCGAGGCCGCGCTTCCGCGCGTCGCCACTCAGATGGATGAAGCCGTTCTCGCCGATCTTGAACCCTATATCGGCCTCGGCCTTGAACGTGCCGAGATCGCCTTTGCCGCCATAGAGGCTGCCGCCGAGAAAGCCGAGATGGCCGCCATGATCCTGCGATTTGAGCACGATATTGACGACGCCGGCAACCGCGTCCGAGCCATATTGCGCGGCGGCGCTGTCCTTCAACACTTCGACATAGGCGATCGAGCTGAGGGGCAGCTGATCGAAGTCGACCGGATTGACCCCGCTGGTGTCGCCGCCGCCATTGGTGAGCAGCGCGCCGTTGTGGCGGCGCTTTCCGTTGACCAGCACGAGCGTGTAGGCCGGACCCAATCCGCGATTGAAGATCGGCCGCACGATCGAGTTCACGCCCGCCGTCGTCGTTCCGAAATTGATCGACGGCAGCAGCTTCGACAGCGATTCCGCGACGTCCGCCCTCCCCGTCCCACCGATCTGGCTCCCCTGAATGATATCGATCGGCGCCGGGCTCTCCGCGACGGTTCGCGGCTTGCCGCCACGGATGCCGGTTATGATGATCGGCGATGCAGCCTCGTCCGCGACCGGAGTATCCGATGCATCGGCGGCGGTGGCCGCCACGATGGTCGCTGACTTGTCCTTGTCATCGGCATGCGCGTTCGGCGCGATGATCAGCGCCGAGCCGGCGAGAAGATAAACCCGCGCGTCGCCACCGATACCCCTGAAGAACATGCAACCCCCTTTTGAATGGAAGGTCGCCATGTTTCATTGTTGTTCTGCGCACTGAACAAAGTAAAAATGTTCAGCGATAAAGCAGTTGAGCTAAGCTTCTATGTATATTTACGCAGCTAATATGTTTGTTTTTATTCATATGAGCTTTTATCAATCGATTATTATTTTTCATCATAATTTTGTTCCGCCAAACCCAAGACCGAGACACGCTCAACCGTTGGCCGCGATCGGACCAAGCGCAGGCGCGGCAAAGTGCCGGGTTACGGTGCCGTTATTGACCTCGATCACCACGTCCGCGCGTTCGATCAGGGCTGGCCGATGGGCGATCGCGATCCGGGTTATCGGCATGCGCGCCACCGTATCGGCGATCGCTTCCTCGAGCGCGGCGTCGAGATTGGCCGTGCCCTCATCGAGCAGCAGCATGTCGGGCTCGCGATGGATCGCGCGCGCGAGAAGCATGCGCTGACGCTGCCCGCCCGACAGAGCCGCGCCCATGTCGCTGACCAGGCTCTGATACCCCATCGGCATCGCCAGGATATCGTCGTGAATGTGGGCCAATCGTGCCGCCGCCTCGACCGCGGCCGGATTCGCGCCGGTGTCGAACGAGGCGATATTGTCGGCAAAAGTGCCGGCGAACAGCAAATCGTCCTGCAGCACCGCACCGATCCTGCTGCGCCATTGCGCGAGATTGCCGGGGCCGAGCGGCACGCCATCGATCAGGATGCGCCCGCTGGTCGGCGTCAGCAGGCCGAGCAGCAGCTTGGCGAGCGTTGTCTTGCCCGCGCCCGACGGTCCGGCGATCGCAACGAAGCTTCCCGCCGGAATGGTGAAGGAGATGTCGTGGAACAGCTCGGCTTCGGTCGCGCTATAGGCGAATCCGAGATTCTCGACGCGGATTTCCGCCGGTTTCAACCGGCCGTTATCGCGCGGCACGACGATCCCGGTCTGCTCGCGCTGTTCGCTGGTGATATCGGCCAGACGGTCGAGATGCAGGCTGACCATCCGCCATTGGCGGAATTGCGCGACGAGCTGAGTCGCGCTGGTGTGGAAGCTGTTGCGGTAGGCGACCAGCGCCATCAATTGGCCGATCGTAAAATCATTGGCGATCACTGCCTGCGCGCCGAGATAGACGATCGCGACCAACTGGATGCTGAAGATGAGATGTTCGGCGAAGACGATGCGGATCGCCGCCATATCGGCGTGGTACCCCGCCGAGATGACGTCGGCCAGGCGCCCGCGCCAGCTCGCTTCGCGCAGCGCCTCGCCAACCCCCAGCTTGATCGTGCGGATGCCGCGGATGCTTTCGAGCAGATAGGTCTCCTCGCTCGCGCGCGCCGCGATCGCTTCCTCGGAACGGCGGCGCCATTCGGGGATCATCAGCACGACGACGCCGACATAGAGCAAGGTCGCGCCCAGCACGATCGACGCGAGCAGCGGCGACAGCAACAGCATCGCGATCAGCAGCGTGACTGCCAGCACGCCATCGACGAGAACGTTGACCAGACCCTGGGTCAGCAGATCCTCGATCGGACGGATCGAACCCATCCGCGCCTGGATATCGCCGATATGTCGTCGCTCGAAATAGGCGGCGGGCAACCGGATCAGGTGGCGCATGACATTGCCGGCGAGCTGGTAAGCGATCGATTCGCCCAGGGTCAGCACGACCCAACTCCGGAGCGCCTGCAGGATCGCGTTGAAGATATAGAGCGCGCCGAAGCCGAGCGCGAGCAATCCCAGCAGCGAAACATTGCCCTGGCCGATGCCCTCGTCGATCGTCAGCTGCATGAAGAAAGGCAGCGCGAGATTGGTGAGTTGCAGGATGATCGACAGGCCGATGACGTGCGCCAGGGCGCCGCGCAGTCCCTTCATGCGGCTCCATAGCCGCCAGATATGTGGCCGGTTGACCGCCTTGATCGGCCGGAAATCGACCTCCGGTTCGAGTTCGAGCGCGACCCCGGTGAACGCCTTGGACAGTTTGGACAGCGGCAAGGTCCGCCGGCCCAGCGCCGGATCGAGGATGGTCGCGCCGCCCTGCCCGACCCGTTCGAGCACGACGAAATGATTGAGCTTCCAGTGCAGGATCGCGGGCAGGCGCAACTCGCGCAATTCCTCGAGCTCGAGACGAAGGGGGCGCGCCGACAGCTTGATGTCGGCGGCGACCCGCATCAGGTCGGCCAATGTCGACCCCTTGATCGACAGCCCCGCCCTGCGGCGCAAGGTCGGCAGGTCGAGGTCATGGCCATGATGATTGGCGATCATCACCAGGCAGGCGATCCCGCACTCGGCCGCCTCGGCCTGATGGACCGGACGCAACCGCGTGCTCCATGGCCATTCGAGCATGCTCATTGGCGCCAGCTCCGCAGGATCGGGTCGAGAAAGACTTCCCACAGCCGCCGCCGCTCGGTGATCAGGTTCGCCGACAACGTCATGCCCGGCTTGAGCGGCCGGTCGATCGCGCTGTTGCCGCCGGTCCGGTCGATCCGCACGCGCATGCGATAAACCGGCTCCTGGATGTTCATGCCGGTCGTGGCGGCGATCGCCCCAGGATCGGTCGGCACCGAGGAGAGTGCCGTCACCGTGCCCGCACCGGCGCCATATTTCTGGAACGGAAAGGCGTCGAACATCAGCCTGACCTGGTCGCCCGGACGCACGAAACCGATCGCGCGCGACGGTGCATAGAGCCAGACTTCGAGTGTGCTGCCGCTCGGGACGACGGTCAGCAGGGACGTCTCGGGACGCGCACGCTGCCCGATCGCGGCGACGAGATCGCTGACACGGCCCGCGATCGGGGCCGTCAGCACCAGGCGGTCGAGCCGCAGCAATGCCGCGCGCTGCTCGGCCAGCGCGGCGCGTTGCGCGTTGATCTCGGAAATCCGCTGTTCGGACGCGAGGCGGCGCTGGGCCAACTGGCTGTCGATCTGGCGCAGCGCCTCGCGCTGGCCGATCATGCGCTCCTTCACGGCCTCGACATCGAGCTCGCGCTGAAGCGCGGCGGCCTTTGCCTGTTCGACCTGACGGCTGGATCCCGCGCCGGCGCTCGCCAGCCGGGCAGCACGACCCGCCTCGGCCCGGCTGAGCGCGGCCTGTGCCGTGCCGAGCTTCTGCTGCCGGTCCAGCGACCCGATCGAGCCGGCAAGTCCTTCCCGCTGTTGCTCCAGCGAGCTGGTATCGACCGCCACCGAGGATCGCGCGAGATCGAGCTGGCGGGCAAGTTCGGCGTCCTGGCGAGTCAATTCGGCGAGCTGACCACCCATGCCTTCGCCGCCGGCATCGCGGCCCTGGGTCACCGCTACCGTCGCGAGCGGCGCGCCGGCCGCGACGAATTCGCCTTCGCGCACGTCGAGCGTGCGTATCTCGACCGAGGAAGGGGGATAAACCCGTGCGACGCCGCCGCTATAGGCGACCACGCCGGTTACGCGCACCCTGGTGGCGAAATTGCCGAAGAGGAGGAGCGCCGCCATGGCCAGGAGCACGCCCAGCGCAATGGTAACGTAAGTCGATGCGCGGGGTGGCGTAGCGGCAATAACCGTGCCTTCGAGCCGGTCGCGGGCCGCTTCGATGACTTCCTGCCGATAAAGCATGCTCGCCATGTTCGCATTGCCCGCTATGGATTCTGGTGAACCGTAATCCGACAAATTAAAGGGACGGCCTTTCTAAAAAAGCCGCCCCCAAAGGTACCGTCAGCTCAGCAGTGCCGGTAGCTGTGGCAGGAGCTGCCACCGGCCGAAAGGCCGATGCTCGCGCCAAGCGAGACCTTGAGCAACGGCGGCAGAACTACGTTGAGGCCAGCCAGAACGCCAAGACCAAGAAGTCCGCCGCCGCCGTGGCCATAGCCGCCGCCGGATACATTGTTCACTTCAGTGGTGGAAAGAGAACGCATTGCTTATCTCCTGTTGCCGTCCGAAGTCATCGGACTGCCTAATTCTGTATTGACCTTAGTACCGCATCAATAAAAAATGTGTTGATCGTCAAAACTACGTAAATTGCGCAATTTGTTCGGAATCTTATTGAGTCAACTTGGTTTTTCACCAAAGATATTGTTCTGATAACTTTTGGTTAATGTCTCCTAACGGGATCGAACCATTTTGACTGTTCTTCAATCGTTTACGGATCGGTCATCCGAGTCGGTTATTTGACTCGCTATGCGGTCGACTTGGCCCCTTCCGTTATTCGCTTCAGCCGCTATTGCCGGCTGCGCGCCGGTCCCGCGCCTCGCGGTCGCGCCAAGCGTGCTGTCGCGCGATTGGGGTACCAGCGGAGACGCCGTCTCGAGCGGAAACACCATAACGAGCGGAGGCAGCGCGGCAGCCGCGAATGCCGTCATGTTCGTTCCTCGCGAACAATTCTGGCATGCCTTCGGATCGCCGGATCTCGATCGGCTGATCGCCGCCGCGCTCGCCAACAATCCCGGTCTCGACGCCGCCCGCGCCAGAGTCGACCGCGCTCGCGCCGAGCTTCGCGTCACGCGCGCGACGCGGCTCCCGACGGTCAATGCGACGCTGAGCGGGGAAACCTCACGCAATGCCGCGCAGGGCGCGCCGGTCTACACCTATAACGGCATCTCGGCCGGGCTCGACATCAGCTACGATCTCGACCTGTTCGGCGCCAATGCCGCAAGCCGCAGGGCCGGCCGGGCCCGGTTGGTCGGGGTCGGTTTCGACGCCGATGCCGCCGCTTTGGTGCTGCAGGCGGAGGTCGCGAAGACCTATGTCCAGTTCGCGGCGCTCAACGATCGCATCGCACTCGCCGATCAGAAGCTGGCGGGCGGGCGCGAACTGCAACGGATCATCGCGATCCGCATCCGGGAGGGTGCCGCCGATGACGGCGAAGCCGCGCGCCAGACGGTCGAGGTCGAGCGGATCGTCGCGTTCCGCACCACCCTGGCCGAGCAACGGCGCCATATATTGACCGCGCTGGCGCTGCTCGTCGGCGCCGAAGCACCCCGGTTCGCGGCGCCCCCCGCACGGCTTGCCGGCCTGTCGCGACCTGGCGTCGACCCGGAACAGCCGGCCATGGTGGTCGTCCGCCGCCCCGATATCCGGGCAGCCGAAGCGCGTATCTCGGCCGCGCGGGGCGACGTCGACGCGGCGCGGCGTGCCTTCCTGCCCTCGCTCAAATTGACGACCAGCGGGTTCGGCACCGCGGTGAGCCTGCTCGGGCCGATCGGTCTCACCACCAATGCCGGCGCCTCGCTGCTGGCGCCGATCTTCCAGGGCGGACGCCTGCGCGGCCAGCTCGAAGCCGCCAGCGCCTCGCAGCGCGAGAGCGTGGCGCTGTATCGCCAGACGCTGCTGAGCGCGCTGGGCGAGGTGACCGACGCGCTCAGCTCAACCGAGCTGACGGCGGAGCGCGAAGCGAGCGCCAAGCGCGCGCTCATGGCGGCGCAACGCGACACCCGGCTCAACGAACTCCGCTATCGCGAAGGCGATATCGAACTCAAGGCGCTGATCGACGCGCGATGGAACCAATATGAGGCAGAGGACCTCTGGCTCACCGCGGCGCAGGATCGCCTGATCGCCGCGATCGATGTGTTCCGCGCCACGGGCGGTGCCCCGGCGAGTTACGGCAACCGCACCAGTTGAGTCGCGAAACGATCGACAAAATCACTGCGCTTTCGTGGGGCAAACGGCCGAACGGCGGCCCGCCGAGACGAGAGGTCCCGTCCCGACAAGCCGCCCGATCGCGTTTTACTGGAAGGTCTGCGACAGATTGCCCACGCCCCCCAGCGGATCGGGGCCGTATTTGTTCGAGCCATTGGTCCCCGGCAGGCAATAAAAGACGAGCAAAACGATCGACGCCACCCACTGCAGCAGCGAAAGAACCATGCCTATCGCCGCCATCGTGCCGCTCTGGTTGGCCGCACCTGCGAGCACCACGGCGATCGCCACGATATAGAGTGCCGGCGGCAACAGCAGCCAGAAGCCCGTGCGATCGGTGTCGTGCAGCCGTCGTACGGAGACAGCAAGCGATGGGATGAACAGCGCAAGCCAGATGATCCCAAAGATGACGAAGAAGACACCCATCGATGCAAACAATCCCGCCATGCCGCCGAGACGGGGCGTGCCGTCAGGATTCACGCCCGCCAAGCTCAATGCGCCGAACCCCATCACCATCATGACGACGAATGCCACCATCCAGATCAGGAACTGCAACAGCATGAACATCCAGAATTCCTGCCGGCGCGATCGCCCCGAGAATTCGGCATAGCGCCTCAGCGGCATAAACATCCATTCCATGGACCGTCTCCCCTTTATTCTCGTCTCGACCGGTTAGCGTAGCGGCGCTTACCGGAAGGTCTGCGCCAGATCGCCGGTGCCGCCCAAGGGATCGGGTCCGAAGCGGTTCGGGCCAGGCGTACCCGGCAAGCACATGAAGACCAGGACGATCAGCCCGCCGATATAGGGAATGAAACCGAGCAACACGAACCACCCGCTCTTATCCTGATCGTGGAAACGGCGCACCTGAACCGCCAGCCCCGGGACGACGATGGCCAGAGCAAAAATTCCAAAGATGATGATCATCGGCCAAAACATGGCTGAAGGGCCACCATCGCTCGTCCGAAAGGCCCCGAGCATTGCAAACAGCGCAAATAACACGATTTCTACGATCGCGATTCCTAGCGTGAACATCCAATATTCCATCCGGCGGGACCGGCCCTGGAAATCGGCATAGCGCCTCAGCGGCATAAACATCCATTCCACGGAGTGTTTCTCCTTACTTTAGTCTCGACCGACTTTTGCGGCAGTTCTTACTGGAAGGTCTGTCCCAAATTGCCGGTCCCGCCGAGAGGATCCGGCCCGAAGCGGTTCGGACCGGGCGTGCCGGGCATGCAATAGAAGATGAGGTTCGCGATCGGGATCAGAATGAACCAGCCCGATTTGTCCTGATCGTGCATGCGGCGGACCCCAACGGCGATGCTGGGGACGAGAATAGCCAGATAGAAGACCCAGATGACGATGGCGGCTATTCCGATGCCGCCGCCGGTTACGACGCCAGTCTGGGGATCGACCGACATGGTCGAGGCGAACATGATACCCAGCAGGATCTGCAGGACGAACATCACGATCATCACGAACAGAAAGAACATCCAAAATTCCATCCGGGTCGAGCGGCCTTGAAAATCCGCGTACCGCTTCAGCGGCATCAACATCCATTGCATCAAACGTCTCCCTGTTGGTTTCACCTGGGTTTTGCGATCCGTTTCATGACAATTTCATCCGGCAGAAACGCCGGTGTGCGCCCTTGCGCCATGGTGGACGAGTTGAAAGCGAAGGGTCTCCAGCGTCTTAGCGGCCGCAATCGATCCGTTCACCGTGATACTCCCCCGAGTCGCGACAACAACCTGATCCTATCCCCGCACGATTACAACCAACTCGCGCCCGACCCGTCCCTCAACTGGACGGCGCCCGGCGGCGATAGCTCAGGGCTTCGGCGACATGGACCCGCCCGATATCGGGGGCACCGGCGAGATCGGCGATCGTCCGCGCCACCCTGAGCACGCGGGTATAACCACGCGCCGACAGCCGCATCGCCTCCGAAGCCTGCGCCAGCAAGGTGCGTCCGGCATCGTCGGGTGTCGCCACCGCTTCGAGCAGATCGCCATCGGCCTCGGCATTGGTGCGGGCGGTTTCGTCGGCATAGCGACGCGCCTGGACTTGCCGCGCCGCCATCACGCGTTGCGCGACCTCGGCCGATCCCTCGGCCGGCGGCGGCAAGACGAGATCGGCGGCGCTGACCGACTGGACCTCGACGTGCAAGTCGATGCGATCGAGCAGCGGCCCCGACACCTTGGCCTGATAATCGGCGGCGCATCTTGGCGCGCGGGCGCAGGCAAGCGACGCGTCGCCGAGATGACCGCAACGGCACGGGTTCATCGCGGCGATAAGCTGGACACGCGCCGGAAAGGTCACATGGGCATTGGCACGCGCGACGCTGACCGTCCCGGTCTCAAGCGGTTGGCGCAGCGAATCGAGCACGCCGCGCTGAAATTCGGGAAGCTCATCGAGGAACAGCACGCCGAGATGCGCCATGCTGACTTCGCCCGGTCGCACCTTGAGGCCGCCGCCGACCAACGCCGCCATCGACGCCGAATGATGCGGCGCGCGATAGGGTCTCGCCCGCGTTATCCGCCCGCCGTCGAGCGTCCCGGCGACCGACTGCACCATCGACACTTCGAGCGCCTCGCCAGCGTCGAGTGGCGGCAGGATGCCCGGCAGGCATGAGGCCATCAACGACTTGCCGGCGCCGGGTGGGCCGATCATCAGCAGATTGTGCGCACCGGCAGCGGCGATTTCGAGCGCGCGCTTGGCGGTTTCCTGACCTTTGACCTGGCGGAGATCGGGACCGGCGACCGGTTCCGCGGCTTCGCCGGGTTGCGGCGGACCGATCAGCTGATTGCCCTTGAGGTGGTTGAGCAGGCCGATCAAGTCGGGCGCGGCGATCACGTCGATCGATCCCGCCCAGGCCGCTTCCGCTCCCTGCGCGGCCGGGCAGACCAGGCCCTTCCCCTCGCTCGACGCATGGAGCGCGGCGAGCAGAACGCCCGGCGACGGCGCGATTCGGCCGTCCAGCCCGAGTTCGCCAACCACGACCAACTCGCTCAGCGTCTCCGCGTCGACCACGCCCATCGCACCGAGCAGGCCAAGCGCGATCGGCAAGTCGAAATGCGTCCCTTCCTTGGGCAGATCGGCCGGCGACAGGTTTACGACGATATGCTTGGGCGGCATCGACAGACCCATCGCTGTGATCGCCGCGCGGACACGCTCGCGACTCTCCGCCACCGCCTTGTCGGCCAGACCGACGACGAGAAACTTGGGCAGACCAGGGATCAGCTGCACCTGCACGTCGACCGCGCGGGCTTCCAGTCCGAGATAGGCGACGGTCGAAACGATGGTGGTCATTAGGGCTCCCGTTTCCCCGTTTAGCCCGCTATTTTGCCGGCGCGACTGGGTTTAAAGCCATTTTGGCGCCATCTAACGTGTCTTGTATCGACAAGACACCACCCCCACCTGTCGGCAATGCCGGCCGATCGTTCCGCGTTGACTTCAGCCGCGCTCTCGCTTAAGCGCCCACCCCACAAGGCCGTCCCTGTGGCGGCCCTTTTCAATTTCGACGTACAGGGAATGAACGATGAAGCGGACTTTTCAGCCGAGCAACTTGGTGCGTGCGCGCCGGCACGGCTTCCGCGCGCGGATGGCGACGGTGGGCGGACGCAATGTGATCCGTGCGCGTCGCAATCGCGGCCGCAAGAAGCTGTCGGCGTAACACCCGACCCTGCTTTGCAAGATGATTCGGCCAGCCCGCCTCCCTCGGGAGCGCGGGCTGGTGCCGTTTCTGCGCCCGTGGCGACTCTGACCAAGCGGCGCGATTTCCTCGCGGCCAATGCCGGCAAGCGCGCCCCGATGCCGGCCTTCGTCCTGCTGGTCCGCCGCCGCGACGATGGCGATCCATCCATGCGCATCGGCTATACGGTCACCAAGAAGATCGGCAATGCGGTGGTTCGCAACCGTATCAAGCGTCGCTTCCGCGCGCTGGCGCACGATGTGCTGCCGGCCAGCGGCGTTGCCGGAGCGGATCATGTGCTGATCGGACGCGCCGACGCGCTGACTCGCCATTTCGCCCAGCTCAAGGCCGATCTGGCCAAGGCGCTGGCGAAGGTTTCGCGATGATCGCGAAAATGCTGATCGCGCTGGTGCGGCTGTGGCAAATCGGCCCGTCGGCGGTGATGCCGCCGACCTGTCGCTATCAGCCTTCCTGTTCGGCCTATGCAATCACCGCGCTTCGCCGCTATGGCGCGCTCAAGGGCGGGTGGCTGGCGGTCAAACGCATCGCCCGGTGCCATCCCTGGGGCGGGTACGGGCCCGACCCCGTTCCCTGATGTTTCTGATCGAAGGTTCCTGAACGCGTGAACAACGACAATCGCAATTTCATGATGTTCGCGGTGCTCGCGGTGCTGCTGCTGTTCGCGTGGCCGCTGGTCATGAACAAGATCATGCCGCCGGCCAATCCGCCGGTCACCAAGATCGAGGGCGGCAAGACTCAAGTCCAACCCAATCCCGGTGCGCCGACCGCCGCCAATCCGGGCGCGCTTCGCGACATCAAGGCCGTGCTCGGCGAAACCGCGGCGCAGCGCGTTCCGATCGACACGCCGACGCTCAAGGGCTCGATCAACCTGAAGGGCGCGCGGATCGACGACTTGTTGCTGACCCAGTACAAAGAGACGATCGACAAGAACTCGCCGCCGATCCGGCTGTTGTCGCCGGCGGGTACGGCGGGCGCCTATTTCGCCGAATTCGGCTGGCAGGACACCGGCATCAAGCCGCCGTCGAAGGACACCGTGTGGACCGCGAGTGGTAGCGTCCTTGCCCCGGGCAAGCCGGTCACGCTGACCACGACCAACGGCCAGGGTCAGCGGTTCGAAATCGATCTGGCGGTCGATCAGGATTACATGTTCACCGTTCGCCAGACGGTCGCCAACGGCGCAGCGCAACCGATCAAGGTGGCACCCTACGGCCTGGTCAATCGGGCCGAAGCGTCGAAGGACCTGGACACCTGGTCGATTCAGGTCGGCCCTATGTCGGTCCATGACGGCAGCGCCCATTACGACGTCAATTGGAAGGACGTCGACAAGGGAGCGCAAAAATTCGCGACCACCGGCGGCTGGCTGGGTTTCACCGACAAATATTGGCTGACCGCGCTGATTCCCGATCAGGCTGCGAGCTTTGCCGGCGAGTTCCAGTCGACCGGAAAAGGCGGCTATCAGGCCGACTATTCGCGTATCGCCAAGGATCTGGCACCCGGCCAGCGCCTGAGCCAGACGAGCCGCTTCTTCGCCGGTGCGAAGGAAGTGCGCCTGCTCGACCGCTATACCGACAAGAGCGGTATCGCCTTGTTCGATTATGCGCTCGACTGGGGTTGGTTTCGCATCATCGAAAAGCCGATCTTCTATTATCTCGACTGGCTGTTCCGCATGATCGGCAATTTCGGCGTGGCGATCATGCTGCTGACCGTGACGATCCGCCTGCTGATCTTCCCGATCGCGCAGCGCCAGTTCGCCTCGATGGCGCAGATGCGCGCGATCCAGCCGAAGATGAAGGCGCTGCAGGAAAAGCATAAGGACGACAAGCAGCGCCAGCAGCAGGAAGTGATGGCATTGTACAAGGCGGAGGGCGTCAATCCGCTCGCCGGCTGCCTGCCGACCTTCCTCCAGATCCCGATCATGTACTCGCTCTACAAGGTGCTGATGCTGACGATCGAAATGCGGCATCAGCCCTTCGTCGCCTGGATCAAGGATCTGTCGGCGCCCGATCCGCTGACGCCGCTCAACCTGTTCGGTATCCTGCACTTCACACCGCCGCACATGATCGCGATCGGCGTGGTGCCGATCCTGCTCGGCATCTCGATGTGGCTGCAGTTCAAGATGAACCCGCAGCCGATGGACGATGCGCAGAAGCAGGTCTTCGCGCTGATGCCCTGGGTACTGATGTTCGTGATGGCGCCGTTCGCGGTCGGGCTGCAGGTTTACTGGATCACCAGCAACCTGTTGACCGTGCTGCAGCAGCGTATCCTCTACGCGCGGCACCCCGCGCTCAAGCAACCGGTGGTCAAATAACGTGAGTGCATTCGACGAGGAAGCGATCGAGGCGGCGCGCAAGACGTTCGCTGGCCCGGTCGCGTTCCTCAAATCCGCGCCGGCGCTCGAGCATCTGCCCGATCCGGTCGTCCCCGAAATCGCGTTTGCCGGCCGGTCGAACGTCGGCAAGTCGTCGCTGCTCAACAAGCTGACCAACCGCAACGCGCTGGCGCGCACCTCGAACACGCCGGGGCGGACGCAGGAACTCAACTTCTTCGACGTGGGCGAGCCCCTCGCCTTTCGGCTGGTCGACATGCCCGGCTATGGCTTTGCCAAGGCGCCCAAGGATGTCGTCAGGAAATGGCGGTACCTGGTCAACGACTTCCTGCGCGGGCGTGACGTGCTCAAACGCACGCTGGTGCTGATCGATGCGCGGCATGGCATCAAGGACGTCGATCGCGAGATCATGGAGATGCTGGACAAGGCGGCGGTGAGCTATCGCCTGGTCCTGACCAAGGCCGACAAGATCAAGCCGACCGAGCTCGACAAGGTCGCCGCCGAGACCGCCGAGGAAGCCCGCAAGCGCCCCGCCGCGCATCCCGACATCCTGTCGACCTCGAGCGAAACCGGGCTCGGCATGGCCGAATTGCGCGCCGCGGTGATCGAGGCGCTCGGCTAGCTTTCGTCCGCCCCTGTTCCTAAGGATCGCGCAAATCGATCCGGGGGAGCATCCATGAAAAATATCAGCCTTGTCGCGGCGCTGGCGCTCGCATCATTGCCGGCACTGCCCGCCGCGTCGCGCGATAAAGCGTCGGCGCCGGCGATCGACCGCACCAGGGTTCTCGCGGAGGAAGTGCTGCTCGCCGGCCCCGGGCTGCGCGGCCGCGGCAGCGCGACCGGCGATGAGGCGATCGCCGCAGGCTATGTCGCCTCGCTTTTCCGCGATTTCGGACTGCGCCGCGCGCCGGGAATGGACTCCTACCTCCAGACCGCGCCGCTGACTCGCCGCGCCGTCGCCGGTCCGCCGACCCTGACGATCGACGGCAAACCGGTGGCAGGCGCGACACTGTTGGTGACGGGGGGCGGGACCGCCGGCGGCAAAGCGGTGATCGTCACGCGCCCCGATGGCGACGTGCCTTCGGCCGACGTGATCGTCTATACCGGGCCGGCCAACGACCTGATGACGTTTGCCCGCAAGTTGCGCGGCAAGGGGATCAAGCTCGTATTGGCCGCGGAGAGCGACGCCAGCCGCAAGTTTCTCGGCATGATCGGCGGCAAGCCGTCACTGCCGACGACGATCGAGGGAACGCCCAGCCGTCGTCCGCCGATGACGGTTGCCACCATTCCCGCCGACGCGCTGGCCGGCATCGCGGCGGGTGCCGACGTGTCGATCGATGTGCCGATCTCAACCTCCAAGGCAACCACCACCAACGCGGTCGGCTATCTGCCCGGCACCGATCCCAAGGCGAGCGTGATCCTGTTGTCGGCGCATCTCGATCACCTGGGCGTCCGACCGGACGGCCCGGTGATGCCCGGTGCCAATGACGATGCATCCGGCACCGTCGCGGTGATCGAACTCGCCCGCGCATTCGCCGCAAAGGGGCCGCAGAAGCGCGGCATCCTGTTCGTGGCCTATGGCAGCGAGGAAATCGGCGGCCTCGGCTCGACCTGGTTCGGCGAGCATCCGCCGGTGCCGCTGACCGACCTGGTCGCCAATATCGAGTTCGAGATGATCGGCGCGCAGGATCCTAAGCTTCCCAGGGGATCGTTGATGATGACCGGCTCCGAACGCTCCAACCTGTTCGACATGATGAAGAGTCAGGGTGCGCTCATCGCCCCCGATCCTTATCCTGAGCAGAACTTCTTTGAGCGATCAGACAATTACTCGCTCGCGCTCAAGGGAATCGTCGCACACACCTTTTCGGGCTGGGCGGTGGTGCCGACCTATCACCAGCCAACCGACACGGTCGAGAATCTCGACATCGACTATATGACCAGGGCGATCCGCTCGCTGGTCGCGCCGATCCGGCTGCTCGCCTCGGGCGGGTTCAGGCCGGAGTGGAAACCTAACGGTCGGCCCAAATCATGAGGGCTTGAACCGATCCCCCCCTGGGCTACATACCGAACAATCGAAAAATAAAGGGAGGATCGAATGACCGCACCGACCAAGGGCCTCGAACTGCGTTCGCTGGTGTCCGACGGCAAACTCGAATTGTCGCTGGTCGATGTCGAATTGTCGCCTCCCGGCCCAGGCGAAGTGATCGTCCGGATCGAGGCGGCGCCGCTCAACCCTTCCGATCTCGGGCTGCTGACCGGCCCGGCCGACCTCGCCACATTGGATCAGCGCGGCACGGCCGGCCGGCCGGTGCTGACCGCAGACATTCCCGAGCAGCGCATGCCAATGGTGCGCGCACGCCTCAACGAATCGATGCCAGTCGGCAATGAAGGCGCCGGCACGGTGGTCGCGGCCGGAGACGGTGCCGAGGAGCTGATCGGCAAGACCGTCGCGGTGATCGGCGGCGGCATGTACACGCAGTATCGCAAAGCGCGGTTGAGCGACCTGCTCCCTTTCCCCGACGGCGTCACCGCACGCGAAGGCGCGTCGGCCTTTGTCAATCCGCTGACCGCACTGGCGATGGTCGAGACGATGCGCGCCGAGGGCCATAAAGCCCTGGTCCATACCGCCGCCGCCTCCAATCTCGGCCAGATGCTCAACCGCATCTGCATCGCCGACGGTGTGAGCCTGGTGAACATCGTTCGCTCTGCCGAGCAGGCCAAGATCCTGCGCGATATCGGCGCCACATATGTGGTCGATTCGACCTCTGACAATTTCCGCGACGAACTGGTCGACGCGCTCGCGGAAACCGGCGCGACGCTGGCGTTCGACGCGATCGGCGGGGGCAAGCTGGCCGGCCAGATTCTCGCGGCGATGGAAGTCGCCGCCAACCGCAATGCGACGACCTATAGCCGTTACGGGTCGAATACCCACAAGCAGGTCTATATCTATGGCAGGCTTGATCTCGGGCCGACCTTGATCGGCGCCGATGTCGGATTTGCCTGGGGAGTCGGCGGCTTCCTGTTGACCCCGTTCCTGATGAAGGCCGGCGCCGAGGTGGTCGGTCGCATGCGCGCGCGCGTCGCCGCCGAAATCCGCACGACCTTCGCCAGTCATTACACCGCCGAGATCTCACTCGCGGAAGCACTCGATAAGGACACGCTCCTCGCTTACAGCGCGAAGAAGACCGGCGAGAAATACCTGATCATCCCGTCGAAAGGCGGCTGAGCGCCGTTCACTCAGCGGGGAGTCCCGTTACATTGCTTACCACGGCCGTTCGTGAGGAGCGGCATGGCAGCCCTGGGCGTGTGGCGCTCCGCGGCCTGCGCTCTTGCGTCGCGACGGACCGCGCGCGGACATCCCGCTCAATCGCGACAACGATATCCACTAACGGACTGATTTTCTGTAAATAAATCAAAATGGCGAGCTTCTCGGCCGGGCCGCGAGCTCCGTTGCCGGACAGGTATGAGGGATCGAAATCGCCGATCCGGCATTGAGCAATATCAAGTCGTAACGGACGCGATACCGTTAACGTAGGATATTTGCAGAAGATGGAGTTTGGATGGGAAATTGTGCAACCGGCGTCGCCGGCCTGGACGAAATCCTTGCCGGCGGTCTAGCCAAGGGCAGGTTGTTTCTAGTCGAGGGCAGCCCGGGCACCGGCAAGACGACGATCGCCAGCCAGTTCCTCATAGCCGGGGCCGAGCGCGGCGAACGCGTTCTGTATATTACCTTGTCCGAAACCGAGGAGGAGTTGCGCGACGGCGCTTCGTCGCATGGCTGGGCTTTCCCTGACAATTTCGAGATCTTCGAGCTTGTCCCGCCCGAAAACCTGCTCGACGACGATCAGCAGCAGAGCCTGCTTTACTCCTCCGACCTCGAACTGGGTGAAACGACGAAACGGATATTCGAGGCATTCGAACGCGCCAAGCCGGTGCGGGTAGTGCTCGACAGCCTGTCCGAGATCCGCCTGCTGGCCCAGAGTTCGTTGCGCTATCGCCGCCAGATCCTCGCGCTGAAACACTATTTTTCGCACAATGACGCCACCGTGCTGATGCTCGACGACCTGACCGCGGACGTCATGGACAAGACCGTGCACAGCGTCGCCCATGCGGTGATCCGGCTGGAGGAATTGTCGCCCAATTACGGTCCGGAGCGTCGGCGCCTGCGCGTGCTCAAGTATCGCGGCCGCCGCTATCGCGGCGGATATCACGATTTCGTCATCGAGACGGGTGGCGTCCGCGCGTTCCCGCGGCTGGTGTCGGCCGAACATCGAGCCGATTTCAAGCGCGAGACGGTGCCGATCGACAATGAAGGGCTCAACCAATTGCTCGGCGGGGGGTTCGAGCGCGGCGCCAGCAATTTGATCCTGGGCCCCGCCGGCACCGGCAAGTCGTTGCTCACGCTCAGCTTCGTCCAATCGGCGATCGCACGCGGCGAAAGCGCGGCGATGTTCATATTCGACGAGGAATTGGGTCTGCTGTTCGAGCGATCGAAAGCGCTCGGCATCGACCTCCAGGGGATGGTCGATACCGGGCGGCTGGTGATCGAACAGATCGACGCCGCCGAACTGACCCCGGGCGAATTCTCCGAACGCGTGCGCGTCTGCGTCGAAAAATATGGCGCACGGACCGTCGTGATCGACAGCCTCAACGGCTATCAGGCGGCGATGCCCGAGGAGCAGGCCCTGATCCTGCACATGCACGAGCTGCTGCAATATCTGAACCGCCAGGGCAGCACGACCTTCCTGACCGTCGCCCAGCATGGACTGGTCGGCGACATGAAATCGCCTGTCGACGTGACCTACCTGGCCGATACGGTGATCCTGTTGCGCTATTTCGAGGCATTGGGGCGGGTCCGGCGCGCCATGTCGGTCGTTAAGAAGCGCACCGGCTTTCACGAGGATACGATCAGGGAGTTCATGATCGATAAAAATGGTATCACGCTCGGCGAACCGCTCACCGCTTTCCAGGGCGTGCTGCGCGGCGTGCCGAGCCTCGTCGGCGATGACAGCGCCAGCCTCCTCGAGGTCAAGCGAGGGTGAGCTTCCCTTGAATCGTACCATCGACGAAGGCGCCGTCATCCTGGCGCCGCACGGGCGCGACGCCATCGTAGCGGAAGCGATGCTGCGCGAGGCGGGTCTCGAGGCAGCCGCCTTTCCCGATCTTCCCGCCTTCGTTCGCGCTCTGCGGAATGGCGCAGGCTTCGCGATCGTGACCGAGGAAACGCTGCGCGGCGCCGATCTGCGCGACCTGGCCGGTTTCATTGCCGATCAGGCCGAATGGTCCGACTTTCCCTTCATCGTCCTGACCGCGCGCGGCGGCGGGCTCGAGCGCAATCCGGGCGCGGGGCGGCTGCTCGAGACGCTGGGCAACGTCACTTTCCTCGAACGCCCCTTTCACCCCACGACACTGATCAGCCTGGCCCGCGCAGCGCGACGTGCGCGATTGCGGCAATATGAGGCGCGAGCGCGGCTCGAGGACATTCGCGCCGGCCAGGAGCGGTTGCGCGTTGCGCTGAACGCGGGCGGCCTCGGCGCCTGGACGATGGAGCTCAGAACCAATACGCTGCACGCATCGCCCGAATGCAAAGCCCATTACGGCCGGCGCGCGGACGAGCCGTTCGATTTCGATGAGCTGATCGCCACGATTCATCCCGACGATCGACCGCGGATGCGCGCCGCCGCCGAGCAGTCGATGGCGACCGGCGAGCATTACGATGTCGAATATCGGACATTATGGCGCGACGGATCGCTCCATTGGGTCCAGGTCAATGGTCGGCTGGAATATGACGATCAGGGCCAAATTTCGCAGATGGTCGGCGTGACGCGGGAGATCACGTCGCGGCGCCGCACCGAAAGTCATCAGGCGGCGTTGATCGCGCTGGGCGATGGCCTGCGTCAGTTGACCGACCCGACTGCGATGTCGTTCCTGGCCGCCGAAATCCTGGGCCCGACGCTCGGCATCAGCCGCGCCGGCTATGGCATCATCGATCCGGTAGCGGAAACCATCACGATCGAGCGCGACTGGAACAGCCCGGGGACCGATAGCCTGGCGGGCGTGCTTCGTTTCCGCGATTACGGGTCCTTTATCGAGGACCTGAAGCGCGGCGAGTTGGTCGCGATCGCCGATGCCCGCGAAGACCCGCGCACCGCCTCGTCGGCGGCGGCGCTGGAAGCGATCCATGCGCGCGCGCTGCTCAACATGCCGCTGGTCGATCACAACAATTTCGTGGCCTTGCTCTATCTCAACGACATCGGACCGCGCGCATGGACCGCGGAGGATGTGGCGTTCGTCCGCGACGTCGCCGATCGTACGCAGGCAGCGATCGAGCGGCGCCAGGCCGAACTCTCGCTCGCCGCACTGGCAGAGTCGCTCGAACGCCAGGTCGAGGAGCGCACGCGCGAAAGCGAGACCGCACAGGAACAATTGCGCCAGGCCCAGAAGATGGAAGCGGTCGGCCAGCTCACCGGCGGGCTGGCGCACGATTTCAACAATCTCCTCACCGGCATTTCCGGCGGGCTCGAACTGATCGAGATGCGCATCAAGCAGGGTCGGACGGCGGAGATCGACAAATATGTCGAGATGGCGCGCAGCGCGACCAAGCGCGCGGCGGCGCTCACGCATCGGCTGCTCGCGTTTTCGCGGCGTCAGACGCTCGATCCAAGGCCAACCGATGTCAACCGCCTGATCGCCAATATGGAGGAGTTTCTGCGGCGCTCGGTCGGTCCCTCGATCGAGATCGAAGTGGTCGGCGCGGGAGGGTTGTGGACGACGTTGATCGACCCCAACCAGCTCGAAAATGCTTTGCTCAATCTCTGCATCAACGCGCGCGACGCGATGCCCGATGGCGGGCGCATCACGGTCGAAACTGCGAACAAATGGCTCGATCACGCAAGCGCACGCGACCTCGATTTGCCGCCCGGCCAATATATCTCGCTGTGCGTGACCGACACCGGCACCGGCATGTCGCCCGAGACGATCGAACGTGCGTTCGATCCATTCTACACCACCAAGCCGCTCGGCGAGGGAACCGGCCTCGGCCTGTCGATGATCTATGGCTTCGTGCGCCAGTCCGGCGGCCAGGTGCGAATCTATTCCGAACTTGGCCAGGGCACGACGATGTGCCTGTATTTTCCGCGCGTATATTCGACCGAGGACGAGCAACCGGAATCGATCCGTAGCACGCCGCCGATCCCTTCCACCGCAGGCGGGACCGTGCTGGTGGTCGATGATGAGCCCGCCATCCGCGCGCTGATCGCCGATGCGCTCGCCGATCTGGGCTATAATGCGATCGAGGCGGGCGACGGGGCGTCCGGTCTGGCGATGCTCCAGGCGCAACCGGCGATCCAATTGCTCGTCACCGATGTCGGACTGCCCAGAGGAATGAACGGCCGCCAATTGGCCGATGCCGCGCGCGTCGAACGTCCCGACCTCAAGGTGCTGTTCATCACCGGCTATGCGGAGAACGCGGTCATCGGGAACAATCAGTTGGAGCGCGGGATGCACGTCCTGACCAAGCCGTTCGCGATGGACACGCTGATCGGCAGGATTCGGGAAGTTATCGGCGACTGAGTCCGGGCGGCGCACGCATCCACGTCGATTCCCGCGCTTAACCCGGGCCTGCCCGTCAGGCGCCCGCCATCTGCCGCATCATCGCCTTCAACGTCAGGGCATCGTGGATGGCCGCCGCCTCTCCGTCGTTATTGAAATAGGGCCAGATCGATTTCCCGGTTTCGGCCTGGCGGTTCAGCCAATCGCTCCAGTCGAGCAGCGCCTCATCGCTATAACGGCCATAATATTTGCCGACGCCGCCGTGGAAGCGAACATAAGCGACATCCCCGGACACCCAGCGTGGTGAGGCTTTGCCGGGAAAATCGTGGGCAACGAAACCGGCGCCGAAGCGGTCGAGCAGAGCGAGCGTGGCCTCATCGTACCAGCTCTTTTCGCGAAACTCGAAGACATGGGTCAGATCTTTGGGCAGCAGCTTCAGGAAGGTTTCGAGCCGATCGAGATTGATGCCCAGCATCGGTGGGAGCTGGTAGAGGATCGGTCCCAGCTTGCGCTCGAGATGGCGGGCCGGCGCGATCATGCGCGCGACCGGCTCTTCGCAATCCTTGAGCTTCTTCGCCTGGGTAATGAAGCGGTTGGCTTTGACCGCATAGCGAAATCCAGCGGGTGCCTGCTCGCGCCAGGTATCGAACGTCTCGGCCTTGGGCAAACGATAGAAGCTGTTGTTGATCTCGACCGTGTCGAATTGCCCGGCATAGAAAGCGAACCAGTCCCTGATCCGCAGGCCGTCGGGATAGAATAGGCCGCGCCAATGCCGGTAATTCCAGCCGGAACAGCCGATATGGATCCTGCGCGGCGATGCGTTGGCGGTCATGGGGCGATCAATGCTCGGGCGGCGATTTCGACGCACATCATTTCGCAGGCCGTTCGCCGCTTGCCCCGCTCCAGCCGCGCCTCTATCCCCCGCGCATGCTCAAGCTCATCATCGGCAACAAAGCCTATTCTAGTTGGTCGCTGCGCGGCTGGCTGGCGTGCAAGCAATCTGGACTGGCGTTCGAGGAAGTCGTCGTGCCGCTGTATGACGGCGACTGGGACAAGCGCCGCCAGGGCGACGAATTCGCGCCGTCATCGGGTAAGGTGCCGATCCTGTGGGACGGCGACATCGTCGTCTGGGACAGTCTGGCGATCGTCGAATTCCTCAACGACAAGACCGGCAACGAAAAATTCTGGCCCAAGGACGACGCCGCGCGGGCAATGGCGCGATCGATGGCGGCGGAGATGCATTCGGGATTTGCCGCGCTGCGCAACAAGCACGGCATGAACATCCGCCAGGTCTACCCGCCCAAGCGCCCGGACGACGATGTCGTCGCCGAGCTGACGCGCTTGATGGAAATCTGGGCGCAGGCGCGCGCGCGGTTTGGTGGAACCGGCCCGTTCCTGTTCGGCGAATTCGGCGCGGCGGACATCATGTATGCCCCGGTGTGCACGCGCATCGTGACCTATCAACTGCCGGTCGCGCGGTTCGCAGCGGCCTATGTCGAGGCCGTGTTGACGCACCCGTTCCTGCAGGACTGGATCGCCGCTGCGCAGGAGGAGGAATGGGTGATCGAGAAATTCGAGCAGACGGCGGCGAGCGCCTAGGGCGGCGTGCCTGATTTCTGAATCAAGCACGCCGATATAAGTATTTGTTGTCGCGTCACTTTTGCGGAAAACCGGTACCTGCTTTTCCGCGCGACGCTCCAGGTGGGAATTACACTGCTTATTTACCAGCGGTCGCGATAATCATTGCGTGGCGGATTCAAACCAAGTCGATCTCATCCGAGACAGTTTCGTCCACATCCTGCTCGACTCCGATGCGGCTGCGCGGCTGTTCTATGACCGCCTGTTCGAACTCGCGCCCGACACCCGCCCCTTGTTCCGGAACGACATGGTCGAACAGGGTCGGCATCTGATCGAGGCCTTGGCCAAGATCGTCACCGGGTTGAGCAGCCTGGACGTCATGCTGCCCGGGCTATGCAAGCTCGCCGAACGGCATGTGGATTACGGGGTGGAGGACCGCCATTACGCAGTGGTCGGCGACGCGCTGGTAAACATGGTCACCGTACATGGCGGTTCCGCGATCGACAGCGCAACCGTGCAGGCCTGGAAGAAGGCTTACGCCATGATCGCGGATGTCATGATCGCCGCCAGCAACGACTATCGCTGGCTGCGCGACGCCGCCTGACAGCCGGCCCGCCGTCGATCAGAACAACGTCGTCAGCAAATAGAAGAGCGCGCCGACCGCTGCCGAGGCCGGGATCGTCACGATCCAGGCCACCACGACATCGCCCGCAACACCCCAGCGCACCGCGCTCGCGCGCTTGGCGACGCCGGCGCCGATCACGCAGCCGGTGATCGTATGCGTGGTCGACACCGGAATGCCGAGCAGCGACGCGGTGAACACCATGATCGTGCCGCCGGCCGAGGCGCTGAACCCCTGATGCTGCGATAATTTGGTGATGCGGCTGCCCATCGTCTCGATGATCTTCCACCCGCCCATCAACGTGCCCAGGCCCATCGCAATATAGCAGCTGATCGCCACCCAATGCGGCACTTCGAACTTGCCGTGCAGATAGCCGGTCGAGAACAGCAGCACGGTGATGACGCCCATCGTCTTCTGCGCGTCGTTGAGACCGTGGCTGAGCGAATAGGTACCGGACGAGATCAGGTGGAGCACACGGAAGCTGCGTTCCGCGCCGCGGTTGCTGGCACGCGAGAACATCCAGCTCGTGACCAGCATGATCAGCATCGACAGGATCATGCCGAGCACCGGCGACAGCACGATCGCGATCAGCGTCTTGTTGAGCCCGTTCCACTGAATGCCGGTCATGCCCGCATGCGCGACGCCCGCCCCGATGATCCCACCGACCAAAGCATGGCTCGATGAGGAGGGAATACCCTTCAGCCAGGTGACGATGTTCCAGAACATCGCGCCGATCAGCGCGCCGAACACGACGCCCGGCGTCACCAGGTTCTTGTCGATCAGCCCCTGTCCGATCGTCGACGCGACTTTGTGCAGGCTGGGAAAAGTGATGGTCAGGAAATAGGCGGCGAAGTTGAACACGCCGGCAAAGAGCACGGCGTGAACCGGCTTCAACAGCCTGGTCGACACCACCGTCGCGATCGAATTGGCCGCGTCGTGCAGGCCGTTCAAAAAGTCGAACGCCAGCGCGACGAGGATCAGGCCGACCAGCAGCGGGAAAGCGAGATCGTGCATCGTGTGGGCTCAGGCGTGATCGATGACGATGCCATCGATCTCGTTGGCGACGTCCTCGAATGCGTCGACGATCCGTTCGAGATGCTTGTAGACTTCGCGCGCGACGATGAAGCGCACGGTGTCGTCGCGGCTATATTCGACGAAGCCGCGCTTCAGCCCGGCGCGGTGGATGTCGTCGGCATGGCCTTCCATCCGGACCAATCGCTCGGTCAGTTCGTGCAGGCGCCCCGCGTTGCGGCCGACATCGCGCAGCAGCGGCATCGCTTCAGCGGTCAGGCGCGCGGCGTCGACGATAATCGCCGCCATGTCCTTCATTTCCTGTTCGAACTCGCGGACCTCGTACAGGTCGATCGCCTGCACGGCGGCCTGCATCTCGTCGATCGCATCGTCCATCGACCCGATCAGGCTGGTGATGGTGCCGCGGTCGAATGGCGTCAGGAAGGTTTCGCGCACGGTCTTGAGCACCGAGCGCGTGATCTCGTCGGCGTCGTTCTCGCGTTCGATCACTTCGCGGATGTGATCGGATGCCGAGCCCGGGCCGTCCTGGAGCAGCCGCGACAGCGCGTCGGCGCCGGCGGTGACGGTCTGCGCATGCGCCTCGAACATCTCGAAAAAGTTGCCCGTCTTGGGCAACAGGCGCTGAAACCAGGCGAACATGGGACTGATCCTCGATTTGGTTGCGGCGGCAAAGCCGGTGCGGCGCGCGGCCGCCTTGAATTCGGTTGGGCCGAACGAGCGGATGAGGTCGCTGAGATCGGGCTCGTCGACCATCGACGCGGCTTCGGGCAAGCTGACCCAGCGCCGTTCGCGTTCGCCTTGTTCCTTCCAGGCCGTCAACTCGCGATTGACCGCCAACGGAAAGACCTCGACGTCGATCATCAGCGACGCGCCGTTCTTCTGCCGTTTGCGATAGCGATAGGTGCCGAGCGGCGTCGGACAGACGAGCCCCTGCACGCCCGCTTCCTCCTCGGCCTCGATCGCGGCCGCGGCATGAGCGACCACTCCCGAAGACGGATTGCCCTTGGGAATGACCCAGCGACGGTTTTCGCGCGAGGTGACGAGCAGGATGCGGATCGGGGCGTCGCTGGCGGCGCCTTCCGTCCGGTACGGCAAAGCCGCGATCTGGCGAATTGTCAGAACTCCCTCATTGGCGGCCACGCAAGCGAGGGCCGGCCCGATCGTTCCGCTAGCATCCGGTGCGGCGGCGCGCCATCACAAAACCGCCGGAACGGCCTGGCAATCAGAACTTGCTCCCGTCCTTGCGCCGCTGCTCGCCGACCGTGCCGGCCAGATGCATGTCGATATCGGGATAGTGGCAATCACTCCCTCCCCGACCGCCGTCCGCAATGAACACGCAGTCCCGGTCGGAGCGATTCTGCAGCACATGACCGTTGCCGTCGCCCTTCGGGAAGGCGGCGACGTCGCCCGCATGCATGGGGTGTTCCCCGTCGCCGTCGACCAGCACCGCTTCGCCCGACAGCATGACGACGAACTCGTCCTCGCCCTCATGCCAATGACGCTGCGACGACCAGGCGCCAGGCTTGAGCGTGACATGGCTGAACCCGAAATCGGTGACGCCGCTGGCCGGAGCGAGACGCCGATACCAGCGCTCCTTCACCACGTCGGCGTAAATCGGCGGGTAGCCGGTAGCGTTGGTCTGGGGAATCGCGTTGAGATCGAGTTTGGGCACGACTATTTTCCCTTGGCTGGCTTGGCCGTCAGGCATTGTTCGGCGAACGGCATCGCATCGCCACCCGAAATATCGTCGCGGTCGTCGTCCGTCGCAGCGACCTTCGGATAACGCGTCCTGATCGCCGCGGCCACTGCCTGCGCCCGCGCGATGCGAGCCTCGGTCGGCGTGCGGTCGGGTCCGCCGGCCGCACTCTTGCTGTCGAGCATCTCGCGCGCCAGGCGGGCCGCGTCGTCGAGCCGATCGGCGGCGGCGACGCAATGGCCGGGAGTGATGTCGACCGGGGCGCTATCGTCCGATTCCTGCGGCAGGAGCGACATGGCGGCGAGAAGGAAGAGGACAGGCATTAGTGATTCTCCGCACCCCCGTACGCGCGGACCTTTCCCTTCCCGTCGTTGCAAGGCAAGAGGCAGAGCCTGTCCAACCGGGGAATGCCGTGCCCAACGTCGTCGAACTCACCAAGGCGCTGATCGCCGCCGAAAGCGTGACGCCTGCCAAGGGCGAAGTATTCGACGTCCTCGCTCAGGCGCTGAGCGTGATCGGGTTCGAGATCGATCGCTTCACTGTCGGCGAGGAGCCCGACGGCCCGGTCGAGAACATGATAGCGATCCGCCACGGCAAGGGACCACATTTCGCCTTTGCCGGGCATCTCGACGTGGTGCCACCGGGTGACAGTTGGACGAGCGGCGCATTCGTGCCGGAAGTGCGCGGCGACCTGCTCTACGGCCGCGGCGCGGTCGACATGAAAGGCGCGATCGCCGCCTTCACCGCAGCGGCCGAGCGGGTCGAAGGCCCGACGCTGAGCCTGCTGATCACCGGCGATGAGGAAGGTCCCGCCATTTACGGCACGCACGCGATCCTCGACCGGATGGCAGCGCGCGGACTGAAGCCCGATTACTGCCTGGTGGGCGAGCCGACTTCGACCGCGCGGCTGGGCGACATGATCAAGATCGGGCGGCGCGGATCGGTCAATATCTGGGTCGACGTGCCGGGGCGACAGGGCCATGTCGCCTACCCTCACCTTGCCGACAATCCGATCCCCAAACTGGTCGCGGCGCTGGCGGCGATCGACGCGATCGAGCTCGATCAGGGCAACCATTGGTTCCAGCCGTCGAATATCGAAGTGACCGACGTCACCGTCGGCAATCCCGCGACCAATGTCATCCCCGCCAAGGCGTCGGCGCGGATGTCGATCCGGTTCAACGACGAGCAAAGCGGCGACGATCTGGTCGCGTTGATCGAACGGACGGTGAAGGCGCATGCGCCCGACGCGCAAGTCATCGCGCGCATCTCGGGCGAGGCGTTCCTGACCCAGCCGGGCGAATTGTCGGCGCTGGTGACGCGCGCGATCGAGAAGGTTGCGGGCGTCGTGCCGGCCTTGTCGACCACCGGGGGGACGAGCGACGCACGCTTTCTGTCTCGGCTCTGTCCGACGGTCGAATTCGGACTGGTCAACGCGACAATGCACAAGACCGACGAGGCGGTCGCGCTGGACGATCTCGCCGATCTCGTCGATATCTATGCGGAGATCATCGCTGCCATAGGGTAATAACGACGCGTGTCGTGCAGGGTCGGTTGGGCTAGGCTGTCCGCGCATTCCTGAATACGGGACGATTCGTGGCCAGTTCCTCCGTTGCCCCCCTCCTCTCCCCGGTTGGTGAAGTCCTGCGCGAATGGCGCGGGGCGCGACGCATGAGCCAGCTCGACCTGTCGCTCGACACGGGTATTTCCACGCGCCACCTGAGCTGTATCGAGACGGGCAAGGCGCGCGCCAGCCGCGAGATGATCGCGCGCCTGGCCGACGCGCTCGACATGCCGTTGCGCGACCGCAACGCCCTGCTCCGCGCCGCCGGCTATGCCGCGATCCACCCCGAAAGTGCGCTGGCGGCGCCGGCACTCGACCGCGTCCGCCAGGCAATCGACCTGATCCTGGCGCATCAGGAACCCTATCCCGCCTTCGTCATCAGCCGGCATTGGGAAGTGCTGGAGGTCAACCAGGCGGCGATCCGGATGAACAAGCTGCTGCTCGGCGATTGGCAAAGCGCACACAGCAATCTGATCCACCAATTGTTCGATCCCAACGACTTTCGCCAGGTGATCCTGAACTGGCCGGAGGTCGCGCGGCGGTTCGTGCGGCATCTCCACGACGACCTCGCCGCCAACCCGACCGACCGCCGCTCGCGTGCATTGCTCGACGCCGCTTTGTCCTATCCCGGCGTGCCGCAACGCTGGCAGCTCGGCGATGCCGACGATGACGGCGACCCGATCGTCACCTTCACGTTCGCCAGTCCACGTGGCGAGCTACGCTTTTTCGAGACGATCACCACGTTCGCCGCACCGTATGACGTGACGCTCGACGAAATCCGCATCGACTGCACTTTCCCGGCCGACGAACATACCGCCGCGGTGTGCGCTGAACTGGCACGGGCAGGCTAGACGGGAATCAGCCTGACCGGCGGCCCGTCCTGGCGTAGCGGAATCGGGAACATCAGCCAGGCTTTGCCGGCACCCTAATCGATCTCTGGTTAATCCAATCCGACTACCGACGCCTAGTGGGCTCCGCCGTGACCGCCGCTATGACCATCGCTGTTTGAGCCGTCGTTCTGCCACCAGTCGCCACCCATCGAATGCGGTTCGAGGCGGCCCTTTGACGGCGGCAATCTCAGAATGATCGCAATCAATCCGCCGATAAGCAGCACGCCAGCGATGATACCGGCGACGACAGCGAGTATCACTCGACCGTGACCGACTTCGCGAGGTTGCGTGGCTGATCCACGTCGGTCCCCTTCACTACGGCCACGTGATAGGCCAGCAACTGGACCGGCACCGCATACACTAATGGCGCGATCAGCGGGTGGACTTTCGGCATCTCGATCGTCGCGAGGCAGCCGTCGCCCGCTTCGGCCAGGCCCTCGGCGTCGGAAATGAGCACGATCTTGCCACCGCGCGCCTGGCTTTCCTGCATGTTGCTGACGGTCTTTTCGAACAGCGGCCCGGAGGGAGCGATGACGATGATCGGCACATTCTCGTCGATCAAGGCGATCGGCCCGTGCTTCATTTCACCCGCCGCATAACCTTCGGCGTGGATGTAGCTGATTTCCTTGAGCTTCAGCGCGCCTTCCAGGGCCAGCGGATAGTCCGGACCGCGGCCGAGATAGAGCACGTCGCGCGCCGGCGCGATCAGATGCGCCATGCCGGCGATCGCATCGTCATAGGCCAACGCCGCATTGAGCGCGGCGGGCGCCTCGATCAGATGCTTGACCACCGCGACCTCTTCCTCGCGGCTCATCTTGCCCTTGACCACCGCGAGATGCGCGGCGAGCGCGGCCAGCACCGCAAGCTGACAGGAGAATGCCTTGGTCGAGGCGACGCCGATTTCCGGCCCGGCATGGGTTGGAAGCAACAGATCGGCCTCCCGCGCCATCGTGCTGGTCGGCACGTTGACGACCACCGCGATCTTCTGCCCGGCTTTCTTGGCATGGCGTAGTGCCGCCAGCGTGTCGGCGGTCTCGCCCGACTGGCTGATGAACAGCGCCAGCCCGCCATCCTCGAATACCGGGTCGCGGTAACGGAACTCGCTGGCGACATCGATATCGACCGGCACGCGGGCGAAGCTCTCGAACCAATATTTGGCGACCAGCCCGGCATAGAAACTGGTGCCGCACGCGACGATGGTGATGCGCTTCACCGTCGACAGGTCGAAATCCATCTGCGGCAGCGCAACGGTCTGCTCGACGCCGCGGATGTACGAGCGCAAGGTCTGCGCGACGACGATCGGCTGCTCATGGATCTCCTTGAGCATGAAGTGCCGATAATTGCCCTTTTCGATCATCGCCCCGGTCGCGCCTGAAATCGTGATTTCGCGTTCGACCGGATTGTTGTCGGCGTCGTAGATTTGCGCGCCATCGGCGGTGATGACCACCCAATCGCCTTCGTCGAGATAGGCGATGCGCTGCGTCAGCCCGGCAAGCGCGAGCGCGTCCGAGCCGAGATAGGTTTCACCCTCGCCATAGCCGACGACCAGGGGCGAGCCGAGCCGAGCGCCGATCAGCAGATCGGCATGTTCGCGGAAGGCGATCGCCAGCGCGAAGGCTCCGCGTAATTGTGGCAGCGCAGCCTTGACGGCGTCCTGTGGCGACTTGCCCGCCTCGACCTGTTCGCTGACCAGATGCGCGACGACTTCGGTATCGGTTTCGCTCTCGAACACGCGGCCGCGCGCCTGGAGCGCTTCGCGCAGCGGCTTGAAATTCTCGATGATGCCGTTGTGGACCAGGGCGACTTCCTTGGTCGCGTGCGGGTGCGCATTTGAGGTCGTCGGCGCGCCATGGGTCGCCCAGCGGGTATGGGCGATACCGGTAGTACCCGGCGCCGGATCGGCGGCAAGCACGGCTTCGAGATTCTTGAGCTTGCCCTCGGCGCGGCGGCGGATCAGCTGGCCGTCCTGAACGGTGCAGACGCCAGCCGAATCATAGCCGCGATATTCCATCCGCCGCAGCCCCTCGACCAGCCGGCCGGCGACCTGTTCCTTGCCAACGATTCCGATGATTCCGCACATATTTAGATCGCTTTCTTACAAAACATAAGGAACACGGATACCAGGCATGTTGGCCGGGAAATCCCTGGTATTGCGCGTAACGAGGACGCGCCCGCGCACCATTGCGCTGGCGAGGACGATGGCATCGGGTGATTTGAGGCGCGGACGCTCACGGCGCAAGGCGGCGGCGCGCGACGCGATCTCGGCGTCGATGTCGTCGACCCCGAACCCGGAAAGGAACGCCTCGGTATCGCGCAGCATCGCGCCCGACCCCTTCGAAAGCACCTCTACCCACACCAATCGGCTGATCCAGGCACGCGTGCCCAGCCCAAGCGCCCGGCGAATCTCGGCGCGAGCGGGGTCATAGCCGACGAGCGCGTCGATCACGATGCTAGCGTCGAATGCGTAACCGCTCACTTGGTGTTCGGCTTTTTCGGGTCGGGATAACGCCCGGCCACCATGCTCAGATGGATCTGGCGCTGACGGTCATCCTCGGCATCGAACAGATCGGGGAATTCCGCTCGGACCTCTTCGTAATCATCATCCCATGGCCGAGTCGAGGATGCCCGTTCACGCCGCTGCCATTCGACGGCATCGCCGATATCGCCCCGGTCTTTCCATGCGCCGAACCCTCGCTCGATCCACTCGGTACCGTTGGGAGACACCGACTGCGCCTTGTAGCTCGCCACAGCATCTCGCAGCACCGATGCGCGAGATCTGCCTAATTCGGCTGCGCGCTGGTCGAGCCATTTGACCTCCTCCTTCGGAAGGTCAACGAGGATGCGCGTCAGGCGGATACCATCCATAGCGATATACTGATATCATATCACGATATCACGTCAATGGTGGCTTATTTGCCCGCCTTTTTAGCCGCCATCATCTCGCGGAAGCGCTTCGCCCAGCCGGACTTGGTCTGCTGTTCCGGCCGAACAAGCCGCAGCGCGTCGGGTTCGACATCCTTCGTCACTGTCGACCCTGCGCCGACGATCGCGCCCGCGCCGATCGTTACCGGCGCGACCAGCGCCGAGTTGGAGCCGATGAACGCGCCCTCCCCGATCACCGTCTTGTACTTGAAGAAGCCGTCGTAATTGCAGGTGATCGTGCCGGCGCCGATATTCGCGCCCGCGCCTATCTCGGCATCGCCGAGATAGGTCAGGTGATTGGCCTTGGCGCCCTTGCCGAGCACGGCCTTCTTCACCTCGACGAAATTGCCGACCTTGGACTTCTCACCGAGCACCGCGCCGGGGCGCAAGCGGGCATAGGGGCCGACCTCGGCACCTGTGCCGATCGTGGCGCCCTCGATATGGCTGAACCCGCGGATGGTCGCGCCGTCGGCCACGGCGACGCCCGGGCCGAAAAAGACATTGGGCTCGATCAGCACGTCGCGGCCGACTTTCGTGTCGAACGAGAACCACACGGTCGCGGGATCGACCAGGGTCGCGCCTTCGGCCATCGCCTGGGTGCGGCGCTGGGCCTGCCAGCTGGCGTCGACCGCGGCGAGCTCGGCGCGGCTGTTGATCCCGGCGACTTCCTCCGCGCCAGTCTCCACCACCACCGCGCCGCGCCCATCCTTGACCGCCAATTCGGCGAGATCGGTCAGATAATATTCACCCGCCGCATTGTCGTTGGACACCTGGGCGAGCAGCCGGAACAGATCGGCCGAGCGCACCGCCATCAGGCCCGAGTTGCACAGCGTTACCGCGCGCTCGTCGGCCGAGGCGTCCTTATATTCGACGATCTTCGCGATACGGCCATCCTTGTCGGCGATGACGCGGCCATAAGCGGCGGCATCGGCCGGACGGAAGCCAAGAACGACGACGCTCGGATCGCCCTCGCCATGCAGTCGCTCGATCATGCGGCGCATCGTGTCGGTGGCGACCAGCGGAACGTCGCCGTACAGGATCAGCACGTCACCATCGAAGCCGGAGAGCGCCGTCTCGGCCTGCTGCACGGCATGGCCGGTTCCGAGCTGCTCGGCCTGGATCGCGACCTCTACGCCGAGCGGGGTCACCGCCGCCTCGACCTGCTCGCGCCGCGCGCCGGCGACGACGACGATCCGCGACGCATCAAGAGCCTGCACATTGTCGATCAAATGGAGCAGCATCGGGCGCCCGGCGATCGGGTGAAGCACCTTGTGCAGGTCTGACTTCATCCGCGTGCCCATGCCGGCAGCAAGGATGATCGCGGCGATTGGATTGGTCATGGCTGGGGTCTCCGTGGCCCGCGCCCTGCCACGAACATATTGCCTTTTCCATAGCGTTGCTGGCAGGCGGCGTTGGGATGAACGATTTCCCCTTTGGCCTGGTCGGCTTCGACCTCGATGGAACATTGGTCGACAGTGTCGCCGACCTGGCGGCGGCGGTGAACCATGCGCTGGCGGAGATCGGGCGGCCGCCGCTGACCATCGAACAGGTGCGGCCGATGATCGGCGGCGGGTCGCGCGTGATGCTGCAGAGGGCGCTGATGGCGACGGGGGGCGACGAGCGGCTCGACGACCTGTTGCCGGGGCTGCTGGACTTCTATGCCGCGCATATCGTCGACCATACGCGGCCTTTTCCGGGCGTCGTCGAGGCACTGGATGCGCTGCGAAAGCTGGACGTGACGCTGGCGGTGGTGACCAACAAGCGCGAACACTTCTCCTTCGCGCTGCTCGATGCGCTGGGGCTAAGCGATCGTTTCGCGTGCATCATCGGCGGCGACACGCCGGGCCTCGCCGCGATCAAGCCGGACCGTGCCCCGATCGACCTCATGCTGCGCAAATGCCGCGATGCCCGACCCGCCGCCTTTGTCGGGGATTCCATCTATGACATCGGCGCGGCGCGCGCCGCCGGTGTTCCGGTCGCGGTGTTCGCGCCCGACGGCACCGGCATTGCAGGCGCCAATGCGATCTTCGCCGATTATCGCGACCTGCTGCCGACCCTCATACGGATCGCCCAATCAGCTATTTGAGCAAGGCCGCCGATTCGACGTGATAGCCGATCAGCACCGGCTTCCCGCCGTTCAGCCGATAGACGAAATTCTCGGTCGCCGGTCCGGTCGAATAGACGCTGGCATAGCTCGCCGTGAACGTATGATCGCCGTTATTGATATTATCGTTGAATCCCTGCCGCGCGGTCGACCGGAACATGCCCAGCTTGGTGTGAATCGATTGGATAAAGACAGGAAAATCGATGCCGCCATTCTTCATTTCCGGTCCAGCCGCGGCGGCGATCGCCGCGAACTGACCGTTATTCAGCTTGGCGTGGAAATCGGCCACCGCGGAATCGGTGACGGACATGTCCTGTCCCATCGAACAGCCCGCCAGTGCCGCCGCAGCGGCCAGCAATATCGCGAAACGCATCGTCGCCCTCCTGTCCCTATGGCGATCAGTCTGCCGCAGCGCAGCCGCCGCGGCTAGCGCGGATTGCCCGGCCGCCGCGCCCGCTCTTCGTCATCGGCGCGCGCGATCATCAGACGCGCAACGCGATCCGCCGAATCGACCATGTCGCTCGCCCGTTTCGGCAGCGCCGCCTGCGCCGAACGATAAAAGGACTGAGCGTCGGAATAGCTTCCCGCTGCTTCCGCGCAGACCCCGAGATTGTAGAGCACCGAGGGATGATTGGGCAGGCGCCCATTGAAGTCAGCCCATTGCCGGCAGGCCGAGGTCACATCGCGGTTGGACAGCTTCACGATTTCCTTGAACTCGTTGCCGAGATCCTTGGGCATGCCATTGCGGTCCTCACGGAAGCGGACCTTATAGGTCTCCCAGCGCGGCCGCACGTCGAGGCGGATCTTCTGCGCGAGGTCCGTGATCATCGCCGACACCGCTTCCTCGGTAGTGCGCCAGGGCGCCTTGCCCTGACACCAGCTCGTCTCGTCGCGCGACGGCTTGTTGTCGGACCAGACAGGCATGTTGTCGGCGACGCGGAGCAGGCGGACGCTGACGGTCAGGTTGATGACGCGACGGATACATGGAAGGTCGACCTTGGCGCGCTTGGTGCAGGTGCCATCCTGCTTGCCGTCCTTCCACTCGACGCAGCGTTCCTCATTGCCCTGATATTTGCTTTCCTCGACGCCCGTCGTGACGCCGCCCGACAGCACGCCATCGGGCCGGCCGGCGGGGACGCCGATCGCCTGTTCCAGCGCCGCCTCGAACTGGCGCGCGTCGCGGCCGTTGAAGCGATCGACCACCACATTTTCGAGCAGGTCGGCCTCGCGGACATTGGCCGGAAACTTGCCGCGCATCTGCGCGCTTTCCGCCCAGGCCGCGCCGCTACCCACGCACAACCCGGCGATCGCCAGGGCAATCCACTTTCTGGTCATGATGCTCTCCCCCGAATCGCCGTTTCATATCATCGCGATCGGGTAGTCGTCAGCCCGCCTGTTTGCGCCACTTGGTCCAAAGGTGCCGCGCCAGCATCAGCGGCGGCATACGCAGCCAGTGCGAGCGGACATAGAAACCGAGTCGCGTGACCGGACGGGTCTGCCGCCCCCAGCCGTCGCGCGCCGTCAGCCTGCGCAGATAAAGACCGTCATCGCTTCCCGATCGCGCCCAACCGTCCGGCAATTGCGTGCCGTACAGCGCACGGGACAGCCGCAGGGCGCGGCGCACCGCCGACGCCAAACCGTGCCGCCGCGCACGCTCGGCCAGGCCGGCGATGCCGAAGTCGTCGACCAGGCAGTGGATGTCCCACAAATTGCGCATCCCGCCCGACAAATCGCCATCGGCGAACAGATGCGCGGCGGCGTGGCAGATCATGTCGTCGGAATCGAGCATGTGCAGCCCGTTCTCCAGCGGCACGCTGTTAGCGATTAGCGCATCGGCATCAGGCGTCGGGCGCGCGGTCAGCGGCAGGATCGTGTGGTGGACGTCGATCATCCGGTCGCGCTCGCGATGGATCAGCGGCGGCAGTTCGTGCATCCAGCGGCGATAATAAGCGTCGTCATAAGGGTCGGGCTTGACCCATTCCCAGCCGGCGCCGAGCAACGCCGCTTCGACGCGATCGAGGTCGGCGCGCGGCACCAGGATGTCGAGATCGCCGACAAACCGCCCCTGCCCTGCCGCCAGCCCGGCAGCGATGAACGCGCTGCCCTTGAGCAGGACGACGGGCACGCCGAGATCGCCGAGCGCGCGGCGCGCCATTTCGACTTCCCATAAAGCGACCAGGCGCCCCTGCGCGCATGACGCCTTGGCGTCGTCGAGGAAGCGCTGCGCCGCTTCGGGCTTGGCGATGCCGTCGAGCCGATGGGCAAGGCTGGCGCTGAGCAATTCGGCCCGAGCGATCGTCAGCAGCGCTTGCCAGCCCGCGCTATCGAGCGTTGCGACCGACGCAGGATCGGCCAGCGCCCGCGCCAGGAGGTGGCCGTCTAGAGCGACGCCCATAATGCCTCGACCTGCGCGATCGCGCTTTCGGTGTCGGGATAGTCGATCGCGCGCGCGGGCGTCTCCGCCACCAAGCGCATCAACGCCGTGAAGCCGCGCTCGGCGAGCGCGACGTAATTGGTCGACGCCTGGGTCAGGCGGACGAACACCTCGCTCGGCGCGACCTTTCGCGTCGCGGCGTCATGCCCGAAAGTGGGAAACAGGATCAGCGTCGGTCGCGCCGGCTCCAGCATCGCGGCGACCGATCGATGGTCGGGCACCAGATGCCGGATCGCGCCCTTCGGCGTGTCGGCAAGCAATGGGCCGAACGTGCCGCCCGGCGCCCCCATCTCCATCACCGCGATGGCTTCGTTCTTCAGGCTGATCAGGCGCGGAAAGGCATGGATGAGCCCGGTTTCCGGATCGAGCAGCGCGAATTCGTCGCCCATCAGCCGCCAGCCGCGCGTCATCAGCAGCGCCGCCAGCGTCGATTTGCCCGCGCCCGACAGGCCGGTCATCACCAGCGCCTTGCCGTCGCGCTCGACCGCAGAGGCATGGAGCAACAGGTAACGCCGCTGGCCGAGCGCCATTTGCAGGTTCATCGCCATTTCCGCTGCGAGCAGCCCGTGTTCGAGGCTGAGCGGCGCGGCTTCGGGCAGGACGAAGTCGCCGCCGATCATCACCTTGGGCCGGAAGAAACGCCGCCACGGCCGATCGGCAAACAGCCGCACGGTGAAATCGGCGATGCCATCCTGTGGCTTGGGGTAGCTCGCATAGAGTTGTTCGAGCGCGGCGACCGGTCCGCGCCAGTCAGATCCGACGCGAAATCCGACAGGGCCGATCGCGACCGAAAAAACGTGCCTCATCGCCGCTCGACGAGCCCGGTCTCGACCAGTTCGTCGAGCCGCGCGATCAGAGCTGCGGGATCGGCATCACCAAGGTCGTAAGCGGCACGCAGTTTTCCCAGCAACGTCGCAGCGTCGAGCGGTGTTTCGGCCAGTGCCTCGAGGATTTCGGGCGCGGGTGACGCCATCAGATGTGTCTGGCCCGACGCGCGATGATAAATGGCGGTGAGCAGATCGACCGGCGCGACTATCAGGCTGTCGGGCGATGCAGCGCGATAAAGGGTCGCCATCTCCCGCGTCCGGCGGCTCAGCCGCGCGGCATCTGCAGCGAGGCGAAGCAGGTGAAGCCGGCGGTGCCGTGCTGCAGGCGGCGGATATAGGCGGTATAGGCGCGGCTCTGTTCGTAGGTGGTGCCCGGCAAGGTACCGCCATTGAGCGCGGTGCGAACATCCTCCGCCTTGAACGGCCTGGCCGCGCCAGGAAACGCGTCCTTGGTGCCGTTCGGCACGAGCGTTCCGTTCGCCGAGACATACATGCCGGCGCGGCCGGCATCAGGCACCGGGATCTCGCAGGTCAGCACCGAGGCATTGGTCTGCGCGAGCGCGGGGCGGATCGAGATGACCACCGATGCGGTCGCGGCACCGAGCATCAGCGCGCGGCGGCGCGTCGGATGCGGCTCGTTGGCTTGGCGATCTGTCGTGTCCCCGTCCATGGTTGAGACGCCTTTCACATTAGCGCGCGGCTGGCAAGCCGATGAAATGGTTACCGCGCGGGTCGGGACGCGGGCATTGCCGGTGACCGGCGCACGCCCTAGGAACCACCAGGCAATGACGACCCGCTTCGGCCCTCGCTTCATGCTTGGCATGCTCGCCGCTGTGGTGGCCGCGATTGGCGTGTTCGTTCTGTCGGGCGACGTGGCGAGCGCGCTGGTGACACTGGTCGGGGCGATCATCGCCGGCCTGGCGACATTGGGCGTCGACCCCACCCCCGCTGCCCCGGCCGAGCCGGACATCGGCACAGGGCCAGCGCCGGCACGATTGGGATCGGTGCTCGAGGCGATCGTCGAGCCCGTATTGGTGATCGCCGGTGGCCGGGTCGAGGAAGCCAATGGCGCCGCGCGCGACGTACTCGGCAACCACATTGCCGGCCAGGACGTACGGCTCGCGATCCGCCACCCGGCCGCCGCCGAGCGGCTGACCGCGCCGATTGGCGAAGGATCGTCCGAGGCGATCAATCTCGTCGGCCTGGGCACGCTCGACCAGCGCTGGGAATTGCGCGTCACCGACTTGCCCGATGGGCGCCGCGTCGCGCATCTGATCGACCAGACGCGCAGCTATGCCGCCGAGCGGATGCGAGTCGATTTCGTCGCCAATGCCAGTCACGAATTGCGCACCCCGCTCGCCTCGATCCTGGGATTCGCCGAGACGTTGGCCGATGGTGCCGGCGAAGACCCGGCGATGCGCGATCGTTTCCTTAAGGTCATGGCCGACGAAGCCCGGCGGATGCAGCGGCTGGTCGAGGACCTGATCTCGCTCAGCCGGATCGAGGCGGAAAAATACCGCCTGCCCGATGCCTCGGTCGATCTCGCCGATCTTGTCTCGGAAGTTCATTCGGAGATGATGGACAGCGCCGACGGGCGCGCGGCGGAGATCGTCACCGATATCGCCGCCGACGTGCCCCCGGTCGGCGGCGACCGCATTCAGCTGAGCCAGGCGCTGCACAATCTGATCGGCAATGCGATGAAATATGGCCGCGCCGGAACGCCGGTGACGGTCAAATTGTGGCGCGATGCGAGCAACATGGTCCGCCTGTCAGTCGGCGACGAAGGCGACGGCATTCCGCCCGAACATATCCCGCGGCTGACCGAGCGATTCTACCGCGTCGATTCGGGGCGCAGCCGTGCGCTGGGCGGGACCGGCCTGGGGCTCGCGATCGTCAAGCATATCGTCGAACGCCATCGCGGCCGGCTGGATATCGCGAGCCAGGTAGGGCGTGGAACGGTCGTCACGATCCTGTTGCCGGCTGCATTGTCATCAAAGGGTAACGCGACTGTCACAGAGGGCCCGAAACCGGCGTGATAGCGCGCCGGTAGGGGCGAGTCGGCCCCGCGGGAAGGCCCATCATGATTCGCTCGATCGCGCCCCTCGTCGCGGCATCCCTGTTGCTACCGGCCATGGTGCTGACGGCCTGTCAGGACCAGGCGGCGATAGCCGGGGCCGGGCGCGACCGAATCAGCGTGGTCGGATCCTCCACCGTCTATCCCTTTACCACCCTGGTCGCCGAGCAATTCGTCGCGGCCAATCCCGGCGTGCCGGCACCCGTGATCGAATCGACCGGCACCGGCGGCGGACTGAACCTGTTCTGCAAGGGACTGGGCGGGCAATATCCCGACATCGCCGACGCCAGCCGGCGGATCAAGGCGAGCGAATACCGGACCTGCGCGGCGAACGGTGCGAACGAGCTGCTGGAAGTCCAGATCGGGCTGGACGGCGTCGCCTTCGCCGAAGCCAATGACGGCCCCAAGCTGCAACTGACCCCGGTCGACCTCTACAAGGCGCTGGCCGCCGAACCCGGCGGACAGCCCAATCGCGCAAAGACCTGGCGCGACGTCAATCCGGCGCTCCCGCCAATCGCCATCCAGGTCTATGGTCCGCCATCGACCAGCGGCACCCGCGATGCGGTCGCCGAGCTGATCCTGGCGCGCGGTTGCGAACAGATGATGCCGGACATGGCCGCGACCCGGGAGACGCGTCCAGACGACTTCGCCAGGACCTGCACCCGCGTGCGCGACGACGGGCCCTATATCGATGCCGGCGAGAACGACAATCTGATCGTCCAGAAGCTCCAGGCCAATCCCAACGCGATCGGCATTTTCGGCTATTCGTATCTCGAAGAGAATAAGGACCGGCTGAACGGCGTGCCGCTCAACGGCATCGAGCCCACTTACGAGACGATCGCCAGCGGCCGCTATCCGGGGTCGCGGCCGCTGTTCCTCTACGTCAAGAAAGCGCATCTCAGCGCGATCCCGAACCTGAAGGCATTCCTCAACGCCTATGCCCAGGCCTGGGCACCCGACGGGCCGCTGGTTCGTCGTGGGCTGATCTCGGCACCCGCCGATATACGCGCACGCTCGGCGGCGATCGTACAGCGCCAGACGTTGCTCGATCCGAAGACGTTGAGCTGATTTGCCGACCCTCGCCCTCCTTTTCCTCGTCGCCGGGCTCGGGCTGATCGCCTGGCTGTCGGGACGCGTCCGCGCGGTCGCTTTCCGCAAGGCGCCGGGGCAGCGTTTCTCCTCGTTACCGCGCCATCATGGTACGTTCGCCGCGATGTGGACGGTGCTGCCGCCGTTGCTGTTCCTCGCCGTCTGGGGAGCGTGCGCGCCGGGCCTTGCGACCGACGCCGTGCTCAAGACGCCGGCCGCAGCGCAACTCCCGCCGCCCGGTTTCGAGCGCGCGGCGATCCTGTCCGAGGCGCGCGCGATCGCCAGCGACCATCACCGCGCCCCGCTCAATCGGCTCGCGACCCAGCTCGCACCCGCTTATGCCGTGGAGCAGGCCCGCTATGGCTGGATCGGCGGCGCGACCGCCTTGCTGCTCGGCCTTGCCGGGGGCGCCTTCGCTTTCCTGCGCATCCGCCCCGGCTTCAACGCGCGGACCAGGATCGAACGGATCGTAATGGCCGGCCTGCTTGCCGCATCGCTCATCGCGATCCTGACGACGATCGGCATCGTCGCTTCCTTGGTGTTCGAGAGCGCGCGCTTCTTCGGCACCGTGCCGATCGCCGACTTCCTGTTTGGCACGCATTGGAGTCCTCAGGTCGTCGATCCCCGCAATCCCGGCGCGAGCCTGGGCGCGGTGCCGTTATTCTGGGGAACGTTCTTCATCGGCGCGGTCATCGCCATGCTGGTGGCGATCCCGTTCGGACTGATGAGCGCGATCTATCTGACGCAATATGCCACGCCGCGCCTGCGTGCGTGGATGAAGCCGACGCTGGAGATCCTCGCCGGCGTGCCGACCGTGGTCTACGGCTATTTCGCCGCACTGATCGTCGGCCCGGCGCTCCGCCAATTGGGCGTCGCGATCGGCATTCCCAATGCGACGTCGGAAAGCGCGCTGGCGGCGGGGCTGGTGATGGGGGTGATGATCATCCCATTCGTCTCGTCGATGGCCGACGATGCGATCGCGGCGGTTCCGGCGGCGATGCGCGATGGCAGCCTGGCGATGGGCGCGACCCCGAGCGAGACGATCAGCCGCGTGCTGCTGCCCGCAGCTCTGCCCGGGGTGGTCGGCGGGGTCCTGCTGGCGATCAGCCGCGCGATCGGGGAGACGATGATTGTCGTCATGGCTGCCTCGGGCGCGGCGACGATCAGCCTCAATCCGTTCAATTCGGCGACGACGGTCACCAAACAGATCGTCGACTTGCTGACCGGCGAAGCGAGCTTCGACAGCCCCAAGACGCTGGCCGCGTTCGCGCTGGGAATGACGTTGTTCGTCATCACCCTGTTGCTCAACATCATCGCGCTCACCGTCGTGAAGCGCTATCGGGAAGCTTATGAATAGGCCGCCCGATCCTGCCGCGGTCGAACGCGTGCCGACCGACTGGAAGAACCCGCAGATGGAGCGACGCGTCCGTCGCCGCTACGCCGCCGAACGACGCTTCCGGCTGTTTGGATTGGCAGCGATCGTGCTGTCGGTGAGCTTTCTGCTGTTCCTGCTCATCACGATGATGGCCAACGGCGCGCGCGGGTTCGTCACGACCGAAATCGCCCTGACGATCGACTTCCCCGCCGCCGGGCTTGGCCTGACGCCGGACCGGATCAAGGGGCCGGGCGCCGATCTCGCGCTCGCCGGCGCGGAACTCGACGCGGTGGTCGATCGCGCAGCCTCGGCACAATACGGCACCGATGGGCCGGCGTTGTTCTCAGATGGCGCCGACACAATCGTGCGGCGCGTGCTCAAGGCTGACCCGGCACTGGCGAGCGGGAAAACGAGGCTGTGGCTGCCCGCCGCGACCGACATCGACACCGCGGCCAAGGCAGATGGCACGCCGCTGGCGGAAAAGCGCGCGCAGGTGCTGACCGACGCCGGACAATTGCGAACAGGGTTCAATTGGGGATTCCTGTCGGGATCGGATTCGACCGACCCGACCGCTGTCGGCATCTGGGGCGCGCTCAAGGGATCGTTGCTGACGATGCTGGTGACCTTGGTGCTCGCCTTCCCGATCGGCGTGCTGTCGGCGCTCTATCTTGAGGAATATGCGCCGCGGAACCGCTGGACCGATTTGATCGAGGTATCGATCAACAACCTGGCGGCGGTACCGTCGATCATCTTCGGCCTGCTCGGCCTCGCGGTGTTCCTCAACACCTTCCAACTGCCGCGATCCGCCGCGCTGGTCGGCGGGCTGACGCTCGCGCTGATGACGATGCCGGTGATCGTCATCGCCAGCCGCAACGCGATCAAGGCAGTGCCGCCGTCGATCCGCGACGCCGCGCTCGCGCTCGGCGCCAGCCCGGTCCAGGTGGTGTTCCATCACGTTTTGCCGCTTGCGCTGCCGGGCATCCTTACCGGCACGATCATCGGCATGGCGCGCGCGCTGGGCGAGACCGCGCCGCTGCTGATGATCGGCATGCGCGCGTTCATCGCCACGCCGCCGGGCAAGCTGACCGACCCGTCGACTGTATTGCCGGTCCAGATTTTCCTGTGGTCGGACGAAGTCAGCCGCGGCTTCATCGAGAAGACCTCCGCCGCGATCATCGTCCTGCTTGTTTTCCTGCTGGCGATGAACGGCGTCGCCATCTACCTTCGCAACCGTTTCGAGACCCGCTGGTGACCGACAACAAAAACTCGACTGATCACAAGATGACCGCGCACAATGTCAGCGTCTGGTATGGCGGGGCGCAAGCGATCAGCGATGTCTCGATCGATATCGACCAGGACAAGGTGACCGCCTTCATCGGTCCGTCCGGCTGTGGCAAGTCGACCTTCCTGCGTACGCTCAACCGGATGAACGACACGATCGCCTCGGCCCGGGTCGAAGGCGATATCCGGCTGGACGGCGAGGATGTCTATGCGCGCGAGATGGACGTGGTCCAGCTGCGCGCCCGGGTCGGCATGGTGTTCCAGAAGCCCAACCCCTTCCCCAAATCGATCTACGAGAATGTCGCTTACGGCCCGCGTATCCATGGCCTGGCCTCGTCCAAGGCCGATATGGACCGAATCGTCGAACGCTCTCTGGCGCGTGCCGGTTTGTGGGGTGAGGTCAAGGATCGACTGTCCGACAGCGGCACGGCTTTGTCGGGCGGCCAGCAGCAGCGGCTGTGCATCGCGCGCGCCATCGCGGTCGACCCCGAAGTGATCCTGATGGACGAGCCCTGCTCGGCGCTGGATCCGATCGCCACCGCCAAGATCGAGGAACTGATCCACGAGCTCAAGGGCCGCTACGCGATCGTCGTCGTCACGCACAACATGCAGCAAGCCGCGCGCGTATCGCAGCGCACCGCCTTCTTTCACCTCGGCCAGCTGGTCGAGTACGGTCAGACGTCGGACATCTTCACCAACCCGCGCGAAGAGCGGACGCGCGATTACATCACCGGCCGTTATGGCTGAGGAGTTTGAGCGAATGGCAACCGGCCAGGAACATACGGTCAAGGTCTTCGATGACGAGATCGGCCAGCTGCGCGGCCTGATCAGCCAGATGGGCGGTCTGGCCGAACGCGCGATCCATGATGCGATGAACGCCTTGCAGCGGGTCGATCTCGACCTCGCGCAGCAAGTCCGCCTCGCCGACAAGCAGATCGACGTGATCGAAGCCGAGGTCGAGACGCTGGCGGTCCGCATCATCGCGCTCCGCGCGCCGATGGCCAACGACCTGCGCGAAGTCGTCGCCGCCTTGAAGATCGCCGGCGTGATCGAACGGATCGGCGATTATGCCAAGAATATCGCCAAGCGCGTGCCGATGATCGAGAGCGAGCATCGCATCGAGCCGATCTCGGTCATCCCGGCAATGGGCAAGATGGCCGCCGAAATGGTGCACGACGCGCTCGACGCCTTTGCCGCGCGCGATCAGCAGGCGGCGGTCGACGTGTGCATGCGCGATCAGGCGCTGGACGATTTCTACGACAGCATCTTCCGCATGCTGGTGACCTATATGGTCGAAAATCCCGCGACGATCGGTCAGGTCGCGCACCTGCTGTTCGTCGCCAAGAATCTAGAGAGGATCGGCGACCACGCTACCAACGTCGCCGAGATGATTTATTTCGCCGCCACCGGCACGCAAATGACCGAGCGTGAGCGCGGCAAGTCAGGGGAAATGTGATGGCACGCGCCAAGATGTTGCTGGTTGAAGACGACGCCGCGCTGGCGGAATTGCTGGTCTATCATTTCAAACGCGAGGATTTCGAAGTCGCGCACACGCCCGACGGCGAAGAGGCGTTGCTGCTCGCCAAGGAAGCCACGCCCGATATCGTCCTGCTCGACTGGATGGTCGAGGGGCTGTCGGGAATCGAAGTGTGCCGGCGTCTGCGCCGCATGCCCGAAACCGCGAACATCCCGATCATCATGCTGACCGCGCGCGGCGAGGAAGAGGATCGCGTCCGCGGGCTGGAGACCGGCGCCGACGATTATGTCACCAAGCCGTTTTCCCCGCGCGAGCTGGTAGCTCGCGTCGGCGCGGTGCTGCGCCGCGTCCGTCCGGCGCTGGCCGGCGAGCAGCTGACTTATGGCGATATCGAGATGGACACGGTGGGCCATAAGGTCCGCCGCAGCGGCGAAGTCGTGCCGCTCGGCCCGACCGAATTCCGCCTGCTCAAGCATTTCCTCGAACATCCCGGCTGGGTGTTCAGCCGCGAGCGCCTGCTCGACGCGGTATGGGGACATGACAGCGACATCGAGAGCCGCACGGTCGACGTCCATATCCGGCGCCTGCGCAAGGCGATCAATCGCGGCGACAGACCCGACGTCATCCGCACGGTGCGATCGGCGGGCTATGCCCTCGATTCGGGCGCGTAAGGAATCGCATCCGAAACGAGGGAGCCAATTCGAACGTGGCGCGTTGGGCCCCCTGTCACGCAGAGATTGTGCAGACAAGGAGAGTCGCATGAAGCTGATACTCGTTGCAGCGGCCGCCATGATCGCGATGCCTGCCATCGCGCAAAACGCACCGGCGCCGTCGCCTGCCCCAGATGCCCAGACCACGCCGGCTCCTGCCGACCCTGCTCCGCCGCCGCCAGCGCCGTTGCCCGCACCACCGGGGCCGCCCGCTGGAGCTGCTACGATGACCATGGGCCCGTCTACGCCCGTAGTGCAGCCCTTGCCCGATGCCGCGGCACCCGCCACCGGCGCCGACGTGCCATGGTGCTCGAAGACCGTGGTCGATCATTGCAAGGAGCATTCCGCGCCCAACGGTGCGCGACTGCACACGACGCCGCGCCCGCCGGGCAAATAGTCGGCCTTTTATCGTGTTGGCCGGGGTAGGCTGATGCCTGCCCCGGAGTACCATCGAGGAGATCGGTATGAAACTGGTCCTCTTTACCATCGCCGTGAGTTTGGCCGTGCCGGCTTTGGCGCAAGATTCGCCGCAATCGGCGCCAACGGCCGCGACTGTTGGCACGCCGGTGGAAACCCCTGGCGGATATGCGCCACCCCCGGCGCCTCCGCCGCCACCCGGCGCGACGATAGTGTTCAAGCCAGCGCCGCCGCCGGATGTTGCTTTCCCGCCGCCGGCACCGCTCGCCAAATATCCGGTGTGCGGGCGCGGCCAGACCGACCATTGCATCCAGCGTAACGATCCCAAGTAACGAAAAGAAACGGGTCGTAAGCTCCCTTTCCCGGCGCGGGTCGGCACACCCCGCGCCGGGTTTTTCGTGTCTGCGGTATGGCGGGCTTGCGCAACGCGTACCTTTGACTAGGAAGCGCTCAAACACTCTGGGAGCGATTGAATGAGCATCCGTTTCGACGACAAGGTAGCCATCGTCACCGGCGCCGGCGGCGGTCTGGGCCGTGAATATGCGCTGGCGCTGGCGGCACGCGGCGCGAAGGTCGTGGTCAACGACCTCGGCGGCACGCGCGACGGCACCGGTCATTCGGACGCCGCGCTCAAGGTGGTCGAGGAGATCAAGGCCGCGGGCGGCGAAGCGATGTCGAATGGCGGCAGCGTCACCGAATATGAGCAGATGGTCGAGATGGTCGCCAAGGCCAAGGAAGCCTGGGGCGGCGTCCATATCCTGATCAACAATGCCGGCGTGCTGCGCGATAAGAGCTTCGCCAATATGGAGCCGGCCGATTTCAAGTTCGTCGTCGACGTCCACCTCAACGGATCGGCGAATTGCACCAAGGCGGTCTGGGCGACGATGCGCGACCAGGCCTATGGCCGCATCCTGATGACCGCGTCGTCGACCGGGTTGTTCGGCAATTTCGGCCAGGCCAATTACGGCGCCGCCAAGCTCGGCCTCGCCGGCCTGACCAAGACGCTCTACCTCGAGGGCGCGAAATACAACATCAAGGTCAACACGATCGCCCCGACCGCGGGCACGCGGATGACCGAAGACCTGTTCCCGGCCGAGGCATTCAAGGCGTTCGCGCCGGAGAAGGTCGCGCCCGCCGCGCTCTATCTGGTCAGTGAGGATGCCCCGACCAATGCCATCGTTGGCGCCGGCGCCGGCGTGTTCCAGGCGGCCTATGTCACCCTGACCCAGGGCAAGCTGCTGACCGGTGACGAGCTGTCGCCCGAAGGCGTCGCAGCGCATTGGGCAGAGATCACCGACCGCACCGGCGAACTGACCCCGCAATCGGGCAACGAACAGTCGATGTCGATCATGAAGAAGCTGACCGGGGGATGAGGCGCCCCTAAATCCTCCCCAAGCTCGCTTGGGGAGGGGGACCGCCGGCGCAGCCGGTGGTGGAGGGGCCGAGCGAAGCGAGGAGGGGATTCGCAACAACCCCTCAGCTATTCCCCTCCACCATTGCTACGCAATGGTCCCCCTCCCCGAGCCAAGCTCGGGGAGGAATTTCCTAATCCCCCACCGTTCGCTGGATCAAATCCCGCAACCACACCGACGCCGCGTCGGCGTCGCGCTCGACCGGGTGGAACAGGAAATGCCGGTCGATGCTCTGCTCGATCGGCAACTCCACCGCGCGCACGTCGAGCTTCGGCCCGTAAGCGGCGATCAGCCGGGACGGCAGGATGGCGACGAGATCGGTCCGCGCGACCGCCATCAGCGCCTGCAGATAATGCGGCACGACCGCGGCAATCCGGCGATGCAGCCCCTGCCCCACCAGCCAATCGTCGACCGGATCGCTCGTCGCGCCGGCGCCGATCACAGCGACATGCGGCGCATCGAGCATTTCGAGCACCTGCCGCCACGTTGCCGGCTGCCCGACATGGACCGCGAGCACATCCTGATCATCGAACAGCGGTGCCATGCGCAGTCCCGCGAACAATATCGCGTCCGTGCTGATCGCGAAATCAAGCGTGGCGATCACCGGATCGTTCGACCGCGGCCATGGGATCAGGTCGATCCGGCAACCGGGCGCCTCGCGCGCCATCGCCTCGATCAACGGCGCGAGCAAGGTCGCGGCGACGACATCGGGGATCGCTGCCCGAAACACGCGCTGCGCCGTCGCCGGATCGAACGTCTCTCCCTCGTATAAGCTGGCCGCCTGTTTGAGGAGGGCGCGGACCGGATCGGCGAGCGCTTCCGCGCGCGGCGTGCGCTTCATCCCGGATCCGCTGCGGACCAGCAGAGGATCGTCGAAATCCTCGCGCAGGCGAGCCAGAATGCGGCTCATTGCAGGCTGGGAGACCGAGACGATCTGCGCGGCCTGAGTCACGCTTCCGGTTTCGATCATCGCCAGCAACGCGCGCAGCAAGTTCAGGTCGTACCGACCGATATTCAATTCAGACATACACGATATTCAGACTATTCATTTCCATCATAGTCAACCGGACGCCATCCTGTTGTGGGATCAGGAGAAAGTCATGAGCGCCGAGTTGAACAAACAGACGATCAGCGGCATTTACGCCGCCATGGCGGAGGGCGATCTCACGCCGTTCGCCGCGTCGGTGCATGCCGACTATGTCTGGAGACTGCCGGGCCATTGCAGTTGGTCGCGGCGGTTCGAAGGGCGTGAAGCGGTTCAGCGCGATCTGTTGGCGCCTCTCTTCGGCCTGTTTGCGAGCAATTATTCCGCACAAGCGATCAACCTGGTCGCCGAAGGCGAGATGGTGGTGGCGGAAGTGCGCGGCGACGTGATGCTCAAATCGGGCGAGCGGTACGACAACCATTATTGCTTCATCTTCCACTTCCGCGACGGCAAGATCGCCAAGGTGGTCGAATATTGCGACACCGACCTCGAGGAGCGCGTGCTCGGCAATTACAATGCGGTGCTGGCCGCTCATCAAGTCAGCGGGTAGCATCCAACGCCTCCGCCTTGGTGTATTGCTACACTAAATCACTTATGGTACATGACCTCAGAGGAGGAGTGCCATGTACAGTGAAAGCGATCTGGAGGGCGCGGTGGCGGCGGGAGTGATCCCGCAATCGACCGCCGACGCTTTCCGTCAGCATATCGCCGTGTCGCGCGTCGCGCCCGCGGTGGACGAGGAAAGTTTCCGGCTGCTGACCGGGTTCAACGACATTTTCGTCGCCATCGCCATCGCGCTGTTGCTGACATCGATCGCCTGGCTGGGTGGCTGGGTGAAGACCGGCCTGGGTGGGCTCGGCGTCGCGGTCACGGCCTGGGCGCTGGCCGAATATTTCACCCGCGTGCGGCGTATGGCGCTGCCGAGCATCGTCCTGTTGCTCGCTTTTGTCGGCGGGATCGCGGGAACGATGATCGGCACGCTGGTCGACCTCAATCCGGACTGGAGCGACCGTACCAACGCGATCATCGGCGCCGGTATCGCCCTGGTCACCGCGGGCGCCACCTGGCTGCATTGGAAGCGCTTCATGGTACCGATCACGGTCGCGGCCGGTGCCGCTTCAGTCGTGGCGATGATCGCCGCTTTGGCCTTGTCGGTCGATCCGACCGCCAAGGACCTGTTATTCCCGGTGCTGTTCGCTGGCGGGCTCGGTACGTTCTCACTGGCGATGTGGTGGGACGGGTCGGACCTGACCCGGACGACCCGGCGCAGCGACGTCGCCTTCTGGCTGCACCTCGCAGCAGCGCCGATGATCGCACATCCCGTCTTCCACATGCTCGGCGTGTTCGAAGGAGAGATCGGCATTGGTCAGGCGGTGATCGTGATGGCCCTGTACATCGTGTTTGCTTTCATCGCGCTGGCGATCGACCGCCGCGCGCTGTTGGTGTCAAGCCTCGCTTACGTGCTCTACGCTTTGTCCATGCTGTTCCAGCATGCCGGTGCGGTCGAGCTGTCGATGGCTTTCACCGCCTTCGTGATCGGATCGGCGCTGCTGACGCTCTCGGCCTTCTGGCACCCGATGCGCCGCGCGGTGATCGCCACGCTGGGCAATCTCGGCAACCGCTTGCCGCCGGTGCAGATGCCCGTCGCGGCCTGACGCTCAACGCTTACGCGCCCCTTGCAATCTCAGGCGCGATCCTGCCCGGCGGCCTATCCGGCCGCCGGGCTTTTTTCTTGTCCGACGTCTTGATCGAAAACTGGTCCCACCCCCTATCTTGCTAAGCGAATTGGAAAGTTGGCATACCTTACGCATAACGTTCCGGGGGGAAACTGATGGGCGCGACGAGTCTGATCGCATTGTTGGGCGCATTGGCCGCCCCCATGCCACCGGCCAGCAAATGTCAGGCGCAGACGATCGCCGAATTCCCGATCACCATGGCGGGACGCGCGCCGATGGTCGACGCGCGCTTTGGCGACAAGCCCGCGCGCTTCATCCTCGATAGCGGCGCGTTCTACAGCACCGTCCCGCGCGCCAGCGCTGCCGAATTCGGATTGAAAGTGACGGCGGCACCCCCCTGGTTCCGACTGCAGGGGATTGGCGGGGATACATCGGCAGGCATCGCAGAGACCGACACCTTCTCGCTGGCGGGGATCAAGCTTCCCAAAGTGGGCTTCATTGTCGGTGGCAGCGACATGGGGTCGGCGGGCCTGCTCGGGCAGAACATCCTCGGCATTGCAGACGTCGAATATGACCTGCCGCACGGCGCGGTGCGGCTGATGAAGACCAATGGATGCGGCCGCGCCGATCTGGCCTATTGGGCCGGTGACAAGCCGTATACGATGCTGGGACTTGAGGGAAATCCGGACGGTATGTTCCGCCCGCACACGATCGCGACGGTCATGCTCAACGGCGTCAAGATCAGGGCTTTGTTCGATTCCGGGGCGCAAAGCTCGCTTCTATCGCTGGCGACGGCCAAGCGCCTCGGCATCACGCCGGACACGCCTGGCGTGGAATTCGTCGGAAATGGTGGCGGCCTGGGTACGCACAAGGTACCGACCTGGCTCGCCACGTTCGACAAGATCGATATCGGCGGCGAAGCGATCAACAAGCCCAGGATTCACATGTCGCAACTCGATCTCGGCAATGCGGACATGCTGATCGGGATCGATTTCTTCCTGACCCATCGCATGTTCGTGTCGAACACGAACCACAAGATGTTCATCACCTATGAGGGCGGCCCGGTGTTCGGCCTGTCGCCCAAGAGTGCGCGGTCGATCGACGGCAAGCCGCTCGACCTTACCGACAAGGCCGCCGCACCGACGACGGCAGAGGAATATTCGCGGCGCGGCGCGACTTATGCCTCCAACCACAAACTGACCGAAGCCCTTGCCGATTTCGACAAGGCGATCGCACTTGCCCCCAAGGAGGGCCGCTATTTCTATCAGCGCGCCGAAGCCCGCTTCGCCAACGGCGACCGCGCCGGCTCGCTCGCCGATCTCGACCGTACGATCAGCCTGTCTCCCGACAATGCCGACGCCCGGCTGCAACGCGCGCAATTCCGGCTGCGCAGCGGCAACGAGAGCGGCGCGCTGGAGGATGTGAAGGCGGCCGACAGCGCCCTCGCGCCTTCGTCCGACAAACGCTTGGTCGTCGCGTCGTTATACGATCGCCTCGGCGCGCCCGACGCCGCGTTGCCCAATTTCGACTCGTGGCTGAAGAGCCACCCCGAAGACAGCAGCCGAGGAGTCGCACTCAACGGCCGCTGCTGGGTGCGCGGTCTGCTCAACCGCGACCTCGACAAGGCGATGGACGATTGCAACGCCGCGCTGCGCGCGCTGCCCCGCGAAGCCTCGATCCTGGACAGCCGCGCGCTGATCCGGGTGCGGCGCGGTGAATGGAAACAGGCGCTGGCGGACTATAACGCGGCTTTGGCGATCAACCCGCGCAGTGCCTGGTCGCTCTATATGCGTGGGCTGATCGAAGCGAAATCGGGCCAGGACGTCCAGGCCAAGGCCGATCGCGCGGCGGCGATCGCGATCGATCCCAAGGTCGTCGATCGCGCGAAGAAATACGGGCTGGAGGGATAGCGGCGGCAATCGAAAACTTTTCGGGCGAAAATTTTCCGGCGCCCTGTCGAATCCGCTCCCTCTCGCGCGTCTCCGCGGTACGATCGCCATTCCGGCGGTCGCGGGAGATATAAGATGCATTACATGATCCTGATCTACGAGGACGAGAGCGTCTATGGCGACAAGAACGATACGCCGGAGATGCAGGCGATCGTCGCCAAGCATTGGGACCTGGTCAGCGACCTGGGCGACCAGTACAAGACCGGCGCAGGCTTGGCGATGACCTCAGCGGCGACGACGGTGCGCACCGTCGACGGCAAGCAGACGATCCATGACGGCCCCTTCGCCGAGACTCGCGAACAGCTCGGCGGCTATTATGTGATTGAGGCGGACCATCTGGACGATGCGATCGCGATCGCGCGCCGCGTGCCGGTCCGCTTCGACGGCTCGATCGAGGTCCGGCCGTTGCTCCACCCGCCGGGCAAGTGATGATCGAGGCGGTGCTGCGGGCGGATGGCGGGCGGATCACCGCCGCGCTCGCCGCCCGCTTCCGCGATCTCGACCTTGCCGAGGATGCGCTGGCGGAGGCGTGCGCACGGGCGGTTTCCGCCTGGACCGACGCACCGCCGGCCAATCCGGCGGGCTGGCTCTATCGCGTCGCGACCCGCGTCGCGCTCGATAGCTTGCGGCGCAATGCGGTGCGCCAGGCGACCGCCCTGCCCGATCCGGAGCCCGAACCGACCGTGGAGGATTTGATGACCGCCGCGCCGTTGATTCCCGACGAACGGTTGCGGCTGATCTTCGTCTGCTGCCACCCCGCCATCCATCCCGAGGCGCGCGCCGCGCTCACGCTCAGGTTGGTGTGCGGCCTCTCGGCACAGGAGATCGCGCGAGCCTTCCTGATCGCTGAACCCGCACTGCTCCAGCGCCTGACTCGCGCCAAGCGCAAGATCGCCGATGCCGGCGTGCCGTTCGAGGTACCGAGCCCCGATCATTGGGGCGAGCGGCTCGATGCCGTGCTGTCGACGCTGGAAGTCGCCTATGCCCATGCTCATGCCGACGGCGCCGGGACCGGGCGTCATGCCGGTTATGCCGAAGAGATGCTGGGTATCACCGCGGCACTCGCGGCGATGCTCCCGACCGAAGCCGAGGTCCAGGCGCTGGCCGCGACCGTCCGCTTCGCCGAGGCGCGCCGCCCGGCGCGAATCGATGGCGGCGGCATGATGGTGCCGCTCGCCGACCAGGATCCAATGCTATGGAATGCGCCGCTGATCGCCGACGGCCGCCGCTATCTCGCCGGCGTCCTGACGCGCCCGCTTCGGACACGCGGCATTCAGGCGCTGATCCATGCCGAATGGTGCGCGCGGGCATCGCTCGCCGATCCCGCTCCCTGGCCCGCAATCCTGACGCTCTACGAGGCGCTACTCGCTCGCCGCGACGATCCCGTCACCCGGCTCAACCGCGCGGTGGTATTGGCCGAGGTTCATGGACCGGCCGTCGCGCTCGAGGAGGTCGACGCACTCAGTCATGCCGGCCTGGCTGGTTACCTTCCTTATCACGCGTTGCGCGCCGATTTACTGGCGCGGTTGGGTCTCGCCGAAGCCGCATGCCAGGCATATGATGCCGCCCTCGCGCTCGCACCGGCGGATGCGGAGCGCCGCTGGCTCGACCGTGGCCGTTCTAAATGTATGGACTGAAGCGTCTTTTGCGATGCGCTGACCCGGAACCTTTCGCCTGCCCCACGGTTGACCTTGGCTAACGTGTCAATGCAGGGCACGACGAAGGGGACCGGGTGAACCGCCTAGACCGTAATAGCGATGCGAATTCGGAAAACGATCGATACCGCCTGCTGGTCGACGCGATCACGGACTATGCGATCTACATGCTCGATCCCGACGGGATCATCACCAATTGGAATGCGGGTGCGCAGCGCTTCAAGGGTTACACCGCCGAAGAGATCGTCGGTCAGCATTTCTCCCGCTTCTATTCGCCCGAGGACCGCAGCAACGGATTGCCGGCGCGCGCGCTGAGGATCGCGCGCACCGAAGGCAAGTTCGAACAGGAAGGCTGGCGGATTCGCAAGGATGGCGAGCGGTTCTGGGCGCATGTCGTCATCGACCCGATCTGGGCGAAGGACGGCACGCTGATCGGTTTCGCCAAGATCACCCGAGACCTGACCGAACGCCGCGCCGCCGCCGAGTCCCTTCGCCAGAGCGAGGAGCAATTCCGACTGCTGGTCCAGAGCGTGACCGACTATGCGATCTATCGCCTCGATCCCGAGGGTCATGTCGCGAGCTGGAATTCGGGCGCCGAACGGATCAAGGGTTATACGCCCGCCGACATCATCGGCTCCCACTTCTCGCGCTTCTACACGGAGGAGGATCGCCTCGCCGGCGAGCCCGAACGGGCGCTATCGATCGCGCGCGATCAGGGCCGCTTCGCCGCGGAAGGTTGGCGCGTTCGCAAGGACGGCAGTCGGTTTCGCGCCAGCGTGGTGCTGGACCCCATCCGCGACGATAGAGGCGAACTTCTCGGTTTCGCCAAGGTCACGCGAGACGTGACCGAACGAGAGGATGCCCAGCGCAAACTCGACCTCGCGCGCGAAGCGCTGTTTCAGTCGCAGAAGATGGAAGCGATCGGTCAACTGACCGGCGGGGTGGCGCATGATTTCAACAATTTGCTGATGGCTATTCTCAGCAGTCTGGCGCTGCTCGAACGGCGCGTTTCGGGCGACGCTTCCGCGCAACGGCTGATCGACAATGCCCGGCAAGGTGCCGAACGCGGCGCCGCGCTCACCCAGCGGATGCTTGCCTTCGCCCGGCGTCAGGAACTCAATCCGGAACCGGTCGATATCCCCGCGCTCGTACGCGGCATGACCGATTTGCTGCAGCGCACGCTCGGTCCGTCGCACCCGATCGGACTGCAATTCCCGCTATCGCTCCCTTGGGTGTTGGCGGACGCAAACCAACTCGAAATGGCCTTGCTCAATCTCGCGGTGAATGCGCGCGATGCGATGCCCGATGGCGGCGCCATTTCGATCACCGCCAGCGAGGGCACGGTCGAGGATCGGGCGATCGACGGGCTCGCCCCCGGCCGATACGTGAAGCTCGCAGTGGTCGATACCGGCACCGGGATGGATGCCGCCACCCTGGCGCGTGCGACCGAACCTTTCTTCACGACCAAGGGTGTCGGCAAGGGAACGGGGCTGGGCCTGTCGATGATCCACGGCCTTGCCGAACAAATGAAAGGCGAGCTGGTGCTGCGCAGCGTCGTCGGGCGCGGAACCACGGCCGAGCTATGGTTGCCGGTCACCGACATACGCCAGGACGCCGGCGTCGTGTCGACGCCGGCGCCAGAGACGATCGACCAACCGTGCAACCTGCGGGTGCTCGTAGTCGACGATGACAGCCTCGTCCTGATGAACACCACCGCTTTGCTCGAGGATATGGGCTATGCGGTGACTGAAGCCAATTCGGCGGCGGAGGCATTGGCGTTGTTCAAGGACGGGTCCGCATTCGACCTGCTGATCACCGATCAAGCCATGCCGGGCATGGTCGGCACGCAATTGATCGAGAAAACGCGCGAGATCGTCCCCGATCTGCCGGTCATCCTGGCGTCCGGTTATGGCGAACTTCCCGAGGCCGCGATTCACGACATCATCAAGCTCGCCAAGCCGTTCGGGCAAGCACAGCTCGCAGCGGCGATCCGCAAGGTGGAAATGGAAGATCAGGCTGAGACCGCCACCGATCCAGCACCAGAGATCGCTGACGCGCGATAACTAAGCCGACATTCGGCAGCGAACATAATAACGCCGGCAATATATCGATAGTTATAAAGCCCCGAATCTGGATTTCTCTAGTAAACGTTCGCCTGTTATTTTGCGATCCACGATGTTACGTCGGTCTTTATGGGGCGGACATCGAAACTCCTTTATACTAGCTGCCTGCTATGCATTGCGTTGCCCATATCAGTTGACGCGCAGGCCGCCGATGGACCGACACCTTTCCTGTTCGCGGCTGGCTCGCCGGCAACGGGAGACAAAGCGGATGGCCCACAGGATCAGCCGCCGCAAACAGCGGATGACATCATCATTTACGCGTCGCGCCAGGGCATATTGCCCGGTGTTGCGCCGGAAAACGAACTCAACGAACAGGATATCGCCGCCTACGGCGCCGACACCGTCGGAGATCTGCTCGATCAGGTAGGCGGCGCGGCCGATTCGTCCGGTGAAGGCCCCGTGATCCTGATCAACGGTCGGGAAACCACCGGACTGAACACCGTGGACGATCTTCCGACCGAGGCGATCCGCAAGATTCAGGTATTACCGCAACGCGTGGCTGGTCGGCTGGGCGAACGCCCGACCCGGCGGGTGATCAATGTAGTGCTCAAGAATGACCACCGACAGATCACCGGGAATGCGGAGGGGACTTTCGCCACTGCCGGTGCGGGGCGAAGCTACAAAGCCGAGATCAACTTGTTGCGGCTGAAGGACGGCAACCGCGACAGCCTGGTTTTCCGCTACGAGCGCGCCGACCCGCTGTTCGAAAGCGACCGCGACATCATCAGCGATCCGTTGACGGCACCCTATGATACGCGCGGCAATATTTTCGCCTCTACGATCCTGGGAGCGGAGATCGATCCGGCGTTGAGTGCGCTGGCGGGACAAACAGTCACTATCGCACCGGTTCCAGCCGGCAATGCGGCACCGACACTGAGTGCGTTGGCTGCCAACGCCAACCGCCCCGCTTTTACCGATGTTCGTGATTTTCGCACGCTTACTGCCGGCAAGCGCACCTTCTCGGCGAACGGCAATATCGCGCGGCAATGGGGAAAGACGGCGCTTTCGCTCAACGCGCGCGTGGAATGGGTGAGCACAAACTCGCAGTCGGGCCTCGCCGGCGTGTCGCTATTGCTGCCGGCCGGGACGCCGTTTTCGCCGTTCACGCGCGATGTCAGGATCGCTCGCTACGTTGGCGATGCGCTGCGCCAGCAGGGACATAACGCCAACCTCGAACTTGGCGGCGATTTCACGACGCCGGTTGGCGGCTGGAATTTGCGCGTTGCCGGCAATTGGCAACATGTCGCCGCCAGGACCGATAGTCAGGCCGCCTTCGACCCGACCCTGCTTCAGGCCACGATCAGCGCTGGCACGGTGAACCCGTTCGGCGCCTTGCCCAGCGATCTGACGGCACTCCGGTACAATTTTTCGCGGTCGCGGGGCGACACTGCATCGTTGCGGACGACACTTTCCGGGCGAGTGTTGAAACTGCCGGCGGGTCCGATGCGCGCCGCGATGACGGCGACCGTACGGACCGATCGGCTCGATGGACGGTGGGAATTCCTGTCGGTGCCGAACGTGACAAGCTATGTCCAAAACGAAGCGGCGCTTTCAGGCAACCTCCAGGTCCCCCTGCTCGGCGACAAGTCGCCGATCGGCAATTTGGAACTGGACCTCAATGGCGCGATCCGCCGGCTCAACCGGATCGGGACGGTTGAGGATTTCGGCGCCGGCCTGGCGTGGCAACCGGCCAGGTCGCTGAATTTGCGCGGCTCGTTCGACATGCAACGGCAAGCGCCGTCCGCTCAGACGCTCAGCGACCCGCAAATCGTCTATGAAAATTATCGTATTTTCGACTTTGTCACCGGACAGACGGTCCAGGTCCGCTACATCACCGGGGGTAACCCCAATTTGCCCGTCGCCACGCGGAAGATTTGGTCGGTCGGGGGCACCTATCTGCCCTTCAGCAACGCCAACCTCATCCTGACCGCGGAATATTCCAGCCGGCGCACCACAAATCTTCAGTCGACGCTTCCCCCCGTCAATGCGCAGGTCCAGGCGGCCTTTCCCGATCGCTTCGTGCGCGACGCCAATGGCGTTCTGACACTCGTCGACAGCCGGCCAGTCGCCTTTGCGTACGACAATAGCGACCAGTTGCACTCGCGGATCGACTTTCATGGGTCGCTTGGAAAGCCTAGCCGGAAGCGCGGGGCTGGCTCGGGAAGCGATTCCGACGGCGCGTTTTCGTTCGACGGTCGGGCACGCTTCAATTTCAGTATCGAACACAATTGGATCATCCGCAGCGTGCGTCGCGCCCAGCTTGGCCTGCCCGAGGTCGATTTGCTGACCGGTGGCGCGACGGGATATGGCGGAGGCTTGGCTCGGCATACCGTGCGGGTTTCGGCCAATCTCGCCGGTCGAGGCGTGGGCATGCAGCTTTACGGTACCTGGCGCAGTGCAACGCTGATCAGGTCCGCCGACATTCCATCGCCAAACGATCTCTTCTTCTCCGCGCAGACCAATGTCGACATGCGGCTTTTCGCTGATCTTGGCACGCTGGTGCCGGGCAATAGTATCCTGAAAGGAGCGCGCTTGTCGGTGTCGGTGACCAATTTGTTGGATTCGAAGCAGCGGGTCCACGATGGCAACGGACTGACGCCGATACGGTATCAACCCTATCTGTTGAACCCGCTGGGGCGCGCGATCACGATCGGACTTCGCAAGGCGTTTTGAGTGGAAGGCGCAGATCGCCGCCGCTGGAATCAAAAGCCTCGCCAGTGTTGCCTGGCGAGGCGTTTTGACATTCAGCAAACTGGCAAATCAGATCACCGGAACCGTGACCCAATTGTGGCTGCCGTCATTGAGGTTCGGGACCCCGACAGTCGCGCCACCGTTATACCAGTCGGTCGTGCACTTATCGCCGGTATAGCCGTTCTGCTTGGCCCAGGCGCCCGGCAGCTTCGTCCCGGTCTTGCTCGGCGAGATGCAGACCACGACCTGACCGATGATCAGCGTGGCGCTGGTGTCGAAGCCTTCGCCGGCATCCTCATGGGCACGAAGCACATTGGTCTGGTCGACGTTGATCGCGGTTTGCGCTTCGTTGCCTTGCAAGGCTGGGGGATCGTTATAGGCATCATGGTGTTCGGTGTAAGCGGCGGTGCCTTGGAACTTGCAGTGCGGATTATCGTCGCTGCCGCCGTGGAACGGGTCTCCCCACCAGCTCGGGAGGTTCAGCGGATCCGAGCCTTGCGCAGTGAAGGCAGCGCAATTGCCCCTGATCGCATCCTCGGACTCGCCGAAGTTACCGGCGATCACGTAGATGCCAACCGCCGGATGGAAAATGTCCACGGCGGGATGATAGAGCGCCTTGAAGATGTCGCAGCTGAAAGCATGGGCATACGTCGTCTTGAACGTTCCCATGAAATCATAGGTGCTGGCGCTATAATGGCCGCCAACTGCCTGCTTGATCCCGAACATGTTGACGCTGCCGCCGTTGCGATAGGGATCGCCGAGGATTTCGGTGTGCGCGGGCGTGAAAGTGCCGGCGCCCACGAGGGTGCCGGGAATTGCATCGGTGATCGAGTGGGTGCCGGTTTCGACCGGTCCAGCGACGAGTGTCACTGGGCCGAGCACCACTTGGCCGGTCCAGATGTCGCCGCCTGGACCATCGGTGTCGTGCACCAATGCCGCGGCATCACACGTCGCTTGCATTCCGGGAAGAACGACCTGACCCGGATCGGCCGCCGGCGTCGGATCGACAAGGGTGACCGCGGCAAATGCCGGGATCGGGGCGACGGAGATTGCGAGCGCGACGATCGCACTCGCAGAGGCTCGAAAGGTCGGGATCATGGGACTACTCCTAAATTCTTCCGTGAATTCATCATCTCCCGCCGACGACTCGCAATTCTGCCGGAAGCTATAGGATTTTTGTAAACGCCATCCTCTATAGTAAATAGGACATTTACGACTTTATGGTAAAAATATGACCTAATACGACACCGAAGATATAGGGCGTTATTGAAGTATATCTTTGGTTATATTATTCGAAATCGGTTATTAACCACTATCAACACGCCACTACAATTCTCGATTTACCGAGACCGATCCATGCCGTTCTTCAGAACGGCATAAGCTATGCCCTAAGCTCGGAATGGGTATGCGCAAACGCGTCAGCGCATTGCGAATCGTTACGTTTCCGATCATGTCGGCTGCACTGCTTTGGCAAACAGCAGCATCACTTGGGCCGCTTTCGGGCGGCCCTTTTTGTCCCGCTTATTTCATCTGCCGCTTGGCCGAGGCCATCGTCGCCTTGCCATAAGGCGGCTTGAGGCCAGCGAGCCTGGCGATGTCGAAGCGCGACTGGCGATACACCGCCTTGGCGTGACTGAACGTCCTGAACCCGTCATGCCCATGATAGGCACCCATCCCCGACGGGCCGACACCGCCGAACGGCAATTCCTCGTTCGAGATGTGGAAGATCACATCGTCGAGCGTCACCCCGCCGGAGATCGTGCGGTCGAGCACGCGGCGCCGTTCCGTGTCGTCGCTACCGAAATAATATAGGCCAAGCGGGCGGTCGCGGCGGTTCACTTCGGCGATCGCGCCGTCGATATCGTCATAGCGCCGCACCGGCAGGATCGGGCCGAAAATCTCCTCCTGCATCACGGTCATGTCGTCGGTAGCGTCGCGGATGATGTGGAGCGGCATCTTGCGGCTGTTCGACGCGGCGAAGTCCTCGTTCGCCGGATTGACCGTCTCGATCGTCGCTCCTTTGGCGCGGGCATCCTCCAGCCAGTCCTGCAGCCGCTGGTGATGGCGATCGTTGATGATCGAGGTGTAATCGGGATTGGCGAGCAGAGTCGGGTACATTGCCGACACCGATTGCTTCAGCCCATCGACCACAGCTTGTTCCTGGTCCGCCGGCACCAGCATGTAATCGGGCGCCAGGCAGATCTGGCCGGCATTGAGCATCTTGCCGATCGCCACACGCTCGGTACCGCGCTTCACATCGGCCGACCGCCCGAAGATCACCGGCGACTTGCCGCCGAGTTCGAGCGTCACCGGGGTCAGATTGTCCGCCGCGGCATGCAATATGTGCCGCCCGATCCCGGTCGCGCCGGTGAAGATCAGGTGATCGAACGCCAGCCCCGAAAACTCCTTGCCGATCTCCGGCCCGCCCGAGACGAACGCAAGTTCGTCCGCGGCGAAATAGGTCGGGCAGATTTCTTCGAACAACGCGGCGACGCGCGGCGTGAACTCGCTGGTCTTGACCATCGCGCGATTTCCCGCCGCGAATACGCCGGCGAGCGGCGCCATGATCAGGTTGACCGGGAAATTCCACGGCGAAATCACGCCGACCACGCCCTTGGGCTGGAACTCGATCCACCCCTTGCCGCCGAGCAGGCCGAGCGGCGCGGTAACCGGCCGGCGTTCGGGACGCGACCAGCGGTCGACATGCTTCAACGCGTGTTTGAGCGGCGCGACCGAAGCGGCAATGTCGGTCAGCATCGACTGCTCGCGGCTGCGATGCCCGAAATCCTCACTCAGCGCATCGCAGAAGCGATCGGCATTGTCCCGGATCATCGCAGCGGCGCGCTTCAATCGGTCCTTGCGCACGCTGAGGCTCACCGGCAGCTCGGCAATGAACGCCGCGCGTTGCGCCGCCAGGATGTCGTGCATCGTCATCGCGTCTCTCCTCCCCGATATTTCACGCGCAGCCAATTGCGCCGGCGATCGGCACCACCACGCTGGGCCGGCCGGCACGGTCGATCCGTAGCGTGGCATCGGAAACCGACCCGCTTTTCGGTGTGCTGGCGTCGGTCTTTACGACAATTTGCAAGGTCGCGGTCGCGCCTTTGCCTCTATATTCGGTGATCTGCGAGAACCCCAGGCCACCAATTCCGTTCTGCGCGCTGATCGGAAGATCCGTCACTTTGCCGCCGATCGTGACCCGTAGCGACGCCGGATCGGTGGTCGCCATCGCGACCAGCGCCATGCTTGGTGTCCGCGTCCACAGGAACGCGGCGCACCCTTTGGCCGGCAATCGCTGCGACGGCAGCGCACTGATCGGAAGGCCATCGACCGACGAGACGAGCGGCTCGATGATCTGTGGGGCGGGTGGCGGCGTTGAGGCCGGCTTTGGCGGTGCATGATCCTGCGCCGCGGCCGGTGCGGCCATTATTAGCAAAGCGAGCGGCAACATCCTCATCGCCACGGTTGCTATCATGGGTTGACGTTAAGGGTAAGCACGGATCGCGGTTCAGCCGGGCGCCTTCTTGCGGATCAAATAGCGATAGACGCCGAAGACATCGATCGCGAACAGCGCGATATTCTGCGTCCCCAGCGCGCCGTCGCGCGACAGCACCGCGCCCGCCAGCCAGCACAAAGCCGAGCCGCTGAAGATGACGAATCCCCAGCCCGTCACGCGTCGGCCGGAATCCAGCGATACCATCAGCGCAGCGACGATCCCGCTGATCGACGCGGCCCATTTGACCGCGGTGACGAGGGTTTCCATGGTCATTTCCCTTAGCGAACGAACGGCACGCCGGAATTGCCGCAAAGCAAGACCCGCAATTTGAATTCACCGCCCCGCGCGCCTAGATCGCCGTCAGCATCCTTTCCGGAGTTTCCCATGACCGCCGACCCGATCGTCATCCTGTCCTATGCCCGCACGCCGATGGGGAGCTTTCAGGGGACGCTGACCGGCGCCAGCGCGACGCAATTGGGCGCGACCGCGGTCAAGGGTGCGGTCGAGCGCGCCGGGGTCGATCCGAAACAGATCGAGCGCATCTATATGGGCTGCGTGCTCCCGGCAGGGCTCGGCCAGGCGCCCGCGCGCCAGGCAGCGATCAACGCGGGTCTTGGCGACCATGTCGAGGCGACCACGGTCAACAAGATGTGCGGATCGGGCATGCAGGCGGCGATCATGGGCAGCGAGGCGCTCGCCGCCGGCTCGGTCGACCTCATCGTCGTCGGCGGCATGGAGAGCATGACCAATGCGCCCTACCTCTCGATGCGCCATCGCGGCGGCGCGCGGATCGGGCACGACGTGCTCAAGGATCATATGTATCTCGACGGGCTCGAAGACGCTTATGAACCCGGCAAGCTGATGGGCGCCTTTGCCGAGGAAACCGCGCAGGACTATCAATTCACCCGCGCCGCGCAGGACGATTACGCGATCGCCAGCCTGGAGCGCGCGCAGGCCGCGCAGAAATCGGGCGCGTTCGAGCGTGAGATCGTCGCGGTCGAGGTGGTCGGCCGCAAGGGCACCGACACGGTCACGCTCGACGAACAGCCGGCCAAGGGCGATCCCTCGAAAATCCCGACGCTCAAGCCCGCTTTCGCCAAGGACGGCACGATCACCGCGGCCAATGCCTCGTCGATCTCGGACGGCGCCGCCGCGCTCGTCCTCACCCGCGCCTCGATCGCCGACAAGCTCGGCAAGAAGCCGGTCGCGCGGATCGTGTCGCAAGCCGCGCATGCTCACGCCCCCGCCAAATTCACCACCGCCCCGGTCGCGGCGATGCAAAAGGCGCTCGACAAGGCCGGGTGGACGGTCGCCGATGTCGACCTGTTCGAGGTCAACGAAGCGTTCGCCATCGTCGCGATGATCGCGATGCACGACCTCGGCATCCCGCACGACAAGATCAACGTCAACGGTGGCGCCTGCGCGCTCGGCCACCCGATCGGCGCGAGCGGCGCGCGGATCCTGACGACCTTGGTGTCGGCGCTACAGACGCGCGGGCTCAAGCGCGGTCTGGCGTCACTGTGCATCGGCGGCGGCGAGGCGACGGCGGTGGCGGTGGAATTGGTGGACTGACCGGAGCGCGTCGGCGGCCGCCCCCTAATGACGGTCGTCACGTCGTCAGCTTGCTGGGTAGTTCGTTCTGCACCCTACCTTTTTTCGCGCGGTTAGGGTTTGGAAACCATCGTCGATAGCGGTTCTGCAACCGGCATTGTGCATGAAAGCACAATGTACGTTCGGCAAATCATTCCGATGATCGCGATGACGCTGTTGGCGCCGGTTTCGGCGGCGGGTGCCCGTGATGGCGAGGCCCGAGTGACGGTCGGCGCGGTTGTCGTCGCTCCCTGCAGCGTCGTGCTTACCTCAGAATCGAATGGTGACGGCCCTCAGGATGGATCTTCGTTCGTCCATTGCCCGGCCGGCTACCAGCCAAGCGTCGAAACCTTTCGTACCGTCGAGGTCGCACAGGCGCCGACGGAGCCATTACCTTCCGACCTCGCCGCCCCAAGCGTGCCAACAGATTATCAACTGGCTGAAGTAATTTTCTAGGTTGCGCAGTCCGGTATTGTTTGAGGAAAATCGATCTCGGCGCCGAGACAGTCGGTGCATGACATAAGACGGTTGACACTGCATCCATCTCCCTCTCCGCGCGTTTTGGGATCAAATTAAGTCTTTCGCGGACCTTTTCGTCCGACGATTGTACAGGGGAGAGTGTTATGTCGTATTCGAAGAAGGTTACTCTTTTTTCCGTGACGATCTTCATGGCAGCTTCGGCGCCTGTCGCGGATGCTGCGACCACCACGACGACATTTCCCGTGACCGCGACCGTGCTCAAGGCATGCATCGTCAACGCCAATCCGCTCAACTTCGGAAACTATGATCCAACGGCTGCGGGCGCGCTCGACGGCACGACGACGCTTTCGGTGCTGTGCACGGTCGGAACCTCGTTCACGGTCGGTCTCAGCGCCGGCACGTCGACCGGCGCGACCGTTACCACCCGCAAGATGGTCAACGGCGCCAACACGTTGAGCTACGCGCTGTATCAAGAGGCGGCCAGGACGAATAATTGGGGCAATACGCCCGGCACCGACACGCCGCCCGCGACCACGGCGCCAGTGCTCGCGACGTCACTCACCGTCTATGGCCGGGTGCCGGCCGGCCAGAATGTCCCGGCCGGAGCGTATAACGATACGATCACCGTGACCGTAAACTACTGAGGCCGTCGAGTGCGTGGCCCCTCACGCGTCGCCGCGACCATCGCGGCGGCGGCGGTTCTGTTGTCGCCGATCGCGATCAACGCCGCTTCGCTCAAGCTATATCCGGTCAGGATCGTGCTGACGCCCGATCGTCCGGTTCAAACGATCACGATCCACAATGAGAGCGGGGAGTCGTTTCGGGGACAGATGCGGCTGTTCGCGTGGCGACAAGTGGATGGCAAGGACATCCTGGACGAAACTCGCGACGTTCTCGCCAACCCGCCCTTGTTCGAAATCCCGCCTCGCGGCGATCAGCTCGCGCGATTTGGCTTGCGAACGCAAGCCGGCGCTATCGAAAAGAGCTATCGCGTCCTGGTTCAGGAGATACCGGCCGGGCGCCCGAAAAATCCTGGCGAACTGCAAACGATCTTGAGGATCAGCGTCCCGATCTTCGTGCCGCCGGCCAAGACCGCGCCCGCCAGGCTGGTGTGGCGCCTATCGCCCTCCCGGGGCGGCCAGGTCGTGGTCGACATCCGGAATAGCGGCGCCGTCCACGTCCAGATCAATCGTCTGGTGCTGAAGCAAGGCGGCAAACCGATCGGGCAGCAGGACACGGCAAAGTACCTGCTGCCCGGGAGTTCCTATCGCGATACGCTGAGCGTCAGCAAAGTGCTCCCGCCGCGCACCTCGGTGGTACTCGACGCTCAAACCGACCAGGGCGATATATCCGCGACGATCGTCACCGACACAGCGCCCTCCAATGCGGGCCGTCCTTAGCGAGGGCGCGGCGATGCTTTGCCTCATCGCCTGTCCGGCTGTCGCGAGGGGGCAGCAGGCACAGCCCCCCACCCCGATCGCGATAGGCAGCGGGGAGGTGCTGCTCGTTGCCGTTACGATCAACGGTGAAGCGCGAGGCAATGACTATCTGATCGCCCGACAAGGCGGACAATTTCTGGTCCGGCCGAAGGATCTCGCCCGATGGCGGATCAAAGTCCCGCCGGTGCCTCCGATCACGATCGACGGCGAAGCGTTCGTGCCGGTCGTCGCGCTCGCAGGAGTCGTAGCCAGGTTCGATCCAGCCAATCAGGCACTTGCGCTCACCGTCCCGCCCGATCTGTTCGAGGCCAGTCGCGTGAGTCCGGCGGCGCTCTCCGTGCGGCCTACCGACAGCGCCTTCGCGGCCTTTCTCAATTATGACCTGTCGCTCCAAATTGGCCACGGCGCGAAAGGCGCCGCCTTTCTCGAAGGCGGCGTCTCCGACGACTGGGGGCTCCTTGCCGGCACCATGACGATAGGCAATGCCGCGCTGTCCGGCGGCGTGACGCGGCTGGACACCTATTATCTGCGCGACAATCCCGAAAACCTCACGCGGCTGGTGATCGGCGACACGATTACCGACGCACCGGAATGGGCCCGCCAGGTACGCTTCGGCGGCGTTCGCTTCGGCACCGAATTCTCGCTGCAACCCGACCTGGTCACCTTTCCGACGCCGGAGTTTGCCGGGCGAGCCGCATTGCCTTCCGCGGTGGAATTGCTGGTCAACGACGTGCGGCGCTTTCAAACCGACGTGGGACAAGGGCCGTTTTCGATCAATCAGGCGCCACTCGTTACGGGAGCGGGGGACGTGACGCTGGTCACTCGTGACCCATTGGGCGTCGAGCGGCGCGTACGCTCATCCTATTACGTCAGTTCCCGACTGCTCCGGCCGGGACTCAATGCCTGGTCGGTCGAAGCCGGCGGGGAGCGCATGGACTATGGCTTGCGCAGTTTCAGCTACCGCAATCCGTTCGTCGCCGGCAGCTTCCGGCGAGGGATCAGCGATCAGCTCACCTTGGGCACGCGAGCGGAAATCAGCGGCGATGCCCAGATGATCGGCGGAGAAGCCGACTTCCTTCTTGCCTCGATTGCGGAATTCGGCGTGGCGGCGGCCGCCTCGCGTGGTAACCATGGCGAAGGTCTACTCTACCGCGTCTTCCTTCGCCGATTGACACCCAATTGGAATTTGTCGGTGAGCTATGAGCGGTCTTCGCGCAATTTCGACCAGCTCGGCATCACCGAGGACAGTGACCGCATCACGCATCAGCTTCAGGCATCCGCGGGCGTCTCGCTTGGCGGTTGGGGAAGCCTGGGCGCGTCATACACCGATCTGGGTTATGCGGACGGCACCAGGACACGGATTGCCTCGGCCAATTACAGCGTCTCGATCGCCGATAGAGGCTTCGTCAATGTGTTCGCATTGCGCAGCAACACCAAAGAATCGGGGACGGATACGACTCTCGGCATTGGGCTGACGATCCCGTTCGGAGGGCACAGTAGCGCTTACGTCCAGGCCGACAGCAACAATGTCCGCGGCGAATTGCGACGGACGCCCCCGACCGAAGGCGGGTTCGGCTATCGTGTGGCGGCAAGCGCCGGCGATGATGACCGTCAACAGGCCGAACTCGATTGGCGCGGGGACGTCGGTGAGTTCAGCGTCGAGGGCGTCCGCTCCCAGGGAGATGTGCAGGGGCGGCTGCTCGCCAGTGGCGGCCTGCTTTTTGCCGGCGGGCGAGCCTATGCGACGCGGCGGGTCGAGAACGGCGTCGCCGTGATCGACGTTCCGGGTCAGGCCGGAGTACGAATCTATCAGGAGAACCGGCCGGTGACGCGCACCGATTCCCGGGGACGCGCGATCATTCCCGATCTTCGCGCCTATGAGCCCAATCGGCTGGCGATCGAGCCAGGCGATCTGCCGCTCGACGTGAAGATGCCCGACGACACGCTGATCGTCGTGCCACGTTATCGCGGCGCGGCGCGTGCGACTTTCCAAACCAGCCAACAGCATCCTGCCGTGATCGTTTTGCAAATGCCCGACGGCACGTTTGTCGCGGCCGGCAGCTCGGTCACGGCTGGGGGTGAAAAGACGTTCACGGGCTATGGCGGTGAAATATTCGTCGAACAATATCGCGGCGGAATGCCGATCGAGGTGGACACGGCCGCCGGCATCTGCCGCGCAACAGCGCCGGTCGATATTTCCAGGGATGTCCTGCCTCGCATCGGCCCATTGCGCTGCCGATTGATAGGAGCAATGCAATGACGGGCCGACGCTATCTCCTTGTCGCCATGGCACTGTTGGGTGCCACGATCATCGCTCCGCAGCCGGCGCACGCGGCGTGCAATCCGCTCTCGGCCTGTAGCTGCACGGTTACCACCGCGGGAATCAGTTTCGGCAATTACGACCCTTTGTCTCAAGTCGATAATGGGTCCACCGGAACGATCCGCGTTTTCTGCACGCTGATTCTGTCTCTGGCGGGATCGTTCACGATCGATCTGAGCACTGGGAGCTCGGGAAGCTATTCCCAACGGACGCTCAAAAACGGTGCGTCGAGTCTCGCCTATAACCTCTTCTCGGACAGCGCGTACGGTCAAATCTGGGGCAACGGCACGGGCGGATCGACCCAGGTTTCGCAGAGCTTCACAAGCCTGCTCATCGTCGATCGCTCATTTACCGTCTATGGGCGAATACCCGCCGGACAGAATGTGTCAGCGGGCGCCTATGCCGACACGATCATCGTCACCGTGACCTATTAGAGTTGTTTTCAGCCCCGCTGTGACGGTGCTGCCCTCCGCAGCCATTCCAACGACGCTACGCATCGTGGGAACCTTGAGCTGCTCCGCCCTCTCCCCCACCCGGCCTCCCAACCAGATGCGATGCCGACACGCCCAACATCCGGAGATGACGGCTCGCGCATCGTTCGCGAACGATCGCCGATCGCTCCGGATCAGAGATCGATGCTGAAATACCGACTGAAACGGATATCGCTATAAGTTCCAAACGGCGCGCAAGGCACGAACCCGGCGCGTTCGTACAGCGCCCAGGCCGGCGCGAAGGGCGCGTTGCTGCCCGTTTCCAGGCTCAGCCGGCGATAGCCCCTCGTCCGCGCTTCGCGGAGAATATGGTCGAGCATCGTGCGTCCCACGCCGCGGCGAAGCGCGCTTGGTGCGGTGCGCATTGATTTGATCTCGCCATGCTCGGCGTCGAGTTGCTTCAACCCGCCCATGCCGAGCAGGTCGCCGCCATCCCAAGCGGTCCAGAAGGTCACGCTCGGATGCTTCAGCCCCGACAAATCGAGTGCGAATACGCTGTCCGGCGGCGAAATCTCGTGCATCGAGCGGAGATGATATTCGACCAGCGCGACCACGTCCGGCCGCGAAACGTCGTCCAGTTCGATCCGCATCACTCGATCGTTTCGGCCGGGTCGACGCCCCATAAATGGCTCACTTCGACGAAACCGCCGCGGCCGGTCACGTCCAGATAGCACCAGCCGTCGCCGCACTTGCTGACGCGCCCGATCACACCGGGCTCCGCCCGCCAATTGACCTTGCCAGCGAAGCGCGGCGAATCGCGCAGTTCGACGACATCGCCCATCACCATCGCGGTGCGCTGGTCGCTGATTAAATTGGCCTGCATCCAGCCCTGAGTCCCGCCCGGATCCTCGACCTTGCGCCAAAAGGCGCCGCCGCCCTTTTCCTTGTAATTCTCGATCACCTTCACCGGCAGCCCCTGACGCTGATATTTCCAGCTGACCGGATAGATCCGGCTCGGCCCGGTGCGCATGAACGCCGACTTGGCGTTGATCGATGCGAAATAAGGCGGCTTCTTTTCCACCAGTGCGGCAATCGCCGGCACCGCAATCGCCGCCGCCGCGATCCCCAACACCCCCCAGCCGATACGCATGGCCATCCCCTTTTACGCCGCCACCAATACGTACCTATTGCGCAGGTGCCCCCGCCGCATCAACCGCATTGACCAAAACCCGGGAAGCCGCCAAGCCTGAGCCATGGCCGGGTCCAAGCGCAAACCTCGGGTGATCGTGACGCGCGAGCTGAGCGATGCGGTGATGGACCGCATGGCGCAATTGTTCGACACGCGCCTCAATCGCCAGGACATCGCGATGACTCGCGACGAGCTCGTCGCCGCGATCCAGGATGCCGACGTGCTGGTGCCGACCGTCACCGACACGATCGACGCCGATTTGATCGAAGCGGCGGGCGAACGGCTCAAGCTGATCGCCAATTTCGGTAACGGCGTCGACCATATCGACCTGAAAGCGGCGCGCGCGCGCGGCATCCTGGTGACCAATACACCGGGCGTGCTGACCGACGACACCGCCGACATGACGATGGCGCTGATCCTGTCAGTGCCGCGCCGCCTGGCCGAAGGCGAGAAGCTCGCACGCTCGGGCCAGTGGCGCGGCTGGAGCCCCGGCGCGATGCTCGGTCACCGCATCGGCGGCAAGACATTGGGCATCGTCGGTATGGGCCGGATCGGTCAGGCGGTCGCGATGCGCGCGCGCGGCTTTGGCCTCACCGTCCATTACCATAATCGCCACCGCTTGCCTGAAAGCGTCGAGCACGAACTCGCCGCGACCTGGCACGCCGATCTCGACGAGATGCTCGCCAAGTCCGATTTCATCTCGATCCACACCCCGCACACCGATCAGACCGAGCAATTGATCGACGCCCGCCGCCTGTCGCTGCTCAAGCCGCAGGCCTATTTGATCAATACCTCGCGCGGGTCGGCAATCGACGAAGCCGCGCTGATCGACGCGCTCGAAATGGGCAAGCTCGCCGGCGCCGGACTCGATGTGTTCGCGCATGAGCCCGCAATCGATCCGCGGCTGCTCGCGCTCCCCAATGTCGTGCTGCTGCCGCATATGGGATCGGCGACGTACGAGGCGCGCGCCGCCACCGGCGAGCGGGTCATCCGCAACATCCAGCATTGGGCCGACGGCCACCGCCCGCCCGATCAGGTGCTGGAAGGGTGGATCTGAATTTGTCCTCGGCGGCTCCCCCCGCCGAGCCTCGATCAGCCGCCGAGCCCGGTCAACCACTCGCCGATCATCGCCCGGCCCGCCACGACCGCAGGCGGACCCAGTCGGTCGTGAGCCGCACGCAACGCCTCCGGCGTCGAACCAACTTCCGCGATATCGGCGCCGTCATTGGCGAGCCAATGTTCGAACCGCTCGTCCTCGCCCATCTCGGCATGGAATTGCAGCGCGAGCAGGTTGCGGCCGCGCGCGAATGCCTGAGCATAGGGCGTTGTCGTTGCGAGCAATTCGGTGCCCTCCGGCACGTCGAACGTATCGCCGTGCCAATGGAGCAGATCCACTCCGTCGAGGTGAGCCAACGGTCCCGCTTTTCCCGCTTCGGTTAGTGCCACGGGGGCAAAGCCGATCTCGCGCACTGGCCCTTTGCGCACGTCTGCACCCAACGCGGCGGCAATCAATTGACTGCCCAGACAGACGCCGAGCGTGGGACGATCGGCCGCCAGCCGCCGGCGCAGCACCGCGATCTCGTCACTCAGCCATGGAAATCGATCGGTGTCATAGACGCCCATCGGCCCGCCCATCACCACGAGCAGATCAGGCGACAGCGTGTCGAGCGCAGCACATCCGGCATGATGCGCGGCTACCCGTTCGATGACATACCCCGCCGCTTCAATCGGCTCGCGATAACCGGCAATGCCTTCATGATCGACGTGATGGAGGACGAGAGCGCGCTTCACCCTATTAGGCTAACGCGTTCGTGCTGCATCGCAACCAAGCTCCACTTGGCCCGCCCCGCACTCTATCTTTGATCAATCCCCGGTCAGGATGCGATCGACCAGCTGCTTCACCGTCGGCACGAAGCCGTTCGAATAGAACGGATCCTTCTTGAAATTATACGCGCCGTGCCCGGCGAACATCAGATTCTGGTCGACATCGCCGCCATGCGCGATGTCCTGCAGGGTCTTCTGGATGCAGAAGCTGCGCGGGTCGGCAAGCCGTCCGGTCGAATTGGTCTCGCTATCGGCCCAGCTCGAGAACAGGCATTGCGACAGGCAGCCCATGCAATCGGCCTGGTCCTTGCGGATTTCCGCCTTCTCGGTCGGCGACACGAATACCAACGTGTTGTCGGGGGTCTTGAGCGCTTCGGTGAAGCCATGCCCGAACCATTCGCGGGCGCGGAGCAGGTCGTTCCTGGTCACCCAGAAATTCTTGCCCTTCACGCCGACATCGAGCTGGAAGGTGTGATCGCCGGCTTCCTGCGTGGAGAACGCGATCTGCCGCTCCGACCGCGCTTCGAGCGAGCGCAGGAACGGGTTACGCACCGCCGACGAGTAGAAACCGGTCGGCGAGAAACGGTGTAGCAGGACGCCGCCTTCCTCGATCTGGGTTAGCCGCGACTTCCACGTGTCGGGAATCGGGCTTTCCTGCGTCAGCAGCGGCCGGGTGCCGAACTGGAACGCGATCTTGCCGAGTTCGGGATTGTCGATCCAGTCGTTCCAGTCGCGCAAATACCATACGCCGCCCGCCATGACGATCGGCACGTCGTCGGAAATGCCGCCCTCGCGCATCGTCTCGCGCAATTCCTTGACGCGCGGATACGGGTCCTGCGGTTCGAGCGGGTTTTCGGCATTGGACAGGCCGTTATGCCCGCCGGCCAGCCAGGGATCCTCATAGACTACCGCCGCCAGCCATTCCGCCGCCTTCGAATAAGCCCGCTTCCACAGCGCGCGGAAGGCGCGGCCGGAACTGACGATCGGCAGGTAATTGACGTTGTACGACGCGGCGATCTCGGAAAGCTTGTACGGCATGCCGGCGCCGCAAGTGACGCCCGCGACCAGGCCGCGCGTCCGCTCGAGCACGCCGTGCAACACGCGTTGCGCGCCGCCCATTTCCCACAATACGTTGATGTTGATCGCGCCCTTGCCGCCGGCGATCTCGAACGCGCGCTTGACCTGCTGGACCGCGCCTTCGATCGCATATTCGACCAGTTCCTCATGGCGCTCGCGGCGAGTCAGCGCCTTGTAGACCTGGGGAATGATCTTGCCTTCGGGATCGTAGCTGTCGGCGTTGACCGCGGAGACCGTACCGATGCCGCCCGCAGCGGCCCAGGCGCCGGCGCTTGCATGGTTGGTCGCGGCAACACCCTTGCCGCCCTCCACCAGCGGCCACACTTCGCGGCCGTTATAGACAATCGGCGTCAAGCCCTTGAACACGTAACTCTCCTGCGACGAATGAAACAGCCTATAGCGTTTCGCTGCCTGTAGGCGAGCAAAATACTCCTCAGGACAGGACCCCTGCCCTGCCCAATGCCTGCTCGTATAGACGCCCATAGGCGGCGATCATCGCCTTGTCGTCATACTCGTCGATCGCCTTGGCGCGGTTGGCCTTGCCGACGACTGCCCGCAGCTTGGCATCGGCCGCCAACGCCTGGATCGCATCGCGAAGGTCGACCTCGCCCGAATGCGGGGTGATATAGGGCCGGTTCTCCTCGCTCACCATATGCGGAATGTCCCCCGCCGGGACGGAGGCGATCGGCAGTCCTGCCGCCATCCCCTCGACCACCGAGATCGGGAATTGCTCGCTCAGCGACGATAGCGCCATGATGTCGAACAGCCCGACATAATTGTGTGGATCGGGCAGGAAGCCGGGCAGCAGCACCTTGTCCTGCATTTCGAGCGCGCGCGCCGCCATCTCGATCTTGGCCCGCTCGGGCCCCTCGCCGACGATCACCAGCCGCACGCGCGCCGAACAGCCGGCGGTCGCGCGCACCAATGCCGGCAGGTTCTTGACCTCGCGCAGCCCGGCCAGCGCGCCGACGATCACTTCGCCGGGCTTGCGGATCAGTCCAGGGATCGCCTTGGGATTGGGCTTCTTCGCATAGAGCGCCGTGTTGATTCCGTTGGGGATACGGCGCAGCCGCGGCGCCGATTGCTTCCAGACATTGGTCGCCACCCATTCGAGCGTCATCGACGGCACGACCACGGCATAAGCGGCGGGGAACGCCATCCGGCGATAGACCGCTCGCTGTGGCTTGAGCTTCATCGCTTCGTCGGCATTGAACCCGTCTTCATGGTGGACGATCGGCGGCATATTCTTGGCGAAAACACGCTTGGCCATCACCGCGTCGATCGCGCCCCAATTATAGCTCAGCACCAGGTCGAACCGCCGCATATATTTGGCGATCGCCTCGTAGCGGCCGACCGACGGCCGGCCGGTCAATGGTGGCGGATTCTGCGCGATTTCATAGCTGATCCCCTGCGCGATCGCATCGCGTGCCGAATATTGGTCGGGCATTCCCGACACGATCGTGTGCCGCGCACGATCGCCGAACGCGTTGATCAACTGAACCGAACGCGCTTCCTTGCCGCCCAGGTTGAACGAGGAATGCATGTGCAGGATGTTGAGGGGTGCGGGCAAAACTGGCCTCTATTCCGTCATGCCGGACTTGTTCCGGCATCCACCGTGGTATGAAACATTTCGTTTCGGGCTCTAGCCGCACGGTGGACCCCGGAACAAGTCCGGGGTGACGGCAGGAATTATAGGCCGAACACGCCCTTCGGGACATGAGTGATGCGGCACGCCAGATCTGCCTCACCGCTCGCCACGACATAATGGTCACCGGCATCGGCAATCCCTGTCGTGAAGACGACGTTGTCGAGATACATCAGGTCCTTGATCGGCTCGGTCAGATGCGGCGCTGGTTGCAGCAGCGGCGTATCACTGGTCGCGACGGTGACCGACGGGTCGCGCGCGTCGAGCAGCGTCCAATAGGTACGATAGATGCCGACCACGCCATAAGGCTCCACCCCATGCCACAAGGAGAGCCAACCGCGATCGGTCAACACTGGCGGCGCCCCCCCGCCCATCCGCGCGGTGGCCAGCGTGGCCGAATGTGGCCGGATGCCGGGCTTGTCGTGCGGTTTCCAATGGAGTGCGTCGAGCGAGGTAGCGAGGTTGATCGATGGACCGGCGCGCCATTCGCTGCCCGGTGGATAGGCGAAATAGAGGTCTCCCAGCGGCCGCGTCTGCGCCCAGTAATTGGCGCCGATCCGGTCTTCGAAGATCAGCATGTCCTTATTCTGGTGATCGAGCACGATCCCTTCGAGCAGCCAGTCGCGTGCGTCGTTGGAGGAATAGAGCGTGGTCGAATGCCGCTCCGGGCTGACCGAGCAGGTCGTCATCAGCCAGCGATTGCCGACGCGGCTGATCCGCGCATCCTCGACACCGTAGCATTGGTACGACGCGCGTGGCGCGATCGCGTCGCGGTAATGGACATCGACCACCGACCGCCCCTCGGCATCGAGCTCGACCGGTAGCAACCACGACAGGCTGGTCAGCGCCATGACTTTCCACCCGCCGCCGCGCATCATGAATTTGCGCGGGTCGGCGGTATCGACCATCTCCAACGGCCAGGGATCGAGGCAATATCTGCCGGCATCGGCCGCCGTGCCGTCGCTCGGCACCCAGCGGATCGAATGGATCTTCTGATCGGCGATCGGCGTCTTCAGCGCCTCGGCGATCCGCACCATCATCAGCAGATTGCCGTTGGGCAGCCGCGTCAGGCCGGGGTTGAATGCGCCCAGGCAATAAGTCTCGGCATCGATGCGCCCCGCCAAGGGCCCTTTGGACAGGTCGACATCGAGCGGGCTGAAAACAAGCTCGTCGAACGGATAGCTCATTCGTCATCCTTGCGCAGTGGGGCGACGGTGATCTGCTGTACGACCGCACGGCGCGGTTGGGTCAGCGCATAATGGACCGCGACGGCGATATCCTCCGACCGCAGCATCTTCTCTTCCTTGATCATCTGCTTCTGCTTTTCGGCGTCGATATCGGGATAATGGAAGTCAGCCTGGGTAAAACCTGGCTCGATCAGGCAGACCTTGATGTCGCGACTACCGAGTTCCTTGCGCAACGCCTCGGCGAACGCGGCAATACCGGCCTTCATTCCGGCATATACGGTCGAACTCGGCCCCAATATGTGCGCCGACATCGACCCGATCAGCACGATGTCGCCGCCATTCGGCATCGCCTCGACCGCCTCGTGTGCGCTCATCAGATAAGCGGTGAAATCGGTCGCGATCGCATAGCGCAGGTCGCGCCCACTCATCTCGCTCAAGCCGCCGGCCGGGATCGCGGCGTTGATCACCGCGATGTCGAGGCCGCCCAGCCGTGCGGTCGCGTCGGCGAAATAGCGTTCGACATTGTTGTGATCCGCGAGGTCGATCGCGCTCCCTCGGGCCGCGCCGACCTGCCCGATGGCGTCCAGTGCATCGTTGAGATGTTGTTCAGTGCGGCCGCAGATATCGACGGTCGCCCCCTCGCTCGCCAGCAGCACGGCGATCGCGCGACCGATTCCGGTGGTGCCGCCAGTAACGATCGCGCGTTTGCCCTTCAGGCTCGGCTTGTCGGTGTGGGCGTCGGAAACGGCGCCAGGCCGTTCGATCAGGCTGTCGGTGGTGTCGGACACGATCGCTCTCCCTCTTGAGCGGGAAAGACGCGTCACGCCGTAGCGGGTTCCTTCGCCACCCGGTCGAGCAGGCGGTCGATCGCCGCAATCGCTTCGGGCTCCATCAGCGTCGGCGTGTGCCCGACATCGGGCACGGTCACCAGCTCGGCATGATCGAGCCGCGTCGCCATTTTCTCGGCCGTCGCCGCCGACAATACGTCCGAACGGGCTCCGCGCAGGATCAGCGCGGGCACCTCTTTCAGCGCATCGAGCGCTCGCCACATATCGGGGCCGGCCTCGTTCCCCGGTACGCGGAACGGCTCGGCGATTTTCATATCGTAATCGAGCACGATCCGCCCCGAACTGTTCAGGCGGTAGAGCCTCTTGGCCATGGCCAGCCATTCCTCGATGCCATAATGCGGATAGACGTCGGCATTGGCCTCCTGCACGCCGCGCGCCGCATGCATCCAGGTCGGCCAGGTATTGGCCCGGCCGACATAGGATCGGATCCGCCCCAGCCCCGCCGGCTCGATCTCCGGCCCGACATCATTGAGCAGCACCCCAGCCAGTTTCTCGCGGCCGGTGCCCGCCAGCAACATGGTGACGATTCCGCCCAGCGAGGTGCCGAACGCGACGTAACGGTCGATCGCCAGTTCGGCGAGCAGCGCCTCGACATCCTGGACATAGGTCAGCGGGACATAGGACATCGGGTCCTTGGCATAACCGCTCTCGCCACGCCCCCTCAGGTTGACGAGGATCACCCGCCAATCGGGCGACAGCCGTTCGGCAATGTCCTCGAAATCGCGGGCGTTGCGAGTCAGGCCGGGCAGGCAGACGATCGGCGGACGTCCGTGATCGTCGGCGCCGCGCCGGGGATAGTCCCGGCAATGCAGCCGCACTTCGTCCTTGGACCACCAGTAAAGATTTTCGTAAGCTGGCAATGGTTGCGTCCCCGCGGCCGGTCCACCCATATTGCCGCATGACCGCGCGACCGCAAGCTTATCGCCCCGAAACCGCAATCCTCGATCTCGGGGACGCTTTTTACGATCGCGTCACCGCAGCCGATTTTCCCCAGACGATCCTGCGCTATCGCAACGATCGCGCTGCCGCGGAAGTAGGGCTCGACACGCTGACCGATGAGGAGTGGATCGCGCATTTCGGCCGGTTCGCGCCCTTGTCCGACTCGCTGCCCGAGCCATTGGCGCTGCGCTATCACGGTCACCAGTTCCGCAACTACAATCCGGATATCGGCGACGGTCGCGGCTTCCTGTTCGCGCAGATGCTGGCCACGGACGGCCGGCTGATGGACCTGGGCACCAAGGGATCGGGCCAGACGCCGTATAGCCGGTTCGGCGACGGACGGCTGACGCTCAAGGGCGGCATTCGCGAGATTCTCGCGACCGAGATGCTCGAGGCGCTGGGCGTGCCGACCTCGCGCACTTTCTCGCTGATCGAGACCGGCGAAGCGCTCGAGCGCAACGACGAGCCTTCTCCGACGCGATCGGCGGTGCTGGTGCGGCTGAGCCACAGCCATGTCCGCATCGGCACGTTCCAGCGCCTGGCCTATTTCCGCGACGAGGACGCGTTGCGCGCGCTGACCGGCTACGCATTGCTCCGGCTATACGGCGAAAAGCCCAGCGATGATGCTCCCGCTCGCCTGCTCGACCTGGTGGTGGGCCGTACCGCGACGCTCGCCGGTAAATACATGGCCGCCGGCTTCGTCCATGGCGTGCTCAATTCGGACAATATCAACGTCACTGGCGAAAGCTTCGATTACGGTCCGTGGCGCTTCACCCCGATTTGGGACCCGGCTTTCACTGCCGCCTATTTCGACCATGCCGGCCTCTACTCCTTCGGCCGCCAGCCCGAGGCGATCCATTGGGACGCGATGCAGCTTGCGGTCGCACTCCGCCCGATTTGCGAGGCCGAGCCGCTGATCGCAATGCTCGATACATTCGGCGACCGCTATCAGCGCGCGGTGAGCGAGGCGATCCTGTGGCGGCTGGGCCTGACCCCACGCGATCCCGACAGCGATCGTGCGCTGGTCCAGACGATCGAGCCGGTATTGCGCGGCACCGCGACCGGGATCGACCGCTTCTTCTTCGACGCCTTTGGCGGGCAATTGCCCGACAGCTATGGCGAGGCATGGAACGAGGTCCGCAACGCGCTCGCCGCCTACGCACCCCGCGCCGACCGCTCCCATCCTTACTGGTCGGGCGAGCCCTGCTCGATGCTGATCGACGAGGTCGAGACGATCTGGTCGGCAGTCGACGAGCGCGACGACTGGGTGCCGCTCTACGCCAAGGTCGCGGCGATACGCGAAATGGGAGAGGCGTTAGCCTCTTGAAATCTGGTCCTCTCTTTCTTCGACGGAATCGGGGACGTTCAACCCTTTGTGCCTTCGCGGCTTCGTGCGAGAAATTGACCTCGCACAAAGACACAAAGCCACGAAGAACAAGAGCTGCGCTTCGCGCGAACTACTCCCGGCGCACGGCGTGGAAGGGATTTGCCAACCCGCAACGCTACGCTGGCGAGCCGCCCCGCTTGGCGCTAGGGATCATAGTCCATGTCGGATGAACTTCTTTCCTACGAACCGGCGACCGGCGCCTTGCTGTGGCGCCACGCGATCGGCGATGCCGATAGCGAAGTCGCCGCCGCGCGCGAAAGCTGGGCCGAATGGGCAGCCAAGCCGGTCACCTTCCGCATCGAGACATTGCGCCGCTATGCCAATGTCGTGCGCGCGCGCACCGACGCCTTCGCCGACCTGATCGCGCGAGAGACCGGCAAGCCGTTATGGGAAGCCAGGACCGAGGTCGATTCGGTGATCGCTAAGGTCGACATTTCGGCCGGCGCCTTTGCCGAGCGTACCGGCCAGCGCCAGCTCGATTCCCCCATGGGCAGCCGCATGGCGCTGCGCCACAAGCCGCACGGCGTGCTGGCGGTGCTGGGGCCGTATAATTTCCCCGCGCATTTGCCCAACGGCCACATCGTCCCCGCATTGATCGCGGGCAATGCGGTGGTGTTCAAGCCGTCCGAAAAGACCCCGGCGACCGGCGCGTTCATGGTCGACTGCCTGCACGAGGCTGGCGTGCCCCAGGGCTGCGCGCGGCTGCTGATTGGCGGCCCGGCCGAGGGCAAGGCGCTGGCCGGCCATCCCGGCATCGACGGATTGCTGTTCACCGGATCGGCGCGCACCGGGATCGCGCTCAATCGCCAGTTCGCCGACCGTCCCGAAAAGATCCTGGCGCTCGAAATGGGCGGCAATAATCCGATCATCGTGTGGGACACGCCCGACCTCTACGCCGCGGCGATCGTGATCATCCAATCCGCCTTCACTACCGCGGGCCAGCGCTGCACCGCCGCGCGCCGCCTGATCGTTGACGAGGCCCTGTATGAACCGCTGATGGCCGAGCTGCTCAAGCTCACCAGCCGGTTGATCGTCGGCGATCCGCATGCCGATCCGCAACCGTTCATGGGCCCGGTGATCGACAATGAAGTCGCCGATCTGCTGACCGAAAGCTTCCTCGAACTGATGATGCGCGGCGGCCGCCCCTTGCGGCACATGGAGCGACCGTTCGAGGACAAGCCGTTCCTGACCCCCGGCATCCTCGACGCGACCGACATGGCCGACCGGCCCGACATCGAATTGTTCGGCCCGATCCTCCAGGTCATCCGCGCGACCGATTTCGACGAGGCGATCGCCGAAGCCAACAACACGCGCTACGGCCTGTCGGCCAGCCTGATCAGCCAGAACCCCGACCTCTACAACCGCTTCTGGGCCAATGCCCGCGCCGGCATCGTCAACTGGAACCGCCCGACCAACGGCGCGAGCTCGGCGGCACCGTTCGGCGGCATCGGCTGGAGCGGCAACCATCGGCCGAGCGCGTACTATGCGGCGGATTATTGTGCCTATCCGGTGGTATCGAACGAGGCGGATCAGGCACGGGCGTCGATCGCGGTGGGGTTGCGCGAGGGGTGAGTGGGCCGAGCGCTGAGGTCGGTGCTAGAATAGAGTAACTGTTGAAGCCGACACCGTAATTCCCCCCATTATGGGAAGTCGGCTGGTGCGCGCTGCGCCACCTTTTGCGTTGCAATCCGTCGGTCGAGCTGAGAGAAAAATGAGGTTTAACCAGGGGGGACTAATGCGAATATCGGTCTGGTTGGCTGCGGTCGCGTTCATTGCTTCGGCTCAAGCGTCATCGGCGCGACCTCAATACTCAATTATGCCTTCGGTCATCGGCAATACCATCGCGGGCTTGTCGAATGGCGAACCTAAAGGTTGTTTGGCGCTTGATTGGAAAGCGAAACCCGAGGCCGTTGCGCGCTTCGAGGCGGAAGCGGATCCAGCGATGAACGCCTACCTGGCTTTAGCATCAAAGAGCCTCGATCCGACGCCCGCGTACAAACGAAGATTTCCGGGACCTTGGCAATTGGATGGCGACATTCCGCCGGATCTTCACATTATCAAGGACCCTTGGGCGCCGAGGATCGCGCGGCTTGAACGAACTGGGCTGGTTTTGGGCCTCGGTGAGGTATTCGGCCATGCCGTTTGGCGCGCCTACGATGCCGCCGGAAATCTGCTTGGAACGTACGACGCCGACCTTATCCGCAAGACCAAAGGTTACGCGGTCTCACGACTGGAATTATGGTCTCCCGGCCATGAAGCACAGGTCAGACCGGTGGCGCCGTTCTGCGCTCAAGTCGGCGACCATGAAGAGTGGCTAGCTGATCGAAAAGCGGCGGCGGAAAAGAAGGCGAAACGCCAAGCTGCCCGTGCCAGGAGTTCAAATTAAGTTCCCAATAGGCGACGGGGCGTGGAACCACGCGCTGTCAGGGGAGCGCGCGAGGCTGAGCCAGTCGTCCGCGCTCGCACGGCTGACATGGCCGAGTTCCCGTAAAGCCGGGACCATGCCGCGCCCCCCGGTCGCGATAAGATCCACTATCGGCGCGGACGCAATGCGTCCGACGCCCCGTCTTGCGGCTATCTGTACGGTATCGAAACGACTATACCCATCGCTATAAATAGCGACACGAAGACAGGCCCCATTGTGGTAGAGCGCGCCTGCGCAAGCGATCGACAGGCGACCGGAAGAGAGGCACACGCATGTGAGGGAACGGATCGGCCGATGACAGCGACCAATGGCTCGGCCATTCTGCGCGTCGCGCTCGTCGAAGACGACCTTTCGTTCCAGGACAGCTTCGCCGCCGCGGTTGGTGCGGCCGGGGACATGATCCTCGCCGGCACCGCACACAATGTCGCCCAGGCCACCAAATTGCTGGAGGGTGAGCCGCTCGATATCCTGGTGGTCGATCTCGGCTTGCCCGACGGTTCGGGGATCGACGTGATCCGCGCGGCGCATCTCGCCTGGCCGAATTGCGGGATCATGGTCAGCACCACGTTCGCCGACGACCGGCACGTCATCCCGTCGATCGAGGCGGGCGCGGCCGGCTATCTGCTCAAGGACAGCTCGGCCCGGACCATGGCCGAGGAAATACGCTGCCTCCATTCGGGCGGCAGCCCGATCAGCCCGCGCATCGCTCGCCAGATCCTGGTGCGCTTTCGGCCGCAGGAACTCCGGCCAGAGGAAACACCCGAGCCGCTAGCGGTGCCGCTGTCGCCGCGCGAGCGCGAGGCGCTGCAGCTGATCACCAAGGGATTCAGCTATGACGAGATCGCCGAGCTGATGTCGGTCTCCCGCAACACAGTGATGACCTTCGTGCGGCGCATCTATCAGAAGCTGGAAGTGAGATCGAAGGCCGAAGCCATTTTCGAAGCCCGTAACCATGGAATTCTTTAGGGAATTCCGTAATTACGCGTTCGTCGTGCTGGCGGTGGTCGCTGGCCTGATCGCCATCTTCGCGATCAGCCGGCCGACCGGACTCCATCTCACCCAGGCGGATATCCTAATCCAGGATACCGACGGCTACGAGCGGCCGCCCCGCACCATCGACCCGCGCGCGATCGCCGGGACCTGGCAGCGCGTCGACCTGCCTTATGCGCCGCGTCCCAAGATGCTGCCCCGACAAGCCGCCGACGTTTCGAACACGCCGACCCAGACGAGCTGGTATCATTTCCGCCTGCCGGCCGGCGCCAGCATACCGGCCGAGGCCTATCTCTATATCCCGCGCTGGAAGACCGATGGCGAGATCGCGATCTATATCGATGGCGCACTGCACTACCAATCGCACGCGAACCTGCAGTGGAACGGCTCGAACCAGCCACTGTGGATCGCGTTCGACGACACCGAAGGGGCTACCCCACCGCGCGATATCCTGATCCGACTGCGCCATGTCCGCGGCATCGGCGGCGCGTTATCGAGCCTCTGGATCGGCAGCTATGCCCAGGTCTGGCCGGCCTATATGGTCCGCGACTTCTTCCAGGCCGAACTGCCCTATGTCGGCAGCGCCGCATTTCTCGCCTGTGGGGTCTTCGCGCTGTTCGTCTGGTTCGGGCGGCGGCGCGAGACGCTCTATCTGCTGTTCTTCACGATGACGGTGATCACCTTCGTGCGGACCATGCACAATTATGTGGGGCTGGACCGGCTGCCGATTCCCGATGCCTGGTTCGGCTGGCTGACGGTCAATTCGATTCTGTGGATGGCCCCGAACCTCCATCTGTTCCTGATCAAAATCCATCTGCATCGCCAACCCGTGCTGACCTGGGCGGTGGCGGCGATCACCGCGTTCTTCACCATCGCGACTCTGCCGCTGATGGCGCCGCTGCTCGGGGGGACGCCGGACGCGACGATCGTCGCGCCGCTGATCTATCCGGTGATTTTCGTGATCGGCAATGTGGTGTGCCTGAGCGGACTCTATTGGAGCTGGCGGGCGCGCTCGCTCGAAGGTTGCGCACTCGCCGCCTGGGGGGTGCTAGGCGCGCTGCTCGGCGGCTATGACTGGCTGCTCCAGAACAATTTCGTCGATATCGAGGGCGTGTTCCTGTCGGTCTATGCGCAGATCGCCACCACGATCGCCTTTTGCCACATCATCCTCAGCCGCTACACCAAGGCGGTCAGCGAGGTGGAGCGGGCCAATATCGTCCTCGCCGAACGGCTCGCCGAGCGCGAGGTCGAATTGCTCGCGAGCCATCAGAAGCGGCGCGAGATCGAACGCCGCGACCTGCTGCATCAGGAACGGCAGCGCCTGATGCAGGACATGCATGACGGGCTGGGATCGTCATTGATCACCGCGCTCCGGGTGGTCGAACATGGCAAGATCGACGAGAGTGCGATCGCCGATCTGCTCAAGAGCTGCATCGATGACGTCAAGCTGACGATCGATTCGATGGAGCCGGTGGAAACCGACCTGCTGCTGTTGCTCGGCACCTTGCGCTTTCGGCTCCAACCGCGGCTCGAGACCACCGACATCCGCTTGCGCTGGGAAGTAACCGAGGCGCCGCCGCTCGCCTGGCTCGATCAGCGCCACTCGCTCCACATTCTGCGCATCCTGCAGGAAGCCTTCACCAACATTGTCAAACATGCCGGCGCGAGCGAGATAAGAGTCGTGACCAGGGTTGCCGACGACGAGGTGATAATCGACGTCATCGACAATGGCCGAGGCTTCGATCCTGCCGAGACGAGCCATGGCCGCGGCCTCAACAATCAGGCCCATCGCGCCACCGCGATCGGCGGATGGGTGGAGGTTCGCTCGGGCGGCACCGGCACGCGCTTCACGCTCGTCCTGCCGATCCGCCAGCCTTCGGCGTCGTCCGGCCCTGCCGACGGGGACGTTGCGGAAAGCGCGTCATCGCCGGCGATCGATCGGCCGTCGGGCGTGCCGGCCCAATAGTACCGCACATCATTTCGATTCCGTCACTATTTGTAGCGACATACGGCTTCCCCGCCCCGCGGTAAGACGCGCCCGACATTTTTATATCCTTGGTGGGGGACATTATGACCAAGATTATGGTTGCACCGATCGATGAACCCGATGGCGCGCTCTTCGGCTACGGCATCGATCAACTGACCGGTAACCGCGTGCCGATCAGTTGCGTGCAGAATCTTCCCGATCCGACAATTGGCGAGCCGTCGGACAGTGGCGACCATATGCAGACCTTGGTGGTACAGGACAGCGCGAGTTATTCGCAATTGATGAGCAATGTCGCCACGCTGAGCGCGTCGGGCATCAGCTGGTCGGCATCGGCATCGGTATCCTATTTGCGCGAGCAGGCGAGCAGCGACACATCGATAACGCTGACCTGGACCCGGTTCGTTCGCACCCAGGACCGCAGGGCGGACTTTTCGCAGGCGAAGATCTCACCAGCCGCGCTGGATCTGCTCAAGGCCCAGGGCGTCGACGCCTTTCTGGCCAAATACGGCACGCATTGCATCATCGGCATCGCTTATGGCGGTTCCTTCGCGGGCTATTCGCGGATCGAGACGCAATCGGTCAGCGACAAGCAAACGCTCCAGGCATCGATCAGTGGATCGCTCTCCGGCTTCGGGATGCACGGATCGGTCTCCGATACGTTCGAGCATGATCTGCAAAGCAGCAATGTCGAATACACCTCGTCGCAGGACACCAACGTGATCGGCGCCGATCCGATCCCGTTCACTGGTCTCGACCTTACTGGGATGCAGAACGCGGTCAGGACCTTCGCGCCGACCGCCAACCACTCCCTGAGCGGCATCGACGGCGCCCCGATCGGGCTGATTTGCGTGAGTTGGGACGAATTCGCCGACATCGCCAACGCGCTCGATGGCGATGTCAGCGCCATCGGGCTAGGCACCGTGGAGCACGCGCTGACCGCGCTTTCCTCGGAATATTCCGCACTGACCTATGTCGCCAGCACCGCTGCCAAGCTGCAGAATTCGCCTGCAATCATCCCTGCCTATGCCCCGCTGCTGACCCGGATCGGCAACCAGGCCGACACCGCCCGCAATGCCATCTCCAACCTCGGAATCGAGGATGTCAACACTTACGCCACGAGCGGCACCGGAACCTTCGTCATTGCTGCGACGCTTCAGCCGCAAGTCGCCTGGATCGGCAAGGGCTATGGGCAAATCGAAGTCACACATTCTATCGACGTGGTGGGATTCTGCGGCGATCTGACCGACACCTCGACCAAGCTGGTTCAGCCCGGCGGCGGCGAACAGAATCTGGGTCAATTCGAGCGCCTCCCGGCGATCAACAATGAATGCGAGATTTTGACCTTGCTCTACACGTTCGATCGCGATGCCAACGGCATCCCCTACATCGCCGCGCGGATGCACCTCCAGAATCCCTTCGCGTCCGGAGCGGCGCAGCAACAGGATCTGGGCATCGCGCAGCAATTGCTCAACCAGACGACTGCCCTCTCCTGCACCGCCACCTGGCCCAATGATCCCACGACCTACATCACCGTCACGCTGGTTCCGCCGACGGGCTGAACGGCACCGAACGCAGCGTTCGCGTGGCCGCCTGCCCAGCACTCGGCGCGAGGGCAGCCGTCGCGCGTTCCAACCGCCCCGTCGTCGAGCGCACACCGCTCCCGCCAGTGGCACTCGGATCGTCGCGATCCGATTTGCGACGGGGCGCGGAACTCGCGCCTCGGGCCGCGGATTACCGGTGGCGTGGCTAGTATCTACGATGTATCCGCTTTCCCGCCCCGCGCCCTCCGCCTTAAAACCGAGGCCGGCAATTGCCTCACCATTGCCGTGGGCCATGCCGACCCGATCTTCGCCGGCGAGCTGATCGACGAGGCCATGCGCCTGATGCGCCGGGCCCAGGAACTCGCGAACGGCAAGGCGGCGGCCAAGGCTTGACGCCCGCAAAGTTTCGCTATTCCAGCCAGTAGCAAGCGTCGGTTGCCCGTATCGCGTCCACGGCCCATTTGCGCTGGATCATGGCGACACTTCTCGATCCGCACGCGCGTGGCCGCGTCATCCTGGTCGGTGCCGGCCCCGGCGACCCCGGCCTGCTCACCGTGCGCGCGGTGGAGGCGCTGAAAAGCGCCGACGTCGTCGTGCATGATGGGTTGATCGACCCGTCCGTGCTCGACATCGCGCCGGCCGACGCCCACCGCATCTCGGTCGCCAAGCAGCGCAGCAAGCACACTTTGTCGCAGGACGCGATCAATGCGCTGATCGTCGCGCATGTCAAAGCCGGGTCGATCGTGGTGCGGCTGAAGGGCGGCGATCCGTTCATCTTCGGCCGTGGCGGCGAAGAGGTGGAAGCAGTGCGCGCCGCCGGCCTGCCAGTCGAGGTCATTCCCGGCGTCTCGGCAGCGCTCGGCTGTGCCGCTGAGGCAATGCTGCCCCTCACCCATCGCGATCATGCGTCGGCGGTCAGTTTCGTTGCCGGCCAGTGCAAGGGCCTGGCCGACCAGGACTGGTCGGGCCTCGCGGGCAAGGGCCGCACGCTCGTCATCTATATGGGCGTCGCGACCTGCCCCGACATCGCCGACAAGTTGATGGCCGATGGCGTAGCACCCGACATGCCGGTCGCGGTGCTGGAGCGCGGCACGCTGGCCGGGCATCGCGCGATCAAGACGTTGCTCGCCGACCTCGGCCCGATGGTCGAGCGCGAGAAAGTCCAGAGCCCGGCGATCATCGTCGTCGGCGATGTCGTCGAATTGTCCGATGCCGAGGATAAGCTCGCGCGCTGGGCGCGAATTGCGGAGGCTGCGGCGTGAAGATCTTGACGGGTAACGACCTGCCGACCGGCGACGTGATCTGGTGGACCGGCAGCGGCTGGTCGCGCCATGTCGAGGATGCGGTCGATGTCGGCGACCGCGGCGAGGCGATCCTGCACGCCGAGGACGGCGCGGGCCGGGTCAATGGCGGCTATAGTCTCGACGCGACCGAGACGGTCGACGGACCGCGCCCCGCGCACATCAAGGACCGCATCCGCGCGCTCGGACCGACGGTGCGCCCGGATCTGACGCTCAAGCCGAGCGACCCGAATGCCGGGAGCTGGGTGATATGAGTTTCTCACGCGGAGGCGCGGAGGCGCGGAGATTTGGTTCGCGCAGAGGCGCAGAGAACGCAGAGAAGGTGCGCGCTAAAGCGCGCTTTCATTCCTCAGCTGCAGAAAGTGAAGGGCTGCTGACGCAGCCGAGCGAAACATCTCTGCGCCCTCTGCGCCTCTGCGCGAAACTACTCTTGTTCTTTGTGCCTTCGCGTCTTCGTACGAACAAAACCTCCGCGCCTCCGCGCCTCCGCGTGAACCAAATCAGGGCCACCCGCTGATGTACCGCTACGACAAATACGACCAGTCGATCGTCGACGCCCGCGTCGAGGAGTTCCGCGACCAGGCCCGCCGTCGGCTCGCCGGGCAGCTGACGGACGACCAGTTCAAGCCATTACGGCTCAAGAACGGGCTCTACCTTCAGCTCCACGCGTATATGCTGCGCGTCGCCATTCCCTATGGCACGCTCGACGGCCGCCAGATGCGGATGCTGGGGCATATCGCGCGTAAATATGACCGCGGCTACGGCCATTTCACCACGCGGCAGAACCTGCAGTATAATTGGATCAAGCTCGAACAGGCCGCCGATATCCTCGCCGATCTCGCGACGGTCGAGATGCACGCGATCCAGACCTCCGGCGAAAGCATCCGCAACCTGTCGTCGGACCAATATGCCGGCGCTGCGGCGGACGAAGTGTGCGATCCGCGTCCCTGGGCCGAGCTGATCCGCCAGGCGACCACCTTCCACCCCGAATTCAGCTATCTGCCGCGCAAGTTCAAGATCGCGGTGACCGCCGCGAACGAGGACCGCGCCGCGATCCGGCTGCACGATATCGGGCTCAAACTGGTCAAGAATCCGGCCGGCGAACTCGGTTTCGAGGTCTATATCGGCGGTGGCATGGGCCGCACGCCGTTCGTCGCGCCGCTGATCCGCGAGTTCCTGCCCGCCGACGATCTGTTCAGCTATATCGAGGCGGCACTGCGCGTATGGAACCGCAACGGGCGCCGCGACAATATCCATAAGCAGCGGATCAAGATTCTGGTCCACGACCTCGGCCAGGAGGAATTCACCCGCCAGGTCGAGGCCGAATGGCAGCATATCCTGCAGAACGGCTCGAACGTGCCGCGCGAGGAATTCGACCGCATCGCCGCCTATTTCGCGCCGCCGCCGTTCGAGACCGGACTGAGCGAGGAAATCGACCGCAGCGATCCCAATTTCGCGGTGTGGTTCGACCAGAACGTCAAGGCGCACAAGGCGCCTGGCTATGCCATCGTCAATATCAGCCTGAAGCCGGTCGGCGGCATTCCGGGCGACGCCACCGCCGAGCAGATCGAGCTGATGGCCGACCTCGCCGAACGCTACAGTTTCGACGAACTGCGCGTGACGCATGCCCAGAACATCGTCCTGCCGCACGTGCGCAAGGCCGACCTGCACGCGGTGTGGCAAACGCTCGATGCCGCCGGGCTGGCGACCGCCAATCTCGACCTGATCAGCGACATCATCGCCTGCCCGGGGCTCGATTATTGCAGCCTGGCCAATGCCCGCTCGATCCCGGTCGCGCAGAAGATCGCGACGCGTTTCGCCGATCTCGGTCGTCAGCGCGAACTCGGCGAGCTGAAGCTCAAGATTTCGGGCTGCATCAACGCTTGCGGCCATCATCATGCCGGCCATATCGGCATCCTCGGCGTCGATAAGAAAGGCACCGAGAATTACCAGCTATTGCTCGGCGGATCGGGCGCGGAGGATGCCAGCCTCGGCAAGATCACCGGCCCCGGCTTCAACGAGGATGGCGTGGTCGACGCAATCGAGCGGGTCACCGACAAATATCTCGAGCTGCGTGACGATGGCGAGCGTTTCCTCGACACCTATCGCCGCGTCGGCTTCGATCCGTTCAAGGAGGCGATTTATGGGTGATCCGCTGCGCTTCCGCGACGACGATCCGGCCGAGGAGCCCGCGGTCACGCTCGACGCGTTCCTCGACCAGTCGAATTCGTCCGCGGTGCGCCTTGAGGCCGGCGAGGATGCCCGCGCGCTGCTCCCGCATCTCGACCATATCTCGCTGATCGAGATCGATTTTCCGCGTTTCCGCGACGGCCGCGGCTATTCGTCGGCGCAGATCCTGCGCGAGGCGGGCTATAAAGGCGAGCTTCGCGCCACCGGCGACGTGCTGGTCGACCAGATCGACCATATGCGCCGCTGCGGCTTCGACGGCTTTGCCCCCAATGCGCCGATCGACCCGGCCGTGCTCGAAGCGAGCCTCACTCGTTACAAATACCGCTATCAGACAGCCGCTGACGGCGCCGTTCCCGTGTGGAAACTGCGGCATGGGTGAAGCGCTGCGCAAGATCGACGTGATCGATACCTCCCCGGCCTATACCCAGGCCGATGCGGACGCGCTCAATGCGCGCTTCGCGGGCGTCGACACGCTCGACATGTTGAAGGCGTTGTTTGCGGAAGGGACGCTCGGCAACACGGCAGTAGTGTCGTCGTTCGGCACCGAGAGCGCGGTGCTGCTTCATCTCGTTTCGCGGGCCAATCCGGCGACTCCGGTGGTGTTCGTCGACACGCTCAAGATGTTCCCGGAAACGCTGGAATATCGCGATCTCCTGATGGCGACGTTCGGGCTTAGCGACAGCCGGACGGTCAAGCCCGACCCGATCGTGCTCGCCGCCCGGGACGCGCAGGAATTGCGCTGGTCCTACGATCCCGACGGCTGCTGCGAGATCCGCAAGGTCGAACCGCTCAAGCGCGCCAAGGCCGGGCTCGACAGCTGGATCTCGGGCCGCAAGGCATTCCAGTCGCAGACCCGTCAGAATATCGCCCGATTCGAGATTGAGGACGGCCGGCTCAAGGTCAATCCGCTCGGCGACTGGGTGAAAGCCGATCTCGAGGCCTATTTCGCCGAGCACGATCTGCCGCGCCATCCGCTCGAAGCCGACGGCTATCCCTCGATCGGCTGCCAGCCCTGCACGTCGAAAGTGCTGCCGGGAGAGGATCCTCGCGCCGGGCGCTGGCGCGGATGGGAAAAGACCGAATGTGGGATCCACGTGCCCGAAAAGCCGGGCGAAGAGCCGGTTTTCTGATAAATCCACCCTCTCCCTGGATAGGGAGAGGGATACCGCAGCTTGGCGGCTTCGCCGCCTAGCGGAGGTTGGGAGAGGGTTGAGCGAGCCAAAGGCTCGCGCGATCCTGCGGATCGCCTACCCCTCTCCCAGCTCCGACTAAGGCTCTAACGAGCCTAAGTCTGCGCAACCCTCTCCCCTGCAAGCAGGGGCGAGGGAGACTATTCGTAATCCGGGCTCGCATAATCCCCGGCATAGTCGCTGAACAACGTATATTGCGGTTCGAACCTCAGGATGACCTTGCCGGTCGATCCGTGACGCTGTTTCGCGACGATCAGCTCGGCGAGTCCATGGACGCGCTCCATTTCCTGGCCCCATCGCGTATAGTCCTCGAACACCTTGGCGTCGTCGCCGTCGACCGGTTTCTTGGGCTCCTTGGCGGCGACGTAATAATCTTCGCGATAGACGAACAGCACGACGTCGGCATCCTGCTCGATCGATCCCGATTCGCGAAGATCGCTCAATTGCGGGCGCTTGTCCTCGCGGCTTTCGACCTGGCGGCTGAGCTGGGACAGCGCCAGCACCGGGACGTTCAAATCCTTCGCCAAGGTCTTCAGTCCGCGGCTGATCTCCGAAATCTCCTGCACGCGATTGTCGCTCGCCCGCGAGCCGCTGCCCGACAGCAATTGCAGGTAATCGACCACCACCATGCCGATGCCGTTCTCGCCATGCCGCCGCTGCAAGCGCCGCATGCGGGTGTGGAGCTGGCCGATGGTGAGGCCCGCAGTGTCGTCGATCACGAACGGCAAATTCTGCAGTTCGCCGGCGGTCACCACCAGCCGATCCATATCGGCCTGGCTGATCTTACCCATGCGCAGTTCCTGGCTCGAGATGCGCGATTGCTCCGCCAGCACACGCGTAGCCAGCTGATCGGCGGACATTTCCAGGCTGAAGAACGCAACCTTGGCGCCGATCCGCTGCTTGGGATCGATCCCGTCCTGCTCGTCCTGCATGTAGCGTTGCGCCGCGTTGAAGGCGATGTTGGTGGCGAGCGAGGTCTTGCCCATGCCCGGTCGCCCGGCCAGGATGATCAAGTCGGAGCGGTGAAACCCGCCCATCTTGGCGTTGACCGAGCTGAGCCCGGTGGTCACGCCCGACACCCCGCCGCCCGAATTGAGCGCGCGATCCGCCATCGCCACCGCCAAGGTCGAGGCCTGGGCGAACGTCTTTACCGACGCTTCGCTGCCGCCGTCGCCGGCGACCTTGAACAATTCCTCTTCGGCCGCTTCGATCTGGGCGCGCGGATTGACTTCTTGCGACGTGTCCATCGCTTTGTCGACCAGCTCGCGGCCGACCCCGACCAGGGTCCTGAGCAGTGCCAGGTCATAGATTTGCTGGGCGAATTGCCGCGCGCCGATCAGCCCCGCGCCCGACCCGGTCAACCGCGCGAGATAGCCGGGGCCGCCCAATTCCTTCATCGCCGGATCGGCTTCGAACATCGGGCGCAGGCTGACCGGCGTCGCCGGCATCTGGGCATCGACCATCTTCTTGATCGCGCCGAAAATCCGCCCGTGGAGCGGCTCGAAGAAGTGATCGGGGGTGAGCTTGTCGATCTCTTCGGCGATGCGGTTGTCGATCATCATCGCACCGAGCAAGGCGGCCTCCGCCTCGACGTTCTGCGGGAGCGAAGGCGTCTCCGCCCCCGGCAAGGAATGAATCGCTGTCGCCATGGCGTCCTTCTACGCCACTCCCCCGCCGGGACAAAGCCAGCAGCGCTGTGGATAATCGCAATGGATGGGGATAAGCGCGATCCGTGGCGGATCATCGCATCAAGGACATTACGCTCGACGACCGCACGATCGTGTGGCGCAGTGCGGACATCGAACAGGAACGCCGCATCGCGATCTTCGACCTGCTCGAGGACAATGTTTTCCACCCGTTGCGCGACTATCCCGACGGCTATGCCGGTCCCTACAATCTCCATCTCGGGGTCGAGGAAGGGCGACTCGTGCTCGTCCTGTCACGCGAGGACGGCTCACCGCTGGAGACATTGATCCTTTCGCTCGGCACGCTCAGGCGCCCGATCAAGGATTATTTCGCGATCTGCGACAGTTATTACGAGGCGATCCGCAATGCGACGCCGCAGCAGATCGAGACGGTGGACATGGCCCGGCGCGGCATCCACAACGATGCCGCCGAGCTCCTGAAGGAGCGGCTGGGGGGCAAGATAGACGTGGATTTCAACACCGCGCGGCGGCTGTTCACGCTGATCTGCGTGCTGCACATCCGCGCGTGATGCGCCGCCTGGCATTGCCGGTCGGCCTGGCGGTCGCGATGCTCGCGCTGGCCGGCGCGCTGTATCTGGTCGCGCGCGACTGGCGGCCATCGGCGAGTGATTATCAGTTCCAGGGTGTCGATGTGTCGGACGCCAATGGTGGGGTAGACTGGAACGCGATCAAGGCGGCCGGCGCCGATTTCGGCTATGCCCGCGCGACCTTGGGCGGCGACCGCGACGCGCGGTTCGAGGACAATTGGCGCGGCATCGCCGACGCGGGCATGCGCCGCGGCGCGATCCACGCCTGGTCGCTGTGCCGGCTCGCCGCCGACCAGGCCAACAATTTCAACACCACCGTGCCCAAAGCGGACGACGCCTTACCGCCTGCGGTGGCGATCGACTTCATCGAGGGGTGCAACGACCGCCCCTCGCGCGACGTCGTGCTGGAAGAACTCAAACGCTTCATCATCATGGTCGAGGCGCATACCGAGCGGCCTGTGCTTCTGCTCGTGTCGAAGCGGTTCGAAGCGAATTATGACGTGACGTCGGCGCTCGAGCGCCCCATCTGGAGCGCGCAGAACTTCTTCCCGCCCGATTACGCCGCGCGGCCGTGGCGGATGTGGCGAGCGAGCGACATGCGGCGCGTGGATGGGGTCGAGGGGCCGGTCAATTGGGACGTGGTGACGAAATGAACGATGCGGACATGGCCGAACGGCTGATCGAGGCGGCACGCGGCGCGGCGGCGAACGCCTGGGCACCCTATTCGCGCTTTTCCGTCGGCGCAGCGCTGCTGATGGCGGACGGCAGCGTCATCACCGGCGCCAATGTCGAGAATGCCAGCTATGGCTTGTCGCTGTGCGCCGAGACCGTGGCGGTGGCCAAGGCCAGCGCCGACGGACGGATGCGCGATGTCGTCGCGGTGGGCGTGGTCGGGGGCATGACGGGCAAGGACGGCATCGAGCCGATCCTGCCGTGCGGGCGCTGTCGCCAGATCCTCAATGAGGCAGCGCAGGCCGGCAAGCGCGACCTCAAGATCTGGTGCTCGGGGCTGACTGGCGGTCCGATCGCCGAATATGCCTTGTCGGACCTCCTTCCCCACGCTTTCGGACCGGCGAATCTCGGAATCGTCTGACCTCACGCTCGTCTCGCGCCGATCAACCCGGCGCTCGATACCGCGCCTCTTGCCCGATTGCTTTATTGCCGCGAAAGCTACCGGCGAACAGGGAGTAGATATGTCGATCCTTTCCGACCGCTGGATTCGCGAGCAGGCAACGCAGCACGGCATGATCGAGCCGTTCGTCGAGGCGCAACGGCGCGAGGGATGCATCAGCTACGGCCTGTCCTCTTACGGCTATGACGCGCGCGTCGCCGACGAATTCAAGATCTTCACCAATGTCGATTCGGCGACGGTCGATCCCAAGGATTTCGCCGCGAACAGCTTCGTCGATCGCAAGACCGATTGCTGCATCATCCCGCCCAACAGCTTCGCCCTGGCACGAACCGTCGAATATTTTCGCGTGCCGCGCGACGTGCTGGTGATCTGCCTTGGCAAGTCGACCTATGCGCGCTGCGGGATCATCGTCAACGTCACCCCGCTCGAGCCCGAATGGGAAGGTCATGTGACGCTGGAATTCTCCAACACCACGCCGCTGCCGGCCAAGATCTACGCCAATGAAGGCGCGTGTCAGTTCCTGTTCCTGCAGGGCAACGAGCCGTGCGAGACGAGCTATGCCGACCGCGCGGGCAAATATATGGGACAGCGCGGGGTGACCTTGCCGCGCCTGTGAGCGCCATCGCTCGCCGGCTCAAGTAGGGCGAAGGCTGGTAAAAGCGAAACAGCGCGACCGGTCGCGAGAAGAATCGATTCGCTCGCAGAATGTTGGTGGATGCGGGCCGATTAGCGCCTAAGCGAGTCCATGTCCCAACCATTAACGACGATCGAACGCGCCGTCCAATTGGCGCAATCAGGCGAGTGCCGCTCCGTCAACGACATACGCCAACGGTTACGGCGCGAAGGCTATATCGATATCGGGACCGAACTGGCGGGCGTCGCGATCAACCGCGAGCTGATCGACCATCTCCACACTGCGCGGCGTTAGGTCGAGAACCCAAATAAGCCGTTGTTCATAGAGCGATCCGTTTTGCAACTCGTCATCCCAGCGAAAGCTGGGATCTCGAGCGACAGCGCGTCCCCGCCAGAGACCAACATTGGGTCGGATCGTCCCCCGGACGATCCTTGAGCATGCGGGGCATGCTCAACCCGATGTTCTTTCGCTGGGGTGACGGGAGAATTCCGCGGGGGTGACTAAGGTCGATACCACTGAGCTGAAATCGTCGCTCCCTTTCAACACCGCCTGCGACCGCGCTGAGGACAGGCTTGTGCCGGGTTCCACCGCCCCCCCAAAGTGTCGATGAATGCGCCGCGCCGTGGATGCCGGCACAGGGCCGGCATGACGGACAGACCTCATCGCGCTCGACTGGTCAGCACAGCCGATCCACCAACGAAAAGGGGCGGCCGCTTGCGCGACCGCCCCTTTCGACGAAACCGATGCCCGAAGGTGTCAGAATTCGTTCGCGTATTGCTCGTTGCCGATGAAGCCGAGCTTGCTGATCCCCGAGCGCTTGATGACCGCCAGGACCTTGTCGACCTTTTCGTAGCGCGCGTCCGGAAGCGGCTGGAAATGCAGCTCCGGCTCGGGCTGAATCTGCAGGGTTGCCTGCAGATATTGGTCGAGCTGTTCGTCGCTCGTCACCGGCGTGCCGTTCCACGTTACGTTGTCGTTTGCGTCGATGATGATCTTGTTCTTCTGCGCGTCGACCGGCGGCGGATTGTTCGCCTGGTTAACCGGAAGGTCGACCTTCACCGCGTGCGTCTGGACCGGGATGGTGATGATGAACATGATGAGGAGCACGAGCAGGACGTCGATCAACGGCGTCATGTTCATATCCATCATCGGGGCGCCATCATCCCTGCCGCCACTCATTGCCATGATTCAAAACTCCTGAGCTAGCGAGACGGTTAGGACTCTGCCGCCGACCCGTCGCGGGGGGGAGGCTGCGAGATGAAGCCGACCTTGATGAAGCCCGAGGACTGCATCGTGTAGATCGCCGCGCCGATGCACTTGTACGGGACGTTGACGTCGCCGCGGATGTGCACCTCGGGAATCTTTTCGGGGTCGATCGGACCGGCCGCCTTGAGACGTTCGATATCCGCCTTCATCTTCTTCGTCGCCCTTTCGAGCAGTTCCGTGTGCGTCATCCGGGTCATGCCCCAATAGATGCCGCACTGACCCGCGTCGTCGGAAACGATCGAAAGGTTGACGTTTTCCGGCTTGGTCTGCGTCACATCGTACTTCACTTCGGGCAGCTTCAGCTTGATGTTCTGCACCACCACCGGAACCGTGATGATGAAGATGATGAGCAACACCAGCATGACGTCGACGAGCGGCGTCGTGTTGATGTCCGACATCGGCGTTTCGGAGGAGCCTCCGGTGCTAATAGCCATTAAGCATTCCTATCCTTAGTTCGTGCCGTCCGGACCACAGCCGGACGTTTGGCGGAACGGGCACCGGCCGCGTTCCGCCATCACGCGCTTACGGCTTGGTCGTCACGCCGCCGGTCTGACCGGCAGTGGTGGTGGCAGGCTTCGCCGCCGGCGCCGCGGCCTTGCGTGCCGGAGCGCTGGGCTTCACCGCACCGTTCGACGCGAGGTAGCCGAGCACGTCGTTGGCGAATGCGCCGAGAGCTTCCTGGATCGACTTGTTGCGGCGCTGCAGGAAGTTGTAGCCGAGCACCGCGGGAACCGCGACGACGAGACCGAAGGCCGTCATGATCAGCGCTTCACCGACCGGACCGGCGACCTTGTCGATCGAAGCCTGGCCAGCGGCGGCGATGCCGAGCAGCGCCTTGTAGATGCCGACCACGGTACCGAACAGCCCGATGAACGGCGCCGTCGCGCCGACCGTCGCGAGGAAAGCGAGACCGCCACCCAATGCCGAGTTGATCGTGTCCTCCGACCGCTGCAGCGAGCCGTGCAGCCAGTCATGCGCCTCGACCGGATCGGTCAGCTTGGCATGCTGTTCCTGAGCGGCGAGACCGTCGTCGATCAGCTGCTTGTAGGCCGAATTCTTCTCGAGCTTGGCGGCGCCTTCGCGCAGCGAATTCGAGTTCCAGAACGTGGCGCGCACGCGACGGCCCTGGTTGATGATCTTCTGCTGCTCGAACACCTTGGTGAAGAAAATGTAGAGCGTGAAGAACAGCATCACCAGCAGAATGCCGGCGGTGGCGTAGGAGATCGCGCCGCCGTTATTCAGCGCGTTCCAGAAGCCGAACTGTTCCTGGGCGGCACTGGCCGCGCCAGCGTTAAGGATGGAAATGCTCATTCGGATGCTTCCTCTAAAAATATCGTCTCAAGATACAACCCGGCCGGCGCCCGGGTTTCCGGGCGCCGGCGTGAAAAATCATTCGTCCTTCAGCGTCCAGCGGATGCCGGGCAACGTATAGCTGTAAGGCTGCGCGTTACCTTCCGTATCCTTCTGCACGGTGAAGCGGCCACGACGCTGCGCCAGACGGCAGGTAGCGTCGTCGAGCGACGAGTTGCCGCTCGATGCGGTGACGCGACAACCGGCAACCTTGCCCGAGGTATCGATGCTGAGCAGCACCGAAACACGGCCCGAGGCGCCAGCGCGCTTGGCGTCGGCAGGATAATCGTCGTCGGTAAACCAGCCACCAGGATTGCCCTTCGGCCCGCCCTTGACGGCGACGGGTTTGGGCGCCGGAGGCGCGGGCGGCTGTGGCGGCACGACCGGGGCCGGCGGCGTCACCGGGGGTGGCGGCTGCGGCACGTTGGTCGTCGCGATGTTGACCGGCGACGGGACCGGCGGCGTGATCGGCGGGATCACGACCTGAGTCGGCGGCGGCGGCAGATTCGGCTGGTCCGGCGGCGGGGGCGGCGGCTTGTCCGGCGGCGGCGGCGGTGGCGGCGGCGCCACGTCGAACGCGTTCAGTTTTTCAGCGGCCTTCTTGGCGAAATCTACCGCCAAGCCGGTCACGAAAGCATAACCGAATCCCGCAACGATCAGCGAAACAAGGATAATCGCTACGATACGGCTGCCGGTTGTATCACGATCAGCGTATGACATTCAGAAACTCAACTCCTTCGTGTCCGACCCGCGAATGTCGCCAGACGTTAATCGTTCGGCAACGAACCCTTCGGCTAGCGCCTGATCGGGCAGAGCGCGAGTCTCTATCTCCACGCCTGCGACGACGCAAACGCTTTGTCGGGCGCAACAAACGTACAATCGCAGCATGGCAGAATTATTTCTGTAAAGGAACGTTCTGATCGCCTAACTCATTCGGTATGTCACGCGTTCCCATGGCTCGATTCCTCCCTGCCCTGTTCATTGCGGCCAGCATTCCGCTGCCACCGGTGTCAGCAACCAAATTACCACCGCCCCCGCCTGTTTATCGATATGCCGATATGGCTGATCTGGCGACGAGGGCGCCGATGGTCGTAGACGCCACTATCACCGACGCCGCGAAGATCAAGCCGGCAGAGGCAGTGGGTATAGCCCCGGGGCATGTTCGTTATTATCTGACAGTTACGATCAATGCGCTGATCCGGGCGCCAGGCGGCTTGCCGCCGCAGATCGGCTATCTCTACGACGCCCCGCTCGACGCCGCCGGACGCGCACCCAAGTTGAAGAAAATGCGCGTGATTATCTTCGCGCGTGCGGTCGCCAGCAGCTCCGATCAGCTCCAGTTGGTGACGCCGGGCGCGCAATTGGAATGGTCGCCGCAAACCGACGCCACGGTGCGCAGGCTGGCCGCCGACCTGGCGTCACCAAAGGCGCCGCCGGCGATCGTCGGCATCTCCAATGCGTTCCATGCCGCAGGCACTCTTCCTGGTGAAGGAGAGACGCAGATCTTCCTCAAGACCACCGGACATCCGATCTCGCTCGGCATCCAGCGCAAGCAGAATCAGGCGCCGATATGGACCGTTTCGCTGAGCGAAGTTGTCGAGGATGCCTTGCCGCCACCCCAGCGCAACACCTTCCTGTGGTACCGCCTGGCCTGCGGCCTACCGGTCGAAATACCGGCCGACACGTTGGCGGGACTCGAGGCGGCCGACGCCGCGGCGGTCCAGCAGGACTATGCGTTGGTCAAGCAAGGGCTCGGTCCCTGCCGCGCCGGAGCGAATCCGTCCTGACGGATTCGCTCCGCGTTTCTTTTCTGCCGCGATTTCCGAGCCGCCGATTGTTCCAATCGACTTGAAATCGCTGCTATTTGTTGTCGCGTCGCTGTTTGCGGAAAACCGGTGCCCACTTTTCCGCGCTTCGCTCTAGCGGCGGTGGCGGACCAGGGTGATCCCGATCGATTCGCCGGCTTCGGCGATCGCCAGCTTGACGATCTTGACCTGAACGCGGGCGACACGCTTGTCCTGCAGGAACAATGTCTCGCAAATGTGATCGGCGACGCCTTCGATCAGCGTGAAATGCACGCCCTCCGGCAGCGATCTGGTCGCAGAGTGTTTCAAATCGAGATAATTTTTCGACATGGAAAGCGGTGATTCGGGTCCGAATCGGCCCGGCAGGTCGAGATCGACCGTGATCGAGATACGCAGCGGCTGCGGAAGGTGCGTTTCCTCGGAATAGATGCCGGTCAGCACCATCACTTCGATATCGTGCACTTCGAGTTGCAGGCGGTCTTCCAAGACGCGTGATCCATTTAACTTGGTTTCAACAAGCTGAAACGATTGCGGCGCCAGCTGAAAACAACAGAGGAGCGCGCCCCTGCCCTTCCCGGCGCCGCCGATCAACCCCTTGCGGCGTTTTCAGCTTCGCTGAATCGGCGCCGGCCCACTCCCCCACCCGACCTCCCAATCAGCGTATTCTATGGGAGGTCGGGTGGGGGAGTGGGCCGGCGCCGCCATGGTTTCAGCTTTGCTGAAACAAACTCTAGCGCGCCGCGGCCCCGCGCATTCGCCTTGTATTCAGCCGGAATGCCGATAAAGCGCCCGCCCCCGGGCGTATTGCCCGCGCGTTCGAGGAGATTCCATCAAGTGACCGATTTCGTGCCGATCAATGCCGTCGATCCCGCCGCCGTCGAGGCGTTGCTGGACCGCGCGTTCGGCCGAGACCGGCACAACCGCACCGCCTACCGCCTGCGCCACGGCGTGGAGCCGATTCCCGATCTCAGTTTCGCGGCGATCGAGGACGGCGGGCTGGCCGGCACGATCCTATGCTGGCCGATCGCGCTCCATGGCGACGATGGCAGCATTCACTCGCTCATCCTGGTCGGCCCAGTTGCGGTCGAGCCAGCGCGCCAGCGCGGCGGGCTGGGCAAGGAACTGGTCCACCAGGCGCTCGACGCCGCGCTCGAACTCGAGCTCGACGGCGCAATGATGCTGATCGGCGATCCGGAATATTATGGCCGCTTCTGGGGCTTTTCCGCCGCGGCGACCGCTGGGTGGCGCCTGCCGGGACCAGTGGAGGCGCGCAGGCTGCTCGCGCGGGGGACTAAGGTGCCGGCGATCGCGGGGGAGTTGGGGCCGCGGGTCAGCGTCGCGGTCTGACATAGCCGGAAAACGGTCGTCACCAGCCGACGTCACCCCGGTCTATACCACTTGTTCCGGGGCCCAACGAGCGGCTGAGCGAAGGACAAGAAGCTAAAGTCTGGCGCTCGCGGCACCTTGGGTCCCGGCACGAGGCCGAGGTGACGGACGGTCACTTCGCCGGTTCGCGGGCCGCTCGCCAGGTTGCAGGTCGCCCCCGCCTGCCCTAGCGGTCATCGCATGCCGATGGCTCCTCCACCCGATCTCGCCAACCTGTCGCTCGCCGACGTGGCGCGCCTCGTGGCCGAGAAGCGCCTGCCCCCTGTCGAGCAATGGAATCCCACCCATTGCGGCGACAGTGATATGCGGATCGCGCGCGATGGGACGTGGTTCCATATGGGATCGCCGATCGGCCGGCAGGAAATGGTGCGGCTGTTCGCCACCATCCTGCGGCGCGAGCCCGATGGCGGTTACGTGCTGGTCACGCCAGTCGAGAAGCTAGACATCCAGGTCGAGGACGCGCCCTTCGTTGCCGTCGAGATGAAGGCCGAAGGCGAAGGGCGCGATGCGGCGCTCGCCTTTCGCCTCAACACTGGCGAGCTGGTCACCGCCGACACCGATCACGCGCTGCGATTCGAGCAAGGCGAGGACGGGCCGCGCCCCTATCTCCACGTTCGTGGCGGGCTCGAAGCATTGGTTGCGCGATCGGTCTATTACGATATCGCCGAGCGCGCGCTGTCGGGCGACGACGATCCGCCGGGCGTGTGGAGCAATGGCGCCTTCTTCGCGCTGGAGCCAGCGGCATGATGGCGCTCGCCGAGCGGCTGCGCCTTGCGCTCGACCATGTTCATCAGCCCGAATTGCTCCAGGGCGATCATCCCGATGCTGGGATCGGGAGCACACGCATGCCGGCCGCGGTGCTGGTCGCGGTGACCGACCGGCCCGAGCCGGGGCTGATCCTGACCCAGCGCACCGAAAGCCTGCGCCGCCACGCCGGACAGGTCGCCTTTCCTGGGGGGCGGATCGATCCTGGCGACGTCGACGCGGCCGACGCGGCCTTGCGCGAAGCTGAGGAGGAAATCGCCCTGCCCCGCACCGCCGTCACCTTGATCGGTGAGGCGGACCGGTACGTCACGGTCACCGGATTCGAAGTGATCCCGGTGGTCGGGGTGATCCCGCCCGATCTCGATTATCATCCCAACGCGGCCGAAGTCGCCGACGTATTCGAAGTGCCGCTCGCCTTCGTGCTCGATCCCGCCAATCAGGTTTGCGCCAGCGCCGAATGGCAAGGCCGGACGCGCTATTTCTACGAAATCCGCTGGGGCGAACGCCGCATCTGGGGAGCGACGGCGGCGATGCTGGTCAACCTCTCGCGGCGGCTGCGATGGGCGGTATGACCTTGCTTCCGCCGGCGGAGTGGCGCGATCGCGCGGGCCTGGCCCGACTGGTCGCCGCGCTCGGCACCGGCAATGCGCGGATCGTTGGCGGCGCCGTGCGCGACACGCTGTTGGGAATCGAAACCGCCGATATCGATCTCGCCACGCCGCACGATCCACGCACGGTGATGCAATTGCTCGAAGCCGCCGGGATCAAGGCGGTTCCGACCGGGATCGACCATGGCACGATCACCGCGGTGTCGCGCGACGAAGTGTATGAAGTGACCACCTTGCGGCGCGACGTTACCACCGACGGCCGCCGCGCGACGGTCGCCTTTACCGACGATTGGCGCGAGGACGCGGCGCGGCGCGATTTCACGATCAACGCGCTCTATGCCGATCCGGCGACCGGCGAGATCCACGATTATTTCGGCGGCATCGCCGATCTGGAGGCGCGGCATGTCCGCTTCATCGGCGACCCCTATCGCCGGATAGCCGAGGATCATCTGCGCATCCTGCGCTTCTTCCGTTTCCTCGCGCGGTTCGGCGACATCGCCGACCCGGAGGGGCTGCAAGCCTGTACCGAGCGCGCCAACGACCTGATGGCGCTGTCACGCGAACGCATCGCCAACGAATTGCTGCGGCTGCTCGTGGCACCGCGTGCGGTCGAGGTCGTGGCGCTGATGATCGAGCGTGGCGTGTTCGTCCCCGTTCTGCCCGAAATCGCCGGCGTCGCGCGTCTGGCCGATCTGGCGAAGCGTGAGATGGAAAGCGGAATCGCCCCCGACCCGATCCGTCGGTTGGCCGCATTGCTGCCCGCCGATCCCGCCGTCGCGGCGAGCGTCGGCGCGCGGCTGAAGCTATCGAACAAACAACGCCAACGGCTGGAAAGCGCGATGTTCCCAGTCGATGCCGATCCGCGCGCACTGGCTTACCGGCTGGGCACAGAGTTCGCGATCGACCGGCTGTTGCTGTCGGGTGGCGATGCTGCCGCGATCCGCGATTGGGCGCGTCCGAGGTTGCCGATGTCGGGCGGACAACTCGTCGCCAAGGGGCTGAAGGCCGGTCCCGATGTGGCGAAGACGTTGCGGGCGATCGAGGATCGCTGGATCGCCGAGCACTTCCCCGATGCCGCCCGCGTCGCAGCGATTACCGACGAAGAAGTCGCTCAGGCCCTCGACGCGACCAGATAGGCATAGGCCTCGTTGGCCTCGAGCGGCTTGGCGTAGACGAACCCCTGGCCATAGGTGCACCCCAATGCCGCGAGCGTTTGCGCCAGCTCGTTGGTCTCGATCCCTTCCGCGGTGGTTTCCTTGCCGAGCGCCTGGGCCAGGCTGAGGATCGCGCGGACGATCGCCACCTTGTCGCGGTCGGCGAGCATCCCGGTGACGAAACTGCGGTCCATCTTGAGTATGTCGATCGGCAGTTTCTGGAGATAGGCCAGGTTCGAATAGCCCGTGCCGAAATCGTCCATCGCCAGGGTCGTGCCCAGGCTCTTGAGCTGATGCATGGTCTCGGCGACGCGCTCCGGATCGGAGATCAGCGCACTTTCGGTCAGTTCGAGCGTGAAGCGGCTGCCGGCTAGCCGGTTGCGCAGCAGCGCGTCCTCGACCACCGGCGCGATGTCGTCACGCTGCAACTGGATCGCCGACAGATTGACCGCGACGCGCACGCCACAGCCACCGCCGGCGCGGACGTCCCACGACCGGAGCGTCCGCGCCGCTTCGTCGATCGCCCAGCGGCCGAGTGGAACGATCAGCCCGGATTCCTCGGCGACCGGGATAAAGTCGGCCGGCGAATGTTCGTGACCTTGGTCGTCGGTCCAGCGCGCGAGCGATTCGAACGCGACGACTTGTCCGGTCGCGAGGTCGCAGATCGGATGATAGGTCAGCCGCATCGCGCCATTCTCGATCGCGCGGCGCAGCTCGGTTTCGATTCCGAATTGCTCGCGCGCTATGTTGAGCGCCTGGGTCTGGTAATATTCGGCTTGGCCCGAATTCTTCGAGCGTTTGACCGCGAAATGAGCGTGGCGGATCAGGTCTTCCGAATCCTCCACCGTGTCCGAGCCGAACGCGATGCCGATCGAGCACGACACGCGGATCTCGAAGTCCGACATGCGAAACGGCGTCGCCAGCGTATCCTGGATGCGGCGGACGACCTGTTCCGCTTCCGCCTCGCTCTCCTCGAGCGCGAGCAGGATACCGAATTCGTCGCCCCCGGTCCGCGCCAGCATGTCCGACGCGCGCAACGCGCCCTTGAGCCGCCGCGCCAGCGTGATCAGCAACTCGTCGCCCGCCATCGACCCCATACAAGCATTGACGCGGCTGAACCGGTCGAGGTCGATGATCAACACCGCATAGCGCGCGCCGCCTCCTTCGGCGATCCGCTCTTCGAGCAATTCGCTGAAGCCGCTGCGATTGGGCAGGCCGGTCAGGCTGTCGGTGATCATCTCGCGGCGCAGGTTGCGCGCCGTCCGTAATTCGCCGGTATGGTCGACCAGGGTGACGAAACAATAAGCCGAGGCCGGCGAGCGCCGCGCCAGCGTGACGCGGAAATAGCGGCAATCGACCGCGTCGCCGAATTCCCAGGCGAACTCCTCGTTCGCGGCTTCTCCAGCCAAGAATGTCGAGATCCGCTCGCCCAGCGCGGCGAGCAAGGGTGCTTCACGCCCGGTATTGCCCAGTCCGGCGACGCGAAAGGCGCGGTTGGCGGCGGCCAGCACGATCCTGCCGTCGGGCTGCCCGACCAGAGCCAACGGCACCGGGATCAGCTCGATCGAGGCGGCAATCCCAACGATCTCGTCCGGGCGCAGCACGACTGCCGCCGGTGCGGCGGGCACGGCTTTAACGGCCTTTGCGCGAGACAGTCCGAGCGCCATCGCGCTCCGCTTAGGGAGAATTGGTTAAAGCGCGCTGAAGCTTCCCCCGGTTTCAGCAACTTGGAGGCGTGGGCAGGAGACCAACCGTACCGCCAGCGGAACGACATTTAGCCCTCTCCCGCGAGCGGGTGCATCGGGTCGGTCATGCCCCCGGCATGACCTGAACAGCGCGGGGCGCTGTTCACCCGATGCAGGTTGGGTGAGGGTCTTCTTTCTACTTCCAAGCGGTAGGAGTTCGAGAAGAAAGAAGACCCTCACCTTCCCACCGCCTTCGGCGGCGGGCCCCTCCCTCTCCCGCGAGCGGGAGAGGTGTACCTAGAACCTGTTGTCGCGGGGGAATCCGGTCGGCGGCATCCGCCCCGCGGCACCGCGGGCGGTGCGCCACGGCTGCAGGTCGGTTTCGGTCCGTGTCCGCTTGCTTTCGCCGCCCATCGCCCAGCTCAGCCCGTCGGCGAATTTGAAGGTGACCGCGTCCGACAGGCCGCCGTCGCGATAGCGCTGCAACTGCACGCCCTGCCCCTTGGCCAGCTCGGCGACTTCGGACAGCGGGAAGACCAGCATCTTGCGATTGTCGCCGATCGCCGCGACGTAATCGTCCTCGCCGGCGATCGGGCGGACGATCTTGAGCTTGGCGCCGGCGCGCGGCGTCACCACAGCTTTGCCCTTGCGCGTTTCGGCGATCGCGTCGCTGGCCTTGAGCACGAAGCCGCGCCCGTCGGACGCCGCGACCAGCAATTTCTCCGCCTCGCTCGCGCGCAGCAGCGCGGCGATCCCGGCCTCGCCGTCGAGGTCGATCATCAGCCGCACCGGCTCGCCGAAGCCGCGTCCGCCGGGAAGCTTGTCGGCGGCGAGCGTGTAGAAGCGTCCTGTTTCGGCCGCGAGCAGCAATTTGTCGGTGGTCTGGGCGTGGAAGGCGAAGCGCGGGCCGTCGCCTTCCTTGAACTTCATCGCATCGGCCGATGCGAGTTCGACATGACCCTTCATCGCGCGGATCCAGCCGCGCTGCGACAGGATCACCGTGATCGGCTCACGCTCGATCATCGCCTCGAGCGGGATCTCGCGCGCCGGCGCGGCCTCCTCGATCAAGGTTCGGCGGCGGCCGAGCGCGGTTTCGGGGCCATAGCGGTCGCGCACCTTGGCCAGGTCGCGCTTCAGCCGCGTGCGTTGGCGGGCATCGCTCGACAGTAACAGTTCGAGCTCGCCTTTTTCCTTCTCGAGCCCCTCGCGCTCCTTGCGCAGTTCCATTTCCTCGAGCTTGCGCAGACTGCGCAGCCGCATATTGAGGATGGCTTCGGCCTGGCGATCGGTCAGCTCGAATTCGGCGATCATCACCGGCTTGGGCTCATCCTCGGTGCGGATGATTTCGATCACGCGGTCGAGGTTGAGATAGGCGATGATATAGCCGTCGAGCAGTTCGAGCCGGTCGGCGATCTTGTCGAGCCGATGCTGCGAGCGGCGGCGCAGCACGATGAACTGGTGGTCGACCCAGGATTGCAGCGCTTCCTTGAGGCTCATCACCCGCGGCGTGCGCGTCGCATCTAGCACGTTGAGGTTGAGCGGTATCCGCGTTTCGAGATCGGACAGCCGATACAGGCTTTCCATCAGCGTGTCCGAATCCACCGTGCGGCTACGCGGTTCGAGCACGATGCGCAGATCCTCGGCCGATTCGTCGCGAACATCGGCCAGGATCGGCAAGCGTTTGTCGTTGACCAGGTCGGCGATGCCCTCGATCAACTTGCCCTTGGAAACGCCATAAGGGATTTCGGTCACGACGAGGTGCCAGCCACCGCCCTTTTCGTTGACCCGCTCGATCTTCGCGCGCGTCCGGAACGAGCCGCGCCCGGTCGCATAGGCTTCGGCGATCGCGGCTGGGCTGTCGACGATCAGGCCCCCGGTCGGCAGATCGGGGCCTTTGACATAGTCGAGCACGTTGGCGTCGGCATTGTCGACCAGCGCGATCGAGGCATCGAGCAATTCGGCGGCATTGTGCGGCGGGATGCTGGTCGCCATGCCGACTGCGATCCCGGCCGCGCCATTGGCGAGCAGATTGGGAAAAGCCCCCGGCATCAGCTCGGGTTCCTGATCCTCACCATTATAGGTGGGGCGAAAGCCGACCGCGTCCTCGTCGAGCCCTTCCATCAGGTCGGTCGCGACCTGGGTCAGCCGCGCTTCGGTGTAGCGATAGGCGGCGGCGTTATCGCCGTCGATATTGCCGAAATTGCCCTGGCCGTCGACCAGCGGGTACCGCAGCGAGAAATCCTGCGCGAGGCGAACCATCGCGTCATAGACCGACGCGTCGCCATGCGGATGGTATTTGCCGATGACGTCGCCGACCACACGCGCCGATTTCTTATAGGCGCTGTTCGGGTCCATCTTGAGCGACCGCATCGCCCAAAGCAGCCGGCGATGTACCGGCTTCAGCCCGTCGCGAACGTCGGGCAGCGAGCGCGCGGTGATCGTCGACAGAGCATAGACGAGGTAACGCTCGCTGAGCGCGCTGTCGAACGGCGCGTCGAACACGCCCACGGACGGATTGTCGGGAAGGTCGGTGATCTCGGATGCCATCCGAAGCGGTTAGAGCCTAATTGCGCGAGAGGAAATATCGCGAACGAAGAAGGTGTGGATTGGCAAGCGGCCGCAACCGCCGTCACCGGCGCAGCCGGATACCCGCGCCGCGATCCCTATCGGTTGCGGAGAACAATTCCGACGGCAATGAGCACGCCATCGCCGACCTGTTGGCGGAGCACCGCAGCCGCGATTCAAGCTACCATTTGATCTGGTTGCTCGACGGCGCCTTCCATTGGTTGCTGACCGGGCCTTCACCCTTGATCTGGCTGCTCGCGGGCGACTTCCACTGCTTGCTGACTGGCCCCTGACGCTTGATCTGTTCGCTCTTGATCTGGGTGCTGTCCGGCTTGTCCAGCCCGATCAGGACACCTTGTGTCTCGCCCGGCTGCTTTTGCGCCGCCGCATCGGTTACGCCCAGCGACAGGCCCAGCATCGATACAGCCGCCGCCAGCGCAGGTTTCATAAGATCGGCCATGCCATCCTCCCTGCCATGGCGAGAGCGCACTCCGGGAGCGGAGAGCGGCTCTCGCCACGAAAGAAATAGGCCCGCACGCCCCTATGGTATTGGCGGAATGCGACACGACCGCCGCGACGCGATCAGAATCTGCTTGGAAGATGCGCCGCAGGCGCATTTCGCGGTGCCTTAAAACTCGCTCTACCGCGAGTTTTCAAACGGTCTCTCAGACCGGGCTCGGCATATCGCGCGCGAGTTCCGCCAGCAGCCATTCGCGGAAACGGCGGATCTTGGCGACGCCGCGCCGCGCCTCGGGATAGCATAGCCAATAAGCATAGCCGCGCGTCGAGACTTGATCGAACGGCCGCACCAATCGTCCTTCGGCCAAATCGTTCCGCCAGAAGAAGGGGGTCAGCATCGCCATCCCCTGCCCGGCCATCGCGGCATGTCCTTCGTGCGCCTGGCTGTCGAGGCGGACGCCGACCCTTGGCGGGCCGTCAGGTACTTCCACTCCCGCTTCACGCAGCCAGAACGGCCACCACGGATCGTGCGGGCTGATCTGCGGGATGCGCAACAGGTCCTTGGCCGTGAACGGCCCATGGCGCTTCAGGAATCCGGGCGAGCACATCGGGGTGAAATCGATCCGCACGAGCAATTCCTCGTGCAGCCCGTCCCATCCGCCCAGGCCGGCGCGGATCGCGATATCGACATCGTCGCTGACGAAATCCGCCAGCGCATCGCTGGTCAGCAGGCGCACCGCCATCTCCGGATGGTTCATCTGGAAACTGCCCAGCCGCCAGACGAGCCAGGTATTGGCGAATGTGTTCGAGGTCGACACGGTCAGCACCGCCGCATCGTCCGCGCGGATCGCGCCGAACGCGGCGTCGATCGAGTCGAAGGCGCGGGTGATCTGGGGAGCGGCCTTGCGACCGGCATCGGTCAGCACCACCCGACGCTTTTCGCGGCGGAACAGCGGCGCGCCGAGCCGCTCCTCCAACAATTTGACCTGATAGCTGACCGCCGCCTGGGTCATGCCGAGCTCGTTCGCGGCGGCCGTGAAATTCTCGTGCCGGGCGGCGGCTTCGAACACGCGAACGGCGGCAAGGGGCGGCAGGCGGCGCATAGCGACTTGATAAGCATGGCTTGTCGATCATGTCCAACGATTTGTTGGCGAGCCGACCCCAAAACGAGCATATGAATTTTGTCACCAACGCCGGATTTTATATGGAGGACTCGGCAATGCGCGATGATTTCCTGAGCGGCGATTGGGCCGCGAACAAACACCGCCTGACGGCGGACGTCGATAAGCTGGGCAACACGCTGGCCGAGAAGGTTGGCGACAGTTTCGAAGCGCTCAACCGTGCGCAATTCGATGCGCCGTGGCACCGCGTTTGGCGCAAGGTCCGTATCTCCGGGCTGCGGTGAACCGCGGCAGCCCCAGAGCCGGGGCGCGTGCCCCCGTGCGTGCCCGGCCCTTCCCAATGGACTTGCGCTTCTCCGGCGGCGCCGATTGGTCGGCAGGATCCGCTTCCTTCTTGCCTTCCGGGCGCCGCCGGTCTTTTCCCTTCACATGAGCGACGATTTCGAGCCGCTGACCTGGGCAGACTTGACCGCGCGTCCGCGCCCCGAGCCGCAGGCGGCGATCGCCTATGGCGATGACCCCTGGCAACGCGTCGATCTGTGGCTGCCCGACGGCGCCGGTCCCTTCCCTGTCGTGTTGATGGTTCATGGCGGATGCTGGACGACCTGCATCGCCGATCGCACGCTGATGAACTGGGCGGCCGAGGATTTGCGCCGCGACGGATTTGCGGTGTGGAATGTGGACTATCGCGGCATCGACCGTCCGGGTGGCGGCTATCCCGGCACCTTTCGCGACGCCGCCGCGGCGGCCGACGCGTTGCGCGGCTATGCCCCCAAATACGGGCTCGACCTGCGCCGGATCGTCGCCACCGGCCATTCGGCGGGCGGGCATCTCGCATTATGGCTGGCGGGGCGGCGGCGGCTCCCGCCTGAAAGCCCGCTCTGGTGCGCGACGCCATTGGCGATCGCTCATGTCGTCGCCTGTGGCGCGCTCCCCGACCTCGAAGCGGTGGCGGCAAGCCCCGACAATGGTTGCGGTGTCGAGGTTATCCGCGACCTGGTCGGCGCGCCCGGCAGCGATGGGCGCGATGTCTATGGCGACACCTCGATCCCGCCGCTCTTGCCGATCGGCGTGCGCCACGATCTGGTCAATGGACGCGAGGACCGCATCGTGCCTTATCGACTGGCGACGGACTATACCGCCAAAGCGGGTGAGGAAGCCGTCCTGCACACCGTGCCGGATACCGGCCATGTCGAGTTGGTGACGCCCGGTACCGCGGCTTGGGCAGTGACGAAGCAGTTGATCGCTGCCGCTTTCGACGCTGCTAATCGTTAGACTGGCGGCGGGACCAACGCGCCGAACGGATCGTCGTGCAGCGACGCGGCCACTTCGGCGAGCAGCCAGGTGCGGAACGCCGCGACCTTGCGCTGCCGCTTGCGATGCGCGGGATATACCAGCCAGAAGCTGTTGCGCCAATACGCGGTGCGCTTGATCGGCTGGACCAATTGGCCGGCATCGATCGCGCGCTGCCACATTGGCGGGCTCAGCACCGCGACGCCGTGTCCCGCAATCGCCGCCTGGCCCTGCAGCACTTGCGATTCGAGCTGCACGCTGGGCGGCGCCTCGCCGGGCTGATCTCCCAACACGCTTTCGAGCCACAATCGCCACCAGCCGTCTCCCGGCGACAGTCGCGGCAGCGCCAGTAGATCGTCGATCGTTTCGACCTGCGGATGGCCGGCGAAAAGCGCCGGGCTCGCCAGCGGCGTGAACGGCATCCGCATCAGGAAGTCAGCTTCCAGCCCCGGCCATGGCGCCGGCGCCCCGCGGATGGCGACATCGATCTCGCCGCGATCGAACTCGGTCAGCGCGTCCGACACGCGAAGCCGCACCGCCAGATCGGGCCGGGCGAGCTGGAAGTCGCCGATGCGCGAGGACAGCCAATTGGTCGCGAAAGTCGACGGCGCGCTGACTGTCAGCATCATCTCGTTGTCGCTGCGCGCGGCACGAAAGGCCTCGTCGAGCTTCTCGAACGCGCTGGTCACTTGCGGCGCGATCAATCGGCCGAGTTCGGTCAATTCGACCCCGCGGCCCTTGCGCGCGAACAATGGCGCGCCGACCCGCTCCTCGATCACCTTGATCTGATAGCTCACCGCCGCCTGGGTCGTGCCGAGTTCTTCGGCGGCACGCGTGAAATTGCCGAGCCGCGCCGCGGCTTCGAACACGCGCACCGCGCCGAGGGGAGGAATCGTGACCATGAAAGACATAAAACAGATTTATGCCTCGCCCTCAACGTTCGATTGGAGCTGTGGCGCGGCGCGCGGCATATCTGCTTCGTCGCCACCCCCGGCGACGGACAGGAGAATGATGATGTTGAAGCCTTTGATCATGACCGCTTTGCTGGTCGCCACGGGTCCCGCATTTGCCGGCGACAAGCCGGTTCCCCCGACGGTTCGCGTCACCACTGCCGACCTCGACCTTACCACCGCACAAGGGCGCCACACGCTCGACCGTCGCCTGCGCGTGGCGATCGATACGGTCTGCGGCGGCGATCCCATCGTGGTTCATACTGGCCTCATCCCGACCGATCCGTGCCGGCGGGCCGCGGGAGTCAGCGTGCGGCGTCAGCGCAGCAACCTGATCGCGTCGCTCGACCGCAAGGCGGGCAAAGCAGGCATCGCGCTCGCCGCCGCCAAATGACATCGCGACGGCCCTCGAATAATCAAGCGATCTGATGGATTGCCTACGCCGGCAGGCATCCATCGGACGCGATTATCGGGCCGCGACTCCCAATTATTTGAAAGAACACGCGACCCGATTCAACGCCATTTCGACACGCCTTGACGCAATACCCGATCAATGAGATTGTGTATCATAATCGCAACCATCGGGAGAGAGCGTCATGCGGATCGTTCTGATGTCGACGACCGGCTTGTGCATCATCCTTGCCGGATGCAGCCAGGTCTCGAGCCGTAAAGCGGCCGAAAAGCTCAATGCCTATGACGTCGCCCCGTCCGCTCCCGCAAGCGACGCGTCCGCCAGAGGTAAGAGCGACGAGGCAGCCGCCACGCCGTTGACGGTGACGCTCCCTCAGATCGCCTATGACTATAAATACAGCTTTCGGCTCCCCGCAGACCGGGTCGCCTCGACCCAGCAAGCACATATCGCGGCATGCGATAAATTGGGGCTGGCGCGGTGCCAGCTCGTGTCTTCCGAAAGCAATAGCGGTAATGGCAGCGCCGCCTCGCTCAAGCTACGCGTCGCAAGCGACATCGCGCGGCGGTTCAGCGCGACTTTGGTCGATTCGGTCGCGAAGGCCGGCGGGCGCGCGGTGGACCAGTCGATCAGCGCCGAGGACGTATCGAAAGAGATTTCCGACACCAGCGCACGCATCCGCCAGCGTGAATTGCTCGTCCAGCGGCTGACCCAGATTCTGCAATCGCGCACCGGTAAGGTAAGCGAGCTGGTCGAGGCCGAGCGCAGCGTCGCCGCCGCGCAGGAAGAACTCGACCAGGCCAAAGCGTGGCTCGTCCAATTGCAAGGCCGAGTGGCTATGTCCGATGTCGAGATCGACTATGCCGCGGCGGTCTCCAACGAACCCGACCAGGGTCCGCTCGGCGAGACGATTGGCCAGTCCTGGTGGTTATTCACCTCCGCGCTCTACGCGATCCTGCGTCTGTTGATCTTCCTCGCGCCATGGGCGGCAGTGGGGACCGGTATCTTCCTGGGCGCACGCGCGGCAAGGCGGCGCTGGGCGCGAGCGGCTGCTCCGGAGATCGATCCGCTGCCAAACGACGATGTCCCGCTCTCCGCGTGATTGCACCGGAGCGGTCGTTCCGGTATAGGCCATCGCTTCCCGCCCCGGCGCGCCATCCGCGTTGCCGGGGCGCTCATTTTACAAAGGTATGCGCCGACGATGGCACGCCGCCGCCAGATTTACGAGGGCAAGGCCAAGATCCTGTACGAGGGTCCCGAGCCGGGCACGCTGATCCAGTATTTCAAGGACGACGCGACCGCGTTCAACGCGCAGAAAAAGGGCACGATCAGCGGCAAGGGCGTGCTCAACAACCGCATTTCCGAGCATATCTTTACCTTGCTCGGAATGATCGGCGTGCCGACGCACTTCATCCGCCGCCTCAACATGCGCGAGCAGCTCATCCGCCAGGTCGAGATCGTCCCGATCGAGGTGATGATCCGCAACGTCGCGGCCGGATCGCTGTCGAAGCGGCTGGGGATCGAGGAAGGCGTGCAACTGCCGCGCACGATCATCGAATATGCCTATAAGTCGGACGAACTCGGCGATCCGATGATCACTGACGAGCATATCGCCGCGTTCGGCTGGGCCAGCCAGGAGGAGATGCACGACATCGCCGACCTGGCGATCCGCATCAACGACTTCCTGTGCGGCATGTTCGCCGCGATCGGCATCCGCCTGGTCGACTTCAAGCTCGAATTCGGGCGGATCTGGGACAATGATTACAGCCGCATCATCCTGGCGGATGAGATCAGCCCCGATTGCTGCCGGTTGTGGGACCTGGAAACCAACGAGAAGCTCGACAAGGACCGGTTCCGCCGCGACCTGGGCGGGGAAGTCGAGGCGTATCAGGAAGTCGCACGGCGGCTGGGGCTGCTGCCCGAAGGCGCCGACGGCGCGGTCCTCGACCTCGAAACGCATCGCCAGAACCGGGGCAAATAGGGCCCGGCGGCGTAATGCGGGATCTGGCGGTTAATCCTTGACCCGGAATCCGCAGATGATTCCGAAGATGAAGGACGACACCAGCGACAGCTGAATCCATCCGCCGGAGTCGGTCCAGCCGAAATATTGTCCACCGAACGTGAACAGCGCGATGAACATCACCATTGCCAGTCCGGCCATGTCCCAGCCCCCTATTCAGGCAAGAGCGACTCCCAAAGCGAGTCGTCCGCCGACGAAACGCTGCGCTTCGCGGGTAAACGAAGCGTAAAACTTGCGGCGAACCGCGGGCGCGGCCATAGGGACGCCGACTCCGTTCCAGCCAGGAAAGCGCCGCTCCCATGAAGGTCCGTATCGTCGTCACCCTCAAGCCCGGCGTGCTCGACCCGCAGGGCAAGGCGATCCACAAGTCGCTCGAAGGCTTGGGCTTTGGCGGCATCAACGACATCCGCGCCGGCAAGGTGATCGAGCTCGACGTCGCCGATTCGGTGACCGACGACGAGCTCGACGGAATGTGCCGCAAGCTGATCGCCAATACGGTGATCGAAAATTATCGGATCGAAAAGTGACGGCGGCGGTCGTCGTTTTCCCGGGCTCCAATTGCGATCGCGATCTTGCGGTGGCGATCGAGTCGATCATGGGGCGCAAGCCCAACATGGTATGGCACGGCGAGACCGAGCTTCCCGCCGGCACCGATCTGATCGCGTTGCCGGGCGGATTTTCCTACGGCGACTATCTGCGCTCAGGCGCGATGGCGGCGCGGTCTCCGGTGATGCGTGCGGTAGTCGACGCCGCCGAGCGCGGCGTGCCGGTGCTCGGCGTGTGCAACGGCTTCCAGGTGCTGACCGAAGCGGGGCTGCTGCCTGGTGCGCTGATGCGCAATGCCGGTCTCAATTTCGTCTGCCGCGACGTCGAACTGTCGGTCGAGAATGCGCAATCGGCGTTCACCAGCCGCTATGCCGCGGGCGAGACGATCCTGATTCCGGTCGCGCATCATGACGGCAATTACACCGCCGATACCGAGACGCTCGACCGGCTCGAAGGCGAAGGCCGAGTCGCGTTCCGCTATACCGGCAACGTCAACGGATCGGCGCGCCAGATCGCCGGTGTGCTCAATGCCGCAGGCAACGTGCTCGGCCTGATGCCGCACCCCGAACGCAAGATCGAGGACGCCCATGGCGGCGACGATGGCCGCCGCTTGTTCGAGGGCTTGATGGAGCTCGTCTCGGCCTGACGGTCAGACCTTCGCCTTGAACGGCGAGAAGTCGGTGCCTTCGTCGAACACGTCGACGCCCTCGGCACGCTTGAGCGCGCCGACGACGATATAGGTGACCGGGGTCAGCAGTACTTCCCACGCCACCTTCAGGAACCATTGCGTGAACAGCACGGTGACGACGAGGTTGGTCGTCCAGCCCACGGCGCCAAGAAAGGCGAGCGGATAGAAGATCAGGCTGTCGACCCCCTCCCCCGCGATGGTCGAGCCGATCGTGCGCGTCCACAAATGCTTGCCGCGCGTCATGATCTTCATCTTGGCGAGCACGAACGAATTGACGAACTCGCCCGCCCAGAACGCCGCGCAGCTCGCCAGCACGATCCGCGGCACCTGGCCGAAGATCGTCTCGTACGCCGCCTGGTTCTTCCAATCGGGCGCGGGTGGCAGCGCGACCACTACCCAGCTCATGAACGCCATGAACAGCACCGCGCCGAACCCCGCCCAGATCACGCGGCGCGCGCGGGCATAGCCATAAACCTCGGTCAGCACGTCGCCGATCACGTAGGAGATCGGGAAGAACAAGATGCCCGCGCCGAACGGCCAATAGCCGATCCCGGGCAGCCAGACCTGCGCGACCTTGCCGGCACCCAGCACGTTGGACAGCAACAGGATCGCGACGAATGCCGCCATGACGAAATCGTAATAGCGGAAATGGTGGACGGTATTGGCCGTCACGGCGCGCAGCGCGGTCGATTCCCCCTCGGTCATAGCGGCTGTTATGATCAAGGTTCCGTTCGCCCGCAATCCGCCTCGAGGGCGTTGCCGGTCGCGCGCAAACGCCCTAGGCGGGAATCGGGCGCCCGTAGTTCAACTGGATAGAGCACGAGCCTTCTAAGCTTGGAGTTGCAGGTTCGAGTCCTGCCGGGCGCGCCATCTTCTATCGTCAGCCGCCATAAACTTGCCGAAGAACCACGCAGGCCGCCGCAGCGTAGAGGAATAGCGCGAATCGCATCCATGCCGGTCGACTTGCGGTCAGCACGGCGACTTCACCAAGCGATCGCCAAACGCATTCAGAGCTTCCGCTATCACGACATCGGCTGGTTCCGCCGGGCGTCGGATCGATGTCCAGAACCCTGAGCTTGCCAAGCCGAGGGGACATCGTTACATCCCCGACCGTCCAACGCGAGGAAAGGAGGGCTAAAATGACGGTTTCGATCACAGCACGCCCTCTCGGCGGTTTCAGCACAATCGGACGCTTCCACCACTAGGTTCTGAAGCCTCCCTGATCCGGGTTTAGGCCCGCATCACCCTGATCGATATCGCATTGGAGACGGCGCCCAGGGCGCCGGTTCATGACATGACACAAGACATTGACGGCACGGGCTCGATCCGTCGCGTCCTTCGTTTCGCCTTTCACCACTGGGCGCTGCAGCGCGGTCGCGCCGCTTTCATCGCCTTGTTCATCATCGCCGCAACCGTCACGGAAATTTTCGTGCCGCTGTTCGCCGGCCGGCTGATCGACGCGCTCGCCGCCAATCTGCGCAACGAAGCGCTGGCGATGTTCGCGGCGATGGCGGCATTGGGCCTTGCGATGGTGGCGCTCCGCCACGTCGCCTGGATGGGCATCATTCCGTTCACGCTGCGCATGATGCGTGACGTGGCGCAGAACGGCTTCCATCGCGTCCAGCGTTTTTCGACCGACTGGCACACCGACAGCTTTGCCGGCTCCACGGTCCGCAAGATCACGCGCGGTATGTGGGCCTTCGACACCTTGAATGACGTCCTGCTGCTCCAACTTCTCCCGTCGCTCGCGGTGCTCGTCGGAACGATGCTCCTGCTCGGCTGGCATTGGCCGGTGCTCGGGCTGGTGATGGCCGTCGGCGCTGTCGCTTATGTGACGATGACGCTGTTGCTGGCGACACGCTGGGCCTCACCTGCTGCGACGCTGTCCAACGCCTGGGATACGAAACTGGGCGGCCTTCTCTCCGACACGATCGGCTCGAACGCCGTCGTCAAGGCGTTCGGTGCCGAGAACCGGGAGGAGAAGCGCGTCGGCAACCTTCTCGGCAAATGGGCGAAGCGGACGCGGCGCACCTGGATGCGCTACACTTGGGCAGGCAGCGCGCAAATCGCGGTATTGTGGGTGATCCGCGCCGCGATCACCGGGACGGCGTTGTGGCTGTGGTGGCGCGGGGTCGCGACCCCGGGCGACGTCACATTTGTGCTGGCCAGTTATTTCGTCGTCCACGGCTATTTATTCGATATCGGCTTCCACATCCATCACCTGCAACGTTCGGTGAACGAGATGGAGGAGCTGGTTGAACTGCATGATCAGCCGCTGGGGATCGAGGACCGGGCGGACGCCGCGCCGATCCGGATTACCGCGGGCGAAGTGCGCTTTGAAGACGTGACCTTCCGCTATGGCGGGCACGAGACGCCGCTCTATGAACATCTCGACCTGCTGATCCGCGGGGGCGAGCGGGTCGGTCTGGTCGGCCATTCGGGTTCGGGCAAGACGACTTTCGTCAAGCTGATCCAGCGCCTTTATGATGTGAGGGGAGGCCGAGTGACGATCGACGGACAGGACGTGTCGCACGCAACCCAGCAATCGCTGCGCGCGCAGATCGCTATCGTGCAGCAGGAACCGATCCTGTTCCACCGCAGTCTGGCCGACAATATCGCTTATGCCCGCCCAGGGGCGAGGCAGGCGGAGATCGAAGCGGCGGCACTGCTTGCCAATGCGCACGATTTCATCGCGAAGCTGCCGCGCGGCTATGCGACGCCCGTCGGCGAGCGTGGGGTCAAACTGTCGGGCGGCGAACGCCAGCGTGTGGCACTCGCCCGCGCCTTTCTGGCCGACGCGCCGATCCTCATCCTGGACGAAGCGACATCGAGCCTCGATTCAGAGAGCGAAGCGCTGATCCAGCAGGCGATGAACCGGCTGATGAAGGGCCGTACCGCGCTCGTTATCGCACACCGGCTGTCGACGGTACGCACGCTCGACCGGATCCTGGTGTTCGATCAGGGCCGGATCGTCGAAGATGGCGACCACGAAACCCTGCTCGCCAATCCGGGCGGTCATTATCGCCGACTGTTCGACCGGCAGTCGGGTAACATCGTCGATGAGGCGCCGGCATTTGTCGGGGCCTAGATCGTGATGCCCGCTCCCCAGCAGATCAGAATTTGAACTTGATGCCGCCCTCATAGGTCTGGTCGTAGAATTCGCGCTGGATGGGGCGGTTGGAGGTCGCTTCGTAGATGCGCAGCGGCTCGTTGGTCAGGTTCTTGACGTTGAAATAGAGCCGGATCCGCTTGGTGATGTCGAACGACGAGGTGAAGTCGAGCGTGGTGCGGGCATTCTGGTACACGTCGAGTGCCGCGTCGTCGCCGATCGCGAACAGGTTCGATCCGACATATTGCGCCGACAGCCGCAGCTGGATGCCGCGCGCTTCGTAATAGACGGCGGCATTCCACGTCCATTTCGAGGTTGCGGGCAGCCGCTGCTTGCGGCCGCCGTCGTGCAGCCTGATCTGGCTGTCGACATAAGTGGCATTGGCACCGATACCGAAGCCGTCGAGCGGCCTGGGCAGGAAGGCGAAGCGCTGGTCGTACGCGGCCTCGACGCCGCGGGCATAGGCGCCGGAGACATTTTCGAACGTGGCGAAGGATACGTCCGTTGCGTCCGGCAAGCGCGGGTCCGTTCCGTTGGGAGGAGTCTGGCGCGCGACGATGTAATTGGCGAATTGCTTGTCGAATACGCCGAGCGACAGGATGCCGGAGTTGGGCAGATATTTTTCCAGCGACAGATCGAAATTGTTGCCGGTGGTCGGCTTCAGGTTCGGATTGCCCTGGGAGATGATGTCATGGTCGCGATCGATCGAGATCGCCGAGGCGATCTGGCTGAAGCCGGGGCGCCCGATGCCGGTCGAATAGGTACCGCGTAGCAGCAGCGATGGAGTGAAGTCGTATTTCAGCTGCACGGTGGGGAAGACGTTGGTATAACGCCGCTTTCGGACCGTAAGCTCCGGCGGCAGATCGTCGCCGGTGACGGGGTCGGTATCGAAGGTATAGGTCTTGTAGGTCGCCTCGGTATGCTCGACGCGGACGCCGGCGATGCCGCCCAGCTTGCCAGCCACGAAGCTATACATCGCATAACCGGCATAAATGTCTTCCCTGGCATCGAAATAGCCGGTCAGGTCCGCCGCCAGCCCGTCGGTCGTCGATTGCCCGGCGGTGGCGCGCACGGCACCGGCATCGACCTGCGGTCCGTTCGAATAACGATTGCCGTAGAAATCGGTGATCGCCGGCCCCAGCGTCGCCAGACCCGTCGCCGGCAGCGTGAAGCTCTGCGCATAGGGCGTGTCGGTCTTGTCGCGCAGGCGAACCTGACCGCCGAATTGCAATTTGTCGTTGCTGCCGATCCAGTTGGTATCGAGCGATGCGTTGATCGCGCCCGACCATTCGCGATCGCGCGCATGCTCGGTCGAATTGCCCAGCTTGGTCAGCTTGTAGAGCGTCGGATCGTTGACGTTGGTCCCGCCGGTCACCGCCAGCGCGGGGAAATCGGCATTGGTGATATTGTCGTAGCTGAACGGCACGTTCTTGGGACCGGTATAGGTCGTCCCGTAATTGCGGCCGACGTCGAACGTCGCGATCGACAAAGCGGCGTGATAGTCGATCGCAAAGCCGCCGAACCGGTTGCGGCCGCCGATCACATACACCTGGTTGCGGTGCGTTTCTTCTTCGTCGGTGCCCTTGATCGTGATCGCGGTCGTGGTCGCGTAGCCGGCCGGATTGGCCGGATCGACGCGGACATTGCCGTCGAGCTTGTCGTAGGTCAGGCGGTTCTTGAGGACCGATTCGATGTATCCGGCCACGGAGGCGCGGACATAATATTGGCTGTCGTCGTCGGGCGTGTAGGCGAATTCGCCGCCAAAGCCGAACCGGCGGCGGTGATAGTCGTACCGGCGCAACTGAATATCGGCGAGCGCCTTGTTGATCTGGAGCGGCGACAATGCCGGCCCCGACACCGCGGTCAAACCAGGATCGTCGACATAATCCTCCTCGATATCGTCGAACCCGCGTTTGTCGTCGCGGCGCGATCCGGTGAGGACGAAGGAAAAAGGCTTGTTAGCGCCGCCGAAGCGGCCGCCGATCGCCAAATCGAGGTTAAGCGGACCGCCATGTTTGTGCTCGGGCTCGTAGCCATAGCCGATCGCGCCTTCGGCGAAGGGACGAGCGACATTGGCGGCCGAGCGCGGGGTCAGTTCGATCGAGCCGCCCAAACCTTCCGCGTCATGATTGGGCATGCCGGTTTTGGTGACGATGAGGCCGTCGATCGCGCCGGTCGGGATCGTATCGAATTCGACCGCGCGCCCGCTGCCGAACACCGTGCCGCCGGGATTGGTATTGAGCAACACGACGCCGCCATAAGTGGCGCCATTGAGATTGCCGTCGATGCCGCGGATGTTGACGAAGCGGCCCTCCCCGGTATCGCTCGACAGCGATATGCCCGGGATCCGGCTGAGCGCTTCCGCGGCGTTGAAATCGGGATATTTGGCGATCGCTTCCGCCGACTGGACGTTGATGACGTTGGGCGCGGTGCGCTGCGTCTCGCGCGCCTTGGTTTCGTCGCGCGGCGCGGTGACGATGATGTCGTCCTTGCGGGTATCGTTAGTAACGGGGTTTGCGGCGGGTGGCGGAGCGCTCTGGGCCAGCGCATTGCCGGCGGCAAGCAAGGACAATGTTGACGAGGCAAGCGCCATCGTTCGACGTTTCATGATGAAACCCCCAAATATAGACCGACAGTGATCGTTGTCTTGACCGCGTGCCCGCAGCTGGCGGTCGCCCTGATGGTGCCGGTTTATGACCGTTGGGCGACTCCGGCCGCCCAACGGTCGATATTGGGATTATTTAATCTTCAAGAGGCCGAGCAAGCCTCCGATCAGTGCGGGTTGACCACCAGGACGTGGAACGTGCCCGGGAGTGCCGCCGGACGAGCGCCCGCCGTGGCCGGCGCGGAAAAGCGTGCGGTGGGCAAATACAAGCTGCCATCGCGCGGATCGAGCGCGCCGGTGCGGGCGCCCGGTTCGGTCTTGACCGTAGCGACAATTTTGGGGCCGCCAGGCGCGTCGAGCGCGATGACGTCAAGCACGCCATCCTTGCCGCACGGAATGAACGCCAGTCGCCGATCGGCATCGACGATCGCCGCATCCGGGCCGGCACCGATGGTCAATAAGGAAACGAGACGGTGCGCCTTGGCATCGACCACCGCCGCCTTGCCGTTGGCGCAGGCACTGATCAGCCGGTCGGTCTTGTCGTCCAGCGCGAGACCCGTCGGGCCCTGGCATCCGGTCAGCGCGATCGCGGGACCAACCGCACCGGTTGTCAGGTTCGCGGTCTCGATCTCGTTGGCGTCTTCATTGTTGACGAACAACCTGCCGCCGCGCGCGAGTACGCCATATTCCAATCCCGGCTTCAGCGTGATTGTGCGGACGACCTTACGCGTCGCCACGTCGATGACGCTGACCGTGCCGCCCTTCGCGTTCATCACCACCGCGTGCCCGGTGGCGGCATCGTAAAAGGCCGCGTCGGGATCGTCGCCGACCGCGATCTTAGCCGTCTCGCGGCCGCTCTTGGTGTCGAACAAGCGGACTGTATTGTCGTGCGCGCTGGTGACGAGCAACATACCGCCGGGAAGCGGCACCACCGCATGCGCCTTGGCGATCGCCCCGAACGATCGCACCGCATCGCCATTGGCGAGGTCGATTTCGGTCACGACATCGCCATGGGCGACATAGAGTTTACGAGTATCCGGATCGACTTTGGCATAGTCCCAGCCGCCATCGGGCCCGGCGATCTGGCGCCCGGCGACATAGGTCGGCGCGGGAGCTGCGGCACCAGCGACGGTGGCGGCAACGGCGGCGGAGACGGTGGCGGTCAGGGCGAGCATGAGGCGCGTGGCGAGGATCGTCATCGGATGGATTCTCTTGTTGGGAAAGGTCCAATGATCATGCCCGGCGCCTCGCCAAGTTGCGAGCGCCGAACGTCTCGCCGCCGGTTTATTGGGAATAATTATAGAAGCGGCGTTGGCGCGCGGAAGCGAGCATCGGGGGAACGGGTCCGGACATTGCCGAGCATGGCCGATCGCCTTGTAACCGACGGCTGATTGGTGGAGAGCACAGGCCTGTCCACCCTGCCGGAAAGCCCGCGATGCGCCCTCTCTTCGTCACCTCAGCTTTGTTGCTCGCCTCTGCCGCGATCGCGCCCGCCGTCATCGCCGCCCCCGATGCGCCGTCGCCTATCCTGACCAGTCCGGACGCGAAGGACGTGCTCAGCTATGCAAGGCCGGAGATCGCCCGCGTCACGCATGTCGATCTCGACCTGACCGCAGATTTCCAGGCGCACGTCATGCGCGGCACCGCGACGCTCGACATCCTTGCCCGGCCCGGCGCGCGCGAGATCGTCCTCGACGACAAGGATCTGGTCATTTCGCGGATCACCGATGCGCGCGGGCGCCCGCTCAAATGGTCGGTCGGCGTGAGCGACGATTACAAGGGCGCGCCGCTGACGATCGAAATCGGCGCCGCGCGGCGGATCGTCATCACCTATCGCTCCGATCCTAAGGCACGCGCGCTCGGCTGGCTGGCGCCGGCGCTGACCGCGGGCAAGACAAAGCCCTATCTCTACAGCCAGGGCGAAAGCATCAACAATCGCAGCTGGATTCCGACCCAGGACAGCCCGGGCATCCGCCAGAGCTGGACGGCCAAGATCACCGTGCCGTCCGACCTGGTCGCGACGATGAGCGCGGAGCGACTGACGCCTGGCGGCATTCCCGCCACGCGCGGCTGGCACAGCTACCGGTTCCGCATGGACCGCAATGTTCCGCCCTATCTGATCGCGCTCGCGGTCGGCGACCTCCGCTTCCAGGCGATCGACGCACGCACCGGGATTTACAGCGAGCCGAGCGTGCTGGCGAAGGACGCCGCCGAACTATCCGACACCGGCAAGATGGTGACCACCGCCGAGAGCCTCTATGGCAAGTACCGCTGGGGCCGATACGACGTGCTGGTGCTGCCGCCTTCCTTCCCGTTCGGCGGCATGGAGAACCCGACGCTTACCTTTGCGACGCCGACGATCATCACTGGCGACAAGTCGAACGTCGACGTCATCGCGCACGAACTGGCGCATAGCTGGTCGGGCAACCTCGTCACCAACGCGACCTGGTCGGACTCGTGGCTCAACGAGGGATTCACGACCTATTTCGAGAACCGGATCGATGAGGCGCTGTACGGCAAGGAGCGCGCCGCGACCTTGGCCGACCTGGCATGGGACGATCTGCAGCGCGACCTGAAGGCGGCGCCCGATGCCAAGGCGACGCGGCTGCACGGCGATCCCGAAGGGGTATATGGCGAGCTCGATTACACCAAGGGATCGACCTTCCTGCGGACGATCGAATATAGCGTCGGCAGGCAACGCTGGGATGCGTATTTGCGCTCCTATTTCGATCGCCATGCCTTCCAGCCGCAGACCACAGCCGGATTTCTCGCCGACATCCGTGCCAATCTGATCAGGGGCGATCAGGCGCTCGAGGCCAAGCTGCAACTCGACCAATGGGTCTATGGCACCGGGCTGCCGGACAATGCCGTCCATGTCCGCTCGGCCACGCTCGCGAAGATCGACCAGACCTTGGCCTCGGTCGCGGCCGGCGCGCCGATCCGCTCGATCGACGCGTCGCGTTGGTCGACGCAGGAATGGCTGCGCTTCCTCAACGGCCTGCCGCGTCAACAATCCGTGCAGCGCCTGTCGGAGCTCGATGGTACGCTCGGCCTGTCCAAATCGTCCAACGCCTATATCCGCTCGGCCTGGCTCGTGCTCGCGATCGGCAATCGCTACGACCCCGCTATCCCGTCGATCGCGCAATTCCTGCCCAGCGTGGGGCGCGGCCTGCTGATCCTGCCGGTCTATGCCGCGCTCAAGGCACAAGGCGACTGGGGCTTGCCGATCGCACGCAAAGTCTACGGGACCGCGCGCCAAGGATACCATCCGACGATCGACGCCGCGATCGACAAGATGCTCGGTTCGACGATGTAATCACCGCCAGCGAGTGCAGATGGTTGACGCGGGCGCGCCATGCGTCGATCGCGCGCGCATGACGTCCAACCATCCTCCCCAGAACCGCGCCTGGGCCGACGAAGCGGTCCGGCTGATCGAGGCCGATTATAATCGCTCGGCCGACACGCATCTCATCCCGATCCCGCTGCCGCGTTTCCCCGGCGTCCAGCTCTATCTGAAGGACGAATCGAGCCACCCGACGGGGAGCCTCAAGCACCGCCTGGCGCGCTCGCTGTTCCTCTATGCGTTGTGCAATGGCCGGGTCGGACCGGATACGACGATCGTCGAGGCGTCGAGCGGATCGACCGCGGTGTCGGAGGCCTATTTCGCGCGGATGCTGGGACTCAAGTTCATCGCGGTGGTGCCGCGCGCCACTTCCGCGGAGAAGATCGCCGAGATCGAATTCCATGGTGGCCGGCCGCATTTCGTCGAGCAGGCGGTGGAGGCGGCGGGCGAAGCGGCCCGGCTCGCCGCCGAGCTCGGCGGCGTGTTCATGGATCAGTTCACCTTCGCCGAACGCGCCACCGACTGGCGCGGCAACAACAATATCGCCGAAGCGATCTTCGCCCAGATGGCGCTCGAACAGCATCCGATCCCGCATTGGATCGTGTGCGGCGCGGGCACCGGCGGCACCTCCGCGACGATCGGCCGTTATGGCCGCTATCGCCGGCTCGCGACGCGGATTTGCGTCGCCGATCCCGAAGGATCGGTGTTCCATCGCCATTGGGCCGACCGTAACGTGCAGAAGCTCGATCGCTGTGCCAGCAAGATCGAGGGGATCGGCCGCGCCCATGTCGAGCCGTCATTCGTGCCCGAAGTGATCGACCGGATGGAAGTGATCAGCGACGCGCAGAGCATCGCCGCCGCCCGCCTGTTGAGCGAACGCCTTGGCCGACGCTGCGGCGGTTCGACCGGCACCAATTTATGGGCCTGCGCGACGCTCGCCGAGGAGATGTCGGCGGCCGGTGTGGAGGGGTCGATCGTCACCATCCTGTGCGACGACGGCAATCGCTATGCGTCGACTTATTTCGACGATGCCTGGCTCGACCAGTGCGGGATCGATTGGAAACCCGAGGCGCGCCACCTCGCAGACCGCCTGGGCTGGTAACTTCGCTGAACCGCGGCGCTAGATTCGCGTCGCTCCTGCCGCGCGGACATGGTCGAGCGTCGGCATGCCGTTGACCGCCATCATCAGATCGGCCTCGGCCAGAATGCATTTGAGGACGTGCGCCGCCCCGTCGGCGCCGTCGAGCGCCAGGCCATAGACGAACGGCCGCCCTATCCCGACCGCGCGCGCGCCCATCGCGAGCGCCTTGATCACGTCGCTGCCCGAGCGGATGCCGGAATCGAACCACACGGGAACGTCGCCGGCTGCCTCGACCACGCCGGGCAGCATGTCGATCGCGGCGATCCCGCCATTGGCCTGGCGGCCGCCATGGTTCGAACAGAAGATCGCATCGGCCCCCATGTCGACCGCCTTGCGCGCATCCTCTGGGTGGCAAATGCCCTTGAGGACGATCGGCATCTTGGTGACCGACTTGAACCAGGCCATGTCGTCCCAGGTCAGCGGCCGCGCGAACAGCGAGCCCCATAGCATGACCGCTTCGGGCAACGCCTGAGCCGGGTCCTTGCCGAGCAGCTTGCGGAAGACCGGGTCGACGAAATAGTTGGTCAGCACATGCCCGCGCAGCTGCGGAAAATTGCCGGCATTGAGGTCGCGCGGGCGCCAGCCGGTCACCCAAGTGTCGAGCGTGACCACCAGCGCGCGATAACCCGCTGCCTCGGCGCGACGGATCAGGCTCTCCGCCAAGTCCCTGTCGCGTGGCGTGTAAAGCTGAAAGAAGCCGGGCGTGTCGCCGAGATGCGTCGCCACCTCTTCCAGCGTGTCGTTACCCAGCGTCGAGACGGTCATCGGCACGCCGGTCATCGCCGATGCCTTGGCCGCGGCGATATCGCCATGCTGGTCCTGGCCGCAAATGCCCGTCACGCCGATCGGGCTCATGAACAACGGGCTGTGATAGGTGTGGCCGAAAATCTCGGTCGACAGATCGCGGCTGGTCGTCCCGACCATCATCCGCGGCACCATGCCCCAATGATGGAAAGCGGCGGCGTTCTGGTCCTGGGTCCATTCGTCGCCACAGCCGCCCTGGACATAGTTCAGGACGTGCGGCGGCATCGCCGCGGTCGCGCGCTGGACGAGCGTGGCATAATCTACCGGCACCTTTGGCAGCACGCCGCGCAAGCCGGCGCCGTAGATCTCGTTCTGATAATCGCCGAAATGCGGCATCGTCCCTCTCCCGTTCAGCGTATCATCGCGGCGGATCGCATGGCGTGGCCGAGTAACGCGGCGCCGGTGCGGGCTGCCTCACCCCATTGACCTCGATGAACGTCCCGCGTGCCTTGTTGTGGGGATGTTCCGCCACTTCGTCCCAGGCGAGGACCGGCGCGAAGCAGATGTCGCTCGCCTCCATCGACGCGCACCATTCGTCGCGCGTCTTCGACCGAAAGATCTCCGCCAGCCGCGCCTTTTGCGCCGGCCATTGCGCGCGATCATACTGGCTGTCGAACAGCGGATCGGCGGCCAGCCCAAGCGCCTCGCGAAGCAGTGCATAGAACTGCCCCTCGATCGACCCGATCGCGACGAACCTGCCATCGGCAGTCTCGTAGGTGTCGTAGAACGGCGCTCCGGTATCGAGCAGGTTGGTGCCGCGCGCGTCGCCCCAGATGCCCTGCGCGCGGAACCCCCACATCATCGCCATCAGCAATGCCGACCCGTCGGTCATCGCGCAGTCGATCACTTGGCCGGGCGCGCCGTTCTTCACCGCCAGCAATGCACTGACCATGCCGAACGCCAGCATCATCGCCCCGCCGCCGAAATCGCCGACCAGGTTGATCGGCGGGGTCGGCTTTTCCCCCGCGCGACCGAGCGCGCCGAGCACGCCCGACAGTGCGATATAATTGATGTCGTGCCCGGCGGCCGCGGCATAAGGCCCATCCTGGCCCCAGCCGGTCATCCGGCCGATCACCAGCTTCGGGTTGTCGGCGAGCAACACGTCGGGGCCGAGGCCGAGCCGCTCGATCACACCGGGGCGGAATCCCTCGATCATGCCGTCGGCGGTCTTGAGCAGGTCTCGAAGTTTCGCGATGTCGTCGGCGGACTTGAGGTTTAGCTGAAGCGCGGTGCGCGATCGGAGCAAGGGATCGCGCGAGTCGAGCGTCGTTCCCGGCCGGTCGATACGGATCACCTCGGCACCATGATCGGCCAGCATCATCCCGCAGAACGGCCCAGGCCCGATTCCGGCGAGTTCAACGATGCGGATGCCTGCGAGTGGGCCGGGCATGGTGATCTCCTGGTTTCTTACACGTCACCCCGGCCTTGTGCCGGGGTCCAAGGTGCCGCGAGTCACGGACAAGACGTTCCAGCTTCTCCCCCAGCCTCCCGTTGGACCTCGGCACAAGGCCGGGGTGACGGTCGGGGATTGAGGCAGGCGCTCAGCCCAATCATCTCAGCGCGGCGCCATGCGGATCGCGCCGTCGAGGCGGACATCCTCGCCGTTGAAATAGCTGTTTTCGATCATCGTCAGCGCCAGTCCGGCATATTCGGGCGGATTGCCGAGCCGCTTGGGGAACGGCACCGATGCCGCCAATGCATCCTTCACGTTTTGCGGCGCGCCTTGCATCAGCGGCGTCTCAAAGATGCCGGGCAAGATCGTGTTGATGCGAATGCCCTCATTCATCAGGTCGCGGGCGATCGGCAAGGTCATGCCGACCACGCCGCCCTTCGAGGCCGAATAGGCCGCCTGACCGATCTGGCCATCCTCGGCCGCAACCGACGCGGTCATCACCATCGCGCCGCGCTCGCCGTCGACGCCGGGCTCCAGCGTCAGCATGCCGGCAGCCGATTTGGCGACGCAACGGAAGGTGCCGATCAGGTTGATCTGGATGAGCCAGTTGAACGCTTCCAGCGGGAAGTGCTTGATCGAGCCGTCTTCCTTCGAGCGGCTGGCGGTCTTGACCGCATTGCCGGTGCCCGCGCAGCAGACCAAAATGCGCTCCTGGCCATGCGCCGCGCGCGCCTTGGCAAAACCGGCGTCGACGCTCTCGTCGCTGGTCACGTTGACTTCGCAGAACACCCCGCCGATCTCGCTGGCGAGGGCCTCGCCCTTCTCCGCCTGGAGGTCGAAAATCGCGACCTTGACGCCTTTCGCGGCGAGCGCTCGCGCGGTCGCCGCGCCGAGCCCCGACGCGCCGCCGGTGACGACCGCGGCTACGCTATTGTCGAGTTTCATTCTTCTCTCCTCTAATCGTCACCCCAGCGAAAGCCGGGGTCTCACGCGGCTCTTGCGTTGCGCAACGGCGCGAGACCCCAGCTTTCGCTGGGGTGACGGTCAATTGTTACAGCCGCTCGACGATCGTGACATTGGCGATGCCGCCGCCTTCGCACATCGTCTGCAGACCCCATCTCCTGCCGCGCGCCTTCAACGCATGAAGCAACGTCGTCATCAACTTGGTGCCCGAGGCGCCGAGCGGATGGCCAAGCGCGATCGCACCGCCGTTGACGTTGAGCCGGTCGTGATCGCCGCCGACCACCTGGAGCCAGGCGAGCGGTACCGGCGCGAACGCCTCGTTGACTTCGTAGAGATCGATATCCTCGATCTTCATTCCGGCGCGTGCCAGCGCCTTCTGCGTCGCGGGCAGGGGTTCTTCGAGCATGATCACCGGATCGCCCGCGGTCACGGTCAGATTGTGGATCCGTGCCATCGGGGTCAGGCCATGGTCCTTGAGCGCGCGTTCGCTGACGATCAGCACGCCCGAGGCGCCGTCGCAGATCTGGCTGGCAGAGGCCGCGGTCAGCACGCCGCCTTCCTGAAGCAATTTCACGCTGCCCAGCGATTCCATCGTCGCATCGTAACGGATACCCTCATCATGGACGTGAAGGACGATATTGCCGTCCTCGTCGGCTATTTCGATCGGCACGATCTCGGCATCGAACGCGCCCGCCTGCGTCGCAGCGGCGGCGCGGCGATGGCTTTCGAGCGAGAAAGCGTCGAGCTGTTCACGGCTGAAGCCGTATTTCTGCGCCATCATCCCGGCGCCGACGAACTGGCTGAACCCCTGAACGCCGTAGCGATCCTTGATCTTCTGCGACCAGGGTCCGATGCCGATGCCGAGCTGGGCAGGCGCGGAACTGGCCAAGCCCATCGGCACGCGGGTCATGCTTTCGACGCCGGCCGCGAGGACGATGTCCTGCGTGCCCGACATCACCGCCTGCGCGGCGAACTGGATCGCCTGTTGCGAGGAGCCGCATTGGCGGTCGATCGATACCGCAGGAACGCTATCGGGGAGCGATGAAGCCATCACCGCGCTGCGCCCGATATGCGCCGATTGCTCGCCCGCCTGCATCACGCAGCCCATGATGACGTCCTCGACCGCAGCTCCGTCGACCCCGGCGCGCTCGACCACGGCGTCGAGCACTTTGCCCGCCAAATCGGCCGGGTGCCAATCCTTGAGCTTGCCGCCGCGCCGCCCGCCCGCAGTCCGCGCCGCCGACACGATAAATGCCTCCGCCATCCTCTCGCTCCTTATTATCCGTTTCAGTTAGCCACCGGTTGACGCGAGCGGCAAGCGCATTTTCGTGTGGACGGTATGTTCTGTCCGTGTATTGGCACGGCTCCTCCCCCTCATCATCTGATGGAGCAGTGCATGCCCGGAGGCACCATGATCGATCGTAATGGCCTGGAGATCGCGAGCGAACTCGTCGAGTTCGTCGAAACGCGCGCATTGCCGGGCACGGGGGTCGATGCCGAGGCCTTCTGGACCGGCGTCGCGGCGATTTTTGCGGACCTGGCGCCGGACAATGCGGCCCTGCTGACAAAGCGTGACCTGATCCAGACGGAGATCGACGGCTGGATGGCGCAACGCGCCGGCGAACCGATCGACCAGGCCGACTACCAGCCGTTTCTCAAATCGATCGGCTATCTGGTCGACGAGCCGGCGCCGTTTGCGGTCACGACGCAAAATGTCGATGCCGAAGTCGCGGCGATGGCCGGCCCGCAACTGGTCGTTCCGGTGCTCAACGCGCGCTTCGTGCTCAACGCCGCCAATGCGCGTTGGGGAAGCCTGTACGACGCGCTCTACGGCACCGATGCCATCCCGGGAGCGGCCAAGCCCGGCGGCTATGATCCCGAACGCGGGAGTCAGGTGATCGCCTGGGCCAAGGCGTTCCTCGACAAAGCGGTGCCGCTAGCGAGCGGAAGTTGGGCCGATCTGAGCGGCGAGCCTCTCCTGGCCAACCCGTCGCTGCTCGTCGGACGCGCGGACGAGAATTATCTGTTCCGGCACAACGGCCTGCACATCGAAGTGGTGATCGATCGCGAGCATCCGATCGGCAAGACCGACCCCGCCGGCATCGCCGATGTCATCCTGGAAAGCGCGATCACCACGATCGTCGACCTCGAGGATTCGATCGCCGCGGTCGATGCCGAGGATAAGGTCGCGGCGTACACCAATTGGCTCGGCCTGATGCGCGGCGACCTGGAGGACACGTTCGAAAAGGGTGGCCGGACATTGACCCGCCGCCTCGCCGACGATCGCCGCTACACCGCACCCGATGGCAGCGAACTGACCCTGCGCGGCCGCAGCCTGTTGTTCGTGCGCAATGTCGGCCATCTGATGACCACACCGGCGGTGATCCTGGCCGATGGCGGCGAGGCGCCCGAGGGAATCCTCGACGCGATCATGACCAGCCTGATCGGGTTGCACGACCTCAAGGGGCTCGGCCGCTTCCGCAACAGCCCGGCCGGGTCGATCTACATCGTCAAGCCCAAGATGCATGGGCCGGACGAAGCGGCCTTCACCAACCGTCTGTTCGACGCGGTCGAGGACCTGCTCGGGCTCGACCGTCATACGATCAAGGTCGGAGTGATGGACGAGGAGCGCCGTACCTCGGCCAATCTCGCTGCCTGCATCCATGCGGTGAAGGACCGCATCGTCTTCATCAACACCGGATTCCTCGATCGCACTGGGGACGAGATCCACACCAGCATGCAGGCCGGGCCGATGGTGCCCAAGGGGGAAATGAAGACGTCCGCCTGGATCAAGGCCTATGAGGATCGCAACGTCCAGATCGGGCTCGCTTGCGGCCTCAGCGGCAAGGCGCAGATCGGCAAGGGCATGTGGGCTGCTCCCGATCGCATGGCTGACATGCTCGAGCAGAAGATCGCGCACCCGATGACCGGGGCGACTACCGCCTGGGTCCCCTCCCCCACCGCGGCGACCCTGCACGCCACGCATTACCATCAGGTCGACGTATTCGCGCGGCAGAAGGAACGCGCCGCGGAGCCGGTCGCGGGCCTGGACGCCCTGCTGTCGGTGCCGCTCGCGCTGGGCCGCAACTGGACGCCGGACGAGGTGCGCGCCGAGCTCGACAACAATGCCCAGGGCATCCTCGGCTATGTCGTGCGCTGGATCGATCAGGGCGTCGGGTGCTCCAAGGTGCCGGACATCCACGATATCGGGCTGATGGAAGATCGCGCGACGTTGCGCATCTCTAGCCAGGCGCTCGCCAATTGGCTGCTCCACGGCGTGTGCACGCCCGAAGAGGTCGAGGCGGCGTTCGGGCGCATGGCCGCCAAGGTCGACACGCAGAATTCAGGCGATCCCGCTTATCGTTCGCTCGTCGCCAATCCGGCTGGGTTCGCTTTCCAGGCGGCGCGCGCACTGGTGTTCGAAGGAACGACACAGCCCAACGGCTATACGGAGCCGCTGCTCCATCGGTTTAGGCAGGAGGCCAAGGCGGCGATCTGAAATGCGCAAGGAGCCTGTAGGCGCCTTGCGGGGCGGCGGCGATCGACTCAGTTCGCGGTGACGTCGTCTCCGCGACAGACATTGACGTTCTCCAACGCCTGTTCGCTGCCGTCGCTGAAGCCAAGCTTGACATTGTACAGGCAAGCATCCCCCGCGGGCAGGGTAAAGAGCGACCGGTGGTTGGGCTTGATCGGATAATCGACGGCAGCCTCGGTCCAGGGATCGTCGGTGCTGATGCGCGCGTACCAGACGTGCTGAACGGACGCGGAAGCATTGAGATTGACGATCGAGAACTTCCGTCCATCGGGCATGGCGGCGGCCGGCGAGATGCACATAGCGGTCGCCCACAGCGCACCGGCGATCTGGAACAAGCGGATCATGACCATCTGCATATAGGATTTGTGGTCGATTTGATAAGTTTATGCGGCCATCCATCTCGCCGCCCGGCATCTGGGTGACGGTAGCGAGCGAGCAATCCGGGCCTCAACCGGTCCTGCACTTCTGTTGGCAGACGGAGGAGATGGCAGGGGAATCGGGTGAAGGAAGAGTTCTTCTCTCCCCTCCCGCAAGCGGGAGGGGGATGCATTCCGAAGCGCGCGTCGGATACGGCAAAATTCGTTCACCCGATTGTCCTGGCGGAGATGGCGATTGGAATTGCAATTTCGCAAATAGAACATATCATGAACATCTATGCCCGAGTCGTCTACCTCGCTGAGTCGGTTGCGCCGTCGCGTCGCGCGTATCGAAGGTGCGCGCGTATCGGGCGGACCGGCGCGGTTCGCCACCGGTCATGCGGCGATCGATGCCTGGCTGGGCGGCGGGCTCGCGCGCGGACGCCTGCACGAAGTGATGGCGGACGACAGCGAGGATGCCGGCAGCCTGTCAGGATTCGCCGCGATGCTGGCGCTGCGCATCGATGCCGGAAAGCCTTCATTGTGGCTCAGGACCGAGGCGGCGGAGCGGCGGGCGGGCAAGCTTTACGCCACTGGGCTGGGCGAAATCGGCCTCCATGGCGGTGACCTCATCCTCGGGCTGCTCGGCGACGATGCGGCATTGCTCAAGGCTGCCAACGACGCCGCGCGGTGCGCCGGGCTCGGGGCACTGGTGGTCGAGAGCTGGGGCGAGTCCAAGCCGCTCAACCTGACCACGACGCGCCGGCTGATGCTGGCGGCGGAAGCGTCGGGCGTGACCGTGCTGCTGCTTCGCGGCGGGGCGCGGGAGAGCCCCAGCGTCGCCGATACGCGCTGGCGGGTCGCCCCTGCCCCTTCGATCGCGCTTGCCGCCGATGCGCCGGGGCCGCCCGTCTTCGACCTCGAATTGTTGCGCCGCCGCGCCGGCCCCGCCGGACGTCGCTGGCGCGTGGAGTGGAATCGTGAACGACGTGCCTTCCAGCCCCCCGACGGACAGGTTGACGGGCAGGCGCTATCTGGCGCTGTTCTTCCCCTGGCTGCCGGCTGAGCGCATTCGCATCACGCGCCCGCATCTGTTCGCGGGTCGTGCCGGTGCGCCTTATGCGCTGACCGAGAAGGTCAAGGGCGCGCTGCGCGTGCATGCGATCGATCAGGAAGCCGCGCGTCTGGGGATCGAGCGCGGCATGACCCTGGCCGATGCCCGCGCGCGCTTGCCCGAGCTCGAAGCGTTCGATCATGTTCCGCATGACGATCATTTGTGGCTCGAGCGGCTGGCCGATGGTTGCGCGCGCTACACGCCCTGGGTGATGCTCGATGCGCCCGACGGGCTGGTGCTCGACGTCACCGGCTGCACCCATTTGCTTGGGACCGAAACGGCGCTCGCGAGCGATGTGCTGGCAAGACTCGACCGCCTGGGCGTCACCGCGCAGCATGCCTTCACCGCCAATCCCGATGCCGCGCGGGCACTGGCGCGATGGCGCAGCGTCGGCGCCAATGAGGATGAGGCGGTCCGCCGCTTGCCGGTCGTGGCGCTCGGGCTCGAAGAGGAAGCGACGACCGCGTTGAAGCGCGCCGGGCTCAAGACCGTCGGCGACGTCGTAGCGCGTCCCTTGTCGGCCATCGCGGCACGGTTCGGCAGCGATGCCGCGGCCCAGGTCCGGCGGATCATGGGCGAGGCGGATAGCCCGCTGACCCCGCGCATCGTCGCCCCACCTTTGATCGTCGAGCGGCGCTTTGCCGAACCCGTCGCGCGCACCGAATTCGCATTGACCGTATTGGGCGAATTGATCGCCGACGCTGCCGCCCGGCTCGATGAGACCCATGAAGGCGGACGCCGGTTCGAAGCACGCTTCTTCCGCACCGACGGGCTGGTGCGACGGATGGCGGTCGAGACCGGCCGACCGACTCGCGACGTGGCCGCGGTGTTGCGGCTGTTCCGCGAACGGATCGAGACGCTGGCCGATCCGATCGATCCCGGGTTCGGCTTCGACCTGATCCGGCTCGACGTACCGGTCGCCGAACGGCTCGACGCGGCGCAATTGCGGCTCGAAGGCGGCGCGGTCGGTGAAGCCGAGCTGGCGCAATTGATCGACCGGCTGTCGACCCGGGTCGGGCGCGGACGCGTGCGCCGGTTCGCGCCGCGCGACCGCCATTTGCCCGAACAGGCCGAATTGATGCTGCCCGCCACCGATCCCGTTCCGCCCGGCGACTGGCCCGAACTCGAAACCGGCGAGCCGCCCTTGCGCCCGATCCACTTATTCGACCCGCCGCAATTGATCGATTCGATCGCCAGCGAAGTCCCGGACGGGCCGCCACGCCAGTTCCGCTGGCGGCGTGTCCTGCACGATGTCGCCCGGGTCGAGGGTCCCGAACGGATCGCCACTCCGTGGTGGGGCAGCCGTCAGGCGCCGACGCGCGATTATTACCGCGTCGAGGACCGCCGCGGCCGCCGCTTCTGGATCTTTCGCCACGGTCTGTACGGCGAGGTCGCCGAGCCTGGCTGGTACATTCATGGGCTGTTCGCGTGATTGGGTTCACGCGGAGGCGCGGAGGCGCGGAGGACGCTGAGCGTTCACCTCGCTCCCTCTGTCTCGCGCCAGCGAGACCTTCATCTCTAATTGCCCTGGCCAGTGAAGGAGCCGCTGTAGCGGCTCGAAAGCCTATTCGACCACCATCTCTGCGCCCTCTGCGCCTCTGCGCGAACCACCCCTTCCTTCTTCGCGCCTCCGCGCCTCCGCGTGAACAAAGAATGGCGGAACGGCATGGCTGAGCCCGTCCACTTCGCCGAACTCGTCGCCGCGACCAATTTCTCGTTCCTGCGCGGCGCATCGCATCCGAGCGACATGGTGGGAGAAGCAATCGCGCTGGGCATGCGCGCCATCGGTATCGCCGACCGCAACACGGTGGCCGGCGTGGTACGCGCGCATGTCGCCCTGAGGCAAGCGCGCGAGCAGTGGGACCCCGCCTGGGCCAAGGCAAAGGCGCGGCATGAGGCGGACAGGCCATGGGAAGACTTTCCCGACCCGCCCCATCTGCCTTCCCCTGCGCCCGATTTTCGCCTGATCGTCGGGGCCCGGCTGGTCTTTGCCGACGGCACGCCCGACATCGTCGCCTATCCGGCGACACGCTACGGTTGGGGCCGGCTGACCCGGTTGCTGTCGCTCGGCAATCGCCGCGCGACCAAGGGCGGCTGCCTTATCAGGATCGGCGACCTGATCGCGCATCATCAGGATTTGATGCTGATCGTGCTGCCGGAAAGCAGCTTCGACACGGAGGAGAATGAGGCGCTGCCGGAGAAACGGCGGATCGACCAGGATCAGGATCGCGGTTTCCTGCGGCTGGGTGAGGATGAGGCGGAGGACGAGGGAACCAACGTCATTCCCTTCCCCAACCGTCATGCCGGGCTTGTCCCGTGTTCGAGCTTTGACTTGCCCCCGGCAAGTCAAAGCTCGAACACCACAGAGCCGCAGGCCCAAGGACAAGTGGTGGAGTGGACCCCGGCACAAGGCCGGGGTGACGGCGGGTTGTTGGAGGAGGTGCTTTCCCGCCTCAAACGCATTGTCGGTGACCGGCTATGGCTCGGCGCTTCCATGCCGCGCGCGGGCCGCGATAAACGCCGGCTTGCCAAGCTCGTTGCCACCGCCAGTGCGGCGCACGTCCCGCTCCTGGCGACCAACGACGCGCTCTACGCGACGTCCGAACAACGCCCACTCCATGACGTCGTCACCTGCATCCGCAAGGGCACCAGCGTGAAAGAAGCCGGCCGGTTGCTCGAGGCCAATGCCGAGCGGCACCTGAAGCCGCCCGAGGAAATGGCACGGCTGTTTCGCGATCATCCCGAAGCGGTGGCGGAAACCCAAAAGCTGCTCGCGCGGATCGGCTTCACGCTCGATCAATTGAGCTACGAATATCCGCGCGAGCCGGTGCCGCCTGGCTGGGAGCCGCAGAAGTGGCTCGAACATCTCGTCTGGCAGACCGCGCTCGATCGCTATGATTACCGCGTTCCCGACAAGCTCTACGCCTTGCTCTACGAAGAATTCACGCTGATCCGCGAGCGCGGCTATGCGCCCTATTTCCTGACCGTCCACGACATCGTGAGCTTCGCCCGACGCTGCGATCCGCCGATCCTGTGTCAGGGGCGCGGATCGGCGGCGAATTCGGTGGTGTGTTTCCTGCTTGGCGTGACCTCGGTCGATCCGATGCAGCACGATCTGCTGTTCTCGCGCTTCGTCTCGGCCGAGCGCGACGAACCTCCCGATATCGACGTCGATTTCGAGCACGAGCGGCGCGAGGAGGTGATGCAATATGTCTATCGCCGCTATGGCCGTCACCGCGCCGCGATCGCCGCGACGGTGATCCATTACCGATCGCGCAGCACGGTGCGCGAAGTTGGCAAGGCGCTGGGCATGACCGAGGACGTGACGTCACGCCTCGCCAGCACCGTATGGGGCAGTTATTCGAGCCATTTCGAGAAAGAGCGCGTGTCGCAATCCGGGTTCGATCTGGCCAATCCCGACATCGCCCGATTGAAGTCGCTGGTCGACCAGTTGCTCGAATTCCCGCGCCATTTGTCGCAGCATGTCGGCGGGTTCGTGCTGACCCAGGACCGGCTCGACGAGACCGTGCCGATCCACAATGCCGCGATGGAGGACCGCACCTTCATCGAATGGGACAAGGACGATATCGACGCGCTGCAACTGATGAAGGTCGACGTGCTCGCGCTTGGCATGCTCACCTGCATCAAGAAGGCGTTCGACCTGATCGAGGAAACCAGTGGCGAGCGGCACACGCTCGATACGATCCCGGGCGAGGTGCCGGCGGTCTATGACATGCTGTGCGACGGCAACAGCCTGGGCCTGTTCCAGGTCGAGAGCCGCGCGCAGATGAGCATGTTGCCACGCCTCAGGCCCCGCATCTTCTACGATCTGGTGGTGCAGGTCGCGATCGTCCGGCCGGGACCGATCCAGGGCAATATGGTTCATCCCTATCTCCGTCGCCGGTCGGGCAAGGAGAAGGTCGACTTCCCTGCCCCGGCGGCGCGTTTCGGCCATCCCGATGAGCTAAAGGAGGTGCTCGGCAAGACGATGGGCGTGCCTCTATTTCAAGAGCAGGCGATGAAGCTGGCGATCGTCGCCGCCAAATTCTCGCCCGAAGACGCCAATCGCCTGCGCCGCGCGATGGCGACGTTCCGCAATGTCGGCACGATCCATCATTTCGAGGCCAAGATGGTCGAGGGCATGGTGAAGCGCGGTTATGAGCGCGACTTCGCACAACGCTGCTACGATCAGATCAAGGGGTTCGGCAGCTATGGCTTTCCCGAAAGCCACGCGCTGGCATTCGCGCGATTGGTCTATGTCTCGGCCTGGCTCAAATGCTTCCATCCCGCGGTGTTCGCCTGCGCATTGCTCAATTCACAGCCGATGGGATTCTATGCGCCGGCGCAGATCGTCCGCGACGTGCAGGAGAAACATGGTGTCGCGGTGCGGCCGATCGACATCAATGCAAGCGGCTGGGACAATAGTCTCGAGCGCGACGGAGAGGATCTCGCACTGCGATTGGGGTTCCGCCAGGTCGATGGGTTCCGCGAGGATTGGGCCATTCGACTAGTCGAAGCGCGGGCCGCGGCGCCTTTTACCTCGATCGAGGAACTCGCTCGTCGCGCGCATCTGCCCTCGCGCGCCCTCCGCCTGCTGGCCGACGCCGATGCCTGGGGATCGATCGGCCAGGGACGGCGCGACGCTTTGTGGGAAGTGCGCCGCACGCCGTCGGACGAACTACCGTTGTTCGCTGCGGCCAGCGCGCGCGAACTGGGCACTGAAGAGGATGCCGCACTGCCGGCCATGCCGCTGAGCGAGGAAGTCGTCGCCGATTACGAACTCACCCGCTTGTCGCTCAAGGGCCATCCGATGCAGTTCCTGCGGCCGATGTTCAAATCGGAAGGCGTGCTGAGCTGCGCCGAGGTGAGCCAGGCTCGCAACGGGTCGCGCGCTACCGTCGCTGGTGTGGTGCTGGTTCGCCAGCGCCCCGGCACCGGCAATGCCATCTTCATCACGCTGGAGGACGAGACCGGCATCACCAATGCCTTGTTATGGGCCCGAGTGTTCGAGACGCAGCGATTGCAGGTGATGGGATCGCGGCTGATGACGATCGAGGGTGAGGTCCAGCGCAGTGCGCCAAGCGAGGGCAGCGTCGTCCATCTGATCGGCGCTCGGGTGATCGACCGTACCGCCGAGCTGGACCGTCTGTCGGAAGATCATGTCACCCCGCCGCCGACCGCGCGCGTGGATTTCGAGCTGTCCCCCGACCCGCGCTACACCGCCGACGCACATGGCCGCCATCCGCGCAACGTCCGCATCCTGCCAAAATCGCGCGATTTCCATTGATCGGAGCCAGTGGCGGCTTCACATCCGGGCGACATTTTCACCCTGACTCGGCCCCTTGGAATGGCGTAACGCAACAGCACCATGATATATCGCGATGCCACCCTTGCCGATCTGCCGGCGATCGTCGCCATGCTTGCCGAGGAACAGATTGGCGGCCGCGCCGACGACCCGTCCGAACCGCTCGACCCCGCCTATCTCGCCGCCTTCGATGCGATCGATCGCGATCCCAACCAACGCCTGATCGTCGCCGAGTTGGACGGTGCGATCGTCGGCACGATGCAGTTGAGCTGGCTTCCCGGCCTGCTTAACCGCGGTGCCTGGCGCGGGCAGATCGAGGCGGTGCGGATCGCCAGCGACAAACGCTCGCTCGGTCTCGGCGCGGCGATGATCGGCTGGGCGGTCGAGCGTTTCCGCGAGCGTGGCTGCTTCATGGCACAATTGACGTCGAACAACGACCGCGTCACCGCGCATCGTTTCTACGAACGGCTCGGCTGGAAAAAGAGCCATAGCGGGTTCAAGCTGGAACTGGGATGAGCGGGTAGTTTACGCCTCCCCGGCGAAGGCCGGGGCCCAGTTGCACTGTTTTTAGTGGGTCGGTTCGTCCCAGCCAACGGCGTCCGCCGCAGCTGGGCCCCGGCCTTCGCCGGGGAAGCGAGGATGTAATGCCGGGCAAATATTTCGACGAATGGCAAATCGGCGAGACGATCGAGCACCCGTTGCGCCGCACCGTGACCGAGACCGATAATCTGTTGTGGTCGACCATGACCCACAACCCGCAACCGCTCCATCTCGACGCCGAGGCCGCCAAGGCGAGCGAATTCGGCCGCATCCTGGTCAACGGCACCTTCACGTTCAGCCTGATGGTCGGGATCACCGTCGCCGAAACGACGATGGGCACGCTGGTGGCGAACCTGGGCTACGACAAATTGGTCATGCCCAAGCCGGTATTCATCGGCGATACGCTCCACGCGACCAGCGAAGTGACCGAATTGCGAGAGAGCAAGTCGCGGCCCAATGCCGGGCTGGTGACGTGGAAGCACCGCATGCTCAACCAGCGCAACGAGGTGGTGTGCGAGTGTCTGCGGACGGCGTTGTTGTTGCGGAAGCCGGCATGACCCAATCGGATCCGCTGCTCGAAATATCCTTCCCCGGGAAGGTCATCCATTGGCGCGGACCGGCCCCATTTTATTTCGTCGCCCTGCCTGACGATCAGGTCGGCGAGGTACGTTGGGCCGCCCGTATCGCGAGCTATGGTTGGGGGTGCGTGCCGGTCGACGCCAGTGCGGACCAACTCGCCTTTCGCACCGCTCTATTCCCGAAAGACGGCGGCTATATGCTGCCGCTCAAGGCGGAAGTGCGGAAAAAGCTTGGCATCGATCTGGGCGATGTGGTCGCGATTACGATGCAGATAAACGCGCCGCATTGAGTGGCGCCTGCCTCAGACAGTAAAACTCTCCCCGCACCCGCACGCGCCTTTGGCGTTGGGGTTTTCGAACACGAAACCGGCGGCGAAATCGTCCTCGACCCAGTCCATCGTCGAGCCGATCAGATAGAGGACCGAAGCGCCGTCGACGAAGAAGGTGCCGCCGGGCGTCTCGATCCGCTCGTCCATCGGGTTGGCGGTAGTGACATAATCGACCGAATAGGCCAGCCCCGAACAGCCGCGCTTCGGCGTCGACAGTTTGACGCCGATCGCGCCCTCGGGCGCCTTCGACATCAACTCGGCCACCCGCGCCTCGGCGCGTTCGGTCAGGATCACGGCAGCCGGGCGCTGCCTCAGGGTCGTTGCCACGTCTTCACTCCTCATCTCCCCTCCCGTAAACGGGAGGGGAATTGTTACAGCATTCCCAATTCCAGCTTCGCGTCGTCGGACATCTTCTGCGGATCCCAGGGCGGATCCCAGACCAGATTGACGTCGGCGACAGCAACGCCCGGCACGCTGCCGACACGCAGTTCGACCTCGGCCGGCATCGATTCCGCGACCGGACAATGCGGCGTGGTCAGCGTCATGGTGACCGCGGCATGACCTTCGTCGGTCACCTCGACATTGTAGATCAGCCCGAGGTCGTAGATGTTGACCGGGATTTCGGGGTCGTAAATCTCCTTGAGCGCGTCGATCACTGCTTCGTACAGCGCGCCACCCGGCTCGCCGCCCGACAGAGGCTCCGGCTTTTGCGACAGGAAACCGGCAAGATAATCGCGCTTGCGCTCGAACGTCTCGGCCGGTGCCTCGACGCGCGCCTTGGCCGGCGCCTCGACCGATGCCACTTCTTCTACTTCGATCTTCCGTTCTTCGTTCATCCGAAGATCCCTATCCAAAAATTCGCGTCACGCGTTCGACCGCTTCGCCGAGCGCCTCGACATCGGCCATCGACGAATAGACCCCAAAGCTCGCCCGCGCCGTCGCCGGCACGTTCAGCGCCTCCATCAGCGGCTGCGCGCAATGGTGTCCGGCGCGGATCGCCACCTTGCTCTCGTCCAAGATGGTGGCGACATCGTGCGGATGCACCCCCTCGACCGCGAAACTGACGATGCCGGCGGAATCCTCGGGCCCGAACAGCCGCACCGAATTGATCCGCGCCAGCCGCTCGCGCGCCGCCGCCACTAGCGCCGTTTCGTGCGCGTGGATGCGCTCCAGCCCCACAGATTCGACATAATCGATCGCCGCATGCAGTCCGATCACGCCGACGATATGCGGCGTCCCCGCCTCGAACCGGCCCGGCGCGGGTGCATAGGTGGTCTTGGCGAAGGTGACGCGATCGATCATCGATCCACCGCCTTGGTATGGCGGCATCGCGTCGAGCAACTCGTACCGGCCCCACAGCACACCGATCCCGGTCGGGCCATAAAGCTTGTGGCCCGAGAAGACGTAAAAATCGCAGCCGATCTCGGCGACGTCGACCGGCATGCGCGGCACCGCCTGGCAACCGTCGAGCAGAATCTTGGCGCCGACCGCATGCGCGATTTCGGTCGCGCGCTTGGCGTCGAGCACCGAGCCCAGCACATTGGAGACATGCCCCAGCGCAACCAATTTATGCGCCGGGGTGATCATCGCCGCCATCGCGCCGAGATCGATCCGGCCGTCAGCGGTCAGCGGCACGACGTCGATCTCGACTCCGATCCGCTCGGCGACCAGCTGCCACGGCACGATGTTCGAATGGTGTTCGAGCACCGACAGCAGGATACGGTCGCCCGCTTTGAGATGTTCCCCCACCCAGCTGTGCGCGACGAGGTTGATCGCCTCGGTCGCGCCGCGGACGAAGACGATTTCCTCGGGCTTGCCGTTGATGAACTCCGCGACGCGCTTGCGCGCCGCTTCATAAGCGAGTGTCATGTCGGCCGAGCGCTGGTACACGCCGCGATGCACGGCGGCGTAGTCCTGCGCATAGCCGCGCTCGATCGCGTCGATCACCACGCGTGGCTTCTGGGCGGAAACCGCACTGTCGAGATAATGCCAACCGGCGGGGATCGCGGGAAAGTCCGCGACGACGTCGAGGGGCCGAGTCTCCCCTCCCGCCTGCGGGAGGGGTCGGGGGAGGGCCTGTCGGGGAAGGTCAGCCATCAGACATGCCCTCCCCTAACCCCTCCCGCAAGCGGGAGGGGGACTGGAGCATCCGCTCCAGCGCCGCCTGCGCGGCAGCTTCGACGCGCGTCCGCTCACTCTCATCGGCGATATCGTCGAACACGCTCCCCACGAACGCGCGGAGCAGCAGCGCCTTGGCGTCGACCGGTGCGATCCCGCGGCTTTCCAAATAGAACAACGCCGTCGCGTCCAGCTCGCCGACGGTCGCGCCATGCGCGCACTTCACGTCGTCGGCGAAGATCTCCAGCTCGGGCTTGGCGTTGGCGGTCGCGGTGCGCGCGAGCAGCATCGCCTTCACCGACTGGCTGGCATCGGTCTTCTGCGCATCTCGCGCGACCGCGACTTTGCCGAGATAACTGCCCGTTGCCTTGCCGCCGAGCACCGAGCGCACAACCTGGTTGGAGGTGGCATTGGGCTCGATATGGTTGAGCGTGGTGACGATCTCCAGCGTCTGCTCACCGCCACCCAGCATCGCCGCGCCGAGCTCGAAATGCGCGCCGTCGTGCAGCGTCACGTCGATCGACACGCGCCCCAATTTGCCGCCGATATTGAGCACATGGAACGTCGCCCGCGCGCCCTTCTCCAGCACGATCGCGATATCCTTGACCGCCACCGATCCGGCTGGCGAGTCCTGCACCACGACTCGCGTTATTTCCTCGCCGGCGGCGACGCGGATCGTCTCGGGCGGATTGAGCGGCCATGCCTCGGCCAACGCATCGAGATCGCTATAGCGCCACGCCTCGTCGCGACGCGTTGGGAGAGCGAGCAGGGTCATGAAGATGACTCGCACAAAGCCACAAAGACGCGAAGCGCATTCATCTTCTTTGCGCCTTCGTGGCTTTGTGCGATCAAAAGTCCAGAAGCGCCTGCGGCGCGGAACTGCATCATGCCGCCACTGCCCCATAGCCTTCGCGCTCGAGCTCGAGCGCCAGCTCAGGCCCGCCGGTGCGGGTGATCCGTCCGGCTTCCAACACATGGACGAAGTCCGGCTTCACGTAATCCAGCAACCGCTGATAATGTGTGATCAGCACAACCGCCTTGTCGGGCGCGCGCATGATGCGGTTGATGCCGTCACCGACGACACGGAGCGCGTCGATGTCGAGCCCGCTATCGGTCTCGTCGAGGATCGCCAGTTTCGGCGCGATGATCCCCATCTGCACCATCTCGTTGCGCTTCTTCTCGCCGCCCGAAAAGCCGACATTGACCGGGCGCTTGAGCATCTCGGCATCCATAGACAAGGCGGCGGCTTCGGCCCGCGCGAGTTTCAGGAAATCACCGCCGGACAGCGGTCCCTCGCCCCGCGCACGGCGCTGGCTGTTGAGCGCCTCGCGCAGGAACTGGACGTTGGACACGCCGGGGATTTCGACCGGATATTGGAAACCGAGAAACAGCCCGGCGGCGGCGCGTTCGTGCGGCTCCATTTCGAGCAGGTCGGCGCCGTCGAAGTCGACCGACCCTTCGGTCACCTCGTACCCGGGCCGGCCGCCGAGCACATAGCCCAACGTAGACTTGCCCGCGCCATTGGGGCCCATGATCGCGTGTACTTCGCCCGCGTTCACGCTGAGCGAAAGACCCTTGAGGATCGGCTTTCCGTCGACTTCGGCGTGGAGGTTATTGATGTTGAGCATTCGTCGTCCATTCCATATCGGCAGAGTCGCGCGCCCGGGCGTCGATCACTAATAGCCCCTCCCCTTCAGGGGAGGGGTTGGGGTGGGGGCGAGCCGCAGATACCGTCGTCTGATCGAGTGCCGCGGCAATCGCCCAGGCAACGCCACTAATATTCGACATTACGTCGTCGTTCGTGACTCGCAGTGTTCGATATCCGCGAGCCGACAATGCCTGATCGCGGCGGTCGTCCTTGGCTGAATCGTGAGTATCTCCATCGACTTCCACAATCAGCCGCACTGCGGGACAAAGGAAATCGGCGATATATGGCGGAAGCACCGCTTGCCGGCGGAATTTGTAACCCGCCAGTTGCGACGCCGATAGGATACGCCATACGCGTTTTTCCGGCTCGGTCGGATTGCGACGCATTTCCGCAGCACGTGCGCGTAACTCGGCGATGGTATTTGCGGAGAGCCCCCACCCCCGACCCCTCCCCTGAAGGGGAGGGGCGTTTTGGCGGCGGTCGTTGTCGCTCGGACTTAGCGTCACCCGACCGACCCTTCCAGGCTGATCCCCAGCAATTTCTGCGCCTCGACCGCGAATTCCATCGGCAGTTGCTGCAGCACCTCGCGCGCAAAGCCGTTGACGATCAGCGCGACCGCCGCTTCCTGGTCGAGCCCGCGCTGCATCGCGTAGAACAATTGGTCCTCGCTGATCTTCGAGGTCGTCGCCTCATGCTCGATCTGCGCGCTAGGGTTGCGCACCTCGATATAGGGCACGGTATGCGCGCCGCAGTCGGAGCCGAGCAGCAGGCTGTCGCACTGGGTGAAGTTGCGCACCCCTTCCGCGGTCGGCGCGACGCGCACCAGCCCGCGATAGGTATTGTCCGATCGTCCGGCCGAAATTCCCTTCGACACGATCGTCGAGCGCGATCCCTTGCCGAGATGGATCATCTTGGTGCCGGTATCGGCCTGCTGGCGGTTGTTGGTCACAGCGACCGAATAGAATTCGCCGACGCTGTTCTCGCCCGCCAGCACGCAGCTAGGGTATTTCCAGGTGATCGCAGAGCCGGTCTCGACCTGGGTCCACGACACCTTGCTGTTCTTGCCCTGGCACAGCGCGCGCTTGGTGACGAAATTGTAGATTCCGCCCAGGCCATTCTCGTCGCCCGGATACCAGTTCTGGACAGTCGAATATTTGATCTCGGCATCGTCGAGTGCGACCAGCTCGACCACCGCGGCGTGGAGCTGGTTCTCGTCGCGCATCGGCGCGGTGCAGCCTTCGAGATACGAGACGTACGCGCCCTTGTCGGCGACGATCAAAGTACGTTCGAACTGACCGGTATTCTCGGCATTGATGCGGAAATAGGTCGACAGCTCCATCGGGCAGCGCACGCCCTCGGGCACGTAGACGAAGGTGCCGTCGGAGAAGACCGCGCAATTGAGCGTCGCGAAATAATTGTCGTGCTGCGGCACCACTTTGCCCAGCCACTTCTTCACCAGCTCGGGATATTCGCGGATCGCCTCGCTGATCGACAGGAAGATGACGCCGGCGGCCTTCAGCTCCGCGCGGAACGTCGTCGCGACCGAGACGCTGTCGAACACCGCGTCGACCGCGATCTTGCGCGCGCCCTCGACCCCGGCAAGCACCTTCTGCTCCTCGATCGGGATGCCGAGCTTCTCATAGGTCCGCCTGATCTCGGGATCGAGATCGTCGAGGCTCTCGATCGTTTTCTTCGCCTTGGGCTCGGCGTAATAATAGGCGTCCTGATAATCGATCGGCGCGATATCGAGCTTGGCCCAGTCGGGCGTCTCCATCGTCTGCCACAAGCGAAACGCCTTCAACCGCCAGTCGAGCATCCATTCGGGCTCGTTCTTCTTGGCCGAGATATAGCGGACCGTGTCCTCGGACAGGCCCTTGGGCGCGAACTCCTGTTCGACGTCGGAAGCAAAGCCCCATTCATATTTCTTGTTCGCCGCGGCCAGCGCCTCTGCGTTCTTCGTCGCCATCAGAAATCCTCGGCCGCGTAGCGGCTATCCAAAATCTTTGTGCCTTTGTGGCTTTGTGCGAGAAAAATAGACTCGCACGAAGACACGAAGTCACAAAGGAAGAGTGCTTGCGCTGCGCGCGGCATCAGGCCTGCACCTCCAGCGCGGGGGCAGCGGACAGGCTGGCGAGGGTGACACCGGCCAAAGCACCGCGAACGGCGCCGTTGACGGCATTCCAGTGCGGCTTCACGCGGCAGCTCTCCTCGACACAGCAATCATGCGCGCCATGGTCGACGCACGCCGTCATCGCGATCGGGCCCTCGATCGCCTCGACAATGTCGGCCAGGCTGATCGCCGCCGGCGGTCGTGACAGGCGAAACCCGCCGCCAGTGCCGCGCTGACTCTCGATCAGCCCCGCCGACGAGAGCTTGCTCACCAGTTTCTGCACCGTCGGCAGCGGCAGGCCCGTCTCTTCCGCCAGGCACGTCGCGTTGAGACGCCCCGCCCCGCCGCAATGGCGCGCGGCGGCGGACATCATCACCACGGCATAATCGGCCAGGCTCGAAAGACGCATTGTTGCGAATGACTCTCAAATCAGATCAAATCGATCCGATTGCCATGTGGGCGCGAGAGGGAAGAAGGTCAACCCAAGAATCCCTCTCCCGTTGGGTGCATCAGGTAAACAGCGCCCTGCGCTGTTTAGGCCATGCCGGGGGCATGGCCGACCTGATGCAGGAGGGTGCGGCGCGAAGCGTCGCAGAAGGGTGAGGGCAGCGCAGGTATCCATTGCCTGCCCTCACCCTTCCCACAAGGGGAGAGGGAAATCAGGTACTCGTGATCAGCGGCCTTACCAGCCCCGACATCGCCAGCCGCTGCTGCACCGTGATTTCCGCCAGCGCGGTTGGACGATCGCGGATCTGCTTCGGCGTCAGACCGGTGAATTGCTTCACTTCGCGGATCAGATGCGACTGGTCGTAGAAGCCCCGGCCGACCGCATCGTCGAAGCTGATGTCGCCGCGGCACATCGCGACCGCCGCGCGCAAGGCGCGATATTTGCGCGCCAGCAACTTGGGCGGCGCGCCATAGAGGGCGTTGCACTTGCGTTCGACCTGACGGCGCGACAGGCCGGTGACCGCGATCAGGTCGTCGATATCGGGTGACGTGTTGCCTTCCAGCCATGCATCGACCTGGTGCGCGAAACTGACCGATTCGCGGGTCGCTTTGCATGTGAATTCGCGGACCAGCGCCTCCGCGATCAGGACACGTTCGTCCATATTCTCCGTGCCCGCGATCGCCCGGAAAGCGATTTCGGCGCGCGGGCGAAGGTTTGGCCCGATTTCCATCGCATCGTCGAGCATGTCCGACGCGTCGCCGCCGAGCATCGCCGCCCAACCCGCCGGCGTGATACCGAATCCAAACAGCCGCACCGGCCCTTCGACGCGGCATCTGGTCGCGCCGCTAGTCGGGCCGACGACGTGAATCGGGCCGGCAGGTTTCTCCCCGGTCGGGAAATAATAACATGCGAAGCCGGGGCTCAGGCGGAAGCGGAACTGGGCATAGTCAGCCCGCTCCATATCCTCGAACCATGGCATGTCGGCGCGAAAATTATAGAATAATGTTACATGATCCGCGAGATCGGGTGAAGGAACCCGATAATCGAGTTGGATATCCGACACGAAAGTTGCGCCCCTGTAATTTTCTTTCGTTACGGCGTTTTTATACCATTTCGGGCCAAACGGCCACCCAAAATGAGTATATCGACGGTTTCGCTTAACATAAGAAAGCGGCCCGATTTTCTGTCGAAAACCGGGCCGTCGAGGGAAAGAACCCCCTCCCAGGGGCCCTTCGGGTCGCATGCTTGTCCTACGCTGCTCATTCCCGAGTCGTATTGGACGGATTCGCCGTATCGCGAATTTAGACCGTTTCCGTAACGTCATGATCTGTACTCGCTACCGGCGGGGATCGAGATTGCGTTGTGGAGCCCGTCGGCAAGGAGCGCAGCGGAGTCGCCTAGCTTGAGCTACGCGCAAGCAAGCGACGATGTCCGATGGGCTCCACAACGCAACCCTGAAGCGGCGGCCCTCAACCCCGCCGGTAGCGAGTGCAGATCCTCGGGGCTTTGACCCTGGCGGCACGGCCTGCCATGGCCGCGCTTATGGCTTTTCTCGCCCGCCCGCTACTGTTCGCGTTCGATGCTGAAACCGCACACGGCCTGACCGTCGACATGCTCGCCGCCTGGGGGGCGGTCGGGACACCGCTTGCCGCGCGACCAGCGTCATTGCCGGTCACCGTTGCCGGGCTCATTTTCCCCAACCCGTTAGGGCTAGCCGCCGGCGCCGATAAGGACGGCCGCGCGATCGCCGGCTTTTTCGGTCTCGGTTTCGGCGCGGTCGAGATCGGCACGCTGACGCCGCAGCCCCAGGCGGGCAACCCCAGGCCGCGGCTGTTTCGCCTCGTGCCCGATCGCGCGGTGATCAACCGGATGGGGTTCAATAATGGCGGGCTGGCCGCCGCGCTACCGCGCGCCAAAGCGGCGAGCCGTGCGGGCATGCTCGGCATCAATGTCGGTGCCAACAAGGACGCCGCCGATCGCTTCGCCGATTACGAGCAAGGCGTGGCGGCCGCCGCGCCCATCGCCGATTATGTCACGATCAATATCAGCTCGCCCAACACGCCCGGACTGCGCGATTTGCAGCACGGACCCGCGCTGACCGACTTGCTCGCCCGCGCCGCCGCGGCGCGTGGGACGACGCCGCTGTTCCTCAAAGTCGCGCCCGACCAGGAACCCGCGCAGATCGACGAAATCGCTCGCGCCGCGATCGATGCTGGGATTGACGCGCTGATCGTCGGCAACACCACCGTCAGTCGCCCGCCCATGTCCTCGCCGAATGCCAGCGAAAGCGGTGGTCTCTCGGGCGCACCACTCGCGACGCTCGCCGCCCAGCGGTTATGCGATTTCAGGACGGCAACCGGCGGCGCGCTGCCGCTCGTCGCCGCCGGCGGGATCGACAGCGGTGCCGAAGCCTATGCCCGCATCCGCGCCGGCGCGAGCCTGGTGCAGCTCTATACCGGTCTCGTTTATGGCGGACCGGCGCTGCCGGGACGCATCCTACGCGAGCTGGATATGCTGATGCGCCGCGATGGGTTTGCGCGGATAGCGGATGCGATCGGAACGCACTGAGCGACGCCACCCAATCAAGGAAATCCCATGTCGATTGCCCACCTCTTCACCTATGCGGTCATCGTGCTGGTCCCGATCGCGGTGATCGTGGTGATGGTCCTCGCGCTGCGTCGTAACCCGCGTCTATAGGTCGCCCGGCCGCAACGCCTTGTCTCCCATTCCCATGCCGTTAGGGTCGCCCGCCATGAACAAGCTGATCGTCGCCGCCGCCATCACCCTCTCCACCATGGCGGCATCGGGGTCCGCCCGGCAGCCCGCCCGCATCGTCAAGGCCGCCCAGCCCGCGACCGGCATGGTCAGCGCCGCTGATCCCCGCGCGGCGGCGGCCGGGGTCGAGATCCTCAATGCCGGCGGCAGCGCGACCGATGCGGCCATCGCGACGATGCTCGCGCTCAACGTCGTCGAGCCGCAGAGCTCGGGCATGGGCGGCGGCACCTTCTTCGTCCGCCACGACGCCACCAGCGGCAAGATCAACACGATCGACGGCCGAGAGGCGGCGCCGATGGCCGCCGATGGCAAGTGGTTCTACGATGCCAATGGCAAGCCGCTGTCGCACTTCGCCGCGGTCCCGGGCGGACGCAGCGTCGGCGTGCCCGGCCAGCTCCGCGTGATGGCGATGGCGCATGCGCAATCGGGCAAGCTGCCCTGGGCGCGGCTGTTCCAGCCGGCGATCCGGTTGGCGCGCGACGGTTTCCAGGCGTCGCCGCGACTGGCCAACGCACTGGTGCAATATTCCGCGCATATGGATGCGAACGGGCGCGCGATCTTCATGGATGCGTCGGGCAAGCCGTGGCCGGCCGGCACGATCATCAAGAACCCGAAACAGGCCGAACTGTTCGACCGCGTCGCCCACATCGGACCCAACGCCTTCTATACCGGCGGCACCGCGCAACGACTGGTCGCGACGGTCAATAACGCCCAGCGCAATCCGTCGAAGATGACGATCGGCGACATGGGCAGCTATCGCGCCAAGCCGCGCGCGCCCTTGTGCGGCACTTATCGCGCCTATCGCGTCTGCGGCATGGGCCCGCCCTCTTCCGGCGGGTTCACCGTGCTGATGATCCTGAAGCAGATCGAGCGCTTCGACATGGCGAAGCTGGGCAAGGATTCGCCGGTCGCCTGGCATCTGTTCGCCGAAAGCTCGCGCCTCGCTTATGCCGATCGCGACATGTATCTCGGCGATCCCGATTTCGTCAGCGTGCCGCTCGCCGGCCTGTTGAGCCGCAATTACATCGCCTCGCGCTCGGCGTTGATCTCGCCCGACAAGTCGATCGCCGATGTCGCCCCCGGCAACCCGCCGGGCGCCCCGCCGCGCAAGCGTGTGCCAGCGAGTGAGACCCCCGGCACCACCGACCTCGTCGTCACCGACAAGGCCGGCAATGTCGTCGAGGTCACCACGACGATCGAGGGGCCATGGGGATCGGGCCTGTCGGTCGACGGCATCATGCTCAACAACGAGCTGACCGATTTCGATATCGTGCCCGACAAGCAAGGCTATCTCGTCGCCAACCGCGTCGAACCCGGCAAGCGCCCGCGCAGTTCGATGGCACCGACCATCGTTTATGGCCCGGACGGCAAGGTTAGGCTGGCGGTCGGCGCGGCGGGCGGATCGACGATCATCGCCCAGGTGGCAAAGGCGATCGTCGCGGTGGTCGACTGGAAGTTGAGCGCGCAGGACGCGATCGGCCTGGGCCTGGTCTATGCCCCCGGTCCGATGGCGGTCGCCGAATCGGGCACGCAGGCGGAGACGATGGTGCCGCAACTGCGCGCGCTCGGCGAAAAGATCATGGTCTCTCCGCTCGGGCTGAAGGCCAATGCGATCGAGCGAGTCGGCGGCAAATGGGTCGGCGCCGCCGATCCGCGCAGCGAAGGCGTCGCGATCGGACAGGACGGCAAGATGACCGAAATCAGCCGCGTGGGGATGGCGCCCAGCCGCCCATCCGAATAACGTCAGGCGAGAGAAGGCGCAGCCGAACGCGGCGCGCTGCGCCGGGAGAGGGCCGAATGCGGCAGATCGAGAAATTCCCAAATCTGGTCGCGATGTTCTTTGCGCGCGCCCAGGCGGGGGGCGACAAGCCGTTCCTGTGGCACAAGCAAGGCGACGCGTGGATTCCGCTCAGTTGGGCGGAGACGGCACGGCAAGTCGCCAGCCTGGCCACCGCGCTGAGGGCGATCGGGCTGCAACCCGGCGACCGCGTCATGCTGGTCAGCGAGAACCGCCCCGAATGGTGCATCAGCGATCTCGCGATCATGGCCGCGGGCTGCGTGACGGTGCCGACCTACATCACCAATACCGAGCGCGACCACAGCCACATCATCGAGAATTCGGGCGCACGGGCGATCATCGTGTCGACCGCCAAGCTCGCTCGCCCGCTGCTCCCCGCCGCCGCGCGCGCCAGCGAGGCGAAGATCGTGATCGGCCTGGAAGAGCTGCGCGTCGGCCAGACCGACCTGACCTATCACAATTGGTCCCGGCTGATCGCCGACCATCCGGCGCAGCCTGACGATGTGTCGATCACCGCGAACCGCGACGACCTGGCCTGCATCATCTACACCTCGGGCACCGGTGGCGCCCCGCGCGGGGTGCGGCAGCATCACGGCGCGATCCTGCACAATGTCGAAGCCTGCTGTACCCTGATCGCCGAGGATTTCGGCTGGGAGGACGAAGTGTTCCTGTCCTTCCTCCCCCTCTCCCACGCTTATGAACATACCGGCGGCCAGCATTTCCCGATCGGGCTCGGCGCGCAGATTTATTATACGGAAGGGTTGGACAAGCTCGCCAGCAATATCGAGGAAGTGCGCCCGACGATCATGGTCGTCGTGCCGCGCCTGTTCGAGGTGCTGAGGACGCGCATTTCCAAGGCGGTCGAGAAACAGGGCGCGGTGCAGAATTACCTGCTCAATCGCGCGGTCTCGATCGGCGGCAAGAAAGCGGCCGGCGGCGTGCCCTTTTACGACCAGCCGATGAACCTGATCGTGAAGTCGCTGCTGATGCCCAAGATCGCCAAGCGCTTCGGCGGCCGGATCAAGGCGATGGTGTCCGGCGGCGCGCCGCTCAATCCCGAGATCGGCATCTTCTTCCAGTCACTCGGCCTCACCTTCCTGCAAGGCTATGGCCAAACCGAGGCAGCGCCGGTCATCTCCTGCAACCGCCCGCGCGCCGGCCTCAAGATGGACACGGTCGGCCCGCCGCTCGATGGCGTCGAGGTCCGGATCGCCGAGGATGGCGAGATCCTGGTCCGCGGCGAGCTCGTCATGCACGGTTACTGGCGCAATCCCGAAGAAACCGCGCGCGTGCTCAAGGACGGCTGGCTGCATACCGGCGATGTCGGCCTGATCGACGACAAGGGCCGGATCATGATCACCGACCGCAAGAAGGACCTGATCATCAACGACAAGGGTGACAATGTGTCGCCGCAAAAGGTCGAGGGCATGCTGACGCTGCAGCCCGAAATCGGCCAGGCGATGATCGCCGGCGATCGCCGGCCCTATATGGTCGCGGTGCTGGTCCCCGATCCCGAATGGACCCAGGAATGGTGCGCCAAGACCGGCGCGGCCTGCAGCCCGACCGCACTGGCCGACGATCTCGACTATCGCGCCGCGCTGCTCGCCGCGGTCGAGCGGGTCAACAAGGACCTGTCAGTGGTCGAGCGCGTCCGCCGCTTCATCCTGGCCGACGAACCGTTCACGATCGAGAACCAGCAAATGACCCCGAGCCTGAAGATCCGGCGCCATGTGCTCAAGGAAGTCTACGGCCCGCGATTGGACGCACTCTATAAGGGATAAAACATTCCCCTCCCGCTCGCGGGAGGGGCCAGGGGAAGGCATGTCTTGCGCGCGCCTCAACGCCCGAATTCAACTCGACCCGTTCACCACCGGGATCAGCTCGTAGATATCGAGCATCTGGTCGCCCTGCCCGTCATTCTTGACGAGCGCCATCCGCCAGCGGAACGGCGCGATGCGCTCGATCACCGCGGCGACATCGCGCTGCCGCACTTCCCCATAAGGCGGTGCCGACGCCGCCTGTTGCGGACGCAGCGTGCCCAGGAAGATCAAGCGCTTGCCCTTATCGTCGTCGAACAGCCAGCCGCCCGGCAATTGCGTGCCGGTCTGTTTGGTGAAGCTCTGCTTGCCGTCGACCATGGCGATATAGCAGAAATCCGACTTGTAGCTGACCACACCGCGCCGGCCGCCGATCCTGACCAGCCTGCACTGATAGGATCCCGGCGAGAGCGCGGGCGCATCGAGCCCCGAACTGGGATCGAGCAACGGCCTTTCCGCGGCGACCCGCGTCCGGGCACCGGCCGGCACCGCCGCGAGCATGCGCTGCATGCGATCGGTCAAGGCGTCGATCCGCTTCTGATCCTCGGCCGTCGCGGTCGCGCGCCATCCCGTCGGCTGCTCCACTACCGGCGCACCGGCGGCGACCGTCACGACCGCCTTCGGACCCGTCGTGCATCCGGCCAAAGCGACGCCCAGCGTCGCCACTGCCACCAAGGACCAGCGCATCTCTGCCCCCTTCTCTAAGGCTAAATCAGCTTGTTTTCAGAAAGTTGCCTAAAAGTGACCGGAGATAGTTAACAAAAGGTTAAAATCTGCGACAGGACGCAGGCGCCCGCGCGGCTGATCGCGCTTGGCGCACGATCCGCCGAACCTCGCTGAGGCAACTTCATTCTTGGGCCGCTCCGCTCCCGCAGAGATGCGACGAAGAGCAGGCGGCGCGCCTATTGCGCTCCGCCCGCCACGCTCAGCCCTTCTTTGGCCGCCACCGCCTTGGGCACCACTTCCATCTAATTACGGTGACAGTGCATTCAATTGCCGCGCCTTAGGCCCCCGTTTACCGGGCGCGAGCGTCCGCCCGCTCTCTCGCTCCAGCCGCGCGAGAAAGTCGGAGGCGCCCGCCGGCCGGCCGATCTGCTCGGCTTTGCGCAGACGCATCGACATCTCATCATCCTCGCCGGCCGCCAGCAGCGCCGCGAAGTCGGGATGGCGCTCCCGCACCGGCCCGGTGGTCGTCACGCCGTCCTCCGCGACGAGCCCGAGCTGCGCATGCACGCTCGACCACGGCCAATCCGTCGCGCGCTCCGTCAGACCCGCCCGCACCGGGTTGAGCGCGACATAGCGCAACGCCGCGCCCAGATGCGCCTCGTCCATCGCCACGCAGCCGAACCTTCCTTGCCAGAAATGCCCGGTGCGCTTCAGCCGGGCATGGACATGACCAGCATAGCGGCGATGTACCGCCGCCAGCGCACGGCGCAGACCATCCTGGCCCGCCGGCACGAGAATCAGATGAACATGGTTTGGCATCAGCACCCAGGACCAAATCTCCACCCCGGCCGCCGCGCAATGCTCCGCGAGCAGATCGCGATAGAGCGCATAGTCCTGATCGCAAAAGAATGTCTGCGCGCGGCCATTGCCGCGCTGCGTCACGTGGTGAGGATGTCCAGGAAATACCGCACGTGCCAGGCGAGCCATGCCGTCTGATAGCGGTTCGTCGACGCGCTCACAATTAGTGGACTGTCACCGTAATCATGAAATGGCGCATCCCCTGCGCGCGCGGCGGGCAGCGGCTGTGCATCCAGTCCATCGGCAAGTCCTACGGCGGCGATCCAGCAAAAGCCCGCTACGATGAACGTGGACGCTTTCATATCACCCTCAGCCCGCGGGTGGCGCAGAAGAATAAATGATCGAGACGATCCGCCACCCGTCATCGCCCTTGATCAGCTGCCAGCTCTCGCTGCCGCGGTTTGTCTCGCGGCCGTCGGCAAAGAAGCGGAACTTGAACGTCACGGCGGCGACCGTGCCATCCGTCCATATCTTCAGATCGGTATGGCGCGGGTCGAGCTGGGTTGCCTTCGATGCGACCATCTCGGCAAAGGCATGTACGCTACCGGGGCGCATCCTGGGGGTCTCCGGCTTCCGCGCCCTGACCCGCTGGAGGCCCTCGTCCGTCAGCGCACTGAACCATGCGCTGCCTTCCACGAACAGCGCCTTGAGGCGTTCCGCGTCATGGCTGACCACCGCCTCATGATAGGCGGCGATAACGTGATCGACATCGACGCTATCCTCCTTCACCGAAGCGTTTGCGCTGCCGGGTGCAAGTGCGATGAGCGCGACGAGCGCGGGGAGTATCGATCTGAAGGTTTTCATTACACGTCCTCTATAGGCTGAGGATGCGCACCTGCCGAAACGCTCGGCCGATCACGACTCAAGAAGCACTAAAGATACTGTCAAAATCCGCTTTGAGAGCCTCTTGCAACGACGAGAAGCTCGCCGCCGTGCTCTTTGCCAGAGCACCGGAAGGGCCATGTGCGAAGCCCGACCAGATCGTCTTGCCGTTTTGCAGATCGACGGTCGAGAGCGCCAGTTCGGGCGCTCCGTTCCACATGATCAGGCGCGAGCGCAGCAGGAGTTTTCGCCGCGCGTTCTTGCCGCCATCCTCGAGCGACACCACGCGCACCCCCTGAAGGTGGACCGCGCTATCGATGACGACCGCGTGGAGAGAAAGCGCCAGCGGGTCCAGCGCCGGATTGCCGGTTTCGTTGCGGGTATTCTCGGCGACTAGTTCAATGTCGCCGGCGGCCGGGCGGCCGATCGTCGCTGCGCCGATGCCGATTCCTCCCACCAGGAAAAGCGCGCCGATAGTGCCCAGCGCCCGCCTATGCCATCGCCCACGCGCGGTTGGCAGTGATGCGGTATCGGCATCAGGAGTGAGCCGATACCCCCGCTTGTTCACCGTGAGAATATGGACAGGCGCGCGGGGATCATCCTCGATCACGCGGCGGAGATCGCCGATCACGATCGCGACGCTATTGGCGCTGACCGATCGACCGCCCCACACTGCATCGATCAGTTCGGCTTTAGTCACCACCTCGCCGCGGCGGTAGCTGAGCAATTCGAGCGTTCTCGCAGCGCGGTCCTCGAGCTTCCGTTCCTCGCTTCCGCTTCGCACGACAGGCTCGCGCGCATCGAAGCGCCAGCGACCTATGCGGATCGGCTCGGGCATGATCTTCTCCGCATCGTGGAGAGCGATAGCTGGCCGATCACCTTGGGAATCCTGAATATCGATCCGTCCTGGAACAGCCCCTACTGCGCCCCACCCGCCACACTCAGCCCTTCCTTGGCCGCCACCGCCTTGGGCACCACTTCCATCGTCCAGTCCTTGTCCGGCCGCAGATACTTGGCCGCCACCGCCTGAAGGTCGGCGGCGGTCACGTTCTGATAGTCGAGCAGGATGCTGCGCGCCGAGGCGATCTTGCGCGGGTCATAGGCGGCGCCCGACAACAGGTTGAGCCAGAAGGTGTTCCCGGTCGAGGCGCGCATGACATATTGCTGCATCGGCGCCTTCGCCCGCTGCAGTTCGTCGTCGCTGATCGGGTTCTTGACCAGGTCGGTCGCGATCTCTCGCGACAGGCGGAAGAACAGGTCGGTCTTGTCGGGTGGCACCTGGCCGATCGCCATGATCCGCCCGCCGCTCGCGGCGCCGTCGGGCCAGCTCGAGCCGACGCTGGGCGAATAGCTCGCGCCGGCTTCGGTGCGCAGCCGGTCGTACAGCCGGTCGCTGAACACCTGCGCCAGCACGTCGAGTTTGCGGCCCTCGGGAATGCCTTCGACGCCGCCGCCGGTCGGCCAGGCGATCAGCGCAACCGCCTGGTTCTCCTGGCCCGAATGCGTCCGCACGACCGGCGTCGCATTATGGTCGGGGAACTTGATCGGCGGCGCAGCGGCGGCAGGCGCCGCGCGCGGCTTCAGCGCGCCGAACGTGGCCGCGACGGCAGCGATCGCCTCGTCGCCCTTGACGTCGCCGAACACTTCCACCTCGATCGGGCCCGAGGCCAGGATCGGCTGCCAGAAGGTGCGGAACTGTGCCGGGGTCAGCGCCGATACGGTGGCCGCGGGCGGGATTCCCCAGCGCGGATCCTTGGCGTGCAGGAACCATTCGAGATCGCGGCTGAGCACGCCGTCGGGCGACGAATCGAGCCCCGGATAGCCGGCCAGCATCACTGCCTTGGCGCGCGCCAGCGGCGCGGGATCCCAGCCGGGCGTGCTCAATTTGTCGGCGAACAGCCGCAACTGATCCTTGTAATCCTGCGGCGAGCTGACCCCGGCCAGCGTGAAGGCATCGTCATCGATCCCGAAATCGAAGCCCAGCCGGCGACCGGTCGCGAGCTGGTCGAGCTGCTCCTGGCCCAATTTGCCGATCCCGCTCGGCACCAGCGCCAGATCGCCTGCCCAGGCCGGCGTGCGGCGGTCGGACGGGATGGCGTTATACCCCCCTCCCCAGCGCACGCGGACATAGACGCGGTTGGTCTCGCTCGAATTGACGAACATCAGCAAGCGCACGCCATTGGCGAACACGATTTTCTGCATCTCGAGATCGGGAATGCTCTCGGTGCTGACGACCTTGCCCGGCGTACCCAGCGGCGGCAGCTTGGAGAAGTCGATCGCGGCCAGCGCTCTGCGCTTGGGCGCCAGTTTCGACACGTCGGCGTCGAGCGCGGCGGCCAGCTTGGTCGCCGCCGCCGGATCGGCGGTCGGTGTGCTGATGAAGGCGCGCGTCGCATCGCCCTGGAAGACGCGCTTGGTCGACGCCAGGATCGATGCCGGCGTGAACATGCCCTTGGCGCGCGCATCGGTCAGGATCTTGTACGACACGTCGGGCGCCGCGACCGTCTCGCGGATGTCGAGCGCCTGGACCATATTGTCGGCCTGCGCCGATCCCGCCTCGACCCGCGAGGTGTCGACGCCATTCTTCATCGCGGCATCATATTCGGCGAGCTCGCGGTCGAGTTCGGCCTGGCTCGGCGGATTGGCCTGGGCATCGGCGATCACCGCGCGCACGTCCTTCAGCGCCTGTTCCCAATTGTTGCCGACGGGCACGATGTTGACGAAGGTGCCGTTGACCGAGCGCGACACGTCGTCGAGGCTGACTTGCGCCTGGAGAAAGCTGCCTCCGGCGCGCGCGCGCGATTCCAGCCGGCGGTTGATGATCTGCATCGCGATCAGGTCGACCAGGCGCTTCTGGTTGAACAGGATCAGATCGTTGTTGAAATGCCACGGCCGCAACGTCGCCATCGCGATCAGCGTCGGCAGGCCGGGCTCGACCAAGGTCCCGGTGGTCGGCTGCTTGGTCGCGGGCGTGCCGAAATCCGGATCGGCCGGATTGGCACCCTTGCCCTTCCAGCTCGAGAAATTCTTGTCGACCAAAGTCTCGAACACCAGCGGATCGATATCGCCGGAGATGATCACGACCGCGCGTTCGGGCCGGTACCATTTGTCGTGGAACGCGCGCAGGCCCGCCGCGGTCGCGCTCTCCAGCGACTTGACCGTGCCGATCGGCGAGCGCGTCGCGAACGGCTGGCCCGCGAAGATCGTCGCGCGCTGGGCGTCGCCGAAGCGAACCTGCGGCCCCGGCGCCTCGCGCTGTTCGGCCATCACCACCGGCCGCTCCGAATTGACCACTTTGTCGTCGAAGCTCGGCGCTTCCATCATTCCTGACAGGATCTTCAGGCTTTCGTCGACCGACGCCGGCGTGGCGGAGGGCAGATCGAGCTTGAACACCGTCTGGGTAAAGGTGGTTTGCGCATTGGTATCGCTGCCGAAGGTCGCGCCCAGCCGCTGCCAGGTGCGCTTCGCCTCATTGTCGGCGACATATTGGCTGCCGCGGAACACCAGGTGTTCCATGAAGTGCGCATAGCCCTGCTCGCTGTCGTCCTCGTACAGCGAACCCGCGTCGATGCGCACGCGGATCGAGACCTGGCCCGGCGGCACGCCGTTCTTGCGCACCGCATAGCGCAGGCCGTTGGGCAAAGTGCCGAAATGCCATTCGGCGTCGGGCGTGATGTCGCTGCCCTTGAACAGCCAGGGCGAGCGATCGACTTCCGGACGGACGGCGAGCGGCCCCGGCGGCGTCGGGGCAGTCTGCTGGGCGATCGCCGGAAGCGACATGCCGAGGGCAATGGTGACGAGGACGGCGAGACGCGGAACGCGGAACGTAATGGCCATGCCGCCTGTGTAGGGCGTCACCCGGCGAGCGGCAACCGCCCTCGCCCTGGAGTGCAGCCTTAATACCAAACAGCCTTAATACCAAAAGGTCATATCCTCCCCCTTGTGTCGCCACTTTTTCGACCCAGATCGGGGCTAGCGGCAATTGTGCGCTGCCGCATCCGCGTAGCGTATTCGACATTTTTTGGCTCGATCGGCCCTCGTGCGAAATTTGGTGCCGGTCCCGTTGGACGATGAAGAGGCTTTGTGAGCGTCGATCAGCAACTGGAGCCGCCGGTATTGCGGCAGAAATCGGGCACCCTCGCCGAAGGCAGCGTTCCCAACATGACCGTGATATCCGGCACGCCCCAGTCGGATAGCACGCCGATCGGCGGCAAGGCCGAGAAACGGCCGTTCATCATCCGCTATGGCAAGCATCTGCGCGGGTTCTTCGACCGGATGATCGCCTCATCGTCGCTGGTGCCGAACGATCCCGTGCTCGACGTCCGCGACTTTCCCTGGACGCAGCATCTGCGCGACAATTGGCAGACGATTCGGGACGAAATGCTGGACGCGGCGATGGGCGACAAGTCGCCCTCGCTATCGAGCATCTCGCCCGACCATCGCGCAATCGCCCCGGTCAACAAGTGGCGCAGCTTCTTCCTGTGGGGGTACGGCTATCGGATCGACGAGAATATCGAGCGCTGTCCGACGACTACCGCGACCGTCGCGAAGATCCCCAACCTCAACAGCGCATTCTTTTCGATCCTCGCGCCGGGCACCCACATCCCCGCACATCGCGGCGTGACCAAGGGGCTGATCACCTGCCATCTCGGCCTGATCGTCCCCAGGGACGGCGATGTCCGGATGCGAGTCGACGACCGCATCGTGCGCTGGGCCGAAGGCGAGACCCTGGTGTTCGACGACACCTATGACCACGAAGTGTGGAACGATACCGACAATATCCGCGTCGTCCTGCTCATCCAGATCAAGCGTCCGCTGCGCAATCCCGGCAAGTGGATCGCCGACACCTTCCTCAACGTCGTTCGCCGCTCGGCCTTCGTTCAGGAGGCACGCGATAACGTAATGGCCTGGAACCATGCGGTGAAGCAGCTGGATGTCTAGCTCGGCGCAGCGGATTAGCGCCCGCTAATCCGCGTCGGCACCGAGCCCGGCCGGCGGCGCTGCCAAGCGCCGACCGACGGCGCGGATTTACTCCGCGCCGACGCTTCCCCCCACCCTTCCCTCGCCACCCGGAACGGCCTCACCCCGTCCTTCGTTAACGGCGCGACGAAGCGTGCCTGTTCGCCCGCTTCCCGAGCCGACGGAGAAGACCATGGGACGCTGGCCAGCCAATATCCTCGCTGTGCTGATCGGCCTGATCGGCCTCGTCCTGACCATCGGCGGCGCCTATCTCGCGATACTCGGCGGATCGTTTTATTACCTGATTGCCGGGGTGGCGATGCTCGCCTCGGCCTGGTTTCTGTTCCGTGGTCGACTGCTCGGCGGCTGGATCTATTGCGCGCTGTTCGTGGTGAGCGCGATTTGGGGGCTGACGGAAGCGCGCGGCAACGCCTGGGCAATGATTCCCTGGCTGATCGCGCCGTTCGTGCTGCTGTTCGCCGTGGCGCTGGTCATGCCGACGCTGACCGCCGACCGCAACCGCTGGAAATGGGCGGGCGGCGGGATCGGTGCCGTATTGATCGCGATGATCGCGATCTTCGGCCTATTGGCCGGCGACGGATCCCCCGCATTCGCCCTGCCGGCGCAAATGTCGCCGGGCATGACCGATCCGTCCGGGCTCGCCACCGGCGGCGACTGGCCAAGCTATGGCGGCACTTATGCCAATTGGCGCTATTCGCCGCTGACCCAGATATCACCCGACAATGTTGGCAAGCTGCAAAAAGCCTGGGAGACGCATACCGGCGGCACACCGACCACGGCCGCCTTCCAGAAACTTTACGGAACCGAGAACACGCCGCTCAAGGTCGGCAACCTGCTCTACACCTGCACCGCCAAGAACGTGGTGGTCGCGCTCGACGCCGCGACCGGCAAGACCGCCTGGCGCTTCGATCCGAAGGTGCCTGACGCCTGGATTCCCTATACCACCGCCTGCCGCGGCGTCGCTTATTACCAGGTTCCCGGAGAAGCGCCTGGATCGCCCTGCGCCGCGCGGATCATCGAGGGCACGCTCGATTCCCGGCTGATCGCGCTCGATGCGGCTACCGGCGCGGCCTGCGCCGAATTCAATGGCACCGGTCAGCAAGACACCAAGATCGGTATGGGTCAGGTCTATCCGGGCCTCGCTTCGATCAACTCCGCGCCGAGCATCGTGCGCGGCATCGTCGTGGTCGGGCACCAGATCCTCGACGGCCAATATCGCGGCGCGCCGTCCGGCGTCATCCAGGGATTCGATGCCAAGACCGGCAAGCTCGCCTGGGCCTGGGACATGGTCCATCCCGATTGGACCGGCTATCCGCCGGCGGGCCAGAGCTGGGCGCGCGGCACGCCCAATATGTGGACCGGCAGCGCCGGCGACGAGAAGCTCGGGCTGGTCTATGTGCCGCTCGGTAATGTCGCGGACGACTATATCTCCGCCGGCCGCACGCAGCAGGAAAACGCCTATTCGAGCTCGATCGTGGCGATCGACGTCACCACCGGCAAGCCGCGCTGGAGCTTCCAGGCGGTCAAGAAGGACGTGTGGGATTATGATTTCGGCAGCCCGCCCTCGCTGATCGATTACAAGGGAGTCGCGGCGCTGATCGTGCCGTCCAAACAGGGCGACCTCTACATCCTCGACCGCGCGACCGGGCGCGCGCTGACCCCGATCGGCTCGATCGCCGCACCACAGGGCGGCGTGGAACCGGCCGAGCGCGCGGCACGTCAGATCGTTTCGCTGTGGCAGACGCTGCGCAAGCCGCCGCTGGTGGAATCGGACATGTGGGGCATGTCGCCGATCGACCAGATGCTGTGCCGCATCGAGTTCCGCCGCGCCGATTATCGCGGCGAGTTCACGCCGCCCAATGTCGGCCGCAACAGCGTCGAATATCCCGGCTATAATGGCGGCAGCGATTGGGGCGGCGTGTCGGTCGATCCGGTCCGCGGCGTGCTGATCGCCAATTACAACGACATGCCCAATCTGGTCCGGCTGCTGCTGCGCGCCGAGGCCGACAAGATGGGCATCAAGCCGCGCTTCGCCTCGAAGGAAATCTCGAGCAAGTCGCACTCTGTCGATCCTCAATGGGGCGTGCCCTATGCGATCGACGTCAATGCCGGCTGGCGGGTGCCGTTCACCAAATTGATGTGCAAGCGCCCGCCTTATGGCGGCATCCGCGCGATCGATATCGCGACGGGCAAAACCCTTTGGGACCGTCCGCTCGGCACCGCGCGGCGCAACGGACCGTTCAATATGCCCACCCTGCTACCGCTAGCGATCGGCACGCCGAATAATGGCGGCGCGGTGACGACGGCGAGCGGGTTGATCTTCATCGCCGCCGCGACCGACGATCTGATCCGCGCGATCGACCTCAGGACCGGCAAGACAATCTGGTCCGCCCCGCTTCCCGCCGGCGGCCAGGCGACGCCGATCGTCTATCAACAGGATGGCCGCGAATATCTGGCGATCTTCGCTGGCGGACATCATTTCATGGAGACGCCGGCAGGCGACAGTGTCGTCGCTTATGCCCTCCCGAAGGCGTGACGGTGACGGCGGTTACAACCGGCGCGCGGCGATGATCGCACCGCCGGCACCTTGCTGCAGCAGGATCGCGCTCGACAAGCTCGCCGGCCCTCCGGGCACGGCCAGCCGGAGCGGCGCGCCGGTCCATTGGCCGAGCCGGACGAGCTGGCGGACGATGTCGCGGTGCGCGATCGTGCGGCCGCCATTCTCGCCCGCGCGGATCGGCACGGCGATCGTCCGCGGGTCGTAGCGGACCAGCCAGACGGTGGCGCTCCCCTTGCCCGCACCGATCGCGACCCCGGCATTATCGCGCACGATCGCCGGCCCCGCGGTCGGCCGGGCAAAGCGGCGGATCGCTTCGTCGACCTGCGCGCGATCGTTGCCCGTCACCGCGCCGCGCCCGTTGACCACCATTTGCGGTGTGGCGACGTACGTCCTGCCCTCGGCATGGGCATAATCCCATTGCCGTTGGGTGAAAGCGGGGCTGGCGAACGTGTCTTTCCAACCGAGTTGATCCCAATACGTCACCGCGAAACTGAGCGCGAGGACGTCGGCGCGGTCGGCCAATGCGTTGAGCACGGCGTCGGCCGGAGGACAGGATGAGCAGCCCTGGCTCTGATAGAGCTCGACGACCGTCGGGTTGGCGGCATCGGCGGCGGCGCTCGATTGAGCGATGCAGGCGCCGACCAAGGCAAACAGCGCGATCCAAAGCGTTTTCATCTCGATAGCGGCCTTTCTTCTACATCCGTGATCACTCCGTCGGCCAGCCATTGGCCGAGCAATTGGCCGGCGCGGGCGATGCCGTCCTCCTGCCCATGCGCTGCGACGATCGCTTCGCACAGATTGGCGAAGGAGAGACCGGCCCGCGCGGCCAGCAGCGCTTGTTGCTCGATCTGGTCGATAGCACGGAACCGCGACACTTGATCCTGCCGCCAGACCAGGATCGCACCGGGCTCCGGCAACAGCTCGACTGCGGGCGGCATCTCGCCAGCCGCTAACGCGGTCCAGATCGCCGCGACATTGGTCGATAACGGCCCGAGATCGAGCGTCGGCGTAAAATGCAGTACGGCGCGATCCCAGTCGATCTCGCCTAGCCCATCGGCGGCCAAAGCGGGGGCGTCCGGACCGACAAAAGCCTCACCCAGTGCGCACTCGATCCAGCCGAGTTCGGCCACTTCGGGATCGTCGGGATAGAGCAGCGCCAGCGTCGCCGGAAAGTCGCGCGGATAGGCATCGAGGGTCCAGCTGCTCGGTGGGACGCGCTCGACATGCGCGACAACCGCCTGATGGAATGCCTCTTCGCCGATCCAGTCGCGCGTGCGGGCGAAACTGTCCTCGAGGCAGGCGACCAGTTGGGCGCGATAATTGTTCTGATAAACGCGCAGACCCGGCGCTGCATCCGTGCCGATCCGCCTGGCGGCGGCCGCATCGTCGCGCGCCAGCCACGCCTGCATATCGCGTTGCAGTTCGATCAGCGTCATGCCGCCCGCCGCATCGTTCGACCACCGATCCGGCGCGCCACCGACACTTCGGCGAGCAGGTCGGCCAGAGGCGGAATATCGTCGTCGCGCTCGATCATCGTCGCGACCGGCCCCAATAGCGGCATGACACGCGCATAAAGACCCCAAACCGACGCCGGCACCGGCTGGTCATGCGTGTCGATCAGCAATTCCTTGCCCTGGCTATGGCCGGCGAGGTGGACCTGCCGCACGCGATCATGCGGTACGCCTTCCAGATAGGCGATCGCATCGAAGCCGTGATTGGTCGCGCTGACGAACACATTGTTGACGTCGAGCAGCAAGCCACATCCGGTCCGCGCGCACATCGCGTCGAGGAATTGCCATTCGCTCATCTCGGCGGGCGCGAAATCGATATAAGTCGACGGATTCTCGATCAGCATCGCGCGGCCCAGCACGTCCTGCGCGCGATCGATATTGACGCAGACCAGGTCGAGCGCTTCGCTCGTATAGGGCAAAGGCAGCAAATCGTGCGAACTGAACCCCTCTATCCGCGTCCAGCTCAGATGGTCGGAGACGAACAAAGGTTCGATCTCGTCGACCAGCGCGCGCAACCGCGCGAGATAGGCGCGGTCGAGCCCGTCGGCCGATCCGATCGACATCGATACGCCGTGCAGCGCGACCGGATAAAGCGACCGCATTTCGCGCAGCAGCGCGCGCGGGCGACCGCCGTCCACCATGAAATTTTCCGAGATCACCTCGACGAAATCGACCGCGATACGATGGTCGAGGAACTCCGCATAATGCGGCTTGCGCAACCCCAGGCCGTAGCCGGCGAACGGAGCGATCACGGTCTCTTCTCCTGTAATGGGCAATGGCCCGGCCGCTTCCGGGCGACCGGGCCGAGGCCAGCTTAGTTCGGCGCGGTCAGGCTGCCGCCCGCCGACTTGCAGGCCTTGGCGCTCAGCTCCTTGAAGCCCTGGCCTTTGCAGTCATTCTGTCCCTTGCAATCGTTCTTGGCGGTCTTGCAGTCGGACGTGCCCTTGCAGGTGTTGACGCCATAGCAATGGACTTTGGCGCTGCCTTTAGCGGCGGCGACCGTCGGCGCGACGGCCGTGATCGCGACGACGGCGGCGGCGGCGGCGATGCTGACGCCGGTACGAAGGGTGGTCATTGGGGTCTCCCGAAAGGATGGTGCCTGATTGGCATCCCCAATTCGCGCCGCCGACACCGCCGGTTACACGGCCCCGCAAAATTACCAGCGCAGCAGCCGCGGTCCCAGCAGCGCACCGACCAACGCCGCCAGCAGGATGCCGAGCGAATACCAGGTCAGCACGAAGATCGCCGATACTTCGGGGCAATGGATACAATAGACCGTCGCCGCGAACGCACCCGCCGCCAGCCCCGCCGCTGCCCCTGCTGCGCGCAGCCGCGTCGGCGCGAGCCGCCGGAACGACCAGAGCAACCCGATGAAGATCGGCATCGCCAGCGCCAGCACGCGCCACGGACAGCTCATCCAGCTTTGCCCCAGCCACATCGCCAGCCATTGCGCCGGCGGCGTGCGCACGAGTTCGAACACGCCCAGCCCCGCCAACAACAGCACCGGTATCGCCATCAGCCACAACCAGCGCAGCCGGCCGCTGTCGGGACGCGCGAGTTGCGCCGTCATGATCAACGCGGCGATGGCGAGCGAGATTGTGTAGCCCCACTTCATCCAGAACGGGAAGCCGTGCATCGCCTTGCCGAGATCGGGTCGCACGCCCATCGCCATCACGACCAGGGCACCCGACACCAAAGCTCCTGCCAGTAGGCCGGCGGCGATCCGCCAGCCCACCATGTGACGCCGCACTCGCGGCACGTCGCTCGACAATTGCGCGATCAGGTCGTCGGTGTTCATCGGCCGCCTCCCTGGATGCGCGTCATCAACGCCTTCAATCCGCGATGCACCGAGATCTTGACGTCGGATTCGCCAAGCCCGTCGGCAGCGGCCGCCTCGGCGATGCTCAGCCCCTCGATCCGCGTCGCGCGGATCATCCGCGCCTGCTTGTCGGGCAATGTGCCGAGCAGATCGTCGACATCGATCCGCGCGCTCGACGAATCCTCGAATCCGTCGGCGACCAATTCGTCCTCCAGCCCGTCGATCGGCTGCAGTCGCCGCACGCGGCGGAAGTTATCGATCATCTTGTAGCGCGCGATCGCGAACAGCCAGCCGGTAAAGGCGCGGTCGCGGTCATAGGTGACGCGGCGGGTGTGCACCGCGATCAGCGTTTCCTGAACCAGGTCTTCGATTTCGTCATCGCCTCCGCTGGCACGCCGCCGGTAATAGCCGCGCAAGATAGGCACGAGCAGGCGCAGCAATGCCGCATGGTCGCCGGCATTGCCGTCGAGCCCACTGATCATCAATCCGCGCAACTCGTCCTCGTCTGCCCGCATCTGCGCTCCTCGACGGGAGGTACGGCGTAGCCGCACTGACGGTTACACGCCGGCGCGAATTTTTTCGCCGGCCTTTTCTGTAACCGCCACCGTGCCGCCGCCGAACTGACCGATGTGACTCGGGCTTCACCTGCCTCCTTCCCGGTCACCGCGCGGCTCGGCAACCCCTGTCCGGGCCGCGCGCTCCAGGCACCCCTATCGAAGGAATCACCATGCGTTCGACCCACGCCACCTTGGCCGCCACTCTTGCGATCGCCGTCGCCGGCGCCGCGCTCGCCACCGCCCCGTCCGCCTCGGCCCAGACCAAGCCGGCGATGGAAAAATGCTTCGGCGTCGCGCTGGCCGGCAAGAACGATTGCAAGGCCGGCGCCGGCACCAGCTGCGCCGGAACCTCGAAGGCGAATTACCAGGGCAACGCCTGGAAGCTGGTCAAGGCGGGCACCTGCACCTCGATCAAGACTCCCAAGGGCAACGGCTCGCTGACGCCCAAGGCCTGACCCGCGACCGGCCGGGTGCGCGGCGCGTGCCCGGCCGGCCATGCCTGGAGAAAATCCCATGACCCCGTTGATCGCGCTCTACGAGCGTTTCGTCGGCCGCGCCTCGGCGCTGATACCCGACGCCTTGCTCCTGCTCGTCGCGCGCTTCGGCATCGCGGCGGTGTTCTTCATGTCGGGCCGCACCAAGGTCGATGGCATCATCCACATCACCGACGGTACCTACGAACTGTTCCGCACCGATTATGCGCTGCCGTTGATCCCGCCCGATATCGCCGCGGTGGCCGCAACCTGGTCCGAACATGTCTTTTCGATCCTGCTCGTGCTCGGATTGTTCACGCGTTTTTCGGCGTTCGCCTTGTTCATGATGACGCTGACGATCGAGATCTTCGTCTATCCCGACGCCTGGCCGACGCATCTCAGCTGGGCGGCGATCCAGCTGCCGCTGATCTTCCGCGGCGGGGGCGCCTGGTCGATCGACACGATCCTGCGCAAGAGCGGAGTGCCTGATTTCTGAATCAGGCACTCCGCTCTTGCTATTTGTTGTCGCGTCGCTTTTGCGGAAAACCGGTTCCCACTCTTCCGCGCGACGCTCAAGGCCGTTGCGCGATAACGGGATGCAAAGCGGGGATCACCGCCTTATGCGGACCCCCGATGCCCGACTCCCCGTCTTCGCCGCCGCGTAAGGATGCGTTACGCCGCACTCGCGTCCTGCTGCGTCGCCACGGCCCGACCGCCACAATATGGCGGCGGCGGGCCGCGATCGTCGTCGGTGCGATCCTGGTCGGGCTGGCGGCGATCGCCTTCGCTCGGGCAGCCGACCGGGCTAGCGGCCTGTTCGATGTCATGACGGCGCGATCTTGGTGGCTCCCGCTGGTGCTGACGCCGGCAAGCTATGTCCTGATCGTGTGGCTCACCAATCGGCTGGCACCATCCGCGCGCGGATCGGGCATTCCGCAGATCATCGCCGCCAAGCGCGATCCCGAGGCCGCCATGTCCGATCTCGCCTCTGGTCGGACCGCGCTGCTGAAGACGGTGCTGACGGCGGGCGCGCTCGCCGCCGGCGCCTCGGTCGGGCGCGAGGGGCCGACCGTCCAGCTCGGCGCGACGATCATGGCCTATACCCACAAATGGCTGCGCGTGCCGATCAATGCGTCGGTGCTGGTGGCGGGTGCCGGGGCCGGCGTCGCGGCGGCATTCAACACGCCACTGGCCGGCGTCGCCTTCGCGATCGAGGAGCTCGCCGCCGCCTATGAGCAGCGCATGACCTTGCTCGTCATGACCGCGGTCCTCATCGCCGGGATGATCGCCCAGGGCGTGGCGGGCGATTACGTCTATTTCGGGATCGTCGGACAGACGCTGCCGCTGGGAACGGTGCTGATCGTAGCTCCCGTCGCCGGAGTCGTTGGCGGCGCAAGCGGCGGCCTGTTCTCGCGCCTGACCTTATGGTTCGCCCGCGGCGGCGCGCGACGGATTTCGGGCGGGCGGCCATTGGCGCTCGCCGTCGTCTGCGGATTTATCGTCGCGGTGCTGGGCATTGCCACGGGAACGACCTGGGGAACCGGCTATGCCCCCGCCAGCGCGATGATCCATGGCCAGGCGACCTCGCTCTGGTTCGGGCCAGCCAAATTCGCCAGCACATTGCTGACCACGGCGGCGGGATTGCCCGGCGGCATCTTCTCGCCGAGTCTCGCGACCGGCGCGGGTGTCGGCAACCTGCTCCATGTGCTGTTTCCGCAGGAACCCGCCGGAGCGATCATCCTGCTCGGCATGGTTGCCTATTTCACCGGAGTTGTCCGCGCCCCGCTGACCGCGGTCATCATCATTTCGGAAACGACCGGAAGCCGCGGTTTGATGCTGCCCCTGCTCGCCGCCGCGATCATCGCGGAGGGCGCCGCCGCGCTGGTTTGTCGCGAACGGCTCTATCATGGTCTCGCGCAAGGCTTTCTGCCCAAGGCGGACCCGAGCTGACCGCCATGCCGATGAGGATGGGGATGAGGACGCAACCGCGCTTCGCCGCCGACAACAATCCGTTTCCGCTTGAGCGCTTGATCATGGACGCCTTCAGGCCCACATCGCACCCATGCTGATCGAAACCGAAGCCACGCCCAACCCCGCGACGCTCAAGTTCCTGCCCGGTCGGACAGTGATGGATGCGGGTACGCGCGACTTTGCGACGCCTGAAGAGGCTGACGCGTCGCCGCTCGCCGAGGCGCTGTTCAATCTGGGCGATGTCACTGGCGTGTTCTTCGGCCGGGACTTCGTGTCGGTCACCGCGGCGCCTGGCGTCGACTGGCCGGGGCTTAAGCCCGACGTGCTGGCGATCCTGCTCGACCATTTCTCCGCCGGCATGCCGTTGTTCAAGCCGGCGTCGGCGGCCGGTATCAGTGTCCCCGGAGATGATGCGGGTCTGAACGACGATCCCGCGGATGCCGAGATCGTCGCCCAGATTCGCGAGCTGATCGACACGCGTGTCCGTCCTGCCGTCGCGAATGACGGAGGGGACATCATTTATCGCGGGTTCGACAAGGGCAAGGTGTTCCTGCGCATGCAGGGCGCCTGTTCGGGCTGTCCGTCATCGACCGCGACGCTCAAGAACGGCATCGAGCAATTGCTCAAATATTACGTTCCCGAAGTTACCGAGGTTCGCGCGGTCTGATCCGCGCCTGTCGACGTCTTTCACGCATCAATATAGGAGAATGGCCATGAGCGGGAAGCTCACGGACAGCGCACTCGACACGATCTTCCGCACGGCGCGGACCTATAATGGCTATACCGACGCGCCGGTCACCCAGGATGATATCAAGGCGATCTACGAGCTGGTGAAGATGGGTCCGACCTCGGCCAACCAGCAACCCGCGCGGCTCGTGTGGCTGCTGAGCCAGGACGCCAAGGACAAGCTCGCCGCCGCCGCCAGTGCGACCAATGCAGACAAGATCCGCAAGGCGCCGGCCAGTGTGATCATCGCCTATGACAAGGAATTCCACGAGCATTTGCCGGAATTCTTCCCGCATGTCGACGCGCGGCCATGGTTCGCCGAGCCAGTATCGCGTGAGCGCCACGCTTTCCTCAACGCGACGCTGCAGGCCGCCTATTTCATCATCGCGGCGCGCGCGCTGGGGTTCGACACCGGCCCGATGACCGGGTTCGATAACGCAGCGGTCGATGCCGCTTTCTTCGCCGATCAGCCCAATTACCGCTCGATCATCCTCTCGACGCTCGGCCATGGCGACCCGGCGAGCATCTTCGGCCGCTTGCCGCGCCCGGCGTTCGAGAAGTTCAACACTGTTCTGTGAGAAAATCGTCGCCCCAGCGAAAGCTGGGGCCTCAAGAGGCTTGAGATACCAGCTTACGCTGGCATGACGGTTGAATGCGCACGCTCGTCATCGAAACCGCCACCGCCGCCTGTTCGGTCGCCCTGATCGAGGGAGCGGCGGTGATCGCGTCGGCGCATGAAGTCGTCGGGCGGGGTCATGCCGAGCGCCTGGTGCCGATGATCGCGGCACTACCCGACGGAGGTCACGCCAACGCGATTCTGGTCGATTGCGGTCCGGGCAGCTTTACCGGCATCCGGGTCGGCATCGCTGCCGCGCGCGGTCTCGGTCTTGGATGGGGGATCCCAGTCCGCGGTTTCTCGTCGCTTCCGCTCGTCGCCGCGGCCGCTTTTGCCGCCGATGCCGACCTCGACCGGCTTGCGGTGGTGCTGGAAGGCGGGCATGGCGAGGTCTTCATGCAGCCATTCGCCCGCGATCCGCTCGTCGCCACTGCCGATTTCGCCTCCCTTCCCCCCTCGGAAGCGATGGCGCGGCTCGACGCGACCGCGGTCGGCAATGGCGTCCGGTTCCTGTCGCAGGGCGGACGCGAACAGCTGCCCGATGCGGCGGATGTCGTCCTGCTTCCCCCTGCCTTGACCGGCCTGCCGCCGCGGCCGATTTATGGCCGCGCACCCGACGCCAAGCCCATGGCGCCAGAAAAGCGAGGCGTATGAGCACCGCGGCGATCGACCTCCGCGAAGGCGACGTCCGCGATCTCGATCGGGTCGACCGGATCATGGCCGACGCCTTCGACTCGCGCTGGGGCGAGGCCTGGACGCGCAATCAGGTGATCGGGATATTGGCGGTCCCGGGCGTGTGGCTGACGATCGCCGAACTCAACGGCCAAGCGGTCGGATTCGCCCTGACGCGCGGCGTGCTGGACGAAGCCGAGTTGCTGTTGCTCGCCGTCATGCCCGAAGCACGCCGTCGCGGTGTCGGTGCGGCATTGCTGCGCGCGGTGATGGCAGATTGCGCCACACGCAAGATTTCGAGCATCCATCTGGAAGTCCGCGCCGGCAATGACGCGATCAAATTGTACAGCAGTTCTGGCTTTTCCAAGATTGGTGAACGCCGCGACTATTATCGCGGAGTCGACGGCCGGACTTATTCGGCGCTAACGCTTCATCGCAAGATTGTTTGAATAATCTCATTTGTTTGGGGTTAGTCCTTGCACTCCTACCCAAAATGGACCAAAGCCGCGCCGCGTTGGGGGATCGCATACATCTGTCAGGGTCGAAGGAATCACAATGGACAATACCAACGATATGCAGGAAACCTTGGTCACGCTGACCGCCGATATTGCTGCAGAATATCTTGGCAACAACAACGTGGCCGTTTCGGATATCGAGCTGGTCATCCAGAACATCTATCGCGGGCTGTCGCGCCTCACCCCGCAGGCCCCGGCGCCAGAGCCGAAGCAAGAGCCGGCGGTTTCGATCCGCGCCTCGATCAAGCCCGACTATATCGTCTGTCTTGAGGACGGCAAGAAGCTCAAGATGCTCAAGCGCCACCTGATGACGCATTATCAGATGACGCCGGAACAGTATCGCGCCAAGTGGAACCTGGCCGCCGACTATCCGATGGTCGCGCCGAACTATGCCGAACAGCGCCGCACCTTGGCGAAGAAGATCGGCCTGGGCACGAAGCGCCGCAAGACGAAGTAGGCGATTGGGCTGGGGTCGCCCGCAGGGCGAGCTCGACCATGCGGGGCATGGTCGACCCAATCGCCCCGGCGAAGCCGGAAGACATAGGGAAAGGCCGGGAGAAATCCTGGCCTTTTCTTTTAGAGCAGCGCGCGGAGAGGCCCTGATTCAGAAATCAGGCCCTCTGCCCTAGAGTCATTTTCAGCTTCGCTGAATCGGTGCCGGCCCACTCCCCCACCCGACCACCCATATCATACCCTGCTGGGTGGCCGGGTGGGGGAGTGGGCCGGCACCGCACTGTTTCAGCTTTGCTGAAACAGAGTCTAGTCGCTTGGCGCCGCCCCTCGCTATCGCTCGGGAGCAACGAGGCGATCGTGCCCCGCACGATCCGGACATGCCGTCGGCATGTCGACCTCGTTGCTAATTGCGAATGACTCTCTACTTTCGCAACAAGGGCGTTGCGCCTATATCGGTCGCATGGCGCGCAACATCGACCTCGAAGCCCTTTGCCACGAAAAAGGATTGCGCATCACCGACCAGCGGCGCGTGATCGCACGCGTGTTGAGCGAGGCGGAGGATCATCCCGATGTCGAGAAGGTCTATGCTCGTGCGTCGGCAATCGATCCCGGCATCTCGATCGCGACCGTTTACCGCACCGTTCGCCTGTTCGAGGAAGCCGGCATTCTCGATCGCCACGATTTCGGTGACGGGCGTGCGCGCTACGAGCCCTCGCCGGAAGCGCATCACGACCATCTGATCGACGTCGAGACCGGCAGGGTCATCGAATTCGTCGACCCCGAGCTCGAACAGCTCCAGAAACAGATCGCGGAGAAGCTCGGCTTCCGCCTCGTCGATCACCGGATGGAGCTCTATGGAGTCAGCCTCTCCCGCAAGGATTGAGGCTCGCCTTCAGGCGGCCAGGGGGAAACCGCAGCCGATCACGCTCGGTGGCCGCGTCAGGATCATCGGGCGCACCGCCGGGCTCGCCGCCGGTCTCCTTCTGCTGGTTCCGCTTCATTATCTCTGGCGGTTTCTTCGGATCGGCTCGCCCTGGCCGCGGATTTACCTCGCTTGGGCCACGCTGTGCGCGGGTGCGCGCGTCGAACGGATCGGCACGCCGCTCAAGCGCGACGTCTTCTATATCTCCAACCATTGCAGCTGGATCGACATCCTCGCGATCGCCGGGGCGAGCGGCACCGCGTTCGTCGCCAAGGCGGAATTGCGCAAGGCGCCGGTGGTCGGCTGGCTCGCGACGCTCAACCGCACCGTGTTCGTCTCGCGCGAAGACAGGCTGGGCGTTGCCGAACAGATCAACCGTCTGCGCGAGGCGCTCGCCGAAAACTGGTCGGTCACCGTATTCCCCGAAGGCACCACCACCGACGGGCGCTCGTTACTGCCGTTCAAATCGCCGCTGCTCAAAGTGCTCGAGCCACCACCGGCGGGTGTCCTGGTCCAACCGGTGCTGCTCGATTATGGCGAGGTGGGGCCGGATATCGGCTGGATCGGCGACGAGCACGGCAAGGACAATGCGCTGCGCGTGCTCGCCCGCAAGGGCACTTTCCCGTTGCGCATCACGTTCCTCGATCCATTCGACCCGCGCGACTTTCCCGGCCGCAAGGCGATCGCGGCGGAAAGCATGCGGCGCATCCGCGAGGCGCTGGGCGAGGCGCTCGGTCATGATGTCCCGACCTTCATCGGGCACGATGTCTGGGCAGGACGTGCAGCAAATAGCCCCTCCCCTTTAGGGGAGGGGCTTATAAAGTCCGCACTTTACTAGTATGGCCGCCGCCCCATGACGAAGCCCACCAATCCCAAGACCTTCCACGTCAAGTCGTTCGGTTGCCAGATGAACGTCTATGACGGCGAGCGCATGACCGAGTTGATGGCGGCGCAAGGCCTGACCGCGACCGACGACGCCAATGCCGCCGACTTGGTTGTGCTCAACACCTGCCACATCCGCGAGCGGGCGACCGAGAAAGTCTATTCGGATATCGGCCGGCTACGGAAGCACGGCAACAACCCGATGATCGCGGTCGCCGGCTGCGTCGCCCAGGCCGAAGGCGTCGAGATCGCGCACCGCGCCAAGGTCGATATCGTCGTCGGCCCGCAAGCCTATCACAATCTGCCCGATCTGGTCGCCAAGGCGTCGCGCGGCGAGCTCGGGCTCGATACCGACATGCCGGTACTGTCGAAATTCGGCGCGTTGCCCGCGCGGCGCAAGGTCGGCCCATCCGCGTTCCTGACGGTGCAGGAAGGCTGCGACAAATTCTGCACCTATTGCGTCGTCCCCTATACCCGCGGCGCCGAGATCAGCCGTCCGTGGGATGCGCTGGTCGACGAAGCCAAGGCCCTGGTCGATGCCGGCGCCAAGGAAATCACCCTGCTCGGCCAGAACGTCAACGCATGGTCTGATGGAGACCGCGATCTCGGCGCGCTGATCCGCGAACTCGACCGTATTCCCGGACTCGCGCGGATTCGCTATACCACCAGTCATCCCAACGACATGACCGACGGCCTGATCGCCGCGCATCGCGACGTCGAGAAATTGATGCCGTTCCTCCATCTGCCGGTTCAGGCCGGCAATGACCGCATCCTCAAGGCGATGAATCGCAGCCACAGCCGCGATTCGTACTTGCGCATTCTCGACCGTGTCCGCGCGGCGCGGCCCGATATCGCGCTGTCGGGCGACTTCATCGTCGGCTTCCCGGGCGAGACCGAGGCCGAGTTCGCGGACACGCTGAGCCTGATCGACGAGGTCGGCTATTCATTGGCGTTCAGCTTCAAATACAGCCCACGCCCCGGCACGCCTGCCGCCGACATGGACGGCCAGGTCGCGCCCGAAGTGATGGATGAGCGTCTCCAGCGCCTGCAAGCCGCGCTCAACCGCGACCAGGCCGCGTTCAACGCCGCGAGCGTCGGCCGCGTTTGTCAGGTGCTGATCGAGCGCAAGGGCAAGCTCCCCGGCCAGATGCTCGGCAAGTCGCCCTGGTTGCAGTCGATCCACCTGATCACCGATGCCAAGGTCGGTGACCTGGTTGACGTCGAGATCGTCAGCGCCGGACCGAATTCGTTGGCGGGCGTCGAGCGGGTGCGGGTGGCCGCCTAACCGGCCACGCGCTCCGCGATATCGGTGGTGGCCCGCGCCTCGGGCATACAGCCTTCGAACTCGTCGAAGGTCGGTTCCGCGCCGCGTTGCCCGCCCTCCAGCCAAGCCACCTTGGCGCGCGTATAGGTGACCATGGCGTCTATCTGCGCGGCCTTTTCCTCGAGCCGGGCGAGTTGGTTGCGCATCAGTGCCAGGCTGCGTTCGGCAGTCATCCTGCCGGCATTATATTCGGCTGCCAAGGATGCGATCTCGCGCAACGAAAATCCCAGGCCCTGCGCCATGCGGATCATCCGCGCCGCCTCGAGGTCCTGGCCGGAAAAGATCTGATACGGATTGGAGCCACCCTTCATTCCCGTCTCGGGTGCGAGCAGGCCTTTGCGGATATAGAAGCGGACCGTGTCGGTGCTGAGCCCGGCGCGGCGCGCGAATTCCGAAATCAACATCTTTAATCCCTTGACCATGGACTATAGTCCACGGTTATATGCTCTTGCTCCATCGTTTCAAGCGGAGCAATTTTCCCATGACCAAGATCGCCCTGGTAACCGGCGCTTCCGCCGGAATCGGCGAAGCAACCGGCCGGCTGCTGATCGAGCGCGGTTGGCGCGTCTATGCCGCAGCGCGGCGGCTCGATCGGATGAAGGGGCTTGAAGCTGCAGGCGCCACATTGCTGCCGCTCGACCTCACCGACGACGCATCGATCGTCGCCGCGGTCGAGACCATCCGGCGCGAGGCGGGCCGGCTCGACCTGCTGGTCAACAATGCCGGTTATGGCAGCTATGGCGCGCTTGAGGACGTGCCGATGGACGAAGCGCGGCGCCAGGTGGAGGTCAATCTGTTCGGCCTCGCCCGCCTCTGCCAGCTGACCACGCCGATGATGCGGGCCCGGCATAGCGGCACGATCGTCAACGTCACCTCGATCGGCGGGCGGTTTGGCGAGCCGTTCGGCAGCTGGTATCACGCCACCAAATTCGCAGTGGAGGGGCTGAGCGACTGTCTGCGGATGGAACTCCGGCCGTTCGGCATCCGTGTCGTCATCGTCGAACCGGGTGCGATCCGCACCGAATGGGCCGGCATCGCGCACGAAAGCCTGGTCGAGCGGTCGGGCAAGACCGATTACGCGCCCTATGCGCTCCGCCACGCCGCGATGCTGGGCAGCGCCGACACCATGCCGATCACCTCGCCACCCGAGGTGGTGGCCAAGGGCATCGCGCGGATCGCGGACAACCGGAACCCCAAGGCACGCTACGCGATCGGCGGCGGCGCCAAGCTGTTCATGTTCCTGCGCGATGTCCTGCCGGACCGGGTGCTCGACGGGCTGATGTGGCGGATGAGCCAGTCGGGAAAGCCCGCATAGGAAGGGTGATCATTCTTTACCCACCCGACCTCTTCGACACCGATCGGACGGGCATCGTACGGCAGTCCACCGTGCCATCGTCAGCGCAATGCGCGGCGACGCGGTGGACGGCGTACACATCCGGCGCGGCCACGACGAAGGCCCGGCGTCGATCGGTATACCGTGTCCGTTACGCCACGGTGCCGACCTGGTTATCGGCCAATCCCAATTTAGACTGTCCTCCCCGCTCCCGATCTGCCATCGTCGCGTCTGGATGAGCGACGCCCCTACCGCCCCAGCGCCTGACGGAACATCGTTCCGCATGGCCTCGTTCGGCGATGTCATAAAAGCCGGCTACGCGCCGCACCATCACCCCCCACACCTCGAAAGGACCGCATGAGCCGCAAGCCTGTCCCCGCCCAATCCGGTGAACGCAGCCGGGTCGAGCTGACCTTCGACAAGCCACAGCTGCTCGCGCAACTTTTCGGGCAATATGACCAGAATCTGGTCGCGCTCGAACATCGCCTGGGCATCTACATCACCGCGCGCGGCAACCGCGTCGGGCTCGAGGGATCTGCCGAGCAGGTCGCGATGGGCCGCGACGTGCTGTACGACCTCTACAAGCGGCTGCAGCGCGGCGAGGATATCGATACCGGACTGGTCGACGCCTCGATCGCGATGGCCGCGGAACCTGAGCTCGACGGGATCATCTCGGCCGAGACCAGCCCGACGCCGCCGATCATGATCCGAACGCGCAAGAAGACGATCGTGCCGCGCACGCCGGCGCAGGCGCATTACATGCGCGAGCTGACCAATAACGACATGATCTTCGCGCTCGGGCCGGCGGGTACCGGCAAGACCTATCTCGCGGTGGCGCAGGCGGTGTCGCAGCTCATCACCGGCAGCGTCCAGCGGCTGATCCTGTCGCGCCCCGCGGTCGAGGCGGGCGAGAAGCTCGGCTTCCTGCCCGGCGACATGAAGGAGAAGGTCGATCCCTATCTCCGTCCGCTCTACGACGCGCTCAACGACTGCCTGCCCGCCGAACAGGTCGAGCGCCGGATCAGTTCGGGGGAGATCGAGATCGCACCGATCGCGTTCATGCGCGGCCGCACCCTGGCCGATGCCTTCATCATCCTCGACGAGGCGCAGAACACCACGCCGGCGCAGATGAAGATGTTCCTGACCCGCTTCGGCGAGCGCAGCCGGATGGTGATCTGCGGCGATCCCAATCAGGTCGATTTGCCCGGCGGCGTCGATGCCTCGGGCATGCGCGACGCCGTCACCCGGCTGGAGGGAATCGAGGGCATCGCGATCAGCCGCTTCACTGCCGCCGACGTGGTGCGGCACCCGATCGTCGGGCGCATCGTCGAGGCATATGAAGGGCCGCGGGCGTGAGGGGGGTGACCTTTTTTAAGCCCCTCCCCTTCAGGGGAGGGGTCGGGGGTGGGGGCGTGCCCCAAGCAAATCGCTGGTGGAGAGCCCCCACCCCAACCCCTCCCCTGAAGGGGAGGGGCTAGCATGCTTGAGATCGCCCTCACCCGCGAAACCCCCTGGCCCGAACACGACTGGGAAGCCCTCGCCGACCGCGCCGCGCGCGCAGCGATCGACCGCACGCCGCATGGCGAGTTGCTGACGATTCCGGCCGCGGTCGAGATTTCGCTGCGCCTTACTTCGGACGAAGAAGTCCATACGCTCAACCATCAATACCGCCACAAGGACAAACCGACCAATGTCCTCTCCTTCCCGATGGTGCAGGCCGACCTGCTCGAGACGGTGACGCAGAATTCGGACGATGGTGAGGTGCTGCTGGGCGATATCGTGCTGGCCCATGGCGTCTGCGCGGCGGAGGCAAAGGAGCGCGGCATTGCAATCGAAACGTATGCGACTCATTTGATCGTGCACGGCGTGCTGCATCTGCTAGGTTATGACCACATGACCGACCGCGAGGCCGAAGCGATGGAGGCGATCGAGACCGACGCGCTCGCCTCGCTCGGCATCGACGACCCCTATCTGATCGAAGAGGACTGACCGACTACAATGCCCGAGGGCCCCAGTACCGACGCCGGCGACAGTATCTGGCGCAAGCTGAAGTCGCTGTTCGGAGAACACGAACCGACGCTGCGCGATCAGCTCGAGGACGTGATCGAACGCCATGAGGACGATCCGGCTCCCGATGCCGCGGGCGACCTGTCGCAACTCGAGCGCCAGATGGTCCGCAACCTGCTCCATTTTGGCGAGCGTGACGCGGGCGATGTCGGCGTACCGCGCGCAGACATCGTCGCGGTCGAGGAAAAGACCAGCTTCGCCGATCTCGTCACCTTGTTCGCCGAAGCCGGCCATAGCCGTCTGCCGGTCTATCGCGGCAGCCTCGACGAAGTGATCGGGATGATCCACGTCAAGGACGTGTTCGCGATCCTGGCGACCGGCGCCTCCCATCCGGACGCTATCGCCGACCTGATCCGCCAGCCGCTCTACGTGCCGATGTCGCGCGGCGCGCTCGACCTGCTCGCCGACATGCAATCGAAGCGCGTCCATCTGGCGATCGTACTCGACGAATATTCGGGGACCGAAGGCCTGGTCACGATCGAGGATCTGGTCGAGGAAATCGTCGGCGACATCGAGGACGAGCATGATGACGCACCCGAGGCGTTGCTGGTGCCGTTGGACGGCGGCGCCTGGGATGCCGACGCACGCGTCGAACTGGAGGATGTCGCCGAGACGATCGATCCGAGACTCGCCGAGCATGACGAGGATGTCGACACGCTGGGTGGACTCGCCGCGGTGCTCGCCGGCCGCGTGCCGATCAAGGGCGAATGCCTGGAGACGCCGTCGGGCTGGACGCTCGAAGTGCTCGAAGCGGATTCGCGCCGTATCGAGCGGTTGCGCCTCCACCCGCCCAAGCCCGTGCCCGAGGGAGCGGAATCCTAACCGTCATCTCCTGCCCGATCGGCCAAATAGATCCGTCTTTTTTTGTTGCTGATTGACGAGCTGCCTCCCCCCTCGCTTTCGCGGGATGGCGAGTTTCGCCAATGACGGACCAAAAAGGCCGGAGATCAACCCCGGCCTTCCGATCCGTCCCCGCTTCATCAAGCGGCGTGATACGGCCTCAATTCGCATGTACGGCATTGCCCGCTCCCTGGATGAGCAGCACCGGCGTCGTCATGCGGCACTTCTCCCGTGCTCGATTGTCAGCAGGCAGACAACGCCTCGCGTGGCACATTCGCTACAGCCACGGCCGTTTCGGTTCGTTCGATCAGCGCGCAGATGCCGGCCCCGATCGCTTCGGGGTGATCTTCTTGCAGATAATGCGCGCCGGGCCCGAGCAATTCGACGTGGCAGTCGGTCAATTGCCGGGCGAACGTTTCGGCAAAGGCCGGCGAGACCAGCGCGCCGAGCTCACCGACGAACAGCGTTTTGGGATAGGTCGACGCCTTGAGCGCATGGATGGCGTTGGTCAGCGCCGCGGCGACATCCGCCGGCTCATATTCGATCGGGAGCTCATTGGGCAGCCGCCAGATCGGACGACGCGCTTCGGGCGTGGGAAACGGCGCGCGATAGACCGCCATTTCCTCGTCGCTCAGCGTGCGAATGACCGACCCTTGCAGGATGCGATCGATGAAGATATTTTGCTCGAGGATCATCGCCTCGCCGACGCCGGGCGTCCGGAACTTGCGGAACGTGTCGCGCGCGGCTTCGCTTTGATGGAAATCCTCCCAGCGATCCATCGGGCGGATGAACTCCATGAAAGCCATGCCGCGGACGAAGTCCGGCCGCAGCGCCGCGAGATGGAAGGCGAACGCCGTACCCCAGTCCTGCGCCACCAGATAAGCGGACTCGATCCCCATCGCGTCGATGAAGGCGTCGAGATATCGCGCATGGTCGGCGAAGCGATAGTCGATATACGGCTTGCCCGATTGCCCGAACCCGACAAGGTCCGGCGCGATGCAATGCGCGATACCTGATACCTCAGGTATGATGTCGCGCCAGATGTAGGAGGATGTCGGGTTGCCGTGCAGAAAAAGCGCGACCGGCGCCTCGGGCGAGCCCGCCTCGCGATAGGCCATATCGGTATCCAGAACGGCAAGCTTGGGCAATATTTGGTCGTACATCGCTCAACTCCTCAGGCGAAAACGGTCGACAGAATGATGCGCTTAAAGCGGTCGAGCGGCTCGATGGTGCGTTCGACCTTCATGCGCAGAATCGCGCCCTCCCAGGACGAGATCAGAAAGTCGGCGAGCTCGCTCGCGGGAAAGTCCGACGCGATCGATCCGTCGCGCTGACCTTCGGCAATGCACGCCTCGAAGGGCGTGAGCCATTCGACGTAGATCGCCTTGAGCCGCGCACGGAGCGCGTCGCTGATCTGCGTGGTCTCAAGGCTGAAGTCGCCGATCAGGCATCCGCGCGCGAACCCGTCGCCGGCAAGCCGATCGGTGATCGCGTCGAGATACCGCCGCAGCCGTTCGCGCGGCGGCAGCGAACGGTCGTCGAGCGCTTCGGCGACCAGCTGCCGGACATTATCGAAGTAGAAATCGAGCACTTCGCCGGCAAATTCTTCCTTCGACCGGAAATGATTGGTGAAGGAGCCCTGAGGAACGCCGGCATCGGCGACGATATCGCGCACCCCCGCCCCATGGAAACCCTGGCGAAACATCACCCGGAGGCCGGCGGCGACGATTTGCGGACGAACGGATTTGCGTGACATGCCTATTTAATACGTCCGTACGTATTTAATGTCAACCAGGTTTGAAAACCAATGGAGTCCAATGCTTCAGTTGGTGTGCGACTGCTGTGGGACACAGCAATCGCGCCGCCGCAAAACGAATGAAAAAGGCCGGGCGTTTGCCCGGCCTTCGCGTCGCTTGAAACCGCCCCGTTACGGAAGCGCACCTCGGTTCAATTGGTGACGATGCACGCCTCGCCCGCCACTTTCAGCTTGCCGCACAATTCCTGCGCCGCGCCCGCGCTGCCGGCATTGACCTTGAGCCGGTAGAAAGTGCGGCCATTGACCTCCGCCTTCTCGACCGACTTGCCGAGATTGGCGATGTAATTGAATCGCTTCGATTCACTCGTCCACGCGCTATTGGCTGCGGCCTCGCTCGGGAAAGCGCCGAGCTGGACCAGCGCACCGCCGCCACCGCCATTGGCGACCGCGATCGGCTTGCCCGGCGGCGGTGCCACCAACTTGCCGCGCGAGCCCGCCACGCTGGCGGTCGCGACCGGGCTGCCCGGTCCGGTCTTCGCATTGGATACCGCCTTGGTACCGGCCACCGGCGCCTCGGGCAGCTTGGTCACCGCGATCTGGCTGTTGCCGCCGCCATTGCCGCCGCTCGTCGCGACCGAGGCATCGCCCTCACCCTCGACCTTCAGCCCGCCGGGATCCTCCGGCTTGACCTTGTAATCGCCTTCCTGCGCGGCGATCAGATCGCCATTGCCCGGCGCGGGCGCGCGATGTTTCCACCAATAGACACCGCCGAGCACCGCGCCGATCGCGACCAGCCCGAGCAGGACGAGGCCGACGAGACGGCCGAGCGCCGGCCCCTCATCCTCGTCGTCCGCCGCGGTCTCGAGCCAGGGCAGTCGGTCCTCGTCGCGTGCCGCGGGTTCGGGCACAGGCTCCGACGCCACATATTCGTCCTTGTCGCCCGCCATCATTTCATCTCCTGGACGGCCTCGACCCCCATGATGGCGAGACCGTTACGGACAATCTGCCCGATCGCGTCGCCGAGGAAAAGCCGCGCACAGGTGAGTTCGGGACGGTCGGGAATCAGATAGCGCCGCTCGGGGCGATCGTTGCCGACATTCCATTGCGCGTGAAACTCTGCCGCCAAGTCATAGAGATAAAAAGCAATCCTGTGCGGCTCACGCGCCGCAGCGGCGGTCTCGACTACGCGCGGGAACTGCGCCGCGAGCTTCACCAGCTGCAGGTCCTCCGTATCAAGCTGGGACAGGTCGACGCCGTTGCACGCGATCCCGGCCTCCGCAGCACGCCGCTTGAGCGAGGCGACTCGCGCATGGGCGTATTGGACATAGAACACCGGATTGTCCTTCGACGCCTCGACCACCTTGGCGAAATCGAAGTCCATCTGGGCATCGGCCTTGCGCGTCAGCATGGTGAAGCGGACGACGTCCTTGCCGACTTCGCGCACGACATCAGCCAGCGTGACGAAGTTACCGGCCCGCTTGGACATCTTGACCGGTTCACCGCCGCGCAACAGCCGAACCATCTGCACCAGCTTGACGTCGAACCGCGTCTTGCCGCCGGTCAGCGCCTGCACCGCCGCGACGATCCGCTTGACGGTACCGGCATGGTCGGCGCCCCAGATGTCGATCAGCGCGTCGGCAGTCTGCGCCTTCTGCCAATGGTAGGCGAGATCGGCGCCGAAATAGGTCCAGCTGCCGTCCGACTTCTTGATCGGCCGGTCCTGGTCGTCGCCGAACTGCGAGGAGCGGAACAGCGGCAGCTCGACCGGTTCCCAATCCTCGGGCGTCTCGCCCTTGGGCGCCTCGAGCACACCGTCATAGATCAGGCCCCGCGCGCGCAACTCCTTCTCGGCCGCCTCGGGCTTCTTCGCCGCCTGCAATTCGGCTTCGGACGAGAACAGATCGTGGTGGATGCCGAGCAAGGCGAGATCGTCCTTGATCAGCACCAGCATCTGCGCGACCGCGACCTTGCGGAACAGCGCCAGCCATTCGCTTTCGGGGGCGGAGACGAACTTGTCGCCGAACTCCGTCGCCAGCGCCTGACCGACCGGGACGAGATAATCGCCCGGGTACAACCCCTCGGGAATTTCGCCGATATCCTCGCCCAGCGCCTCGCGGTAGCGCAGGTGCGCCGAGCGCGCGAGCACGTCGACCTGGCCGCCGGCATCGTTGACATAATATTCGCGGATGACCTTGTAGCCGCCCCATTCGAGCAGCGCCGCCAACGCATCGCCGACCACCGCGCCGCGGCAATGGCCCATGTGCATCGGCCCGGTCGGATTGGCCGAGACATATTCGACATTGACCGTCTGGCCGAGGCCCTTGGTCGAGCGGCCGTAATCGGCGCCGCCGTCGATGATCGCCGCGAGTTCGTTGCGCCACGTATCGTCGGTCAAGGTCAGGTTGATGAAGCCCGGCCCCGCCACTGCGACGTTCGCCACTTCGTCGAGCTTGCCGAGTTCGGCGGCGATCTTGTCGGCGAGCACACGTGGATTGGCGCCTGCCGGCTTGGCCAGCACCATCGCGGCGTTGGTCGCGAGATCGCCATGGCTGGCGTCGCGCGGCGGTTCGACCGTCACCGCGCCTCGCGCCAGTCCGCTCGGCAGATCGCCATGCGCGGTCAGGGCATCGAGCGCCGCATCGATATGCGCGGCAAAGCGGGTGTAGAGAGTCATTCCTGGGGTCCAACGATAAGGAGAAGGCGCGCCCTTAGACCAAGCGCGCGCCACACTCAAATTGCGATGTCGGCCATCGCCTCCAGCGCGCCCCGCGATTGACTATGTGATATTATATCATTATCCGGCGCCATATGACTGTCCAATCCCACGCCATGAACGATCCCGCGCATTGGGATTCGCTCGCGCAACGTTATGCCGACGAAGCCGATCGCATGACCGGCCAATATTGCGAGACGGCATGGCGTCTTGCCGCCCTTCCGCAAGGCGCACGCGTGCTGGACGTCGCGACCGGCGCGGGCGCGCTGCTGTCGATCGCGCTGAAGGACGGCGCTGACGCGATCGGGATCGATTTTTCGCCCGGCATGGTCCGTGTGGCGCGGGAGCGGGCTGCCGGCATCAGTCCCGGCGAACGCGCTTTGGTGATGGACGGCCAGGCACTCGACTTTGCCGCTGCGAGCTTCGATGCCGCTTTTTCGATGTTCGGCGTGTTCATGTTCCCCGATCCGATCGCCGGTTTCGCGGAGATCGCCCGCGTGCTGCTGCCGGGCGGGCTGGCGGTGATCGCGGTGTGGGAGAATGCCGGCGGTGCCGGCCCGGCGATATTGTTCCAGGAGGCGGCGCGGCGCCTGTTTCCCGACCGCCCCGTGCCGGCGCCGATGGCGCGGCTGTTCAATTCAACCGCGCTGCTCGACGGGGCGTTCCGCCAAGCCGGCCTCGAACCGCAAGCAGTCCACTCAGTCGAACGAACGTGGCCCGCGCCGCCGGTCGAATGGTTTCGCGACAATGCCAAGCTCGCCTTCGGCTGGTCGCCTTTGTGGCGCGATCTCGACGAGGATCAACGCGCCGCGTTCGCCGACGAGGCAGCCGCGCTGGCACTTAACTTGCCGCCCGAAGGAATCCGGTCGATCGCGCTGATCGGTATGGCGCGCAAGCCCGGTTAGACGTCCTTGGACTAAGCGCGCGCTTATTTTCCGGCGTCGAGGAAGCCGCGAACCAGCTTCACCGTCGCCTCGGGCTGCTCCTCCATCAGCCAATGGCCGGAATTGGCCACTACCGCTTCAGTGACGTTCGTCGCCGTGGCCCGCATTACCGTCGCCATCATCGGACCGAACGACTTGTCGCCGCCGATCGCCAGGACCGGCATGGTCAGCTTGCCTTCAGCCAGGAATGCCTGATCGTCGATCGCGTCCTGGTCGAACGCCGCGAATTGCGAGAAGCCGGCATGCATCGCGCCGGGCAGCGCGTAGAGTTTCGCGTAATGCTCGCGCGACGTCTCGCTGAACTTGGCCGGCGTGGCGGAGAATTCATTCCAGAAACGGTCGAGATAGATGCGCTCGCGCCCGGCGACCAGCCGCTCCATATCGGGCCCGCCGAAGCGGAAATGCCAGAGCAGCGGGTTCTTCAAAATCTCTTCCCACGGTCCAATGCCCGGGATCGGCGCATCCATCAGGATGAAGCGCTTGATGCGATCGCGATGTTCGGCGGCAAACGCATAGCCGACCATGTTGCCGATATCGTGGGTGACGAGGTCGACCTTGTCGATCTTCAGGGCGTCGAGAATGCCGGCAATGTCCTGGCCTTGCATCTTCTTGTCATAGCCGCCGACCGGGCGTGCAGACAGGCCAAGGCCGCGCAGGTCGGGAACCACGACGGTATGATCGCGCATCAGATCGGCGGCCAGCGGCGCCCACATGTCGCCGGTTTCGCCATAACCGTGCAGCAACACCACGGCAGGCCCCTTGCCGCCGACGCGGACATGCAGCGTCGTGCCGTTGGTGGCGATATCGCGTTCGACGAACGATGCCGGGAACGGCTGGACTTGCGCCGCCGCCGGCGCCGCGGCGAGCAGACTTAACGCGAGAATGGCTGAACGAAGCATGCGATTTCCCCCATATATGCGTCGGTGCCTGACGTTGTCGGCATATTGCCCGCGATATATCGTGAAAACCAGCCGGCCGGTGCCAAAAACTACGTTCGATAGGAGCGGCGATCTGCCACTCGAAAGGCATCATCGACTGCACCTGACCAGCGCGGGTCAGCCATCGGGCGGGATGTAGCTGAACTCGACCAGATAAACGTTCGAGCCTTTGCCGTGGCGGGCGACCTTGAGCAGGTCGATGACGCCATCGAACCCCGATCGGCGAGCCAGATCGCCCGTCACGTCCCCGAGCGAGATCTCGCGGATCGACTCGACCAGGATGCGTCCTTCCTCCATCGGATAGGTGTGGCCGGGCTTGACCCGCGGGCTCTGCCAGATGCGGATGCTGCACGTGATCCGGCCCAAGCGGACGCCGTCGCGAAGGCGTTTGGCGAATTGCATGGGCAGGAGTTTAGAGAACGAACCGGCAGGATTAAACCACGCTTCCCCGGCGAAGGCCGGGTCCCAGCCGTAAAGCATTCGCGGTGGCGGGTCGCCATCGCCTTTGTCCCGAAACTGGACCCCGGCCTTCGCCGGGGAAGCGTATAAGGGCAAGGAGATCAGGCGTGCGCCAGCCCCGCCACCGGTGCCGCGCCCTTGGTCTCGGGAAACAAGCTCGCCATCACTTTGCCCGGTTCCACCCGATAATGGCCGGCAACCGCACCGGCTACGAATTGATCGAGGCCAAGCGTCGGCTTGAGGTCGCGGCCTTCGAACAGGGCCGCCTGCCCGAGCCCTGGCCAGTCGGCGACCACGCGCCCACCCTTGACCGCGCCGCCGACCAGCATCGCCGCCGACCCGGTGCCATGATCGGTGCCGCCGGTACCGTTGACCGCGACGGTGCGGCCGAATTCGGTCGCCACCAGGATCATCGTGTCGTTCCAGACCGGACCCATGCCGGTCTTCAGGCTCGCGAGCATCGCGTCGAGACCCTTGAGCTGCGCCGTTAGCCGGCCGCGCTGGCCAGCATGCGTGTCCCAGCCGCCAGTCTCGATCATCGCGATCCGCGCGCCGTTCGCCGGGGCCAGCAATCGTGCCGCGAGCTGACCCGTCGCCGCCGCGTTCTTGACGCTGACATCGGCGAGATCGCCGGTCAGTTGGCGCGTGTCCATCGCCTCGCTCCACAGGCCGTGGAGTTGGCTATCGCCCTGATAGAGCGCGGCGACGCGTGTCAGCAAATCGTCCGATGCCTGGGGAAGCGCGGACGGCGCGTAGCTGGTCACTTCATGCGGTCCACGCATCGCGAGCGGGATCGTCGCGGAGATTGCGATCGCCTTGGCTTCGCCCGACGGGATGACGCCGAGCATGCGGTTCATCCAGCCGTCCTTGACCTGATACGCACCAAGCCCACCGCTTTCGAGTACATTCTGGCCATCGAAATGCGAGCGATCGCGGTAAGGCGAGGCAACGGCGTGCGCGAACAACGCCTCTTTCGCGTCGTACATCGCGCCGAGCGAGGTCATCGCCGGGTGGAGCGCGAACATGCCATCGAGCCTCTTCGCGGTGGCGAAGTCCTGGGCAAGCTGACCGCGCGCGCCGGCAAAGGCCGGATCGCCGACCGCGCCGATCGTGCCGAGGCCGTCGGCCGCGCCACGCTGGATGATGAAGACGAAGCGGCGGTCGGTCTCCGCCTTGGCGAAGGCCATGCGCGGCGCCATCGCGAGCGCGGCAGCGCCCGCCGAATGGATCAGGAAAGAGCGGCGATCGTACATGATTACCTCCGCAGCATTTCGGGAGAGACGAGGAGCAAGGCGAGCGCGTGGCCGGGGCTTTCGGCGCGGGCCAGCGCCTGTTCAGTCGTCGGCGTCAGCGTCCCCGGGAAGAGCTTGGGGGCGAGCGCTCGGGCGTCGACCTGCGCCCCCGCACGCGTCGCGAAACGCTCCGACGCCTCGACCCGGCGGACCAAAGCGTCAGGTCCTGCCCAGCTCGCGGCGATATCGTCATAGCCGGCGGGCGAACCCGGTTTCCAGGTCGGCTGGCCGAGCTGATTGAGCAGCCCGACCGCGGCGAGCGGCTGGACCTGCTTCATGCCGAGCGCGCGATAGGCCGACACCGTCCATTCCCAGGGCGACTTGAACTTGACCGGCTGCGGCACCCAGCATTCGGGGCTGTCGATCAGCACGCGGTAGAGGCTGGGCAGGTCGCCGCTGGTCTTCACGAAGCTCGCCTGGAGCCGCTGGACGAGCGCGGGCGGTGGGGTGTCGCCGGCGAAGTGGCGCGCCAGCTTGGTCGCGACGTGCTGCGCGGTCGCCGGGCTGGCCGCCAGCGTGTCGAGCACGGCTTGCGCCTGTTTCTCGCCGTCCTGCCCGTATTTGCGCCCGATGACGGTGCGCTCACCCGGCTCGTGCAGGCGCTCGGCGAACACGAAATCGCCCGGTGTGCCGTCGGTCCCCGCCATCCGCGCGCCGGGCCCGCGGCCGATCCCGGCCACCGACCAGCCGGTCAGCGCGCGGGCGAATTCGGTGACATCGGCCTGGGTGTAGCCGCTGCGCACGCCCAGCGTGTGCAATTCCATGATCTCGCGCGCAAGATTCTCGTTGAGACCTAGCTTCTGGCCGTTCGCCCGGGGGCGCCGCGCGGCGAACCGCCCCGCCGTGGAATTGGGGCCGACCGACACCGCCTGGTCAAGATAGAGCAACATCGCCGGATGGCGCTCGACCGCGTTCAGCATGTCGCCGAACTTGCCCATCAGATTCGGCCGGATCGCCTCGAATTCGAGCAGGCCCGACAGGCCGATCACCTGGAGCTTGTCGGCCGATACCGCGAAATGGTTGGCCCAGAAATGCGTCAGGCGATCGGCGAACGGAGCGGTGCTGGTGATCGCGGCGACGACGCGCGCGCCCACCGCAACGGCATAATCGTCGCGCACCTGTTTTCCGACATAGCGCCGCGCTTCCTTGAGCGGATCGTCGGCGTCAGGCTTGGCGCCTGGCTCGGGCGTGCCGGGTGGGACGACCGTTGCAGCGGGCGTCATCGCCATATCCTGCGGGGCGCCCTGCGACATTGGCGCGGCGACGGCGCGTTGCTGCTGATGGCGACCCAATCCCATCTGTCGCAACTGGCGTTGCTGTTCGTAGAAATCGGCGAGTTCTCCCGCGACCTGAGCGCGGGGCGGCACCGCCGCGATCGCGGCGGGCTTTGGGTCGAACCCCTCGATCTGCTGTTTCAGCCAGGCCTTGGGATTGTCCGGGATGCTCTCATCGGGCCGGGCGCCAAGCCCGAAGCGATTGAGCGCAATGCTGGCATCGGTCGCCGCCATCGGCGCGTCACTCCTGTTCGCACCTGCGGTCTAACCGCCAAGTGTCGCACAACTATCCCGAGTATAACGCGCTAGTGGGCCGTTCCCTTCGCGCTGATGGGTTTGCTGAGGGTGCAGGCCCATTACTAATGAGGTCGAGATGGAGACGAAAAAGGCTGCTGGGAGAGAGGGCGCGCAGCCAGATAGCGGTGTCTATCTGGCAAGCGTCCGACCGCTCCAGCAGCCTTTTTCGTCCCACCGCTTTGCGGCAGCCATGTCCGGGCGCTGTGGTTCGTCGGAGCACTTGAACGGGGGACGAGCCCCGTTCTGCGTACTCCTCCTCCCACAGCATCCCGGACATGGCTGTCTCGATCCTCATTAGTAATGGGTCTGCACCCTAAAACCCATCAGGCAAGTCGATCGGTCCGACCACGTCCCGATAGCGTGCGATCGCATAGCGGTCGGTCATACCTGCGATGAAATCGGCAATGTGCCGGCTCAGCCAGGGCTCGTCCGCGGGCAGGCGCGCCGCCCATTCGCTCGGCATGAGCGAGGGGTCGGCGTGATAGGCGGCAAACAGCCCGGCGACGACGTGCCGAGCCGCTTCCGCCGCCGCCAGTTGGCGCGGATGATGATACAGGTTCGCGTACATGAATTGCTTCAGTTCGCGTTCGTCGTCGCGCATCCGGTCGGAGAATGTGATCAGCGCCCTGCCCGCATCGCGAACGTCGTCGGCCGACGTCACCCGTGCGTCAGCGATCGCCGCACGGCTGGTGTCGATCAGGTCCATGACCATCCCGCCGATCTGGCCGCGGATCAGTTCGCCGACCAGCCGCTCGGGCGGCACATCCGCGAACCGCGCGCGGCATTCGTCCCAGCGCGCGGCGATCATCGGCAGATCGAGCAGCTGGTCCAGGCTCAGCAGACCGGCGCGCAATCCATCGTCGATATCGTGATTGTCATAGGCAATATCGTCAGCAATCGCCGCGACTTGCGCTTCGAGACTAGGCCAGTTTGCGAGCTCGAGCGGAAATTGCTCGTCGGCACGCGCCAGCGCCCATTGCGGTTCGACGATCGGACCATTGTGCTTGGCGAGTCCCTCCAGCGCCTCCCAGGTCAGGTTGAGGCCGGGAAAGCGTGGATAGGGGCTATCGATCTCGGTCAGGGTGCGCAGCGTGTTGCCATTATGGTCGAAGCCGCCGCGGCCGTTGAGCGCGGCCTCCAGTGCATCTTCGCCGGCATGGCCGAACGGCGGATGGCCGATATCGTGCGCGAGGCACAAAGCTTCGGTGAGGTCCTCGTTGAGGCCCAGCGTGCGCGCCACGGTGCGGCCGATCTGCGCGACTTCCAGACTGTGGGTCAGCCGGACGCGGAAATGGTCGCCATCGGGTGCCAGGAAGACCTGGGTCTTGTGCCGCAGGCGGCGGAAGCTGATCGAGTGGATGATGCGGTCACGGTCACGCTGAAACGCATCGCGCGGTCCCCGCGTGGTGGTTTCCGGTTCAGGATAGAGCCGCCCGCGGCTGTCGCGGGGGTGCGATGCATAAGAAGCAAGCGTCTGGCTCATCGCGGCGGCTGTAGCGGCGCGCCGTGAGGAAATCTAACCGTTACTTGCTGCGAAAAGGCGCCCATCTCTCCACGCTTCCCCGGCGAAGGCCGGGGCCTAGTCGCGATACAATGGCAGCGGCGGGATGCCCTCGCCACATCGCCGAAGCTGGGCCCCGGCCTTCGCCGGGGAAGCGTAATTTTTGCGAGACGCGGAAGAACACCGACGCGAGGAGCTCAGCGAAGAGGAGTCGAAACTACTTCCCGCCGCCGAGACGATCGACCTTCTGCCCCTTGGTGCTGGTGAAGACGAACCCCGACAGGCCAGCCTTGGCCATCTGGTTGACGAACGCCTGCGCCTCATCCTCGGACTTGAACGGTCCGGTCAGGACGCGGTTGGTGGCGCGCAGCGGTGTCGACCAGCCCTGGCGGCTGCGGAACAGATCGGGCGCCTTGGTCTTGAGCGCGTTCCAGGCCTTTTCCAGTGCCGCCTGATTGGCGCCCCCGGCTACCTGCACCCAGACGCGCGCGGGATCGCCCTTGGTCGCTGCATCGGCTTTGGTGTCCTTGGCGTCGGCAGCTTCGCATTTCGCCGCCGCCTTGCCCTTCGCACCCGTTTTGCCGCGCGTCGTGACGACCGGATCGGATCTCCCTCGCGTCCCGGTTTTGCCCTTGGTCACCGGCAACGGGCAGCCATTCTTGTCGAGCGCGACCGCGTCGTCCTTTGTGTCGCGGGTGCTTTTCGCATCCGCGGTCTCGCATTTGGCGGCCGCCTTGCCTCTCAGCGTCGCCTTGCCGCGCGTCACGTTTCTGCCCTTGGCCGGGGGCGGACATCCATTGTCGTCGAGCGCGGCTATGTCCTGCTTCGCATCGCGGCCGCCCTTGGTGTCCGCGACCTCACATTTGGCGGTCGATTTCCCCTTCGCCGTCGTCCGGCTCCGTGTCGTCGTTTTGCCTTTGACCAGCGGCGGGCACGCGCTCTGATCGAGCGTAGCGTCGTCCTTCGATGCTTTGGCGTCGGCGAGCAGCTTGCCGTTGCGCCCCTTGGCGGACTTGCTGCCGCCGGCGTCCGCAGCTTCTTCGCTCGACGTCTTGCGGGTCGTCGACTTGACTTCGGGCGCCTTGGCGGTGGGTTTGGGTGTTTCCACCTTTGCCTTGGGCTCGGGCGTGGCTTCGACCGATTTCGGCACCGGCGGCGGTGGCGGAGGAGGCGCAGTACGCGTCGGCAGCGGCGCGATGCCGAGTTCGGAGCCCGGCACCGAGATGCCGGCGATGATCCTGGCGAGCACCGTATCCTCACTGACGCGCGACGTCGCGGTCGGGGCCGGGCTGATCCCTGCCTCGGCGGCGGTCGGACGGTCGGCGACGCCGCTATCGGCGCTGAAGCCGGGGGTCGGCGTAGGCGCGGGCGCCGCCGCGACCACGACCGGTGCGGGCAACGGCGCCGGCGGGGGAGCCGCAACGGTCGCCGGTGCTGGCGCTGGCGCTGGCGGCGGCGCAGGCACGGGAACTGGTGTCGGTCTCGGCGCCTCGGCGACCTTGACGGGCGGCGGCAAGGGAGTCGGTGCCGGGGTCAGCACGGGCGCCGGCTTCGGAGCGGGGAGCGGCGCGGCATAGACGACGCGCGGCGCCGGCGATGGCGGCGGTGGCGGCGGTGGCGCGGGCGTCGGTGCCGCACGCGGCGGAACATAAGACGGCGGGTTCATCGCCACCTCGACCGGCGGCGCGGGCTTGGGCGCAGGCACCGCCGGCGCGAGATACTCGTACTTCTTGCGCTTTTTCTTCTTTCCGGTGTCCTCCGGAACAATTGGACGCGGTCGCGGTTGCTCCGCCGCCACAACTACCTTCGGCGCGGTCGGATCGGGCCCGAGCCGCGGCAGCGCCGGGACCATCCGCGCGTCGGCGAGGCGCTCGGGAGACGCCCGCAACTCGCCGAAATTGACCGCGAAGGCGCGGTCCGCCGCCGACAGCACCGGCAGCCGATCAAAGAACGGGGCCAGCCCCGCGCCCAGGCCCGGCGACATCATCGAATTAGCGATCTTCTGCGCGCCATCACGGTCGCCGCTCATCGCCAGGATGAACGCGCGGTCGCGCCATGCGGCGCGATCGCTTTTGCGGAGCAGCGCATCGAGCAGGTCGAGCGCTTCCTTCTTGCGCCCTGATATCCCCATCGACAGCGCATAACGCCGCGTGATCTCGTCATCGGGTCCGGCACGGAGCGCCAAGCGGTAGTCGCGTTGCGCGCGTTCCTGCTCGCCGATCAAGTCATAGGCCAAACCGCGATCACCGGCATATTTGCTGGGATCGAGTCCCCGCGCCTCGGCTTCCTGGAACCGGCGCAACGCTTCGCCAGGACGCTCGGCCCGCACCAGCAAGCTGCCGAGCCCGGCCTTCACTCGCGGATTGAGCGGGTCGAGCTTTTCGGCGCGGCCGAAAAATCCCGCCGCCGCGGTGTTGTCACCCATCCGGAGCGTCAGTTCGCCGGCGGTGACCAAAGCCTCGATATCGAGCGGGTTGGCCGCCAACAGCCGCATGTCCGCGGCCAGCGCATCGGCATCCCGATTTTCGTCGGCGGTCTGAGCGAAGGCCTGGCCACCACTCATTGCGACGAGGACGGCGGCCAGCCCGATGAGAGGGCGGAACGTCATGGTGGAGGTCAGCCTAGACACTGCGCCAGCTGAACGGGAAATGACCTTAGTCTTCACGAGCGGCGAGGCGGGGCGCGGCGACGACAAACGCCGCCGGCACCCCGCAAATCGGCTTACTGGTTGTTCTGGCGGTGCAGGAAGCGCGGGATATCGAGCGAATCCTTGCTCTCGCCCTCGTCCGCTTCGGTGCGCGAGCCGCCGCGCGCGACGCTCTGCATCCGCTCGAACAACGTACCACCCAGCTTCATCCGTGGCGCCGGTGGTGCTTCTTCCTCGCTGCCCGCGGAAATGGCGGGCGCGTCGTCGGCGCTGTCGCCCGGCGACAACCAACCCGGCGTCTCCTTGGCTTCTGCCTCGGCAGCCGCCGGCGCTTCATATTCGGTTGGAACGGCCGCATCGTCGACCGCGGCTTCGCTACCGAGCACCAGTTCGTCGGCGTCAGCCTCCGGCGCCGCGGCAACCGTGTCGCTGACCGGAGTCTCGAGCGTCAGCGGCTGCGGATCGGGTTCCGGCGCCGTCTTCGCTTCAGGCACGGGTGCCGGTTCGGCCGCTGCCGCCGGAATCACCGATTCCGTCTTGCGTCCAAAGCTAAACGCGCGGGTCGCCGGCTCCGCCGCAGCGGCGGCAGCCACGGCGGCGCTGTCGGCCTCGATCCCGGTGGCGACGACCGACACGCGGATCTTGCCTTCCAAATCGGGATTGAATGCCGAACCCCAGATGATGTTGGCGTCTTCGTCGACCAGTTCGCGGATATGGTTGGCCGCTTCGTCGACTTCGAGCAGGCGCATGTCCTCGCCGCCGGTGATCGAGACGATGACGCCCTTGGCGCCCTTCATGCTGACGCCGTCGAGCAGCGGGTTGGCGATCGCCTTCGACGCGGCTTCGATGGCACGGTTGTCGCCATCGGCCTCGCCGGTGCCCATCATCGCCTTGCCCATCTCCTGCATCACCGAACGGACGTCGGCGAAGTCGAGGTTGATCAGGCCGGGCATGACCATCAGGTCGGTGATCCCGCGCACGCCCTGCTGCAGCACTTCGTCGGCCATTTCAAAGGCCTGTTTGAAGGTGGTGTTGGCATTGGCGACCAGGAACAGATTCTGGTTCGGAATGACGATCAGCGTATCGACGTACTTCTGCAGTTCCTCGATACCGGCCTCGGCCGCCTTGGCGCGGCGATTGCCCTCGAACGCGAACGGCTTGGTCACCACGCCGACGGTCAGGATGCCCATGTCGCGCGCAGCCTTGGCGATGACCGGAGCGGCACCCGTACCGGTGCCGCCGCCCATGCCCGCGGCGATGAAGCACATATGCGCCCCTTCCAACGTCTTGGCGACGCTGTCGATCGCTTCCTCGGCGGCTGCACGACCGATCTCAGGCCGCGCGCCCGCGCCGAGCCCTTGCGTGATCCTCACGCCGAGCTGGATCTTCTGACCCGCCTGGCTCTGCTTGAGCGCCTGGGCATCGGTATTGGCCACGAGGAAGTCGACGCCCTGGACGTCGTTCTTCATCATGTTGGCGATCGCGTTGCCGCCCGCCCCGCCGACGCCGATTACCGCTATCCGCGGAGTCAGTTCGTCGACATCCGGAGGAAGAAATTCAACCATTACGCATTCTCCACATGCTCCGGCCCCCGGAACACCTTATGCCCACAACTTCTTGCACCATCGCCCCCATACTATCCACTACAAATGGGGTTCGATGACGCATTTCTTTAATAATTCGCCCGAGCCGTTCTGATCAGGCGACGGAAGATCGATATCGGCGACGGACGATGCACCATCTGGTGTTCGCCGGAGGCCAATGACCTGAGGTCGATCGGGTCGGTCGCGGCATGGTGGACCAGTCCCGCCAGGGTCGCGAACGCCGGTCCCGAATGCGCGTCGGGCAGGCCGGCAAGCCCGCGCGGCCGCCCGACCCGGACCGACCGTCCGAGCGCTGCCTGCGCATAATCGGCGATGCCCTTGAGCTCGGCACCACCGCCGGTCAGCACGACCTGACGCCCGACATTGCCATCGAACTTCATCGCGGTCAGCGCCTTGCCGATCTCTCCCATCAACAATTCGAGCCGCTGGCGGATCACCGCGATCAGCTGCGCCCTGGTGATGCGCGGCCCCTCGCCCGCACCATCGTCGCTGAGCGGCGCGATCTCGAGCATTTCGTGATTGTCGCGCGGCGTCGCATTGGCGCAGCCATGGAAGCACTTCATCCGCTCGGCCTGGGCGCGGCTGGCGCCGAAGGTCGAGGCGATGTCGTCGGTGATGTCGGTCGCCCCCATCGGCACGGTGACCAGGCCGACCAGCATGCCGCCGGCAAAGAGCGAGACGTTGGTGATCCCCGCGCCCATCTCGACCAACGCCGTCCCGAGCTCGCGCTCTTCCGCGCTGAGGCAGGCCAGCCCGGTGGCGACCGGCGCGGCGATGATCGACTTCACCTCCAGGTGCGATTTGGCGACGCACAGGCCGATATTGCGCACCGGCGATCCGTCGGCGGCGACGACGTGGATGTGAACGCCCATCCGGTCGGCGTGCAGGCCGAGCGGATTCTTGACGCCGGTGATGCCGTCGAGCGTGTAAAGCGCCGGCTGGGCGTGCAGCACCATCCGCCCGGCGGGATCGATCGATTCCCGCCCCGCACGCAGCAGCGCGTCGATATCGCTTTGTTCGATACGGTGCCCGCCCATCTCGAATTCGATCGAGGCGACGTCGCTGACCAGCCCGCCGGCGGAGAAGCCGACCCAGACATTCTCGATATTGGTCTGGGCGATGCGCTCGGCCTGTTCGACCGCTTCGCGCACCGCGACTTCGGTCGCTGCCATGTCGGCGATGCAGCCGCGCCGCACGCCGCGGCTTTCGCGCTGGCCGGTGCCGAGCACGATCAGCTCGCCGCCGCTGCCTTTCTGCGCGATCATCGCGGAAACCTTGGACGACCCGATATCGAGCGCCGTTATCAACCCCTCCGGCGGTGTCTTGGCCATGATTCTATTCCCCCACTCATACCTGGTCGCGCGGCGCCGCGGGATCCCCCGACGCCGGCGGATTGCTCTGCGAGCTCGTCGGTAGGCCGATCCGGCTCGATCCGTCGGGCTTACGCATCACCATCCGGTCCGGAACGCGCATGTCGAACTTTAACCATCCTCTACCCAAAAGGCGAAGCGTACCATCCCGCTCCGCAAACAGCCGGAGCGCCCGGGCAGCCTCATCGGTTCCCTCGGGCAGCGACAGAGTCTCGCCGGTGTCGAACAACAGGTCCCAGCGGCGGTTGCCGACCCAGGTCGCGGCGCGCACCTTGGGCTTGAGCGCGGGTGCGGTGGTCATCAGCGTCTGATAGGCAGGTTCCTGGCGATCGGCGCCGGGGCCGATCACCAGCGGCAGATCGGGCATCGCATCGGCGGATACCGGCTCCAGATAGACTCCGTCGCGATCGATCAGGCTCAACGTCCCCTCGTTTTGCCACACCGCTACCGGCGTGCGCTCGACGATACGGATCAACAGGGTGTCCGGCAGGCGCCGCGAGACATGGGCATCCTGCACCCAGCCATATTGCAGCAATTTGTCGCGGATCTGGTTGAGGTCGACCAGCGGCATCGCGCGCGATTTCTGTTCGAGCGCAACGGCATAGACCGTCATCTGGTCCATCCGCTTGACGCCGCGAATCTCGATCTGCTCGACGCGGAAGCCGGCATTGCCCGCCTGTTCGGCAACCGCGGTGCCGACCGCGCCGGGAATGCCGAAAATCTGCGCGACGATCAGCGCCGCGCCGACCGCGAACGCGAAGATCGACCAGGTAGCGATGCGCTGCAGCGTGTGTTGGCTGATCGGCAGCCACGTCAGGATACGGTCGATGATCGACGGCTTCTTCTGCTTGCGCTTCGGCGACGGCCGGCGCGCGGTCGGCCGCCCGCTCTTGGTCGGCGCGCGGCTCATGCCAGTGCCTCGTCGATGATCATCTGCACCAGCTCTGGATAGGAGATGCCGAGATGTCTCGCCTGTTCGGGCACCAGGCTCAAGGGGGTCATGCCCGGCTGGGTGTTGACCTCGAGCAGGAACAATCCGTCCTCGCCACGCTCATCGTCCCAGCGGAAGTCCGAGCGCGACGCGCCCTTGCAGCCGAGCAGGTGATGGGCTTCGAGCGCGAGCCGCTTGCAGGCCGCGGCGATCGTATCGGGGATTTGCGCCGGGAAAACGTGCTCGGTCATGCCGTCGGTGTATTTGGCATCGTAATCGTACCAGCCCGATTTGGGCTTCAATTCAGTCACGCCAAGCGCGCGGCCGCCGAGGATCGCGGTGGTCAGTTCGCGGCCGCGGACATAGGGCTCGGCGAGTAGCTCCTCGAATTCCTGCCACGGTCCGGCAACGTCGCGGCCGATCGGATTGCCGTAATTGCCGTCATCGGTGACGATCGCGACGCCAACCGACGAGCCTTCGTTGACGGGTTTCAGGACATAAGGCCGCTTGAGCGGATCGCCCTCGAACACGTCCGCCGACTTGACGATCCGTCCGCCTGGCATCGGGATGCCGTGCGGCACCAGCGCCTGTTTGGTCAGCACCTTGTCGATCGCGATGACCGAGGTGACCATCCCCGAATGGGTGTATTTCAATCCCATCAGGTCGAGCATGCCCTGCACCGACCCGTCCTCGCCGGGGGTGCCGTGGAGCGCGTTGAACACGATATCGGGCTTGGCCGCGGCGAGCTTGGCCGCGACGTCGCGATCCATGTCGATCCGGGTCACGCGATGGCCGAGCGATTCCAGCGCCTCGGCAATACCCTTGCCCGACATCAGCGACACTTCGCGCTCGGCCGACCAGCCGCCCATCAGGACTGCGACATGGAGATTCTTCATCGCCCTCTCTCCTCTGGGGAGAGGGCAGACGAGCGCAGCGACGTCGGGAGAGGGGCAGTCTGCTCGGTCGGAGAGTCACACTGCCCCTCTCCCCTACCCTCTCCCCGGAGGGGAGAGGGAGAAAGACCGACCCCCACCCGCTGAATTTCCCATTCCAGCATCACGCCCGACTTCGCCTTCACCTTTTCGCGTACCTCTTCGCCCAGCCCCTCGATGTCGGCGCTCGTCGCGTCCCCCAGGTTGAGCAGGAAGTTGCAATGCTTTTCCGACACTTGCGCGCCGCCTTTGCGAAGCCCTCGGCACCCCGCCTCATCGACTAATTGCCAGGCTTTATGCCCTTGCGGATTCTTGAAGGTCGAGCCACCGGTGCGGCTGCGCAACGGCTGCGATTCTTCGCGGGCAGCGGCGATGCGGTCCATTTCGGCCTGGATCGCGGCGGGCTCGCCGGGATGGCCACGGAAGGTTGCCCCGACGACGATCGCTCCTGCCGGCAGCTCGCTATGGCGATAAGTGTAGCCGAGATCGCCTAGCGCCAGCGTGCGCCGCTCGCCCGAGCGCAGTACCACGTCCGCCTCGACCAGAACGTCCTTGACCTCGCGGCCATAGGCGCCGCCGTTCATGCGAACGAAGCCGCCGACCGTGCCCGGGATCGAACGCATGAATTCCAGGCCGGCGATGCCAGCGTCGCGTGCGCTCGACGAGACAAGAATGCCGCTCGCGCCGCCGCCGCAGCGCAGCGTAGTTTCGTCAAGCCGCTCGACCTTGGCGAACGTCTTGCCCAGCCGCACCACCACCCCGGGCACGCCGCCGTCGCGGACGATCAGGTTCGAGCCCAGGCCGAGCCCCATCACCGGCACCGATGGATCGAGCGCGTAGAGAAAAGCAGCGAGGTCCTCGACATCGGCCGGCTCGAACAGATATTCGGCGGCGCCGCCGCTCTTGAACCAGACCAGCGGCGCCAGCGGCGCGCCGTGAGTCAGCTTTCCGCGCACCGGAGGCAAGGCGTAGCAGACCGTCACCGCACCGCCTCGATCCCGTCGGCGAGTCCTGCCGCCCATTTCGTGATGTCGCCCGCACCCAGGCACACGATCATATCGCCCGGCTGGACCACGCCCGCGAGTTCGCTCGCCAGCTCTTCCGCCGAACCGATCGTCGCCGCTGCACGGTGGCCACGGCGCTTCAGGCCATCGACCAAAGCCTGCGCATCGACTCCCTCGATTGGCTGCTCGCCCGCGGCGTAAACCGGGGTAACATAGACCATGTCGGCATCGTTGAACGCCTGCTGGAAATCCTCCATCAGATTGGCGAGGCGCGTGTAGCGGTGCGGCTGGACCACCGCGATGACGCGGTTCGCCACGCCCTCGCGCGCCGCCGACAGCACCGCGCGGATCTCGACCGGATGGTGGCCGTAATCGTCGATCACCACCGCGCCATTGACTTCGCCGACTTTGGTGAAGCGCCGCTTGACCCCGCCAAACTTGGCGAACCCGCGCTGGATCGTCGTATCGTCGACGCCAAGCTCTAGCGCGACGCCGATCGCCGACAGCGCGTTCTGGACATTGTGGCGGCCCGGCATCGGCAATTCGATATGCTCGATCGAGCGCGTCGTGCCGTCGCGGCCGCGGATGATCGCCTCGAACCGGTTGCCGCCGGGGATCGGCGTCACGTTGACGCCGCGGATATCGGCCTGGGTCGAGAAACCGTACGTGACGATGCGGCGGTCGCGCACGCGTGGCAGCACTGCCTGCACTTCGGGATGATCGAGGCACAGGAACGCCGCGCCGTAGAACGGCACATTCTCGATGAACTGGACGAACGCGTCCTTGATCGCGTCGAAGCTGCCATAATGGTCGAGATGCTCGGGATCGATATTGGTGACCACCGCCAGTGTGCCGTCGAGCCGCAGGAAGCTGCCGTCGCTCTCATCGGCCTCGACCACCATCCACTCGCTGTCGCCGAGCCGGGCGTTCGAGCCATAGCTGTTGATGATGCCGCCATTGATCACGGTCGGGTCGATCCCGCCGGCATCGAGCAAGGCGGCTACCATCGAGGTCGTGGTGGTCTTGCCATGGGTGCCGGCGACCGCGACGGTCGATTTGAGCCGCATCAGCTCGGCAAGCATTTCGGCGCGGCGCACCACCGGGATGCGGCGTTCGAGCGCGCACTCGACTTCGGGATTGGCGCGCTTGATCGCGGTCGAGACGACGACGACCGCTGCGTCTCCGAGATTATCGGCGGCGTGGCCGATCTTCACCTCGATGCCCTTGTCGCGCAGCCCTTGCACGACATAGCCCTCGGACACGTCGGATCCCTGCACTTTGTAGCCGAGATTGTGCATCACCTCGGCGATGCCGGACATGCCGATCCCGCCGATGCCGACGAAGTGGATGGCGCCGATATCGGTCTTGAGCCCGGTCATGCGAATGCTGCTGCCTCTCCGCCGGGTGTGGCGGTCTGAACTTTGCCGATGGGAATGTCGGCGGGAGGATGATCGAGACCCTCGACCAGATCGGCGAGGTCGCGCGCCGCATTCGGATGGCCGCACGACCTCGCGCGCGCCGCCGCGTTCTGCAACGCGGCGGGATCGAGGCCGAGCTTCTGCATCTGCTTGGCGAGTTCTACGGGCGTGAACTGGCTCTGCGCGATCGTCCGCGCGCCACCCGCTTCTGAAATCTCCCGCGCATTCTCGGTCTGATGGTCGTCGGTCGCGCTGGGCAGCGGCACCAGGATCGCCGGGCGCCCGGCGGCGGTCAGCTCGGCGATGGTCGAGGCACCGGCGCGCGCGATCACCAGATGCGCCCAGGCGAGATGCTCGGGCAGATCGGGCAGATAGGTGGCGAGGTCGGCGGCAATCGACAATTCGGCATATTTCGCCCGCGCCTTCTCGATATCCTCGACCCGGGCCTGGTGCGTGACCTGGAGCCGGCGGCGGAAACTGACCGGAAGCATCGACAATCCCTCGGGCACCACCGCGCTTAGGATGCTGGCGCCCTGGCTGCCGCCCGTCACGAGCACGCGGAAGATGCCGTCTTCCTCGAGCAGCGGATACGGCTTGTCGCGTAGCGCCAATACGTCCTCGCGCACCGGATTGCCGGTCAGATGCGCTTTGTCGCGATATTTGTCCGCCAGACGGTCGACCTTGGCGTACGAAGTAGCGATAGCATCCACCCGCCCCGCCACCAGCCGGTTGACTCGGCCGAGCACGGCATTCTGCTCGTGCACCGCGGTTGGCACCTTCTGGTTGAACCCGGCGAGCAAGGCCGGCAGCGCGGGATAGCCGCCAAAGCCGATCACCGCCGCGGGCTTGATCCTCTCGAACAGGTCGATCGCCAGCTTGCGCCCGGCGAGCATCGCGCGGCCTGCGCGATACCAGCCGATCGGTCCGCCCTGCATCCGGCCGGCGGGCAGTACATGCGTTTCGATTCCGTCGAACAGGCCGGGGAAGCGCACGCCGCGTTCATCGCTGATCAGGTCGACCTTGTGGCCGCGTTTCTTCAACTCGGCGGCCAGCGCCGCGGCGGGCACCATGTGCCCCCCGGTCCCGCCTGCGGCCAGAACGAATTGCCGCACTCTCGTCATTCGCCGCTCCATTTCACGACATAGGGTGAGCGGCTCACAAACGGGTTCCGGCGCGTAAACGCAAGCAGCAACCCCATGCCGACCGACAGCGCGATCATCGACGATCCGCCATAGCTGATGAAGGGCATCGTCATGCCCTTGGACGGCGCCAGGCCGGTATTGACCGCCATCGAGATCAGCGCCTGCAATCCGAACTGGATGGCGAGGCCAGACGCGGCCAGGATGCGGAATTCTTCCTGTTCATCGAGCAGTTTGACGAACACGCGCACGACGATCGCGAGAAAGATCACCGCGACGATCGCACAGGAGATCAGGCCGAATTCCTCTCCGATTACCGAGAAGACATAATCGGTATGCGCTTCGGGTAGACGGAACTTCATCTGTCCCCCGCCGGGACCGGTACCGAACCAGCCGCCCGCGGTCAGCGTCGCGCGCGCGGCATTGACCTGGAAATGGTCGGCGGCGTCGGTCGAGTCCGGGAACAGGAAGGCGTCGATGCGCGTGCGCGCGGTCGAATAGAACAAATAGGCCGAGATCACGCCCACGAACGCCGCACCGAACAGCGCCCCGATTGTCCGCGCAGAAATCCCTGAGATCAGCAGCAAGGCGAGCCATACCGAGCAGAATACCACCGTCTGGCCGAAATCGGGCTGCAGCATCAGCAGCAAAGCGACCAAGGCGGTCAATCCGCCGGTCAGCGCGGCGAGCACGCCGCCCGACAATCCCTGCTCCTTGTTCTTGAGCGACAAGAGCCAGGCGACCGCGACGATGAAACACGGCTTGAGGAATTCGGACGGCTGGAATTGCGCGACGCCGACTCCGAGCCAGCGGCGCGCGCCGTTCACCTGAACGCCGATCAGCGGCACCAGCATCAGCATGACCAGAAAGCCCGCGCAGCCGATCAACGCCATCCGCCGCGCGCTCTCGGTCGGCAGCATCGAGACGATGAACAGCACCGGCAGCGATACCGCGACCCACATCACCTGGCGCCAGAAATAATAGAGCGCGGGCATGTGGTGCGTGGCGTCCGAATAACGCTGCGCCGATGCGGGAGAGGCCGCCGCCACCGCGACCAGCCCGATCGCCATCAGGAACAGGGTCAGGATCAGCAGCACCCAGTCGATGTCCCAGAACCACGCGCCGAGCGGCGAGCGGTCCGACCGCCCGCCGCGCCGCGCGACCCGGGTCAGGAAACCTTCCTTGGCCGACCGCGAATTCATGAGAGGGACTCGACCAATCCGCGGAACGTGTCGCCGCGATCCTCGTAATCGCGAAACTGATCGAACGACGCGCAAGCGGGCGACAGCAAGACGGTCTCGCCGGGCCTGGCGGCGGCGCGGCATAACTCGACCGCATGCGCGAGCGTTTCGGCATAGACGGTCGGCATGTCGTTCTTGAGCAGGTCGAGGAACAGCGGCCCCGCCTCACCGATCGTGTAAGCGGCGCGGACATGCCCGAAAGACGGGCGGCAGGCATCAAGGTCCTTGGTCTTGGCCTGACCACCGAGAATCCAATGGATGCCGTCGAATGCCGCCAGCGCGGGCGCGACCGACTCCGGGTTGGTCGCCTTGCTGTCGTTGACATAGGCGACGCCGTCGACCGTGCCGACGCGCTCCATGCGGTGCGGCAGGCCCTTGAAGCTCTCCAGCCCGGCGTCGATCGCCGCTTCCGCGACACCGAGCGCCTGGCACGCGGCGATCGCGGCGAGCGCGTTCTGCGCATTGTGCGGGCCTTGCAGCGAAGGCCAGCGCGACTGGTCCATGCACACGCCGGGCGCGATCTTGGTGAGGTGCTCACCGCGCGCCGACAGCGACCGGGCGATGCTGGCCGATGCCGCATCGCCGATCCCGATCACCGCATCGTGATCCTTCGACTGCATCGCGAACAGCCGCGCCTTGGAGGCGGCATAGGCGTCGAACCCGTCATAGCGGTCGAGATGATCGGGTGTGATGTTGAGCAGGACCGCGACGTCGCAATCGAGCGTGAACGTGAGGTCGATCTGATAGCTCGACAGTTCGAGCACATAGACGCCGCCTACCGGCAACGGCTCCTCGCCGAGAATCGGCAGCCCGATATTGCCACCGAGCCGCGCCGGAATACCCGCCGTTTCCAGGATGTGATGGATCAGCGCGGTGGTGGTCGACTTGCCGTTGGTGCCGGTGATGCCGACGACACGGTGCGACGGCAGATAATCGCGCGCCTGGGCGAACAGTTCGATATCGCCGATCACCGGCACGCCCGCCTCGCGTGCCTTGGCCGCAATCGGATGACGGTTGAGCGGCACGCCCGGCGACACGACGACGCCAGCGAATCCGGTTAGGTCGATTTCTACCGGGTCGGCAAAACTCAAAAGCCCCTCCCCTTCAGGGGAGGGGTTGGGGTGGGGGCTATCCGCAGGCGAGTCGCTTGGGGCACTCCCCCACCCCAAACCCCTCCCCTGAAGGGGAGGGGCTGAGAGGGCGGTCCGCTTGCTCTCATCCGTGTCCCAGGCAACCACCTCGGCACCCGACGCCAGCAAGGCGCGCACGGTCGCCACGCCCGAGCGTGCAAGCCCGAGCACAGCATAGCGTTCTCCGCGCCAGGACGGGCTGGTGATCACCGCAGCTTCAGCGTCGCCAGACCGGCGAGCGCGAGGACCAAAGCCACGATCCAGAAGCGGATGACGACAGTCGATTCGGGCCAGCCGAGCTGTTCGAAATGATGGTGGATCGGCGCCATGCGGAACACGCGCTTACCGGTGCGCTTGTAGACGAACACCTGGATGATGACGCTCATCGCCTCGACCACGAACAGGCCGCCGATGATGCCGAGCACGATCTCGTGATGCGCGGTCACCGCGATCGCGCCGAGCGCCCCGCCCAGAGCCAGGCTGCCGGTATCGCCCATGAATACCGCCGCCGGCGGCGCGTTGAACCACAGGAACGCGAGCCCCGCTCCAATCATCGCCCCGCAGAAGATGGCGAGGTCGCCGACGCGGGGAATGTGCGGGATGCCGAGATAATCCGCGAACTTCGCGTTACCCGCGAGGTAGACGATCAGCATGAAAGCGACGCTGGCGATGATTACCGGCATGGTCGCGAGCCCGTCGAGCCCGTCGGTCAGGTTCACCGCATTGCCGAACGCGACGATCGTGAACGCCGCGAACACGACGTAGAACCAGCCGAGATCGATCACCACCGAGTTGAAGAACGGCAGATAGAGATGCGTGCCGTTGGCGGTGTTGGTGTGGATGATGATCGCGCTGGCAATACCCGCAATGGCGAATTCGCCGAGCAGGCGCACCTTGCCCGAGACGCCCGCGGTGCTTGCCTTGCGCACCTTGTCGTAATCGTCGAGGAAGCCGATCGTGCCGAACCCCAAAGTGACGAACAGGCACGCCCAGACATAGGGGTTGGTCAGGTCCATCCAGATCAGGATCGAGATCGCCATGCTGGTCAGGATCATCAGCCCGCCCATGGTCGGCGTGCCGCGCTTGGCGAGGTGCGATTGCGGCCCGTCGGCGCGGATCGGCTGCCCCTTGCCCTGGCGCACGCGCAGCCAGCCGATGAAACGCGGCCCAATGATCAGGCCGATCAGCAACGCGGTCGCCACCGCCGCGCCCGAGCGGAAGGTCTGGTAGCGAACCAGATTGAGAACGTGCGGGAAACCCAGTGCCTGGGCGATCCAATACAGCATTATATTTTCCCGCTCGCGAGCGCTGCGACCACCGCAGCCAACCCGACCCCGTTCGAACCCTTGATGAGAACCGCATCGCCCGCTTCGAGTGTCGCCGTCAGGCGATCGCGCGCGGCGGCGGCGTCGGGCACATGGACGATTTCGACCTGGCCCTCAAGCGCTTCGGCGAGCGGTTGCATCTTTTCGCCGACCAGAATGACCAGTTGGACGCCAGCGTCACGAACCGGCGCAGCCAGCCCCGCGTGATAGTCGTCCGATTTGTCGCCGAGTTCACGCATTTCGCCGAGCACCGCGATCTTCCGCGCTGCCGTTTCTTCGCCAAGCACCGCGAGCGTCACCCGCATCGATGCCGGATTGGCATTGTACGCTTCGTCGATCACCAGCGCACGGCCGCCTTTCACCTCGACCCAGAAGCGGGCGCCGCGTCCAGCCAGCCCGCCGAGATCGGCGAGCGCCAGCCCGGCCAGCGCGAGATCGCCGCCGACCGCGTCGACCGCGGCCAGCACGGCCAGCGAATTGGTCACCCAATGCTTGCCCGGTTGCGAAACGGTGTAGCTGAGCTCGCGCTCGCCGACCCGCGCGGTGACGAAGGTGCCGCCATTGGCCGCCTTGACCGCTTCGATCGCGCGGACATCCGCGCCCTCGTCGATCCCGAAAGTGACCGTGCGCGCGGCATGCGGAGCGGCGGCCGCGGCAAGACGATCGCGGTGCGGGCTGTCATAGGGAATGATCGCCACGCCGCCCAGCTCGAGGCCCTGGAAAATCTCGCCCTTGGCATCGGCGATAGCGCTCTCGTCGGGGAAGAACGCCGCGTGCGCCGGCGCGATCGCGGTCACGATCGCGACATGCGGCCGCACCAATGTCGTCAGATGCGCGAGTTCGCCGGGATGGTTCATTCCCATCTCGAACACGCCGTAATCGACCTCGGCGGGCATCCGCGCCAGGCTGAGCGGCACGCCGGTATGGTTGTTGTAACTCTTGACCGAGCGATGCGCCGACTTGGCCGGCGAGCGGTCGAGCGCGGCGAACAAGGCTTCCTTGGTGCCGGTCTTTCCCGCCGATCCGGTGACTCCGACGATCCGCGCCGACGTCCTGGCACGCGACGCCTTGGCCAAAGACTCCAGCGCGGCGAACGTGTCCGACACCCGGACGTTAGGGTGCGGCGTGTCCTCGCTGACGATCGCGCCGGCAGCGCCGCGGTCGAACGCCTGGTCGAGGAATTTGTGGCCATCGGTGATCTCGCCGGTCAGCGCGATGAACAGATCGCCCTGCCCCACTTCACGCGAATCGAAGGTGACGCCAGAAACGTCGAACGCCGCCGAAGCGGCGCCGTTAGTGGCTATCGCGATGTCGGCCGATGTCCAGAGCGTCATTGCGCTCCTCCGGCCGAACGAGGTGATCGAGAGAGGGCGATTGCGAGGAAAGTGGCAAGCATCCCCTCCTCTAACCGGGGAGCCCGGTTTTGGCCACGCGTCACGCCGCCGCCTCCTCGCGCGCTACACTCACGTCGTCGAACGGCAGCACCAGGTCGCCGACAATCTGGCCCTGTTCGTGCCCCTTGCCGGCGATCAGCACGATGTCCTCGGCGCCCGCCTGGCCGACGGCATAAGCGATGGCCGAGCGGCGGTCGCCGATCTCGATCGCTCCCGGCGCACCCTTGAGCACTTCGGCGCGGATCGCGGCCGGGTCTTCGCTGCGGGGATTGTCGTCGGTGACGATCACCAGGTCGCCGTAGCGCACGGCGATCTCCCCCATCAGCTCGCGCTTGCCGTGATCGCGGTCGCCGCCGGCGCCGAACACGACGATCAGCCGCCCGGCGGTGTGCGGCTTGAGCGCGGCGATCGCCGCCTCCAGCGCGTCGGGGGTGTGCGCATAGTCGACATAGACCGGCGCCCCGGTCCGCGTGATCACCGCGCGTTCAAGCCGTCCGCGCACCGGCTGCAATCGCGCGAGATTGGCGATGGTCTGGGCGACATCGCCGCCGGTCGCAATCACCAGCCCCGCGGCGGTCAGCGCATTGGCCGCCTGATAGGCGCCGATCAGCGGCAAGGTGACCCTGAGTTCGCGATCCTCGGCCTCGATCACCAGGCCCTGGCCGAGCAAGGTCGGGTCGCGGCTGACCAGCCGCAGCGCGCCGCCACGTTCGCCGACGGTGATCAGGCGCTGGCGCCGCGCATGGGCGAGATCGACGACGCGCGCCGCTTGCGGATCGTCGGCCCAAACGACGGCGGTGCCGTCGGGATCGAGTACCTCCGAAAACAGCCTGAGCTTCGCCGTCATATAGGCGGCCATGTCGCCATGGTAATCGAGATGGTCGCGGCTGAGATTGGTGAAGGCGGCGGCAATCACCTTCAGCCCCTCGGTGCGATATTGCGACAGGCCGTGGCTCGATGCCTCGAACGCGACATGGGTGACGCCTTCGCGCGCTAGCCCCGCGACATTCGACAGGAAGGTGACGACATCCGGCGTCGTCAAACCAGTCGAGACGCTGTCATCCGACGTCGTCACCCCGAGCGTCCCGATCGACGCGGCGTGATGCCCCGCCATCCGCCACAATTGCCGAGTCATCTCGACCGTGGAGGTCTTGCCATTGGTGCCGGTGACCGCGACCACCGTTTCGGGAAACGGCGCGAAAAACTGCGCCGCGAGATGCGCGAAAGTCTGGCGCGGATTATCGGACGTGATGTGCAGCGCGCCGTCGACGGTGACGCCAGGCCGCGCCACGACCGCGATCGCCCCCGCCGCGACCGCCGCCGGGATGAAATCCTCGCCATTGACCCGCGTGCCCTCGAACGCGCCGAAGATCGTGCCGGGCGCAACCTTGCGATGGTCGATCGCGAAGCCGGTGACGCTGGCGTCGCCCCCGCCCGTCACCAGCCCGCCGAGTTTCATTCGGGATCCGCCATCGCTTGCGGCTTTTCGCCGGGGCGACGCCAGATCAGCGGCATCAACTCGTCGACATTGATGTCGCGCGAGGGGTCGGGCATCACCCCGAGCATCGGTCCCGCGCGCAGGATGAAACGGTCGACCACCGGTGCGGCGGTATAGGCCGCGGTCCTGACGGCTCCCTGGGGCGAATCGAGCATCACGATCACCACATAGCGCGGTGCGTCCATCGGGAAAGCCGCCGCGAAGGTCGAGACGTTGGCTTTCTTCGAATATCCGCCGCCGGTCGCGACTTCGGCGGTGCCGGTCTTGCCGCCGACGCGGAATCCGGGAGCATCGGCGGTCCTGCCGGTACCCTGGGTGACGACGAGCCGAAGCAGCTGGCGAATGCGGTAGCTGGTCTGTTCGCTGATCACGCGGCGCCCCGGAACATCCACTCCCGGTTGCACCTTCATCATCGTCACCGGGCGCCATACGCCGCCATTGACCAGGGCGGCGTACGCCGCCGCCAGGTGCAGCGGCGTCACCGCCACGCCATGACCGAAGCCCGCGGTCATCGTCGTCACGCGGCTGAACTTCTGCGGAAACATCGTCCGTCCACGCGCCGGCAGCTCGAACGGCATCGGCTTGTCGAATCCCATCGACCGGAACATCGCCGACAATTTGTCGCCGCCCAGTTCATCGGCGATCCGCGCGGTGGCGATGTTCGACGAATGGATCAGCGTCTCGGGGATATCGAGCCAGCGTCCCTCGCCATCATGGTCGTGGATCTTGAACCCGTCGATCTGCAGCGGCTGGGTCGCGTCGAACTTTTTGGCCATCGACGTCACGGTGCCGCTGTTGATCGCCGCCGCCACGGTGATCGGCTTGAACGTCGATCCAAGTTCGTAGGCGGCACTGGTGACGCGATTGAAGAACGGACCCGGAAGCTGTTTGCCGTCCTCGGTCACAGCCGGCTTGGGGGCGAGGCCGGGATTGTTGGGGTTGAAGGTCGGAAACGACGCCAGCGCCATGATCTCGCCGGTACGGACGTCGAGCACGACTCCCGCGCCGCCTTTGGCCTTGAGCGTGGTGACCTGTTGGCCGAGTTCGTTCTCCAGCGCCGATTGGGCGCGCGCGTCGATCGACAGCGCGACCGGCTTGCCGGCGGTGTCGGCCGAGGTCAGGCGCTGATCGAGCGCGCGCTCCATCCCGCTCGCGCCCTTGTTGTTGACGTCGAGGAAGCCGAGCACCTGCGCGGCCAACTCGGACTGCGGATAGAGTCGCTGCTGCTGGCGTTCGAACACGATCGCCGGTTCGCCGATCGCATTGACTTCGGTGACGAGCGATGCCGAGGCGTCGCGTTCGATATAGGTGAACCTGGTACCCTGCAGCTTGGCGTAGATCTGGTTTTCGTCGAGGCCAAGGATATTGGCCAGGCGCTGCGCGATCTCGCGGCGATCGCCGAGGATCTGGTCGGGGTGGATGCCGATCGCCCAGGCGTCGATCGTGCGCGCCAGCGGCTCGCCATTGCGGTCGACGATATCGCCGCGGATCACGCGATCGGCCATTGTCGATGCGCTCGCGCTTCCCGTCGAGAACGCGAAAAAGCCGAGCTTGGCGACGACCACCCCGATCGCTGCGCCGTAGAGCAGCATCATGATCATCAACCGCTTTTGCGCGGTCGCACGGACCAGCGCGCGTTCGTCGGCAAGACGACGCGGCGCGATCGGTCGTGCGAGCAGATTGCTCATCGCCCGCCATCCTCCCGGCGCGCGCCGCGCGACAGCGAACCGAGAGTCGCGTCGCTGAGCAGCTTGCGATCGAGCAACGCCACCGCCGCCGGCTTCGACTTGATCGCCGTCTTGGCTGCCGCGGGCTGGAGCTTCGCCCCGACCGGTGCCGAGACCATCGCCACCGCGGCCTTCATCTTGGCCGGCATCTTGGCCGGCGCCGTCGCCGGTGCGGCCGGAGCAGCAGCAACCGCCGCATCGACCGGCTCGACCGGCGCGCTCGGGATGACCGCCGCCGCGGTCTGGATCTGCGGGTTCGCTGTCGGCGCCGGTGCGCTGAAGTCGACCTGGGCGAGCTCGGCGTCGTTACGGATATATTGTCCGGCGGTTGGCGCCGACAGTTTGAGCGTGTCGCCGTTCCAGCGCTGCAACTGCGCGAAGCTCGCGCGGGTGTCGAATTCGGTTTCCAGCGCGGTGATGTCGCGTTGCGTCCGCGCGATCGAGGATTCGATCGCAGCGAGCTTGTTGCGTTCCGCCGCCACGCGCGACGACATGAGGTAACAGCCAAGGATCACGCTCACGCAGAGCACGAACCAGCCGAACCAGCGAAATCGATGCGCCACAACCATCACATTTCTCCCGCAACCCAGGCCGCCGACGCGGTCCGCCTGGCCACACGCAAGGTCGCCGAACGGGCACGCGGGTTCCGCGCCAGCTCGGCGTCACTGGGGCGCACCGCGCGCCCGATCGTTTCGAACGTCGCCTCGGCCTGAGCGGCCTGAGGCGGCAAATGGCGCGAGCCGGACGGCATCGCGCCGCTCCGTTCGCGCAGGAAATGCTTCACCAGCCGATCCTCCAGGCTGTGGAAGGTCACCACAGCCAGCCGCCCACCGGGCTTGAGCACACGCTCCGCCGCGGCGAGACCATCGGCCAGCTCGCCGAGCTCCCGGTTGATATGAATCCGTACGGCCTGGAAGGTCCGCGTCGCGGGGTCCTTCTTGTCGTGCGGTTTATGGCCTAGCGCCTTCCGCACCACGGTCGCGAGTTCGGAAGTCCGCGTAAGGGGTCTTGCGGAGACGATCGCGCGGGCAACGCGGCGCGAGCGCGGCTCTTCACCATAGAGGTAGAGCACGTCGGCGATGTCGCTCTCGTCGGCGCTGTTGAGGAAATCGGCGGCACTCTCACCCGACTGGCTCATCCGCATGTCGAGCGGCCCGTCGCCCTGGAACGAGAAGCCACGCTCGGCCTGGTCGAGCTGCATCGACGACACACCGATATCCATCACCACGCCGTCGACCGGGGCGAGGCCACGGGCGTCGAGTTCGGATTCGAGCGCGGAGAATGGCGCCTCGACCAACGTCAGCCGTCCGTCCGACGCAGCGACCATGTCCTGGCCGGCGGCTATCGCATCGGGGTCGCGGTCGAATGCGACCACCTCGGCCCCGGTGGCGAGGATCGCCCTTGTATATCCGCCGGCGCCGAAGGTCGCATCGACATGATGCTCGCCCGGAATGGGGTGGAGAGCGTCGATCACCTCATCGATGAGCACCGGAATATGGGGGGAAGGCGTGCTCACAGGATGCCCTTTTCCTGCATGAGGTTGCGGCAAATGCGCTTGAGGACGGGGGCGGCCTGGTCGTCGGTCGCGGCGAGCAGGGTGTGGGGATCCCAGATCTCGAAATGCGTCAGCGACCCGTAGAAGAAAGCGTGCTTGGCGATGCCCGCCTCTTCCTTCATCCAGTTGATGATGACGGCGCGGCCGGTGCTGTCGAAGCCGACTTCCTCGGCACCGCCGGCAATGACGCGAAGGACGTTGAACGCGGGGTCGTTATCGCCCGCCGCCGCCTTGGCCAGCTTGGCGTCGACATAACCCTGATCATAGGCGATCAGACATTTCGCCTCGGGGTGCTGACCCATGAGGACGAACGGACCCTTCTTGAAGCGCTCGGGCGGGGTGTTGTCGATGACGGCGTCGCGGAACTTGGCAGGTATGGAAACGCGGTTCTTGTCATCGACAAGCTGCAGCGCCGTTCCCGTATAGATACTGCTCCCAGCCACCGTTCGTCCCGAACCAGACATGCGTTTCCCCGTTCGCGGAACGAGCCTTCGCTCGCGCCAACGTTTTCAGAATCAACGGGTAAAAACGCCCCACTTCCGGCGACTGGCGTATCAAGCCACCGGATGGGATTCAATGGGAATTTTTGGTGTTTGATGGGCCGATTTTGGCCACTCTAAGCTAAGTTGTTCCAAACACTATGAAAGTTTCTTTAACCATAGCCTGCCCTTCTGACGCCTGAAGGCACCGGCAAGGGCTTGAAATGTTGGAATCGGCCCGACTCAGCCCAGCTTTGGGGCGATTTCCCATCGCTTCCCGGCAGGGAGGCGGACATCAGTGCTTGGCGGGAGTGGGCGATGCCGCCGGAGCGACACCCATTTCGGCGAGCGGCTCGCTCGTCGCGGTGTCGATCGGGGCGGTGCTGTTCGACGCGGCAAGATTGGCGGCGACGTCGACCTTGGGCGCGCCCGCTGCATTGAGCGGACGTTCCCGGCTGACGATCGCGAACAGAGTCGCGGCGATGCCGATCATCAGCAATACGGCCGCGAGGCCGATCATGCCGACCTTCACTCGCTGCATCGTTTGAATATTGTCGCGAACCAGTGTTTTCATACTTGTGTGGCATTTATGTAACGCATCGTAACGCGTTTGTCGACCTTGCTGGTGCCACAGTCTACCGCATCAGGCGGGAACCAATCCCTTCAATGCCAACCAGTCGTTGTTGTAGAGCGTTGAAAGGTAGCGAAATCCCGTGTCGCACAGGATTGTCGCGACCCTGCTTCCCGCGCCGAGTTGTTTCGCCAGCGCTACGGCACCGGCGACATTGATCCCCGACGACAGGCCCAGGCAAAGCCCCTCGTCATCGAGCAGGCGCCTGACCCAATAATATCCTTCGGCGTCCGAGATGCGGAATTGGGTGTCGACCGGCGCGCCTTCCAAATTGGCGGTAATGCGCGCCTGCCCGATCCCTTCCGCGACCGACGATCCCTCGCTGTGGAGTTCGCCACAGGCATAATAAGAATAGAGCGCGGCGCCGTCCGGGTCGCTGAGCGCGATCGTCACCTTCTCGTCGTGCGATTTGAGGCCGAGCCCCACGCCCGCCAGCGTCCCGCCCGTCCCCACCGCGCACGTGAAGCCGTCGATCCGCCCATCCATCTGGTCCCAGATCTCCTCGGCGGTGCCGAGGATATGCGCCTTGCGATTGGCGATATTGTCGAACTGATTGGCCCAGATCGCGTTCGGCGTCTCTTCGGCGATGCGCCGGCTGGTGTGCACGAAATGACCCGGATTCGAATATGGCGCGGCCGGCACCAGCACGAGTTCGGCGCCGAGCGCGTGCAACGTGTCCATCTTTTCGCGGCTCTGCGTCTCCGGCATGACGATGATCGTCTTGTAACCCTTGGCATTGGCGACCAGCGCCAGCCCGATGCCGGTATTCCCCGCCGTTCCCTCGACGATCGTCCCGCCCGGCGCGATCAATCCGCGCTCCTCGGCGTCCTGGACAATGAACAAAGCGGCGCGATCCTTCACGCTCGCTCCCGGGTTGGCGAATTCGCATTTGCCGAAAATCTCGGCGCCGGCCGCCTCGCTCGGCCCCTTGAGGCGCACGAGAGGGGTATGGCCGATGAGCGACAGGGTGTCGGGCGTGATGGGCATGGTACCTAGATAAACCGGCGAGCGGCGCCGGCAAGCAATCGCTGCTGCGCGGCGGGCAATTCCTTGTTGTGCGTAGTCGCGCCCAACTCCTTTTCCCCTTGTGGGAGAAGGATAGCGGAGCTTGGTGCCCCGGCCTTCGCCGGGGCGCCTAGCGGAGCTTGGATGAGGGGAGCGGCGCTTTAGCGCCGCGCGACCGCTGCGCGGTCGCCCCCTCACCCTCCCATTGCTGACGCAATGGGGGCCCTCCCTCTCCCACAAGGGGAGAGGGGTTTAAGACTCATTCCTGATGCGCGTCGCTGCTCGCCGAAGCGTCATTGGTCGCCACGCTATCATCCGGCGCCGCTGCATTGTCCGCTACCGCCGCAGCATTCTCCACCGGCGTCGGCGTCGGGCTCGGCACCGACGCTACGACGTTGCCGACAGCGGTAGTAGTGATCGAATCGGCCGAATTCTGCCCGACCGCCGCCGGGCTGCCGCCGCATCCTGCCAGCCCGGTCAGGATCACGCCCACCAACAGCATTCGCTTCATGCCCGTCTCCCTGATTGGCGACAATCGTCAACCGATCCGGCAGCGCGGTCAAGGCGCGACGCGCTTGGTTGCCCGCGCTACACTGACGCCCGTGACGCTCAAACGCTCCTTCCCGCCGGTCGTCGACGCGCGAACCCGGCTGTTGATCTGCGGCAGTTTGCCCGGCGACCGCAGCCTCGCCGCGCAGCGTTATTACGCGCATCCGCAGAACCAGTTCTGGCGCCTGCTATCCCCCGTGGTCGGGCGCGACCTGGCAGCATTGGACTATGACGACCGGATCGCCGCGCTGCTCGACGCGCATATCGGCCTGTGGGACGTCGTGGCGACTGCTAGTCGCACCGGCAGCAGCGACGCCGCGATCCGCGACCATGCACCTAACGATCTCGATCGTCTTGCCGCCACGCTGCCCCGATTGCGCGCGATCGCCTTCAACGGCGGCACTGCATTCAAGATCGGCGCCCAGCTGATGAACGAGCACGCTCGGCGATATGACCTGATCCCCTTGCCGTCGAGCAGCCCGCTCCACACGATCGGCATTGCGGCGAAGCAGGTCGCATGGACAGCGCTGCGCGAGTATCTCTGACTGTTTCACGCACTGATGTTCTGATAATGTTCCGCCATGGCGCTGGCCGAGTCGATATCCCCTGCCCCATCCGGCACACACGGCTTGTCGGTCGAGTTGACGCTGCCACCACGCCCGCTTCGCTGGCTGTTCCTCGACCTCAACAGCTATTTCGCCAGCGTCGAACAGCAGCTCGACCCGGCCTTGCGCGGCAAACCGGTGATCGTCGCGCCGGTCGGCTCCGACACCACGGTCGCGATTGCCGCATCGGTCGAAGCGAAGCGCTACGGCATCAGCACGGGCACGCCGGTGTGGGAAGCCAAGCGGCTCTGCAAGGAACTGCTGATCGCGCCCGCGCGCCATGACAAATATGTCGAGTTCCACGATGCCGTGATCGCGGAGATCTGGAAGCACGTCCCGGTGACGCGGGTCTGTTCGATCGACGAAGTCGCGTGCCGGCTGCTCGATAACGAGAATTCCCCCGATCAGGCGATGGCGCTGGCGCGACGGATCAAGGCGGGCATCCGCGCCAATGTCGGCGAATGCCTGACCTCGTCGGTCGGAATCGCACCCAACCGGCTGCTCGCCAAGCTTGCCTCCGACATGCAGAAGCCCGACGGACTGATCGTGCTGACCGCCGAGCAATTGCCGCACCGGCTGTTCGGGTTGGCATTACGCGACATTTCGGGGATCGGCGCGAATATGGAACGCCGGCTGGCACGCGACGGGGTCAACGATATCCGCCAATATTGCGAGCGCCGTCCGCGCGACGCCGGCACCGCCTGGGGCGGCACCAACGGCGATCGGCTCTGGTACCTGCTTCACGGCGTCGATTTGCCCGACAAGGCTACCCGGACGCGGTCGATCGGCCACAGCCATGTACTGTCGCCCGGCAAGCGCGGGCTCGAACCGGTGCGGCTGACGGCGCGGCGGCTGGCGCTCAAGGCGGCGAGCCGCCTCAGGCGCAAAGGCTATGCTGCGTGCTTGCTGGTGCTTCATGTCCGGTTCGAGCAGGACAAGATCGTGTGGCAGACCAGCCGCCGCCTGGCGCCGACGCAGGACAGTTTTCAGGTCCTCGCCGCGCTCGACGCCTTGTTCCCGCGGCTGGCCGAAGAAGGGCGGCAGCGTCACGGCTCGCTGCGCGTGCGGATGATCGGAGTCACGCTCAACGAGATCGTCCCCGTCGCCGGCGAGCAAGGATCTTTGTTCGAGCATCTCGACCCCGACGACCCGCTCGCCCGCGAAACGCGCGGGCTGGCGCTCAGCCGCGCAATGGACCGGCTCAACGAAAAGTTCGGCCGCCACGCGGTGTCGCTCGGGCCTTTTTATGGGGGACGGATCGATCGCGTCGGTACGAAAATTGCGTTCGGCCGTATCCCGGATATGGACGAATTTCACGAATGACGCTTTTGTTGCAACGCATCATGACCGGAACGGCCCAAAATGGTTACATCTTGACCTTCGGTGCTGCGTGCGCGAAGCGCGAAGGCCTATGAAGACCCCCCTCCTCCCCGCAACCGCCGTAGCGCTCCTGGCGCTGACGGCCTGTCAATCCAAGACCAGCGCCACGACAGTCGAAAACTCGACCAATATCGAGAACAAGACGGTCGCCGAAAAGCCCAAATTCGAGCTTCCGCCGGCGATCAAGGCCGAGGTCTCGATGCGCTGCCATGGCGATAACACGTTGGCGCACGTGACTTTTTTCGAAGGCGACAAGCAGCTGACCGTGTCGGCGCCGTCGGACGCCGCGCCGGTCGTGCTGAAGGCGCCGGAAGCCGGCAAGCCCTATGTCGCCGACGGCGGCTGGGAAGTGTCGGGCACATCCAAATCGATCAAGCTGACCGCGCCGGGCAAGCCCGCCCAGACCTGCGACGCGTGATTCGGTTTCGGCAAAGCTGAAACGGTCGCAGTGCCGGCCCGCTCCCCCACCCGGCCTCCCACAGCATATCCTGATTGGGAGGCCGGGTGGGGGAGCGGGCCGGCACCGAACTCAGCGAAGCTGAAAAAAACTCTGATTCCAACCCAGCGGTCCGCGTTTCGGCGCGGACCGCTGTTGCATCACCTGCCCAGATTGGGCACCTTGCCGGTCATCGCCCAACAGGAGCGGGCATGGCGACGATAGCGATCTACAGCCTGAAAGGCGGCGTTGGCAAAACGACGCTGGCGGTCAATTTGGCCTGGGCCGCCGCTACGCTCTCGTCGCGCCGGACATTGCTCTGGGACCTCGATCCGCAAGCGGCCAGCACCTTTCTGCTGCCCACCAAAAAGGGCAAGGCCGACGCGCAGTCGGTGTTCACCAAGGATATCGAACCGGGCAAGCTCGCCCGCGCGACCGCGATCGCGCGACTCGACCTGATCGCAGCGGACACGTCGCTGCGCGGGCTCGATCTGCTGTTCCACGAACTCGACAAGAAAAAGCGGCTGCAAAAACTGTTGGCCTCACTGGCCAAGGGTTATGATCGCGTGATCCTCGATTGCCCGCCCGGCCTCACCGAAACCAGTGAGCAGGTGATCCGAGCCGCCGACCTGATCGTCGTTCCGGTCATCCCCTCGCCGCTGTCGCAGCGCGCGTTCGACGACATGGCGGCGTCTTTGGGCAAGGCCAAGGTGCTGCCGGTCCATGTCATGGTCGATCGCCGCCGCCGGTTGCACGGCGAGGCCGTGGCCGCGCACCCCGACTGGCCGGTGATCCCGATGGCCAGCATCGTCGAACAGATGGGGGATCGCCGTGCCGCGGTGGGGCAATTCGCCGGCAACTCGGCGGCAGCGCGGGCGTTCGCGGCGCTGTGGCAGACGATCGAGAAACGGCTGGCGGGATGAAATCGCCCCCCGAGCCCTCCTATGAGGTCCTCGATCCCCATCTCGTTCTGGGCGCCTATGCGGTCGGCGTCTTTCCGATGGCGGATGCGCGCGATGCGGCCGGGGTCTATTGGGTCGAGCCGCGCAAGCGCGCGATCCTGCCGCTGGACGGCTTTCATCTGTCGAAATCGCTCAGGAAGGTAATCGTCTCGGACCGGTTCCGCGTCACCGCCGACGCAGCGTTCGAGGACATGATCGCGCTTTGTGCCGAAAGCGCCGCCGATCGTCCGGAGACCTGGATCAACACCACGATCGAAAGCGTGTTCACCACGCTTCACTATCAGGGCCGCGCGCATTCGATCGAATGCTGGGACGGCGATCACTTGGTCGGCGGCCTCTATGGCCTCGCGCTCGGCAAGGCATTTTTCGGCGAATCGATGGTCAGCCGTGCGACCGACGCGTCAAAGGTCGCGCTCGCCTGGCTGGTGGCGCGACTGAGGGCCGGTGGGTTCACCTTGCTCGATTGCCAATTCATGACGCCCCATCTCGCGTCGCTCGGCGCGATCGAGATCAGCCGGGCGGATTATGTCGCGTTGCTGGGCGCCGCGATCGACGGCTCGCTCGGCGCGGCGGTAGTGGGCGCGGCAGCTGGGGATTTCGGTGCGCTCGACCGGCTGCCCGATTTGGGCGAGTCCGTGGGCGCCGTCACGGTGTCCGCTCCGCCTTTGGGGAAGGACATCGTGCAGCTCTTGACCCAGACGTCATAGATCGGATCGATCACCACGTTCAGGTTCGGCCGCTCCTTGTACAGCCAGCCCGAAAATGCCCGCTTCCACTGCTTGTCGGTCTGCTCGATGTCGAGCTGGACGAACGCGCCGGTATAATGTTCGGCTTCCCAGGGTGCAGTTTCCTCGCACGCGCGCAGGCGGACGATGGCGTTGCCGACGCGAATCGCTTCGCCCGGCTTCATCGTCAGGTCGCGCGTCTGGCTGTTGCGCTTATTGAGCAAGCCGAGCGTCGCGACCCGCTGGTTCATCGGCGTCGCGCCCTGGGTCGGGTTGGTCGCGTCGCCCGACACGTCGATCGTCTCGACGCCGCCCGACTGGCCGCTATCATCGAGCGCGGTCGGCGCGGCGGTCGCTACCGCGTCGGGCGGCGGCGCCGGCGGCGTCTGGTACCAATTATAGCCGGCCCATCCGGCCGCGCCGATACCGGCCGCCAGCGCGGTGATACCGCCGACGCGGCGCCAGTTCATCCTTCCGGCGTCCAGGCTTCGTAATCACCCGTGGCAGGCGCGCGATGCCCGCCCTTTTCGAGCGCGCCCGGCGGCCGATAGGCCAGAGCGGTCCCGGTCAGATTGGGCACGGCGGGCTTTTCCCAACGCCGCTGCGCCGGCAGCGCGCGATCGGGCACGTCGTCGATCTGGTGATGCAGCCAGCTGAACCATTCCGGCGGGACCCGGCTGGCGTCGTTCGCGCCATTATAGATCACCCAGCGCCGCGGGTTGCCGTTAGTGTCCTTGCCGCCGCGGTAATAGACGTTGCCGAGCTCGTCCTCGCCGACGCGTTCCTTGCCGAGCAGGCCGACCATCGTGCCCCAGGTCGCGCCGGTCCACCAGGTGAAGGGATTGAGATTGATACCCATAGGCCGCGCTTAGCGGGTGACGGTCCGGCGTTCAACGCCTGCCGTCGTCATCCCGGCGAAAGCTGACGAAGATTCGGAAGACTCACTTGCCGGTCCAGGTCACCTTGTCGCCCTCGGCGATGCCCAGCGCTGAACTGCGCCCGCCCTTGAGCTCGAGCACCGCGCCGACCGGTTCGCCCGACGGGATCGGCGTCTCGTCACCTGGAATCGCGTTTTCCGCGATGCGCGCGATCGTGCCGTTGGCGCGGATGAAGATGATGTCGAGCGGGCTCGGCGTGTTCTTCATCCAGAAGCTCGCTTCCTTCGGGGCGCCGCCGCCGGCCGGATAGGGCCAGAACAGCATTCCGCCATTGTCGGGAATATCGGTCCGGAACATCAGCCCCTTTTCCTGCTCGGCCGCACTCTTGGCGACCTCGACCTGGAAAGCGTGAATGCCGTTGCTGCTGGCGACGGTCAGCGCGATCGTCTTGGCCGTGGTGGCACTCGCATCGGCCGACGGCGAGGCGTACCAACTGTACCCGACCCAGCCAGCCCCACCCACGCCGGCGGCCAGCGCCAGCAATCCGACAGCAAATTTCATGAAATCAGTCCTGTTCGACCATGACCGCCAGCGGGCCCTTGCGGCCCTCGACGATCCTCGCCCTTAAGCGTTGCTCGGGTTCCACTTCGTGCAGACCCGCGCGGCGCAGCGTTTCCATATGCACGAATATATCGGCCGAATCGGCGTCGCGCACCAGGAAACCATAGCCCTTCAGGCGATTGAACCATTTGACCGCGACCGGTTCGAACGGGCCAGCCTGGTCGAGCATGGAGACGGGATCGATACGATCGGTATCGGGGCGGAGGCGCGGCGGCGGCTCAATCGCGGTCGACAGGTCGATGGCCAGGATCGCGCTGGCCTGCAGGCCGCGGTCGCGGCGGACCGCCACGCAATCGACTCGCGCGCCTTCAGGCAGGCTGCGGCGGCCATGCGACTGGAGCACCGAAAAGTGGATCAGGATATCGCCGGCCTGATCATCATCGACCAGGAAGCCGAAACCGCGCGTGACATCGAACCATTTGACGACGCCACGATGGCGCGATTCGCCGTCCGCCAGCGCCCCGACGTCACTCTCTTCCAATGGCTCTAACGGGCGATCGCCCGTCTCCAGCTGCGGTTCTACGCGCACAGTCACCCCCTGTGAACGGTCTGTGTAACACGATCGCGATGAAAGCCAAAGGGTTAGCGCCAGTCATTTCGGGACCGTTTCTATTCGAGCAATTGGGCGGGATCATCGCCGGGATTCATGCTGGCCAGCGCGCGGGCCAGCTGGAACGAATGGCCTGCGCGGAGCAGCGCCGCGACGTGCTTTTCGCGGGTCGGGCGATCGCCCGGCTGGTCGGCGAACGGGCCGATCCGCCGCCGACGGGCATAAGCGATCGCGGCATCGACCGAGCGATCGGCCACGGCCGGCGCGATGGCATCGGCGTCGTCGCCGGCAATGCCCGCCTGGCGCAACACGCCGGCGACGCGTCGCGCGCCCAATCCGCGTCGTGCCATCGTACTGGCCTTGGCTTCTCCCCAGGCGCGGTCGTCGATATAGCCGAGCTCGGCCATGCGATCGGCGATCGCCGCCGGGTCGGCTGTTTCCCCGTCCCAGCCCCGCTCGCGGATCTTGCGGCGCAGATAATCGGTCAACCGCCCGCGCGTCGTCGCGAAGCGTTCGACATAGCGCAACGCCAGCCGTTCGAGGCCCGAACGGTCGAGCGGCGGGGCGGATTGACGGGGAACTCGGGCCATGTCGCCATGTTTGTGCCACACTGACAACCGAATTTGAACGTGTGCGGGCGGCAGGGGGCCGTCGCTGGCATGAAGTGGCCGGTAAGAGCCGCAGGAACATGGGCGCGAAAGTGATGACAGTAGACATGGCGACTGACGTGGTGGGCGAGCGAACGGAGAGCCTGCAGCCAACTCCGACCGACGACGCCTTGCCGCGACGATTGGCCGATTTCGCGACGTTGGGCGAGGCGCTGGATTATGCCGCGCAAGGCGTGCGCGGGCTCAATTTCCATGATCCGCGCGGTGCGCTGGTGCGCGCTTATCCTTTTTCCGAAATGCGGCAGGACGCGCTGGCGATGGCCCGCCGGTTGATCGCGTCGGGCGTGAAGCCCGAGGATCGCATCGCGCTGATCGCGGAAACCGGCGTCGAATTCGCTAGCTTGTTCTTCGGCGTGGTCTATGCCGGCGCCTGGCCGGTGCCGCTACCGCTGCCGACCAGCTTCGGCGGCGCGCAAAGTTATATCGACCAGCTGTCGGTCCAGCTCAAAAGCTGCGACCCGACGATGCTGATCTATCCGCCCGAGATCGGCTCGATGTGCGCCGAGGCGGCACGACTCCAGAATGTCGAGGGAATCGACTGGGCGAGCTTCGCCGAGCGCCCTGCCCCCGTCGCCGAATTACCGCAGGCCACCGGCGAGGACATCGCCTATCTGCAATATTCGAGCGGATCGACGCGCTTCCCGCATGGCGTCGCGATCACGCATCATGCGCTGCTCAACAATTTGGCCGCGCACAGCCACGGCATGCATGTCGGCGATGGCGATCGCTGCGTCTCATGGCTGCCTTGGTATCACGACATGGGGTTGGTCGGCTGCTTCCTGTCGATCGTCGCCAACCAGGTGTCGACCGATTACCTCAAGACCGAGGATTTCGCGCGCCGTCCGCTCGCCTGGCTCGACCTGATCAGCCGCAATCCCGGCACGACACTCTCCTATTCGCCGACCTTCGGATACGACATCTGCGCGCGGCGCATGTCGAGCCAGACCAAAGCGAGGGATCGATTCGATTTGTCGCGCTGGCGCGTCGCGGGTAATGGCGCCGACATGATCCGCCCCGACGTGATGCAGTCGTTCGTCGACGCATTCGGCGACGCCGGGTTCAAGGCGACCGCTTTCCTGCCCAGCTATGGCCTGGCCGAGGCTACCCTGGCAGTGTCGATCATGCCGCCGGGCGAAGGCATCCGGGTCGAGCTGGTCGAGGAAACCCAGCTGTCGGGCCAGGAAGGCCGCCACGACCGCCCGCAGCGGTATCGCGCGATCGTCAATTGCGGCAAGCCGGCGCGCGACATGAAGATCGAGATTCGCGAGGAAGACGGCACGCCGCTGCCCGAACGCGCGATCGGCAAGGTCTGGTGTGCGGGGCCATCGGTGATGGTCGGCTATTTCCGCGACCCCGAAGCGACCGCCGCCTGCATGCAGGACGGTTGGCTCGATACCGGCGATATGGGCTATATGTCGGACGGCTATATCTACATCGTCGGCCGCGCCAAGGACATGATCATCGTCAACGGCCGCAACCATTGGCCACAGGACATCGAATGGGCGGTCGAGCAACTGCCCGGGTTCAAGGCGGGCGACATCGCCGCCTTTGCGATCACCACGCCGGGCGGTGAAGAAACGCCGGCCGTCCTGGTCCAGTGCCGGACGTCCGACGAAGCCGAACGCCTGCGCCTGCGCGACGAGATTCGCGAGCGGGTGCGGTCGGTTACCGGGATGAATTGCGTGATCGAACTGATCCCCCCGCGCACGCTGCCGCGGACGAGTTCGGGCAAGTTGAGCCGGGCGAAGGCGCGCAATCTGTACCTCGCGGGCGAAATCAAGCCGTACGCGATCGCCGCGTGAAGCTTAGCGAGCCGGCAACATGCCGGGCGCGATCAATCACCGCTCGGCGTTATCCACAGCTAAGGCGGCTAAATCCCGATGTCTTCCCCATTTCGGGGCAAATTCGCGAAAAATCCGGTGTCCGCCTAACCCTTCGCTAACCCTGTAGGGCTATCCGCAGGGTGTGAGTACGGAGCCCTCTTCCCAATTCGCCACTCCGCGGATCGACGTCCGCGCATTGCTTGGTCTTTACGATCCGGCGGACACCACCGATTGGGGTCCGATCCGGGCGGCGCAATTGCACGCCGGGCGCCAACTCGCCTTGTTCCTGCTCGGCGCCAACGTGATCGGCGCGGCGCTGGTGGTCATGATGTTCGATCATCAGATACCGCGCGAGATGTTGATCGGCTGGGCGATCCTGACCGGCCTGGTCAGTGTCGGCGTGACGATGAGGCGCCTCGCCTCGCGCCATCGCGACGCCAATTCGGCGACCTTGGGCGATGTGCGCGATACCGTGCTGGAGGGAATCGCGCTCGCGTCCGTCTGGTCCATCCCGCCGTTGGCGCTGGGGTCGCGCGCCGATATCGGCACCGCCATGGGTCTGTGGATCGTATTGTCGGTGATGCTGACGGCCTCGGCCGTGGCGATGGCGGCGCTGCCGCTGGCGACGCTCAGCTTCCTCGGTATCCTCGGCACGGCGATCGCTATCATGCTGGTATTGATCGGCAGCCCATTGTTGGCCGCGGCCTCGATGCTGTTCGTCGTCCTGCTGATGATCAGTTGTTTCCAGCGCGGAAAAGCGCTGGTCGTGATCCGAGCCAACGAGATCGGGCTATCCGAACGCGACGAAACCGTCAGCCTGTTGCTTCGCGAATTCGAGGAAGAGAATGGCGACTGGCTGTGGGAGACGGACAGCGCGCGGCGCATCGTCCGCGCCAGCCCACGCTTCGCGCGGTCGGTCCATCTCGATCCGGTGAAAATCAACGGCATGCCACTGCTCCAGGCGCTGGCCGGCGCGCATTGGGAAAGCGGCGACTTCTCCTCCGGGCTGCGCATGCTGGCCGACAAACTCAAGAATCGTGAGGCGTTTCGCGATATCCTGCTGCCGGTGCAGGTCGGTGACTCCGAGCGATGGTTCGCGCTGGCTGCCAGCCCGCGCCACGATGAAAACGGCGCCTTTATCGGCTTTCGCGGCGTCGGGTCGGACGTCACCGCACAGCGCGAATCGGCCGACAAGATCAACCGCATGGCGCGGTACGACATGCTCACCGGTCTGCCTAACCGTCTCCACCTCAACGAGCAACTCGGCCGCGCGATGGCCGAGGCGGAGAAATGGGGCACCCGCTGCGCGTTCATGATGATCGATCTCGATCGCTTCAAGGCGGTCAACGACTCGCTCGGCCACCCGGTCGGCGACCGGTTGCTCGGGCGCGTGTCGGAACGGCTCGGCCATCTGGTCAGCGACAATGAAGTCGTGGGTCGGCTCGGCGGCGACGAATTCGCGGTGGTGGTGCGCGACGCGTCCGATACGACACGGGTCGAAAAGCTGGCCCAGGCGATCATCGAAATGTTGTCGCGGCCGTACGAAGTCGATGCGCACACGCTGTATATCGGCGCGTCGGTCGGCGTCGCGATCGGTCCGCGTGACGGTCGCACCGCGGAGATGCTGATCCGCTCGGCGGACCTCGCGCTCTATCGCTCCAAAGATGCCGGCGGCGGCGTCTTCCACACCTACGAACCCCAGCTCCACGTCAAGGCGGAAGAGCGCCGCGTGCTCGAAATGGCCCTGCGCCAGGCGCTCGAAAAGGGCGAGATGCACCTCGAATATCAACCGGTGGTCGTCGCGGGGACTGGTGGTCTCACCGGCTTCGAGGCGCTGCTGCGCTGGACGCATCCCGAATTGGGCGTGATTTCGCCCGCCAAATTCGTGCCGCTGGCTGAGGATGCCCGGCTGATCGTCCCGATGGGCGAATGGGTGTTGCGCCAGGCGTGCGACGAGGCGTCGCGCTGGCCGGCGCCGACGCGGGTGGCGGTCAACGTATCGCCCGAACAGCTCCACAATCCGGCATTCGTATCGGTGGTCGCCTCCGCACTCGCCAATAGCGGCCTGCCGCCCGAGCGGCTCGAGCTCGAAGTGACCGAGGGCGTGTTCATGCGCGAAGGCACCGTCGCGGTACAGGTGCTCGAACGTGTGCTCGACCTCGGCGTGCGCCTGAGCCTGGACGATTTCGGCACCGGTTATTCGTCGCTCGGTTATCTCGCCCGCACCCGCTTCTCGACGATCAAGGTCGATCGGAGCTTCGTCCAAGGCGCTTCCAAGGGCCAGAAGGAGCCGGTCGCGATCATCCGCGCCGTCGTCGCGCTCGCCCAGTCGCTGGGCATGGCGACGACCGCGGAAGGCGTCGAGACCGAGGAGGAACATCGCCTGATCCAGGAGCTCGGCTGCACCAAGGTCCAGGGCTATTATTTCGGCCGTCCGCTTCCGGTGAGCGAAGCGCGCGCGCTGGCGTCGCGCGACTGGAGCGGTGAAGCCGCCGCCGCCTGAGACAATGCAGTGGGCAAAGCGCGGCGACTGGCTATTGCCGCCCGCGCCTGGTGGCGCTACAGGCATCCGCCGCACAGGGGTGTAGCTCAGCTGGTTAGAGCGTCGGTCTCCAAAACCGAAGGCCCTCGGTTCGAATCCGAGCTCCCCTGCCATTTCGCACTTTCGCCATCTCGGCCCTTCGCACCCCTGTTTTCAGGGAGTGGCGTCAGCGTAATTCTCCCAATGATATCAAAGGGCTTACGGCGGATTGCCGAAAGCTTGCGATGCCGAAACGAAGCGTTCGAAAGCATCACGGAAAAGTAGGTTTTTTCCGCCAGTTCGGCTTCCAGGAAGCGACTTTTGGCATCCTTGGCAATCGACATGAGGGCTATCCCCTCGTCCATAGCCGCGGTCGGCATCGAGTCGGAGTTTCCGTCCGCTCTCGGCCTCTTAGGTTAGATAGAGCGAATCCGTACAAATCGGACATTCTGTACAAATCGTATGAATGTCGCTATATCGGGTTCCGAAAAGGAACAAGACTCATGGCGACGCAATTGCAGAGTGCCAATGCCCGCGCAGGCGTGCGCAAGCTGGTGGCGAGCGAGGTGAGCGATGCGCTCACCCGGTATGAACCTGGGCTCGCCAAAGCGGCGGCGGCAAACACGGCGCAGATCGTCGCGACGGTAGCCGCTGCGGTGATCGGACTGTCGCCGTCCCAACAAAAGCGGCTGAAGAGCCGGAGCGGCGACCTGACCGACATGATCACCGCCTGGGCGCGCGGTGATAAGGCAGATGACCGGATCGAGATCCCTGCCCCGGCCAAGGTCGAGCCTCGCAAGGGTGCGGGCTTTGGCGAGCTGGTCGATATCGAGGAAGGGCGCCGCCGGCTCGCCGACTATGCGCTCGATATTCCGCTCGAGGATTGGGCCGGTCCCCTGGCCGGATCGAGCACGCTCATGGAGGACATGGGGATTGCCCGCTCGACGCTCCACGACTGGCAGCGTCGCGGCGAAGTCGTTGCCTTGCTCAAGGGCTCGCGCAAGCACGTCTTCCCGCTTGCACAGTTTGTCGATGGGCGGCCGGCACAGGGCATTCGCGATATTCTGGCTATCGTCGACAGTTCGCGCCGCGCCTGGTTCTGGATGGTGAAGCCCAGTCCATTGCTGGGCGACAAGCGTCCGATCGACCTGCTCAAGCTGGACCGTCGTCAGGAGGTCGTCGAAGCGGCCCGGACTGTCTTCGATCGCCAGTGACGCTCGACAAAGCCATATTGCGGGAGCTGGCCGTCAGCATCGACGTGACCGGCTATCTGCGTATCATGGATGCAGCGCATCGTGCGACGCCGACCGGCATGGGCCATGGCAAAACTCGCTTCGCCAGCCCGACCGACAGCTTCAAGCTGCTCTATGTGGCGCAGAATCTGCAGACCGCGCTTGCCGAAGCGGTTATCCGCGACCGCTATCAGGGAAAGCAGAAACGCGAGTTGCTCGAAGAGGATATCGAGCAATCCGTCGTTGCGAGCATGGCATCGTTCACGCCGCTGAAACTTCTGGACCTGCGGACGAGCGGTGCAAGCCGGCTAGGCGTGCCAACCAACGCCGTGCGCGGCAGGGCACAGCAATCCGGGCGTCGGTTCAGCCAGGAACTGTACGACTCCACCGACTTTGACGGCATCGTTTATATGTCGCGGATCACCAACGCCGAGTGTGTCGCGATCTATGATCGGGCGGCAGGCTCAGCACTCGACCCGGCCTGCCCCGTCGTCGATCTCGTCCGACTTGCTGACCTCCAAGCGGCGCTGCGATCGCTCAATGTCTCGCTGATCCGGAATCCCTAGCTACCGGGCGGTGGTCCGGGGCTCTGACGATTTTCCACCTCCGCATAACGAAGGAGGTCTGACGGTGGGGCAGGTATTGCACCCCTTCGATCGCGGCGTGGCACCGATATCGGAAGCAGAACGATCGGCGAGGATTCGGGATGAGCAATCAAGCCCCGGCCAAACGAACGCTCGATCGGCTGAGCCGGACGGACTGGACCATCACCAATGCTCGCATCTTCTCGGCCAGGATGAGCGCGCGCCATCCATCGATCTCGTCGAGCACGATCCGGATCGCCAATGACTCACCCACGCGCCGACTCACGACCATCGAGGGGATGCGGGCTTGCTGCGCAAGCAAACCGACCACCCGATTGAGAAGACTGGGACTTGCCAGGCCGCGCACCAGGAAGAGGACCGGAAGGTCGCTCGCTTCGTCCCACTGCAATGCCTGGCGAACCGGTTCAGGAAGCGACAGCAACCGCCCGTCCTACAGATCCCGCGGCGATGATGCGGCGCGCGAGCATGTCGGCGGCAGCGTGAGGCGTGGCGCCGGTTCGCTCCGCTTCACGTAAAACCTGCCGCAACCGGGCACCGGTCTCGTCGACGCGCTCCTCGACTTCGGCCATGTCCCACCCGAGATACTCGGCGGCGACGTTGATGATGCCCCCGGAGTTCACGACATAATCGGGCGCATAGAGAATATCGCGATCGGCCAGCAGGTCGGCGATGCGAGCCTCGGCGAGCTGATTGTTCGCGGCGCCGCACACCAGCTTCGCCTTGAGACGCGGGACGGTATCGGCGTCCAGCACGCCACCCAGGGCGCAAGGGGCGAAGATGTCCGCTTTGGCATCGAGAATGGCATCGCGCGACATGATCTCCACCGCCGAGAGGCCGGCAGCCACGCTTGCCGCGACGCCCGGCTTGGGATCGGCGACGACGAGCCTTGCGCCGGCAGCATTCAGCAGACGAACAAGCTCAGCTCCGACATGGCCGAGGCCTTGCACCGCCACCGTGCAGTCGGACAGGGGCCGGGCAAGACGAAGCTCAGCGGCAGCCCGCATTGCGTCGAACACGCCTCGCGCTGTCCAGGGCGAGGGATCGCCTCCTGCCCGCCCCAGGCGCGCGCGACGACCGGCGACGTGGCGTGTTTCACTGGCTACCGCCTCCATGTCGGCGACGCTGGTGCCGACGTCTTCGGCGGTGACGTACAGCCCGCCGAGCGAACGGACCGCCCGCCCGAACGCTGCGAACAGCTTTTGCCGATCGAACGGTCCGGCCGGCACGCGCAGCACTGCCTTGCCGCCGCCGAAAGGCAGTCCCGCGATCGCATTCTTGTACGACATGCCCTCGGCAAGGCGGATCGCGTCGGACGCAGCAGCCTCGGCGCTGTCGTAGTGCCAGAATCGGCACCCACCCGCCGCCGGTCCGAGCGTCGTGGAATGAATGGCGATGACGCCGCTCAGGCCGGTGGCCGGATCCTCGATCGGTCGGATATCTTCTGCTGGAGCTATCGAGCCCGAATATTTGATCACCATGTCCTGCCTCATCCATTCTGATGGGTGGATTCTTGCTTAAATTATCGGGTAATTCTCACCCAATATCGCGCATAAAGCTAAAAAATGGGTATAGATCACCGGATATAGCGCAATTGGAGAACATTCATGTCTGTGGCGTTGGATGAGTATGAACGCCGTATCCTCGCTTATGTCCAAGAGGATTGCTCGATCTCGACGGCGGAACTCGCCGACCGCGCCGGCCTTTCCGCTTCACCCTGCTGGCGCAGGCTCGACCGACTGGAACGGGATGGCGTCATCGTGCGCAGGGTGGCGCTTGTCGATCGGCACAAGATAGGTCTGAATGCCCAAGTCTTCGCGCAGGTGAAGTTGAACGCGCACGGCCGTGCGCATCTCGACGAGTTCAGCGCGGCGATCAAAGCTTTTCCGGAGGTGCTGGAATGTTACGTCCTGATGGGTCCGGTCGACTTCCTGCTGCGCATCGTCGCGCGCGATATCGAAGCCTATGAGCGGTTCTTCTTCGACAAATTGAGCGCGCTGGCCGGCGTACAGGAGATCAACTCGACCATTGCTCTTTCGGAGATCAAGTCGACGACGGCCCTGCCCATCTGAGGCTTGTTTCTCGCGCCTTGGGCCAAGCTCCGTCGACGCGGCTCGCCCGTCCCATGGATGCGCTGGTTGCTCAATTCTTGTTCGCAACACCTAGGCGGCCGCCGAAGGCCGAGTACCCACTCACGCCGCTACGTCGTCCGCTTCTTCCCATATGGACGTTCGAATATCGTGCGCGGCGGACGGCCGCTCTTCCTCTTCCACCGGATAGTCCCGCTCGCGTTCGATCGCGGCGAGGATGCGGATGACCGCGTGATCGAGTTCCATGCTTTCCCCTACCCTGGGCTATGTTGGGCGGCGAACGCGGGGGGATCGCGGACGATCCATCCAAAATGGGTTAATCGGCGTGAACCATTGGTAGCGGCACCGGAACGCCCCGGTCTCCCGCGCGACCGCTTGCGTTCCGATCGGCGCGGCGCTATTTCCGCCTCAATCCGAAATCGGGATTGATTGTCGTCCGTGCCCCTTGAGGGACCGGGCGGCGGTCCTATGTCCCCAACCTCGGCAACGATTACACAGGTTCAGGCACGTGGCGAAGACGTCCCCCATGGAATTCATCCGGCAGGTCCAGGCCGAGACGCGCAAGGTCGTGTGGCCGACGCGTCGCGAGACGATCATGACCGGGGTGATGGTGATGATCATGACGGTCATCCTGGCGGTGTTCTTCTTTGCCATCGACAAGGTGTTCGACATGGGCGTCGAGTTCCTGCTGAGCCTCGCGAAATAAGGTTTCCCATGGCACGCTGGTACATCATTCACGCTTATTCGGGCTTCGAGGGCAAGGTTCGCGACGCGATCATGTCGGAGGCGGCCCGCATGGGTCTCGAGCAGCTGGTCGAGCAGATCGAGGTCCCGACCGAGACGATCACCGAGGCGCGCCGCGGCAAGAAGATCCAGGTCGAGCGCAAATTTATGCCCGGCTATGTGCTGGCCAAGCTCGCGATGAATGACGACGTCTATCACCTGGTCAAGAACACGCCCAAGGTGACCGGCTTCCTCGGCCCCAACGGCAAGCCGCAGGCGATCAGCGACGCCGAAGCCGCGCGCATGCTCAACAGCAAGGAAGAGGCCGCGGCCTCCGCCCCGCGCCAGCAGGTCAAGGTCGATTACGAGATCGGCGATTCGGTCAAGGTGCTCGACGGCCCGTTCGCGTCGTTCAACGGCATCGTGGAAGAGCTCGACTTCGACAAGTCGAAGGTCAAGGTCTCGGTGTCGATCTTTGGGCGCGCTACGCCGGTTGAGCTGGATTTCGAGCAGGTCGAGCGCTCGAAGTAAGCCGCAGGCTTACGGCCGCACGGAAATAGCGCAGCTATTTGCGAGACGGCGAGCGCCGGCCGGCAGGCGCGCGGAGCGCGGCCTGTCCGACGAAGACGCGGGATTTACTCCCGCGTCGGCACGAGCAGTTTAGGTTCCTTTCGCCCTCTCCCCTCCGGGGAGAGGGCAGACGACCCCGGCGTAGCCGGGGGAAGTCGGGAGAGGGGCAGTCTGCTTACTCAGTGAGATGCACTGCCCCTCTCCCCGGCCCTCTCCCCGATGGGGAGAGGGAGCGATGGCTTCACGGACATCCCAACCCACCAGCGTCCGACGCGGAAGTAAATCCCGCTTCGTCGGACCTCGCTTCGCGAGGCCGGCCGGACGGGCGCTCTCTCACAATTAGCTCGCGCTAATTGTGTGGAGCTGCGACGCTGTTGCTTCCCGTCCCACTTTCCGCTATCGGCCCGCCCTTCCTAAGCTACAGCTGCGGAATTGCGGGAGGGTTCGCGTTGCGGGCCCGTCTGACCGCTAAACTTGACCTGGACGTGGGAGCCCCGGCTCCTCGCCCACTACAGAGTGAGTAAAATGGCTAAGAAGATCACAGGCTATATCAAGCTGCAGGTGCCCGCGGGCGCTGCCAATCCGTCGCCGCCGATCGGTCCGGCGCTGGGTCAGCGCGGCGTCAACATCATGGAATTCTGCAAGGCGTTCAACGCCGCGACCGGCGACCTCGAGAAGAGCACGCCGATCCCGACCATCATTACCGTCTATGCCGACCGGTCGTTCTCGTTCGAGACCAAGACCCCGCCGGCGACGTTCCTGATCAAGAAGGCCGCCAATTTGAAGTCGGGCTCGAAGGAGCCGGGCAAGGTTTCCGCGGGCAAGATCAAGCGTTCCGAGCTGTCGAAGATCGCCGAGGTCAAGATGAAGGACCTGAACGCTAACGATATCGACGCGGCGACCCGCATCATCGAAGGCTCCGCCCGCGCGATGGGCCTCGAAGTGGTGGAGGGCTGAACCGATGACTTTCGTGAGCAAGAAGCAGAAGGCGATCACGATCGACCGCGAGAAGCTGCACGGCGTTGACGAGGCGATCGGCCTCGCCAAGGCCAATGCGACCAGCAAGTTCGACGAGACGATCGAAGTCGCGATCAACCTGGGCGTCGATCCGCGCCACGCCGACCAGATGGTCCGTGGCGTCGTGACCCTGCCCAAGGGCACCGGCAAGGACGTCCGCGTCGGCGTGTTCGCCAAGGGCGCCAAGGCCGACGAAGCGAGGGCCGCTGGTGCCGACGTCGTCGGTGCGGAAGACCTGATGGAAATCGTCCAGGGCGGCACGATCGATTTCGATCGCTGCATCGCGACCCCGGACATGATGGGCATTGTCGGCCGCCTCGGTAAGGTGCTGGGTCCCAAGGGCCTGATGCCGAACCCGAAGCTGGGCACCGTGACGATGGACGTCGCCGCTGCCGTCAAGGCGGCCAAGGGCGGCCAGGTCGAGTACCGCGTCGAGAAGGCTGGCATCATCCACTCGGGGATCGGCAAGGCGTCGTTCCCGGCCGAGGATCTGCGCGCGAACTTCGACGCTTTGGTCGACGCGGTGGTCAAGGCCAAGCCGTCGGGCGCCAAGGGCAAATATGTCCGCAAGCTCGCCGTCAGCTCGACCATGGGCCCGGGCATCAAGATCGACGTGGCCGAGGTTGCCGGCGCGTAAGCGACCGACCGAAGCTTGAACGATTGGACGGGGCCGGGAGAGCGATCTCCTGGCCCCTTTCGTTTGCATTATCGTGCGCTGGCCGCACACCGTTCGTTCAGCGCACCGTCATCCCTGATATTTACGAGCTGCCCCGACCGGTCGAAACGGCGCCGGCGAGGCAGCTTGGTCGATGCCTCCCCCCGCGGCGAATAGGAGGTGAAAAATGGAAGTCGAAGTCAGCGCGGAGGCAAAGGACAAAAGGCTCAATCGCGCGGTGGCGCTGACGGTCGTGATCCTGTCGATCTTCACTGGCCTGTGCAACATCAAGGACGGCAACCTTGTCCAGACGATGCAGCAGACCAAGGCGGACTCGGTCGACAGCTGGAACGAATATCAGGCGACCCGCACCAAGCTCCACATATCCGAAACCGCGCGGAGCGAGATTGCCGTGCTGGCCACCACGCCTGCGGCCAGTCAGGCGTCGAAAGCGACCCTCGCCCGACTCGATGCGGACATCGCCAAATATCGCAGCGAGACGCCCAAGCTGAAGGCCCAGGCCCAAGCACAAGCGGACAGCTACGACGCGCTCAACGTCCATGACGACCAGTTCGACGCGAGCGAAGCGGCGATCTCGACCGCGATCGCCATGGCTGCCGTCGCCGCGCTCGCGGAAAGCCCGATGCTGCTGTTCGGGTCGTGGTTCTTCGGCGCGTTCGGGATCTTCATGGGCATTTGCGGTTTCGCCAAATTCGGCTTCCATCCGGACGTGCTCAGCAATTTCCTGGGCTGAGCCGCGACCCACCGCTTATTTGGGCAGCGCATCGAGCCAGCGGATGATCTCGCTCTCGAGCCGGATCCGCGCGTCGGACCAGCCGTGATCGGTCGCGACATGGACCTCCGCGACCTTGTCTCCACCCTGTTTGCGGATCGCTGCGCCCAACGCATCGGCGGGACCGCGCAGACCATCGTCGGACGTCAGCAACAGCAATGGCAGCCGCTTGAGGCCGGGGGCGGCATTGACGAAATCATAGGCGTCGCTCCTCGCGATCGCTTCGTCGGCCTCCTTCGCGCCATTGGTCGCCAGCGTCTCCAGCCCGGTATCCTCGAACCGTTTTATCGCGCCATCGCGCGACAGCTTCCCGATCAGACCGACATTCGCCGGAGATATCGCGGCGGCGCCGATCAGGCCCTTGTCATGCGCCGCCGTCATCAGCGTCACCCAGCCGCCCAGGCTATGGCCGATCAACACCATCCGCTTGGTGTCGCTGCCGAGCGCCGCGACCGACGCGGGCGCGCGCAGATAGGCCAGCACCGCGTCGGCGTCCGCCAGATCGTTGGCGAAGCTATACTGGCCTGGACTGCCCCATGATCCGCGATAGTTGAACGTGACGATGGTCCAGCCCGCGCGGCGCAATGCCTGGGCCAGGTCCAGATTCTTCTCGTTGCCAGGCAATCCGTGACACAGCACGACGACGGGATGCAGCCCCGCTCCCGCCGGGACATAGGCGACGCCGTTGATCTCGACGCCGCCGCTCGGGATGTGCAACACTTCCATTCGCGCCGGATGCTTCGGGTTGGGTGCGGGGTCGGTATAGATCGCCGGAGGAACCGACTGCGCGGGCAATGCCGCGGCAGGCGCCGCGAGCGCGACCAATCCGATGACGACCCGCCTCAGCATCATGCGCCTTCCCCCATAAGGTATCTGGTCTTGCCCGATAGCATTGTCGCACGTGATAGTCTCGGCGAGAGGTATGGCATCCCATGAGCAACCGGCCGTCGAGGCGATCCGGTCGCTGCCTTCCTAAGCTTGCCTTATCGTCTCCTTGCCTCATCACGGATGGCGGCCCTAGCCGCACGAACATGAGTCCTGCTTTTTCCCGAGTTGTCCGCGACACCCGCGCGATGTTCGGCGGGATTCTGGAATGGGACGGCGCGGATGTGCTCGATCCTTCGGCGATGGCGGTCACCGCGCTCGGCATGGGCGTACCGATCCTGATCGGCGTGCTCGCCGCGCATCCGCGGATCGGGCTCGCCGCTTCGCTCGGCGCGATGTGGGTCGGCGCTGCCCCGCGCGGCGCGAGCCTGGTGGAGCATTGGCGAACGGTTCGCGACATCGTGCTCGCGGCGATCGGGGCGGCCATCGCCGCGGCATTGATTGCGCGGCACGGCTGGTGGAGCGATGTTGGGCTCGTGCTGATCGCGGGTGTGGCCGCCTTGTTCGGCGGATTCAGCCGGCCGGCCGCAATTGCCAGTCAGCGGTTCATCGCGTTCGTGACAATCGGGCTCGGCGTCGCCACGCACGCACCCGATCGCATTTTGCTCACGATCCTGATCGCCGAAGGGGCGATCTGGGCGGCATTATGCGCGCTGGCCGTCGGCGCCGCGGCGCGACGTTGGAAGATCGGCCAGATCGCCCTGGCCGAGCCGCGGTCGGGCGCGAGCTTCGCGCAGCTATATCGTCGCTGGCGGAGGCATTTGGCGACCGTCGAGGGCTGGACCTATTCACTGCGGCTGATGGCCTGCCTCGCCTGCGCTGTCGTCATTCGCGAGGCGATGCCGCAGCACCATTATAGCTGGATCGCGGTCGCGGTCGCCTTGCTGACCCAGAGGCAAAGCGATGGGCTGGTGGTGAAGGTCCTGCAACGCGCGATGGGAGTAGCGGCGGGCGTAATGGCGACCGAGGCGATCGCCTCGCGCCCGCTGCCGGGCTGGGCGCTGGTCTTCGTCATCGCGACGCTGGCGGCGACCAGCCCGTGGCTGAGGAAGCGCAGCTATGTTGCCTATACCGCCGCCACCACGCCGCTGATCCTGCTCTTGACCAGCGGCGGCGGGACGATCGGCCAAGGATTGCTGGTCGATCGGCTGGTCGCCACCCTGATCGCGGCGGGCCTGGTGATCATCGCGTTCCTGGCTGCTCGCCGGCTTATGCCTCCGCCATCTCCGGAAAGTCCGCGCTCAGGCTGAGCTCGCGATCGGCCTCGATGATCGCCAGCCGTTCCTTCAGTTTGGCGAGCGCCGTCTCATAGCCGAACCTGCCGAGCACCAGGTGGCGCGGCACGTCGTCGCGCGACACCGCGGTGATGATCGCCTCGCCGGCGCGGACCGGGTCGCCCGGTTGTTCGCCGCTATAGCCGCTGGTCATCGCCATGCGCTTGCCCGCGGTCTCGGCATAAGCGTCGATCCGATTGGGCGTCTGGCGCAACGACCGGCCGGCCCAGTCGGTGCGGAACGGTCCCGGCTCGACGCACATCGCGGCGATGCCGAGCGGCCCGACCTCGGCGCGGAGGGAGTCGGTGAATCCCTCGACGGCATGTTTGGTCGCGCAATAATAACCCGAAGCCGGGAAGCCCACCAACCCGCCGATCGAGCTGATATTGACGATCGCGCCGCTGCCCTGCGCGCGCAGCACCGGCAGCACCGCCCGGGTCATCGCGAACAGGCCGAAGACATTGGCGTCGAACTGATCGCGTATCTCCTGCTCCTCGCCTTCCTCGACCGCGGTCTGATAGCCATAGCCGGCATTGTTCACGAGCACGTCGATCCGGCCGAACTTGTCCTTGGCTGCCGCTACCGCCGCATCGATCTGCGTCTGGTCCGTAACATCAAGGTCGACCGCCAACGCCCGATCGGGCGCGATCGCGACGATATCGGCGACGCGATCCTTGCCACGCGCGGTCGCGACCACGCGCCAGCCGCGATCGAGCACGAGCTTGGCCAGTTCGCGGCCGAAACCGGTCGAGCAACCGGTGATGAACCAGACGGGATCGGCGGGGAGCGTCATCGGGACACCTCGTTATTTGGGGGAAGATCGCCGCACGGAGATGGGGTCGAGCGCGTCTGGCGACAACCGCCCGCCACCCCTGCCGAGCCCGTCCGGGTTCCGGCGGCGCCGAATGGTTGCCGACCCCGAACCATGCCTCAGCGGCAGTCGATATAGACGGGGTTTCCGATCAGCAGCAGCCCGGTCTTGCTGCGTACATTGGCACTGACCCAGCCACAGGCTTGCGCACGATCGAGCGGCACCGTCACGCGCGCATCGTCGCTGTCGATCGTCGAGCCCAGACCGCCAAGAGGCTTGCCGTTGGCGATCACTTCGACCGCCGCGCCGCGCACCGCGACCAGATGCAGTTCCATCGACAGCGTCGCGTCGGCATGCAGTCGTTCGCCCATCACCGCACGGCGCCCGCCGGTTACGACCGCGATCTCGAGCAACCGATCGCGCGTCCCCTCAGTGTCGATGAACACATTGCCGCGCTTGATCCCGGCGGTAATGCCCTGAACGGACAGATTGTCGGCATAAACGACGGTGGTCGGCCGCCCGATCCGCGCCGGACCGTCGGGATCGTGGGTATCGCTGCCGCCGATCCCGGTCAGCCGCTTGCCCTGGTTGAGCCTTGCGTACCAGAAACCCAGCCCGGCATAGGGACCCTCGACATTGATGCCATTGACCGCCTCCACCGCTGTCACCTGGCTCCAATCGGTGTCGGTCCACAGCCAGCCGCAGCCCATGCAGATCTCGCCGCTTGGGGAAGCGGGATGGTTGATCGACATGATCGCGCCGGCAGCGGTGATGCTCTTCTGCAGCGCGGGAAGATTGGGAACGCCGGGCGTGCCGACGCGGAAATCGACGAAGCGCGTCGGGCCGAAGATGTTGGTATGGCCGCGAAAGGTAGTAACCTCGACTCCCGGGATCAGCAGCAGCTTGTCGAACCAGGGCTGCAGCTCGCGCAGGTCGTCGAAATGCGCGACGGTGTTGTGGTCGGTGACGGCGATGAAATCGAGCCCCGAGGCGCTCGCCGCCTCGACCGTGCGGAACAACGGACACGGAACCTTGCGCCCGAGCTGACTCTTGCAACTGCCGTCGCTGTTCGCGTCGTGCATATGCAGGTCGCCGCGATACCAGCCGGGCTTATCGTTGAGCGGCGGGTTGGCGATTGCGGCGCTGGCCCGTGCGCTGGTCCCGCGGTCGAAATAGACCTTCACCGTGTAAGCGGCTGTGCTGTTCGGTCGCGCGTTCGGCACGCCGAACTGGACGTGCCAGCGGCCGTTGGGAAGCGGGCCAGGGAGATAGCCCGGCGTCGCGTCGCTCGCCGCGATCGTTATCTTGTCGTAACTGCCTCCGCTCCAGCCGCGGAATTGCCTGGGATCCCAGACCCCCAGGTCGATCACCGTCTTGTTCGACTTGTCGTAGGACAAGGCAACGGTGATCCGCTCGACGCCCGCCGGGACGTCGAACGGAATCTCGCGATAGGTCTGCGCATCCTTGCCGGTTACCACCCCCGACACGGTCACATCAGGCTGCACCTGGTCCTGGCCGGCCATCGCTGCCGGAGCAGCGATGACGGCCAAGATCAGGGCGACGAAAAGACGGAACCCTCGCATCAGAAGGCGAAGTCGACGGCGAAGCGGAAATTGCGCCCGAAGATCGGCCGGCCGATGAACAATTGATCATTGGCTTGCCCACTGGTCAGCTCGCCGGCGCGCGGATTGCCCTCGGTCAGGCCGATCGCGTTGGTCAGATTGTCGCCATAGGCCCAGAGCGAGATGCTCTTGGTCACGTTGAACCGCACGCTCGCATTGAGCACGGTGTAAGCCGGCAGCTTGGAGGTATTGGCGGCGTCGGCATAGCGTTTCGAATAATGCTCGACGTCCATCTGCGCGCGGAAACGGCCATCGAGCAAGGTGACCGCCGGCGTGGCGCGCAACCCGAGCTTCGGGACGCGCAGCAGCTGGTGGCCCGTATAGTCGCGCGGCGTCAGCGTGGCACCCGACAGTTCGTTGAATTTGAGGTCGCGGAAAGTCGGATTCTGGATGGTGGCGTTGACCGTAAAGTCGAACCAACTAACCGGCCGGATCGTCCCTTCGAGCTCGACACCGTAATCGCGCGTGTCGGTATAGATCGTCTGGGTCGTGTACCCCAGGCTGACCGGATCGAACTTGGTGTTACCGATCGAAAAGGAATCGAAATCGGTCAGGAACCCCGTAGCGTAGAAGCTGACCAACGGGGTCGAGAGCTTGAACCCCGCTTCCCACATCTTGATTCCCTGCGTCACCGGCTGGGCATTCGCCGAGGTGATGAAGCTGCCCACGCTCGGCATGCGAAACGCCGAGGTGTAGCGCGCGAACACGCCCGCGCGAGGGCTGAACTGCCAATCGGCGCCGACAGTGAAGGCGACATGATCAAACTTGCGGTCATACGGCGTGAAGACGCCGCTGCCTGTCAGCACCAAGTCATCCGCGAGTGTGGTGGGGTCACCGAGATTGACCGTTTTAGGGTTTTCCTGCGCGCCCCTGGCGGTGACCTTTTCCCAGCGGATGCCGCCATCGAGGCGCAATTGCGGCGTGATCTGCCATTCGTCCGAGCCGTAGAGCGCGAAGACATCCGACTTGCCATAGCCGTTGGCGAATTCGGAGCCGTAACGGCTGACCCCATTCTGGGTCAGCGCCCCGACCACCTGCCCGGCAGCGTTGAGCGCGACGAGATCGAGCAGCCGCGAATTGCCCGACACATCCTGCACGGTCGACGCCGAGTAGCGTTTGAACGTCTCGCGGATGTGCGCGTAATAGAAGCCCAGTGCGACATCATGCGTCATGCTGCCCATCTGGAAGCGGTGCGCGAGATGGAGGTCGTCGATGAACTCGCTCTCGTCGACCGTGACCGGCCGCGCCGCGTTGATGAACACGTCGCCATTGCCATTCTGATTGGCCACATCGAACGCCTGGCCGGTATCGACATAGCGTAGCTGGAGGTTTGTCGCGTTCGGATATGCCTTGAACAGCGCCACGCTGGATTGGGTCAGCAACGCCGCCGCCGTGCTGATCGAGGCGGGATAGACGCCGTTGCGAACCGTGTTGCTGTCGCGATAGCGCGCCTTGTTCGACAGCTTCCAACCGGGTGCGAACTCCCAATCGGCCATCGCCGAATATTGGTTGAGCCGGATGCGCGTGCCCTGGGTGTTGTCGAAGAATACCGGGCCGTTGGCGCTCTTCAAGGTCAGGAACGCCGTCTCGCGGCTGGCGGTGGTGTCGTAATTGGCGTTGAATCCCGGCAGGCTGACGATATCGCCGTGCGAATCCTTGGTGAGCGGGATGCCGGTGTAGAAGATCGCGTTGTCGGCCAGATGCTTGTAGCTGAGCGCGATCTGCGCATTGCCGAAATCCTTCGACAAATCGGCACGGATCTGGCCGCCCTTGTTGCCGGTATAACCGGGATCGCGAACCCCGCGCTCGTTGCGGTAGAAACCGCCCACGTCGAACTTCCAGCCATCGGCCAACGGCGTGCCGATCCAGCCGTCGAAACGGAACAGGTCGGCGGTCGGCCCGTAAAGCATGCGGGCGCGGCCCGACAATTCGTCGCCCGGCTTGCGGGTGATGAAATTGACCACGCCGCCCGGCGCGTTCGAATAGAAGACCGAGGACGGACCACCGCGCACCACTTCGACTCGGTCGATCGATTCATCCATGCGGAATGCCTGGTCGGCATTGAGATAGCCCAGCGCCGGATCGTGCTGCACCGGCAAGCCGTCCTCGAGCAGGTTGATCGATCCGAACCCGTCGACCGGAATGCCGCGCGCGCGGACGTTGCCCGATCCCTCGCCGCCCGACGCTTCGACCCAGAAGCCCGGGACCGATTTCAGCGTCTCGGTGACGCTCGACGCGGCGCGCGACCTGAGCGCGTCGTTATTGAGTGTGGTGATCGCATAGCTGGTATCGAGTTTGGTGCGCTCGCCCGCGCCGGCGCGGCCGGTGACGACGATGTCCTGGTCGGTCTGTGCATCGGGCGTCGCATCGCTATCGACAGCGACCGGTGCGCTTTGGGCAAGCGCCGCGGGACTTGCGGTCAGGAGAAACGCTACGATTCCGCAGCGCACGGTAAGTGCTCGGTTGGCCACCCTTTATCCCTTTTTGCTGGTGCAGCGATTCTGCTGTCGCGCCGCGCCTAGGCACGGGTTCTTGCAGACGGGTGACGCGCCGGTGTCAGCGCCGTGACGTCACCGCGTCAGTTTGATTGCAAAGAGGGTGCGCACGCTCTTTTGTGCTCTCGCCCATAACTCGCGGCTATGCCTCACCCTCGCTTTTGCCAAATCGCCAAAAAGCGCGTAGAGGGCCGGACCAATCCACATCCGTACCGCGTTACCTGCCCGGCGCCAGTCGCTCCGGGCCGACGCCGTTTTTGCCATCGAGACAGAATGCCCTTTTCTCACCTCCCCTCCTTGCTCGCCGAAGCGCTGACCGCGCGCGGCTACGAAGCACTGACTCCCGTCCAGGCTGAAGTCAGCAAACCGGAATCCTCCGGCCGCGACCTGCTTGTCTCCGCCCAGACCGGATCGGGAAAGACCGTCGCCTTCGGTCTCGCCATGGCGGAGGAGCTCCTGCACAAAGGCCAGACGCCGCCCGCCGGCGCGCCGCTGGCACTGGTGATCGCGCCGACCCGCGAGCTCGCGCTGCAGGTCGCCAAGGAATTGTCCTGGCTCTACGCCAAGACCGGCGCGCGCATTGCGACCTGTGTCGGCGGCATGGATCCGTCGCGCGAACGCCGCGTGCTGGCGCAGGGCGTGCACGTCGTCGTCGGCACACCGGGCCGGTTGCGCGACCATGGCGAGCGCGGCGCGCTCGACCTGTCGAGCCTGCGCGTGGCCGTGCTCGACGAGGCCGACGAGATGCTCGACATGGGCTTTCGCGAAGACCTCGAGACCTTGCTCGACGCCGCTCCCGCCGAACGCCGCACGCTGCTGTTCTCCGCGACCTTGCCGCGCCAGATCGTCGCGCTCGCCAAGAAGTATCAGCGCGATGCGCTGCGCATCTCGACCGTCGGCGAGGATCGCGGGCATGGCGACATCTCCTATCAGGCAGTCGCGGTCGCCCCGGCGGATATCGAGCACGCCGTGATCAACCTGCTTCGTTTCTATGAGGCGGAAACGGCGATGTTGTTCTGCGCGACGCGCGACAATGTCCGGCATCTCCACGCCAGCCTGGTCGAGCGCGGCTTCGCGGCCGTGGCCTTGTCGGGTGAGCATTCGCAGAACGAGCGCAACCAGGCGCTCCAGGCGCTGCGCGATCGCCGTGCGCGCGTCTGCGTCGCGACCGACGTCGCCGCGCGCGGCATCGACCTCCCGACGCTCAGCTTGGTCGTGCATGTCGAGATGCCGCGCGATGCCGAGGTGCTTCAGCATCGCTCGGGTCGCACCGGCCGCGCGGGCAAGAAGGGCACTGCGGTGCTGATCGTTCCCTATCCGCGCCGCAAGCGCGTCGAGATGATGCTGCGGTCGGCGCGCATCGCCGCCGACTGGGTGCCGGTGCCGACCGCCGACGACATCCGCGCCAAGGACCGCGACCGCCTGATCGAGGCCTTGAGCGCGCCGGTCGAGCCCGATCCCGACGATTGGGTGATCGGCGAGGAGCTGCTCAAGAACAAATCGCCGCAGGAAATCGCGGCGGCTCTGGTCCACGCGCACCGCGCCGCGATGCCGGCACCCGAGGAAATGATCGACCGCGTGCCCGAGGGTCCCAAGGCACATCACCGCCAGGGCTTTGACGACACTGTGTGGTTCCGCATGAATATCGGCCGCCGCCAGAATGCCGATCCGCGCTGGATCCTGCCGCTGATCTGCCGCCGCGGCGGGATCACCAAGAACGAGGTCGGCGCGATCCGCATCCAGGCCAACGAAACCGGCTTCCAGATTCCGCGCGGCATCGCCGCACGCTTTGCCGCCGCCGTGCTCAAGAGCGCGGGTGCCGATGGCGAGGACGATAGCGGCGTACGGATCGAGCCGGTCGAGGGTTCGGGGCCCGCTCCGGCACCGGCACCGGCCCGCGCGACGCTGCATCGTGCCGCGCCGACCGGCGATGGCCAAGGCAGCGCCCCGCGCCGTCAGGGTCCCCCCGCCGGCCGCGGCCGTCCGCCGCACGCGCATCGCAAGGGTGGTGGGCCGAACAAGGGACCGCGCCCGCCGCGTGCGTGAAGCCGTTTGAGTTGGAGATCGACACGCTCGCCGCAACCGAGCCGTCATCAACTCAGATGATGGCGGCATCGCGGAGTTTTGCGTTGGCGATGACGATAAGCTTACGCATGACGGCGACGGTAGCGACGATGGGCTTTTTGCGGTTGGCGATGAGGCGCAGGTAGAAGGC